>OWKD01000005.1_pt1 | contig 116002 bp, 114 predicted proteins | sample 1732981 | NCBI WGS metagenome assembly OWKD01 (sample SAMN05065776, study PRJEB22554) | human gut metagenome | biome: ENVO:2100002; feature: ENVO:00000062; material: ENVO:00002003 | host: Homo sapiens | place: USA
GCAAAAGAGAACTTAGCCCCGCGTAACCGCGCTCTAACCCCGCGCCACCAGCGCGCGCACCCACTTAAAGAAAAACCTCCTCTGTGACGATATGTATCTTCCCCTGCTTTTCCATCACTTCCTCCTCCGGCAGCGGCTTCGGCCTTTGGGCCAGCATCCACCACCCGGCCCAGACAGCGGGGACTGCCGCCGCAAGGGCCAGCCCCGGCCAGAGCACCGCCGGGTATCGCAGCGCCGCGCTGCCGGGCCAGAACACCGCCGCCGCGCAGAGCGCCTGCGCCGTCCAGCCCTCCCAGAAGATGGTCGTCCATTGTGTTTCCTGTTTCATGCTTCCTGCCTCCTTTGGCCCCAATATAACGCACCCCGGACGAAAAATGAGCCGAAACGGCCCGCCGCGCACAAAAAAACATCCCGGCGCGAGACCGGGATGCTTTTCTAGTTCTGGTCATGGCTCTTCCCCACCCACGAGCACACCACCCCGCATACAAGGCTCGTCGTGATGCCCGCAGCCGCAGCCGTCAGCCCTCCGGTGAGGATGCCGATGGCCCCCTCCTCCTCGATGGCTGTCCGCACCCCCTTGGCCAGCAGATGCCCGAACCCCAGCAGGGGCACGGTGGCCCCACAGCCTGCGAACTCCGCCAGCGGCCCATAGCACCCCACCGCCGAGAGGATGACGCCCGCCACCACATAGCCCGTCAGGATGCGGGCCGGGGTCAGGCCGGTGAGGTCGATGAGCATCTGGCCGATGACGCAGATGCCGCCGCCCACCACGAAGGCCCAGAAGTAATTCATCCGTTTTCCTCCTTCCGCTGCGGGCTGCGCAGCTCCACAAGATGGGCGATGGCCGGGATGCTCTCCTTCTGCAAAAAGGTCGTCTGGCTCATCAGTGCGCCGGTGGCGATAAAGAGCGCCCGCTTCTGCGTCCCCCGCTCGAGGCGGGGCAGGATATGCCCGCAGAGGACGGAGGCGCTGCAGCCCGGCCCGGAGCCGCCGCTCTTCACGGTCTGCTCGGTGGCATCGTAGAGGATGCAGCCGCAGTCCACATGGTTCTTGAGCAGCAGTCCCTCCGCCGCCAGCAGGTCGCGGAGGAGCTGGCTTCCCACATGGCCGAGGTCGCCGGTGTAGATGCGGTCAAAGTCCTCCGGAGCGCTGCCGGTGTCCTTCAGATAGTGCAGAAGGGTGGCTGCGGCCGCAGGGGCCATGGCCGCGCCCATGTTGTTGATGTCTTTTATCTTATAGTCCTGCACCCGCCCGAAGGTGACGGCACAGAGCTGCACCCCCTCGCCCGCAGGCCGCAGCAGGCAGGCTCCCGCCGCCGTGGCCGTCCACTGGGCCGTGGGCGTCCGCACCGCACCGTAGCTCAGCGGCGTGCGGAACTGGCGCTCTGCCGCGCAGAAATGGCTGGACGTCATGGCCAGCAGGCCGTCGGCCATCCCGGCGCTGCACAGCGCCGCGCCGAGGCCCAGCGCCTCGGCCATCGTGCTGCACGCGCCGAACAGGCCCGCGAAAGGGATGCCCAGCTCCCGCATGGCGTAGCTGGATGCGGTACACTGGGCCTGCAAGTCCCCCGCCAGCACGAGGCTGACCTTTTCGGGGGTCGTCTGGGCCTTTTTAAGGCAGAGCCGCGCCGTTTGCAGGGCCAGCTCCTTTTCGGCGGCTTCCCAGCTGGACTGGCCGAAGAAGTTGTCGGCGCTCAGCGCATCGAAGCAGGCGGCGAGGGGGCCTTCGCCCTCCTTTTTGCCGCCGATGGCCGCATGCGCCGCCACGACGGGCGGCGTCGGGAACAAAAGGGTATCTCCGCGGCGTGCGGCCATACAGTTTCCTCCTTTATGGGGCTGATTTTATCCGCTTTTTGTGGTATACTGGGGTTTCGGCAGGCAGATGCAATTTTCGCACCCTCTCCTGCGTATTCTGGACAGAGAGCTGTTTTATCCAAGCAGCCAGCAGACGCTGCCATAAAGCACCGCCGCCAGCGTGCCGTAGACGATGACCGGCCCGGCGATGAGGAACATCTTCGCGCCGGTGCCCAGCACCCGGCCCTCGGTCTTGAACTCGATGGCCGCACTGACCACTGCGTTGGCGAAGCCTGTGATGGGCACGAGGGTGCCCGCGCCCGCCTTCGCGGCCAGCTTCTGGTAGAGGCCCAGCGTCGTCAGCAGGGCCGACAGCACCACCAGTGTGCAGCTGGTGAGGGTGCCGGCCAGTTCTTTGTCCAGCCCCATGGTCAGATACCACCCCCGCAGCACCTCGCCCAGCAGGCAGATGCCGCCGCCCACGCAGAACGCCCAAAGGCAGTCTCTGCCCAGCGGCGAGGGCGGGCCGACCCGGCGCACCCTGCGCCCGTATTCCTCAGCCGACATTTTCATCCTGTTCGCCTCCCGGGAATAGGATGTCCTCCCCTGTGGAAAAATATACACACCCAACCGGAAAGAAGGTCTTTTATGAATCCCTCCACTCCTCATCCTCAGCGCCGACGCCTCACCCGCGCTGAGCTGCGCCGCCGCAGGCGCAGACGTGCCATCCGCCGGGTGGCCGGGCTTACCCTGATGCTCTGCGTCGCCGCGGGCGGCGTCTCCTTCCTGCTCACCCGCCGCGCCGCCATCCCCAGCGCCTCGGCGGCGTCTGCGGCCCCTCTCCCGGCGCAGAGCGCCCCGCAGGAGGCCGCAGCGTCCAGCGTCCCCGAGAACACCGCCCCCTCCAACGCCCTCGGCCTCACCGCCGACGAGGCCCGCGCCCTGCTGGCCGACCCGCTGATGGTGCTGGTGAACCACACCAACAAGATGCCGGACGACTACACCTTCGACACCAAGGAGTGCGGCTCTGCCACCGCCGTGAACAAGACTCTCCAGACGGCGGCCTGCGACGCCTTCCTCGCCATGCAGAAGACCGCAGCCGCCGACGGCGTCACCGTCTGGATGCAGAGCGGCTACCGCAGCGTCAAGTACCAGACCAGCCTCTACGAGAAAAAGACCCAGTACTACCTCAACAAGGGCTATGACAACGCCGCTGCCAAGGAAAAGGCTGCAGCCGTCGTCAACCCTCCGGGCTACTCCGAGCACAACTGCGGCCTCGCCGCCGACCTGAACAGCCCCGAGCACACCGGGCTGGACGAGGGCTTCGAGAACACCGCCGCCTTCCGCTGGCTCTGTGCACACGCCGGGGACTACGGCTTCATCCTCCGCTACCCGAAGGACGCCGAGGACAAGACCGAGATCATCTACGAGCCGTGGCACTGGCGGTATGTCGGCGTCGAAAATGCGGCCCGGATCAACGCCAGCGGCCTCTGCTTCGAGGAGTATATCCAGACGCTGCGGGACATCGCGGCCGAAGGCTGACCCGACCGGTGAAGAAAAGGTTAAAAATCTTGCAGTTCGTTTGCAATCCGAACCTCATTATGATAGACTGATAAGGGTCTTGGGCCGACGTTTTTCGGTGCGGCCGGGCCTTGGAAATTTAACGACAAAAGAGGGAAATCTTCTATGAATATTCGTCTGAAACTCGTCCTTTCTGCTGCTGCGCTGGCTGCGGGCTGTGTCCTGCTGACCGGCTGCGGCGGCTCTGCCTCCTCTGCATCCTCCTCCGCAGCCTCCTCCGGGGCTGCCAGCCAGAGCGCCTCTGAGCCTGCTGCTTCCGTCTCCGCCGAGGAGAACGGCGCTTCCGACGCCGTGGCCTCTGCCGTGGACGCCCTGCTGGAAACGAACCCCATCTCCAACCAGTTTGAGATCACAGCCATGAACATCGAGTACGACTTCGGCCTGAAGGCCGACGATGTCACCAGCTACAAGGGCATCAAGAGCAACGACAACGGCGACGCCGGCCTCGTGCTGGCCATCCAGCCCGCCGCAGGCAAGGCACAGGATGTCATGGACACCCTCAAGACCTACCAGCAGGATCAGGTGGCCTTCTACGGCAACTACGCCGAGTTCGCTGAGGCACAGTCCAACGTGGAGAATGCCATCATCGACGGCAGCGACGACCTCGTGGTGATGGTCATCGCCTCCAACGGCTGCTCTGCCGACCTGACCAGCGCCGTCAACGGCGTTCTGGGCAAGTAAAGAAGCGCTTCCGGGCCGGTGCCGCAGCGGCATCGGCCTTTTTCGCTTTGGTAAAACCTCTCACACAGCGCCTCCCGGCGCTGTCCGCTCCCCCACCGGGGGAAGTCCGAAAGGAGACTGACGCCGTGGTCTTCAGCACCATCATCTTTCTGCTGCGCTTTCTGCCCATCACGCTGGCGCTCTATTACCTCGCGCCCCCGAAGCTCAAAAACACCGTCCTCTTCCTGTGCAGCCTCGTGTTCTACTGCTGGGGCGAGGTGCGGTTTTTCCCGGTCATGCTGGCCCTCATCCTTATCAACTACCTCTGCGGACTCGGGCTTGAGCGCTTCGACCGGAACCGGACGGCCCGCCTCGTCCTGCTGCTCATCGCACTGGCGGGCAGCCTCGGGATGCTCTTCTACTTCAAGTATGCAAACTTTGTGCTCAGCAGCCTCAACGCCCTCTTCGGCACCAGCTTTGCGGCCATCCCGGGCATCAGCGTGCTGCCGCTGGGCATCAGCTTCTACACCTTCCAGACCCTCTCCTACACCATCGACGTCTACCGCCGGGACGTGAAGACCGAGCACAACATCATCGACTTCGGCGCTTACGTCGTCATGTTCCCCCAGCTCATCGCAGGCCCCATCGTCAAGTACCGGGACGTCTCCGACCGCCTCCACGTCTACAAAGGCCGCTATAACTTAAAGCAGATCGAGGAGGGCATGACCCTCTTCACCTTCGGTCTGGCGAAGAAAGTCCTGCTGGCCGACGCCGTCGGCGCCCTCTGGACCGACATCATCGGGGTGGCGGACAGCCCCTCCGTCTCCTTCGTGGGCCTTGCCAACGCCTCCACTCCGCTGGTCTGGCTGGGCGTCATCGCCTACTCCTTACAGCTCTATTTCGACTTTTCCGGCTACTCCATGATGGGCATCGGCATGGGCAAGATGCTGGGCTTCGACTTTCCCCAGAACTTCAACTACCCTTATATCTCCGCCTCCATCACCGAGTTCTGGCGGCGCTGGCACATGACCCTCTCGGGCTGGTTCCGGGAGTATGTCTATATCCCCCTCGGCGGCAACCGGAAGGGCCTCCGGCGTCAGATCTTCAACCTCTTCGTCGTCGAGCTGCTCACGGGCATCTGGCACGGCGCGAACTGGAACTTCATCTGCTGGGGCTTATACTATTTCGTGCTGCTGGCTCTGGAAAAGCTCTTCCTGCTGCCCTATCTGAAGAAGGGCAGGGTCTGGCCCCATCTCTACACCCTCTTCCTCGTGGTGGTGGGCTGGGCCATGTTCGTGGGCAACGACGCGGGCGTGGAGTTCGGGCTGCTGTTCCAAAAGCTCTTTATCCCCTCCGGCGGCGTGATGCCCCTTTACTTCCTGCGCAACTACGGCGTGCTGCTGGCGGTCTCTGTCCTCTGCTGCACCCCGCTCATCGAAAAGCTGTGGGACCGGCTTTCCCGCCATGCCGTCACCAAGGCGCTGACCATTCTGGCCCTCCTGACCATCTCGATGGCCTATGTCGTGGGCAGCACCAACAGCCCGTTCCTGTATTTCAACTTCTAAGAGGAGGCGCAAACGATGGCGAAACATTCGAAGCGCTCTGCTTCCATCTTCCGTTACCCGGTGCTGCTCGCATTCAGCCTGTTTTTCGTGGGGCTGTTCGCCCTCGACCTCATCACCCCGGACAGGGCCTATAGTGAGCTGGAAAACACCACCCTCTCCCAGCGGCCCAGCCTGTCCAGCTTCTCGGCAGACGGCCTGAACAAGTTCTTCACGGCCTACACCAAGTACGTCAAGGATCAGGTGGCGGGCCGCGACAACTGGGTCGCCCTTCAGAGCACCGTAGAGACCAAGGTGATGCAGAAGGAGCAGAGCGGCGGCATCCTGCTGGGCAAAGAGCATATGATGTTCCCCCGCACCTACGGTCTGGTCTCCAGCGAGACGCGCACCCTGCCCAAGAATACAGCCGCCCTTGAAGCCCTCTGCCAGCGGTACCCGGGCCTCGTCAATGTGATGCTGGTGCCTGCGGCGTCCGCTGTCTACCCTGAGAACGTCCCCGCAGGCGCTCCCCTGCTGGACGAGGACCGTTATCTCGATGCCCTCTCGGAGGCCGTGCAGGCCGCCGGAGGCCGGTTTGTGGACGTGCGGCAGACCCTCGCCGACCACAAGGGCGAATATATCTATTACCGCACCGACCACCACTGGACGAGCACCGGCGCATACTACGCCTACCAGCAGCTCTGCACCGCACTGGGCCTTACGCCCTTTGACCCCTCGGCCCATACAGCCCGGACGGCAGAGGGCTTCTACGGCACCCACTACTCCAAGGCCCGGACGCCCGACGCCGAGCCGGACACCATCACCTACTACGACCTGCCCAACGCCCTGACCATCTACACCGTCACTGCCCCGGGCCAGCCCGCCGAGGGCGAGACCACCGGCCTCTACGACACGGACAAGCTTTCCGTCTACGACAAGTACGCCATGTTCCTCCACGGCAACAACGGTCTGAGCCGCATCAAGGGCGACGGCACCGGGCGCGGTCGAATTTTGGTCATCAAGGACAGCTACGCCAACTGCTTCGTGCCCTACCTGACGGCCAACTATGCCGACATCGACGTGGTGGACTTCCGCAACTACAACTACGGTCTCGACCAGCTCATCGCGGACAACGGCTATGACCAGATCCTCGTGCTCTACAGCTTCGACAGCTTCAAGAGCGACCCCTACCTCTACCGGGCTGGTGCCGCAGGCTGATGCTGGAAATTATTGCAGTGCTTTTCCACAAACTTCAGGGCTGTTTTTCATGCATTTTCCCGGGTTTTTGTCGTTTCTAGCCAAAACACTTGCACAAAACACGGCCTTGTAGTAGAATGATGCTGACAGAGAACATGGTTCTGTCTGAGGGAAATTCAGGCGGTGTACCGCCTGCTGATACAAAAGGAGTGTTTCACCTATGAAGAAATATATGGAGCTTCCCGCTGGCTATACCGCCCTTTCCGAAGATGAGATGACCTACACCTCCGGCGGCAGCGCTGTGGGCGGTGTCGTCACCGTTGTGGGCGTCGCTGTTCTGGCTTCCAGCTATGTCTGGGGCATCTCGCAGGCCAAGGATTGGCTCAGCGTTTCCAGCAACCGCAAGGGCAACCTCTTCACCGTGCTGGGCCGTGCGTCCGACGCCCTCAGTGAGGATATGTCCAAGTCCCCCTCCAACTTCCTGCGTGACACGGTGGCCGCCGGTACGGTCATCGCTCTTGCCCCCCTGAGCGCCATCCTGCTCATCCTGTAAGCTTCCCCCGCGGCGTTCCGGAAGCTTCGCCTCTCTCTTGAAAAAACGATGCACGGTGCATCGTTTTGGGATATTGTTCGTAAAGGAGTGCTACTATGGAAAACATCATGATGCTTCCCGCTTCCTATTGCGTGATGAACGAAGAGGAAATGACCTATACCTCTGGTGGTGCCAACATCGTTCAGGCAGCAGCTGCCGTTTTTATCCCGTTCTACGGATGGTTCGCCGGTGTCGCCGGTGTGCGCGACTACCGGAAGTCTCATCCGAAGGACTGGACCAGCACTGGCCCGGATGCTCTGACCCGTTATATGGATAAGAGCGTCGCCAATGCATTCTACGGCCTCGGCTGCACCTTCTGGACGGTGTCCAGCTGCTTCACGGGCGTCGGCCTCTTGATCAACGCACTTGTCATCTTCAGCTGATAAGTCAGGAGACTCCAAAGAACAACAAAGGCGGGTGCCCTTCCCGATGGGGAAGGGCACCCGCCCTCTTTTTTACGTTTTACTGGAACATATCCTTCAGCTTCTTGAAGAAGCCCTTGCGCTTTTCGTAATTCTCTTCTTTCAGAGTGCCCTCGAACTTCTTCAGAGCGTCGCGCTGGGTCTTGCTGAGCTTCTTGGGGATCTCGACCTCGCACCTGACGTACATATCGCCCCGGCCCCGGCCATTCAGGTACTGGATGCCCTTGCCCCGCAGGCGGAAGGTGGTGCCGCTTTGGGTACCTTCGGGCACAGTGACCTCCACCTTGCCGTCGATCGAGGGCACGGTGATGCTGTCGCCCAGAACCGCCTGACTGTAGGTGATGGGGACGATGACGTAGACATCGTAGCCGTCGCGCTGGAACACCTCGCTGGGACGGACCGTGACCATCACGATGACGTCACCAGCGGGGCCGCCGTTGGCACCGGCGTCGCCCATGCCCCGCAGTGCAAAGCTCTGATCGTCGTCGATGCCCATGGGGATGGACACCTCCAGCGTCTTCTTTGCTGCGGTCTTGCCGCTGCCGTGGCAGCTCTTGCAGGGGTTCTTGACCAGCTTGCCCTTGCCGCCGCAGCGGGAGCAGGGCTGCTGGGTCTGCATGACACCGAAGGGCGTGCGCTGCTGACGGATGACGAAGCCTCTGCCGCCGCAGTCGGGGCAGGTCTCAGGGCTGCTGCCGGCAGCGCAGCCGCTGCCGTGGCACTCGGTGCACTCCTGCTGACGGGTGATGGTGATGTTCTTCTTGCAGCCATGCACCGCCTCGTCAAAGCTCAGGGTGATGCGCACCCGGATGTCCTGACCCTTGCGGGGGGCGTTGGGGTTCGCAGAGCGGGCCGAGCCGCCAAAGCCGCCGAAACCGCCGCCAAAGATGTCGCCGAAGATGTCGCCCAAGTCCACACCGTCGCCGCCGAAACCGCCGCCGAAGCCGCCCGGGCCGCCGCCATTCTGGGCCGCATAGTTGGGGTCAACTCCGGCAAAGCCGTACTGGTCGTAGAGCTGGCGCTTCTTCTCATCGGAGAGCACCTCGTTCGCCTCGTTGATCTCCTTGAACTTTTCCTCGGCTTCCTTGTCGCCGGGGTTATAGTCCGGGTGGTACTTCATGGCCAGCTTGCGGTAGGCCTTCTTGATCTCCGCATCGGTGGCCGTCTTGGATACACCCAGCACTTCGTAGTAATCGCGTTTCTCCTGTGCCATAATCCAATCACCTCTCATGTAGCAGCAACCTCCCTGTTCCAGCAGCGCGCTGCTGTTTCCCGTGCAGCGAGACTGAGAGGTCCTCTATAACCAGCAAGAGCCGCCCCGGCAAAACCGGAGCGGCTTTTGCTATTCTACGCGTGCGTCCGCCGGTTTGGCCGGGCACACACTGCTGTGTCTCAGATCAGACTTCCTTGAAGTCTGCGTCCACAACGCCGTCATCGTTCGGCTTCTGCTGGTCGTTTGCGCCAGCGTCGGGACCGGGCTGTGCGCCTGCGGCCTGCTGGGCAGCAGCGGCAGCCTGATACATCTTCTCAAAGACATGGCTCAGAGCGTCCTGCTTTGCCTTGATGTCGTCGATGGAACCGGACTGGACAGCGGTCTTCAGCTCGGCCAGCTTTGCCTCAGCCTCGCTCTTGACGTCGGCGGGCATCTTGTCGCCGTTCTCCTTCAGCATCTTCTCCGTCTGGAAGACCATCTGGTCGGCGCCGTTGCGGATGTCCACTTCCTCGCGCTTCTTCTTATCGTCGGCAGCAAACTGCTCTGCTTCCTTCACAGCCTTGTCGATGTCGTCCTTGGACATATTGGTCGAAGCAGTGATGGTGATGTTCTGCTCCTTGCCGGTGCCCAGATCCTTTGCGCTGACCTTCACGATGCCGTTTGCATCAATATCGAAGGTGACTTCGATCTGAGGTACGCCGCGGGGAGCCGGAGCGATGCCGTCCAGATGGAAGACGCCGAGGCTCTTGTTGTCCCGTGCGAACTCACGCTCGCCCTGCAGGACGTTGATCTCAACCGAGGGCTGGTTGTCTGCAGCAGTCGAGAAGACCTGACTCTTGTGGGTGGGGATGGTGGTGTTGCGCTCGATGATCTTGGTGCAGACGCCGCCCAGAGTCTCGATACCGAGGCTCAGAGGAGTGACATCCAGCAGCAGCAGACCCTTGACGTCGCCCTGCAGGACGCCGCCCTGAATGGCAGCACCGACAGCCACGCACTCATCGGGGTTGATGCCCTTGAACGGCTCGCAGTTCAGCTCTTTCTTGACTGCATCGTAGACGGCGGGGATACGGGTGGAGCCGCCGACCATCAGGACCTTCTTCAGATCCGATGCGCGCAGGCCTGCATCCTGCAGAGCCTTGCGGACAGGGGTCATGGTGCGATCGACCAGATCCGCCGTCAGCTCGTTGAACTTTGCGCGGGTCAGGGTCATATCGAGGTGCTTGGGGCCGGTAGCGTCGGCGGTGATGAAGGGCAGGTTGATCTGGGTGCTCATTGCGCTGGACAGCTCGATCTTTGCCTTCTCGGCAGCCTCCTTCAGGCGCTGCGCGGCCATCTTATCCTTGCGCAGATCGATGCCGTTCTCGGTCTGGAAGGCGTCTGCCATCCAGTCGATGATGCGCTGGTCGAAGTCGTCGCCGCCCAGATGGGTGTCGCCGTTGGTGGCCAGAACTTCGGTGACGCCGTCGCCCATCTCGATGATGGAGACATCGAAGGTGCCGCCGCCCAGATCGTAGACCATGATCTTCTGGTCATCTTCCTTATCGATGCCGTAGGCCAGAGAAGCGGCGGTCGGCTCGTTGATGATACGCTTGACGTTCAGGCCGGCGATGGTGCCTGCGTCCTTGGTGGCCTGACGCTGGCTGTCGTTGAAGTAGGCAGGAACGGTGATGACGGCCTCGGTGACAGGCTCGCCCAGATAAGCCTCGGCGTCAGCCTTCAGCTTCTGCAGGATCATCGCGCTGATCTGCTGGGGGGTGTACTCCTTGCCGTTCAGAGTCACCTTGTGGTCGGTGCCCATCTGACGCTTGATGGAGGACACGGTGTTCTCGGGGTTGGTGATGGCCTGACGCTTTGCGACCTGACCGACCAGACGGTCGCCGGTCTTGGTGAAGCCAACAACAGACGGGGTGGTGCGTGCGCCCTCAGAGTTTGCGATGACGACAGGCTCGCCGCCCTCCATGACAGCCACGCAGCTATTCGTAGTACCAAGGTCAATACCAATGATTTTGCTCATAAATGAAGTCTCCTCTCAAAAGAACTTGTTTATCTCATGCTCGATGTGTGAAGCGGATGTCTTATCTTCAAAACCCTTGCGGGTCTCTGCGATGTCACTCGGCCACCACGACGGTCGCGTGGCGGACGATCTTGTCGCCCAGCTTGTAGCCCTTTTGGTACACCGTGATGACGGTGCCGCTCTCCTGCCCGTCCGGGGCGGGGATCTGCTGGACGGCGTTCATGATGTTGGGGTCGAAGGGCTTGCCCAGCGCCTCGATCTCCTCCACATGGAGGGCATCCAGCGCCTTGGCAGCCTTATCCAGCGTCATGATGACGCCCTTCTTGTAATTCTCGTCGGTGGTGGGAGCGTTGGCCGCCATCTCCAGCGTGTCAAGGATGGGGATGATCTGATTCACGGCAAAGGACACACCATCGTTGAACTTCTGGTCAGCCTCGCGGGTGGAGCGCTTGCGGTAGTTCTCGTACTCCGCTGCCATCCGCAGCAGCTGGTCTTTTGCCTGTGCGGCATTCTTCTCGGCCGCGTCGAGCTTCGCCTTCACGGCGTCCATCTCGCGGGCCTTCTTGTTGAACCAGCCATCTTTCTTCTTGGCGTCTGCCGGTTCTGCCTCGGCCTCCTGCTCGGGGGCTGCGGCGGTCTCGGGCGCTTCCTGAGGTGCGGCTTCGGTCTCCTTCGCTTCCTGCTCGGGAGCTTCTGCCGTCTTCTTTGTCTCTTCGCTCATTCCAGATCCTCCTTATATATCACAGTCCGCCGGGGTGCGGCCATCTGCGGGGTGTCTTTTCGTTTGCCGCTCATACCCTCGCCAAGCTCATCGGCGAAGAGGTGGAGCAGCGGCATCAGCTTCTGGAAGGGCATCCGGGTCGGCCCGATGAGGGCCACCGTGCCCCACAGCCCGCCGCCCACAAGGTAGCGGTCGCTGACGATGCACAGGCCGGGGATCTGAGGCTCCAGATCCTCGCCCAGCAGCACGCTCTCACTGCGCTCTGCCGGGGGTGCGATGATGTGGGCGGCCTGCTCCTCGTCGTTCAGCAAGGTGAGGATGTCGCCCACCCTGCCCTCCAGCTGAGGCCAGTCCAGCAGGTGCTGCTCACCGCCCAAGAATACATGGGGCTGTGCGGAGTCCTGCAAAATCGCGGCTGCGGCGCTGATGACCGGCACAAGCTCCGGGTCGATCTGGCTGCACAGCTCGGCGAGCAGCCGACTCGAAAGATCCACCGGCGCAACGAAGGTCAGGTTGCGGTTGAGCAGCGCGGCCAGCGCAGCGGCATTCTCCCGGGAAAGCCCGGTGCGGACCCGCGCCACACGGGTGCGGACGTAGCCTGCCGTCGTGACGGCCAGCACAGCCGCCGCGCTGCGGCCCACCTGAACGACTTCGTAGTGGGCGACGCAGAGGTCTTCGGCGCAGGGGGTGCTGACCGCGGCGGTGCAGCCGCTGATGGCGGCCAGCGCCTTGGCGGCACCCTGTGCCAGCTTTTCCGGCTCATGGTCAAGGCTGGCGAAGACGGCCTCTACCCGGGCGCGGGTCACGCGGTCCAGCGGCTGGTCGTCGGTCAGCAGATTGTCGAGATAATAACGGTAGCCCTTGGCACTGGGGACACGGCCCGCGCTGGTGTGGGGCTGCTCCAGCAGACCCAGCTTGGTCAGCGCCGCCATTTCGTTGCGCAGCGTGGCGCTGGACACGGCCATATCAAAATAGTTTGCCAGCACACTGCTGCCCACAGGCTCGCCCTCGAGGCCATACAGCGCCACGATCGCCTGCAAGACTCGCTGCTTGCGTGCATCCATCGTCATAGCGCCTGCCTCCTTCTTGGCTTTTGTTTCTTTAGCACTCCATCTTCCTGAGTGCTAAGACCATTATAGCCAAAATTTTTTTCCTGTCAATAGCTTCTCGAAAAAGTTTATAAAGATTCATAATTCTGTCATAAAACCAGCGGGAGGCCCCCTTTCCGGTATAAAGAGAGCTTCCCGCTTGACAACGCCCGGCAGGGCGGCTATACTTATTTATAGAAAAGGCGCTGTCTGCAACATGGTCAGCTCCTTACCTACAAGTCAAAAAAAGATTGACCAGCGGAGTTGGGGAACTTAGGCGGTCAATCTTTTTTGTTATGTTCTCTATCCTCGTGAGAAATCTTCCGATAGATACCATAAAAAGCGCGTGAGCACAAGGTTTCACGCGCTTTTTATGCTTTTATAGCCTCATTCCTCCATCTGCTTTGCCAGAAACGCCGCCGCCACGGCCACAGCCTTCTGCTGGGCGGGGTCAGGCTGCTGGGCGCGATCCTCGGCCAGCAGCCCGACGACCCCGGTGACATCCCCCGCTGCGATGATGGGCCACGCGCAGAGCAGAGGCCGCAGCGAACCCTCACAGGGCAGCAGGACGTGCTCCGGGTCGCCCTCGCTGAGGTAGGGCTTGCGGGACTCCATCACCCGTTCCAGCGGCTGGCTGACACTGCGGTCGGCAAGGTCTCGCCGGCCTGCCCCTGCGGCGGCGAGGATGCGGTCGCGGTCGGCCACGAAGGCCGTAAGGGCAAAGCTTCGACTCAGCACCTCCACATACTGCACCGCCACCCCGTGCAGCTCCCCCACCGGGGAATACTTCTTGAAGATGACCTCGCCCTCGCCGGTGGTGAAGATCTCGAGGGGGTCGCCGCGGCGGATGCGCTGGGTGCGGCGGATCTCCTTCGGGATGACCACCCGGCCCAGCTCATCGATGCGGCGGACGATTCCGGTTGCTTTCATCTGGTGTACCTTCCTTCCCATTCTTTGCTTTCGGATGCGGTACAGTTATTATGTGGAAACGAGAGGGAAATATACACCTGCCCGCCCTCTGTTTGCCAAACCGGAGCGGCTATGATACAATGAACTCATCTCAGAAGCTGGTTTGCTTCTGAACACAGCTTCTTGGAAAGGATGGACAGAGGATGCAGCATATCCTTGTTTTAGGCGGCGGCGCAGCGGGTCTGGCCGCTGCGCTGGCGGCAGCACAGACCGCCAAGGGCAGCGCCCGCATCACCGTACTGGACAGAAACGCAAAGGTGGGCAAAAAGCTTCTGGCCACCGGCAACGGGCGCTGCAACCTCGACAACCGGGACATCTCGCCCGAGCGGTATTTCACCAGCAGCCCCAAGGCCCTGCGCCGCCTGCTGGACGCCGTGAACGAGGCCGCGCCGCTGGCGTGGTTCGAGGGTCTCGGCCTCTACCCCCGCACCGACGAGGCCGGGCGGGTGTACCCCTACTCCAATCAGGCGGCAGACGTGCTGGCCCTGCTGGAACACCATCTGGCCGCGCTTGGCGTCGAGCTTCGCACCGGCTGCACCGTCCGGAGCCTGAGCCAGAGCCGGGGCGGCTACGACCTCCAGTTCGAGACGGAAGCGGGCCGCGAAAGCCTGCGGGCCGATGCCGTCATCTGCGCCATGGGCGGCGAAGCCGGGCCGCAGTTTGGCACCGACGGCTTCGGCACCCGGTTCGCCGCCCAGTGCGGCGGGCGGATGGCCCCCCTCTACCCCTGCCTGACGGCCTTACAGTGCACCCGCCCCCGCAAGTCGCTGGCCGGCATCCGGGCCAAGGGCTGCGCCAGCCTGTTGGACGGCACCGATGGCCGGGTGCTTGCCCGGGAAATGGGCGAGGTGCAGTTCACCGATTACGGACTCTCCGGCATCTGCATCATGCAGCTGTCGGGCCTGCTGGCCCCGGGCCGCGGCCCGAAGCAGCCCGTCGTAGCCCTCGACCTCTTCCCCGCCCTGAGCGAGGCGGAGCTGTCCGCCCTCTTCGCCCGGCGGGCCGGGCTTCTGGGCGGCGCAGCGGAGTTCTGGCTGGGGCTTCTGCCCGCAAAGCTGGGCCGTGCCCTCTGGGCCGACGCCGGGCTGCCCGAAGACGCCCGCGCCCTGCCCGCTTCGGCGTGGCCGAAGCTCGCCGCCGCGGCCAAGTGCTGGCGGTTCGAGGGGCTGACCCCCTGCGGCTGGAAGCAGGCCCAGACGACCGGCGGCGGACTGCTGCTGGACGAGGTGGAGGACGACTTCCAATTCAAAGGCTGTCCGGGCCTTTACTTCGTGGGCGAGACGCTGGACTGCGCGGGCAGCTGCGGCGGCTACAACCTCCACTGGGCCTTCGGCAGCGGCATCCTCGCCGGCCGGTCGGCGGCGAAGCGCCGCCCCGCCCCTGTCCCCCGGAAAAAGAGAAAGACCTGAAGCAGCACAAGACCCCGGAGGGCATTTCTCCGGGGTCTTGTTTTCTGCGTTATTCGTTCGCCGCTTTCTCCAGCTCTGCGGCCTCGGCGGCAGCTTCCGCCTCTTCTTCCTTCTGATACTCCGCAAAGGCCGACCACATCGGCTCGATGTCCTCGCCCCGGACGCGGCGGGCGAAGTAGTTCTTGGTGATGTCCACCACAGTGCCGGACAGCGCCAGCACGCCGATGAGGTTCGGGATCATCATCAGGCCGTTGAAGGTGTCGGAGAGGTCCCACGCAAGGCCCAGCTTCATGGTCGCACCCACGACGGTCATCCCCACGAAGACGACCTTGTAGATACGGCTGCCTGCCGTGCCGAAGAGGTACTCGACGGCCTTGGTGCCGTAATGGCTCCAGCCGAGGGTGGTGGAGTAGGCAAACAGCAGGATGGACACCGCGATGAACTTGGGGCCGAAGCTGCCGAACGCCGCCGTGAAGGCCTGCCCCACCAGTGCATTGTCCTGCACTCCCGCAAGGACAGCGCCGCTCTCGAGGTCTACCACGCCGGTGGTCAGGATGACGAGGGCCGTCAGGGTGCAGACCACGATGGTGTCGGCAAAGACCTCGAACACGCCCCACATTCCCTGATGCACCGGTTCTTTGACGTTGGAGGCCGAGTTGACCATGACCGCAGAGCCGAGTCCGGCTTCGTTGGAGAACGCACCCCGCTTGAAGCCCCATGTGATGGTCTGGCTGATGCCGTAGCCCAGCGCGCCGCCGCCTGCGGCGTTCAGATTGAATGCGCCCCGGAAGATCGCCGCCAGCGCCGCCGGGATATTGCCTGCGTGCATAACTACGATGATGAGCGCGCCCGCGATGTAGAACAGGGCCATCAGGGGCACCAGCTTCTCGGTGACAGCGGCCACCCGCTTGAGTCCTCCGATGACGATGAGGGCCGTGACCACCATCAGCGCAAGGCCGGTGGCGAGGTAGGGCAGATGGAATGCTGCGTTCATGTTGCCCGCGATGGAGTTGATCTGGCTCATGTTGCCGATGCCGAAGGAGGCAAGGATGCAGAAGCAGGCGAACAGGACGGCCAGCACCCTGCCCACCGTCTTACAGCCGGGCTTTGCGCCCAGACCGTCGGTAAGGTAGTACATCGCGCCGCCGGACCACTCGCCCTTCTCGTTCCTGCGGCGGTAGTAGACGCCCAGCACGTTCTCGGCGAAGCTGGTCATCATGCCCAGCAGCGCCATGACCCACATCCAGAAGATGGCCCCCGGGCCTCCCGAGACGATGGCCGTGGCCACGCCCACGATGTTGCCGGTGCCGATGGTGCCCGCCAGCGCCGTGCACATGCTCTGGAACTGGCTGATGGCCATGTCCTCCTTGCTGGTGTGGGCGGTGACGTCCTTATTGGTAAAGATGGCACCGATGGTGTGCCGGAGCCAGTAGCCCATCCTCCGGAACTGGAAAAAACCGGTGCGGATGCTGAGCCAGAGGCCGGTGCAGAACAGCAGCGCCAGACCGAACGGTCCCCAGACGAAGCCGTTGACCACGTTGTTGATCCGCGTGACGATGTCTACCATAGGAATCCTCCTCCAAATATCCCAAACAAAATGCGGGCAGAACCTCTTTTCCAAAGGCTCTGCCCGCAAAAAACGCAGCGTATGACTCCGCGCAGGATATGCTTCCTGCACAAAAGACGTTTGCTCTGTCCTTCTGCCTGAGAGATCGGCCCATTCGGCCTTACACCTTCGGCACCCGCTTTCTGCGGGCTTCTCCAGAGTGCGGCACACCCGGCGCACCGGGCGGCACATCTTGTGATTTCGTTCTCCCTTTATGCACAGCTGTGCACAGTAGAAAAACTTTATCATATTTTCGGCTTCTTGGCAAGCCTTTCACCGCATTTTACGCTCCGGTTTCATCTTTTATTCCGGAAGGTGAATTTTATTTTGGTATGACTTTCTCTTGTCTTTATCGGTCGATGGGCGGCACATCGTCGGGGCTGCCCAGCGCGTCCAGCCACTCCTCAGCCTTCAGCTGGGGCGGCAGGTGGGGCACCGGCTCACCGTCCGGGTCATCATCGGGCGGGGGCACGAGGTCTTCCGGGCCTTCCGCGCCCTCAAAGCCGTGGGCGAGGCCGTCCGGGCTGGCGTCGCCGTCACGGCGTGCGGTTTCGCAGCAGTCCAGCCCCTCGTAGGCACTGGCGGGGCCGAGGTCGAGCCAGAAGTCCTCCCGCTCTTCCTTGCTGGGGGTATCATCGAATTTCATAGCGTTTCCCTCCTTTTCTGCATAAAGCTTCCCCCACCCGGCCATGCTTTATGCAGTTTTTTGCAGGGAGGCAGAGGAATGAACGCAAAAGGTTGGAGGCCCTTCTGGGCCGCGCTGCTGGCAGGGCTGCTGGTGCTGGTACCTCTGGTGGGTGGGACCATCCTGCTCACCCGCCGCACTCTGCGGACAAAGCTGGCCTCCCGCCCTCAGAGCGGCGTGGCCATCCGACAGCCCAAGGAGGAAAACCGCCTGAGCCTGCTGGTCTGCACCGCCCCCACCGAGACGACAGCCCCCGGCTTCCTGCTGCTCTACCTCAGCGCCAGCCAGAACTGCATCCATGCGCTGGCCCTGCCCGGGGAGCTGACCGTCCCCTTCGGAACGAACGAAGCCGCCCTCGCCGACTGCTACCGGGCGGCAGGCCCGGCCCGCTGCCGGGAAGCACTGCTCTCTGCCCTCGCCCTGCCTGAGGACACCCACTACCTCGCCCTTGCGCCCTCGGTCTTACAGGCCATCGCTGACCGGTACGGGGCGCTCCGGGTGGGCTTTTCGGGCGCGCTGACTGCCGACGAGCTGGCCCGCACTGGCTGCAGCGCCAATGTGCAGGCCCTTTCAGCCCGGGAGTCGGAAGCGCTGCTCAGCGGGATGGAGGGCGTCGTCCCTCCGGCCCACAAAGCAGCCGCCCGGGCGGCGGTGTGGGACGCCTTCTTCCGGCAGGAGCTGGAGCTTCTGCCCGCCACCCTGCCCGACGCCCTGCGCACCCACAGCCCGAGCCTGCTCACCGACCTGACGGCACAGGACCTGCTCATCTTAGAGGATACGCTGGAATTTCTCGCCGACCGCACAGCCTCCGTCCATGCGGGGGCGCTGCCCGGGGATTGGGATGCCGACGCCGGGCGTTACACCCTTACCGAGGACTCCCGCGCCGCCGTGCAGGCCCTCTTCAACGTCTCTCCCACCGACGGGCAGCTCTCGTCCGCCAGCGAGCCATAGCCCAGCACCAGCGTGCCGACCGGAGCGGCTCCGCCGCCGGTGAGGTCGTAATCGCTCAGGAGGCTGAGCCGGACGCCCTCGGCCTCGGCGGCGGCCCGGAGGGCGTCATCCGGGGGCGGGTCCCGCAGCTCGGCCAGCAGATGCAGGCCGGTGTGCAGCCCCGTCAGATGCAGTTCCTCGGGCGCGAAGGCCTCCTGCAGCGCCGCCGTCAGGGCGTCCCGCCGGGCCTTATAGGCCACCCGCTCCCGGGCCAAGTGGCGGGTGAAGTAGCCTCCGGTGATGAAGCGGGCCAGCGTCTGCTGCTCGAAGCGGCTCACGGTGCCGGAGTAGAGCCGATACTTCGCGTGCCACGCAGGCAGAAGCTGCTCGGGCAGCACCATATAGGCGATGCGGATGCTGGGCGCGAGGCTGCGGGAGCAGGTGGAGAGGTAGACCACCGGCCCGTCGGCCCCGGCCATCCCCTGCAGGCTGGGCAGCGGGCGGGTGTCGAAGCGGAACTCGGAGTCGTAGTCGTCCTCGATGATATACCGCCGGCCCGGGCAGCGGGCGGCCCAGTGGAGCAGTTCGGCCCGGCGTCCGGCCGGCATGGTGACGCCTGTGGGGAACTGATGGCTGGGGGTGACGTAGCAGACCGCCGCGCCGGAGTCCGACAGCGCCCGGATGGAAAGTCCATCCTCGTCCACCGGCAGGCAGCAGCAGGCCACGCCGTTGTTTTCCAGCACCTGCTTTGCGCGGGGGTAGCCGGGATTCTCCACCGCCGCCGGCCCGGGCAGAAGCGGGGCCAGCAGCCCCAGCAGGTACTCAAGGCCCGCTCCCACGACGATCTGGTGCGCACCGCACCGGACGCCCCGGTACTCTTCGAGGTAGCCCGCCAGCGCCTGCCGCAGCGCAAGGTCGCCCTGCGCGTCGCCGTGGGTCAGCAGCTCGGGCGACGAATACAGCAGCTCCTTTTGCAGCCGCGCCCACGTCCGGAAGGGGAACAGCCCCGGGTCCACGCCCCGGGTGGAGAGGTCATAGCGGATGGGCCGCTGTTTCGGTACAGCCTCAGCCTTCGGCGGCGCGGCGGGCGCGGCACTCTCGGGCAGAGCCAGATACTCCTGTACATAAAAGCCGCTCCGCTCCCTCGCCTCCAGATAGCCCTCCGCCGCCAGCATCTGATAGGCCGCGTCCACTGTGTTCACCGAGACGGAAAGCTCTGCCGCCAGACGCCGCTTGCCGGGCATCCGTGTCCCCGCCGGGACAGCTCCCGTCCGCATCTCGGCGGCGAGGCTGCGGTAGAGCTGCTCATAAAGCGGCACATCGGATGCCGCGTCCAGCGCTGTCGTCAAATGGACCATAAAAAGCCCCTCCTTTTCAGCCAGTGTGCCAAACTGACCCCATAAAAAATCTTTGTTCTGGGTATTTGCACGGGGCCAGTTTTGCGTATAATAGGAGCATACCCGCAAGAACCAAAAAAGTCAATCGGTTTTGTGTGTTTTTCGTAAAATGGGAGGGAAAAATCATGTCTACCACTGCAATGTGGCTGCTTCTGGCAGTCGTTGTCATCGTGATCGTCTTTGCAAGTGTGCTCTACAAGCGCACCTTCACCGTCCACGAGCTGGCGCTCACCGGCGTTATGGCCGCTCTGAGCCTCGTGGCCTACTTATTCTTCCGGGTGCCCTTCTACGGCGGCTCCTCGTTCCATCTGGGCAATACCTTCACGGCCCTGACCGCCCTGCTGCTGGACGGCGTATCCGGCGGTCTGGCCGGTGCCATCGGTCTGGCTCTGGCCGACATCCTCGCCGGCGACCCGGGCTATGCTGTCACCACCTTCATCCTGAAGTTCCTCATCGGCATCACCTGCGGCGCAGTGGCCCACAAGGTCTTCAAGCTCCGCGAGCTGGATAAGCACACCCCCGGCTACCTCATCAAAGTGACCGCCGCCGCTGCCTCCGGCCTGCTGCTGAACGTCTTTACCGACCCGTTCCTCGGCTACTTCCGCAATGTATATATCTTCGGTCAGGATTACACCATCGCCAAGGCCCTGACCAAGATCACCGGCGGCGTCACCTTCGTCAACAGCGTGGCCTCCACCGTCTGCGTCGTTCTCCTCTATCTGGCCCTGCGCCCGGCGCTGGAGCGTGCGAACCTTCTGCCCAAGGCTGAGAAGAAGGCGGAAAACAAGTAACCAACTCCATCCCTGTCTGATGTACTCATAAAGCGAAAAAGGCATCTGCCCCTGCGGACAGATGCCTTTTTCGTTTATTTCTTTTCAAATACGAGGAACCGGAACGAGATGTCGGTGGTCAGCTCCGGCAGCGCCGCAAGGCGGGCTGCACCGTCCCGGGGCGTTTTCCAGTAGTAGGGCGTCATGGCGAAGAGGGCTTCCAGCTGCCCGGCCGGCACCGTGATGCGGCCGGACACTTCCCGCTCCCCGACGGCCTCAAAGCCCGGATATTCCACTTCCTGCACCGGATTTTTGTAGGGCTTTTCGTAGAGGACGGCCTTCATCTGAAAGAGGTGCTCCGGGCCGGGCACGGCGTAGATGAGCCGCCCGCCCGGGCGCAGCACCCGGAGGAACTCCTCCTGCGCGAAGGGCGAAAAGCAGTTGAGCAGGACATCGGCCCATCCCGTGCGCACCGGCTGATGGAAGCTGGACGCCACGGCGTACCGGGCCGAGGGCAGGGCCTTTGCGGCCAGACGCACTGCAGGCTTTGCGATGTCGAAGCCTGCCAATTCCAGCGGACGGCCTGCCTCCCCGAACTGCCGGGCGATGCAGCGGTCATACCAGCCCTCGCCGCAGCCCGCGTCCAGCAGGCGGAGCGGCCCGTTTGCGGCGGGCTGGCCATACATAAGGCACAGTTCTCCCAGCGCCTGCCCGAAGATGCCATAGTAGCCCGCGCTCAGGAACGCGCGGCGGGCGGCTACCATCTCTTTGCTGTCGCCGGGGGCTTTCGTGCGGGTGTTCTGCACCGGCAGCAGATGCCAGTAGCCCTCTTTTGCCCGGTCGAAGCTGTGGCCGGAGGGGCATTTCAGCGCATTCTCCCCGGCAAATGGTGCGCCGCACAGCGGGCAGCACCACGGAGCAAATCCCTCTGCCATCACACTTCCTCGCTGTGGTCCTCGATGGGGGCCGTCGCGCCGCCGTGGGCGTTCATATACTCCTCAAAGCTGGTGAACTTCTGCTGCGGCGGGCGGCGGCTGATGAGCATAAGGCCCGGGTCTTCGTCTTTTCCCGGCGCGTTGCTGCGGCTGCGGCCATTGTTCCGGCCGGGCTGCTCGGCTCTGGGGGCGCGGGGCGCACGGCCTGCGCTGCCCTGCTCGCTGCGGTCATTGCGGCGGCTGTTCCGGCCCTCGCTGCGGGCATTGTTCTGCTGGGCAGGCTGGGCCGGGCGGGCGTTCCGCTCATTGCGGGGGCTGCGGCCTGCGCCATTTCGGCCATTGTTCTCGCCGCGCGGGGCGGGCTGGCGGCTCTGCATCGCGGTGGGGATGCTCTGGGCCGGGGCAGCGGGCGCGGCGGCGTTCTTTTTGGCAGAGCGGAGGGGGGTCGCCTCCGGAGCGCTCACAAAGTGGGGGTCGAATTTCGGCTGGGCGTTGCTGCCGCGGCCTGTGCCCTGTGCAGGGGCGCTGCCCTCGCGGCGGGGCCGGTTGTTATTGTTACGGCGGTTGTTGTCGCGTCCGCCGGGAGTGCGCTTGTTGTTCTCATCCATGAGCTGTTCCTCTTTTGCTTCGATTTTGGGGGCTTTCTGCTTTTTTGCCGCAGAAAGCTTGGCCGCGCCCTTTTTCTCAGGTGCAGCGGGCTTGGCGGCTGCTGCCGCCTTGGGGGCCTCGGCCTGCTCCGGGGCAGGCTGGTCGGCCTTGGGCTTGCGGCCCCGCACCGGCGGGGCGGCTTTTACGGGGGCGGGCACGCCGTCCCACGGATGGCCGGACACCACCGGGATCTTCCGGCGGTTGAGCTTCTCGATCCCGGCCAGATACTCCATCTCCTCGGGGGCACAGAAGCTCACAGCCGTGCCGTCTGCGCCTGCGCGGGCGGTGCGGCCGATGCGGTGGACGTAGGTCTCCGGCACCTCGGGCAGGTCGTAGTTGAACACATGGGAAAGCTCGCTGATGTCGATGCCCCGGGCGGCAATGTCCGTGGCCACCAGCACCTTGGTCTTGCCCTCCTTGAAGCCCTCCAGCGCGGCCACACGGGCGCTCTGGCTCTTGTTGCCGTGGATGGCGGCGGCGGTGATGCCCTGCTTGGTGAGGTCGCGGGCGATCTTATCTGCGCCGTGCTTGGTGCGGCTGAACACCAGCGCGTTCTGCACCGGCGGCTCCAGATTCTTGATGAGCCAAGGGAGCAGGAGCTTTTTGTTGCCCTTCTCGACGAAATACAGGCTCTGGTCGATCCGCTCCACTGTGCTGGACACGGGATCCACCTTGACGAAGGCGGGGTCGTGGAGGATGCCTGCGGCCAGCTGCTCGATCTCTTTGGGCATCGTGGCGCTGAACATCAGGTTCTGGCGCTTTGCGGGCAGCTTTGCGATGACCTTCTTCACGTCGTGCACAAAGCCCATGTCCAGCATCCGGTCGGCCTCATCCAGCACGAAGATCTCGATGTTGGCAAGGTCGATATAGCCCTGCCCGATGAGGTCGTTCAGCCGGCCCGGGCAGGCGATGAGGATGTCTACGCCCTTCTTGATGGCTTCCACCTGCGGGGTCTGGCCCACACCGCCGAAAATGACGGTGCTGCGCAGCTTGAGATACTTTCCGTAGGCGGCGAAGCTCTCGCCGATCTGGAGCGCAAGCTCCCGGGTCGGGGTGAGGATGAGGGCGCGGATCGCGCCCTTTTTGCGGGGAGCTGCCCCGCTCAGGCGGTCGAGCATGGGCAGCGCAAAGGCAGCGGTCTTACCGGTGCCGGTCTGGGCGCAGCCCATCAGGTCCCGCCCTTCCAGCACCGGCGGGATGGCCGAGGCCTGAATGGGCGAGGGGGTCTCATAGCCCGCCTCGCTTACAGCTTTGAGCAGGGGGGCGGACAGATTCAGTTCATTAAAAGTCATGGTACTCCTTGGTCATTCTTTGATCCTGCGGCACTCGATGTAATACCGCTTCTCCTCCGCATGGCCCATGCTGAAGGTCTTGCGGGGCAGCACGCCGCCCATCACGATGCCCTTGAACAGGTTGCTCTTCTCGAAGGGCGGCAGCAGGAAAGCCACGCCGCCCTGCTTGGTCAGGGCGCGGACAGCCGGCTCGTCGTGGACATAGTCCACCCGGGCCTCGCTGTGGCGGGCCATAAAATATTCGATAAATTCATCCACCGTGCCCACGGTCAGCGGGGCGACGGGGTCCTCAAAGCTGAGGACATTGGACACATGGGGGCCTGCCAGCGTGAACGCCTGCTGCTTCGAGTCGCCGAAGCAGATCCCAGCCATGTTGGCGTCGCTCCACGCGATGAGGGCCAGCAGCACCGCGCCGCAGTCCACGTTGAAGAGGACGCGGTGGATGGGTTCGATCTCGATGGCGGGCGAATGGACGTTGCACACCTCGGCCAGACACCAGCGGGCGGGGTGATTCTCCCGCTCTTCCGGCGTCAGGGTGGGCTTCAGCTCCTCCCAGCAGGCCTTGGCCGCAGCCAGCGAATGGTTGCCGTCGCCCACGGCCAGTGTCAGGGGCGCTGCGCCCTTGGCCTGCGGATACTTGGCGTCGAAGGCCTCCTGACTGCCCAGCCCGGCCAGTGCGGCCTCGATCTGGGCCAGCAGGGCGGGATCTTCCACGGCCCATCCGGCGATGTGGCCGCCGCCCTGCATCAGCTCGCCCTCATACAGCTTTTTCAGCGCACTCTTGTGCGCGCCGATCGGCTCGATGAGGGTGCAGCCGGGGTCGTCGGCCAGCATCATGACATGGGGCGTCTCCAGCGCCGCCCCCCGGCGCACAGTCATACGGGGCGGGATGCGCTCGGTGACGGTGCGCTCGCTGGGCCGGATGGCCGGGCGGCTGCCCTTCTCGTAGCTGTAGGCCTCAAGGTCGATCTTACCCACAAGGCCCTGCCGCACCCGTCCGCTCTGCTCGGTGCGTTCGACGTAGACGAAGCCGTCCACGGCGCGGGTCAGCACATCCCGGCTGTAGGCGTCCATCGCGGCGTGGATGCGCTCCACGCGCTGGGCCGCGTCCTTGTCCCCGAGGAAAACCTCCGGCAGGATGAGGCGCAGGGTGCTGGGGCAGCTGCCCACAGCAGCGTCTGCCCGCTCCCAGTAGGCACGGTCGCTGGTAAACTGGTCGCAGGCCACACAGCCCCACTTTTCCAGAGGGATGTCCTCTCTGGGCAGAAGGATGTGGGCCGGGCCAAAGCAGGATGCAGGTTTCATGGTTACATTCCTCACTCTCTATACGATCACCGGCAGCGAAACAGGCCGCGTGATCTTCTTACCGGAACAGCCCCGCAGCGTCGTCCCAGAACACAGTGTGCTCCACGCCGGAGGCTGCCAGAGCGTCGCTCAGCGCATTGCGGGCGGCTTCCTCCATCGTCTGCTTGGCGGGCACCTCGACGACGAGATTCTTAACGCCCAGTGCATCGGCCTTACCGCCCACGGTGGCAGCGCCGTCCGTCACCTGCGCCAGCGAGTAGCCGTACCACAGGGTAACGCTGCCGCTGAAGCGGGCGTCCCACAGGGCGATGTCCGCCGCCAGCTGGGCGCTGCGGTCGCGTCCGCCGGTGGAGCCGAAGTCCTGCTTGCCGTTCTGGGCCAGCGGGAACTGGACATTTTCCAGCAGGACATTGTCGAAGCCCATGCTCTGCACCTCGCCGATGAGGTCGCCGATGAACTGCACAGCCTCGTCGGAATAGGGGTTCAGCCACGGATTGCCGCCGGCCGAGGCCTTATTGTCCAGCCAGAGGTATTCCTGCCCGGTGTAGCCGATGGCCATGCCGCGGTTGGCGCGGGCGGCGGCGGGGTCGCGGAAGGCAGCCAGCTTGGCCACCGGCACAAGGCCGTTCTCCTTCAGCACCGAGGCGATGAGGGACGGGTCGAGGGATGCGCCCTCGATGCTGCCCGCCGCAGCGGGGAGGGCGGAGGGGTACAGGATCTGCCCGCTGCTGTCCTTCAGGGTCACGACGGCATACGCCGCACCCTGCCGGGCCAGCTCCTGCGCCGCAGCCCGCAGCGAAGCTTCATCCCGGGCCGCAGCGGTGTCCAGAACGCCCCAGCTGCCCTCAATGATGGCATTGGCGGGCGCGGCGGCGGGTTCCGACGAAGCAGGCCGCGCCTCCGAGGAGGCCGCAGGCTCTGCCGCCGCCTCGGACGAAGCAGCCACGCTGGACGCTGCTGGCCCGGACGAGGCCGAGAGGTCGCGGTTGCGCACCACGGTATACCAGGTGTGGGTGGCCCAGTCCAGCACATGAGGCGCAGCCAGCCAGCCCACCACCAGCACCACGGCCACCAGCACCACGATGCCGACGACCTTCTTGGCCCACATACCAGGGCTGTAAAAACTGCGGTGATACCGCTTGACCTTTTTATACTTTGCCATGTTCGTCCCTTTCTCCTGCACTCCTTACAGGATCACCGAGTGGCCCGTAAAACCATAGATGGCCAGCGCCAGCACGCCGACATAGACCAGCGTGATGGGCAGGCCCCGGAACGCCTCCGGGATGGCCTCGCTGCGCAGACGGTGGTCGGCCTCCGTCACCAGCATGACGGCCAGCAGATAGCCGAGGCCGCTGCCGAGGCCGAAGCCCATGCTCTGCTCCAGCGTAAAGCTCTGGGTGCGCTCCACCAGCACCGTGCCCAGCACACCGCTGTTGACTGCGGCAGCAGGCAGGATGCGGAGCAGCTGGCCGCCGTGGCGTTTGCCCCGCGCTGCCCAGAGCACAAGGAATTCAAACAGGCTCACCACCGCCACGCAGGCCAGATAGACCAGCGGGCGGAGCTGGGCGAAATTGGGCTGGGCGGCCGCGAAGCCGCCTGCATAGAAAGCCAGCGGAGCCACCAGCACCTGCGTCACGCAGAGCAGCAGGGCGAACCACCCGCTGCTGGTGCGCTCGTCGCCCACCAGCTGGACCAGCCGGGAGACGCCCAGACCGCGGGTGAACACCGCATTCTGCGCAAAGATGGCCAGCACGGCGTAGCTGAAAAAGACGCCGACGGCCTGTATCACATCATTGCTCATCCTGAGGCTCCCCCTCTCTCTGGCGGTAGACTGCCATGAGGCCCCGGGCCTCCGATGTCAGATAATCTTTCTGCTTCTTAGCCAGCGCGCGCCAAACAGCGCACAGCACGCCCAGCACGATGAAGCCGCCTGCCGGCATCCCCGCCATCGGCAGGATGGGGCGGCTGAGCAGATGGCCGAACACCGTACCGGCGCTCAGCCACTCCCGCACGCAGCCCAGCAGCAGGAGCAGCAGGCTGTAGCCCACCGTGATGCGCACGCCCTTGGAGAGGGCCTTGCGGGGCGACTCCTGCACCCGGCCAAAGCGGTAGGTCAGCAGCGGCTCCACCACCAGCATGGGCAGGTAGATGCCCAGCACCAGCAGGCTCACCCCGAACAGGCGGTTCAGGATGGGGTAGGCTGCCAGATAGACCACCGCCGCGCTGCCCGAATAGAGGATGCTGCGGGGCAGCAGCTTCTTTTCCAGCTCTGCTTTGGACGGGTGCTCCTCCCGCAGGGGGAACAGGCGGCTCAGCAGACAGGCCAGCAGACGGGAGGGCGTCAGCAGCAGCGCCACCGCCGCCGCCAGCATCAGAGCGTTCTGGCCGTTGGTGGCAAGGACCACCAGCGGCGCAAGGCCCATGCCCTGCATGACCACGGGATTGTTCAGGAAGACACGGTCATGGTGGAAGAATCGCTCCGGGTCGCGGGCGATGAGTTCTGCACTTCTCCGCTTCATACGGCATCCCCCTTTCCGGTCTGCTTTTTCCAGCTGCTGTGGAGCAGCTCGTAGAGATGGACTTCGGTGCGGTCGAGCCAGCCGGAGATGCTGTTGACCGCCAGCAGCGCAAAGCAGACGCCCGTCTCATAGACGCCGAAGTAGCGGAAGCCCATCGTGAAGGCCCCCACCATGATGCCGTAGAGGATGCGGCCCAGCCGGTGGTGGGCACAGGTATACGGCTCGTTGAGCAGGAAGACGGCGCTGAAGATCATCGCGCCCGTCAGCAGTTCGTCGCGCACGCAGCGCAGACGGAACATGGCGCTGACGGCAAAGGACGCATCCTCGGTCAGGCCCAGCTGACGCGGGAAGAGGAAGACGATGACGCCCGCCGTGACGAGAAAGCTCAGGGCAGCGCTCAGCTTGATGTCCTTCTGCACCCAGAGGAAAAGCCCGCAGGCCGCCAGCACGAGGGCCGAGCCTGCGCCCATCGGGGCGGCATACTCGCCCAGCGCCAGCGACAGACCGCTCAGGTTGATGAGGCCGCCGCTGCGCAGGGTATCCGAAATGGTGCTGGCCGTGGCCACGCCGGAGGCGTCCCACAGGGGGATGCTGGTGTAAGGGGTCGGATAGCGGAACACCTGCTCCGGCCACGACACCGCCGCCACCGCATAGCCCACGGCAGCCGGGTTGAAGGGGTAGCTGCCATAGCCGCCGAAGACCTCTTTGCCGATGAGGACACCGGCCACGATGGCAGCGGCGAGGACATACCAGTCCACCGTCGCAGGCATCAGCAGTGCGATGACGAGGGCGAAGCTCTCGTTGGAATAGTCCCCGGGCCGGTAGACGCGGCGGCGCAGCAGCGAGATGAGCCGGTCGCACAGGTTGCCCATCAGCAGCGCAAAGCCGCAGAGCAGCAGCGGGCGCAGGCCGTAAAGGTAGCAGGAGACGAAGAGCAGCGGCACGCAGAGAAAGCAGATGTGCTTGTAGTATCTGCCGGTGTGCTGCAGCTCTTCTTCCTGCTTCCGGATCAATGCTTCATCCATGGGCCGTTCCCTCTCAGAGCGCGGCCAGCGCGCGGACGGCGGCAGCGGGGTCGGCCGCACCATAGATGGCACTGCCTGCCACCAGCACGTCTGCACCGGCGGCGACGCACTGCGGAGCAGTGGCAGCGTCCACGCCGCCGTCCACTTCCAGCAGGAAGCGCAGGCCCCGGCGCTCCTTCTCTGTCTTGAGCCAGCGGAGCTTGTCGAGGGCCGAGGGCATGAACTTCTGCCCGCCGAAGCCCGGCTCCACGCTCATGACCAGCACGAGGTCCAGCTGGTCGAGATAATAGCCCAGCTCCTCCACCGGGGTGCCGGGCTTGATGGTCATGCCCACCTTGCAGCCCTGCGCCTTGATGGCGTCGATGGTCTCCTGAATGTCGTCATCGCACTCGAGGTGGAAGTTCAGCAGACTGGCACCGGCCTTGGCAAAGGCCTCGGCGTACTGCTGCGGGTGGGTGATCATCAGATGGACGTCGTAGAACGCATCCGGCATGGCCTTGTGCAGGCTCTTGAGCACCGGGACGCCGAAGCTGATGTTCGGCACGAAGTGGCCGTCCATCACATCATAATGCAGCATTTTTGCGCCGGCATCCAGCACCATGCGGCAGTCTGCGCCGAGCTTGCTGAAGTCAGCCGAAAGGATCGAAGGACTGATCGTTGTCATTTTATTTTACTCCCTGTTGTTTCCAAGAGATTTTTTGTGTTTTTGCCCTGCCGCCGCCCTCTGTGGGGGACAGTCGGCATAGTTATTTATAGTTTACATGAAAACGGCGAAAAAATCAAACCCGCCGCCGTGTTTTTCACGGAAAAGACGTAAACTCCGCCCGCACCCCTTCTTCTGCAATGCAAAAAGCAGCCAGACCGCTCCTCTGGGGAGCAGTCTGACCGCTGTGATTCAGTCTACCGGCTTCATGCTGGCCGGGTCTTCCACTGCGCCGGGAAGGCCGCTCTCGTCGGGCAGACGCTTCATGCCGCCGGGGTTCGGGGGCTGGACGGGCAGGGTGAACACGAATCTGCACCACTCGCCCTGCTGGCTCTCGACGCGGATCTGACCGCCGGAGAGGTTGACCAGCACCTTGCAGATGTTCAGGCCGAGGCCTGCGCCCCGGGCGTGGAGGCCCCTGGACTGGTCTTCCTTATAAAAGCGCTGGAAAACGTAGGGCAGCGCCTCGGGGCTGATGCCCTGACCGGAGTTCCAGATGGAGACCTCCACCTCCGGGCCGAGCTTTTCCACCCCGAAGCGGATGGTGCCGCCGGCGGGGGTGAACTTGATGGCGTTGTCCAGCAGGTTATAGGCCACCTGATGGATGAGGTCGGGGTCGGCGTAGACCAGTACCTTCTCGTCCATCGTCAGGCCGTCGATGTCGATCATCCCGTCGTTGATGCGCTGTTCGGCCGAGAGGGCCACGCCGGTAAGAGTCTCCCAGATGTTGAACATCCGGGCATTCACCTGATATTCGCCGCTCTCCAGCTTGGACAGGTCCAGCATATTCTGGATGAGGCGGGCCAGACGGCCCGTTTCCTCGCTGACCAGCTGCAAGTAGTGGTTCTGCATCTCGGGCGGGATGGTGCCGTCCAGAATGCCGTCGATGAAGCCCTTGATGGTCGTCATGGGGGTGCGCAGCTCATGGGCGATGTTGCCCATGAACTGGCCCCGGGAATTGTCGTTGGACTGGATATTGTCTGCCATCTTGTTGAAGGTGCGGGCAAGGTCGGCCACCTCGCCCTCGCCGTCCACGCCCTCGACCCGGACGGACAGGTCGCCGCCGCCGAAGCGCTGGGCCGCGTCCGTCACCTTCTGGAGCGGGTCGGTGAGCTTGTGCATCATCACCTTCGTGAGCACGCTGGCCAGAAGCAGCATCAGGCAGGCCGAGAGGAAAAAGTTCGAGAAGAACTCTCTGCGGAACTCCGCCAGCCGCTCGCCGGACGAGCAGAGAAAGAGGTAACCGGTGCACGCGCCGTCCTCGCTGCGCATCTCACGCACCGAGATGTAGCTTTTCTCCGCCAGCACACCGCCCAGTGTGTCGAAGAGATGGTAGTTCTCCTTGGCCTTGCCCGCCTTTTCCAGCACCTCAGCCTCCACCGTATCGCCGGTCAGCTTTTCCGGCACGGACGCCAGCATCACATTGCCGTCGCAGTCGGTGAAGAACAGGTAGGCCTCTGCGCTCTCGCCGATGATCTCGAGCTTGGTGCTCAGGGCTTCCAGCTCTTCGCCCTCGGGCAGAGAGGCCTCCTGCACAAGGTAGGACGCCGTCCGCTGGGCGACGTTGACCACCTCATCCAGCGTATCGTACCGCTCCTGCGCAAAATACCGGCTGAAGAGCACCAGCTCAGAGCCGCCCATGACCACCGTGCCGAAGATGAGCAGAGTGCTCATGAGCGAAAAGAACGCGACTGGGATACTTTTGCGCATTACTGACGCACCTCGAACTTATAGCCCACGCCCCAGACGGTCTTCAGCTCCCACTTGTCGGAGGCCCCGGCCAGCTTCTCGCGCAGGCGCTTGACATGGACGTCGATGGTGCGGCTGTCGCCGTAGTACTCGAAGCCCCACACCTCGTCCAGAAGCTGGTCGCGGGTGTAGACCCGGTTGGGGTGGGAGGCGAGGCAGTTCAGCAGCTCCAGCTCCTTCGGGGGAGCCTCCACCACCTTGCCCTTGACCCGCAGCTCGTAGCTGTTCATGTCGAGGCGGAGGTTGTCGAATTCGATGACGCCCTCGGTGCTCTCGGTCTGGGTGGTGGCGGCGGTGCAGCGGCGGAGCACCGCCTTGATGCGGGCCACCACTTCCTTGGTGTCGAAGGGCTTGACCATGTAATCGTCTGCGCCCAGCTCAAGGCCCAGCACCTTGTCGAAGGTCTCGCCCTTGGCCGTCAGCATCATGACCGGGGTATTGCCCAGCTTGCGGATACGGCGGCAGACCTCGAGGCCGTCCATCTTGGGCATCATCACATCCAGCAGCACCATATCAGGCTTGAGCTGGTTGAATTTCTCAAGGCCCTCTTCGCCGTCGTTGGCGGTCGTGACCTGATAGCCCTCCTTGGTCAGGTAGAGCCGCAGCAGCTCGCAGATGTTGGTATCGTCGTCCACGACGAGGATCTTTTCGTTTGCCATGTGAGTGTTCCTCCTCTATCCAGTCAAAAGCCAGCCCCGCACGGGCACCGGCTGCGATCCCGAGTTTAACTCATATTCTATTATACGGGACAGTTATGACAAAATAAAGAAGGTTTTGTATGATTTTTTCAATTTATCCTAGAAAAAGTGGGCTTTTCTTCGTGAAAAACCCACTTTTCATGCATAACGCACCTGCAATTATTGGGAGCTTACCGTTCCTCTCTTCTCTCTGAAACAATCTTCTCCAAAAGCTCTCGTATCGTCCGAGATGAGCTTGTGGCTGATAATGATAGAATATGCGCCATCAAAACCGCCTGTTCTTCTTCCGTCGAGCATTCCTTTAATAATTTCAACAGCTCCGATGCACGACTGGTTCGTTGAGTATAATAATTCGTATATAAAACGAACCGTGCTTTTTCTATATTTTGTTCCAGCCCTTTGGAAATGTCCCGGAATCTCTGATTTGACATCGAGAGTCCTGTTCCTACATGAAAATATGGGATTCTTGGGTCTGTCCACAGATCATACAAAGCAAAAACCTTTGCATCGAGTTGCTCTATACTAGGTGTATTTTTCATGAACACCCACAATTTTTCGTAGAATTCTTCTTCGCTCAAATTCTGCGCAAGCAAACTTTCAAACGATGCTTCAACAATTTCCCCATATTGTTTCCGAAACGCTTTGAATTCTGTTTCCGAATATCGAGCCGGCACTTCCTCTTCTCCGGAAAAATCAGCGCTCTCCACTTCCTCAAAAAAAGTTTTCAGTGCCTTCCACTCATTTTCACATTTTTCCAGCAATCCATAGACCAGTGAACATGCATTGAGTTTATCGATTTCTTCATCAAGCTTATATCTTTGTAGAAGTTTTCTTATTTCACTGTTAAATTCCAAAATTTGCATATAGCCCCTCCATAGATGTCACACTCTCGTTTAAATCCATTATAAAAGCCTTGTTCTTTCCAGTTGTTCTTTTAGGAGGTGATTGAATGTTCGTTTGAAGAATTTCTTTCTTGACCAAATCAAAAGTATTAGAAACTATTTCTCGATTATCAACTATTCTTATTTCTTTGGACCTTTTTTCGATCTCAACATCGATGTCTTTTAATTCATCTTGCAGCTTTAAATAATCCAGATTACTGCATCTTATGTTTAAGATCATCCGATCATTTTCAAAGCTCTGTCTTCTGTCATATTCCAAGATCGTATTGGGCTTTTTTTCTTTTCTATGAAATATATTCAGTTGTCCATTTTTCTTTAGTCCCCATAAAAAAAGTGCAAAGTAAGAGATTGCTACACTCAACACTACGATCGGCAGCGCCAGCAATATAAATCCAATCATAATTTTGCCTCACTTTTTTCCAAGGAAATGGACACCGTACAAAAAAATCCCAAAATTACCGTTAATAGAATCAGTATCAAATTATACTTTACTGCTGTCAAGATACTCATCATTCCAAACAGATCGTTTCGAAAGGTGAACACTGTATATAAGAGGATTGTCACTGTAAAATAAATAAGACATATCAACTGAAATTTTTTATAAATCTGTGGCACTTCCGCCTCTGTAAAATATCCTTCTATACACAGAACAAACAGCACACTTGCAACAATAAATGTTATATCCAAATCCGAAAAGACGCTTGCAAAGTATGAAGATATACCATGAAAATCCTGTGGTTTCAATTTGGCAATGTATTTGAGCAATATTGGGATCAAATTTATTGGTATACTTAAAAGCCATAATGCGAACCGTTTTCCAACCGCCAACCACGGTATATCGTATTGTCCTGTTTCAACCAGAATTTTCATTTTTCTGCCCCCAAGCCACCCATTCTCTTCTATAAGCACAATTATCTCAAGTCTTTTTATGTATGCATTGTTCAACATAACAATACCATGCTTGTCATTCAAAATCAAGTCTTTTCATTTTTTGTTGCAGTGTACTCCCGTTTGTTTCACAAATCTCTCCAAGCGCCGCCTTCATCCCTCTTTTTATGCATAACAAAAGGGGCCTCCTTTGCAGGAAGCCCCTTTTGCATCACACGGGCCGGTCAGAATGGGGGACGCAGCCCAGTTTCCGGTATTTTCAGGGAAATGCGCTCAAATCTTTTGATGGTCCTTACAGGATCGGGGTCTGGAGGTTGTCGTTGTTCTGGATGCCGTGCTTCTCGGCGTAGCCGGTCAGCATCAGGGTCAGAGCGCCGTCGCCGGTGACGTTGCAGGCGGTGCCGAAGCTGTCCTGCAGGGCGAAGATGGCGAGCATCAGAGCGGTGCCGGCATCGTCGAACATCAGGACGCCAGTGATGAGGCCCAGAGAAGCCATGACCGTGCCGCCGGGGACGCCGGGAGCACCGATGGCGAAGATGCCGAGCAGGGCGCAGAAGAGGATCATGGTGCCGATGCCGGGCAGGTGGCCGTAGAGAATCTTGGAGATGGTCATGCAGAAGAAGACCTCAGTCAGGACAGAGCCGCAGAGGTGGATGTTGGCAAACAGGGGGATGCCGAAGCTGACCATATCCTTGCGCAGGACCTTGCTCTTGCGGGCGCAGTCCAGAGCGACAGCCAGAGTGGCGGCGCTGGACATGGTGCCGACAGCGGTCAGGTAAGCGGGGCCGTAGTGGCGCAGGACTTCCCACGGGTTCTTGCCGGAGTATGCACCGGCCAGCAGATACAGGACAGCCAGCCAGATATAGTGGCCCGCCATAACGATGAGGATGATCTGGAGGAAGGCGGGCAGCTGGTGGGTGATCATGCCCTCATAGCTCAGGTTGCAGAAGGTAGCAGCGATATAGAAGGGCAGCATGGGGATGATGATCTTACCGACGATGTCCAGCACGATATTCTGGAATTCGCCGAGGATGTCGCAGGTCAGCTTGCTGTTGGTCCAGGTAGCGGCCAGACCCACCAGAACGCTGAGCACGAGGGCGCTCATGACGCTCATGATCTGGGGGATGTTCAGCTCAAAGACGACGCCGGGCAGGGTCCGCAGACCGGCCACCTCGGTGTCGATGGACAGGTGCGGGATGAGGGCGTAGCCTGCGGTGGTACTCATGAGGGCTGCGCAGACGGAGGAAACGTAGGCGATGACGATCGCCACGCCCAGCAGACGGGAGGCGTTCTTGCCCAGCTTGGTGATGGACGGGGCGATGAAGCCGATGATGATGAGCGGCACACAGAAGGTGATGAGCTGGCCCATGATATACTGTAAGGTAACGACGACCTTCATGACGCTCTCGGGGAAGATCTGGCCCAGAATAACGCCGATGATGATGCCGAGAAGCAGCCGGAACGGCAGGTTATTGAATAGCTTTTTCATAACATTTTACCCCTAATCTTCTCCTGCGCTGTGGGCGCAGGGTGTTTTTTGCAGGATGCGGATGCAGGCTTGCTAGAGGGTGAGGACGCTTATTGGGCGTCCGGAGTATGGTCTTTGTTGAGCATCAGGTCGAGGATGACGCTGTCGCTGGTGCCGTGGGTGCTCAGGATGGCGAAGTTGTCCAGCGTGCGCTCCACGTTCTCCTCCACGATGCCGTCCGTACTCTGGACACGGACACCGCGGGTGCCCATGGCCGCTGCCTGACAGGCGGCATTGACGCAGGTGGAGATCTTCAGCGCGCAGTCTGCCTTTGCGCCGTCGCACACCATGCCAGTGACATTGCCCACCATGTTCTGGATGGCGCAGCAGATCTCGTGATAGCCGCCGCCCAGCAGGTATGTAATGCCGCAGGCCGCGCCGGTCCCGGCGACGGTCGCGCCGCAGAGGTTGCTCAGGCGTCCGAACTTCGACTTGATGCGGATGGCGATGAGGTTGGACAGGGTGACGGCACGCAGCATGGTCGGCTCATCGATGCCCAGCCAGCGGGCGGCTGCCACGACGGGCATCGTTGCGGTGATGCCCTGATTGCCGCTGCCGGAGTTGGCCACCACCGACACCGGCGCGCCTGCCATGCGGGCGTCTGCACCGGCGGCGGCAGCGATCATGGAGTTGGTGGTCAGATCGCGGGTCATGAGGCCCTTGCGGCAGTTAAGGTCGAGATTGCGTCCGATGGCAAGGCCGTATTCCTTGGAAAGGCCCTCATCGCTGATGACGGAGTTGACCTGCACGGCGCTGCGGATGATGTCGATGGGGTCGTGCATGGGGTCAAGCTCCTTGGTGCAGTAGTCCCAGATGGAGCGGACGGTCAGGAAGGACGCGATCTGCTCCGGGGTGACGACATCGCTGTCGCCGGATGCGGCGGTATCCGCGTCCTGCTTGTCGAGGGTCGCCGTGCCGTCCTGCTCCACCAGCACGACGTTGGTGTGCAGGTCGCGGACGATGGCGCGGCCGGTGTGGCCGCCGCCCTTGGCGATGACCTCAATGTAGAGCTTCTGGGGCACCTGCGCCACATTCACCTTGACCTTGCCGGCCTTGACCAGCGCGGCGGCCGCCTCCACCGTCTCACGGGGGACATGGTTCATGACCTCCAGAAGGTAGACCGGGTCGCCGCCCAGCGCACCGATGGCGGCGGCATAGTCCATGCCCTCGTAATCGGTGCCGGGGATGCCCGCCGACATGGCGTTCTTGATGATGTTGATGCTGGCGTTGACCGTGATCTCCTCGGCCTTGTCCACACCGGCCTTCCGCAGGGCCTGACCTGCCTCGGCGGCAGTCAGGGCCACAGCGCCCGGCTCGGTGCAGCCGGTAGCCAGCTCCATCTCACTGTTCAGGATGCGGATGAACATATTTTGTTCCATAGTATTGCACCGTCTCTTTCTCTTTTAGGATGCTCTGTTATTTCACGGCGATGCATTCGATCTCCAGCGGTGCGTCCTTGGGCAGACGGCCCACCTGCACGGCGCTCCGTGCGGGGAAGGGCTGTGCGAAGTACTCGCCGTAGACCTGATTCATCTCGGCAAAATCATTCATGTCTGCAAGGAAGACCGTGGTCTTCACTACATCTGCCAGTGTCATGCCCTGCTGGGCAAGGATGGCCTGAATGTTCTTGAGGGACTGCGCGGTCTGGGCCGCGATGCCCTCGGGGATGGCCCCGGTAGCGGGGTCGATGGGGAGCTGGCCGGAGACGTAGACCGTCTGGCCTGCTGCGATGCCCTGCGAATATGGCCCAATGGCTGCGGGCGCCTGCGCAGTAGCGATTGCCTGTTTCATAATTTTCTCTCCTTTTTCCGAATTGCAGGGGTACGGCTTACCCTCGTGCCCCTTGTCCTGCCCCTATCCTAACGCGGCGTGCGGCAAAAGTCAACAATTTTTTCTCTTGATGATAAATTATTATCACTTGTGACAAATCCGCGGGATTTTTTGAAGCAGTTTCACGAATTTTCAGCGAGTTTTCGAATCATCATTGTCAACAGCCGACGAACGTGATATGATACAGGCAGAGAGATAATAATAAATTCTCATTATTTTTCTTATGAAGCAATGGAAAGTGGTGACATACATGGACGCAAGGCTGGAGCCGTATCGGACGCTGGTTTCGTTTCTGGGTGAGGCGTTGGGGCCGGACTATGAGGTGGTGCTGCATGATCTGACCAGCGAGGAGGGCACCATCGCAGCCATCGTAAACAACAACATCAGCGGCCGCACCGAGAGTGCGCCGCTGTCCAACATGGCGCTGCGGTTCATCCACGGCAGGGTGTACGAGAAGCAGCCCTACGTTGCGGGCTATCAAGGTGCATCACAGGCCAAAGGGCGGCTGCGCTCCTCCACCATGTTCATCAAGGACGGCAGTGAGCTTATCGGGATGCTCTGCATCAACTTTGACGCCGCCAAATACAGCCGGATGGCGCAGGAGCTTCTGGCCCTCTGTGGGGCGCATCAGGAGCCAAGCCCCACGCTGGGCGTCGAAAATTTCGTCAGCAGCCTCCCCGACGCAGTGCAGGCCGCCATCACCGATGTGACCGGCAGTGTCCTTCCTCCCGACCGCCTGACGATGGACGAAAAAATACGCATCGTGGACGACCTGCAGCAGGCAGGCATCTTCTATATGAAGGGCGCTGTCAGCGAGGTGGCGGCGCAGCTCGGCTCCTCGGAGGCGACGATCTACCGCTATCTGAGCAAACTGAAGGATTGACCCTTGCACTCCTACGCTCCTTCGCGTATAATGATAGATGTATCAATATGTCTATCAGACGTGAAGGAGCGTATTTTATATGAAACTTGGTATCGGAGGACCGCTACCTGATTTTATATCTCAATAATCCTCAATAAATACGAATATTACTTGATTTGAAGCGGATTTTGGAACAAACCAACCATATATAACTTCATGTTTTCCTATGCTACTCTATACGAAAATGGCGTAAAAATGGCGTAGAGAAAACTTACACGAGGGATATAGGTACGCCGCTGCTACAAATCAGTTTTCCAACAGGTGTGGGACGCTAACAACTCCCACGCCTGTTTTTTTGTTGTCCTTCGGGGCAAATATCGGGGATATTATCGCTTGTGCGCCGTTTATTTTTCTCTGCCATATTACCACCCTACATTTCACTTATCTGCCCCTTGTGCGTTACAATTTGCAAATACCCGCCTTTATTTAAGCAAGGGGCAAGCCCATAATGAGCTTGCCCCACTGTCATTCGGAAGTTCAGACGGTGAACAATCCGTTCACCGATTTATTCCTCGCTTTCATTATCGCTGGCGGCATTTCTATAATCCTCCTGCACACCCTCGGAGAGGTCAAAACACATCGTTTTTGCGTCTGCGACCCAAAAGCCACGCACACGATAGCGTTTATCGCTTTGCCAAACGCCCTCCATAGCGGCACGAATGGGGTCAACCAGATTCTTGTTGGTGATGCTGACCGTGGCCTTCTGCTCACCCTTCGGCTTGGAGAACTTGTAGCCCCTCTGCTCACTACTCTTACACATACGAACCGCAAAAACCTTGTTTTTTGCGTCAAGCTGGCACAGGACAAAAGCAGGATAGTTCAGGTCATCAAGTACCTTTTTCGTAAAGGTGACACCGTTCTGGTTAATGAAAATGTCGGGGTATGCGTTGGTGTTCGCATCAAGGATCTCAAAGTTCAGTGCGTTAAAATCAAATTTCATAATGGATTTTCCTTTCGGTATTAGAGATTTTTCAGCTCTTTCAGCAGTTCGCGGCGTTCCGAAGCTGTCCAGCGCGGGTCTAAAATGATATACCCTCTGAAATACTTGTCTTTAGAACGTGTGACCGTGAACCGCTTTGGCATAGCGTGTAGCCTTGCCGATTTGCCGGGTAGTGGCTTTTCATCTAAAATCTGTTGCACCTTCTGCCAATCGGATTTTTTTATGATTGCTGTGTGGTGTTCCTCTTTGAAATACTTGTTGAGCATAGTGTTTTTCACTGACTTATGCTCCCGAAAATCAATCGTACAAGTTTTCTGCATGAGTGCGTCCCCGCAATATTTCTCGTTCCGGAGAATACCGCGAATAGTAGCAGCCCGCCAAAAATCTTTCCCTTTAGGCGATTTGATGCCTTGCTCGGTCAGCGCGGCGGCAATTTCTGCGGGGGTTGCACCTTCCAAACAGCTTTCGTAGATGTACTCAACAATCTTTGCTTCTGTTGGCTCGATCAGCAATCGTCCGAAGTGGTCCCAATAGTAGCCAAGCGTGTTTATCACCGAGAATTGGTAGATACCCTCTGCCATGCGCCAGCGAATACCGTTTTTGATGGCTTCGCTCTTTTGCTGTGATTCCAATTCTGCAAGTGCTGACAAGACCGCTATCAGTAGATTGTTGCTGCCATCCCCGATAGAGGACAGCCCTTCGCTTTCAAATCGCACCGGGACAGGTGGAGTCAAGGCGTTCAGAGTACGCAAATTGTTCAAAATATCAACCGTATTTCTACCAAAGCGATTTATGCCCTTTGTCAAAATTAGGTCAATCTTGCCTGCTTTTGCGTCATCAATCATGTCCTTAAATCCCTGCCGCTTGTTCGTGGAAGTGCCGCTTACGCCGTAATCTTGATAGATTTTTACTAACTCCCAATCGGGATTGCTCTCAATTTTGGATTTGAAATAGACAATTTGCATCTCAAAACTGCCTACTTGCTGTTCTTCCTGTGTGCTGACACGGACATAAGCTGCAACACGCATTTTTCGGGGAGTCTGCCCTTGCGCTTGTACGGCTGGGGGTGGCGGTATTATAATTACACCGCCGCTTTCCCGATTCTTGCGGATTCCGTCATGTATGCGCTCCTTGCGTTCCTCCCGATTATCGGCGCGAGTCTTTTTTCGGCGGGACTGCTCTATCTCTTGAGGGTCAAGTTTCTTTGCCATATAAGCCCTCCCTTGCAGATATACGGATATTCCCGATGTGGTTCATAGGCGGCGCACCTCCTCGCTTACTGTTTTTCATTGGACAATTAACCTCCTTGCTGATTGTTATTTATGACTACCCTGCGGCGCATGAGCCAGGGGGTCACACAAAAGAAAACGAGCAGCAGAATTGCTCCTGCTGCCCGAATCGGCACTGCTTCTTATCGGGGGTAGATTTTATCGCCCCCTGCAAGTGACGGATATATGGTTATTTGATTTACAATGCCTTAACCGTGTCGATAAACTGGCTCATGCTCACCGCACCCGGCAAGAGGTTTTCCTCATTCTCAAACACCATGTAATAGCGGAAATTCATGCCCGCTGCTGTGCGCCACGCTTGACCGAGTGCGATTTTCTCCCGGCTGTCATCATTTTTCAGATGTTCGCCCTTAGTTTCCGCACAGATGAGCTTGCCGCTCTGGGTCATAATCAGAATATCGGGGTAGTGCTTGATAAAGCCGTTAATTGCAAAGTCTTGACGTGCAATATTTCTGTGCCACCAGCGGACATTCGGCAGGGCGGTCAACTCTACAATCAACTTCTGTTCCAGTTTGTTCATGTCACCGTCCTCTGCTGCATACAGAGAACGGGCATATATGTCGGTATATGTGGCAGGATGGATAGAGGGGCGCAGACGGAAATAGGGCTTGCAGACGATGCGCTCCGTTTCCAGCCACCTTTCAAAGTTTTCTCGATAATGGGATTCCAGTAGCGTTTCAATTTTGGCGCGGATCTTTGCCGCATAGCCCAGCGGGGCTTTCTCCATAGCGGCAAGCTGCGCCTTATCCATATCGTTCACAATGCGGTCTATGTAGGCTTTCAGTTCGGCGGCGTCCACCATGTTCAGCTTGTTAAGCTGATTGAACATCATTTCCTTGCATTGACGTACCCGGCTTTCCGGCGGCAGATTGTTGAACCACTCTTTGAAGTACCGCTGTTCGGCGCTCTCCATCTTGAACACCTTTGGCAAACCGCCGTCCTGCTCCCGCACGTCGATTTCGCGGATTTCATCGTCTGCGGCGGCAAAATCAATGTCGTATGCTTTGCCCTTGAGGGTAAAGCCCTCTGCCAGCATTTCCTTGTCCAGCAGTTCAAAAGAACCGTCCGTAAACAAAGATTGCTCAACTTTCAGGAAAAACTGCGGGATTTGCAGCGTTTCAATATCCTCCCGGAACTGCGGGTTTACTTGGAATGATTTCACTTTATCCCGCACCTCCCACGGAAGATTGTCCATCATCGGGTCATTGTCTGTCTGTTGGATAGCGTCTGTATATGCCTTTTCGACCTCTGCGGCAGCATCCAGCATGGTGTCGGCTTTCGGGGCAGTTTCAGGCGTTTGTGCCTGTTCTCTGCGCCGCTCCAACTCTGCCCCGATAGATTTCCCATCCAGCCCCGAAAAATCGTCCTCGGCGGTTTCCAAAGGGGGTTCCATTTCAGGACACCCTTGTTGATCAGGCAGCGTGCTTTGTTCTGCTGGCTGTTCGGGAACCTGCGGTTTTGCGGACTCACCGATCCGATAGTCCTTATCGCTGAATCCTGCGCTGTTCAAGCCCTTGACTATATGCGCCACAGTATTGTTGAAGTCGTTGGAAGAAGTCAGCACATAGGACATATTGAGTGCGCTCTGTGTGTGCTGGCTCGTATGGGGCAGACGGAGAATCCGTCCTAAAATCTGCTCCACGTCAACCTGACTTGTCTTATTGGCAAGAGACGCAAGGATATAGGCAAAGGGGCAATCCCAGCCCTCTTTCAGCGCATTGACCGTGATAATGTATCGAATCGGACAGCTTAGGGACATCAACTCCACATTTTTCAGTTCGTTCACATCAGCGGTACGAATGGCAATTTGCTCGGCGGGAATCCCGGCGTCCACCAGTTTGTCCCGCAGTTTTTCAAAGGTGGTCGCGTCCTCCTTGCCTTTCGGCTGTGCCTGAAACAGCGCGATAGGGCGGATATATTTCCCCGTCTTGGCGTACTCCGCGCTTGCGATTTCTTCCAGTTTGTTCCGCAGGTCGATCGCGTCAATCAGTACCTCGGATTGGCTGTCCCGGTTATAGACGATCACGGGCAGCTTTACCATGTGTTCGTTTTTCAGCTGCACCGCGTCCACATAGGAGATGATATTGCTCTCCTTTTTCGGTGTGGCGGTCAAATCCAGCACAAAGCAGGGATTGAAGTTTTCCAGCATTTCAAGGCTCAATTCCGACCGGGCATGGTGGCTCTCGTCCACGATGACAAGCGGGTTAAGCTGGTTGATGATCTGGAACAGTGCGGTTTCATCCGCTTTTTCAATGGGGCTGTCGGGCTTACCCAGCACCTTTGCAAACTCGGCAAGGTTGCTGTTCTCCTGATAGGCTTTCAAGACCTCCTTGCCGCGCCCACGGAACGAATCGTAGGACAGCACCATAACCGACAACTGCTCCGTTACGGCGGAGGGGTTGAAGTTCTGACCGTTCAAAAGCTCCTGCTTGGTGTAAACCTCCACACGCCCGCCGAAATCCACGTCAATCTTCTGACGGTAGGGGTGGGATGTGTCTTTCAGGGCTTTCGCCGTCTGCGTCAGAATCGCGTCCGACGGAACAAGCCACACGACCGCCTTTGTCTTGGTAGCGGGGAGCGCGTCAAAGATAGGGCGAACGGCGTTGCAGGCAATAAAGGTCTTGCCGCCGCCCGTCGGCACCTTGAAGCAAAGGTTCGGGACACCGGGTATAACGTTTTGGTATAGCCCTAAAGTCGGGGCTGATTTCTCCTGCCAAAACAGGCGAAACGCCGCTGTGTCACTCTTTGTTTCGTTCAGCAGATCCAGATAGCGGGTCAAGTCCGCTATCACCTTTTTCTGATATGTTTTCAGTTCCATATAGCGAACACCCCCTTACAATCTGCTAATATCGCGCGGAATCTTTTTGAATGTAACGCCCATTTTTGCCAGCTTGTCCTCGCTGATGGAGCAGCGGTCGGCATAGATCACCGTTCCATCGGCTTTTTCCGTAATGGTAGAGAGAAACGCATAGTCCAGCACCGTCACGCGCTGCGGCTCGTAGTAGAAGTAATAGCCTGTGCTGTTGTGCTTGCCGAGATAATAGGGATTGCCGCCGCTGGGCGGGGCATAGGGCTGCTTGGTTTCCATGAACCAGATGTATTCCCGGATTTTCTCCGGGGCAACCGCTTCATTCAGGCAATCTCCCACAAGCAGCGGTTCACCCAAGTCATAGAAGCTGAAATTGCCGCCCGTGCCCTCCACGGCGTTTTTCCCCTCGCCGTAGCCCTTGATTACGCGCTTGACGCGCTCGGCGGTGATGCTGTCGGCGTAGTCCATCATCTCGACAAGAATGAACTTGCGGTGACCGCCGTCAGAATTCAAGTTCAAAACGGCTTGTCCTGTTGTCCCTGATCCTGCAAAACTGTCCAAAACAATATCGTCATCATGCGTGATTGTTCTGATAGCCTCCATCACATACTCAACTGATTTAGGTTGCGGAAAATCATTTTTATTTGCTCCGGGAAAAATCTGACCAAAAGCGACCTGCCCTTTTTCGGTAAAAAATTGCGGATTATTCCAGATAGTGAACAGCTTTTGCCTGACGGTTTCGCCATCTGTTGCAGCGTAAGATTTGCGATAGATTTTCCACGCACCGGCTTTCTTTTGTGCAACAAGCAGTTGTGTGCTTTTTGATGCCAATTCAGTACCCCATGTCCAGCAGCCCTCATACCCATCGGGCCAAGTCGGGTATATTTCAATGTTGTGCTGTTCATCTTTTTCAAGGCTAACTGTCCCATCATCAGCATTTGCGTATATTGGATACCAGAGATTCGGACGGTTTTCTTTGCCAAACTCACGATGTGTGTTTCTTAATTCCAGCAAACGGTATTTGCCGCCCGCATCGGACAATTTGTAATCCTTTTCAATTTTGGCATCGTCTTTCTCCACACTAAACCATCCAGCGGGAACAGCGGACTTTGTATAAACCAGCAGATACTCATGACAGGTTGCAAAGTATTTGTCCTGGCTTCTGCCTTTCGGATTGCAAAGAAGTGTAATTTGGGCAGTAAAATTCGATGCACCAAAGATTTCATCCATAATTGAGCGCAAGTAAAAAATCTCGTTGTCATCGAGACTTATAAAAATTGCGCCATCATCAGATAGCAATTTATAAAGCAATTTTAGACGTGGGTACATCATACAAAGCCATTTATCATGGCGCGTTAGGTCCTCGCCAGCTTTTCCAACTAATTCACCAAGCCAGCGCAATATTTTGGGGTCATTGACATTATCGTTGTAGACCCATCCCTCGTTTCCTGTGTTGTAGGGCGGGTCGATGTAGATACACTTTATCCGTCCTTCATACCGGGGCAGCAGGGCTTTTAGGGCTTCAAGATTGTCACCCCGGATAATCATGTTTTCGCTGCCGTTATCCTCGTTGTGCTGTCCGTTTTCATCAAAGCTATACTTGCGCTCCAACACCCGGAACGGAACTTCCTGATGATGATTGATGACTTTGCTCTTTCCAATCCATTCAAGTGTTGGCATGGCTGATTTCCTCCATAATCGTGTTATCCTCATTTCAAATGAGGGTTTTTCTACCCTGGCCCTCATCAGTAATGAGGGTCACTTCTGGCTATGTCGGTATAGCGGTTATTGTGGTGAAAGATTATTGTGCGATAATAGGACTAAATCAGAAAGACCTTGAAAACCAAGGCATTCTGGCTTAGTCCCTTCTTTTTTTGACCGAAAACAAAGGACTTTCACAATAATCAAGCAAGCCGGAGGGTGCTGCTGCACACTTCCGGCAGAAGGAGGATATAGTGGGTGCTATCAAAGTCTTCTTGAAGGAGGTTCTGCTTCCAATCGCGCTTGCGTTCTGCCTCGCGTCATTTCTCAAGCCGATCTATATGCCTGACGGCGTATGCGACTACTTCCTTATGTGGATCTGCGTTGGATTACCGTTCGGCATCCGGAGGATGTGCCTCTGGCTCGTTCCCAGCGGCTACGGTATCTCCGGCTCAGTCGGCATCTTCGCATTGAACTTAATCATAGGCGGTCTTATCGGAGGACTTGCCTTCTTCATCGGGCTGCTGCTCGGTGTCATTCATACCATCCGAGAAATCATCTGAACTACATCGTAAACGAAGAGGGTTTGTTTCTTCTCCAATTTGGAGTAAGAAGCAAACCCTCTTTTTTTGTTGCCCAAAAGCCGGAATATTTGCTGGCGATGCGGCGAAGGAAAGGAGTTTTTAAGCATGAAACGCATGACAGCCGGTGATCTGCAAGCACTCGAATTGCTGATGCAGACCACACCCGGCTTTGAGCATTTTGACAGCGGCGCGGATGGCATTCTCCCTGAGTGCCGAAGCTGCCGCTTTCATCGCCCCTTCTGGAAATATCAGTCCTGCGTGTTTGCAGAGTGTCCCTACTGCTGCAATCCCGTTTCTACCCTCAAAAATCAAAGTGGCACATCTGCTGCCGGAAAGGAAGTCAATCATGGATAACAAAATCGAAGTCTTCAAGAATGAACAGTTTGGAGAAATCCGAACAGCCCTGATCGAAAACGAGCCGTGGTTTGTGGCGGTAGACGTGTGCAGGGCTTTGGAGATCGGCAATTCGTCACAAGCCATTTCACGGCTGGATGCAGACGAGAAGATGATTACCCTCATTTCAAATGAGGGTAATAAACGAGGCAATCCCAACATGACGGTGGTGAACGAACCTGGACTTTACACGCTTATTCTGAGCAGCCGTAAGCCCGAAGCCAAAGCCTTCAAACGCTGGATCACACATGATGTCATCCCCATGATCCGCAAGACCGGCGGCTACATGACGGACTCCCTTCTGGAACGTATTCAGAAGGAACCGGCGGTCATTGTGGAGTTTGCTCAGGCGTTGATTCTGGAAAAGAATCGTGTGAAGGCTCTTGAGTGTGAGCTGAACACGGCGAAGCCCAAAGCCGATTACTACGACGCCCTCATCAATCCGGATGACTGCACCAATATCCGAACGACGGCGAAGGAACTGAAAATCCCGGAGCGCAAGTTCGTCCAGTTCCTTCTCAGAGAGAAGTACCTGTTCCGATCTCCCTCCGGTCAGCTTCTTCCCTACAACAAGGACAGCAATGCCGGACTGTTCATCGTCCGCGATTTTGTGACATACTGCTACACCGGTTCTCAGACCTACTTCACGCCGAAGGGTAAGGAGGTCATCCGAATGAAGTTCCAGAAAAAGTGCGGCGAAGAGCTGCTTCCCAAGATGGCAAGGTGATTTTCGTGGCAGTCTATCGCGTAAACAAGAATCGTGGCTATACCGTCATGGCGAATTTCCACCTTCGAGACAAGAGCCTGTCACTCAAGGCGGTTGGTCTTCTCTCAAAGATGCTCTCGTTCAATGATGGCTGGAAGTTCTCAACCAAGGGGCTTTCTACAATCTGCAAGGAAGGTCCGGATGCCATTCTCTCCGCGCTCCGTGAGCTTGAAAAGCACGGCTACCTCGTCAGGCACCGGCAGAGAGACGGTAAAGGCAGGATGAGCAGCACAATCTTTGAAATATACGAAGAGCCGCAGGAGTCCACGCCAGAACGGGAAATGCCACACACGGAAAATCCATGTGTGGAGAAGCCAGATGTGGATAATCCACGCGGGGATAAGTCCGCACAAATAAATACTGATCAAGTAATTACCCAAGAAAGAAATACTCTCTCAAAGAACTATCAATCCATCAATCTTGAAGGGATGGACAGGATGGATGAGCGAAACAGGTATGAAGAGATTATCAAAGAGAATCTTGACTACAACATTCTCTGTCAGGATCCGAAGTTCGATAAAGACCGCTTCCGGGAGATCATGGACATCATGCTGGATGCCGTCTGCTCTACCGCTCTGACCATCCGTATCAATGGCGAGGATATGCCGCAGCAAGTGGTTAAGTCCCGCTTTCTCAAGCTGAATAGCAGCCACATAGAGTACGTTCTGGAAGCAATGAACAAGAACCCGTCAGACATCCGTAATATCCGGGCGTACCTGTTGACCGCTCTGTATAACGCCTCTCTGACGATAGACAATTACTACTCCGCGCTCGTCAATCATGATTTCTACGGGCAGGACAGATCGGCAGGGTCAAAGAAGCCGAAGACCTACGATTATAGCCTTTGTGAAGACACTCTTTAATGAATACCATCGTGAGCAATGCTCGGAAAGGAGGACAGTGTAAATGAAAATCATCTATCGCCGGATTGTGCCGCCTTAGCTTCGGCAGCAGTCCCCATAATCATTCCAACGAAAGGAGGTAAACGTCGCAATGCAGGATGAAGTCAACACCAAAGTTGTTGCAATTATGATCAAGGGCGGCAAAATCTCAGCCGAGGTGCTGAAAAAGGCACTGGACAAGTTCGTGCAGGAGATTGAGAAGGCGCAGAAGCAGATGCAGCAACCAAAAACCTATCGCGGCAAGCAGTCCATCAAGCATCTGATGAGCCAAAACGCCGCCATCTCCAACATCGAAGTGACGGACGGCAACATCAAGTCCTTTGAGCGGACTGCCAGCAAATACGGTCTGGACTTTGCGCTCAAGAAGGACATTTCCGTAGAACCGCCCAGCTATCTTGTCTTCTTCAAGGGGCGGGATGTTGATGTGATGACCGCCGCCTTCAAGGAGTTCTCCGCCAAGACGGTCAAGCAGAAGGAACAGCCGTCCATCCGGCACAAGCTGGATCAGGAGAAAGCCCAGAGCAAGGCGCAGCACAAGGAGAAGGTCAAGGTCAAAACCAAGGATCGGGGTGTGGAGCTGTGAACAAACCCGATGTGAAGAAGCTCATTCTTCTGAACCTCCCGTATGTCTTCGCCTTCTACTTTGCGGATAAGATTGCCGCCGTGTTCCGACTTGCACCCGGCACGGAGTTCATCGACAAGCTGACAAACGGCTTTGCCGTGTTCGGCACTGCCTTCGCAAATCCGCTGCCCAGCTTTCATCCTGTTGATCTGCTCATCGGTCTGATTGCCGGTGCGTTGCTCAAGCTGGCGGTCTACGTCAAAGGCAAGAACCGCAAGAAGTTCCGGCAGGGCGAAGAATACGGATCTGCACGATGGGGCAAGCCGGAGGACATCAAGCCGTACACGGATCCGGAGTTCTCGAACAACGTCATCCTAACGCAGACGGAGTTCCTGACCATGAACAGCCGCCCGAAGCAGCCGAAATACGCCCGCAACAAAAATATCCTTGTCATCGGCGGTTCCGGCTCAGGTAAGACGCGCTTTTTCGTGAAGCCAAACCTGATGCAGATGCACAGCAGCTATGTTGTGACTGACCCGAAGGGGACGGTGCTGGTGGAGTGCGGTAAAATGCTTGAAAAGGGCGGCTATGTCATCAAGTCGCTGAACACCATCAATTTCAAAAAATCCATGCACTACAACCCATTCGCGTACATCCGCAGCGAGAAGGACATCCTCAAGCTGGTCAATACGATCATCGTCAACACGAAGGGAGATGGCGATAAGTCCGGCGAAGATTTTTGGGTGAGTGCGACTCGTTCGCAGGCGGTAAAAAGTCTGCGCACGGGCAACGGTTTTCCGTTGTTCGGAGAACTGGTAGTTTGATAGGTGGAATGACGGGGTAACGCCCTGAAACGCCTACCCTTGATGGGCGTGCATTAGCTGTAATGGCTTTTGTACGAAGCCCCATGACAAAGGCTGAGAGTAACCGTAACCACTGCCAAAAGTGGTCGAAAGCGGTCTGGCGGCAGACTGTGTTACCTATAGGCCGAGGGTCTATAAGATACCTATGGTTAGAATGTTCGCTTTGGCGGGCGGACTGACGAACCTGCGAATATACAGGTCTAAAAGAAGACCACGCAGAAATGCGTGGGTGCGTTAAAGCGCAGTCGGTGTGGTTCAGTAGAAATTTGCCCTACGAACGACCATGCTGTGTTACAGGCACAGGCAAGCCGACAGGTCTATAGCAGGAACCTAAGGGTATGTATGTACAGATAGAACTATCGGAACGAGGAAAGGCAGCAGATTCCGCAAGGAATAATCTGACGAAGAACAATAAGCAGACGAACTGCTGCTGAAAAGCAGTGGTCGAACCTATGATGTGCTTGCGTTATGTGAGCTACGGAGGAATGGCCACAAGTCGGTTGAGATAAACAGGCATTATTCAATCCAACATAAGGATTCGAGTAAGACCAAAAGGGTCACTTTCGTAAAAGGAGGTGATGCCTTATGCCAAAGAAAAGCAAAAATCTATGTGTAGACGATTTACGGCACGCCGAGTATTACGGTATGCAGCCAGTTTTTGACGAACTCTATCGCCGAAGTCTGGACGGAGACAACTTTACCGACCTTATGGATATAATCCTAAGCCGGGATAACATTCTTCTGGCATATCGGAACATCAAAGCAAACGGAGGAAGCTACACAGCAGGAACAGACAACAGAAACATCAGTGACATCGGGTGTTTACCGCCCGAAACAGTTGTGGAGAAAGTGAGGTTTATTGTCACAGGAAGTCATCACGGATACCGACCAAAACCGGTCAGGCGTAAAGACATTCCGAAGCCAAACGGCAAGACCCGCCCGTTGGGTATTCCCTGTATCTGGGACAGGCTGGTACAGCAATGTATCAAGCAGGTCATGGAGCCTATCTGCGAAGCGAAATTCAGCGACAATAGCTACGGCTTTCGCCCGAACCGCTCCGTAGAACATGCCATGCAGAGAACCTATACCATGCTCCAGCGAATGAATCTGCATTATGTGATTGAGTTTGATATAAAGGGCTTTTTCGATAATGTAAATCACAGTAAGCTGGTGCGGCAGATATGGGCTTTGGGAATACACGACAAACAGTTGATTTTTATTATCAAGCGGATTCTGAAAGCACCGATTAGAATGCCAGACGGCACTACCCTCATTCCAGACAAAGGCACACCGCAAGGTGGTATCATTTCACCGCTACTTGCGAATATCGTGCTGAATGAACTGGATAACTGGGTAGAGAGCCAATGGCAGAACCACCCTCTTGTAAAGGAATACGGGTATGAGAGGAAAATCAGAAACTCGATTACTTTTGACCGGAGCAAGGCATTTCTCAAAATGAGGAAAACGGGACTGAAAGAAATGTACATCGTGAGATATGCAGATGATTTCAGAATCTTCTGTCGGAATAAAGAGGACGCTTTGAGAACAAAAGAAGCTGTAACAGCGTGGATAACTGAGAGGCTAAGGCTTGAAGTATCGCCGGAGAAAACAAGGATAGTCAATGTCAGAAAACGCTATTCAGAGTTTCTCGGATTCAAGATACGGGTCAGACCAAAAAGCGGTAGGTACGCTGTGCAATCTCATATCTGTGACAAAAAGTTGGAACTGGAAAAGCAAAAGCTGGTGGAACAAGCGAAGCGGATTGCCAGACCGTCCAAAGGAAAAAGACCTTTAGACGAGATAAGGCTGTTCAATTCAATGGTTCTGGGAATACAGAATTATTTTCAGCTCGCTACCTGTATCAGTATTGATTGCAGAAAAATCCACAGGCAGGTCATGACAGTTTTAACAAATCGGCTCAATACAGAAACCGGGTGCAAACTTGTTCGAGAAGGCGGTGCAATGACCGAGAGCGAAAAGGAGCGGTTCGGTAAGTCGGCAATGGTACGGTATGTATCAGGAATCGACCAACCTATCTACCCTATCGCATATATTAAGAACAAGATACCGATGGCAAAGAAAACAGCGGTATGCAGTTACACGGCCGACGGACGGACATTGATACACACAAACCTAAGCCTGAACTCATTTGTTCTGGCGGGTTTGAGAAATCAACCGTCTATGGGTCGAAGCACAGAACTCACAGACAGCAGGATTTCATTATTCTCTGCTCAACGTGGAAAATGTGCGCTAAGTGGAGAACTCTTTGAAAATGCGGCTGACATCGTATGCTGGCTGAAAACTCCGGCAGAATTTGGCGGCAGGGAACGCTATCAAAACATGATTTTGTTCCACAGGAGATTCCTTCCGCTTCTGCAAAGACGCCCGATGAATGAGCTGAAAGCGATAGCTGATGCTCTCAAAACAACAAAGGAACTGATGTTAAAAGTGAACAGTCTGCGTGAGCGGGCTGGTTTGTCCGCAATAGAATAATAGTATTTCATTTGGAGATTGATTAAATGCTTGTGAAAACAATCGATGGAACGCCGGATGCGGTGAAAGTCGCACGTCCGGTGTGAAGTGGGGGAAAATCCGGCGATAACTTCAAAGGATTACCTATCACTATAGGCGGAGAAGCTGTACTATACAGCCCTCATCGGTTACATCTGGTACGAGGCACCTGATCACGAGAAAAACTTTACTACCCTGCTCGAAATGATCAATGCCTCGGAAGCCAGAGAGGACGATGAAACCTTCAAGAATCCCGTGGACAAGATGTTCGACGAGCTGGAAGCCCGTGACCCGGATCACTTCGCGGTCAAGCAATACCGCAAATACAAATTGGCGGCGGGAAAAACAGCCAAGTCGATCTTAATTTCCTGCGGTGCAAGGCTTGCGCCCTTCGACATCGCAGAGCTGCGGGAGCTGATGAGCTACGATGAGATGGAGCTGGACACCATCGGAGACCGAAAGACGGCGCTGTTCGTCATCATTTCCGACACCGATGACACCTTCAACTTCATTGTGGCAATCATGTATTCCCAGCTCTTCAACCTTCTCTGCGACAAGGCAGATGACGTTTACAACGGACGGCTTCCCGTCCATGTGCGCTGTCTGCTGGATGAGTTTGCGAACATCGGTCAAATCCCGAAGTTTGATAAGCTCATCGCAACCATCCGAAGCCGGGAAATTTCGGCGTCAATCATCTTGCAGTCCCAGTCTCAGCTCAAGACCATCTACAAGGATGCGGCTGACACCATCACGGGCAACTGTGACTGCACCCTTTTCCTCGGCGGCAAGGAGAAATCCACGCTCAAGGAAATCAGCGAGGTGCTGGGCAAGGAGACAATCGACCTTTACAACACCTCAGAAACCCGTTCCAACAACAACTCCTATGGCTTGAATTATCAGAAAACCGGCAAGGAACTGATGTCTCAGGATGAGATCGCCGTCATGGACGGAGCCAAGTGTATTTTGCAGCTTCGAGGCGTGAGACCTTTTCTCAGTAACAAATACGACATTACGAAGCATCCAAAGTACCGGCAGCTCTCCGACTATGACAAGCGGAACGCCTTTGACATCGAGAAATACCGGCAGCACAAGCTGGTGGTCAAGCCCGATGACACATTCGACCTCTATGATATGGGCGAGGTCGATGCAGATTAAAGCCCCGTCGCTGCACTGCGCAGTGGGTAAAGCCTGATGGCTCATCCCAAAGCAGAACAGCGACGGGGCATTCTTTTTTTATACCCATTTTCAAAAATACACAACCAATCTTTTTCAAATCAAGGAGGAAAATCTATGGCTTTCATCAATCAGGCTGTCACGGTTCTTCAGACGCTCGTTATCGCCCTCGGTGCCGGTCTCGCAGTGTGGGGTGTTGTCAACCTCATGGAAGGCTACGGCAACGACAACCCCGGCGCCAAGTCTCAGGGCATCAAGCAGCTCATGGCTGGCGGCGGTGTGGTGCTGATCGGCACGACCCTCATCCCCCTGCTCTCCGGTTTGTTCGGCTAATCCACGGCAAGCCCAGCTTAACCGAAGGGTGGTGAAATATTGGGCAGCATTTTAGAAAAGATCGAACAAGCTCTCAAGGATATGCTGATCGGATGGATCGAGAGCAACCTGACCAATATGTTCACCGATGTCAACGAGAAGGTAGGAACGATTGCCGCCGAAGTTGGGCAAACACCGTCCGGCTGGAACGGCGGCGTGTACCAGATGATCCGGGGACTATCCGAAAACGTGATAGTCCCCATCGCTGGTATCATCATCACCTTCGTTTTGTGCTACGAGCTGATTTCCATGATCACCGAGAAAAACAACCTTCACGACATGGACACTTGGATGTTCTTCAAGTGGTTTTTCAAGGCGGCTGTGGCGATCTACCTCGTGACGCATACGTTTGACATCGTGATGGCAGTATTCGACATCGGGCAGAACGTGGTTTCCGGTGCAGCCGGAGTCATCCACGGCAACACCAGCATTGATATTGATTCGACGATTGCGCAGATGCGTACCGGCATGGAGAACATGGGCGTCGGAGAACTGCTCGGACTGTCGATAGAAACTCTTCTGATCAGCTTGTGCCTCAAAATCATGGCGATCCTCATTACGGTCATTCTCTACGGGCGCATGATTGAGATTTACTGCACCGTGAGCATTGCGCCTATTCCCATCGCAACCATGAGCAACCGCGAATGGGGCAGCATCGGCACGAACTATCTGAAAGGCTTGTTCGCTCTGGCATTTCAGGGCTTTCTCATCATGGTCTGCGTCGGCATCTATGCGGTGCTGATCAACGGCATGATCATCGCAGACAACATTCATTCAGCTCTGTTCTCTGTGGCAGCGTACACGGTTATTCTGTGCTTCTCGCTGTTCAAGACCGGAAGCCTCGCAAAATCCATTTTCCATGCGCACTAAGGAGGTCGGCAGCATGAAGAAGTACAGCATCATCTACGCCGATCCCCCTTGGGCGTATCGGACTTACTCCAAGAAGGGACAGGGACGGTCGGCGGAAAGCCACTACCCGACAATGTGCATTGAGGACATCAAGGCGCTTCCGGTCGGTGAGCTTGCCGCGAAGGACTGCGCCCTGTTCCTTTGGATCACATTCCCGTGCCTCTGTGAAGCACTCGAAGTGCTGACGGCATGGGGCTTTTCTTATAAGACTGTGGCTTTTGTATGGGTGAAGCAAAACCGCAGGAACGATGATCTCTTCACCGGCATGGGGTATTGGACAAGGGCAAACGCCGAAATCTGCATCCTTGCTACGAAGGGACATCCGAAGCGTGTTGACGCCGGTGTGCGTCAGGTCATCCTCAGCCATATCGAAGAGCATTCCAAAAAACCGGATGAAGCGCGGGAGCGCATTGTCCGGCTCATGGGAGACCTTCCCCGCGTAGAGCTTTTTGCCCGTCAGTCTCCCGAAGGCTGGGATGTTTGGGGCAACGAGGTCGAATGCACAGCGCATCTTCCGACGGAGGAAACACCATGCTGCGGCTAAGACCCATTTCTCTTCGTGACGCCAACGAGTACGTCCGGCAGCATCACCGGCATCACAAGCCTGTTGCCGGTCACAAGTTTTCCATCGGCTGTGAAGCAGACGGTGAACTGGTCGGTGTAATCATCGCCGGGCGTCCCGTCAGCCGGTATCTGGATGACGGCTTCACATTGGAGGTTACAAGGCTATGCACCAACGGGGCGAAGAACGCTTGCAGCTTTCTCTACGGTGCGGCGGCAAGAGCTGCTGCGGCTATGGGCTATAAGCGCATCATCACCTACACACTGGAAAGCGAAAACGGTGCAAGCCTTCGGGCTTCCGGCTGGATTTGTCAAGGCAAAGCGGGTGGGCTTCGCTGGACGGGCAAGCGTCAACCGAAGGAGGATCAATATCCCGCACAAATGAAGCTGCGCTATGAAAAGCAGCTTAGAAAGGAGGAAACAGTCAATGGCATTTGTTCCGGTCCCGAAGGATCTTAACCGCGTCAAAACGAAGGTCATGTTCAACCTGACCAAGCGGCAGCTTATTTGCTTTTCCATCGCTGCGGCGGTCGGCGTCCCGATCTTCTTTCTGGCGAAGGCGCATCTCGACTTGTCTACGGCGGCAATGCTGATGGTGGTGATCATGCTCCCGTTCATCTTCTTCGCGCTTTACGAGAAGGACGGTCAGCCCGCCGAAAAGTATCTGTACCACATCGTACAGTCCATGTTCATCCGGGACAAGGTGCGTCCCTATCGCACAAACAATCTCTACGCTGAAATTCAGCAGAAAATCAAAGAACAGGAGGAATTGCAGCTTGAACAACAGCACAGCAAAGGCAAAGCCTAAGATGACCGTAAAGAACGGCGTCGTTTACGGCGATGCCCTTTCCGCTCAGGAAAAGAAGCGGATCGTCATGCAGAAGAAAAAGGACAGGAAGGCAAAGAAAGTCCGCAAGTCCGCCCAGCAGACCATTCCCTATGTGGAGATGTGCCGCGACGGTATCTGCAAGGTGAACAGCCGCCTCTACACGAAGTCCATCGCCTTTGAGGACATCAACTACCAGCTTGCGCAGAACGAGGACAAAACTGCCATCTTTGAGAACTGGTGCGACTTTCTGAACTACTTTGATAGTTCGATTTTCGTCCAGCTCTCCTTCATCAATCAGAAGGCAAGCCTCAATGAGTTCCGCAAGCGCATCAACATTCCGGCACAGGAGGACGCCTTCAACGACATCCGCTCCGAGTATTCCGGTATGCTGCAAAACCAGCTCACCAAGGGCAACAACGGACTGATCAAGAAGAAGTACATCACCTTCGGCATTGAGGCGGACTCCCTCCGCACGGCAAAGCCGAAGCTCGAACGCATTGAAACCGACATTCTCAACAACTTCAAAACCCTCGGTGTGAAAACCGAGCCGCTGTCCGGCTACGAGCGGCTGAAAGTGCTTCATGATGTGTTCAACATGGACACCAATGAGCCGTTCCGCTTTTCCTTCGATATGGTTGCCCGGACGGGGCTTTCCAGCAAGGACTTCATCGCTCCCACTTCCTTTGACTTCCGTGAAGGCAAGTGCTTCAAGATGGGCAAAACCATCGGTGCGGTGAGCTTCCTGCAAATCCTCGCGCCGGAACTCAATGACCGTATGCTTGCCGACTTCCTTGAGATGGACAGCAACATTACGGTCAATTTTCATATCCGGACGATTGACCAGGCGAAGGCAATCAAGAGCATCAAGATGAAGATCACCGACCTCGACAAGATGAAGATTGAAGAGCAGAAAAAGGCAGTCCGCTCCGGCTACGATATGGACATCATCCCGTCCGACCTCGCCACCTTCGGCGGTGAGGCAAAGCGTCTGTTGCAGGATCTCCAGACCCGCAATGAGAGACTGTTCCTCGTGACCATTCTCATTATGAACACGGCAACCAATCGCCAGAAGCTCGAAAACGCGGTGTTCCAGACCGCCGCCATTGCCCAAAAGTATAACTGTGCGCTCAAGCGTCTTGACTTCCAGCAGGAAGAAGGGCTGATGTCCTCTCTGCCTATCGGCATCAATCAGGTGGAGATCGAGCGCGGGCTGACCACTTCCAGCACAGCGGTTTTCGTGCCGTTCACCACGCAGGAGCTTTTTCAGGGCGGCGAAGCTCTGTACTACGGGCTGAACGCGCTGTCCAACAACATGATCATGGTTGACCGCAAGCAGCTCAAAAACCCCAACGGGCTGATCTTGGGTACGCCCGGTTCCGGTAAGTCCTTCTCCGCCAAGCGTGAAATGACGAACGCCTTCCTCATCACGGAGGATGACATCATCGTCTGCGACCCCGAAGCCGAGTATTTTCCCCTTGTGCAGAAGCTCGGTGGTCAGGTCATTCGCATCTCACCGGTCAGCACGGATTACATCAATCCGTTGGACATCAACACGAACTACTCCGAAGAGGAAAACCCGCTGACGCTGAAATCCGACTTTATCCTCTCCATGTGTGAGCTGATTGTCGGCGGCAAGGACGGCTTGCAGCCGGTTGAGAAGACCATCATTGACCGCAGCGTCCGCATGGTCTATCAGGAGTTTCTTGCAGACCCCAAGCCGGAGAAAATGCCGATCCTCGAAGACCTCTACAACATTCTGAGAAATCAGAAGGAGCCGGAGGCACAGCGCATTGCAACTGCCCTTGAAATCTATGTTCACGGCTCTCTGAACGTCTTCAATCACAGAACGAATGTGGATGTCAACAACCGCTTTGTCTGCTATGACATCCGCGAACTCGGCAAGCAGCTCAAAAAGCTCGGTATGCTGATTGTGCAGGATCAGGTGTGGAACAGAGTTACCATCAACCGCGCCCAGCACAAGGCAACGCGCTACTACATGGACGAGTTCCACCTTTTGCTGAAAGAGGAACAGACCGCCGCGTACAGCGTGGAAATCTGGAAGCGTTTCAGAAAATGGGGCGGCATCCCGACCGGAATCACGCAGAACGTCAAGGATCTGCTTGCGTCCCGCGAGGTAGAGAATATCTTTGAAAACTCGGATTTTGTCTACCTTCTGAATCAGGCATCCGGCGACCGGCAAATTCTCTCGAAGGCGCTGAACATCTCGCCCAGCCAGCAGAACTACATCACCAATTCCAATGCCGGTGAGGGGCTGATCTTCTACGGCTCGACCATCGTTCCCTTCAAGGACGATTTCCCGAAGGACACCCAGCTTTACCGCATCATGACCACCCGCTTAGAAGAAACCGTACAGAACTAAGGAGGATTTTTGAATATGAACAACAAGATGATTACCATTCCCTATGCGGACGCTATCGAATACGGAGAGAACACCTCCGCGCTGTTTAAGGCTCTGTGGGAGCTGACCGATCTGATCCAACTGGAAAGCGACCTCAAGAAGCATCACCGCGCCTACCTCCATGTGAGGGAGGACATCGACGAAAAGGTCAAGGAGGCACGTCAGATTATGACCAAGGTATCTGTGGATATGATCGGTTTCTACTTCAAGGTTGATGTTCCCAAGTGCAGCAACAGCGATGAGAATACCCCTTTCGCTGACGCGGCGGATGATGAAGCCGTATCTATCCCCAAGGACAAGTATGAGCTGATGATCGACGATCTGCTCACGATGTCCGAAATCATTCAGTGCGTCGCAGATATGCGCACGCAGGATGCGAAGGCAATCCGCGAGTTCGGCAAGTTCGTCCCTGCTTTCGCTGCCTTTGAGAAGAACCGCCTGAGCCTCTATCGTGAGGCGGCTAAGGAAGCCGAGGAAATCTTCAACCGTTGGGCGGACGAGATTGACGATCTCGACGAGGACTACGAGCCGGACGAGTATTACTCCGACTGATATGCGCTCAAATCCGAAGAAAGGAGCTGGTTTTTATAGAGCTTGACATCATTCATACCGGCGATTGTCTCAAAATCCTGAAAACCCTGCCCGATGACAGCGTTCATTGCTGTGTGACGTCCCCTCCGTATTACGCGCTCCGTGATTACGGCGTGGAGGCTCAGATCGGCAGAGAGACAACGCCGAAGGAATATATCTCGCGCCTGACGGAAGTGTTTACCGCAGTCAGGCGCGTTTTGCGTCCGGATGGAACGCTCTGGCTGAACATCTCGGACACTTACGCTGGGAAAGGCAATCAGGGCGATTTCGTTGACCCGAAGAACCCCAACGGCAGAAACGGTCAGGCTGTGGCTCTCAACAACAAGGTTGAGGGCTGCAAGTCGAAAGACATGATCGGTATTCTGTGGATGCTGGCTTTTGCCCTCCGCGATACCGGCTGGTATCTGCGCAACGACATCATCTGGATGAAGGATAACCCCATGCCGGAGAGCGTCAAAGACCGCTGCGCCCGCTGCTACGAGCATATTTTCCTGTTCTCCAAGTCCAAGAAGTATTTCTTCGACTACAAGGCAATCTCCGAGCCGATTGCCCCTGCAACGTCAGAACGCCTCAAGCGCGGCATGAAGGGCGGTAACAAATACGGAAAGCCCGTTCCCGGTCAGCCTCAGCCGCAGTCCATCAACCGCCCGCGTGAACACGGGGCAATCAAGGACGCCGACATCAATCCGCTCCGCAACAAGCGCGATGTCTGGAAGATCAACACCGTCCCCTTTAAGGGCGGTCACTATGCCGCCTACCCTCCAAAGCTGGTTGAAACCTGTCTTCTCGCCGGTTGTCCAGAAGGCGGCATTGTGCTTGACCCGTTCATGGGAAGCGGCACAACCGGCATGGTTGCCTCACAGATGGGGCGTCATTTCGTGGGCATAGAGCTGAACCCTGAATACACCGAGCTTGCCTACAAGCGGATTGGAGGTGAAATCTGATGTCCAAGGAACCGGAACTCAAAGCCCGCGACAAGGTTGTTCTGCGGATGAAGCGGGAAGGCGCGGTTGAGGAAAACCTGACGGCTGGCACCGAGCAGCGTGTGTCAAAACGTCCGGAAGATGCGGAGCTGGTGAAGCCCGGTGAGACAGTCGAGCCTTCCGAAGCTCTTTCCCCAAAGGAACAGAAAAAGGTGCAGATGCGCCGTCAGCAGCGTCAGTTTCAGGTGGAACACGCTGAGGATAATAACACTCAGCCGCCCTCCGAAACGTCCGTCACAGAAGAGAAAAGGACAGAAAATCCACCCCAGAATGTACCTGAACCGCTGCCTTCGGAAACGCCGTTCAAGCCTCCTGCTTTGGAGCAGCACGGCGTTTCTTCGCACACCGGCACGGTGATTGCCGAAACGGTTGTTACGCACAAGCTGCGCAAGACCTCAGCAGTGGAGGCAGTGGATGCGGATGCCGTTCTCTCTCAAGCGGCAGAGACTGCCTCTGCGAAGCCGGTCTCGGACGATGCCGTTCCGCCCACGAAGCGGATGCAGAAGCTCGAAAGAAAATCCGAGAAGGCGCATGATCGGCTGGATGCCGCCCGTGAAAAGCTGCCCACGCACAAGGTTCTCAAGAAAGAGCGTGTCTTTGATGAGGAAACCGGCAAGGGCAAAACCCGCCTTCATTTTGAGGATGAGCTGAAAAAGCCCAAGAGCAAAGGCAAGCTGCAATTTGAGGCAGATAAAACCGTCCGCAAGGTCGGTGACACCCTCGTCTCCGGCATTCACGGCAAAATTCATGAGGTCGAACAGGAAAACTCGGCGGTTGAGGCGGCGCACAAAACGGAGATTGCCGCTGAGACTGCCGCAAGGCATTTCAGTCATCACAGAGAAAAAAGCGTCAACAAGCCCTATGAGAAGGTTTCCAAGCTGGAACACAAGGCGGATGTAGCTGACGCCAAGCTCCAATATGAGAGAAATCAGCAGGAGCATCCTGAGATGAAGAAGCAGAACATGAACAAGCACTACCAGAAGCAGAACATCAAGAAGGAATATGCTGCCGCTCGAAATGCCGGTTCTCAGACTGCCGGGACTGCCACAAAGAATACCGGCAAGAAGCTCGGTGAAAAGGTGTCCGACAAGATCAAGGAGTTTTTTGAGAAAAACAAGAAGGTCTTCATCTGGATCGGCGTCGGAATTGCCCTTCTCGTTTTGCTCGGTGCCGGAATCAGCTCGTGTTCGATGCTTACTTCTACCGGCTCGACGGTAATCGCCTCCTCTTATCTTAGTGAGGATGACGCGATGCTTGGCGCGGAGGCGCAGTATTGCCGGATGGAGCAAGAGCTGCAAAGCTATCTGGATAACTATGAAGGCACTCATGACTATGACGAATATCACTTCGATCTGGATGATATTGAGCATGACCCCTATGTGCTGATCTCCATCCTCTCGGCTCTCCATGAGGGCGAGTTCACGCTGGATGAGGTGCAGGGTACGCTCCAAATGCTGTTTGAAAAGCAGTATATCCTCACAGAAGAGGTCATCGTCGAAACCAGATACCGCACGGAGACCGACACATGGACGGATGCAGACGGCAATACGCACACGGAAACCTACCGCGTCCCGTATGACTACTACATCTGCAACGTGAAGCTCGAAAACTTCAATCTCTCCCACGTCCCGGTCTACATCATGTCTCAGGAACAGCTCTCCATGTACGCAACGTATATGTCGGTGCTGGGCAACCGCGAGGATCTGTTCGGTGATTCTCCCTATGTGGACAAGTACATTACAAATCCTCCCGCCGACTACGATGTCAACCCGGAATACCTGAACGACGAGAAGTTTGCGACACTGATCACCGAGGCGGAAAAGTATCTCGGCTATCCGTATGTGTGGGGCGGCTCCAATCCCGACACGTCCTTCGACTGCTCCGGCTTCGTCAGCTACGTTCTCACAAACAGCGGACTTGTGAATACCGGGCGGTTGGGCGCACAGGGGCTTTACAACATCAGTACGCCGGTTTCAAAGGCGAATGCACAGCCCGGTGATCTCATCTTTTTCGTCGGGACGTATGACACCCCCGGTGTGTCCCACGTCGGCATTTACGTCGGTGATGGGGTCATGATCCACTGCGGCGACCCCATTCAGTACACATCCATCAATTCTTCCTACTGGCAGCAGCATTTCTACGCCTTCGGAAGACCCGCCTATTAAAAGAAAGGAGTTTTGCATGAATCCCAAGTATCAGAAAATCCTCTCCGACATTGAGAAGGCTGAAAAGAAGAAGTCCGAAATCGAAGGACAGCTCAAGGAGCTGTACGACAAGAAGACAGAGCTGGAAAACCTTGAAATCATCAACACCGTGCGCTCTATGGTGATGGACAAGGATCAGATCATGGCGTTCCTGTCTTCCATGAAGGGCGGCACCAAGCCCGCTGAAAATACGGAGGTAATCGACAATGCGTAAGAAGTTTCGTTTTCTGACCGTCCTTGCGGTCTGCGTTATGGTTCTGTCCTGCTTCTCGGTCACGGCGTTTGCCTACGCCGATGATACCGAACAGAACCTTCCCGTCACGGAGGCAACTCAGCCCGAACAGCAGCCCGCAGTCACTCCCACGCCGGAAAAGCCGAAGGGTGAGCCGCTTGACGATGAGGGCAACGCCTACACCCGCGACTTGCTCTATGACAAGGCAACCAACAAGCAGTTCATCACAGTCCAGACGAAGAACGGCAACACCTTCTTCATTGTCATCGACTACGATGCGCCCATCAACGAGGATGAGGAACAGTATCAGACGTACTTCCTCAACATGGTCGATGAGAGCGATCTGCTTGCGCTGCTGGATGATGACACTGCGGCGGCTCTGACTACCTGTAACTGCAAGGAAAAGTGCGCTGCCGGTCAGGTCAACACAGACTGCCCGGTCTGCAAGACCAACATGAGCGAATGCACCGGCACAGCCCCCGTTACACCTGAGCCGGATAAGGATGCAGAAACCGATGCTCCCGCCCCTAAACCCGAAAAGAAATCCAACATCGGCATGATCCTCGTCATCTTCGTTCTTGCCGGTGCTGCGGGTGCAGCTTATTACTACATCAAGTTCGTCAAGGGCAGAAAGCCCAAGGATGAAGATATGGACTTCTTTGATGATGAAGGCTACGAGGAAGAACCGTACATCAACGAGGATGAAGAGCCGCAGATTGCGGAGGATGCTGAAACGGATGGTGATGAAGATTGATCTTAGTCATTGCTGAAAAGCCCAGCGTTGCCCAGTCCATCGCAAAGGTGTTGGGCGCGACGTCCCGCAAGGACGGCTACATGGAGGGCGGCAATTACATCGTTTCGTGGTGCTTCGGTCATCTGGTGGAGCTGGCAGACGCCAGCTCCTACGATGAGCGGTATGCCAAGTGGCGGTATGACGATCTGCCCATTGTTCCGGAAAGCTGGATGTTCGAGGTCACAAAGGACAAAGCCCAGCAGTTCAAGGTGCTGTCCTCTCTTATGAAGGACAAGCGCGTCACCGAGCTGGTCTGCGCAACCGATGCAGGACGCGAGGGTGAGCTGATCTTCCGGCTGGTCTACGACAAAACCGGATGCACCAAGCCCTTCAAGCGTCTGTGGATCAGCTCGTTGGAGGACTCCGCCATCCGCGAAGGCTTCAATCATCTCCGGGACGGCAAGGATTATGACCGTCTCTATGAAGCAGCACTCAGCCGCTCGAAGGCGGACTGGATTGTCGGCATCAACGGCACCCGCCTGTTTACCACGCTCTATCACAAGAAGCTGGTGGTCGGGCGCGTCCAGACGCCGACCCTTGCAATGCTGGTGGAGCGTGACGGGAAAATCTCTACGTTCCAAAAGGAGAAGTATTTCAACGTCCACGTCGGCAAGGGCGATCTGACCGCCGATCTGGAAAAGGTCAAAACCGAAGAGGAAGCAAAAAGAATTGCGGCGGCTTGCGAGAAAAAGCAAGCCGTCGTTTCTTCTCTCAAGCGGGAGACGAAAACCGTCAATCCTCCGAAGCTCTATGATCTGACCACCTTGCAGCGCGAGGCAAACCGATACTACGGCTTCACCGCCCAGCAGACGCTCGATCTCGTTCAGACGCTCTACGAAAAAAAGCTCCTGACCTATCCGCGCACAGACAGCCAGTTCATCACGGACGATATGGAGAACACCGCCCGTCAGGTCATTTCCATCGTCTGCCGCCAGCTTCCGCTTTTCTCCGACATTTCGATTACTCCGGACATTGCCCGCGTAACCGACAACAGCAAGGTCACAGATCACCATGCCATTCTCCCGACCGTCCAGCTCGAAAAGCAGGATGTTTCGGCGCTCCCTCAGTCGGAGCAGAAAATCCTCAATCTTGTCGGGATGCGCCTTCTGTGTGCGACCGGCGAGAAGCACACCTACGCAGAAACGCAGATCTCGCTCTCCTGCGAGGGCTACGAGTTCAAAACCAAGGGCAAGACCGTCGTTCAAAACGGATGGAAAGCCATCGAAGAGCTGTTCAAGGCTTCCCTCAAGACGAAGGAAAAGGACGATCCCATGAAGTCCCTGCCCGAAGTCCATGAGGGCGATGTTCTGGATGGTGTGTCCGCCAGCGTCACCGAACACTTCACAACGCCCCCGAAGCAGTACACGGAAGACACGCTCCTGTCTGCGATGGAGACTGCCGGAAACGATCAGTTTGACGATGACACCGAGAAGAAAGGTCTCGGCACTCCCGCAACCCGCGCCGGTATCATTGAAAAGCTGGTAAAGTCCGGCTTTGCAGAGCGCAAAGGCAAATCCCTTATTCCCACAAAGGACGGCTGCAACCTCGTCTGTGTTCTGCCGGAACAGATCACGTCTCCCACAATGACTGCGGAATGGGAAAACACGCTCATGGAGATTGAGCGCGGCAATGCGGATGCGGACGCCTTCCTCAGCGGCATTGTCCAGATGACCGGGGATCTCGTGAAAGCCTACCCGTTTCTCTCCGACGCCGAAGCCCAGCGTTTCGGCACGGGCAAGGAGGAAATCGGCAAATGCCCCCGCTGCGGCTCTCCGGTCTATGTGGGCAAGGGCAACTTCTATTGTTCCAGTAAGGAATGCAACTTCTGCCTGTGGGAAGACAACAAGTTCTTCTCTTCCAAGAAAAAGAAGCTGACAAAGAAGATTGCAAAAGAGCTGCTGGACAAGGGCTGGTGCAGAATGACCGGACTTTATACGCCCAAAAAACCGCAGCTCTATGATGCTGTCATCCGGCTGGATGATACCGGCGGCAAGTATGTCAGCTTCAAGATGGAGTTCGACCGATGACCCGCCCAAAGTATGTTGCTTCATGCAGCGGAGGCAAAGACAGCGTAGCGACGCTCCTGCTGGCTGCACAGCACAATGAGCCGCTTGACGAGGCGGTTTTCAGTGAGGTCATGTTCGACAAAGACACAAGCGGCGAAGTCCCGGAACACCGGGACTTCATCTATGACCGGCTCAAGCCCTTCTGTGAAAAGGAGCTGGGCATCAAGTTCACCATTCTCCACGCGGACAAGACCTACGATGAGGTGTTCCATCATGTCATCACCCGCGGACCGCACAAGGGCGAGGTTCGCGGCTTTGCATGGGCTGGTATGTGTGCAGTCAATCGTGACTGCAAAATCCCGCCAGTCCGCAAGTACAATGCCGCACTCGCGCCGGACACTGTGAGCTATGTCGGCATCGCGGAGGATGAGCCAAAACGCCTTGCTCGTCTGGATGGAATAACGAAGGTCAGTCTGCTTGCCAAATACGGTATGACCGAGGCGGACGCCTACAAGCTCTGTCAGGAACACGGGCTGCTTTCCCCAATCTACGCTCACTGCCGAAGAAACGGCTGCTGGTTCTGTCCCAACGCCAGTGACTCGGAGCTGCTGCACATGGTCACAAAGCACTCGGATATGTTTGACCGGCTGATTGAATGGGAGAACGAGGATAACATCTTCCATCGTCGGATGACGCGCAGAGAAACCCCGTCTGAGGTAAAGGCTCGTTTACTGAGCAAATCCCAGACGGGGTTTTCTTCGCCCAAAAGCAAATAAGAAATGGAGGTTTGAGATGGCTGAAAACAAAAATGCACAGCAAGTCCGCGAAATCACGGACAAGCTGGAACAGGGCATCAAGGAGCTGTTTGAATCCGAGCGGTTCAAGGAATATCTCCGCACGATGTCCAAGTTCTACAACTATTCCTTCAACAACACGCTGCTCATTGCGATGCAGAAGCCAGAGGCAACCTATGTTGCCGGTTATACCTCGTGGCAGCGCAACTTTGACCGTCAGGTCATGAAGGGCGAAAAGGGCATCAAGATTCTTGCACCCGCGCCGTACAAGGCGCAGGAAGAGCGTGAGAAGATTGACCCCGCGACGCAGAAGCCGGTGATCGGCGCAGATGGGAAGGCTGTCACGGAAACGGTTGAGGTCCTGCGTCCTGCCTTCAAGGTGGTAAGTGTCTTTGATGTTTCCCAGACGGACGGCAAGGAGCTTCCGGACATTATCGTCGATGAGCTGAAAGGCACCGTCGAAAACTACGAGGCGTTCTTCGACGCGCTCAGGCAGGAATCTCCCGTCCCTATTTCCTTTGAGGACATTCCGGGCGGTGCAAAGGGATTCTTCTCGCCGGTTGAAAGCCGCATTGCCATTCAGGAGGGCATGAGCGAAATCCAGACGGTCAAAACCGCCATTCACGAGATCGCCCACGCAAAGCTCCACGCCGTCAAGCCGGATGAGAAAGCATCTCCCGAAGATAAGAAGGATCGGCACACCAAGGAGGTCGAAGCGGAAAGCGTTGCCTACACCGTCTGCCAACGGTACGGCATTGAAACCTCAGACTACTCCTTCGGTTACATCGCCGGTTGGTCATCCGGCAAGGAAACCAAGGAACTGAAAAGCTCTCTGGACACCATCCGCAAGACGGCGGCTGAGATGATCGAGGGCATTGACGCCAAGCTCAAGGTGCTGCTGGCAGAGAAAGCACAGTCCGCAGAGATGGAAGTCGAAGCTCCTGTAAAGGAAGCTGTTCCGGAGGAAAAGCCGGAAGTCCCCATTTACCGCGAGACGGCGAATTATGCCTATGAAGCCGGTGAGCTGGAGTCATATCGTGCTTCTCTCGCTGCAAACGTGGAATGCCGCCGTGCGATTGAGGCGGCAATCAGTTCTAACTACGGAGACAACCGGCTGGATGTGGATGCTGCCGTGAAAAGCGTCCTTGAGCAGTTCTCTCCGGAGCGCGTCCGGTATGTCCTCGCAAACACCATTCAGCAGAAAGACTTTGACGGGCGCATTCCGAAGCCCCTCAAGGAATGGGCAAAGAGCGTTGAGGTCTGCCCCGAGAATGCCTCCCACTTCCTCGTGGATAAAGCCAATCCCGGACTAACGGCACTTTTCGTCGATGCGTTCCGTCAGCAAACCGAGCCTGAGAAGGAAGTCACTTCTGAGAAAACAGTGGAAAGAGACCCGGAGGTCGTTGCGTGGGAGAACGATGAGATCACTTCTGTTGAGGTGAAAACCGTGGAGGTCAAGTCTCCCGTTGCACCCATGCCGGAGGAAGCAGCGAAAGCACCGAAGGCGCACCGCCTGACCGCCGAAGAGAAGGAAATCAAAGCCGCAGTCATGGACACGCTCAAGGGGCAGATTGCCTATAACAACGACGGTATGCGGGCGTCCTATCGCGCCTCTAACCATTCCTTCAATCTGCTGGCACGGAACGGCGTCAGGATCGAGGGAAACACGGTCACGCAGAATGGTGAGCCGCTGTTCAAAATCCATCGCCGTCATGCGACGCGGAAAACGCAAGGCTGTTACCGTGAGCTGATGCCGACGCTGGAATACGTCAAGCAGGAGCAGAAACAGGAAAAGCCCTCCATCCGTGATCAGCTCAAAGCTGCCGCGAAAACGCAGCCGGAGAAGAAGTCCCCGGTCAAATCCAAAACACACGACATGGAGTTGTGAGAAAGGAGACGCATGAAGAAATACACAGACGTTGACATCGTTGCGGAGCTGCAGAAGCTCGTGGATAGTCATGTAGACAGCTACAAGGAAGACTTCGACATCGATAAGCGTATCATCCGCCGCGCTGCCGAAAGCCGGAATCCCGAAGACAAAACGCTGATGTGGTTCTGCCGTCCGCATGGAACGCACTGTCTCAACGAAAATCAGGTCTTTATTCAGGGGACGCGGGATCACAACACCTTCCGCTTTTACGCGGAACAGACATACGACGAGTGCATTGCCCGCGTCATTGTCCCGAAAGCCGTCAAGCGTGGCAAGGTCTTCGGAGATGTCTTTGAGATCAACTACCGGGAACAGGCGGCAAATGTGGCGCAGAACTCGGTTGCGCCGGATCATGACCGGCTGACCTTTGCAGATGGCTTTGTGCTGGACTCCCCCTGCCGCAGCAGCTTCGATGCAGCAATGGCTCTGGTCGGTGAGCATGGCGGCGTCAAAACCCACCAGACGCTCCCAAAGGACGCGGAGGCGCTGGAAGAAGTGCTGTCCAAGCAGAAAACCCACCGTGACAGACTGCCGGATGCAGAAAGGACAGAGGTGCTTGCACCTCTGCCCGTCGCAGAACTCCGCAAATATGAGGCAGTCAAAAAGGCTCATCCGGACGCGCTGGTCTGCTTTGCCCAGAACGGCTATTTTGAGCTGTACGGCAAGGACGCAAAGAAAGCCGCGCCGCTTCTCGGCACAAAACTCCTTGAAAAGAAGGTGCGCGGCAAGCCTTCCGTGCCGGTTACTGGTTTCCGTGAAAGCGCATGGGTAGCCGGTTCTCATAAGCTCTGGAAGTCCGGCGTGGATGTCTTTCTCAGCAAGGACGGCGAGACCTTCAAGGAACTCAAAGCCGCAGATTACATTCCTGTCGGCGCGACGCTGAATGTGGATGGCATTAAGTGCAGAATCGAAGCGGTTGATTTTGCCGCCGATGAAGTCCGACTGACCAATATTGAGGACAAGAACAGACCGATCCGCTTTTCTGAAAGCATTCAGTATGTCCGCTCGTATGTGGAGGATGCCGGGACTGCCATCTACGACACCATCCCGAAGAAGCCCGCTGCCCGTGAATCCATCCGCGACAAGCTGAAATCCGCGCAGAAAGCCCAGCCACCCCACACGCCGAAGCCGCAGAAAAACAAAGGAAAGGATATGGAACTCTGATATGAAAAACTTTACCGTAGAAGAACTCAACCTCATGTGCTGCTTCAATACGTCCAGCCGGAAGCGACTGATCGACGATATGAAGAGCGTCACCCTGAACGACATGGACGGTGAGATTGCGGAGCTGATGTATAAGACCGTCCGGAAGCTCGAAGCCATGACCGACGCGGAGTTTGAGGAACTGTATATCATGCCGGACGGCATGGTGGATGACTGAAAGGAGGATGCCTATGCCCGTATTAGACGGTAATTTTGAAGCCTTCGTCACAAACCTTGGCAAGTACAACGAGGGTATGCTGGTCGGTGAGTGGGTGAAGCTGCCCACCACCGAAGAAGAGATGCAGAAGGTTTTTGAGCGTATCGGGATCGGCAAGCAGGATGAGTTCGGTCAGCCCTATGAAGAGTGGTTTATTACTGACTACGAATGCCCGATCTACGGCGTCCAGAAGATGCTTGGCGAGTACGAGAGCCTTGATAAGCTCAACTACCTCGCCGCCTTGATTGACGAGCTTTCCCTGAGCGATCAGGAAAAGCTCGTTGCCATTATGGAGGCTGGCTGCGATGAGGTCAGCGACATCGACGATCTCATCAACCTGACGTTCAATCTGGACTGCTACGACATCATGCCCGGTATCAACGACGAATATGACCTCGGCTATTACTATGCCAACGAAGCCGGTATCTACTCCGAAAAGGATCTCGGTCCTCTGGCAGACTACATCGACTATGAACGCTATGGGCGCGACATTGCGATGGATGAGCAGGGGCGATTCACCGATGAGGGCTATGTCCGTGTCGCAAGCGAACGCTGGGACAGGCAGTTTGACGGTGAGCTTGACGATATTCCCGACGAATACCGGATCACCGGCTCAGGGGAAGCCGCCGAGCGTGACAGCACCATTGCCGTTCTCATCGTTGAGCCGGGCAAGGAGCCTTATGTGAAGGAGATTGACTCCGGGCTGGAGTCCTTGCAGCATGAGGTCGGCGGCTGCATCGAGGCAATTTATCCCTACGAAGACCCGGTTGCCTTAGTCTGCAACGAGGAAGGCAAGCTGGAAGGTCTGCCCCTGAACCGCGCTCTGCGTGATGAGGACGGTGACATCTACGATGTTGTTGCCGGAACATTTATGGTAGTCGGTTTGACGGATGACAGCTTCGGCTCTCTGACCGTAGAGCAGATGCAGAAGTTCTCTGACCTCTTCAAAGTTCCGGAGCAGTTTGTCAAGCTGGGCGATAAGATTGTGGCGATCCCCATGATCTCGAAGGAACAGCAGAAGCAGGAGAGCATCGAGCAGAAGGACTTTGAGATGAACGCCGACACCTCCGGTCTGACGGTTGCCGGTCACATCGGGACGTGGCACACCATTGACCAGCACGAAGTCGGCGGTCACAGTTTTTATTTGATGGAGCATGACACCTACGGCGATGAAGCTGCCTGTATCATTGTCGATGAGCGTGGCAAGCTCGTCCTTGATGATGTCTACAACGGCTTTGACGATGACACACTCCGCCTTCTCGACCTTGAGGTCAAGGAAGTGCCGGAAATGCCCGATCCTGCGCTCTCCGTTCAAGATATGAAGGACTACGGCTACGCATGGGCTGGCGTTCTTCCCGCTGGACAGGAAGCGGCTGAGAAGGCTTTGGAGAAGGGCTGCGAGGTGTACCGGCTCTATTCGGATAACACCGAGGGCTTGTGCGTGGATGCAAAGGAGATTGCCGATCATGCGGCAAAGGGCGGAATGCTCGGTATCAGCAAGGAAAGCTGGATGGCGGCTCTTGAGAAGGAAAACTATCTCAAGGCAGCGGAGATGTCGATGGAGGATGACTACGGCATGATTGATGGGATCATCAACAACGGTCCGAAGGAGGACAAGACCGCAGAGGTCAAAGCCCCCGAAAGGAGCGAGAAGTCCTCCATCATGGACAGGCTCAAGTCCGCAAAGGCTGAAAAGCAGAAGGAATGCTGCCCTCCCCAAAAGCACAAAGGAGAGATTGAGCTGTGAGCAGAAGTCAGAAGTGGCGGCAGGAGTGGTCGTTCTTCATAGGAGATAGCGGACGCCGGAAGTATAACCGCTTCTGCGTCCGCTGCGTCCATAGCTGCAAGCAGAGCTTCCGTGCGGATCTCATCGCCTGTCCGCACTTCTCCCGCAAGGCATCGCGGTGTAGACAGTTAGGGGTCGAAAAAGCCTGTGATTGCAAGCCTCAGAGCGACGAGGAATGACCGCCCAGTGTGATTATATTCCCCGCACAGTTCCAGCAATAGAGCGAGAATAAGTGTCGATTTCGGCACTTGTTTGAATGCCCGGAAAACGAGCCAAAAGCCTCTGTCGATGCCCGTTTTGGGTGTCGGCAGAGGCTCTTTTTTTATGACATATTCAAAATAGCGGACAGCAGCTCTTGAACCTGTTGCCGGTATTCCGGCTTTATATCCGAAATACGTCTGGCAAGCGCAAGGGCTTCCGCTTCTGGCTCATCGGTCCCAAAGATAATTCGGTCCGCACTGACGCCCAGCAAACGGCAAAGACGCTGCAAGGCTTCAAGAGAAATACCGGAAGCACCACGCTCAATAGCGCTCAGGTGATTCGGCGTCATGCCAAGCATTTCTGAGAGCGTGTCCTGCGTATAGCCCGCCTGTTCTCTTGCCACTTGAATATTGCCGCCGATTTCAATATTGATGTCCTTCTTCTCTCGCATAGCCTCACCACCTTTGCATTTAGTGTACCTAACGGCGGTGTCATTATCCACGGTACGCCGTCGTTGATTTTACTAACGACAATGCGTTGACTGTCCGTGATGAGGGTGATAGAATGGAGTTACCTACCAAAAGAGTGAAAGAAGGGGTGTCATGTCGCGCATTATTGAGTTTAGAAAGTCTGCTCAAAAAGCTGAAAAGCAATCCGTTCAAGGCAAGACTTGTGCGTTTACCGGTCATAGACCGCAGAGTCTTCCGTTCGGCTTTGATGAATCCGATAAGCGTTGTACTTCTTTGAAATCTGTTATGCGGGATCAGATTGTAGCACTCATCGAGAACGAGGGCGTCACGCATTTTATTACCGGCATGGCTCTTGGCGTCGATATGTACGCTGCGGAAATTGTACTCGATTTGAAATCAAAATACCCTCACATTACTCTGGAAAGTGCAATCCCTTGTGAGACACAAGCGATCAAATGGTCTGTGGCTTCACGGGAACGGTATTATAATATCGCGGCAAAGTGTGACAAGGAGACCATGCTGCAACGGGAGTACACGCCGGACTGCATGGACAAGAGAAATCGGTACATGGTAGATCACGCCGATTATATTCTCGCAGTATGGAATGGATGCCCCAGCGGTACCGGGAACACCGTGAGATATGCCCACAAAAAGGGCAAATCTATCATCGTTATCAATCCGGTTTCCCTTGATGTCACGCGGGAATAAGGCAAAAATCCCACTTCTGAATCAAGCGTTGCGAAAACCGTGAAGTATTTCCCGATAGTGAATACACATTGCACTACTTGGTGATTGTCGCAGACGGCCTGTTCTGTCGTGAAATAGACGGGCTGTTTTGTCGGTCATCGCCGGACATCATTGTCCGGCGCCGGTGCGTTTTGTCGCATAAGAGAAGGGGATGGCTCCAGCCATCCCCTTCTTTCCGGTATTCAAGAAACCTCGCCCTCCAGGACGAGTTGTACCATCCGGTCATCAATAATGGCCCGGCGGTTTTGGTATGCGTAGACAAGAGACTGGGTACAGGCCCGGTTAATCAGTCTCGGGATGCCGGATGAGAAAGAGTGGACTGCTTTCATGGCGTCCTCAGAGAAGATTGCGTTGGGGTGTCCAGCATAGGTCAGTTGCTTCTCAATATAGGCTTTCGTCTGAGCGTATTCGTAAGGCATCAGAAAGCACTGAATATCAACCCTGTGGAGGATCGCTCTGTACGCTTGCAGCCGTAGTTTCTCCCATAGCTCCGTCTGGCCAGCCAAAATGAGTGCGAGGGGATTTTCAGAATCCATTTTGTAGTTGAGTAAGAAGCGGATTTCCTCCAGCATTTCCTTAGAGAGTAGATGCCCTTCATCCACAATCACAACCAGTTTTCGGTGTCCAACTCCACGCATAATTTCAATTTCGTGGTGCAGTAGATTCCTTGCGTCACCTCGGTAGAACCGTGTTTCACACCCCAGCTGCTCCAGAAGACCGTTGTAGAAGTGTCTCGGGGTAAGTTTAGATTCAGAAAGGTAGAGTACGGTGTAATCTTGCCCATCTAAGACGCTTTTCAGGCGGCGCAGAGCCGTTGTCTTCCCCGTGCCCGCATCCCCAACCACAAGAGCAAAAAGCTGGCGGCTGGCAGCATAGAGCAGACGGTTATAGACTTCTTCGGTATCCTGGTCTTCATAGAGATTGTCAACAGGAATGCCCCGTACAAAAGGGGTATGTGTCATTTCAAAAAATTCCTCGTACATGCTTGTCACCCCTTTTCAATTTCTGTGGTGTAGGAAATCGCCCTCCTGCGCTGCTTGTCTTGGTATGGTTCCGTTATGGCATCCAATAGACGGGAATGGTCAACGGGAATACGCTCAATCTCTTTTCGTTTTGGCTTCGGTGCAACTTTTTCGCCAACTACAATCTGCCGCACTTGAAACGGCTCATGGTCTGGTGTCTCAATCGTAAGGATCTCTGTACAGATTGGGTCATAGACTACATCAACCTGCTTGCCGGCAAAAGCAATGCCAAGGTCATATCGTTTTCCGCCAAAACTAATTACACCACTCTTGTCGGCCTTACGGGATTCACAATGCAAAAATGCTCGTGCCATCAGAGCCTTGTCCACAAATCGTGGAGGCATGGAATCGGACTTAAATGCAATTTCTGGCGTTGTGCCAAGAGCACTATGCGGTTTGGAGTGGTAACATTCATGTAGCCATGCTTGGAATTTTGTGTTCAATTCTTGCAGGCTCTCTGGTGGATGTAGACTTACCTCTGCTAAAAAAGCATCCATCGTTTGGTTAAATCGCTCCTGTTTGCCTTTGCCCTGTGGATTTCTGGGCTTTGCATAGATCAGCCGGATACCAAGCAAATCGCAGGCGCGCTTCATCCAGCGTGTTCGGTACTGCGTCCCATTGTCAAAATAGAGTCTCCGTGGAAGCCCAAATTTCAGCATGGCTTTTTGCAGGGTGTCTTCTACAATACCTTGCTCCATCGTCCCGTAAAACTCACCGTGGAGAATGTATCTGGTAGCATCGTCAATCAGGCAGGAGAAGTAGGTCTGTGTCTGTACACCGCCAAGATTGAGCACAAGTCCATATTTAATATCTCCTTGCCACAGGTCATGCCGGTGCAGCCGTTGAAATCGTTGGGAAGCGTACCCTTTGTCATTGTAAAGCTTCATCATTGCGGTGGAATACCCTGCACGGCTCAAAGCATCCTGCAATGTGGTTCGCTTCAGAAATCCGGGAGGAGCCTTCTTCTCCAACTCCAGGATTTTAATAATTGTAGGGATGCTCCTGCTGGGAAGTTCCCTGCGTAGCTGGATTGCCTCATCCAGTAGCTCTTGTGGAATTTTGTAGTTACTTTGGCTGCTCCTGCTCTGCGGTTTCAGTGCTTCAAAACCTCCATTCAAATATGCGCAGAGATACCGTTCCAGAGTTCGTTGGGAAATCTGGTTTCGTTCGCATATCTCCTGTCGTAGCTGTTCCACCCGTCTGCTATCCATGTTTTGGGACAGCAGCGGTGCAATCATAGACATTCGCTCCTCTGCAATCTCTGCGGCGAGCTTCCTGTTTTTCATTTCCATGCTGGAATCGCCTCCTGTTTTATTGGCATGACACCAGTATAGCCGGAGGAAAATCCATTGTCATGGCGGAACGGTGCTGTATCCAATTTCCGCTGTTTGCTACCAGCCGGACAAAATGCACCGTCTGCTGGCGCAGAGTGTAGCCGGGGTGAAATGTCATCGGAAGGAGGTTGGCTGCAATCAATCCGGTTGCAATATTTTGGGCATAACAGATGAACCACGCAAGCCAGGATCGGATGCGCAGCCAGGTAGATGTTTCACAGGTATGTCGGGCTTCTGTAGATTCGGCAATCTCACAGAATGCTTCCACTCCATATCGCTTATATGGAATGAGGCTATCCGGTAACTCTCTGTGTGTTTTTCCACAGCACTGGCACTTTAATACTCTGAGATGGTATTTGTGTATGCAGTCTCCATATCGGACTTTCCGCGTACAGGTTCCATGAACTTTAAGTGCTCCTCCACAGATTGGACATAGGCTGCTCTCTTTGCTTAAAATTTTGGTAGTGTCCCCGTTGCAGGACAATTCATACTGTGCTATACTAATCATGGTTTGTGAGAGGGAGCATTGAGTCGTTGTAATTATTGGAAATGTGCTTGTTTCCAGTGATTGGACTCATTGCTTCCTCTTGCCTCATTTTTTGAGCTGTCATAATAATAGCATATCCAACTAAAAACAAGAAGCAAAACCGAAAAAATATATGCAAAACACAAAATTTAGGTTGCCATATACGAAATTATTCAGTATAATGAAGATGGTAGCTACCTAACAAGTATCAACGGTTCCAAGAAAAGGAGGAAAGTACCATGAAGAAAGTCCTGTCGGCTGTGTTAGCTCTCGCAATGGTGTTCTCTTTGTCCTGCACGGCTTTTGCTGTTGAAGAAGTCCCGTATGAACCGGTAGCCACGGAGGAAACCAATATCGTGCCGAAGTCGAGCCTGTCTCTTTCGTTCACCTCTTTGGGTTCCGGTTCCAGAAAGACTTCCAGCGAAACATACTACATTTCTGGTGAAGATGCTGTACTTACTATCAACTCCTGCACATGGAGTCCCTCTTCTCAGGATGTAAAAATCGGCTGGTATAATGTGGACACCCGGGTAACATACACTGTTACCTATGAAGGTGGAGATATTAACAGCAAGAGAGTCAACTCCAGTGGTGTTCCAGATGGAGATTATAAGGTTTGCATTGTGAATGGCGGAAGTAAGAGCATCACCGGAGCTATGCAGTACGAGGTAAAATAACCATGAAAAAGGAAATTCATCGAGGATTAGGGCTATTGTTAGCAATCGTGGTGGTTGCCATGTTAGCTGCTTGTTCTACTAAGGATTCTGTATCGGAGGTTCCAGACAAGGATGACAGCGATGCCATCGTTCCTCCGGCTTCTGTTCTTCCATTTGCTGATGTGGTGGATTTAAGTGAATACTTTGTAGATGAGCCTGTGGAATTCTCTGAGAGTACGCCAAAAGGAGAACTTGTGTGCGTCAATATTGATGAATCTCAATATTCAAAAGCAGACGATACCATTCTGTTGCCCAATGAAAAAACAAAGGCAATGGCCGTTCATTGCACTTGGGCCTCTGCTTCCAGAACAATCTATATTGGATTTATCGATGAGGTGTCTGAAGAGGTGTATACCCTATCTGCCGTTGGTGGTGCTCTTACAGGAACGCTCGATCTGAGTTCCCTTCCAGAAGGTGAATATCGTCCCATCATGTACAGCAGCGACAACCAAAATATCAATGCTGTTATGCTGTATCAATTCCAATAGTCTCAAGTTGAAGAGAGGTGCCGTTCTACCAAGAACGGCACCTCTCTTTTCCCTTTTATGATATAGCGATGCCAAAACAGACCGGCTTCAACGACAGATTAGCTCGGCTGTCGTGACAAAACAATCCGGCTATGCGACAAAACAGACCGGCTATTTCTGGACAAAACAGCTTGGCCTTAACAGTGATTATTGGAAACGTGTACGGCGTATGCTGCCCAGTGAACATCTCCACGGAACACATCGGATTTTCACGGCTTCACAAAACGGAAAGTGTCACCTTATGAACAGTACCTTGCCGAGAGGAAAATAAATCGCTGGAAACGGGAACGCCCCCGGCACTGTGCGTCTGGCACAGTGTCGGGGGCGTTTTTCCGTGTCTTAGTTATGAGCCAGTTCATTTAGGAGCTGCTTTCGATAGTCCACATCCAAGACGCAGCGATGGAAGTCCATCAGACGGTGTTCGTCGAACAGCTTTTCACAGAGCTTGGTCAGAGGATGATTCATCAGCTTTGCAGAAATGCCAGTCTCATTGAAAAACCTTGCCCATGTGAAGACCTCTTCTAAATCCTCCTGCCCAAGCGTGGCGGGAATGATGGCGTTGCAGAGGCGGACAATGGGGCTGTCCGCAAATCGCTCTGCCACTTCCTCCGGTGTGCATTCATAGCGGTCACAGTCAAAGGAAAGTGCATCCTCAATTTTAAGATAATTTTCGGTTTCATCCCGCGTCAAGGTTATGGTGTAGTCTCCCATACCGGACGGCACATCAATATTCTCCATGACATCAAGCTCGAAACGGGAGCCGCCGATGATCGCTTCAAAGGAGAAGGACTGACAGATTACTGCTGGGTTTTTGTCTATCTTGTCCTCATTCAGAAATGACAGCGGATTATACTCCGTCAGTTCCCAGCCGATTTTACCTCTCTCTGTTTGCTCGGCAATCTGCTGGATCAGATGTCGTTCTTCTTCGTGCAGATTTTCATTGTACAACATGATACACCTCCGTTTTCTGATTGTCGTTTTTTTGGGGGCTGCTCTATGTTTCCGAAGAGACTGCCGTTTGTATCATCATTCCTTGGCTGAGGGCAGACCTTCGTAAAACTTCCTAAGTTCGTCCAAACTGCTTGTCCGATTTTTGATGGGCAGGGAGTCCCATGTGATGTCATGATAGCGTTCCGGCGGCTCGTCCCGCAGTCTTCGGTCGATGATGCAGACAATGCCTGTGTCTGTGAAATTACGGATCAATCGTCCGATGCCCTGCTTGAGCTTGATAATCATTTCGGGAACGCGAACATCCATCAGAGCATCCTTAGCAATGGAACACTTATACTCGATAATTGGATCGGGGACAGGAAACGGAAGCCGGAAAACGATGACATTGGAAAGGCTTTTCCCTTCAATGCTGATGCCTTCCCAATATGCGCCCGTCCCCAGAAGCACGGAGTTCGTATCTTCCTTAAACTCATTCAGCACCTTGTCCTGCGACGATCCCGGCTGCTGCATCAAGATTTTGTACGGAAGATTTTTCTCACTGAGAATGGAGTAGACCTCTTCCATGTCGGTCTTTGCCGTAAACAGCACGAGTGCCTTTCCATTGGAAATGCTCAGGATCTCAAGCAGCCGCTCCACACCCTTTTCAATGAAGGCTTCATGTTCTCTGGTCGGGTGCGGGAGATCGTCGCAATAGTAGATCATGGCGTGTTCATCGTATGGATATGGGGAAGGCTTTGGCTCGGATAAGCAGCCGCGATCACCAGCGGGAAAGCCGGTATTGCTGATAAAGTAAGAATACTGTTCTTCCAGAGACCCGCTCGTGGCGTTCGTCAGCGTGGCAGAGGTCAAGATGGTTCTTTCATCACCATTGAAGTATAGGCGGCTCACAATTTCCCTCGTGTTTTTAGGGCAATAGACGAGTTCCGCGTTGCTGCCGTGCTGCTCGATCCAGATCAGCATATCGTCTATCTGGTCAAGAAGCTCCGAAAGGGATTCGCTGACGGCATCCAGATCATCAGAGGCAGCAAAGGAACGGTTGTTTCTGAAATCCATGCTGGAATAAATCTGAATGCTGGACGAAAGGTTGTGTATGGCGGCGTTCATTTCAGTAAGCAGCTCAACCGCACTGCCGTTTTGGTCAAAGAAAAAGCGGTCAGCGTAGCGCATATCCTGTTCTGCCTCGTTGATCTGCTTTTGGACTTGTGCTTTCAGGCAGTTATAGAAGGCGATGATTGCGCTCTCTGCCTCTCGCTTTTCACCTGACACACTGCTCTGGTCAAAGGATCGCAGCTCATAGAATGCGCTCTTAATCATTCCAAAGAGCATACCTTGCCCGAAACGCTCCGTTGTGGCACTCCGCACCTTATCATCCAAGTTGTGTGCTTCATCCACGACAAGCAGATCAGCGGCGGCGTTAATCAGCCCTTCCTGACCGCGCCGGAGTTTCATGAGATGCTGGGTTAAAAAATCCTGATTGCACAGTACCACTCCATCCGTAAACTTTAATGCTGCGCGGATCTTGTAATACTTGCACTTCTTTTCACAGGAGCCACAATTCTTCATGCTGAACCGCTGCACGTTTACCTTGTCCCAGACTCCTTGCGGCAAAACCTCCGGGAAATCCTTGCGTTCCTCATACCCTTGCTTGATTCCTTCTTTGATCGCGTCCGGTGGGTCTGCTTTCGGGTCACACATATACTCATCTGCGCGTTTGTTGCAGAGATAATGGGTCTGTCCTTTTGCGAGGATTACATCTCTGTTCAGCCCAAGAAGGGGCATTACCGCGTGGACATCGCGCCAGAGCTGTTCTTGAAGCGCAATGGTCGAGGTTGCGATGATAACCGGCTTGTTCATGCGTTTGCTGTACAGCAGCACCGGCACAAGATAGCCAAAGGACTTGCCAATGCCCACGCCAGCTTCAATCGCAAAATGCTGATCATTTATGAGGGCGTCCACAATCTCAAAGGACATATCCTGCTGCCCTTCACGCATTTCCAATCCATGCTGCGGGGCTTCATCCCAAAAGAAGGTGCTGACTTGCTCACTCATGGAGTACAGCTCTGCTTTTCTGCGCTTTTTCCGTTCCTCCGATGTATTGAATCCAAAATAGAATCTGTTGTCCATCCACATTCCTCCCGGAATAGAAACCAAGGCTATCCGCGTTTCAGTTCAATGCTGACGTTTCCGTTCTCGTCGATGGTCAGCGTCATGTGCCTGATGTGCTTCTCATAGAACTGCCGCCGCTCTGCGGGAGACATTTCGATCCTCGTGTTTCGCAGAGCTGCATCAAACATATCGTTGACATTCAGGTGAACGGAGTTGTCAATCCAGCGGTACATCTCCTTGAACAGTGCGTTTTTCTTGATGTCCTCGCTGTTGCCGGAGTAGAAGTCATCCAGATAGCAGTAGAATATCCCGGATTCTGCAAGTGCCGCCTTCATATCCGGTCCGCATTTTTCCCGCTCAATCATGACAAGAAATCTGGCGTCCGGCAAGGAAGAAATCAGCCTCCAGTAGTCGGAATCACTTGAGACGATGACGAAGGAATCCACTTGCTTCTGGTAGTGTTCCTGACAGGCTCTTGCGGTGAGTTTGATGTCCACCAGTGATTTGTTCTGCTTGATCCGCTCAATCATGATATGTTCAACGGGGATGCGGGTGTAGTTTTCAAGAATCCGCCACGCCGTAGCAGTATGTACGTCATCAAAGAGAATGATCGCCGTAATTTTCTGCATGACCTCATAATCAAGATTTTTGAGCGTGGCGCACAGCTTGTACGGATCGGAGTTTTCGCAGTCCACTACCAATACGGTTTTCTCACTGTCATCTATGAAGTCGTAGATATTGTTTTTTACAAAATCCCCTGCATCGGAGACTTTACTGTATTCCGTGAAGGCGTCGCAATGCCATTGATAAAGCAGGGTAGCAAACTTTTTATCATTATAGAGGACATTACCCTCGTCCATTGGAACCCAGTTGATATACATTTGATAGGGGTAGTAGGAGAGACTTGCGTAATAGATGTCCGCAGCATCTTTCGTTCCGTCCTCTGTCAAACCGTTTGGCATGATGAACAGCTCTTTTATGTACGCCCAGTTAATCCAGATTGGAAAGAGGCTTTTGCAGTTGTTAATGCGGTCTGAAATCAGCCGGTTGATCTCGATAATGTGGTGGCAGAGCTTTGTACTCGACTTTTTGATAAAGTTGATTCCGTCATTTGAAAGCTGCTGCATACTGGAAGCCGGGATGATCTCTGGCATTGAAAGCAGCCCTCGATACTCCATTCGCATGATGTCATTTATTTTCCGGTAGTTGCGCTCAATGGCGGTGCGGATGATACATAGATTACGAATGATACGGGCATTTTTATCCTGTTCAAGCCGGTTGTATATCTCTATCTTCGGCGGCTCGTGTTCATTTTGGAAAATACGAAGCGGGACGCCGATCAGGTAAGCGACCTTTGACACAAGCTCATAGGTGCTGTCTTTGTAGGCAATCTGTTCTCCGGCATATTCGATGCCATTCAACATGACTGAATTGCCCATGATCTACTCCTTTCTCGTAGGGGGAGTTAAGCGGTCATTACATTGTCCGTCCACATCTCACACTGGCTCATGACAGTCTGGACAGCATCATCCATACCCTCTGGCGGATATTTGTGTTTTTTCAGCAACCTTTTGACCAGGCGGCGCATTCCAGCTCTTGCGCTCTCTTTCTTTTGCCAGTCTATTGTCTGGTTTTTGCGAAGCAAATCTGTCAGTTCTTTCGTGATAGCAATAAGCTCGTCATGCTCGTAAAAGTCCTTGATTGCTTGCGGCTTTGTGAGGGCATCATAGAAAGCAAGCTCGTCCGCTGTCAATCCGAGTTTTTCACCCTCGGCGGCAGCAGCGGCAATGTCTTTCGCCAGCTTGAGTAATTCTTGAATGACTTCCTCGTTGGTCAACATTCCGTTCAAATAGCGGTTCATTGCGCTCTGAATGATTTCGGAGAACTTCTCGGATTTGACAATGTTTGTACGACGATAAACAGATACTTGTTCAGCAATCAGCTTTTTCAGAAGTTCGACTGCCAGATTCTTCTCCTTCATGTTTGCCACTTCTTCAAGGAACTTCGGATCGAACAACGAAAACTCAGTCTGGACATCGGAGAAGAGGTTGATAACGCCTTCGCTCTTGATGCTGTGCTTCAATAGCTCGTTAATGCGCTCATTTACTTCCGGAAGCGTAAACTTCTTTCCGGTACCGCCTGAAACCAAGCGCACGGTCATTGTTCTTACGGACTCGAAGAAAGCCGCCTCCATGCGAGTTTGCTCGTCTACCAAGCTGCTGCACAGCGAAAGTGCCTGCTTGAGAAGTAGCGCTTCTTTGATAAACACATTCTGTGTCTTCTCATTGTCGGGAAGATCGTACTCTGCAACACTCTTGCCGAGTATGAAGTTCACGCCGCCGCTGATAAGCTTTGCACGGTCGAGGTCGCTTCCGGTCATGAATTTCTCATAACTGAATCCGTGGAACAAATCTCTGCAAATAGAGAGCTTTTCAAGGAACTTCGGATATGCAGCCTTGCTTACATCTGTATCACCATAGTTCTTCTTGTCTCTGGCAGTATAGTCGTTCATTGCCTGTTTCAGTGCAGCCGCAATACCGACGTAATCAACAACCAAACCGCCTTCTTTATCTTTGAAGACACGATTGACGCGGGCGATAGCTTGCATCAGGTTGTGTCCAGCCATTGGCTTATAGACATACATCGTAGCGAGGGAGGGAACATCAAAGCCGGTCAGCCACATATCCACGACGATAGCGATTTTCAGCGGAGAGTTATTGTCTTTGAATTTCCGCGCCATATCGTCCTTATGAGCTTTGTTGCCGATAATCTCACGCCATTCTTCGGGATCGTTATTGCCTTGCGTCATGACCACTGCAATCTTTTCCGTCCACGCTGGGCGTAGCTCAAGAATGCGCTTATAAATCTTCATTGCTATGGGACGCGAATAAGCAACGATCATCGCCTTGCCGGTTAGGATATTCTCACGGTAATTCTCGTAATGATCAAGAATGTCATTTACCAAGGAATTGATCGTCTGGTCGGCACCGAGGATTGCTTCCATCTGACCAAGTTCCTTTTTGCTCTTTTCAATGACATACGGATCGGCGTTGTCAGCCATAATGTCATACTCATTATCGATCAGATGGAGGGTGTTCTCGTCGAGTTTCAGGTGAATCACACGGCTCTCGTAGTAGACGGGTCTGGTCGCGCCATCTTCAACTGCCTGAGTCATATCATAGATGTCGATGTAATCACCGAAGACCTCTCGTGTACTGCGGTCTTTTGTGGAGACCGGTGTTCCGGTGAATCCAATGTAGGTCGCATTAGGAAGCGTGTCTCTTATAATGCGGGCAGTGCCGATAACGGTTTTCGCCTCGACTTCGCCGTTGTCCTTCTGCTTGACCACAACCTTCTCATTGAGACCATATTGCCCGCGATGCGCTTCATCAGCCATCACGATAATGTTCCGGCGTTCCGAAAGAGCTTCGTTGCTTTCTTCAAACTTCTGCATGGTCGTGAAGATTATGCCGTTTGCCTGTCTGTTTGCAAGCAGTTCTTTCAGATTCTTGCGGCTCTCAGCGTGCTGCGGCGTTTGCCGGAGGAAGTCCTTGCAGCGGGCGAATTGTCCGTAAAGCTGGTCGTCCAGATCGTTACGGTCGGTAATGACAACGATAGTGGGGCTTTCTAACGCTTCTTGCAGATAATGAGCATAGAAGACCATAGACAACGATTTTCCGCTGCCCTGTGTATGCCAGAAGACGCCACCCTTACCGTCCGTCACTGTTGCGTGTTTTGTAGACTCAATCGCCTTTTTGACTGCAAAATACTGATGATACCCGGCGAGTATCTTGAAAGTATTCTGTCCATCCACATTAAAGCAGATGAAGTTTTTCACGATGTCAAGGAAGCGGGTCTTCTCAAACAGTCCTACAAAGAATGTGTCAAATGATGCGTGTTGCGTATTCTCATAGCTGCCGTCTGTTGTTTTCCACTCCATAAAGCGGTCTTCGCCGGACGTGATTGTACCAGCCTTTGAAGTGGTCAAGTCGCTCATGACACATACCGCATTATAAATGAACATAGAGGGGATCTCATACATATAGTTCCGGAGCTGGCGGTATGCTGCGGAAGCATCGGTTTCTTCGCGGGACGGAGACTTCAACTCCACAATGACGAGTGGGAGACCATTGACAAAGAGAATCACATCTGGTCTTTTTTCGGAGTTCTCAATGAAAGTCCATTGATTCGCAACTGTGAACTCGTTACTGGCAGGATTTTTGAAGTCTACAAGGTAAACAAGGGTAGAGCGTTCTTCACCCTTGTCATAGTATTTTACCGGGACTCCGTTTTGGAGGTAGTCCATAAAGACCATGTTCTTCTGCAAAAGCGTTCCGGTTTCAAAGTTCTTGAGCTTATAGATTGCCTCCGTCAGAGCATCCATTGGCAAGTTTTTGTTGATTCGCTGCAAAGAGGGCAGCAGGACATCCTCATAAAGCGGAGAGTGGTAATCGCGCTCCACGTCCGGTCCATAGACATAGGTATATCCAAGATCCTCATTGAGAAGCTGCAAGACGGCATTCTCATAATTTGATTCGGTAAAATAGCCCGACATTTGTACTCAACTCCCTCTATATAATATCCGCATAGATGCGGTTTTCAGCTTTTGTGAAGATTACCTCAGCAGGAAATAAATCTTCCCCTGTATTTGCCATTGAAACCAGCGTCATTGCCCATTCGTTCAACTGTACAGGCAGCCTATAACATAGATTTTCAGGCGATGCCTCAACAGTGACTAATGGGATGCCGCCCTTTGCAATACCGACAGAAAGAACTACAAAGGCGTTTTTTCCTTTGGTGAGTTCCAGAATGGGTTGTCTGTCTACATCGTGATAAACTTTTGCGCCGCGTCGATTCCTAAAAAAATCCTTTTCTTGATCTTTCACCGGCTCAACAGGCAGCTTGTTTTTCATCTGCTCAAAATGGGTTTCAAGTCTTTGGCAGATGCAGCTATTACAATACTCCGGTTGCATATCAAAGTCTTGTTCGCTGTCTTTAGATGAATTGAAATGATTCATGAAATCCAGCAGTCCCAAAAAGCTAACAAGGTCATCTGAATAATTACCGGCATAGACCTTATACCAATCATTGTTGATCTCGAACACGATATGATAAAGCTGCTTGTATAGCTGTAACTGCCCATCGGTTAGTCTGAACCATTCTTTGCTAAGAAGAGTCTTCGCAATGCGGGGACTGTCCTGCGTCGGTGTCAAGGAATGGTATAGCGATTTCATCAGTTTGCCGATAATTCCTACCAGCATATCAGCCATTCTAATTCCAAAGTGGTCTATCGAGTCTGCCTCTTCGCAATTCTTCAAACTGGCTTCTTTCGCGGCAATGAGAGTTTTGCTTTCGTCTCCTGCTTCACCTTCCTTGTCAAGCAAGACTGAATAATCAAGAATGCCCTTGCTGCTCAGGAAATTTCCAAACCCGACAAACTGCGAATGGTAGTCCCAAGTGAGGGACTGCGGAACATCGACGTTATTCAGGACATAAAGGACGGCTTCAAATGCCGTGCTTTCCTGCGCCTTCAATTCGCGGTTTTCTTTGTTACGCCTAATCCGGTTCGTCAAGAATGTCATTAACGCAGCTACAAACTCCGCTGGACTTTTATACAGGCTTTCAATTACCTCTGTGGGTCGGTATGTAACTATCGCTTTGACTATTGAGTAGCGTGCAGCGTCCATATCAAAGAAGACGCTATTGCGATAGCCTTTGAAAATCTGGGTGATAACGTATTCGATTTTGCTTGCACAGAACAGATAGATATAGCTGTTCTCATCAAAGATGGAGAAGAAATCTCCAAGCAGCTTTACATTTGCTTCGTTAAGAGAGGCAAATCCATGAACTAACTGCTTCGGCTTTATCGTTCCGCTTTTCAGCTCTCCTTTTTTCTTCCTATCAGCGTATTTTTCTTCAAAAGCATGATAACGCTGTTCAAAAGCTGTTTCGTGATCGCTGCGCCACCCGATAATAGCTGCCAGAAAACCATCATAATATGTCTCACCAGTAACGGTTGAGAGATTGATGACCCTGCTATGCTCAGACTCATCGTAGTAAAAGCAGTATTTCATCTCATCCCTCCTAACGTAAACGATAATTTACAGCAGCAGGCTCAGGCGATTTACTCTTCAATGTTCATTGATAACCCTGATCCTGCATGGTCGCATGGACATCTATCTGATCTCATAACCGTAAAATACGGTAAAGACCACAAGAAATTAGCTGATGGTATCTATCCCGTCTATGGCTCTGGTGGGATAATGCGCTATGTTGAGCGCCCTCTGTATAATAAGGAATCAGTTCTGATTCCAAGAAAAGGGACTCTGAACAACGTCATGTATGTCAATCAACCGTTTTGGTCTGTTGACACCATGTTCTACACCGAAATGAAACTTCCGAATGTAGCGAAGTTTGTATATCACTTTGTCAAGGCAAAAGACCTCGCATCAATGAATGCTGGATCCGCCGTCCCAAGCATGACAACGGATATATTGAATGCGATGGAAGTTGTCATCCCCTCCGCATCAGCCCTTGAAGAGTTTGAATCTCTGGTTGCGCCAATGTATGAGGCTATGGAAGCAAACGATGTTCAATCGAAAGCACTGTCCCAAATCCGTGATACCCTGCTGCCGAAGCTCATGTCCGGCGAGATCGACGTCTCCGACGTTCAGCTCTAAGCCGCTAAATTATCGTTTATCCTTTCGTTGTTTTCAATTTTGGTATCAAGGCTATCCAGCACAGCAGCAATTCGTTTTTGATAGCTGACATCTAAGGGAATGCGTACCTTAACAGCCCTCATCGTTTTTCCTGATACTTCCTTAAAGGTGGTTCCGCTTCCCATCGCTTCGATAGCGTCCTTGTTGTACTTCAAAAGGTAGTAAACAAATAGCGGATCAGCTTTTTCATTTACGACAATACTCTTGAATCCCTGATTGGTACAAACACTTTGAGAAGCGATTGCGACGTAACCAATGGGAGCGCGTGATGTGAAGAGAACAGCATCTTTCGGCATCATTTGTGCAGAACATGACGCAAGTCCCTTTTCGGTTATATTTCTTTCCCCGCTGGTTATGTATCTTCCTTTGAAAGAAGATAGGTCTTTGGGCGTTATCCACGGAATACTGCCTCCGTAGTAGTCTTCACATTTTGTAGATGGGGTTGCCCCACCAACTATTTCTCCTAATTTATCAAGAGTACACTCAATCCATTCTGTCATGCGGTACACCATCCTATCCGATGTATTTTCTATGTGCCAGCTTCACATTCTGTTGTTTCACCATTGCATAGTGCATGGTGGTGTCGATTTTCTGATGCCCTAAGAGCTGCTGGACTTGCTCTATGGGCATTCCTTTGTCTATGGCAGTTGTAGCCAGTGTACGCCTGAACTTGTGAGGGTGAACCTTCGGGATATTCAGACGCTTTCCCAGCTCCCGAAGGCGTGTCTCCACTCCGCCAATCATCAATCGGTCAAAGGGAGCTTTCAGGGAAACAAACAAAGCTGGGTTTTCATCCGTTCGCCCCTCAAGGTAGTTTTGAAGGTGGATTTTCGTCCTTGCGTCGAAATAGACCAATCGTTCTTTATTACCCTTGCCGATAACAACGCATTCGCGCTCATTGAAGTTGATGTCTTCGCGGTTTAGTGTGACCAGCTCACCAACACGCATTCCAGAGGAAGCCAGAAGATCAATCATCGCCAAGTCCCGTGCTGTTGTGCAGTTGTCACGCATCAGCTCTAACGCTTCATCGGTGTAGGTGTCCTTGACCACCTTTGCAGTCTTAACTTTGTGAATCCGGCGTACCGGGCTTTTCACAATGAAATCCTCATCTTCAAGCCATGAGAAGAAGCTGGACAGTATCCGGCGGATGTTGTCTATGGTCACTTTGCTCGACCTACGCTGAACTTGATAGCTTGTCAGATAGCGGCGCAAATCATCTGTGGTGATCTGTCGCGCAGCCTTTCCAACTCCGGCAATTAGAGCCTCAATCGTCTTCCGGTAGTAGCTCAGGGTTTTCTCCGAACAGCCTTCGATCCGCTTTGCCGTGATAAATGCTTCGACTGCATCCGCTTCGTCTGCTGGAATTGAGCCACTATCATAGGTGATCGTTGCCCCTTCCAATGTCTCAGCCATTGCATCCCGAAGGTGCATGAGCTGTTCGTTGTTAAGATACGGCAGCATTTTTCGCTGTATCTCCGTGATGAGTTGTTCTGTCATTGTCGTGTCTCCTTTCGAGGTAAGAGAACGACATTCAGTGGCAGTCCCTTTTGTAAAACTCTCGCCACTGGTGAGAGTTATTCAGACGGTAAACGATAATTTACTTGCTCAAGCACAAACGCTTTACAAACAGTTCTTCCCGTATGGCGTACAAGATGATCTTCCAGATGGCTGGCGCATAGGCACAGTTGGTGAGATCATCGAAATCCATGACTCGAAGCGTATCCCTCTCTCTGGTGCAGATAGATCGAAGATGGAGAAGAAGATTTATCCTTATTATGGTGCAGCCTCTCTCATGGATTTGGTGGATAACTACATCTTCGACGGTAAATATCTTCTTCTTGGAGAAGATGGTACCGTTGTTGACGATGCTGGCTACCCAATTCTGCAATATGTGTGGGGACAATTCTGGGTAAATAACCATGCTCACATTCTCACTGGAAGGCTTGGTTATGATGTTGAGAGTCTATATATGCTCTTCAAGCAGACTCCGGTAAAATCTATTGTTACCGGTGCTGTTCAGCCAAAAATCAGCCAAGCGAACTTGCGCTCTGTTCAAGTGGTTATTCCTCCTGAACATAATCTCAGAGAGTATAACGATCTGGTTGAGCCATTGTTCTCTTTATTTCGTGCCAACGAGGAAGAGTGTAAAACCTTTACAGCACTGCGAGACACGCTTCTACCAAAGCTCATGTCCGGCGAGATCGATGTCTCTGCTGTCCAGCTCTAAGCCGCTAAATTATCGTTTAGCTCTTGATTGTTCACAATCTTTTTTTGGATTGTGGAAATAATCTCGACAACACGTTTCTGAATACTTAATTCAGGCAATACGACCTCAATCTGTTGAAAGGTCGAAGATGGTCTCGCCAATGCAGGGACGCCAACCTGTGAGGCATTGCTTAGAAGTTTATGCTGTCCTATTGGAGTGTGGAAGTAATAGACAAGGTATTCGGGCAAAACCTTGTCGTTGCATCGCACCCTAAACTGAGATTGCGAAATCACATACCGGTCATATTTTGAATCTTGAGGAATAAACACTATTTGCCCAAGCGTTCCTCTGTGTGTTATTACAATATCCCCGCGATGTGCATTTGCCTTGTTAAGAGAGTCTGCTTTTTCCCTTGTGACATAGCGGAATGTCTTTTCGGATAGAGAAAAGCCCTCAAGATTACTACCATTTAGGACAGGTACGCCACTATCCACAAAACACGAGACTTTAATATTTGATCCGAATGGACCCATCGCAATTTCATCAATTAGGTCAGCAATACGATACGTTTCATAGCCCATACCCAATCGCCCCCAAACGTTCTTTGATCTGAGCTTCAAGCTCATGAGACTTAGTGAAAAGCTCAGACAGTTCAGAAGTCAGACGCCCCATTTTCTCTTCAAACGGTTCGTCATCATCTTCCTGTTCTTCAATGCCAACATACCGTCCCGGCGTGAGAATGTAATCCTGCTTTGCGATGTCCTGCGTAGTAACAACAGCACAGAAGCCCTTTTCATCTTCAAGCGTTCCTTCAACGAATGCGTTGTAGGTGTCGGCAATTTTCTTGATGTCTTCATCCGTCAGTTCGCGCAGCTTCCGCGTAACCATAGTGCCGAGTTTCCGTGCGTCGATGAATAGTGTCTTGCCTTTTTGCTTCTTGTTCTTTGCAAGGAACCAGAGCGATACCGGGATCTGCGTCGTGTAGAATAGCTGCGTCGGCATTGCAACGATACAGTCCACAAGGTCAGCATTGATAATGTTCTTGCGGATTTCACCTTCACCGCCGGACTGCGAAGAAAGCGAACCATTTGCAAGCACCATACCGATACGTCCATTCGGAGCGAGATGCCAGATCATGTGCTGCAACCACGCAAAGTTTGCATTTCCAGCAGGAGGCGTACCATACTGCCAACGGACATCATCAACGAGCTTATCCGCACCCCAGCCGGAGAGATTGAAGGGAGGATTCGCCATAATGAAGTCTGCCTTGAGTTGAGGGTGGCAATCGTTAAAAAACGTGTCCGCATTAAACTTGCCGAGGTCGGCTTCAATACCGCGAATGGCAAGATTCATCTGCGCCATCTTCCATGTGGTCGGGTTGGAGTCCTGACCAAAAACGGAAATCTTGTTGATGTTGCCGCCATGATTTTCGATGAACTTTGCGGACTGAACGAACATACCGCCAGAGCCGCAGCACGGGTCATAAACACGCCCATTAAACGGCTGCAACACTTCAACAAGGGTACGCACAACGCAAGAGGGAGTATAGAACTCACCGGCAAGTTTGCCTTCTTGCTCGGCAAACTTGGAGAGACAGTATTCGTATGTCCGACCAAGAATGTCCTTACTGTTTCCATGCTCGATCATCTGAATGTTGGTGAAGAGATCAACCACTTCACCAAGACGCCGCTTGTCCAGCTCTGGACGGGCGAAGTTCTTAGGAAGAATATCTTTGAGGCGCTTGTTTTCTTTCTCGATACTGCGCATTGCGTCATCAATCACCGTGCCAATTTCCGGCGTGTGAGCGGCAGCAGCAATCGCACTCCATCGTGCATTCTCAGGGACAAAGAAGATGTTTTCGGCAGTGTATTCGTCCTGATCCTCTTCAAATCCATCGCCTTCTTCAACCAGTTCCTTGTACTTTGCCTCGAAGCGATCAGAAATGTATTTCAAGAAAATCAATCCGAGGACGACGGACTTGTATTCGGATGCGTCGATGTTTCCGCGCAGGACGCAAGCCGCGTCCCAGATTTGTTTTTCAAAGCCGATATTGCTTGTGTTATTCTCAGCCATTTCAGCAACCTCCAAAGTTATAGTTTCACACTTACTATTCTACAAAAAGAGCTGTACGAAAAACCGGACTCAGTTCTTGTCCGTTCGCACAGCCTCACATATATCTCCGATGTCACAGTTCAAGTAATCACAAATGCGCAGCAAAATAGAGAGGGACACTTCTTCCCCCTTATTCAGTTTTGTCCATGTTCCGGCAGACAGCCCTACTTCATGTCGTAAAGAAGCCTTCTTTATGTCGCGTTCCAGAAGAAGCATCCATAGTTTCTTATAGCTTATGCGCACGGTAACCATCCTTTCGCTTGCTTGCATTCAACATCGTCTCTAATATTATACCGGATTTCATTCTCGAAAGCAATCCGTTGATGCAGAAATTAAAGAAAAAGTTTCAATTTCTCGAACCTTCTCTCAAGGATGCAGGGCATCTCCGGTCAACAGGAGATGCCCCGCTTTTGAAAGGACTATTCGCGCTGTGTGCTGCGCAGATGATCACGGTCATGGTCAGCAGAAGGAGCGAGAAACGTATCAACATTAGACTTGATCGTCTCTATTTGCTTTGCTTCTTTTTTGAGCCTGTTCCGTTCAGCATATAGCCGTTCCTGTTCTTCAAAGAGCTGTGCTTGCTCCGCTTTCAGTGTCTTCAAGCTCGGCAGTTTTTCATCGCCCTGCATAGCAAGAAGTGTACTCCGCGCCGCCTCAAAGATCACAAGCTCTGCCTCATGCTTTGCCTTGAACCCCGGCTTGTCTTTCGCCTTCTGGAAGGCGTCATATACAGGCTTGAGCCGCTGGTAGTTGGAGATATTTTTGATAAGCGGCTGGACTTCCCGCAGACGTGCTTCAACGCCTTTCAGCTCCTTGCCGGTGCGGTCATAGGAGCTGTGAATGTCCTCGACCTTCTTTTCAAGATCGGCGTATTGGAGCAAGTTGTTTTCCGTGAGATAGTTGAGTGTCCGCGCCGCTTCCTTGAGGATCGTGAGCTTGGCTTTATACTCATAGCCCTTGCTGTCGATAAGTCTGATCCGCTCCTGAATATCTCCGATGAGAGAGATGCCCTTCGGCACGGTCTGCCTCCGGTTTCTGCGCGGCGTCCGTCCGGCAATCCGCTCCTTGATGCGTTCCTCGGTGTAGTTCTCTCCGATGGTCTTAGAACGAGTAAACCGCTCCTGAGCTTCAGCGCGAAAGGAGATATATTTGCCGGTCTTGATTTCATAACCGGCTTCCTGCATGAGCCGCAGAAAATCATCGTAATCCTTCGCTGTGATGACGAGTCGGTCAATGGTCTGCTTGAGCTTTTGCTTCCAGCTCGTGCCGCGCTTGGCTTCGGTGTACTCCTTGTAGCCCATGCCTTTGTTCTGAGAGGGCGGGATAACAGAGAGACCGTTTTCCTTACAGAGCCGGTCGCTGACCTCACGCATATCATAGTAAATCCGCTTGTAGCTCTTGTATGCGTGGTAGTTCACAAAGTCAACCGCATTGAAAATCAAATGGTTGTGAACATGGTCTTTGTCAATGTGAGTGGTCAGCACATACTCATATTTTCCTCCGAGGATTTCATCTGCAAACTGCTTGCCAATCTCGTGGGCAAGCTCCGGTGTGACCTCTCCGATTTCAAAGGACTGGATCACATGACGGGCTATGATCCTGACCGGATTCATCCCTTTTTGCTCGGCTATTTTCCGCGTCCATTCAAATTCCCGCGCTGCGGTCTCGCTGGCACAGCCGTAGGACGAGACCAGCAGTTTCTCGTCTGTCTTTTCGGGATTCAGAATGTACGCGATTGCCTTGCTCAAAGTTCCTCGGATTGCTTTGATTTTAGTAACTGCCATACCGCGTCCATCTTTTCTTTCAGCTCGTCAATATCGTCCTGATAGAATCGTCCCGTCGAGTTGATCCTGCGGCAGACGGTATTGATGTTCACGCCGATCTTGTTGATTTCGGCGGCGAGCTTTTTCTGCTCCGTGTAGTCCACGACGATGATGTAGCCGTCGATCAGCATCTTCCTTGCATACGCACCGAAGTTCTCCGTGCCAATCATCTCCATCTTCTTTGCAATCGTCCGTTCTTCCTGTGGTGTCAGCCAAATCTTCTTCTGAATATCTCGTGTTCTTCGTACCATGCTGCGCCCTCCGTCGTAAAGATTAGAAGGGTTTGGGACTATCCCAACAAGCAAAAATCTGATGTTAAGGGCAGGGTCTCCTTAACTGATTTTTCTCCGGTGGGTACTCACCGGATTTGCTTGCTAATCTCCCAAAATCGTATTCCCCGAAGATTCCTCCGTGAAATGTCCCTTCACTTTACAACGGACACAATAAGAGCGTTTGTTGAGTACCGGATTTCAAAAAAGTCAAAAAATCATTGGATTTCCCATGTGAAAGCCACTGTGTCTGTCACATCAATATCAACCGGCTCAATCTCAGGTGCGGCGCACTTGCTCATCGCCATGAGAGGCTGAATGCAGTCTTCAACATCGTAGCTTGTTCTGGAAAAAACATTGAGTTCGCCCCAGTTGTAGTCGATGTTGAGCAACTGCCCAAGCGTACTGCCTGATGCTTTGCAAAGAATCTCCGCCTTTGCCCTGGCGTTCTCCGTCGCATTGATCAGCAGCTCTTCGCTGACTCTTGCCGGGTTTTTCACGGTGAACGCAATGCTGAGTTCTGGTTGCGCCCCACAATCCGCAATCGCAGAAATGACCTTTGCAAGCTGCTTGCTGTCAAAGTCAAAGGCAAGTTTCAAGCGATAGCTGCAAGCATATCCGGCAAACTCTCGCTTGTAATTTCCTTGCCGATCCTTGACATTCTCGTACCTTGTCTGGACATCAAAGCTCGTGGTTTTCAGGTCTTCCTTGCGATACCCAACGCGGACTGCGGCACCTTGCAGTCTTTCGATTCTCTCGGTAGCTTCCGACATTGCACGGTCATAGGTTTTAGATAAGGTTTCAATGTTCAAGGAGAGGATGATGTAATCCGGTCTTGCGGAGACATTGCCTGTCCCTTTTACGGTGATCGTTCTCATTGCTTTCTCCCGTCCTTTCTGGAATTAAAGTCCTCATCAATACGCTTTTTCCAATTCGTACCCAGTGGTACGCTGCAACGGACAGCAGAAACCGCTTCGCTCAGAACCTCATAGTTGAGCTGCGTTCCCTTATGGTCAGAGTGATAATTGACCGCTCGGTCTGCTCCAATACCGAAGTGCTTTGCCGTTTCAACTGCGTCAATATTTGCGCCGAGGAATAGAAACTCCCAGCCGTACTTTTCCTTCTGCCGCTCGATCATTTTCTTAACTGTCTCGCTGTCATAACGGCGGCTTGCATTCTCCATGCCGTCCGTTGTGATGACGAACAGCGTATGTTCAGGGACATCCTCATTTCTTGCGTACTTGTGGACATTCCCAATGTGATGAATTGCTCCGCCGATAGCATCCAGAAGGGCAGTACATCCGCGAACGGAATAGTCCCTGTCGGTCATCGGCTCCACCTTCTGAACCGGCACACGGTCATGGATAACCTCGCTCACGTTGTCAAAGAGAACGGTAGAGATCAATGCCTCGCCATTCTCTTTTTTCTGCTTTTCAATCATGGAGTTGAATCCTCCGATGGTGTCTGTTTCCAGTCCGCTCATAGAGCCGCTGCGATCAAGGATGAATACGATCTCCGTCATGTTCTTTCTCATGTTTTGTACCTCCGTATATAAAAAAATGACTGCTTGGTGTCTCACCTTACAGTCATATTGTACTTCGGTATTCACTTCATTTGGTCGCATGGCAAGCGACATTATTCTAAGGATAAGAACAGCTCTCCGTCAATGCTTAGGATGTCATCCATCGGAATCTTCGTGCCGTCCTGCATGGTAATTAGGCGCTCAAAGTCATCAACCTTTATGACTGCGCCGGTTGCAGTTACATACGCACCGCCAGCTTTGCGCTCATCAGGTTTGAAGTAGGTTATTTCAACCTCCGGCTCTTCATCAAGGGCATCCATGAGAAGCTGATACCTCATGTTCAAAGCGGTCAAGGCTCCCTCATCAAGCTCAATCCTTTCGTCGGTCAGACGTCCGGTTTCCTTGATTGCAGAATCATAGCCGGTGAGGGCGGCAAAGGGTGCAAACTGCGCTGCACGATCTGACATCGGCATTTGTGGTCGCGTTTTGGAAACGTGATGAGGAAGTCCCATGATCTTGTCGTATTTTCCGTTCACGCCTTATGCCCTCCAATCTGCGCATTGCGGTCTTTCGCGGTTGCACCTTCTTCAAGATTCATTGCCTTGAGGATGGCGTTCTTTCCATACTTCTTTTTGATTGCAAGCGTGGCGGCTTGTATTTTCCGCTCACGCTCCAAGGCGGCATTCACAGCTTTCTGTTTTTCCTCTTCGGCGGCATAGTCGGTAAAGAGGTCGAGCTGGACAGCACCGTCGTTTTTCTTCGGCGCATCGGCTTCCGGCAGGACATGATTTGCCACAACATACATACGGCGGACAAGCAGATTCTTGTCCACGATCCGGTCAAACAGCTCTGACACGGCACACATTATTTTGCGGGTAGAGGATGTGTGACCGTCGAGGTTGATAGACCCGTGCGCCTGTTTGGGAATCTCCCGCCCGTAGGGGTCTTTCTCCACCGCACCGTGATACTTTGCCCGTCGTGCCGGATTGGTAAGGTTCTCGATGTCGTAGCCTACTGTGAGAACCATCTGATCAGTGACAAGCCCCTTGTCCACCAAGTCCAGCACAAGCAAGTCCGTCATTTCCCGCACAACCAGCTTCGCCTTTTGCGACTCATAGGGGCAGTGCAAAACCTGACCAGAGCTGAGGCTGTTGGAGCTGGGGCGGTACGCCTTGATTGCTTTAATGGTCGTAGGCTCCCAGCCCCACGCATGGTCAATGAGTAGTTCCGCATTCTTGCCGAACAGCTTATAAAGCAAGTCCTCGTTCCGCTCTGAACAAAGGGCAACATCGCCCATGGTGAACATCCCGTTCTGCTCAAGTTTCTTGGCAATGCCCCGACCCACGCGCCAGAAGTCCGTGAGGGGCTGATGAGACCAAAGCTCACGCCGGAACTTCGTCTCATCCAGCTCTGCAATGCGGACGCCGTTTTTGTCGGCGGGGATGTGCTTCGCCACAATATCCATTGCCACTTTGCAGAGGAAAAGATTCGTGCCGATTCCTGCGGTTGCTGTGATGCCGGTTGTTTCAAGCACATCGAGGATGATCTTCATGGCGAGATCATGGGCGGAGAGTTTGTAGGTGTTCAGGTAGTCCGTCACGTCCATGAACACCTCGTCGATGGAGTAGACCACAATATCTTCCGGGGCAATATACTTGAGATAAACCTGATAGATGCGGGTGCTGTATTCCATGTAGTACGCCATCCGAGGCGGCGCGATGATGAAGTCAATCGCCAGAGAAGGGTCTGCTTGCAGCTCCGAGAAGAAGTGTGATGTACCGTCCAGCCTGTGTCCCGGCGCATCGTGCTGCCGTCCGGCATTTGCTTCCTTCACACGCTGCTTGACTTCAAACAGCCGCCCGCGTCCGGAGATACCGTAGCTCTTGAGGGAGGGCGTGACGGCAAGGCAGATGGTCTTATCGGTACGGCTTTCATCCGCAACAACAAGGTTTGTGTCCAGAGGATCTAAGCCGCGCTCCCGGCACTCCACGGAGGCGTAGAAGGATTTCAGGTCGATTGCGATGTAAGTGTGTTGTTTCACCTTCTTTGCCTCCGCTTTCTTCTTAGATCAGCCCTAATGACATTTCATTGGAGCTTTTAATGTTGAATACGATACGCCATTCAATATCACCCTCCACCGGCTCAAAGTGTAGAGAGGAACAAACTGCATGAAGTTTTTCTTTTGAGCTGTCTCCACACACGATTGCGATTGGACCGTCCGCTCCGCCGATAATGCCGATACAAGCAATATCGTTTCGTGCCTCTGGTGCATAGCGGTCAGAGCATGGCGCAATTTCCAAAGGCTTGTCCCCCTCAGCGCAATCACAGATCGTAACATCGCTGTCAGGTTCAGGAGAAAGTGTATAGCTCATAGCAGTAAAATGCGTAGGATAAAACCAGCGGTCAGAACCGTAACGCTTTTCGGAAATTGTCTGCTGCTCTAATTCCTGTACAGTCAATGTGTATTTTTTTCCACTGACCGGATGGAGGAAAGAAAACGAATCACCGGGAGCGTGTGCCTTGAAATGTGGTCCCGGGACACGACACGACTGCTGCTCCATTGTAAGGGAGAGGGCTTTTATTTCAGGACGGCGTTTGCTTGTCCACGGAAAAGCTGCCCGAAAAATCATCCATCCATAGGATGTATCCAAATCATAGTGTTCCAATGCCCACTTTGCTTCCGCTTCATTGATCACCCCGTCTGGCAAACATGGATTAAAGACCACGGAACAGCCGTGGGAGGTCAGCATTGTTTTCCCGTTCAATTCCAAACGAGGAATAAAGTCAAGGCAAAGTGGATTGTCTAAATCTATCTGCATTTGCTGCTCCTGCGTGAAGTATTCGCAGGAGTCGTTTTCGGGGTGTAAATCCCATTTAGTTATGAACTTGCGAATGTCTTCTTCCGGGGTACGCATACAAAAGTCCATGACGAGTCCCTTGCTGCAAGAATACGCCGCAGGAATAACCCAATGATGCCTCGCCCAGTCAAATTGCTTATTCAACCGGATTTCCGTTCCGGCATGGTCTTTTCCCGAATGTCCCCAGAAGTTTCCCTCAAAGTAGACCTTCCACTCAGGCATGGTCGGTTCTGCTTCTGGGTTCATATCAACATCATAATAGTCCTCGGTGTACTTGATCTTACTATAATCAAAAGATGCTTGCAGCTTTTTGATGTATACCCACGGCTGTTCCATAGGCGTCAATTTCATTTTCTCAGCAAGCTCTGATAGCGTTCTTTGCTGATCCTGCGTTGGAGGGTTGTCCTGAAAAAAGGCTTCAAACTGGGCTTTATCCCACATCCACGCCTGTTCCAGCGCTGCCGAATCACTGCAAGCAAGGAGCAACCTCAGAAAGTCTTCAAAATCGTTTGCCAGCGGATGAACAAAATCCGGAGCCGAGTTCATGGGACTGACGGAAAATACCATACCGCCAAAGTCTCGAACAAAGCAGAAGTGGATGCCGTCCACACCCGCCCAGCCAAAAATAGATGCACCTTTTGGCGTGCAAAAGTATGGGTTGTTATCTTCACGACGCTCCACCCCTACGGGCGAAAGGTCAATACCACTTCGCAAAAATTTCTGAAACACTTTATCCATAGACCTTATGCTCCTATTAAACTTTGGTCAAAGGCAAACAGAGCCTCGTTGATCTCAAAGACGTTATAGTTCCCATGCTCCACGAAATACTCCACGATGATGTCAAACTTGTTGGAGTGGGAGAGCGCGAAGCCCGCCTTCATGAGCATATCCTTCATTTCGGAAAGTGGCAGCTCAAGGGCGATAGCAAATGCAATGGCGGTGGGCTTGGAAGGCTTGTAGGTCTTGTCCGAGCGGATCTTCGAGAAGAGCTTCCGGTCAATATTTGCCTTCTTGTAGCACTGTGCGTCCGTCATGCCGCGTTCGTCAATCTTCCGCAGCAGCATCTCGGAAAAGCTCTCATCGATCTGTCCCAGTGCGTCATCAAGGGTTGCCGTCTTTTTAGGAGCAACTGCCGCAGAGACAGGAGGGACGAGCTGTTCGATTGCATCTTCATCGTAAACGGATGACTCGCAAGGCATGGGTTCTTCCATCCGGAAGGCGTTCATTCTGCGCAGCCGCTCGGAACGACTATCGGTATGTTCGTCCACATAGCGGTCATCTATGTATGAAGCAATGTCGGCAAACAGTTTGCCGCTGATCTGATAGGCTTTGCGGTCGAAAATGACGATGTACACCGTCATTTCGTTTTCAAGAAGAAAGTCGCTAATGGTGTCAATCGCCGCTTTGAGAGCCTGATCCTTCGGATAGCCGAAAATGCCGGAGGAAATCAGCGGGAACGCAACAGACTCGCAGCCGTATTCTTTCGCCAGCATGAGCGAAGTCCGATAGCAGGAGATCAGCAGTTCGCGCTCACCATGCCGCCCGTCATACCAGCGCGGACCGACTGCGTGAATGACATATTTGCAGGGCAGACGATAGCCCTTCGTGATTTTTGCGCTCCCGGTTTTGCAGCCGTGAAGCGTTTCACATTCCGCCAGCAGCTCCGGTCCTGCGGCACGATGAATGCAGCCGTCCACACCGCCGCCACCCAGCAGCGACCCGTTGGCAGCGTTGACGATGGCGTCCACCTTCATTTTTGTGATGTCATTTCTGACGATTTGAAGTGGCATTATTCTATCCTCCGTCTTATCAAAGCGGCATCGGCGTCCGGGCAATCAGAATGACCGCCAGAATTGCGCCCACAAATGCCGCAGCCCCTATGACAGCCAACAGCTTTTTGCTGAGTTTCTTCTTCGTTGCCTTGCAGATCAGCGCGGCGCAAGCCACGCAGACAGCCGCAGCCACAAGTGCAATGCCCAGCGTTTCCCATAGCCAAGAAAGTTCATGTAGGATTTTCATGCGTTCATCATCTCCTGTTCGTTAAACTGGAATCTATCTGCGCTCTCCTTATACGCTATCAATAGTCAAATCCATTTGCAATTTTTTTGCTTTTTCCAAGGCGTTGAAAAATATCGTGATGAAGTCTTCTCCATCGCTTGTCACAAAGTAATTAGATAGGTTGGTAATATCATTGCTGATATTTTTGCCCCAAGGCGGTTGCTTAGACAAATCGTCAATATCCCAAATCACCTTATCCGGACTAAACGCTTGGAGTTCTAACTGAATCTTTTTCAGTTCCACTATGGCTGTTTCGACGTTATCTTTATCCAATGTTCCTTGATATAGCTCATTCATAAGCGTTGGGAATCTGCTACCCCATTTCCCGTTTTCTAAATTATAAGAAACTGTTGAGAAAAAGGAGTGTAGAAAATCTCCATTTCCTATTTGATAGCAAAAGAACGCAACTTTGAATCCGACAGCCATGTGTCTAATTTCCCCCTATAAATCCGAATTTGTCTGCTCCTTAAAGTCCAAGCTCTTCAACCCACGCCGCAAGCGCCTGATGCCCGACATTGCCCTTGAAAACCTTGCCGTCTATCAGCTTTGCGCCTTTGCAGCTCGGCGCAAGGCGTTCGTTCGTCTTGCCAATGCCGCTTCCTCCGGAGGTTGCAAACGGGATGATCGTCTTGCCGGTCAGATCATAGCTCTCAAGGAACGTATTGATAATCGTCGGCGCGACATACCACCAGATCGGGAAGCCAACAAAGATGGTATCGTAGTCCTTCATGTTGTCCCGCTTTACGGCAATCTCAGGACGGGAGGCAGGATCGTTCATCTCAATCGTGCTGCGGGCTTTCTTGTCCATCCAGTTCAGGTCAACTTCCGTGTAAGGCACCTTCGGCTCAATCTCAAAGATGTCCGCGCCGATTGCTTCTGCCAGCGTCTCGGCAACCTTCGCGGTCACGCCGGACGCAGAAAAATATGCTACAAGTTTCTTGCTCATGGTGTTTTATCCTTTCAATATCTTCGTAAGCTGCTGTACAGACGCACCCGGCAGGATGGAGGAAAGATGCTGCATCATGCGCTCTTTGGATTCCTGCGGGTCTCGCTGATATGCAGATGTGATAAGGTCGTACCCGAAAAGTTCTTCCGGCGTCGCATACTCTGCGACACCCCAGCCATAAGGTCTTCCATATCTGTCCTGCATATAGACGAAATCCGCGATGCAGACATAGCTCTGCATTTGCAGCCGCGTGATGCACGTCTCAAAACCGGTGTTGCCGCCCTTGCGGTAGTTCAGAGCTTCTTTCAGCCGTTTGGAAAGCATCCTGCCTTCACCGGCTATGGCTTCATAAAGCTCTTTGTCCTTGTAGGACGCCAAGCCGTCATCCCAACGGGCGTCAAAGTCATAGCCGTCACGCCGGAAGTTCGCAAAGTCCGGAATCCACTCCCGGCTCACAAATCCAGCCTTCTTGTTGAAAAGTTTGCCGTAAAGACATTTGCCGCTCCGCGCAGCCGGTCCTTTCCATTCCCACGGACCATCTACATCATCCGCAAACCATAACTCAGGTGGGCAAAGTTCCTCGATGGAGAAGCCGTGAATCTCGTTCCGAAAGAAGGGCAGAAAGCCGTGTTGTTCGACGGCTGCAATCAAACCATCTGCACTATGTAGTTGTCTGGCATATCTCTTTGACATTACTCCGCCTCTTCAATCACGCCATAATCAATCAGGATATTCTTCTCCGCATACTGCGGGTAAACAACACCCATCATCTCATACTGATAACGTCTTACGCGGCGATGCTCCTGAACCGGCTCCGGTGCATACGCAGCGGTTTCGCAGTGCGCATACTCCGGCATTTCCGCAAGATCATCCCGAACAGCACGGATAAGCGCGTCTGCCACATCATCAATGTTCTTGCCGGTCTCCACGGCAACCAGTTCGTGCTTCTGGACTGCCTTGTCCAGATTACCGGGGGAGCGAAACAGCTTATATTTCATATCGTTGCCCGTCCTTTCTCTCTTTCGGTCTGCCTATTCTTCCTGAAATCTGTTCTTTAGGGACGCAATCATCGCTTGTGCGGCAATGCTCAGATACAAAACTCCAATTTCATAGATAAAGTCGCGGTCGATTACGATAAAGTATTCTCTAACGTGTGTAAAAACCAGTTCCATCAAGTCCCTGTACAGTGGATCATCAAAGGGCTTGAACCGCGTAAACTTGCTTTTGGCAGCGTCCCATGTCATAGACGCTTCGCCCTCAGCACTGGTCATTGCCTCACAGAGAATCATGCTGACGCCCATTTTTCCGTTGCCGGTCAGGAGTTCTCCTTCGTAATAGCTGAGTAGGTCTTTCTTGCGTCGAATCGGAATTACATCGCAGTTGTCATCCAGCTCAAATGCAATCAGCTCCGCAATCAGTTCCCGCCAGACTGCATAACCGGCGTTAATGGTTCCGTCCTCTTCGCGGCTTATGGTATCGTCCATGCAGTATCGCTCAAAGAAATTATCTCCGTCAATCTCGTTGCGGGTGCAGAAGATATGCGCCAGCTCATGCAGAAGAATGTGTTTCAACTCTGCCGGATGACGCGCTATGTCTGTGCGCAGAAGGATTCCGTCCGCGCCGTCTCCTGTGCCGACGAATGCAGAGGCGTGAAAGTCAAAATAGCCGTCCTCTGTATATCGGTCTTCCAGCCGGTCAGGGAAATACTGCTTGCAGAACTGCTCAAAGACTTCCTGCTGGTTTTCCGTCTGAAAGCAGCACAGCACAAGGTTGTCCTCGCTGAACTCTGCCCCCAAGCGTTCGTTAAAGATGGAAGCGGCATAGAAAAGGGCTTCTTTATAGTCGTTATCGTTCATCTAATTGCTATCCTTCATCCTCATTCAACCCTCCGGTCTGACATTTTTCAGGAAGTCAGAGTGCGGTACATAAGGCAAGTTGAGCTGCCAGCCCATGCGGTTCAGCTCGTTGAGCTTGATCAGCATCAGGTTGATGTTTGTTCCCATTGCAGCCGAGAGCTGCACCACATCGTAGTCCTGCTTCATCAGGTCAATCAGCTCATCATCGTCAATGATCAGGTGTGAGGCAAACGCATTCGCCTCATATTCGTGTTTTGTGCGCATATCGAACAGCACGAACTCCGGGAGCGGTTCGTTTCCTTTGGCAAGATCACGGTGAAAGGTATCATGCCCGATCTCGTGACCGCAAACCATTTGCATGATCAGATACTCCATGTTGGAGTTCAGAAGAATATGCCGCTCTTTATGGCGGTAGGTGTACATTCCGAGCAGATCGTTCAGATTGTCAAGAAAATGGAGATGAATGCCCAGCTCACGGGCAATCTTCAAGGTATCTCTTGTTCCACAGCTTTTGACAATGCTGTTCGCCTTTTTGTATATTTCCTCGGAGCGAATTATCACGGGACCTTCACCCCTTTCATGTTGAAAACAGTCAAAGTAAATCCGTCAAGAAACCGAGACGCAGACAGTTATTCCTCTGCGTCCGTACCGGTCTTCTTGTATTTCTTCGGCGTGTATTTCTCAACATTCCGGGCTTTGGATTCCCAATATATATCCTGCAACGCCTTCATCACCGCATCCTTGTCCTGCTCAGACAGCGTACCGCCCGCAAACAAGCCGGACATCCCTTCAATCAGGTCCTTTGCCTGTTTCATGCCACGGGAGCCGTACTGCTCGGATGCCTGAACCACAAACTCTTCGTCCTCGGTCAGCAGATAGTTCACATCTACCTTGAAGTATTCCGCGATTTTTCTGTAAGCGTCCTTGGTACGGGGAAAGGAAATGCCGTTCTCGTACCGGGTAATCATACGCCTGTTGATCCCCAGTGCATCGGCTACTTCCTGCTGGGTCAGCTTCCGCTTCTCCCGTTCAGCCTTGAATTTCTCTCCAAACGTCATTTTGGTAATCACTCCTGTTCACAAAAAGTTTGCGACATCAAATTGCGCAAGTCTATTGACAAAGGCACTTGAAGTGCGTATAATAATGACTGAGCAATCCAACTACTCATAGTATATCCTGAATTGCTCATCCTGTCAAGGGGCATGAGTAGTTGTACACGAAAAAGTTACATCTTTTGAGCAGTTCAAATGGACAGGCATTTATGCTGCCGAAGATCATCCGTACCGGCATACACCGGTATGAGGGAACAGGAGTGAGAAAAACAGAAATGGCTACACAGTACAGAAAAGCATACGTCCCGGTTACGCTGGATGTGGACAAGGAGGGGGCAATCCTCCCTCGCCTTATCTGGTGGGACAACGGTGTAATCTTTCAAATCGACCAGATTCTATACAAATGCCGCGCCACATCCAAAAAGGTTGGGGGCGGAGGCATCCGTTACACAGTTCAGATTCGCGGAAAGGAGTCATTTCTTTTCCACGAAGGAGACAAGTGGTTCGTCGAAGCAAAGGAGGACAACTGCTCATGATTTTATCCCAGCGCCAACTTGAAGAAATTGCAGCCTCAACAACGAAGGACTTCAACCGATTCTTTTTCGGGGATGAGGCGGACAAGCCCGACCGATCAGCTTTGCCAACACCCATTGATCAGTTTGCAAAGAACTATCTCGGTCTTCGCGTATCATTCGCCCGTCTCTCGCCGGACGGAAGCATCTGCGGTGTCACTGCCTATGCCGACACTGAGTACAAGATCACGGAACTTGGTATTACGCGCACACTGGCTTTGAAGCGTAATCAGGTCATCTTGGACGAGAGCTTCATTCGATCCGGCAACGTGCAGCGGCTCTGCGCCAAGCGCAGATTTACCCTTGCCCACGAGTGCGCCCATCAGATTCTCTTCCAACTGGAATCGGAAGAGGTAAAGGCGTCCTGCGAAATGAAATATTCCGCACGGACAGCCTATACGCCGCGAGAGCTGAAAACCCGCGAGGACTGGAACGAGTGGCAAGCAAATGTCTTGGGCGCGGCGATCCTGCTTCCTCAAAAAGAGGTTGACCTGGCAATGCGTCGGTTTGCAGAAACGCCGCTGATCAATTACGAGGGGAGGTATTCGTATGGTGATCACTTAACGCTGCGCCTTTTCTGCCGGTTGTTCGGTGTCTCCAAGACAACGGCGTCTATCCGTCTTCGTCAGCTCGGCTACATGGTAGATCGTCCATTCAGTGAGTATGTTGACCCATTGGAGGTGTGGTAATGAAGAGAGCATCTATTCGGGTTCAGGATCCGACGCCGGAGCTGATCGAAAAAATCCGCAGGGCAAGAGTTGCCATTTCCCAGCAGAAGCCCCGATACCTGAAATGTCCCTATTGTCAGCATAATGCCATTGCTGTCTACGAGGACACGAGGGGTCATGTAGAATCCAAGTGCAAGAAATGCGGGCGGATCACAGTCTTTGATGTGCTGAACATGAGAAGACTGCGCCCGCGTACCAAGTAAGAACCGGAGGACAAGCCTCTGTTCTAAAATAAAATATATGTCATAGCTGAGCTGTGGAGCCGCCTGATAGGTGAAGTCATCCTAATGCCGCATGAGACAGAGTGTAATTACTCTGTTTTATCGGCATGGGATTCAAACCTCACCGTCATGCGGCTCTTTTTCTGTCTTCACCCTTCCCGCTGCTCCCGCGCAGCGGAAAGGATGAACAATGAAAATCCCTAAGACCCCTATCGCGTTCGATTACGACCTCTGGACTACGGAGGACGGCAAGTGCATGGTGCGCGTGAAACGAACCGGCGAAGTTTCCGAGGTTGACCGCAAGGTTATGAGAATCCTTCGCGCAGAGGAAAAGCGGATCAGGCGCTCGTATGGCTCTGACAGCACCTCCGAGGATGAGGACAGTGCAGAAAAGTCTTCTGATTCTGTACTGTCTCTCGACGCTATGCCGGAGGACGATGTGAAGTCCGCTGCATGGCTGGCAGACTCCCGCGACTGCATGGAGGAACTGATCACCGCCCTTAAAGAGAAGGAGCTTCTTTCCATTCTGACCGAGAAGCAGCGCGAATTGTATCTTGCGATGACCCGTGAAGGACTGACTCTTCGAGAGTTTGCCCGAAGGAAAGGCATCGGCATCAGAGCTGCATTTGACCTCAAAGCAGCGGTGCAGAAAAAATTTCAAAGAATTTTTTGAGCGGTACTCAACAAACGGCAAAAAGATGTCCGTTGTAAAGTGAAAGGGTCAATCAGACCACTTCACTGTTCCTTGAAAACTGAATAGTTCAGTGCTGCGGATCTTTCCGCTTCTGCGAAGCAACACAGCTTCCGACGCCAAGACCTCCCGAAAGGGAGTGAGCGACCACCGGAGAGCTATAACAGTCGTGTGGTGCGGCTGCTTGCGACGATGCAGATGCCGGGTATAATGATACTTCCGTCTATTCTTTGAAGGGGCGGCTCGGAGCGATCCTCGGAGGGGTGAGAGTCCCATGATACCGATTGACCATTGGTAGTCCGCAGCATTCCCGGAACTGCAAAGTTCTTCTGGCAGGGGCGCGAGCTGCAAATATGCCGGACAATGAAACAAACCCAAAAGAAACTTACTATATAGTTTCAGGATGAAAACTATGTGGCAGAGTGTCTTCACAAGATGCTCTGCCATATCCTTTTGTCCTGAATAATTCCACGAAACAGGAGGTGCTTAGAATATGATGGGCATTGAAACAATGAAAAACGTCAGCCCGAAAACGGTTGACCGTAACACACTCGTTCAGAGAAGCAGCATCCGGCTTGATCCTGCGGCACCGCGAGAAGTCAGACTGAGGGAGTTCATCAAGCAGATCAGAAATCCCTATTGTTATCTGGACGGGAAAACTGTGGTGAAGATCAGCTTTGCCGAGACGGACACGACAATGGAAGATTGTCTGGAACACTATCTGAGAGGTCTTTGATTTATGAACAGTCTGAATCTTTTCACCCGGTTCTATGGACAAGCGATTGAGCCTGTGGTATAATGAAATCGGTCAAAAAAAGAAGAATACGGATTAAGCCGCTTGCCCTGATGGTCATGTGGCGTTTTCGTGTTCCTCTTCATAAGAGTTGAAGCAAGCCTTCGTCTTTCTGATTTGATGTACCACACCAAACAGAAAAACGGAGGTTATTTTTATGCCAGACAAGGTTTACCGCACGGCGATCTACTGCCGTCTGTCCCGTGAGGATGGAGACAAAGTAGAAAGCAACTCCATCGCCAGCCAGAGAGCCATCTGCGAGGACTATATCGCAAGACATGAGGATTTGGAGCTTGTCTGTGAGCCGTTTGTGGATGACGGTTACAGCGGCGTTTCCTTCAATCGTCCTCAGTTCAAAAAGCTGGAAGAGGCAATCCGCAAGGGTGCGCTTGACTGCATTGTAGTCAAGGATCTCAGCCGCTTCTCAAGAAACTACATCGACGGCGGACGTTACATTGAGAAGATATTCCCGCAGCTCGGCATACGCTTCATCGCAATCAATGATGCGTATGACAGTCTGACCGGTGATCCGCAGTCCGACTCCTTTGTTATCCCGTTCAAAAACCTGATTAACGATTCTTACTGCAAGGACATCTCCATGAAAATCCGAAGCAGTTTGGAAGTCAAGCAGAAGAGCGGTGAGTTCGTCGGTTCGTTCGCGCCTTACGGCTACATGAAATCGCCGGAGAACAAAAACCAGCTCATCGTGGATGAAGCGGTCAGCGAATATGTGCAGATGATCTTTTCCATGTACAAGGACGGCTTCTCCATCGGACGTATTGCAAAGCGTCTGAACCAGATGGGCGTCCTGTCCCCAATGGAATACAAGCATTCCGCCGGTGTGAAGTTCGATACCGTCTTCAAGACCGGCGATACCGCAAAATGGACATACAAAGCCGTCCAGCGTATTCTCACCAACGAGGTTTATATCGGCGTTCTGGCTCAGGGCAAGCGCGGCACTCCCAACTACAAAGTCCGCGTCGTGAAAAGCAAGGACGAATCCGAATGGGTCAAGGTTGAGAACGCGCATGAAGCTCTTGTGTCCTACGAGGACTTCATGGCAGTCAAGGTCATGATGCAGCGGGATATGCGCTGTTCACCCGATCAGGACGAAGCACACCTGTTTTCCGGCTTCCTGTTCTGCGGAGACTGTCAGCAGCCAATGATCCGCAAGACCGTCCCGTCGAAGACGAAAAAGTATATCTACTACGTCTGCTCCACCAATAAGCACACCCGGACGTGCAGCCCGCACAGCATCGCCGCAAAAGAGGTTGAAGAGAAGGTCTTCCGTGCCATTCATGACCAGATCGAGCTTGTCATCAATCTGGAACACGCACTTGCGATGATAGAACGGCTTCCGTCTCAGAGCCGTAAGGCTTTCAATTACGAAGCTCAGATCGCCAAAATCGAGGAAGAGATTGAACGGTACCAAAAGCTCAAGCTGGGGCTTTACGAGAACTTCATCGGCGGCGTCATTGATAAATCGGAATACTTCGAGTTCCGCAACAGCTACACCAAAACCATTGAGGACAAGCAGGAGGCACTTCTGCGGGTCAAAAAAGAAATGAAGCAGACGGTGACAACCGGCACGACCGAACGGAACTGGGTAACGCTTTTCAAGCAGTATGAAAACGTCGAAGAGCTGAACCGCCGTGTGCTGATGTCCCTTGTTGACCGCATTCTGATTCACGAAAACCATGCAATCGAAATCGTCTTCAAATATAGGGACGAATACCAGCAGACGCTTGAATACGTTCTCGGCTATGCCGATGAACTGGATATTGCCGTATAAAGGAGGGATGAGCAAATGGCAAGAAAAAGCAGAAAGCAAATTGCAGTCGAAGAGCCGGTTATTGAATCTGTCTCTTCCGAGGTCTTCTCAACAGCCATCTATGCCCGTCTTTCCGTTGAAAACAGCGGCAAGTCCGAAAAGGTGGATGTCATCGCAAATCAGATTGAGATTTGCAAGTCGTACATTGCAGAGCGTCCCTACCTGAATCTGATAGATACCTATGTGGACAACGGACGAACGGGTACGGTTTTTGACAGACCGGAGTTCAACCGTCTGATGAACGACATCCGCACCGGCAGGATCAAGTGCCTTGTGGTTCGTGACCTCAGCCGGTTCGGGCGTGACTACATCGAGGCAGGAACCTATCTGGAACGGGTCTTTCCGCAGATCGGGCTTCGGTTTATCGCCATCAAGGAAAACTACGATAACTTTGATGCGGACGGCTCCGGCGAAAGTCTCATCATCCCTCTGCAAAACATGATCAACACCCTCTACTCGAAGGACATCTCCCGCAAGGTTTCTACTGCGCTCAAGGCACAGATGGAAAGTGGAGAGTTCAAGAAGCGCAATCTCCCGTATGGTTATCGCTGGGATGAAGAACACAGCAATATGGTCTTTGATGAGGAAACCGCGCCGATTGTTCAGAAGATTTTCCAATGGAAGATTGAAGGGCTGTCTCTTCCGGCGATTGCAGACCGGCTTGATGCAATGAACGCACCCAATCCGGAGTTTCAAAAGTATCAGGTCGGCGTCCGCACAGGCAATGTTACGGCAAAGAAGATTTGGAATAAGTCCTCACTCACTACCATTCTGGATAATCCCCATTACGTCGGAGATACCGTTCTCGGACGGACGCTGAACGCCATCTACAAGGGCGTCAAGAATCAGCATATCGACCGCGAGGAATGGATTGTTTTTCCCAACACCCACGAGGCGATCATCTCCCGTGAGGACTTCCAGAAGGTACGAGAAATGCGGAACGCTGCTGCAAAGACAAGGGTTGAGAAGATGGAGCGCACGGAGGAAATCCGCGCTACACTGATCAATCTCTTTGAAGACAAAATCGTCTGCGCAGACTGCGGCAGGAAGCTCTATTTCCATCGCAAACGCGTTGACAAGCGCAAGGACGGCGCATGGTACGCCTTCTATGAGTGCAGTTCATCCGTCAAGCGCGGCAACCTCTGTACGCCGCACTATACGCGGCAGGATAAGCTCGAAGCCGATGTGCTTGCGGCGATCCAGCTTCAAGTCAAGGCGGCTCTCAATTACGACAAGCTGCTTGCCAAACTGAGAAACAGTGAAGGCGAACGCAGCATCCGCGATCAGCAGAATGCGCTCATCACAAGCCTGAATCTGAAACTCAGCGGCATCTCCAAGAAGCGTACTCGGCTCTATGAGGACTTCACAGAAGGCATTCTCGATGAAGAGGAATACGTCTTTGCCAAGAAAGCCTACGATGAGCAGTATGCCGACCTTTCCCGGCGGTTGGATGAAGCGGTTCAGCGGAAGGTAAAGTTTGCCGAGGCAATGTCCGAGGACAACAAGTGGCTCACGCTGATGAAATCCGTCAGCGGTGCAACGATGCTCTCTCAGGAGTTAGTTGACGAGTCCGTAGAGCTTGTGAAAGTCCATGAGGACGGCTCAATCGAGCTGGTCATGAAATACGGCGATATTTACGCTCTGACCGTTCAGAGTATCAAGGAAGTACAGGAGGCGATGTAAATGAGCAAGGAATACAACATCGGCATCTACATCCGCCTCTCAATGGCTGATGAAGATACCGGCTATGGCAGCAAGGCGGAAAGTGACAGCATCGGCAACCAGCGTATGCTCATCAATCGCTTTCTTGACAATCATCCGGAGCTGTCTCACTGTCAGCGGTCTGAGTTTGCGGATGACGGTTATACCGGCACGAACTTTCACCGTCCTCAGTTCACGCAGATGATGGAGAAGGTCAAGCGCGGCGAGATTAACCTGATCTGCGTCAAAGACTTTTCCCGCTTTTCTCGTGACTACATTGAAACGGGAAACTATCTGGAATGCACTTTTCCATTCATGGGCGTCCGCTTTATTTCCATCAACGACGGCTATGACAGTGACGATTACAAAGGCACAACGGGCGGTCTGGAAGTGGTTATGCGCAGCGTCATCTACGCCGCATACAGCAAAGACCTTTCCGTAAAGACCACATCGGCAAAAATCCAGATGATGAAGCAGGGCAAGTATGTCGGTGGCTACGCCCCGTACGGCTACGTCCTGCATCCCACCATTCGGAACAAACTTGCCGTAGACCCGGAGGCGGCTGATGTGATCCGTCGTATTTTCCGCGAGGCGCTGGAAGGCAGCAACACCTCTCAGATAGCCCGCAGCCTGAATGATGACGGCATCCCGACGCCGGGGCAATACTTCAAGAGCAAGCATCCCGACAAGAAGAAGTTCAGTAACATGAGCGAGAAAATCAGTTGGGAAACCGTGATGGTCTATAACATCCTCAAAAACCTTGTTTACACCGGAACACTGGTCAGCCGCAAAATGAAGTCCTGCGGTGTCGGCTCAAAAAAGCGTGTTGTCAATGAGCCGATTATCGTAGAAGGAACGCATGAAGCTATTATCAGCAAGGAAGACTTTGAGCTTGCTCAGAAGGTCATTCGAGGCGGAGGACGGAATCCCACGCGCAAGCAGCATGACTATCCGCTCAAGGGACTCGTCCGCTGCGGTAACTGTAAACGTGCTATGACACGCCGAAAGAACAAGGCTGGCATTCGATACTTCCAGTGCATTCACTCGGTCAACAACGGAAACACAGACTGTCCGGTTGGCAGGAGCTTTCCGGAAATGGATATTGAGAAGGTTGTCTTCCATGCCCTTACTCAGTTTCTTGCTTTGGCACAGAAGGAAGCAATACAGAACCGTGAAGTCGGTGATCTGCGGAAATCTGCCATCAAGGAATGTGCCGATAAAATCCGCACTCTGCAAAAGCAGAACGAGCAGCACAAGGCGTCCAAGCTGAGGCTCTACGAGAAGTATGCAGCCGGAAGCATCACGAAGGAGGCGTACATTCAGCAGAAGGCGGCAGCGGATGTGAAGATTGCTGAAAACGATGGAGCAATCCAGCGCAGTCACGAGCGGATGAAGGAGCTTGACTACGAGACCGCCTGTTCAGATGAAAAGCTGGACGCGGTCTGCGAACAGTACGCCGACTGCAAAGCTCTGACCTATGAGCTGACCCACGCATTCATTTCTGCGGTCTACATTTACGATCTTGACAACATAGAAATCGTCTGGAAGTTCAAGGACTTCCTCACTACATCAGAAGGAGAAGCCAAATGAAAGTATTTCTTTATATCCGCGTTGCCTGTGCGGATCAGCTTGCGGCAGCAGACCAGCGGGAAGAGCTGGAACGCTATGCGAAGGACAAAGGCTATGAGGTGGCTGCTGCTGTGGCGGCAGACGGCATCTCCGGCGTCCATACGGAAGGTATCATGAACTTCCTGCTGAACGAAGCCAAGCGTCAGGACATCGGTACGATCCTCACCCGCGACACCTCGCGAATCAGCCGGGACACTTCCTCTTTCATGAGGTTTGAGCGAAAGTTCCGGGAGAACGGCATCCGGTTCGAGTATCTGTCCAAGCCTGACAACGAGCTTCCGGTCACTCCGATGTTGGAGGCATTTGCGGCGGCGTATAAGAAGCGTCGCACAAAGAACGGCACAAGAGCGTAGAGAAAACGCAAGCCGTTCACGGGTGGTTGTCCACCTATGAACGGCTTGTAAATTCTCAAAATTTTTTTAGTCCCTACTTGACACAAGAAGACCTGTCCCGTCTTGGAAGGACTAATTTTTTGTCCAACGCTGTCATCGTTTGTCGAATCGACGATTTAGGTAGATTCGTGACAAGGGGGCAGTGCGCCCATTCGCACCCGCGAGGTGGAAATAGACCCCATTATTTCGAGTCAGAGTCGCTGATATAATGCGGCTCATTTTTCATTTTCGACGGGCTTCTTGATATACTTTCCGTTCTTGATTCTCGCGTCCGCTGGCTTCTCTGCGTCCTCTGGAATCCCCCAGACCGAGCCAATGCGGATAGCACCGGGGACGCGCCCCTCTCCGCACAAAATTTGAATACGGCGGGTGGAGATGCCCCAGCGTTCGGCGGTTTGCGCGATAGATAAATACTTCATGGGCGGTACTCCTGTTGCAGTTCAGTTCTGCGTCTGCTTATAAAATCACAGTATAATTATAATCGTCAAAGCGAATAAAAGCAAGGGCTTTCTGAAAAGTTCAGGAAATATTTTCAATTCAGACATGAAAGGGGTGTGGGGATTCTCCAACAACAAAAGGAGCAGTTCGGGCGCAAGGCAGAACCGCTCCTTTTTCCGGTGTGTACGGACACCGGATGTGCTTGCTACTCTCTCAAATCTCATATCCGCAGATACACCGCGCTCCCGCTTTCGCAAAAGCAGGGGCGCATATTTTTTGAAAATTTCTCATTTCGATACCTGCGTTTTGACTTAAAAATGTCCGTTGTAAAGTGAAAGGAAAAAATTTTTGCCGCCATACTCAACAAACGGCAAAAAGGTGTCCGTTGTAAAGTGAAAGGAGTTCTTTGATATGCCAGACCGCACACGACCCATCCGCAAGGAAATCTGCCTAAATGAGCAGGAATTGAGCGTAGTTCGCCACAAGATGAATCAACTCGGCACCCGCAACTTCGGCGCGTATGCCCGGAAAATGCTGATTGACGGGTACATCATCAAGGTCGATTACACCGAGCAGAAAAAGTTAGCTGCCGCTGTCAGCAGGATTGCCACAAACATCAACCACGTCTGCCGCCGCATCAACAGCACCGGGCATTTCTACGATGCCGACGTTGCCGAGCTGAAAGAACGGATGGCTGACGTATGGGAGCTGCTGAAAGTACAGCAGAGAAACGAATTGTAATTCGGAAAAGGAGTACAGATATGCCGCGCATGAGCAAATCAAAAAAGCTGGAATGGTCGTTCTTCCTGAATGACCGGGGACGCAAGGCGTACAACACGCTCTGCCGTCGCTGCGTCCACGATTGCAAGCAGAGTTTCCGGGCGGTTGTCGTTATTTGCCCGCATTATCAATCCAAGAGGGCAAAAAAGGGTGGTACATCTGCGTACTCCCCTCGCGGACCCGATGGAACGCCACCATGAATACCGCAGACACAGAAAGGAAGTGATACGCCATCTATATCAAGATTGATACCTCGCTCCCACCGTTCATTCCTTTGCCACAATTTATGGTAGTCAGCGAACATTCCATCAACGCTAAACTGCTGTATGCCCTCCTGCTGAATCGCACGATGCTTTCGCAAAAATCGGGGTGGGTATCAGAGGACGGAAATGTGTATGTCATTTACACAATCAAGCAGATGGCGAATGACCTGAATCGGAGCGAAAGAACGGTAAAAACCGCCTTGTGCGAACTGGAAAATGCCGGGCTGCTGACTCGCGTCCGACAGGGCTTGACCAAGGCTAACAGGCTGTTTCTGCAAATACCCGATGGGGTGCAGCTTTCTTCCCCTCTGATGGGCAAAGGCTGCCTTTCAGAAGTGCAGAAAACCGCCCCTCTTGATGGGCAGAAATTGCCCACAAGTAATACTAATACAGAATATAAAGAACAGAGTAAGACCGAAAGAGTAGAGAGTACGCGCCGCCGATATGGAGAGTATCAAAATGTTTTTCTGTCAGGAGAGGAATATTCCCGGCTGGAGACGGCTTATCCCGGCAAAGCTGCCGAATACATTGAGCGGCTGTCCCGGTACATGGCTTCCAATGACAGGCACTATGCCAATCATTACGCCACCATCAAGAAGTGGTTGGACGAGGACAGCAAGGGCAGGAGAGCGAAAAACTACACTTACGACGATAACGAGGGAGAGTGTCTATGAATCCGATTTTTACAAAAATGGTTGATGCCGTTGAAGCGGCTAATGCCGCACCTGACGATTACATCAATTCCGCTGATGGGCTGAAATACTGCGGCAAGTGCCATACGCCGAAAGAAGCCTTTTACCCCGCAGACCTTCAGGCACAGGGCTTTACCAAGCACCCGGTTATGTGCAAGTGCGTCGCCGAACGCCGAGAACGGGAAGAAGCGGAGCGTCGGGAATATGAGAGAATGTCTTACATGACGATGCTCCGCAGCGAGGCGTTCCGCGATATGCCCGCCGCTGGCTGGCGGTTTGAGTCAGCCGCAGTTACAACGCCCCAGCTTGCAAAGGCGAGGGGTTACGCGCAGAACTGGGACGAGTTCAAAAAAGCAGGAATCGGGCTGCTCCTGTTCGGGAATGTCGGCACGGGAAAATCCTATGCCGCTGGATGCATTGCCAACGCTCTGATTGACCGTCTGGAGTCCGTCCTCTTTGTGGGAATGTCTGATGTAGTCAACCGTATGCAGGGTAACTTTGGTTCGGACCGCGACAATTACATGAAATCGCTTATGCGCCCCGACCTCCTCATTCTGGATGATTTGGGGGCAGAACGTAACACCAGCTTCGGTAAGGAGCGAGTGTTCGATGTGGTTGACAAACGGCTGCTGACCGGCAAGCCCATGATCGTCACCACGAATATCCCGCTTTCCGTTATGAAGCAAGCTGTCGATCTGGATGACCGCCGAATTTATGACCGCATCTTGGAGGTCTGCGTCCCGATCATGTTCGATGGAGACAGCTTCCGCAAAAGCACCGCTGCCGACAATCTGAAAACGGCGGCTCGTCTGCTCGGCTGATAAACCCAAGAAAGGAGCTTTTACATGGAGAATTGCATCGGCACCGTTCCGATCCATCTGAAAATGACACTGACCACCAAGGAGGCGGCAGAATACAGCAACATCGGCATCAACAAGATCGACAGTATGCTCCGCTCGCCCAACTGCCCCTTCGTTTTGTTTGTCGGCACAAAGAAGCTGGTCAAACGAAAGGAATTTGAGCAATTCATCAGTGAGAAACTGGTGATATAAGAAGTTCCGAAAAATTTACAAATTGCCGGAGAGTTTTTCACAATAACTACTTGAGGGAATGGACAAAATCTGCTATACTTATCGTGTAGCAGTGCGTCCATTTCCCTTCAAGGGAAAGGAGCATTTCATGGGAAAAAATCTCAAAGGAAAAGACTGCGGTAAGGGTATCTACCAAAGAAAGGACGGTTTATACAGCGCACGATTTGTTGATAAAACAGGAAAAAGGCATGAGAAATATTTTCAGACTATTCCCGAAGCAAGGAATTGGATGGAAGAAGCGAAATATGCCGACAAGCACGAAGAAGTTTTTGTTGCCACCGAAACAACGGTTGACCAATGGTTTAGTTTCTGGATTGAAAATATAGTAGGTGACTTAGCCCCTAATACGCTCCGCAATTATCGGGAGCGATATTCCAAAAACATTCAGCCCGTTATCGGTAGAATGGCGATTGCCAATGTCAAGCCCATGCACTGTAAGCAAGTCTTGATTCGGATGGACGCTGATTATGCTGGTTCTACTATCCGACAAGCCTATATTGCTATGGGCACATTGTTCAAGGCGGCGAAAATGAATGACTTGATTGCCAGACACCCAATGGATGGTGTGCGGTTTACAAAGCCAGTTCGTGCTGTGGATGATATAAAGTTTCTTACTTGCGATGACCAACAACGTTTTCTTGAAGTTGCCCAGCGTTCCCACAACTATAACCAATACGCCCTTATCCTCGAAACAGGCTTGCGTACTGGCGAAATGATTGGATTAACTTGGGATGCGATTGACTTTGAAAAACGAACACTTACGGTCAACAAGACTTTGGAGTTTAGGCACGCTCAAAAATACTGGCGTGCAGGTCCTCCAAAGACTCAACAGAGTTATCGCACAATTCCCTTGACGAACAGAGCCTACGATATTCTGAAAAGCATTTGGGATAGCCGGGATAACAGGAAAGAGTCTCCCTTGCTTTCACAGACGCTTGAATACATAGACAGGCGCACAGGCACAACCTCACAGCTTGTTATGCGTGACCTTGTTTTTATCAACTGGCGTACAGGAGAGCCAGCGAAGAACAGCTCCTATGATACCCACCTTTACAAGCTCTGCGACGAAGCAGGGATAAATCGCTTTTGTATGCACGCTCTACGCCATACTTACGCCACAAGAGCCATCGAAAGTGGTATGCAGCCGAAAGTGCTGCAAAAGCTATTGGGTCATGCCAGTATCAAGACAACGATGGATAGGTATGTTCATGTAACTACCGATTCGCTCGACCAAGCTGTACGGCAGTTTGAGTCAAAAGGGTTTTCTGACATAAAACTCGATGCGAAAATGGCGTAAAAATGGCGTAGTAGCCGAAAAGCCAAAACCCGAAAACCCTTGCAAATCAAGGAAAAATCGAAGGAGAATGAGTATATATGAAATTAGGTATCGTCGGCCTGCCCAACGTCGGCAAGTCCACTCTGTTCAATGCCATCACCTCCACCAAGAACGCGGAGGCCGCAAACTATCCCTTCTGCACCATCGAGCCGAACAGCGGCATCGTGGCCGTGCCCGACAAGCGGCTGGACAAGCTGGCTGAGATCTGGCAGACCAACAAAAAGACCCCTGCCATCGTGGAGTTCGTGGACATCGCGGGCCTCGTGAAGGGCGCAAGTCAGGGCGCAGGCCTCGGCAACAAATTCCTCGGCCACATCCGCGAGTGCGACGCCATCGTCCATGTGGTGCGTTGCTTTGACGACGACAACATCATCCATGTCGTGGAGGATGTGACCAAGGCCGAGGCCGTGGACCCCATCTCTGACATCGACGCCATCGACTATGAGCTGATCCTCTCCGACCTCGAGGTCGTCCAGAACCGCGCAGGCCGGATGGCCAAGGCTGCAAAGAGCGGCAACAACAAGGGGGCCGCCGCCGAGGCTGCATGGCTGCAGCAGCTTGCTGCTCATCTGGAAAGCGGCAAGCCCGCCCGCAGCTTCGACTTCGACGAGAGCGACGCCGAGCAGCAGGCCGTGCTCCACGAGATGGGCCTGCTGAGCAGCAAGCCCGTCCTCTACGCCTGCAACGTGGGTGAGGACGACCTGATGGAGGGCATCGAAAACAACAAGTACGTCCCGCTGGTGGCTGCACGCGCCAAGGAAGAGGGTGCACGTTACATCCCCATCTGTGCCAAGACCGAGGAGGACATCGCCGACTACACCCCCGAGGAGAAGAAAGCCTTCCTCGCCGAGATGGGCATCGAGGCCAGCGGCCTCGACAACCTCATCACCGCCAGCTACGACCTGCTGGGCCTCATCTCCTTCCTGACCGACGGCAAGAAGGAGTGCCGCGCATGGACCATCCGCAAGG
>OWKD01000010.1_pt1 | contig 93785 bp, 78 predicted proteins | sample 1732981 | NCBI WGS metagenome assembly OWKD01 (sample SAMN05065776, study PRJEB22554) | human gut metagenome | biome: ENVO:2100002; feature: ENVO:00000062; material: ENVO:00002003 | host: Homo sapiens | place: USA
ACCCCATCCAGTTCGGTATCATCATGGTCCTGAACTGCGGCATCGGCCTGCTGACCCCCCCTGTCGGCGCTGTCCTGTTCATCGGCTCTGCCGTGGCAAAGCGCCCCATGGAGAAGGTCGTCAGGGCTACCCTGCCGTTCTATCTGTGCATGTTCATCGCTCTGCTGCTCCTGACCTATGTGCCCGACATCAGCCTTGCGATCCCCAAGCTGCTGGGCGGCTACGTCAGCCCCATCGCCAATCCCCTTGGCCCGGTGTTCATCCACTGATAAGCTGATCTGCTCATCCTCCTCCGGATGGTAAAAGGAAAGCCCCCGCCTGTTACAAGGCGGGGGCTTTCCTGCGTCACAGCAGGGTCTGAAGGGCGGCTGCACTGTATTTCATGAGCTTTTTCAGGGCGGCGTCCTGCGCGTCGAGCCGGAACAGCAGCCGCGCAGCCAGCTCCTCGGGCGGGGCCGAAAGGCCGGGCCAGAAGGCGTGTGCCGTCCGGGTGAAGGCGTGGACGCCCTCGGCGGTCTGGAGCAGGACCAGCTGGACGTGCCCCCGCAGCAGGAAGAACAGCCCCACCTGATAGGCCCGGGTGTCCAGCAGAAGCTCCATCTCGTCCTCAGCGAGGACCAGCAGGTCTGCAAAAGGGAGAAACTGCAGCACCGTGTCCCGCAGGGTCTTTTCGCTGGGCCAGAGGGCCGGACGGAGGGCGGGGACGAAGCAGACCGGCACACCGGAGGCGTGGGCCGTGTCCAGCGCAGAGAGGTGGGTGAAGCGGCAGGGGCTGTCCACGAGGCAGGCGCTGGAAAGGGCCAGCACCCCGGCATCTGCGGCCCAGCCCTCTCCCAGCTGCCCGGCAGAGTAGAGCAGGTCGGCCGAGCGAGTGCGGCAGGGCAGCGCCCCGCCGCCGCCCCGGAAGAGGAGAGGCGTGGGGGCGCGGGAGGTGAAGCAGAGGCGGCGGACATCCACGCCGGCGTCGGCCAGAGCGTCTGCGATGCGGTGCCCGAAGGCATCCTCCCCCAGCTGGCCCAGAAGGGAAGCTCTGCCGCCCAGCGCCGCATAGGCCAGCGCCAGCGCGGCGGCACTGCCGCCCACCCGGGGCCGGAACGCCTCCGCCGACGAGAGCGAGGCAGGGCTTTCCAGCTCGAGCCACGCCTCGCCGAGACAATATAAAGTGCTGCCCGACACGATGCGCCCTCCTTTCGGTGCAGTTTCAAAAACAAACTACAGTATACACCCATCCGGGCATTTGTGCAAATGGAGTGCTTGACACCTTTGGTCGGATTGTGATAGACTGACCTAATATGGCAGTATATCCAAAGCTGCAACGACAAAAATGTGATATTTGACGAGGAGAACATGAGCCTTACCAGACAGTATCTCAAATACGTCAGCCAGAACATTTTCGGCCTTCTGGGTACGTCCTGCTACATTCTGGCGGATACCTATTTCATCTCGCAGGCGGCAGGCACCGACGGCGTCGCCCTGCTCAACCTCTGCCTGCCCATCTACAACTTCATCTTTGCCATCGGCTCGATGCTGGGTCTCGGCGCGGCCACCCGCTACGCCATCCTCCGGGCGCAGGGGGACGAGCGCGCGGTGCGCTATTTCTCCAACGCCCTGCTCTGGGCGTTGGTGTTCGCCCTGCCCTTCATGCTGGCGGGAGTCTTCTGCCCCGAGGTACTGCTGCGGCTCATGGGCGGCGACTGTGAGATCATCGCGCTCGGTGTGGGGTACGCCCGCATCTTCCTGCTGTTCACCCCTTTCTTTATGTGCAACTACATCGTCGCATCCTTCGTCCGCAACGACGGCGACCCCTCGCTGGCGATGGTGGCGACGCTGTGCGGCAGCCTCTTCAATGTGGTGTTCGACTATATCTTCATGTTCCCCATGGGCCTCGGCCTGCCCGGCGCGGCGCTGGCAACGGCGGTGTCGCCGGTGCTGAGCATCCTCATTTGCAGCCGCCACTTTCTCAAGAAGGAAAACACCATCCGCTTCGTGCGGCAGCTGCCCTCGCCGAGGCTTCTGGCCCAGAGCTGCCAGCTGGGCGTGTCGGGCTTCGTGGGGGAGATGTCCTCGGGCGTGACCACCACCGTCTTCAACCTGCTCCTCCTCCGTCTGGCGGGCAATGTGGCCGTGGCGGCCTACGGCGTCGTGGCGAATTACGCGCTGGTGGCGACGGCCATCTTCAACGGTGTGGCACAGGGCGCACAGCCGCTGGTGAGCCGGTGCTACGGCAAAAACGATGCCGCCGGAGCGCATAAGCTCCTGCTGCTGGGCAGCGGGACCGCTCTTGCACTGGCGGCGGCATTGTATGTTGTTCTCTTCGGGTTCACCGGCCCCATCGTCGCCGTCTTCAACAGCGAGAACTCGGCCCTCATGGCAGAGTATGCCTTCCGAGGGATGCGCATCTACTTCCTCGGCTACTTCTTCGCGGGCTTCAACATCGTGGCCGCAGGCTATCTGGGCGCGGTAGACCGCCCCGCAGAGGCCTCTGCCACCTCGCTGTCCCGGGGCGTCGCGGCCATCGTGGCCTGCTCGCTGGTGCTGAGCGCCCTCTTCGGGATGAACGGCGTCTGGGCTGCATTCCCGGCCTCGGAGGCCATCACGGCCTGCCTGACCCTCTTTCTGCTGAAGCGGAAGCCTGTTAAATAAACAATTCCTGTTCCAGCCGCTGCTGCTCGGGCGAAAGCCCGGGCAGGGCGCTCCGACCGGCCATCGCCCGCCACTGCGTGGGGGATTGGCCGGTCGTTTTTTTGAAGACGCGGCAGAGATAGTTTGCCCCCGAAAAGCCGCAGAGGCTGGCGATGACGTCCAGCGTGTACTCCCGGTGGAGCAGGAGCCGCATGGCGGCCTCGATGCGGACACTGGTGAGATACCGCCCCGGCGAGACGCCCAGCGCCGCCGTGAAAGCCCGGACGAGGTGGCTCTTGGAGACGCCCAGACGCTCGCTCAGCTCCTCTACGCCGTAAAGCCCGGCGTAGTTCCTGCGGATGTCCTCGATGGCCGCAGCCACCAGCGGGGGCAGGGCCGGGGCGGCGCTGTCGGCGTCTGAAAGCTCACACAGCAGGGCAAAGGCCAGCTGGCTCCGCACCCGCTCGGAAGCGTCCTGCTCCTCGGCGAGGCGTCCCATCAGCTCTGCCGCCGCCGGGCAGGTCTCGCCCCGGGCGAGGAAGGGCATCTCAGACAGCCCCCCGAGGAACTGCTCTGCCGCCTGCCCCGTAAGCTGGACACAGAGCAGGTGGCACTCGTTTTCCGGCGCGAGGGTCAGAGGCCCCCGGCTCAGCACGAGATGGCCCGCCGCCGCGCTCTGGGGCGGCAGCAGGAGGGCAGAGCCGCCGGGCGCTGCCCCCGTTTCCGACAGGGAGACGACGCATTTTCCGCTGGAAATGAGACAGACCCAAAGCCCTTCGCCCCGCAGGGTCAGGGGCGTTTCCGGCTGGACATCCTCCACGACGCCGAGGGCAGCGGTGGTGCTGGGGGCGTAAATCAATATCTGACACCTCGAATCAATAAAATGCTATTTCATATCACAAAATAATCTGCTATTATAATAGCAATGAAACGGCTCATCGTCAAGCGTGGGCCTTTGAGTGAAACAACATCAATGGAGGAAAATGCGTTATGGCTTCGATCAGCTGCCAGCATATCTACAAGATCTACCCCGGTGCTACTGCTCCTTCTGTCACCGATTTCAACCTCGAGATTCAGGACAAGGAGTTCATCATCTTCGTCGGCCCCTCTGGCTGCGGTAAGTCCACCACCCTGCGCATGATCGCCGGTCTGGAGGAAATCTCCAAGGGCGAGATGTACATCGGCGGCCGCCTCATCAACGACGTCCCCCCGAAGGACCGCGACATCGCCATGGTCTTCCAGAGCTACGCTCTGTACCCCCACATGACCGTCTACAAGAACATCGCTTTCGGTCTGGAGCTGCGCAAGACCCCGAAGGACGAGATCGACCGCCGCGTCCATGAGGCTGCCAAGATCCTTGAGATCGAGCACCTGCTGGACCGCAAGCCCAAGGCTCTGTCCGGCGGCCAGCGCCAGCGTGTTGCTCTGGGCCGCGCAATGGTTCGTAACCCGGCTGTCTTCCTGCTGGACGAGCCTCTGTCCAACCTGGATGCAAAGCTGCGTACCTCCATGCGTACCGAGATCATCAAGCTGCACAAGAAGCTGGCTACCACCTTCATCTACGTCACCCACGACCAGACCGAGGCTATGACCATGGGCGACCGCATCGTCGTCATGAAGGACGGCATCATCCAGCAGGTCGATACCCCGCAGAACCTGTATGATATGCCCTGCAATATGTTCGTTGCAGGCTTCATCGGCAGCCCCCAGATGAACTTCCTCGATGGTACTGTCATCAAGAAGGGCGATCAGTACGGCATCGATCTGGGCGGCGACGTCATCCCCCTGCCCAAGGAGAAGACCGCTGACGGCAAGCTGGATTCCTACGTCGGCAAGAAGGTCAAGATGGGCATCCGTCCCGAGGACATCGACGACGAGCCGGAGTTTATGGCAAAGCACACCGACTGCCAGCTGGATGCTCAGGTCGATGTCTCTGAGATGATGGGCGCTGAGATCTACCTGTACCTCGAGTACAAGGGCAACAAGATGACCGCCCGCGTCGCTCCCACCTCCAAGGCACGCAACGGAGACAAGGTCCGCGTTGCCTTCGATCCCCACAAGGTCCATCTCTTCGACGTCGAGACCGAGCAGACCGTCCTGAACTGATCGTCTAAGATCATTTTTGATCCTCCTATCATAAGAAAGACCGCCGGGCATCAAAACCCGGCGGTCTTTCGTTTTGCCCGAAAAAGAACAAAATAAAAAACCCACGCTGCGGCAAAGCAAAACGCAGCATGGGTGCGGGAATGGCTTAATTCAAGATACAGTCAGCGCTCAGCGGGCCAGCGTGTACTTGTGCAGGGTGGCGCGGACAGCGCCGGGGCCTGCGAACAGCTCCTTGGCCATGGACTCGACCTTCTCGCCCAGACCGACGGCATACAGATCCACGCCAAAGACATCGGCACGGCTGTACAGAGCCTTCAGGCAGGAGAAGTCCTGCTCACCGGCCTCCACCTTCAGGGGAGCCACGATGGCCTGCAGCTCAGCCAGCATCGGGTCAGCAGAGATCTCGAAGGGCTGGCCGTTGTCGTCGATGCCCTTCAGGTAGCGGGCATAGCCTGCCAGAACCAGCGGGATGAGGACGAGGTTGGACTTGTCCAGACCGCGCTCCTCGTAGGCCTTGATGGTCTCGCCGAAGCGGATGGCCAGCTTCTGAGAGGTATCGGTAGCGATACGCTGGGGAGCATCGGGCATGAAGGAGTTGGGCAGGCGGCGGTTGATGACAGCGCCGATGAACTCATAGGGGTTCAGCACGCCGGGATCGACGACCACGGGCATGGCCTCGATGTAGCCGATCTTCTGGATGAAGGCGCGCAGATCCTCGTCGGCCATCTCGGCAGAGATGAGGGTGTAGCCCAGCATGCAGCCGTAGATGGACATGGCAGTGTGCAGGGGGTTCAGGCAGGTGCAGACCTTCATCTTCTCGATCTTATCGACGGTCTCACGGTCGCAGTAGAGGACACCGCCCAGTTCCAGCGGAGGACGGCCATTGGTGTAGTGATCCTCGATGCAGAGGTACTGGGTCTCCTCGGCGTTGACGAAGGGAGCGGTGAAGGTGTGCTTCTCGGTGACGATGGTGTAGTTGTCCTCAAAGCCGTCGTCGGCCAGCATCTGCTGGACCTTGGCATCCGGGCGCGGGGTGATCTTGTCGATCATGCTCCACGGGAAGGTGATCTTGGTCTCGTCCTTGACGTAGGCGAGGAACTCGGCAGGCACCAGACCCTGCTCGACCCACTTGGAGGCGTAGGCAAAGACCGCAGCCTTGACCTTATCGCCGTTGTGAGAGCAGTTGTCCATGCTCTGGACGGTCAGGGGCAGAGCACCGGCCTTGAAGCGCTCGTAGAGCAGGGCAGTGACCTTGCCCATGGCCAGCACGGGGGTCAGGCCGCGCTCGAGGTCAGCAGGAGCGACGCCGTAGCCCTTCTCGGTGATGGTGAAAGAGATCATCTGCAGGCTGGGAGCCTGAAAGATCTCGACCAGACGTGCCCAGTCAGCACCGAAGGAGTAGTCGGCCTTCAGGCTCTCGGTGACGGAGGCGATGACCTTCTTTTCGATGTCGCCGGTGGACTTCAGGCAGACCAGCAGGCTCAGGTTGTCGTAGGGCTGGTAAGCCTTGTCGATGATCTCGTAGTCGAAGCTCTCGGCCACGATGACGCCGCGGTCATACTTGCCGCTGTTCAGTGCGTCGTTCAGGATGGCAGCCGGGAAAGCACGGAAGATGTTGCCGGCACCGAAGTGCACCCAAGTGGGTTCTGCGTGGGTCTTGGCCTTGACGGCCTCGACGTCGAACTTGGGCAGCTCATAGCCCTTTTCTGCCCACTCGGCAGAGAGATTGCCGTTTTTAATGTCAGTCAGCTTCATATTCGATCAGCCCTTCTTCTTTTCTTCGTCCAGACGGTCCAGCAGGTCCCAGACGCCCAGCATATACTGGATGCCCAGCGCACGGTCATACTTGCCGTAGCCGGGGCGGCAGACGCCGGGGCCTTCCTCCCACAGCTGACGGCCATGGTCGGGGCGGATGTAGCCCTCGAAGCCGCAGTCATGGTAGGCGCGCAGGATCTCGATGATGCCGGTCTCGCCGCAGCAGTCGCGGTGGGCAGCCTCGGAGAAGTCGCCGTTGGGGAAGTGATGGATGTTGCGGATGTGTGCGAATGCGATGCGGTCGCAGTGCTTGCGGACGATCTCAGCCACATTGTTATTGGGGTTGGCGTTCAGGCTGCCGGAGCAGAGGGTCAGGCAGTTGTACTCATCGTCCACCATGCTCAGGAAGCGGTCGATGCTCTGGGCATCCACCAGCAGGCGGGGCAGGCCGAAAATATCCCAAGGGGGATCGTCCATGTGGATGGCCATCTTGATGTCGCACTCGCGGCAGGTGGGCATCAGGGCTTCAAGGAAGTACTTCAGGTTCTCCCAGAGCTTCTCCTTGGTGACGGGGGCGTAGGCCTTGAACAGCTCGTCCAGCTTTGCCATCCGCTCCGGCTCCCAGCCGGGGAAGGTCATGTTGTACTTCTCGGTGAAGGACATGATGTACTCGGCCATGGACTTGTAATCGCCCTTGATCTTGTCCTTCTCGTAGAACAGTGCAGTGGAGCCGTCGCCGACGGGGTGGAACAGGTCGGTGCGGGTCCAGTCAAAGATGGGCATGAAGTTGTAGCAGATGACCTTGACGCCGAACTTGGACAGGTTGCGGATGCACTGCTTATAGTTCTCGATGTACTTGTCGCGGGTGGGCAGGCCGATCTTGATGTCGTCGTGGACGTTGACCGACTCGACGACGTCCATGTCGAAGCCATAGGCGTGGATCTGGTCTGCGACCTTCTGGATCTCGTCGATTTCCCAGATCTCGCCGGGCATCTTGTTGTGCAGTGCCCAGACGATGCTGGTCACGCCGGGGATCTGCTTGATGTCGCTGAGGGTGACGGGGTCGTTGCCCTCGCCATACCAGCGCCAACCCATTTTCATAGGCATAGTGGATGTCCTCCGTTTATTTTGCTTTGCGTTTGTGCGCGGCAGGAGTGCCTCGCTCTTTCACTTATATTCTAATATATCAGTTGCAAATTGGCAATAGTCGATTCGACGACTTTTGGAGTTTTTTCTTGTATACTTTATACAAAACGGCATAGAAAAGAGAAAAAAGGGCGTCAGCCCGGCGCTGCCGGGCTGACGCCCTTTTCGATGATTCCGGGTCAGCGCTTCACATGGAAGGCCGCCATGCCGGGGTAAACGGCGCTGTCGCCCAGCTGCTCCTCGATGCGCAGCAGCTGGTTGTACTTCGCCACACGCTCGGTGCGGCTGGGTGCGCCGGTCTTGATCTGGCAGGTGTTCAGGGCCACGGCCAGATCGGCGATGGTGGTGTCCTCGGTCTCGCCGGAGCGGTGGGAGCTGATGGCGGTGTAGCCTGCCTTGTGGGCCATCTTGATGGCCTCAAGGGTCTCGGACACAGAGCCGATCTGGTTCAGCTTGATGAGGATGGCGTTGCCCGCGCCCAGAGAGATGCCCTTGGCCAGACGCTCGGTGTTGGTGACAAACAGGTCGTCGCCCACCAGCTGGACCTTATCGCCCAGCTCGCGGGTCATCTCCTGCCAGCCCTCCCAGTCCTCTTCGTCCAGACCGTCCTCGATGGAGATGATGGGGTACTTTTCCACCAGCTTCTTCCAGTGGGCGATCAGCTCGCTGGAGGTGAACTCGGTGCCCGCCTTGGGCAGCTTGTAGAAGCCCTTGCCCTTGGGGCTTTTCCACTCGGAGGAAGCAGCGTCCATGGCCAGCATGAAGTCCTTGCCGGGCAGATAGCCGGCCTTTTCGATGGCGGCCAGAATGGTCTCGATGGTCTCCTCGTCGCTGGACAGGTTGGGGGCGAAGCCGCCCTCGTCGCCGACGGAGGTGGCCAGACCCTTGGCCTTCAGGATAGAGGCCAGAGCGTGGAAGACCTCAGCGCACCAGCGCAGGCCCTCCTTGAAGGAGGGGGCACCCACGGGCATGATCATGAACTCCTGCGTGTCCACGGTGTTGGTGGCGTGTGCGCCGCCGTTCAGAATGTTCATCATGGGGACAGGCAGACGGTTGCCGTTCACGCCGCCGAGGAAGCGGTAGAGGGGCATATCCAGCGAAGCGGCCGCAGCGCGGCAGGCAGCGATGGAGACGGCCAGAATGGCGTTGGCGCCCAGCTTGGATTTGTCCTTGGTGCCGTCGGCGTCGATCATGGCCTTGTCGATGGCATAGGTGTCGGAGGCATCCATGCCGATGACGGCATCAGCGATGACGGTGTTGATGTTCTCCACGGCCTTGGTGACGCCCTTGCCCAGATAGCGGCCCTTGTCGCCGTCGCGCAGCTCCAGCGCCTCGAACTCGCCGGTGGATGCACCGGAAGGGGCGCAGCCCCGGGCTACCGTGCCGTCGGCCAGCGTGATCTCGGCCTCTACAGTGGGGTTGCCGCGGGAGTCTAGGATCTCACGGCCCAGAACGTCTACGATCTCAAGATAGTTCATACTCTGTACCTCCATATATAATAGGAATGGATGCGCTCTTCTCATTTGGATAGTATACGCTAACTAACCGACATTATCCTACCATGATTCGGCCCGGGATGCAAGAGAAAACGATAATGTTAGTCAAAACAAACTTCAATGCAGGAAAGTTGTGTCATCTTTTTGTTACTTGTGAATCGATTTCATGTTCTGTTTTTCTCAGGTGAACAATTTGAAAAAGTAACCAAAAAGCAGCCGGGGATTTTGTGAAAAATAGCAAGTTTTGCCGGAAAGCCCTCGGAAACTATGGACGATTTGTGAATTGCAGACTTGCACCGGAGTGCTTATAATAAGACTCAAGATAGCAGAGCCGCTTTGAGGGAAGGGAACTTTGCTTCCTTAGCGGCTTTTCCGGATACCGGCAGCAGGCCGGGCAGGAAAGCCGCCAAAAACACGAATGCTTCCAAATATCAGGAGGATATAGACTTATGAAAAACATGATCTCTCGTCGTAGCTTTCTGGCTGCTGCCGGTGTTGTGACTGCTGCCGGTGTTCTGACCGCCTGCGGCGGCTCTTCCAGCACCTCCACCGCTGCTTCCGCAGCCGGTTCCACTGCCGCTTCCGGCGACACCATCAAGGTCGGCGTCATCGGACCTCTGACCGGCGATGTCTCTGTCTACGGTCAGGCCGTCGTCAACGGCGCTACCCTGTACCTGAAGCAGGTCAACGAAAAGGGCGGCGTCAACGGCAAGCAGCTTGAGATCATCACGATGGACGAGCAGGGCGATGCTACGCAGGCTGTCACCTGCTTCACCAAGATGTGCGATCAGGGCATCACCGCTCTGGTGGGCGACGTCACCACCACCCCGACTCTGGCTGTCGTGGCCGAGAGTCAGGATTACAATATGCCCATGGTCACTGCTTCTGCGACCGCTGAGGCTGTCACCTACGATGCCGAGACCGACACCGTCTATGAGAACGTCTTCCGTGCTACCTTCACCGACCCGTTCCAGGGCATCAAGATGGCAGACTACGCTTACCAGAAGCTGGGCTACACCAAGGCAGCCGTCATCTTCAAGAAGGGCGCTGACTACAACGAGGGTCTGGCCGAGAACTTCGTCAACGAGTTCGAGGCACAGGGAGGCACCATCGTCGATCAGGAGAGCTACTCCGACGGCGATGTCGATTACAAGACTCAGCTGACCACCATCCTCGGCAAAGCCCCCGAGACGGTCTTCTGCCCCAACTACTATCAGGAAGTGGGCCAGATCCTGTCTCAGGCAGAGAGCATCGGCCTGACGGTCCCCTTCCTCGGCGGCGACGGCTGGGATGGTCTGGAGGGTTATGCTTCCAACGACCAGCTGACCGACACCTACTTCTGCGCCAACTATGCAAAGGGTTCTAACACCGATTTTGAGGATGCCTACAAGGCAGAGTACGGTGAGGAGTACCCCAACGGCTTCTCTCCGCTGGGCTACGATGCAGCAATGACCATTGTTTACGGCATTCAGGCCGCAGAGGATGCCGGTCTTGAGGCTGCCTCTGACGACTACAAGCAGGCTGTCATCGATGCCATCAAGGGTGGTACGATCAATGGCATCACCGGCACCTTCACCTTCGACGAGCACAACAACCCCGTCAAGCAGACCGCTATCCTGACCTATGTGGACGGCAAGCCGGTCCTGAAGGAGATGTTCTGATCCTGCTCTGGTTCTGCGCACCGGTGTGCGGCATAAGAGCGAGATCCAGAAAGTAAATGACCCATTTGCGGAGACCGCCGGAACAGGTTTACTCGGCAGCCTCCGCTTTTTGTTATATCCGTCCACGACCTCAGAAAGGAAGTATCAGACAATGACAGTGTTTTTCAGCCAGCTCATCAACAGCTTGTCGCTGGGCAGCATCTACGCACTGATCGCACTGGGCTACAGCATGGTGTACGGCATCATCCTGCTGTTGAACTTTGCCCACGGCGATGTCATCATGGTGGGTGCGTATATGTCATGGTTCGTCATGAACCAGCTGGGTCTTGGCCCGGTAACTGCCGTCTGCGCCACCATCATCACCTGTACGCTGCTGGGCGTGGTCATCGAGAAGGTGGCCTACACCCCGCTGCGCAGCGCGCCCCGCATCTCTCTGCTCATCACGGCCATCGGTGTGTCGTTTTTCCTTGAGTACACTGCAGAGCTGGTCATGGGCAGCGGCGCAAAGGTCATCCCCTCCTATTTTGATGCCAAGACCTTCTCGGTCGGCAAGGTGCTTCTGGGCCTGACCTCCATCATCACGCTGGTCGTTACGGTGCTGTCTATGCTGGCGCTGACCTTCCTTGTCCAGAAGACCAAGCTCGGCAAGGCCATGCGCGCCGTCTCGGAGGATATGGATGCTGCCCGCCTGATGGGCATCAACGTCAACAGCACCATCTCCTTCACCTTCGCGGTCGGCTCGGCGCTGGCCGGCATCGGCTCGGTGCTGTACTGCTGCTCCTACCCGCAGGCCACCCCCACGATGGGCTCCATGCTGGGCCTGAAAGCCTTCGTCGCCGCCGTTCTGGGTGGCATCGGCTCCATCCCGGGCGCTATGGTCGGCGGTATCGCCATCGGCCTGTGCGAGTGCTTCGTCTCGGCCATCGGCCTGTCTGCATGGAAGGACGCCGTCACATTTGCCATCCTCATCATCGTGCTGCTGGTCAAGCCCACGGGCTTCCTCGGCCGCAAGGTGCAGGAAAAGGTGTAAGGGGGACTGTAACATGAACAAACTGAAACGCAAGACCCTGAAGATGCCGGTGCGCTATCTGATGAACACCGTGCTGGTGGTGCTGCTGTTCGTTCTGCTCTCCTTCATGACGCAGAACGTCCTCTCCACCTATCAGAACAAAGTCCTGCTCACCGTGGGCATCAATATCATCCTCGCCGTGTCCCTGAACGTGTCCACCGGCTATCTGGGTCAGCTGCCGCTGGGCCATGCCGGATTTATGGCTGTGGGTGCTTATACCTGCGCCCTCTTCACCAAGTACAGCCCGCTGCCCTCCGGCGTGGCATTTGTCATCGGTCTGGCGCTGGGCGCTGTGATGGCCGGCATCTTCGGCGTCCTCATCGGCATCCCGGCCCTCCGCCTGACCGGCGACTATCTGGCCATCCTGACGCTGGGCTTCGGCGAGATCATCCGCATCACCCTGAACAACATCGACGATGTGCTGGGCTTCAAGCTGTTCTACGGCGCAAAGGGCCTCAAGAACATCCCGAAATACTCCAATTACTGGAACGTCTTCCTCTGCGTGGTCATCACCTGCTTCGCCATCCACGCCATGATGAAGAGCCGCCATGGCCGGGCTGTCCTCGCCATCCGCGACAACGAGATCGCAGCCGAGAGCTGCGGCATCCAGACGACCTATTATAAGGTCATGGCCTTCGCCTTCTCTGCGGCCTTCGCTGGTCTGGCCGGCGGCCTGTACGCCTGCTATCTGGGCGTCCTCGACCCCTCCACCTTCGGCTTCATGAAGTCCATCGAGATCCTGGTCATGGTGGTTCTGGGCGGCATGGGCTCCATGCTTGGCTCCATCCTCTCCGCCACCGTCCTGACCATCCTGCCCGAGGCCACCCGCAGCTTCGAGAGCTACCGCATGGTGGTCTACTCGCTGGTGCTGATCCTCATGATGATCTTCCGCCCGGGCGGACTGCTGGGCAGCTATGACTTCTCGATGAGCCGCATTGTGGAAAAGGTCATGAACGGCGAACTGTTCCGCAAAAAGAATGCTGACAAGGAGGGCGCAGACCATGAGTGAGTTTCAGACGAAGTTACACAGCGTCCCTTCCGGCGGCTTTCTGACCGACCGCGACAAGGACAAGAAGCCCATCCTCGACGTCCGTGAGCTGGGCATCGACTTCGGCGGTCTGACCGCCGTGGACGGCTTCAACCTGATGATCGGCCGCAACGAGATCACGGGCCTCATCGGCCCCAACGGTGCCGGTAAGACCACGGTGTTCAACCTGCTGACCAACGTGTATCAGCCGACCCGCGGCTCCATCCTCATTGACGGTATGCCCACCGCCGGGAAGAAGACCTATCAGGTCAACCGGATGGGCGTGGCCCGCACCTTCCAGAACATCCGGCTGTTCAAGGAGCTGTCCGTCATCGACAATGTGAAGGTGGGCCTCCACGAGTCCATGAAGTATAATCTGGCCTCCTCGCTCCTCCGCCTGCCCAACTACTGGAAGGAAGAGAAGAAGTGCACCGAGCGTGCATTGGAGCTGCTGGACATCTTCCACATGGCCGACCTCGCCAATGCACAGGCCGGCAGTCTGCCCTACGGCGCACAGCGCCGTCTGGAGATCATGCGTGCCCTGGCCACCAGCCCGAAGCTGCTGCTGCTGGACGAGCCTGCCGCCGGTATGAACCCCTCCGAGACTGCGGAGCTGACCGAGACCATCCGCCGCATCCGCGACGAGTTCAACATCGCTGTCCTGCTCATCGAGCACGATATGAGCCTTGTCATGGGCATCTGCGAGGGCATCGCCGTGCTGAACTTTGGCCGTATCATCGCCAAGGGCACGCCGGACGAGATCCGCAATAACCCGCAGGTCATTGAAGCCTATCTGGGCAAGAAGGAGGGCTGAGCGATGGCACAGACTTTACTGAAGGTTGATAACATCAACGTCTTTTACGGCAACATCCACGCAGTCAAGGATGTTTCCTTCGAGGTGAACGAGGGCGAGATCGTCACCCTCATCGGCGCCAACGGCGCAGGCAAGTCCACCACCCTGAAGACGGTGTCCGGCCTGCTCCACCCCAAGACCGGCGATGTGCTCTATAAGGGCAAGAGCATCAAGGGCGTCCGCGCCCATAAGATCGTCGAGGCCGGTCTGGCACAGGTGCCGGAGGGCCGCCACGTCTTCCTGCATATGACCGTGGAGGAGAATCTGGACATGGGCGCTTACACCCAGCCCAACTCCACCATCGCCCCCAACAAGGAAAAGGTCTTCGAGCTGTTCCCCCGCCTGAAGGAGCGCCGCAAGCAGCTGGCCGGGACTATGTCCGGCGGCGAGCAGCAGATGCTGGCCATGGGCCGCGCCCTGATGAGCAACGCTTCCATGCTGTTGCTGGACGAGCCTTCCATGGGCCTGTCCCCCCTGCTGGTGCAGGAGATCTTCGACATCATCCGGAACATCCACAAGGAGGGCATGACCATCCTTCTGGTGGAGCAGAACGCACAGATGGCCCTTTCTGTGGCCGATCGCGCCTACGTCCTTGAGACGGGCCGCGTGGTCATGGAGGGCACCGGTGCCGAACTGCTGACCAACGAGCGTGTCCGCAGCGCATATCTGGGCGGCTAAAGCAGGATATAGCAATTCAACTTTTTAATGTAACAGCAACAGCGTTGAATTGCATATCGCAAATATGCTGTTTGAATGTTGCACTAATTTCTTGTCTTGCGATAAAAGAACAAGAAGGCGTGACCGCGCGGTCACGCCTTTTTTGTTGTGGAAAATCATCGGATGATGGATTGGTAGTAGTTCCCGAAATCGGCAAGGGCATCAATGATGGGAAGCATCTCTCTGCCGAGGCTGGTCAGGCCATACTCCACGCGAGGGGGCATCTCCTGATAGTCGTGTCGGTAGGCGAGCCCGTCGTCGATCATCTGCCGTAAGCTGTCCGTCAAAACTTTCTGAGAGATTCCCTCCAGATCTCTTTGCAGTTCGTTGAACCGCCATGGGCGGGTCTTGAGATTGCGCAGGATCAGCAGCTTCCACTTGCCGCCGATGAGGGAGACCGCAGTGGCCACGGGGCAGGCGGGCAGTTCTTCTTTTGTTTTCATGGCATCACACCTCCGAGAACATCATAACATATTCTTTTTAATATGTACAGTTATAAAAAGGTGCGTACTTGTTTTAGAGTGTTCTCCGGCTTAAACTATACACAGGCGAGCGAGAGCGCCAATATCCTTTGGAGGTAAAAGAGATGGAAAACTATACGAAAACAAATATCGGCAGCGAGGCAAGAGTGGAACTTCACGAAAAATTAGGCCTGACAGGTGCGGAGGTCAGCATCAACCAGCTCCCGGCGGGCGCAGGGGTGCCTTTTGTGCACGCCCACAGGAACAATGAAGAGATCTACGGTATTATTGCAGGGAAGGGCAAAGCCGTTATCGATGGGAAGGAGATCGCTCTGACCGCTGGCGACTGGCTGAAAATTGCTCCGGCAGCAAAGCGCCAGCTCTCTGCTGCCGCAGATGAGGGCATTACCTATATTTGCATTCAGGTGAAGGAACACTCTCTGGGCGGCTTTACCGCTGAGGATGCCGTCATCTGCTGATAGAAAGAGCCGGAAACGTAAAACACCCTGTACAGAGATGTACAGGGTGTTTTGTGTTATGGCGATTCAACTTTTATCGCAATTCCCAAAATAGCGCCGAGCAAGATGACATGGCGGCGCGGCTCTCTGGTCTTGCGATGGATAGAGCTTTCGGTCAGCCCGGATACTTGTGGACTTCCAGCAGCTCCTCGGCCCGCCTGACCTGTTCCGCCGTGGGCGGGACAGCGTCGGGCAGGGGATAGGGGATGCCGAGCTTCTGCCATTTGAAGAGGCCCAGCGTGTGGTAGGGCAGCACCTCCACCCGCTGCACCGTCCTGAGGGACGAGATGAACTCCGCAGTCCTCCGCAGGCCCTCCTCGTCGTCGGTCAGGCCGGGCACCAGCACATGGCGGATCCAGAGGGGGACACCGAGGTCGGAGATGTGGCGCGCCATCGCAAGGATGTTGGCGTTGTCTTTTCCGGTGAGCTGGCGGTGCTTCTCCGGGTCGATCTCCTTCAGGTCGAGGATGACGAGGCTGGTGGAGCGCATCAGCCGGTCAAAGTCGGCCAGATAGGCCGCATCGTCGGGGCGGAAGGGCTGACCGGAGGTGTCGAGGGCCGTGTGCACGCCCTTGGAGCGGGCCAGCTCGAAGAAGGCCGTCAGGAACTCCATCTGGCGCAGCGGCTCGCCGCCGCTGACCGTGATGCCGCCCTTTTTGCCCCAGTAGTTGCGGTAGCGCCACACCCGCTGGAAGAGCTGCTCCACCGTCCATTCCTCACCGCCGTCCGCCCATGTCTCGGGGTTATGGCAGTATTTGCACCGCAGGGCACACCCCTGCAGAAAGACGACGAACCGGACGCCGGGGCCGTCCACGGAGCCGAAGGTCTCCAGCGAGTGGACGTACCCGACGGGGGAGTTACAGAGCTGCATGGCAGGTACGGGAGATGACGTCCATCTGCTGCTCGCGGGTCAGGTCGATGAACTTGACGGCGTAGCCGGAGACACGGATGGTGAAGTTGGCGTACTCCTCCTTCTCGGGGTGCTCCATTGCGTCGATGAGCTTCTCCTTGCCGAAGACGTTGACGTTCAGGTGGTGTGCGCCCTGATCGAAGTAGCCGTCCATGACCTGCACCAGATTCTCGGTCCGCTCGCCCTCGCTGTGGCCCAGAGCGTCGGGGTTGATGGTCTGGGTGTTGGAGATGCCGTCCAGTGCCCAGTGGTAGGGCAGCTTTGCCACGGAGTTCAGAGAGGCCAGCAGGCCGTTCTGCTCTGCGCCGTAGCTGGGGTTCGCACCGGGTGCGAAGGGGGTGAAGGCGGCACGGCCATCGGGCAGAGCACCGGTGTACTTGCCGTAGACCACGTTGGAGGTGATGGTCAGGATGGAGGTGGTGGCCTCGGAGTTGCGGTAGGTGTGGCGCTTCTTGATCATCTCGAGGAAGGTCTTCAGCAGCCAGACGCCGATCTCGTCGGCGCGGTCGTCATCGTTGCCGTACTTCGGGAAGTCGCCCTCGATCTCGAAGCCGGTAGCAAGGCCTGCCTCGTCGCGGACGACCTTGACCTTGGCGTACTTGATGGCGCTCAGGGAGTCGATGACGTGGGAGAAGCCGGCGATGCCGGTGGCGAAGGTGCGGCGGACCTCGGTGTCGATGAGGGCCATCTCAGCTTCTTCGTAGTAGTACTTGTCGTGCATATACTGGATGAGGTTCAGCACGTTGACGTACAGACCAGCCAGCCAGTCCAGCATCTGGACATACTTGGGCAGAACCTCGTCGTAGTTCAGATACTCGCCGGTGATGGGGGCGTAGTTGGGGCCGCACTGCTCGTGGCTCTTCTCGTCCACGCCGCCGTTGATGGCGTACAGCAGGCACTTTGCCAGGTTGGCGCGTGCGCCGAAGAACTGCATCTCCTTGCCGGTCTGGGTAGCAGACACGCAGCAGCAGATGGAGTAGTCGTCGCCCCAGACGGGCTTCATGACGTCGTCGTTCTCGTACTGGACCGAGCTGGTGTTGATGGACACCTTGGCGGCGTACTTCTTGAAGTTTTCGGGCAGGGCAGAGGAGTACAGAACGGTCAGGTTCGGCTCAGGTGCAGGACCCATGTTCTCGAGGGTGTGCAGGAAGCGGTAGCAGTTCTTCGTGACCATGCTGCGGCCGTCCATGCCGATGCCGCCAACTTCCAGAGTTGCCCAGACGGGGTCGCCGGAGAACAGCTGGTTGTAGCTGGGGATGCGGGCAAACTTGACCATGCGGAACTTCATGACCATGTGGTCGATAAGCTCCTGAGCCTCGCTCTCGGTCAGGATGCCCTTGTCCAGATCGCGCTGGATGTAGATGTCGAGGAAGGTGGAGATGCGGCCCACGCTCATGGCGGCGCCGTTCTGGGTCTTGATGGCGGCCAGATAGCCGAAGTAGAGCCACTGGCAGGCCTCTTTTGCGTTCTTTGCGGGCTGGGAGATGTCGTAGCCGTAGGCCTCGGCCATCTTCTTCATGCCCTTCAGGGCGCTGATCTGGCGTGCGATCTCCTCGCGCAGGCGGATGACGTCATCGGTCATGGTGCCGTCGCCGCAGTTGGCGAGGTCCTCCTGCTTGAACTTGATGAGGGCGTCGATGCCGTACAGGGCCACACGGCGGTAGTCGCCCACGATGCGGCCGCGGCCGTAGGTGTCGGGCAGGCCGGTGATGATGTGGGTGTGGCGGGCGGCCTTCATCTCGGGGGTGTAGGCGTCGAAGACGGCCTGATTGTGAGTGCGGGTGTAGTCGGTGAAGATCTTGTGCAGCTCCGCAGAGGGCTGGTAGCCGTAGGTGGTGCAGGCCTGCTCTGCCATCTTGATGCCGCCGTAGGGCATGAATGCACGCTTCAGGGGCTTGTCGGTCTGCAGGCCGACGATCTGCTCCAGATCTTTCAGGCTCTCGTCGATGTAGCCGGGGCCGTATGCGGTCAGGCTGCTGACGACGTCGGTCTCCATATCCAGCACGCCGCCCTTGGCGCGCTCGGCCTTCTGCAGCTTCTGCAGTGCGCCCCACAGCTTATTGGTCGCTTCAGTGGGGTCGGCGAGGAAGCTTTCGTCGCCGTTATAGGGCGTGTAGTTCTTCTGGATGAAGTCGCGGACGTTGACCTCCTCTTTCCAGATGCGGCCCTCAAAGCCTTCCCACTGTTCAAAATCGATCATTGGAACCTCCTTGCTCCTATCGCAATCCAACACCACAGCTGCTTTGCAATAGCTGGTTAGGATTGCCTAACTAATCTGTCTTAAAAAAGCCGCCGATTGCGGTCTTTTGAAGGCAGGGCGGTACTTCACGCAGAGGTATTTGGATGGCAACCTCCACGCTGCAAAAGCGGCTGCGGGCGGGCAATCGAGTCGGCCAGCAGCGGCTTTGACACTATAATAACAGTGATTCTCAGAAAAAGCAAGAGGAAACCTGTGGATTTTCCACAAGCGAGGGTACTTTTTGTTATGAAAAATGCTCATGGAGGCCATGGATAAAAAAATTGCAGAAAATTTGAAAAACAGGCTTGACAGTCATGACAAACTATGGTATCCTGTTGTCACGGCGAGGTTAGTTAAATCTAACCAAAGCTCCTCCGATTCCTCCGAAGAGATGCCTGCAACTCTCTTTGCGGAGATTCGGTTCCTCCATTCCATTCTCCTATTTACAAAAAGGAAAGCGGCTTATGGTTTGCTCCGCTTTCCCTGCGCGCAGCGCAGGCGCTCTGGTACGGCGTCCTGTGCAAAAAAGAAACAAAATGCGGGACACACAGACTTGACCACCTGTGCGTCCCGCTTTTTGTTTGCCAAGGCTCTCCCCTTGGGAGAGCTGGCGCGAAGCGCCTGAGAGGGCAAGGGTGCTGACGAGGGCGTGCAAGCACAGGGATAGTCTCGCTCTGACAAAGGCGCTGCTTCTTGCAGCACAGAGGCTTTCTGACAGACGGCTTGCCCTCTCCGTCATTGCTCCGCAATGCCACCTCTCCCAGAGGGAGAGGCTTTTGCTGAGGAAGAGTTGTCTCTTGACACCCAAAGGGAGAGTACTATAATAAAGTATATCGGAAAAACGAGAAAAGTCGTTTTTCTCTGAAACGGCGAAAAAATGCTCTTTGGGAGGAAATGAATGAAAAAACTAGCGCGGGCCATCGTGCGGATGCGCAGGCTCATCCTCATTGCGGCGGTGCTGCTGCTCATCCCGGCGGCAGTGGGGGCCGTCGCCACGCCCATCAACTACGACATCCTCTCCTATCTGCCGCAGGAGCTGGACTCCCGGGTGGGGCAGCTGCTCTTAGAGACGGACTACCATCTGGCGTCCACCAACATGATCACCGTGGAGGGGATGCCCACAAACGAGCTGCTGGCCATGAAGGCCGAGATCGACGAGGTGCCGGACGTGCTGAACACCTTCTGGCTCAGCGATGTGCTGGACCCGGCGGTGCCGGTGGAGATGCTGCCGGCAGACCTTCAGCAGTTCCTGTTCGGCAAGAACGACTCCACCATCCTCATCGTCCAGCTGGGTGGTTCCAGCGTCAGCGAGGAGACGATGGGGGCCGTGGCTCAGATCAAAAAAATACTGCGGAAGAACTGCTTCTTCGGCGGCATCAGTGTCATCCTGAGCGACACCAAGGAGCTGGTCATGGGGGAGATGCCCCTGTATGTGCTCTGCGCCGTGGCGGGGTGTCTGCTGGTGCTCTTCCTCTCGCTGGAAAGCTGGCTCACGCCCTTCCTCTTCATGCTGGGGCTGCTCTTCCCGCTGGTGTATAACTTTGGTACGAATATTTTTCTGGGGCAGGTCTGTTTCATCACCGAGGCGCTGGCGGCAGTCCTGCAGCTGGGCGTGACGATGGATTTTTCCATCTTCCTGCTCCACCGCTACGAGGAGGAAAAAGCTTCCTGTGCCTCCAACGAAGAGGCGATGGAGAACGCCATCTGCAAGACCATGAGCTCCATCGCGGCGTCCAGCCTCACCACCATCGCGGGCTTTCTGGCCCTCTGTGCCATGCAGCTGACGCTGGGCGCAGACCTTGGCGTCGTCATGGCGAAGGGCGTGGCGCTGGGCGTCCTCTGCACCATCGTCATCCTGCCCTCGCTCATCCTCTTCTTTGACCGGTGGGTGGAAAAATACCGCCACCGCACCTTCATGCCGCGGCTCACCCATCTGAGCCATTTTGTCTCCAAGCACCCGGTGCCTGTGGTGGCGGTCTTTCTCCTGCTGATGATCCCCTTCGGGCTGGCCCAGAGCAGGACGGACATCTACTACAATATTTTTGCGGCTCTGCCGCAGGATATGCCCGGCATCGTGGGCACGAACAAGCTGGGCGAAGACTTTGGCATGATGACCAACCACTTCATCCTCGTCCGGGAGGAGCTGACGGCCTCGCAGGTATCCGGCCTCTGCGACGAGATCAAGGGGGTGGACGGCATCACGCAGGTGGTCAGCCTCGACTCCATCGCAGGCCCTGGCTTTGAGACGGAGCTTCTGCCTGACGAACTGATGAACATCGTGCAGAACGGCGGCTATAAGCTCATCCTCGCCAACGGCTGCTACAAATCCGGCAGCGACGCCCTCAATGCGCAGGTGGACGAGCTGGTCCGCCTCGTCAAGACCGCGGACCCCGAGGGCCTCGTCACCGGCGAGGGGGCCATGATGAAGGACCTCGTGGAGATCGCGGACGAGGACTTCAAAAACGTCAACATCTGGTCCATCGCGGCGGTGCTGGTCATCATCGCGCTGTCCTTCCGCAGCCTGTCGGTGCCGGTGCTGCTGGTGGCCAGCATCGAGGCGGCCATCGCCATCAATATGGGCATCCCCTATTTCATCGACGACTCGCTGCCCTTCATCGCCAGCATCGTCATCGGCACCATCCAGCTGGGCGCGACGGTAGACTACTCCATCCTCATGACCACCCGCTACCGCGAAGAGCGGCTGGCCCTCCGCTCGCCCAAGGCCGCAGCCCAGCAGGCGCTGGAACATTGCAGCCAGAGCATCCTCACCAGCGGCCTGACCTTCTTCGCAGCCACCTTCGGCGTCGCGGCCATCAGCAAGGTGGAACTGCTGGAAAGCATCTGTATGCTCATCTCCCGGGGCGCGCTCATCAGCATGGCGGTCATCCTGCTGGTGCTGCCCGCCGCGCTGATGCTGCTGGACGGCCTCATCTGCCGCACGACATACCACTGGCTCACCGCCCCCAACGCTGCAAAGGAGTGAATCATATGAAAAAAACGCAGGATCTTCTGCGCCGCGCTGGCGCTGCGGCGCTTGCCCTGACCATGACGGTCGGCCTCTGTCGGCCCGCTTTTGCGGCGACGAAAGCCCCCTTTTCGAAGGATGAGACGGTCTATACCGTCATGGCAGCGGACGGCTCGGTCCAGAAGACCACCGTCAGCGAGCACCTTTACGCTGCCGACGGCCTCGCCGGTGTGGAGGATAAGTCCACCCTGAAGAACATCGTGAACACCGAGAGCTTCGCCGAGTATACCCGGAACGGCGACACGCTGGTCTGGAACACCGACGACACCGACGTCTACTATAAGGGCGACACCGACCGGCCGCTCCCCATCTCCGCGAAAGTGACCTATACGCTGGACGGCAGGACCGCCCCTCTGAGCGAGCTTCTGGGCCAGAGCGGCCACCTTGTGCTCACCATCGACCTGACCAACAACGAGAAGGGAACGCTGACGGTGGACGGAAAAGAGCGCACCGTCGTCACCCCGCTGGTGACAGCGGTGGGCGTCGTGCTGGGCGGGGACGCCCGCAACGTCAACGCCGTGAACGGCCTGCTGGAAAGCGCGGCCAAGAGCAGCGTAGCGGCCTTCGTCGCCCTGCCGGGCGTGAAGGCGTCCCTCGACGGCCTTCTGCCCCAGCAGGTGGACGGTGTGACCCGGTACTTACAGGATAGCGTGACCGTGGAGGCCGATGTAGAAGAGCTGACAGCACCTCAGATCCTGCTGGCCTGTGCTGCCACCGCCGAGGCGCTGGGGCAGGGGGATGAGGTCTTTGACCTCGACAGCCTCAACGGCCTGACCGACGGCATCGCGGCTCTGAACGATGCCATGAGCCAGCTTCTGGACGGTGCTTCCCAGCTAAAGGCGGGCGCGGCCCAGCTTGCCGCTGGTTCGCTGGCCCTGCTGGATGGCGTGAATCAGCTGGACGGCGGCCTCGGCCAGCTGACGGAGGGGCTGGACAACCTGACCTCCAACAATGCCGCCCTGACCTCCGGCGCACAGCAGGTGGCCGACGGCGTGCTGGACTCCGCCAACCAGACCCTCATGGAAAATGGTCTCATCGACACCCCCATGACGTGGGATACCTACGAGGCAGTCATCGACGACATCCTCTCGCTGGGGGAGAAAACGCTGGCGGCAGGCCGCAAAAAGATGGTGCGCACCATCTGGGAGCAGGCTCCTCAGTTCAAGGCCAGCCAGCTGGACATCGCCCTCTACCTCGCGGCCACCAAGACGGAGCACGACCTTGAGGCTGCGCTGCGCCTGATGCAGAGCTTCTCCCCCGATTTCATCGTGGGCTGGCTGAAAAAGCTCACCGACAGCGACGCCCAGCAGAAGATCCACGATGAGCTGGTCTACCAGACCGCCAACAGTGAGGACATGGCCAGCGTCCGTGCCCTCAAGGAAAATCTGGGACAGATCCGGTTCTTCGTGTCCAGCGTCGGCCAGTACGCCGACGGCGTGGCCGCAGCAGCCGAGGGCGCACACGCCGCCAAGGAGGGCAGCGCCCAGTTGGCCGGCGGCGCATCCGCCCTGTATGACGGTGTGCTTCAGCTCCAGAACGGCACCGACCAGCTCAGCGGCGGCCTCGTGCAGTTCAATGAGGAGGGCATCTCTCAGCTCACCGGCGCACTGGATGCCGACCAGCTCCACGCCCTGCAGGCCGTAGTGGAAGAGATGACCAGCCGCCTCGCCGGTTACACCAGCTTTGCCGGTGCGCCCGAGGGGGCAGAGCAGAGGGTGAAGTTCATCTACAAGACCGCCGAGACGCCCGCCGAAACGGCCCCGGTGGAGACGGCAGCAGACAACGCCACGGAGGGCAATTTCTTCGTCCGCCTGTGGCACCGCCTGCTGGCGCTGTTCGGGCTGTAAGGATAGGAATTACAAGGCCCCGGAGGACATGAAGCCTCCGGGGCCTGCTGTATCTCTCGGCAAAAAAAGGCAGCCGCCCCAGGCAAAGCATAAACCGGAGCGGCTGCGTTTTCAAGGAGGTAAATGATTAGGAGAACATCCAAACAGTTATCTGGTGTGCAGTATCCGGATAACGGTCAGGCAAAGAAGGAGATGACCAGTGCGACGAGGAAGCCTACGCCGCCGACCAGCGTTTCCATGATGGTCCAAGTCTTGAGGGTAGTCTTTTCATCCATACCGACAAGGCTCTTGACCAGCCAGAAACCGGAGTCGTTGAAGTGAGAACAGACGGTGGAGCCGCCTGCGATGGCAGCGGTGACACAAGCGAGGTAGAGGGGGCTGAGTTCGCTGATGCCGGGCATGGCGGAGATGATGCCCGCAGCCATGGTCATTGCCACGGTAGCGGAACCCACCGAGATGCGCACCAGAGCAGCCACGATGAAGGCTACCAGAACCAGCGGCAGGCTGGCGTTTGCCACGGCGTTGCCGATGACATCGCCCAGACCGGAGTTCTGCAGCATGTAGCGCAGCACGCCGCCGCAGGCAGTGACCAGCAGGATCATGCCGGTGGGCTCCAGAGATTTGGTCATGATCTTTTCCAGCTGGGCGTTGGTGTAGCCGTGACGGGTGCCCAGCAGGTACATAGCAGCGATGGTAGCCAGCAGCAGAGCCATAAAGGGCTCGCCGAGGAAGGCCAGAACAGGCTGGATGCCGGCCAGTGCGGGCACCACCTTTGCCACAGAGTTTGCAATGATGAGCAGCAGCGGGATCATGATGATGCCCACGATGGTGCCAAACTTGGGCAGCTTGCTCTCGTCAATGTCTGCCTGCTGTGCAATGTGCTCGGGGACTTCGACCATGTACTTTTTGCCGCAGATGCTGCCCCAGATGGGACCGGCGGCGATCATAGCGAAGATGCCGCAGAAGATGCCGATGAGGATGACCCAGCCGAGGTCAACGCCCAGCATGCTAGCCACCAGCACAGGACCCGGCGTGGGAGGGATGAATGCGTGGCCGACAGCCAGACCGGCCAGCAGGGGGATGACGTAGTACAGAACGGAGCGCTTGGTGCGTTTTGCCAGAGAGAAGGCCAGCGGGATGAGGATGATGAGGCCGGCATCAAAGAACACCGGCATGGCCACCACAAGGCCGGTGATGCCCAGTGCCCATGCGGCCTTTTCGTCACCGAACTTCCGCACCATGGTCACGGCCAGCGTCTGTGCGCCGCCGGATTCCTCCAGAATGGCACCGAACATGGAGCCGAGGCCCACCAGAAGGGCGATGCCCTTTAAGGTGTTGCCAATGCCCTCGTTGACCGAGCCGATGATGTCGGACAGGGGCATACCGGCCATCAGGCCGATGCCGACAGCACCGATCAGGATGGAGATCATCGCGTGGACTTTGAACTTGATGATCAGGATGAGCAACAGGATCAGGCCTGCCACGGCAGCAAAAACCAGCCGTGCCGCATCGGGAGTCGCAACTGCTGTCATAGAAATTTCCTCCGTTTCGTGATTTTGGTTGCACTTATCCAAGCCGTCCGGGAAAACGCCCGGGCAGTTTACTTTTTGTTATTTGTGCGGAGTGATTTACTCCATGTATGCACCCTTCATGGGGCTGACGGCGTGCTGAGAGTAGAGCTTCAGCAGACCCTTGGTGTACTTGGGAGCCTTGGGCTTCCAGTTGGCGCGGCGCTCGGCGAGGATGGCGTCCATTTCTTCGGGGGTCTTTGCCTCGCCCTTCACGCCAACGATGGCCAGCTTGCGGTTATGCACGTCGATCTGGATCAGGTCGTCCGGCTCCACCAGTGCGATGGGGCCGCCCACGGCAGCCTCCGGGCTGACATGGCCGATGACCGGGCCGCGGCTTGCGCCGGAGAAGCGGCCGTCGGTGATGAGGGCCACGCTGGAAGCCAGCTTCGGGTCGGCGCAGATGGCTTCGCCGGTGTAGAACATCTCGGGCATACCGCTGCCGCGCGGGCCCTCGTAGCGGATAAAGATGGCGTCACCGGGCTTCACTTCGCCGTGCAGCACAGCGGAGATGCACTCCTCCTCGCTATCGTAGGGCTTGGCGCGCAGGGTGGCTTCAAACATATTCTTGGGGCAGGCGGTGTGCTTGATGACGCAGCCTTCCGGGGCAAGGTTGCCCTTCAGGATGGCGATGCTGCCGTCGGTGCCCTTGGCGTGATCAAAGCTGTGGATGATGTCCTCGCGGCTGACCGGGCGGGCAAAACCGGCGGTCTTTTCTGCCAGAATGGCGTCGCAGTGCTGGTAGAAGCCGTTCTTCTTCAGCTCTTCCAGATTCTCGCCCAGCGTCTTGCCGGTGACGGTCATCACGTCCAGATGCAGCATGGACTTGATTTCCTCCATCACGCGGGGCACGCCGCCTGCGTAGTAGAAGTACTGTGCGGGCCAGTCGCCGGAGGGACGGATGTTCAGCAGGTAGTGTGCGCCGCGATGCATCCGGTCAAAGGTGTCGGCGTCGATCTCAATGCCGAACTCGTGGGCGATGGCAGGCAGGTGCATGGTGGCGTTGGTGGAGCCGGAGATGGCGGCGTGCACCATGATGGCGTTCTCAAAGCTCTTCTTGGTCACGATGTCCTTGGCGGTGATGCCCTTCTTGACCAGCTCCATCAGCTGCTTGCCGGCATCGTAGGCAGCCTGCTTCAGCTCCGGGGCGGTGGCGGGCATCAGGGCGGTGCCCGGCAGCATCAGACCCAGTGCCTCCGCCATGATCTGCATGGTGGAAGCAGTGCCCATAAAGGAGCAGGCACCGCAGCTGGGGCAGGCGTTGTGCTTGTAGTAGTCCAGCTGGCTGTTGGGGATGACGCCGGTCTTTTCCCATGCGTCAAACTTGCCGATCTGCTCCAGCGTCAGCAGCTCGTTGATGGCACAGGCGGGGTCGTTGACCACATACTCCTTGGGCAGGGTGTGGGCTTCCATGACGCCGCCGGTGACCACGATGGCGCTCATGTCCTTCAGGCGGCCAATGCTCATCAGCATGGCGGGCACGGACTTGTCGCAGCTGGCGATGAACACGCCGCCGTCGTAGACGCTGGCGTTTGCCTGTGCCTCCACCAGATTCACGATGGCATCCCGGTGGGGCAGAGAGTAGTTGATGCCGTCGTGGCCCTGTGCGATGCCGTCGCACATATCGGTGGCAAAGTAGCGGGCCGCCTTGCCGCCGTTATCGTTGACGGCCTGCACAGCCTCCTTGACGAACTGGTCCAGATGGGCACTGCCGGGGTGGCTGTCGCCGAAGGTGCTCTCCACCATGATCTGGGGCTTTGCAAGGTCCTCGACCTTCCAGCCCATACCCATCTTCAGCGGGTCATTCTCGGGTGCTAAAGTGCGGACTTCCTGTGAACGCAACTCCATATTCATTACCTCCAAATACTGCTTGCTTTCGTCCTTTTTTCTGTAGGACCTTTTGTGATTTTATTGTAAATCTACAGTAACTTTTTTGCAAGTTGTCCCATGTATGTCCTACTTTTTGTGCAAAAAATCTGGGATACATCATGCACTCTGCCCAATTCTCTGGGATATATCATCCAAAACACGCCTTTTCGACCCGCTTCCATTCGATTTGCTTTTGAAAGTCGTCAGATGACCTGTGCGACAAAAACGCCCTGCATGGATCTTTCCGTGCAGGGCGTTCCTCATTTGACAAAGGCGGCCATCCCGATGGTGCCGTCGTCGGGGTCCTCACCATCGTAGACCTTTTTGATATAGGTACGGTTGAAGTTCAGGTGCATCACCATGGCGGATCTTGCTCCGAGGGGGTCGTGGCGGGCAATGGCCTCTGTGATCATCCGGTGGGTCATGATGGTCTCGTCGATGAGCTTTTTGTGGGTGACGTTCACGAACATCATCACCGCCGTGTCGATGACCGGGATCAGCTGCCCCACCACCAGATTTTTGCTGCTCTCGGCGATGCAGGTGTGGAAGGCGATATCGTCCTCGATATAGCGTTCGCCGTCACGGATCTTCGTCTCCACCCGCTCACAGAGCCGCTGCAGACGCTCAATATCTTCCGGGGTGGCGTTCTGCGCCGCGATCTCCGCAATGCCCGGCTCCAGCAGGAGCCGGACGTTCACCAGATCAAAAGCCAGTGCATTCTTGTCCTGCACGCTGCGCAGGTTCAAAGGGTCGGAAAGGCCCTTTACCGTGGTCACTACATAGGTGCCGGAACCCTGTCGGACCTCCACGATGCCCTTGCTGGACAGCAGTTTGATGGCCTCCCGGATGGTGCTGCGCCCCACGCGGAACTTTTCGCCCAGAGCAAACTCGTTAGGCAGCTTTGCGCCCGGCTCGATGGGGGTATCCAGAATGTAGTGGTAGATCTGGTCTTCGACCTGCTCTGCGAGCAGTTTGTTCTTTAAGTGTGAAAAGTCACTCATAGCAATCACCCGTTTATGAAAAACAGCTTCTTATATTGGAGACGCTTCAGCGCTTCCCGGAGGACGTTCTGGACAATGCACAAACCACCTCACAATGGGCACTGTGGGGGAACATATCCACCGGGGTAAAGCCCTCGGCACGGTAGCCCTTCTGGGTCAGGAGGGCGAGGTCGCGGGCCATCGTCTCGGGGTTGCAGCTGACGTAGACGATCCGCTTCGGGGCCATGCGGGCCACGCTTTCGAGAAAAGCGGGCGTCGAGCCTTCCCGGGGCGGGTCCATGAAGACGACATCGGCCTTCTGGCCTGCGTCGGCGGCCTCCCGGATCCATGCCGTGGCGTCGGCGGCGAAGAAGCAGGCGTTTTTCACGCCGTTGTGCTTTGCGTTGCCGATGGCATCCCGGACGGCGTCCCGGTTCAGCTCCACACCCACCACCTGACGGGCCTTGTCGGAGGCCGTCAGGCCGATGGTGCCGATGCCGCAGTAGGCGTCGAGGACGACCTCTCTGCCGGTGAGGCGGGCGGCGTCCACGGCCAGCCCGTAGAGCACGGCGGTCTGGATGGGGTTGACCTGATAGAAGCTGCGGGGGCTGAGGGCGTAGGTCTTGCCGCAGAGGGTGTCGAGGATGAAGCCCTTGCCGTAGAGGACTTTTTCGTCCTCGCCCAGAACGACGCTGGTGCGGCGGGGGTTGTAGTTCTGGACGACGGTGGTGACGGGGACGCCCCGCTTTTCGGCCTCGGCCAGCAGGGCCTTGACGAAGTTCTTTGCGCCGGGCAGGACGGGCTGGGCAGTGACCAGCACGACCATCACCTGACCGGTGGCGACGCCCCGGCGGAGCAGACAGTGGCGCAGCAGGCCGGTGCCCTTATCCTCGTGGAAGGGCTGGTAGCGGCAGGCGTTGGCGGCAGCGCGGACGGCCAGCATCACCTTGTCCAGCACCTCGTCCTGAAGCAGGCAGCTCTCCACCGGAAGCACCTTGTGGGTGCGGGCCGCGTAGATGCCGGAGGTGAGTTTTCCACCGGGGGCGGGTGCAAAGGTGGAGATCACTTTATTGCGGTAGTGATAGGGCGTCTCCATCCCCCGGATGGGGGCGACAGGGCCGTATTTGCCCAGCAGGGCGCGGACGGCGGATTCTTTCTTTTTGAGCTGTTCGGCGTATTCGGTGCTCAGCATCGGGCAGCCGCCGCAGTTTTGGGTGCGCAGTTTGCAATCCATAAATAATATCCTCCAAAAAAAGCCAGACCGGAAGGCCCGGTGCCTTACGGATGGCAGTACATTGGCTCGACCTCTGGGAGAGGGCTAACCGTAGGGGTCGTACAGATCGTATTCTTCCGCCTCTGCGTGCTTTTCGTTCAGCACGGCGATGGCCTGTTCCAGTTCGCTCTGGGAGCAGCCGCTCTCGCTCACCAGCGCCCGCACGGCCTGTGCGAGGTCGCCGCCGAAGACGGTGTCCAGACGCTGGCGCATGGTGAAGACGCCGTAGGCCCGGCGGGTGACAGTGGGGGAGTAGAGGTTGCGATTCTGCTCCTTGGTGCAGATGACCCAGCCTTTTTCTTCCAGCCGGTACAAAAAATTCAGCACGGTGGCAGCGGCCCAGCCTTTTGCGGCCAGACGCGCCCCGATGTCCCGCCGCGACGCAGGCGGCTTGCAGTCCCACAGGGCCAGAAGTACCTGCTCCTCTGCCGCCGAAAGGGGCTTCAATCGGTCCGGAATGCCATACATGAGGTGTTTCTCTCCTTTTCTGAGCGAAAACTTGATTTTACATTTGTCTTAGATACTGCCATTATAACAGAAATCGACGGAGAGAGCAAGGGCGGAAAATCCAGTATTCATGCGGGAAAAGAGTGAATATTTTACAAGTGTCTCCGAAAACGTCCCCGTAGCAAAGACATTTGTGCGCTTCGTGCTGATGGCTCGGACTTTGGAGGCCGAACTTTGTGCAAAGATGCTCTTGTTTTGCACCCCCTGAAACCATTATACTACGGACAAATCCAGAGCACAACGCCCGAAGGGGCCGTCAGGAAGAGGAAAAGGAGAGTGCGATCCATGGCACGAGTTTATAATTTCAGCGCAGGTCCCAGCATGTTACCCGAAAAGGTGCTCAAGCAGGCTCAGGCAGAACTGCTCGAGTATGGCGACAGCGGCCAGAGCGTGATGGAGATGAGCCATCGCAGCAAGTGGTTCGACGCCATCATCACGGACACCGAAGCCACCCTGCGCCGGGTGATGAACATTCCGGATAACTATAAGGTCGGCTTCTTTCAGGGCGGCGCGACCCAGCAGTTCGCCATGGTGCCCCTGAATTTCATGACCACCGGCAAGGCCGACTACATCGTCACCGGCAACTTCTCCAATCTGGCCGCCAAGGAGGCCGCAAAGTTCGGCGAGGCAAAGATCGTCGCCTCCAGCAAGGACAGGAACTTCACCTATATCCCCGATGTGAACGCCATCGATTACGACAAGGACGCCAGCTACATCCACATCTGCCAGAACAACACCATCTTCGGCACCCAGTACGTCGAGCTGCCGCAGGTGGAGGGCGTGCCGCTGGTGGCCGATATGAGCTCTATGATCCTCTCCAAGCCCGTGGATGTGACGAAATACGGCTGCATCTACTTCGGCGTCCAGAAAAACGTCGCCCCCGCCGGCATGGCCATCGCCATCGTCCGGGACGACCTGCTGGGCCATGCGGCCGACACTGTGCCCACCATGATGAACTACACCACCCTGCTGGCCAAGGACAGCATGTACAACACCCCGCCCTGCTGGTGCATCTACATGACCGGTCTGGTGCTCAAGTATCTGGAGAATGACATCGGCGGCCTCGCCAAGATGCAGGAGATCAATGAAGCCAAGGCGAAGGTCCTCTACGATTACCTCGACGGTCAGGACTTCTTCAAGAACCCCGTCGAGCACCGCTACCGCAGCACCATGAATGTCACCTTCACCAGCCCGGACCCCGACCTCGACAAGAAGTTCTGCGCCGAGGCCGCAGACGCCGGTTTCGTCAACCTGAAGGGCCACCGCCTCGTGGGCGGTATGCGCGCCTCTATCTACAACGCAATGCCCGCCGAGGGCGTTGACAAGCTGGTGGACTTCATGGAGAAGTTCCGCAAGGATAATGCGTAAGGAGATAAACCAATGTTTACGATAAAAACCCTGAACGCCATCAGCCCGGTGGGTCTGACAAAGCTGAACAAGAACCTCTTCGATGTGTCGGTGGACGCTGACGCCCCGGACGGCATCCTCGTCCGCAGCGCTGACCTGCTGAACACTACCTTCAACGACGGCCTGCTGGCCATCGCCCGCGCCGGTGCAGGCGTCAACAACATCCCCCTCGACCGGTGCAGTGAGCAGGGCATAGTGGTCTTCAACACCCCCGGCGCCAACGCCAACGCCGTGGCCGAGCTAGTCATCGGAATGCTCATCGCAGGCAGCCGCAACGTGCCTGCCGCTGCCCAGTGGACGCAGGGCCTTGCCGGAGATCCCGCCATGGCAAAGAGCGTGGAGAAGGGCAAGAAGCAGTTCGTGGGCAACGAGATCAAGGGCAAGACCCTCGGCGTCATCGGTCTGGGTGCCATCGGCTCCCGCGTCGCCAACTGTGCCATCGAGCTGGGCATGGAGGTCTACGGCTACGACCCCTACATCTCCATCGATGCTGCGTGGAATCTGAGCAGTCAGGTCCACCACTGCGTCAACCTGAACGATATGCTGCCTCTCTGCGACTACATCACCATCCATGTGCCCTATCTGCCTACCACCAAGGACACCATCAACGCCCAGACACTGTCCCTCTGCAAAGACGGTGTCAAGCTGCTGAACTATGCCCGCGGCGAGCTGGTCAACACCGACGCCCTGCTGGAGGCCCTCGACACCGGCAAGGTGTCCGGCTACATGACCGACTTCCCCTCCGAGGCCCTGCTGGGCCGTCCGGGCGTCATCTGTACGCCTCATCTGGGGGCGTCCACCCCGGAAGCGGAGGACAACTGCGCCGTCATGGCCGCGCAGGAGATCAGCGACTACCTCAAGAACGGCAACATCACCCACTCGGTGAATATGCCCGAGGTGCACCAGCCCCGCGCCGGAGGCAAGCGCATCTGCATCATCCACAAGAATGAGCCGGGCATGATCAGCCAGATCACTGCCCTGACCACCGAGGCGGGCCTGAACATCGAGAACATGGTCAACAAGAGCAAGAAGAACATGGCCTACACCATGCTGGACGCCACCGGCGCAGTGGACGCCGCGCTGGCTGCAAAGCTCTCGGCGATCCCCGCCGTTATCCGGGTGCGCATCCTGTAAGAGAACGGAGAAGGGCCGCTGCCATCCAGAGCAGCGGCCCTTTTGCTTGAATCCCGTTATTGACCCTGACAGGGATTTGCGGTAAAATTATCCTAGCTGGGTCATGGGCACCAGCCCGCCCGGCGAAGATGATGAATACAGGAGGTTTGTCCATATGAAGGCCAAAAGAATGCTCTCGCTGCTCCTGACAGCAGCCCTCATGCTGAGCATGATGACTCCGGCGTTTGCCGCAGCGGCCCAGACCGAGCTGCCCCTCGCTTCGCAGACTCAGATGGAGGAGACCAACGAGGCCGTCTCCATCCGCCTGCAGGCCACCGGCAAGCTGGTCTATGGCTCCCCGTTCGAGCTGTCGGTGGTCACCCGCCCGGCAGACGTACAGTATATCGGCGTGGTGCTGGGCGTCAAGGGCGAAGCCAAAGGCTACGTCACCCTCGTGCTCTCCGATAAGCTCCGCACTCTGCTCAAGATGATACCCCTGCCCCGCAAGATGTCCAAGACCCCCGATCAGGTGGAGGAGTTCAACGTCTATGCCTATGTCAAACAGCTCATCGACGGAAACGACGTCAGCGTGCTTCTGAGCGTGGCCGATGAGGTCGTCAAGGTGATGGATGCCCTGAAATTCTATATCCCCACCCTGAAGGATATGTCGCTGGGCCTTAAGCTCTCGCTGGAAATGATCCGCCGCTACCTGCCTGAGGGCGTGTTCAGCCGCATCTATCTGGATGAACAGCCGGTGGATTCGGGCCGGTACATCGCGGGTGCTGTGGCGCTGCAGTCCGGCGACCTGAACACCGCCGGTGTGGCCATGTTCCGGATCAAGCCCAAGACGGAGGGCGTCCGCCTCTACTGGGCCGAGGAGCTGCCCGCTGTGACGCTGGCCGAGGCCGAAGCCCACAACACCGGCGCTCTGCTGGAGTCGGACGGCGTGGTGGCCAATGACGCGAAGGTCACTTACACCTATAAGAAGAAGGGCCTGTTCAGCAGCAAGTCCACCGAGTTCCCCACCGAGCCGGGTACCTACACCCAGACCGCTCAGGCCACGGGTAACTACTCCTGCGAGAAGATCACCCGCACCATCGTGATCTATTAACGTCAACAGAAAAACCTCCCGTACGCCAGTACGGGAGGTTTTTCTGTCTTGCTTACATCCGGAACCGCCAGCCCCAGCCGCCTCCGCAGCAGCAGTTGCACAGCAGGTTGAGCAGGATCATGCTCCAGCACCAGCGCATCAGCCCGCCGGGCTGGGCGTAGGTGGTCTGGGTGCGGTAGGTCTGGCCGGGGTTCTGCATCCGGCGCAGGTGCATCTGGTATTCGGTGTTATTGGGGTCCAGCTGGACGGCGCGGCGGGCGTCCTGCAGCGCGTCGATGCTGTTGCCGAGGCCCTGATTGGCCAGCGAGGAGAGGTAGTACCACCGCGCCGAGCGGCTGTTCATGCCATCCAGCACCCGGCGGGCCTCCGCGTAGCGGCCATTCGAAACAAAGTTGCGGGCCGCCTGCATCTCGGGGCTGTCCGAGCCGGAATAGCTGGCCCCGCTCTGCTGCTGATAGCCGCCGAAGCCGAACCCAAAGCCAAAGGGGTCGAATCCGAAGTCGAAATCGCCCTGCTGCCAGCCGTTTGAGCCGTAGCCCTGCTGGTAGCCGCTGTACCCCTGTTGGTAGCCGCCGTAGCTCTGCTGCTGGCCATAGCCGGATGGGCCGCCCATCTGAGGCCCGGTCTCGCCCTTGGTGATGGCGTCATAAGCCGCCTGCACCTCCTTGAAGTGCTCCTCTGCGGTGGGGTCGTTGGGGTTCAGGTCGGGGTGCCAGCGCTTGCACTTGGCCCGATAGGCTTTCTTTATCTCGTCGTCGGTCGCGCCGCGCTGGATGCCCAGCACCTCATAGGGATCTCTCATGGGTCTACTTCCTCACGTCTCTCTCAGGCCTTGCGCGGCCCTTTCGTTCCATACAGTATTACAGTCTACAGGACAGCGCCTGTAAAATCAAGCGCAAATCAAAAGAATATCCGCCTTTTGGGCGGAATCGTTTATTTTTTTCCGGCTTCCTTGGCCTGTTTGCAGTTGTATTTGAGCCATACACCGGAGTACAGGATGTTCCGCAGCAGGTCGGCATCCTCCACACAGGGCAGACGCTCGAAGCTTTTGGCACACCGGGCCAGAAGCAGCTCGAAGATGTCCCGCATCTCCTCCTCATAGTCGGGCTGGCGGCTGAGGGAGCGCAGCGGGTTGTACGCGCCTTTTTTTTCGTCCCGGGCGAGGTCGTCGTAGGCATCCAGCAGGTAGATGAACTTGCCCAGATGGAAGCCGATGCTTCGCAGCTCGGGGGACCAGTGATCCTGCCGGTAGTCGAACAGCTCGGCCATCAGCTCCCCGAAGCAGCCAGACACCGCATCGAGGTCTTCGCTGCCCTCGGCTTCCAGCCGGGCCAGACGGTCGAGGCAGGAGTGGATGGCGGCGCACTGACGAGGCCAGCGCTTGGCGGCCTCCTGCGTGGGGGCGTCCAGCAGCCTTTCGAAGCCGAGGCCGAGGAGGCTGCGGTCGTCGTTCCACTTGTCGGCGGCGTTGTAATAGTGGAGGGCCACGCTCAGATCGGCGCAGTAGTCGGTGGGGCCGCTGTGCCGCCAGCTCACCTTCCGGATGGGGTGGATGGGGCAGTGGCTGCTGCCGGTGATGCACGCGCTCTCGCCCTCATAGAGGCTGGAGAGCAGCAGGTTCAGGAAGGTCAGGTCATAGCTCAGGGCCAGACGGCCCCGCAGCCCGTGGAGCGCGCCGATACGGCGGCAAAGCCCGCAGTAGGCCGTGCGGTAGCGGGCCTTGGCCGCATCGTCCAGTGCGGCCTGATCAGGGATGACGTATCCAAACATGGCTCAGCTCTTCTTGATGAACTGGGTGCCGCAGCGGGGGCAGGAGATCTGGATGCGGCCCCGGCCCCGGGGCACCCGCAGCTTCTGGCGGCACTGGGGGCAGCGGTAGTAGTGGTAGAGCTTGCGGTTGTTCCACTGGTCGCGCAGGCTGCTGAATTTGCTGCGGATGCGGTCCTTCACGGCGTAGTATCGATAGTTCTCCTCGGTGCGCTTGGAGATGTTGCGGCTGAACATCCGGTAGTAGCAGAAGCCCAGCAGTACCACGCCGACATACAGCAGCAGAGGAAGCCGGGTGAGGATATAGGCCAGCACCAGCACAAGGGATGCGATGTTCAAAAACTGGTTCAGGCCGTCGGTGCCGTAGCGGCCGATCATGAACTGGCGGATCTTTTCTTTCATAAACGTCCTTCCTCATAAAAGAGGGGCGGGTGCGCCGCCCCTCGGTATTTTTCTGCTCTCAGGATACCATGCAACCATGAGAAAATTTTGAACAGAGTGCAAACCTATCGTAAAGAGACGAGATTTAACCCCTCTCCTCCTCCCGGCGGCGGATGGTAAGGGAGGCTTCGGTGTCCAGCGCACCTTCCATCCGGCAGCGCAGCCGGGCCGGGCCGGCCTCGCCGGTGGTGGCAAGATAGGTGCCTGCCATGCCGCCCCGCAGGGGCACGACGCTGGGGCCGAGGATGCGCAGCGGCCCCTCCACGCTCAACTGGACGGCCTCGCCGCAGTAGGGCAGGAGGTTGCCGTTCTGGTCGATGGCCCGGAGGCTGACGGCGGCGCAGTCCCATGTGGGGCCGTCGGTGAGGATGGGGTTGTGGACGGTGCATTCCAGCCGGACGCTCTGCACCGGCTCCTTTACGACGGTGCGGACGGCCCGGCCATGCCACACCGCCTCGAAGCGGTAGACGGCGGAGGGGCTGCCCAGCACGCCGATATATTTGTAGTAGAGCTGCAGCAGCTCGTTCCAGCTCAGACGCAGCGAGTACATCCGCGCCCGGGACAGGGGCGAAAGCTCCATGGCGTCCCGGCGCATCTCGTTGAGGATGGCGGCTACCTGCGGCGCAGCGGCCCGGTCGAGGCCCTCATACTTTTCCAGCAGCAGGCCCACGAAGTCGTGGATCTCGATGGGCGGGTGAGGCAGAGCCGCGAAACGGCCCCGGCGGTCGGGGGCGAACTCGGCCACGAAGTCGTTGTCCCGGTAGAACCGCAGGCTGTCGGCGTTGGTGAAGGCCCAGCACGCCCCCGCAAAGCCGCCCGGATGGTCGCCCGGCGCCATGGTGGACGAGACCTCCAGCACGATGTCAGAGGGGGAGCGGGGGAGCTTCTGGCTGGCGTAGACGGCGGCAGAGAGCTTGGGGTTGCGGAACAGGTCCATCACGCCCTGATAGCTGATGCGGTCGCCGCTGCCGAACTCCCGATGGGTGTTGTAGTCGGTCATGCACCAGCCGAAGCTGCCGGCCACCCCCTGCTGGGCGATGGTGTCGTTGAGGACAGCGGCATAGCGCAGCGCCTGTGCCAGACGGTGCGGCTCGTCGTCGAAGGGCTTGGCCGGGAACTGTGCTCCCTCGAACTCGCTGATGAGGTAGCCTTTCCGGGGGTCGGGGGTGACGGCAGTGCGGGCCTCGCAGCCGACGCCCCGGCCCCGGTAGGAGTAGTCGGTGTAGGCGTAGACGTCCTCCAGAAGCTGGCTGCGGCGGGTGCTGCGGGTGCCCGCCGTGGGGCGGGTGGGGTCGAGGCGGCGGACCGTCTCGTTGGTGCGCTTATAGAAGCTCTCGTCGTCGGCGCTGCCGCAGACCCGGACGCCCCAGAGGAAGATGCTGGGATGGCTGCGGCACTGGCAGACCATCTCGCGGCAGTTCTGCAGCGCCTGCGCTTTCCAGATGTCGTCGCCCACATACTGCCAGCCGGGCATCTCCACAAAGACCAGCAGACCCAGCTCGTCGCAGGCGTCGAGGAAGGCGGGGCTGGGGGGCATCGTGAGCCGGACGGCGTTGCAGCCCAGCTGCTTTTTCAACAGCTGGGCGTCCAGACGCTGGATGCTGTCAGGCATGGCATAGCCCTGATAGGCGTAGCTCTGGGGGCGGTTGAGGCCCCGCAGCTCCACCCGCTGGCCGTTGAGATAAAGCCCCCCGGCCACGAACTGTAAGGTGCGGAACCCGAAGCGGCAGCTCTTTTCGTCCAGCACCCGGTCGGGCAGACCGCCGGTGCCGGGCCGGATGAGCCGGACGGTGAGGGTGTAGAGGGTGGGGTGTTCGATGCTCCACGGATGGACGCTGTTCAGCGCGCCGGTGATGGGCAGCGAAAGCTCACCGGTATAAAAAGCCCGGCTGCCCGAGGAACTGCGGATCTCGGCCTGCAGCGTGCAGCCTACCGTCTCGCCCACGGTGGCGGTGTAGATGCGGAAACCGCCCTCGGCCTTCGTCTCGATGAAGATGTCCCGCAGGTAGGCAGTCTCCTTGACGTCAAGGCAGACGGCGCGGCAGATGCCGCCGTAGGTGAGAAAATCCATCTGCCCGCCGAAGGGCGGGATGTTCAGGTCCTCGCGGCTGTCGCAGCGGACGGCCACCACGTTTTTCTGGCCCAGATGGAGGGCGCTGGTCAGGTCTACCGTGAAGGCGGTGTAGCCGCAGCTGTGGTGGAACACCCGCCGCCCGTTGCAGAACACCGTGGCGTCGTGGGCCACGGCCCCGAAGGTGAGCAGGACGGTGCGGCCCTCCCACTCTCTGGGCGCAAAAAACTCCCGCCGGTAGCCCGAGAGCTTCTGGTAGTCGTTCTCATTGCAGTAATTGTAGGGCAGGGTCTTGACCGTGTGGGGCAGGCGCACCTCTTCCAGCTCCAGCTCCGGGGACTCCGGCCGCACGATGGCGGGGTCGAAGACCGGGGTGAACTGCCAGCCGTCATTCCAATCGTAGTGTTCCATCACAAATGCTCTCCGTGGCAAAGAATACTTTTGCTCTTATGCTACCACAAAGTTATGAACGAAAAAAGAATCCGGGCCGGTTTTTATCGGTTTTGGAATAAAAATTCAAAAAAGAAGGGGGCGCTCCCCCGGCGGGAAAGCAGCCCCTTGGAGAAAACCTCTCCGTCACGCCTACGGCGTGCCACCTCCCCTAAAGAGGGGAGGCCTTAGCATTTCGCAAAGCTTTTCCTCTTCGCCAGAGGCTCCCCTCGGTAGGGGAGCTGGCAAAGCCGTCAGGCTTTGACTGAGAGGTTTATCGGATAAAATTCGTCATCGGGCGGCGGGGATTCTCCGGGTGGTCGATGCCGGCGGCCCGGCCCGCCTCGATGCATCGGAGCAGCCATGCCATGTTACGGCCCAGCTCCTGCATCACGGCGCAGCCCTCGGCGTCCTGCAGCACCTGCTCCGGGTTCGAGCCGTGGACCATCGGCCAGTAGGAGCCGCTCACCAGCGGCATATGGAAGAACTCGGGGTACTTTACCAGCTGGTCGAGGGTGGTCGTCGTACCGGCGCGGCGGGCCGAGCAGCAGATGGCGGCGGGCTTGTAGGCCAGATATTTGCCGCCTGCGTAGGCGAGGCGGTCCATGAAGCTGGTCATGTTGCCGGAGGCAGAAGCATAGTGCACCGGCGTGCCGAAGACGAAGGCGTCGGCGGTCTTGGCCTTCTCGATGGCCTCGTTGACCACGCCGCCGAAGACGCAGCCCTTGCCGGCGGCACAGCCGCCGCAGCCGATGCAGCCGCCCACGGGCTTGGTGCCGACGTTCAGGATCTCCGTCTCGATGCCGGCAGAGTTCAGCTCTCCGGCGATGAGGGTCAGTGCGGTATAGGTGCAGCCCTTTTCGTGGGGGCTGCCGTTGATGAGCAGGACTTTCATGATGTATACTCTCCTTCTTACGCCCGAAAAAGCGGCGTTCTGGGATAATTTTAGCACATTCAGGCCCGGAACGCAACGAATCTTGGCGCTGCCCTTGACAAAGAGCGGCGGTATGACGATAATATGAAGTTACGATAACAGGAAAGACCAAAGGAGGCCAAAACATGCGAGTCATTGCAGGAGAAGCCCGCGGCAGACGGCTGGAAGCGCTGCCCGGCACGGATATTACCCGCCCCACCCTCGATCAGGTGAAGGAGGCGATGTTCAGCATCGTCCAGTTCGACCTGCCCGGTGCCCGTGTGCTGGACCTGTACGCAGGCAGCGGCCAGCTGGGCATTGAGGCGCTGAGCCGGGGCGCTGCCCGGTGTGTATTTCTGGATGAGAACCGCGAGGCCGTCGGCATCGTGATGAAGAACTGCAAGAGCTGCGGCGTCTTTGACCGCAGCCGGGTCAACATCGGCGAGGCAGCGCGCTTCCTCTCTGCCTGCCGGGAGCAGTTCGATCTGGTGCTGCTGGATCCACCCTTCCACAACGGCACGCTGGAAAACATCCTCCCCCTCGTGGACAAGTGCGTCGCCCCCGGCGGCATCGTCATCTGCGAGAGCGAAACGAAGCTCGTCCTCCCCGCTGAGGTGGGCGGCTTGCAGCTGAAAAAGCAGTACAAGTACGGCAAGGTCCTGCTCTGGAAATATGGCAAGCCGGTGGCAGACGCCGCCGAGGAAGAAGGAGAAGCCTGATGAACGTCAACGAGCTTTTGGATACCATTGAGGATCTGCTGGAAGAGAGCACGGGGATGCCCCTCTCGGGCGGCAAGCGCATCGTGGATGTGGAGCAGATCCGGGATTATCTCGACGACATCCGCGCGAACCTGCCGGTGGAGCTGCGGCAGGCCCAGTCCATCGTCAGCGACCGTGCCCAGCTCATCGAGTCGGCCAACGCACAGGCGCAGGCCATCGTGAAGAAGGCCGAAGAGCGTGCCCGCATCCTTGTGAGCGAGGCCGAGATCGTCCGCGCCGCCCAGCAGCGTGCGTCGGAGATCGTCTCCGCCGCCCAGACCGAGGCCCGCACCGTCCGCCAGACCGTGACGGATTACTGCGACAATATGCTGAAAACCACCGAGGAGACCATGGCCGAGAACGCCGCACAGGTGAAAAATGTCCGTGCGAACCTGCGCCAGACGCCCCGCCGCGGCGCATAAGAGGGCTTCCAAGTCCCTGCGAGTCAAAGTGACGATTCGCAGGGGCTTTTTTTGTGCGATTTTGTAGGAAAAAAGCGAAGGAAAAAACTTGCATTCAGCGCTGTGATTTGCTACAATAAAATAGAGTCGTCAGGTATCTTGACAGCACTTGAACGGGACAAACTCCCGGAGAGATGTCCGGCGTATCGGACGGCTCGGAACACGAAACAAAGGGAGGCTGGGCACGATGACACAGAAAGAAGAGATGGCGCAGTTCGACCCGGCCTCGTTTGAGCATATCCCCGTGCTTCTGAACGAGTGCCTCGACGGACTGAACATCGACCCGGCAGGCATTTATCTGGACGGCACGGCGGGCGGCGCGGGGCACTCCCGCCAGATCGCCCTCCGCCTCGACGGCACAAAGGGCGGGCGGCTCGTCTCGCTGGATCAGGACCCCGACGCGGTGCAGACCGCCCGGGCGCGTCTGGCGGGGCTTCCGGCCACCGTGGTGCAGATCAATTTCCGCTATGCCGGACAAGCCCTCGAGGGTCTCGGCATCGAGAAGATCAACGGTGCGCTGCTGGATCTCGGCGTTTCCAGCCATCAGCTGGATGACGCGGCCCGGGGCTTTTCCTACCGGGCGGACGCTCCGCTGGATATGCGGATGAGCCAGCAGGGGGAGACGGCGGCAGACCTCGTGAACACCGCCAGCCGGGAAGAGCTTGCCCGCATCCTGCGGGACTACGGCGAGGAACCCTATGCATGGCAGATCGCCGGGCATATCGTGGAGGCTCGGGAGAAGGCCCCCATCGAGACGACCTTACAGCTGGCCGACATCGTGGCCAGCGCCATGCCGCCGGCAGAGCGGCGCAAGAATAAGAACCCGTCGCGGCGTACCTTTCAGGCGCTGCGCATCGCAGTCAACCATGAGCTGGACGCTCTGGAGGAGGGGCTGGACACCATCTTCGACCACCTTGCCCCGGGCGGAAGGCTGTGCGTCATCACGTTCCATTCGCTGGAAGACCGGCTGGTGAAGAACAAATTCCGCCGCTGGTCCACGGCCTGCACCTGCCCGCCGGAGTTCCCGGTCTGCGTGTGCGGCGGCAAGGCGAAAGCAAAGCTCATTACCCGAAAGCCTATCGAGGCCGACCAGCAGGAACTGGAGGAGAACCGGCGGAGCCGTTCTGCCCACCTGCGCGTTTTGGAAAAGCTCTGAGCCGGACAGGGCACCGCTCAGGGTGAGAGGAGGAGATCACTATGGGTCAGCCAGCCTATGATATGTCGTCTGAGGTGCGCCGCAGAAAAGCACCTCAGACGCAGCGCAAGGTCGCGCTGCGGGTGGAAAAGGGCGGCAAGCGCCGTCTCAACCCAGTCCAGGCGGCCATGCAGCATCTGCTTCAGCTGATCTCGATGGCACTGCTGGCGGGCCTTGCGGTCAGCCTGCTCTGGAGCGAGGCCCAGCTGGTGGAGGTCAACGACCAGATCCAGAAGGCCAAGGCAGAGCTGGTGAGCGAGCAAAGCCAGTACACCTACTACAACAGCGTCCTCAACAGCAAGACCAACATCACCAGCGTGGAAGAGGTGGCCGGTCGTCTGGGCCTGATGAAGATGGACCAGAGCCAGATCACCTACATCCGCCTCGACAGCGAGAGCGTGCTGGTGCGCAGGGAGTCGGCTGTCCACCAGTGGACGGATTTTCTGCACGACGGCGCAATGACCGTTCTGGCCTCCGTCGGCAGCATAAAATAAGCAAACAGACAGAAAAGCGTGCGGCAGCGCACGCTTTTCTGGTTTCTGCAGGAGAATACCATGCAAAACAAGCCCTCCAAAAACCAGCACAGGAACGTCTACTACCGCCTTCGCCGCAGCGACCCGCACGAGCGCCTCAGCGCACGGCTGCGGCGTTTCAGCTTCGGCGCGGCGGTATTTTTTGTCATGGCGGCTGCGGGCATCGTGACCTACAGCCTGTATAAGATCCAGATCGAACAGGGTGCGACCTTCCGCCAGTATGCGGCCGAGCAGCAGCTGCTGGACAGCACCATTCAGGCGACGCGGGGCGAGATCTACGACGCCTCCGGCATTACGCTGGCCTCTACCAGCGTAGTATGGACCATCTGGGCTGACCCCAGCTATTCCACGGCCCTCTTCACCAGCCAGACCGCCGAGGAGACGGGCGAAGTCCTCAAGACGGTGGACGAGACGACGCTGGCTGAGGTGAGCCGTCAGATCACCCTGCGGCTGCTCTCCGGCGACGGGGAGAGCCTTGACCGCGTGGACACCTCTTCGGCGGAGTACCAGACCCAGTACCAGACCGTCCACGACGCGCTGGCGAAGAACACCTCCTCCTATCAGGTCCTTGCCACCAAGGTGAACAACGCCGTCAAGCTCTCCATCGAGAAATACGTCAGCACCTACAACAAAGAGCACACCAAGGCCAAGACGCTGGAGGACGGCACCACCGTCCGGAAGGGCCGCATCTCCGTCTCCTCGTCCAAGAGCTTCCAGCGGGATTACCCCTACGGTGCGTTCGCCGCGTCGGTGCTGGGCTTCTGCAACGGCGATGGCGAGGGTTTCTATGGGCTGGAAAAGTCCTACGACTCCACCCTTGCGGGCGTCAACGGCCGCACCATCACCCGCCGCAACGCCTACGGCAACGCCATCGCCGACGCCAACGCCACCACCTATGCCGCCAAGGACGGCTCCAATCTGGTGCTGTCGCTGGACGTCAACGTGCAGGAGGTGGTGGAGCGCTACCTCAACGAGGCTGTCTACGCCAACAACGTCGAGAACCGCGGTGCGGCCATCGTCATGAACGTCAAGACGGGTGCCATCCTTGCAATGGCCTCCAAGCCCGACTTCGACCCCAATGACCCGCTGGATTTCAGCGCGAACCTGACCTATCTGAGCGAGCAGGTGCAGGCCGAGCCGGAGATCTATACCATCTACCTCAAGGACCCGGACGACCCCAAAAAATTCCTGCTGGACGAGAACGGCAAGAAGGTCCCCGACCCGGACCCGGACTACACCGGCACCTACCGTGACATCCAGTGGAAGAACAAGGCCATCACCGAGCTGTACTACCCCGGAAGCGTCTTTAAGGTCATCACGGCGGCGATGGGGGTGGACTCGGGCAAGGCCACCTATTACACCACCCTCAACTGCTCCGGTGCTTACGGCGTGGCGAAGGAGACCTACCACTGCGCCGGAAAGAAGTCTCACGGGGTCCAGAACCTTGCCGAGGCCCTCCGCAACAGCTGCAACATCTACTTCATCCAGCTGGGGCAGCGGCTCGGCTCCAGCGTCTTTTATGACTACTTCGACGCCTTCGGCTTCACCGAGCGCACCGGCGTGGACCTGCCCAATGAAACGGGCATGATGAAGTATTACACCAAGAACCAGCTGGGGGAGGTCCAGCTTGCGTCCTCCGCCTTCGGTCAGGCCATGGCCGTGACCCCGCTGCAGGTCTGCACCGCCATCTCGGCGGCGGTCAACGGCGGCTATCTTGTCACCCCCCACGTGGTGGATAAGATCACCGACCAGAACGGCAATGTGGTCGAGGAGGTCGGCGCGAACGTCCGCCGTCAGGTCATCAGCGAGAGCGCCAGCGAGACCATCCGCCAGATCATGGAGTACGAGGTGGGCGACGGCTCCACCAGCGGCGGCGGCTCCAATGCCTACGTCGCAGGCTACCGCATCGGCGGCAAATCCGGCACCTCCGAGCAGCTGAACATGGAGCGCCGCGCCGACGGCGACTACAAGAAGGTCGCCTCCTTCGCGGCGGTCCTGCCCGCCAACGACCCGGAAATTCTGGTCTATGTCATGCTGGACGACCCCAACAACGCCCGCACCGACTACTCCTCCATTCTGGCCGCGCCTGTGGTCGGCAACATCATCAGTGAGATCGCCCCCTATCTGGGCATCGCCACCGACGGCATCGACCGCAGCCAGACCACCGTGAAGGTGCCCAACCTCGTGAGCAAGGAGTGGAGCAACGCGCAGGTCGCTCTGAACAACAAGGGCCTCAAGCACCAGCTGGTGGAGAGCGAGAGCAGCCAGACCGCCGCCGTCGTCACCTATCAATACCCTCATGCAGGGGCAGAAGTGGCCAGCGGCACCACCATCTATCTGTATACCGATACCTATTCCGGCAGTCACACCGAGGTGCCGGACGTCAGCGGCAAGAGCGCCGACTTTGCCCGCCAGATGCTGACCGCCGCCGGACTGAACTGTCAGGTGGCAGGGGAAAGCGCCGGCACGGTGCAGAGCCAGAGCGAGGCCGCAGGCGCCAGTGTCCAGAAGGGCACCGTCGTTACCATCACCTGCGGATAATGGAGGGAGGCTCTCCCGAAGGGAGAGGCTTTCGGAAGTCGTTACATCATCTTAATAAGGGGAGAATGATCTATGGAACATATCGCAGCAGATCTGCTTTTGAAGGGCCTTGCCCCCGAGGGCTTCGCCGACGGCCAGCCCATCGGCCTTGTGACCACCGACAGCCGCGAGGTCTGCCCCGGCTGCATCTTCGTGGCTTTTCCGGGCGAGCGGTTCGACGGCCACGATTTCGCGGCCAAGGCGCTGGAAGAGGGGGCGGCCTATGTTGTGCTGAACCACCCGGTGGAGGGGGTCCCGGCAGAAAAGGCGGTCATCAGCCCCGACAGCTACCACGCCATGATGGTCATGGGGGCGAACTATCGCAGCCAGTTCCACCCCAAGGTGGTGGGCGTTACCGGCAGCGTGGGCAAGACCACCACCAAGCAGATGACCTATGCCGCCATCGCGGGCTTTGGGGATACCATCAAGACCGAGGGCAACCAGAACAACGAGCTGGGCCTGCCCCGCACCCTGTTCCGCATCGGGAAGGAGACCGAATACGCCGTGGTGGAGATGGGCATGAGCCACGCAGGCGAGATCGAGCGTCTGGCCCGCTGTGCCCGGCCCGATGTGGGTATCATCACCTGCATCGGCGTGTCCCACATCGGCAATCTGGGCAGTCAGGAGAACATCTGCAAGGCGAAGCTGGAGATCTGCGCGGGCCTTGCGGAGGGTTCGCCCCTCGTGCTGAACGGCGACGACCCCTTCCTCCGCAAAGCTGCTCTGCCCGGCCACGTCCGTCCGGTGTGGTTCAGCCTCGGCGACGAGAGCGCCGACGTCTGTGCCCTCAACGTCCGGCAGGAGGGGGACGGCATGGCCTTCACCCTCTGCGACAGGGCCGCAGGCTGCTATGAAGTGACCATCCCCGCCATGGGCCGTCACAACGTGGCGAATGCGCTGGCCGCGTATGCCGCCGCCACCCGTCTGGGCCTCGCGCCCGAGGGTGTTATCGCGGGTCTGGCCGATTTCGAGCAGACCGGTATGCGCCAGAAGGTGGTCCACGCAGGAGGCATGGATGTCATTGAGGACTGCTACAACGCCAACCCCGACAGCATGAAGGCCGCATTGGCCATGTTCAGGGAGTACCCCTGCAAGCGCCGCTTCGCCCTGCTGGGCGATATGCTGGAGCTGGGGGAGATGAGCGCCTCTGCCCACGAGGAGCTGGGCCGTCAGGCGGCCGGGGCCGGGCTGACCGCCCTCGTCACCTACGGCCCCGAGGCTGCACGGACGGCGGAGGCCGCAAAGGCGGCGGGCCTTGCCGACGTGGTCCACGCCGGGGACTACCAGCAGGCGGCCGACGCCCTGCTGGCCCGGATGAAGGCCGGAGACGCTTTGCTGGTCAAGGCCAGCCGCGGCATGGCGCTGGAAAAGGCGCTGGCCCTGTTCTATCCCGTCTGCGGGAAGTAAAGAAATACTTGGAGTATTATTATGATTCGTTTTGCCTTGATCGTCGCCTCGACGCTGGGATTTTTCCTCACGGCGGCGCTCGGGAATTTAATGACCCCGCTGCTCCGGGCGTTCCACGACCGGCAGCAGCCTCAGAAGGAAACCGAGCCGCCCACGATGGGCGGGCTGTGCCTCATGACGGGCACGATGGCGGCGGTGGGCGTCGGCTGGACGGCGGCCTGCGTTGCCCAGCCTGAGCTGCTGGGCAGCGAGAACCTGCTGACCACCCGGCTGCTCATCGCCCTCTTCGGGGCGCTCTGCTTCGGGGGCGTGGGCCTCGCGGACGATCTGGCCCGGCTGCGGCATCGCTCGCCGCTGGGGCTGCGCCGTCCGGTGCGGCTGGGGCTGGAAGCGGCCTCCGGCGCGCTGGTGCTGGCTCTGCTGGGTCTGAACGACTGCCTGCCCGACGGGCTGGCCGTTCCGGGCCTTGGCTACTGCACCCTCGGGCCGCTGGCCCCGGCGGTCTGGCTGGTGCTCCTCGTGGCGCTGGCCGAGAGCGTCCGCACCGCCGACGGGATGGACGGCACGGTCTGCGGCTGCGCTTTCATTGCCATGCTGGGCCTCATGACGGCCATGACGCTTCTGGGCTGGTTCCCGCTGGGCGTCCTCCCAGCGGCGCTGGCCGGGGCCCTGATGGCCTTTCTGCTCTGGAACTTTTATCCCGCAAAGCTCCGCCCCGGCGCGGTGGGATGCCAGTTCCTGGCCGGTGCGCTGGGCTGTGTGCCCCTGAGCATCGGCTGGCCCGGGCTGACCCTGCCGCTGGCTCTGCCCTACTGGCTGGAGGGCGGCATGGTGGCGTTGCAGATCGTCGTATGGAAGGCCTCCGGCGGGCGGCGGCAGCTGTTTGGCACTGCGCCGCTCCACCGCTGGCTCGAGAAGCGGGGCTTTGACCCGGTGAATATCTTTTATATCTTTGGAGTTCTGGCCCTGCTGGGCCTCGCGCTGACCTTGCAGGCGGCGCGGGCCAGCTGAGCGGCCCATAAGGAGGGAGTGCGGATGGCGACCATCCGAAGAAAAAAGTCTGAGCCGTTTGCCATCGTCCAGAAAGACCCCGGCCCATGGCCGCAGGTGCTCATCAACTGGTTGGCGACGCTGGCGGTCATCATCGTGTTCGGGCTGATCATGCTGTTCAGCGCCAGCTACACCACGGGCTATCTGCGGATGGGGGACAGCTTCTACTACATCAAGTCCCAGATGTTCTGTCTGGGGCTGGGGCTGGGGGCGATGCTGCTCTTCTCCCGCATCGACCACCGCTTCCTGCGCAGGCTGGTCTGGCCGGGCTATTTCATCTGCATCCTCATGCTCATCGCGGTGCTCTTCAGTGCGCCCCTGAACGGCTGCCGCCGCTGGCTGCGTGTGGCCGGTGTCACGGTTCAGGTGTCGGAGATCGCCAAGTTCGAGATGATCCTGCTCACGGCCCATCTGGCCGCGAAAGCGCCCCATCTGGAAAAGCTCGACCCCTCCTCGCCCCGCCGGGTCCCGGTGCGGAAATGGCTCTACCAGCGCATCGTGCGGGAGCTGGTCATCCCGCTGCTGCCCCTCGTCCCGGTGGTGGGCCTGCTGGTGCTGGAGCCGCATATGTCGGGCATCGTCCTGACGACGGCCATCGTGGGCACCATCCTCATGCTGGGCGGCAGCGGCGGCGTCATCACATGGGCGTGTGCCGGCCTCGGCGCAAGCCTGCTGCAGACGCTGCTGGGGCATATCGACTCCATCCCCTACCTGCAGAGCCGCCTCGACGGCTGGACGCATGACCTTGCCAAAATGACCGACCAGACCCTGCAGAGCCTTTACGCCATCGGCTCCGGCGGCGTGACGGGCCTCGGCCTCGGCAACAGCATCGAAAAGCAGCTCTGGCTCCCCGAAAGCACCAACGACTTCATCTTCAGCGTCGTCTGCGAGGAGCTGGGCTTCGTGGGGGCTGTGGTGGTCATCCTGCTCTTCGTCCTCTTCCTCGTGCAGGGGCTGTGGATGGCGTTCCACGCCGAGAACCGCTACTGCTCGCTGGTGGGCATCGGCATCATGGCCCAGATCGCGTGGCAGGTGTTCTGCAACATCGCGGTCGTCACCAACACCCTGCCCAACACCGGCATCTCACTGCCCTTCTTCTCTTCCGGCGGCACCAGCCTCATCCTGCTGCTGGCCGAGATGGGCGTGATGATCAACATCGGCCGGGGCGGCGAGCGCGCCCGCCTCGAGCGGGAAAACCGCCGCGCCCTGCGGGAGCAGCAGGAAAAGAAACCGGATAACACCATTGTACTCAGACCCGATATGGGCCTCTGACCGTTCAAGGAGGAAATCATCATGCGTGTACTCATCGCAGCCGGCGGTACGGCCGGACACATCAACCCGGCTCTGGCCATCGCGGGAGCCATCAAAAAAGCCGACCCCGCCGCAGAGATCCATTTTGCAGGCCGGAAGGAGGGGATGGAATACCGCCTCGTGACACAGGCAGGCTATCCCTTCCACCACATCGAGATCACCGGCTTCCAGCGGAAGCTCTCCCTCAACAACATCAGACGGAACCTCATCACCCTCTGGAATCTGGCCCTTTCCGGCCCGAAGGCCAAGGCGATGATGAAGGAGGTCCGGCCTGACCTTGTCATCGGCTGCGGCGGCTATGTCTCCGGCCCGGTGGTGCGCTGCGCCGCTAAAAAGGGCATCAAGACCGCCATCCACGAGCAGAACGCCTTCCCCGGTGTAACCAACAAACTGCTGGCCCCCGATGTGGACATCGTCTTTGCCGCCGTGCCCGCCGCTGTCGAGAAGCTGGGCGCTCCCGAAAAGACGCAGGTGGTGGGAAACCCGGTCCGGCCCGAAGTGTTTGAGAAGGCCGGGAAACGGGATGCCATCCGCGCCCAGCTGGGCGCAGGCGACCGCACCGTCATCCTCTCCTTCGGCGGCAGTCTGGGCGCGCGCCGGGTCAACGAGGTGGTGGCCGACCTCTGCGCATGGGAGCAGAAGGAAAATAAGCCTGTGCTCCACATCCACGCCACCGGACAGTACGGCGTGGAGCTGTTCAAAAACCTTGAGAAGGAAAAGGGCTTCGCCCCCGGCGAGAGCCTCGAGGTGAGGGAGTACATCAACAATATGCCCGAGCTGCTGGCCGCTGCCGACCTCGTCATCAGCCGTGCCGGTGCCCTGACGCTGGCCGAGCTGGAAGCCGAGGGCCGTGCCGCCGTCCTCATCCCAAGTCCCAATGTGGCCGAGAACCACCAGTATTACAACGCCATGGAGCTGCAGAAGGCCGGGGCCGCTGTGGTCATCGAGGAAAAGGACCTGACCGGTGAGAAGCTCATCTCCACCGTCTCCGGTCTGCTGTCTGAGCCGGGCAAGCTGGCGGCGATGGGCCGGAATGCCCGCAGCCTCTCGGTGGACGACAGCCTTGACCGCATCGTGGACGCCCTGCTCAAGCTGGTCAAGACCCCGTGATTGATTCGACGGCCCTCTTGTGATAAAATCAGACGGAAAGGAGGCAGCGCCGCACCATGACCCAGAACCGAAATGACCGCCGTGCCGGGCCGCAGAGCAGCGCCCGGCCCCGCAGGCCGCAGACCCAGAACGGCTCCCACAGAGCCTACGACTGGACACAGGACCGGCGAGCCTCCGCCCCGCAGCGCCGCACCCGGCCGCAGGGCTATCAGGAACAGACGCTGGACTTCTCCGGCGGGGATGGGAGCTTCGAGCACTACGGGGACAACAGCATCCAGTTCCCTCAGCAGACGGCCCGCCGCCCCAACGGCCAGAGCCGGGCAGGACAGGCCCGCCGTCCGGCCCGGCCGCAGGGCCAGAGACCCCGCCGCCAGAACACACAGCCATATCCCCGCAGCGGCCAGCGGCCCGGCAGCGCACAGAACAATGGCCGCTACCGCCCCACCGAAGCGAACCTTCGCAGCCCGGCCCGGCGGGAGGGCAAAAAGAAGCGCCGCCTGACCCGGGCCGCCATCCGCCGCCGCAGGGCCATCCGCCGCCTGACTGCGCTGGCGCTGCTGCTCTGTGTCATCGGAGTGGGCGTCTACCTCACTGTGACCATGCTTTTCAAGATCAACACCCTGCAGGTGGTGTCCGACGGAGCAGTGGTGAGCGAGGTGGGCGGCTATTCCAGCGCCGAAATTCTGGAAGCGCTGGGAGTCCACGCCGAGGAGAACATCTTCAGCTTCGACCCGGCAGAAAAGTCCGCTGCGCTGGAACGGCAGTTCCCTCTGCTGGAAAACATCCATGTGGAGCGGGATTTTCCCAACACGGTGGTGGTGCGGGCCGATGCGGCCACCGCCGCCTACGCCATGCAGACCTCCGGCGGCTGGCTGAGCCTCTCCGCTGGGCTGAAAATTCTGGATAAGACCGCCGCCCAGCCGGAGCTGCCCGTCCTCTACGGCGGCGAGCCGGAGTCTGCGACGCCGGGCGTCCAGCTGGAATTTGCAGCGGATACGCCGGCAGCGTCGGACAGCGCCGCGTCCAGTGAGGCCGCAGCCCCCGCCGATAAGCGCCTCGACTCCCTGAATACCCTGCTGACCGCGCTGGACAGCAGCGGTCTGGGGGCGGACGTCACCCGCATCGAGTTCGAAGACCCCGAGCAGATGGCGTTCCTGTATCAGGGCCGCATCAGCGTGCTTCTGGGCACCCTGAACGAGCTGGACTATAAGCTCCGGCTGGCAAAATACGTCCTGCTGGATGAGGACGGCAAGGGCTGCTCGCCCACCGACACCGGGATGCTGGACCTGAGCCATCTGAGCGCCTCGTCCACCCGCAAATTCCGCTTCGCACAGGGAGAGCCGACCCTGCCCTCGGGCTATATCGCCCCGGTGCAGGCTGAGGCCCCGGCACAGACAGAGCCTCAGCCGGAGGAAGCCTCCGACCCCGAACCTGACACGGAGGGCGCGGACGCCGCGCCTGCCGATGAACCCACTGCCGCAGCGGCAGAACAGCAATAAGGAGCATTGAACCATGAAACTGGAACAACTGTTGGAGGGCGTGCCCTATACGCTGGTGCAGGGCAGCCTTGAGCTTGACATCGAGGACATCATCTACGACAGCCGCAAGGCGGCCCCGGGGCGGCTCTTCGTCTGCATCGTGGGCACCCAGCGGGACAGCCATGACTATGCCGCCCAGTGTGCGGCCGAGGGAGTCACGGCGCTGGTCGTCCAGCACGACATCGACCTCTCTGCCGTCCCCGGCGTCACTGTGCTGAAGGTGGAGAGCAGCCGCTATGCGCTGGCCCTCATGAGCGGCAATCTCTTCGGCAACCCCTCCCGCCGGATGACCATGATCGGCGTCACCGGCACCAAGGGCAAGACCACCACCACCCATATGATCAAGAGCGTGCTGGAGGCCGCAGGCCGCAAGGTGGGCATGATCGGCACCAACGGCATCTACTTCCTCGGCCATCATCAGGAGACGGCCAACACCACCCCCGAGAGCTATGAGCTGCAGAAGACCTTCCGGGAGTTTCTGGACGCGGGCTGCGACACGGCTCTGATGGAGGTGTCCAGTCAGGGCCTCATGATGGACCGCGTGGCGGGCATCCACTACGACATCGGCGTCTTTACGAATCTCTCGCCCGACCACATCGGCCCCGGCGAGCACAAGACCTTCGAGGAGTACCGCAGCTGGAAGGGGCAGCTCTTCCGACGCTGCACCACCGGCGTCGTGAACATCGACGACGAGAACACCGAGGCCCTGCTGGAAGGCCACACCTGCAAACTCGTGACCTACGGCTGCCATGAAAAGGCCGACTACCGCGCTGGTACTTACCAGCTGCTGCGCACCCACGACTTCCTCGGCGTCCGGTTCCATGTCTCCGGCAAGGACGATATGGACGTCAGGGTCAATATGCCCGGCGAGTTCAGCGTCTACAACGCGCTGGCTGCCCTCACCGTGGGCAAGGTGCTGGGCCTGCCGGATGAGGCCATCCACGAGGGCCTGAGCCGCTGCGTGGTCAAGGGCCGCGTCGAGCTGGTGCCCATCAGCAGGAAGTTCACCATCCTGCTGGACTACGCCCACAACGAGGTCTCCACCGAGAGCCTGCTCACCACCCTGCGGGCCTATCACCCTCACCGGTTGGTGGTGGTGTTCGGCTGCGGCGGCAACCGCTCCAAGCTGCGCCGCTACGGCATGGGTGAGATCTGCGCCAAGATGGCTGACTTCTCCATCCTCACCGAGGACAACAACCGCTTTGAGAAGGTGGAGGACATCCTAGCCGACATCCGCGTGGGCATGAACAAGGGCAACCCCGACGCCAAATTCGTGGAGATCCCCGACCGCCTCGATGCGCTGCACTATGCCGTGGACCATGCACAGGAGGGCGACCTCATCGCCGTCATCGGCAAGGGCCACGAGACCTACCGCGACCGCGAGGGCGTCAAGACCCCCTTCCTTGAGCGGGAGCTGCTGGAAGAGTATGCCCAGCAGATCGGCCTTGAGTAAACTGTAATATTTGGACAAAAAAAATACCGGCTGTGCAGCTGCACAGCCGGTATTTTTTTTTGGATTCCGGAGGGAGTTAATTCTTTTCCGCCAGCGCCTTCTGGGCCTTTTTCTCGGGGATGAGGTTGGTCATGCTCTTGAGGCTGATGCCGATGGTGGAGAGGTTGTGCAGCATGGCCGAAGAGGCAGGCTGCAGGATGCCCAGAGCACCCAGTGCGATGAGGGCAGAGTTGAAGGTCAGCACAAAGCGGTAGTTGGCGCTGACGCGGCGCTGCAGGGAGTTGGCGATGGTCTTGAGGATGACCAGCTCCTCGAGGCTGTCGGCCTTGATGGTCACATCCGCGATCTCGCGGGCGATGGCAGCGCCGGAGTTGATGGCGATGCCGACGTCGGCGGCGGAGAGGGCGGGGGAGTCGTTGATGCCGTCGCCGATCATCACGACGGTGTGGCCCTCGGACTTGGCCTTCTGGACGAAGGCGGCCTTGTCCTCGGGCAGAACTTCGGCGAAGAAGCGGTCCACGCCCACCTGCTTTGCGATGGCGGCGGCGGTGCGCTCGCTGTCGCCGGTCATCATGACCGTGCGGGTGATGCCGAGGCTGCGCAGGGCGCGCAGCACACGGGCGGCTTCCGGGCGGAGCGGGTCGGCGATGCAGATGACGCCGGCCAGACGGCCCGAGGCAGCCAGATAGAGGTGGGAGTATTCCGGCTCGAGGTCGTCGAACTTCTGGCGCTCCTCCTCGGGGATGCTGCAGCGCTCGTCCTCAAAGACGAAGTGATGGCTGCCGATGACGACCCGGTTGCCGCTGACCCGGCTGGCGATGCCGTGGGCCACGATATATTCCACCTCGGAGTGCATCTCCTCGTGGGAGATGCCGCGCTCCTTGGCCTCCCGGACGACGGCGTTGGCCATCGAGTGGGGGAAATGCTCTTCGAGGCAGGCGGCCAGCTGAAGGACTTCGGCCTCGGTGCTGCCGGAGAAGGGCACGACCTTGACCACCTTGGGGGTGGCGCGGGTCAGGGTGCCGGTCTTGTCGAAGACGATGGTGTCGGCCTTGGACAGGGCCTCAAGGTATTTGCCGCCCTTGACGGTGATGTGGCTTGCGCCGCACTCCCGCATGGCGGACAGGACAGCCAGCGGCATCGAGAGCTTGAGGGCGCAGGAGAAATCCACCATCAGGCAGGAGATGGCACGGGTGGCGTTCCGGGTCAGGGCATAGGTGACGATGGTCGCGCCGAGGCACCAAGGCACCAGACGGTCGGCCAGAGCCAGTGCACGGTTCTCGGTGCTGGACTTGAGCTTCTCGGACTCCTCGATCATGGCCACGATCTTGTCGTAGCGGTTGGTGCCGCCCTCGGCCTTGGTGGTCAGGACGCATTCGCCCTCCTCCACCACCGTGCCGGCGTAGATGGTGGCACCGGTGATCTTCCGCACCGGCATGGATTCGCCGGTCAGCGCGGCCTGATTGACCATGGCCTCGCCCTCGATGACGGTGCCGTCCAGCGGGATCATGTTGCCGGAGCGGACGACGATCTCGTCGCCGGGGTGCACCTTGGTCAGGGGCATCAACACCTCGGTGCCCTGTGCGCGCACCCAGACCTTATCGACGTTCAGGGCCATGCTGCGGGCAAGATCGTCAAGGCTCTTCTTGCGGGTCCACTCTTCCAGCAGGGAGCCGACGTTGAGCAGGAACATGACCGAGCCTGCGGTGGCAAAATCCCTCCGTAGGATGGACACACCGATGCTCAGGGCGTCCAGCACCTCGACTTCCAGCCTGCGCCGCCACAGGCAGCGCACACCCTTCCAGAGGAAGTGGAGGGAGCGCAGCACCGTATAGGCGGCGTCGAGGGGGGCAGGCAGGAAGAGCTTGCGCAGCACCCGGCCCGCCACGAGGTCGTACATCTTTTCCTGATATTCCTGATTGATGCGGCGGCTGTCGGCGCTGGTGACCAGAGCGTCCAGCTCGGGGTCGTCGAAGCGGTAGCCGCTCAGGGCGGCGACGGCCGCCTTGCGGGAACCGGTGTAGCAGACGACCACGTCGCCCGTCCGCTCGTAGACCTTGGCCTTGCTGACAGCGTCGTGGTGGTTCAGGTAGGCTTCCAGCACGTCGGCCCGGTGCAGCGTCATCCGCACGTTGCAGACGTGTACCCGCAGACGGCCGCGGCTTTCATGAAGAACAGTACATTTCATATCTGAATATCCTCTGCGTATTGTAAAAACAGCCACGAAAAAGAGCCGCCCGCAGGCGGCTCAGAGGCTGTAAAATCACTCGTTGGTCTCGGCGGCGGCCTCAGCCGTGTCCTCGATGACCTCGGCCTCAGCCTTGGCAGCGCGGGCCTCGTTGATGGCCTTTGCATCCTCGAGGATGTCACTGGCCTGCTCCTGTACCTTGCTGACGGTCTCCATGGTGCAGTCCTTCATGCGCAGGACAGCGGCGGTGGTCTGGGTGTAGGCCTTCTTGGCATCGCTGCTGGACAGCAGCTTGAAGCCGGCAGAGCCGAACAGGGTGCCGGCAGCGAACAGAGCGATCTTCTTCATATCGACCATAGTTTATATACCTTCCTTTTATCGTACTTCACAGAGGTGTCGGGAAAGACACCGTACAAGTGTTTCTGCGGATATTATAGCGCGGATTTCGGAATTTGCAAGGTTTTTTGGCGATGTTAAGATGTATTAACTTTTTACGGAAAGTAGTTAGAGAGGACTGTCTCTTCGCGTTTTTTGAAGCAAACTACAGTTTGTATTTTCAAACAAACCGGGAATTTCAGAGAAATCTCGGCCAGAGTCTTGCGCAGGACGCCGCATCCGTTGTACAATAAACAATATATGACCAAAAACAGCGACAGGGCGGCGCGTTCCGGCCTGTTCCAGATAAGTGAGGCAGGAAATGGAAAAGAAAGAGATCCGTGTGCTGGCGCTCGACCTCGACGGCACCCTGACCAACGACCAGAAGGTCGTTACCCCCGCCACCCGGACAGCGCTGGACGCTGCCGCCGCCAAGGGCGTGACCATCGTGCTGGCTTCGGGCCGTCCCACGGCGGGCGTAGTGCCGCTGGCACGGGAGCTGGAGCTGGACAAGAAGGGCGGCTGCATCCTCTCCTACAACGGCGGCTCCATCACCGACTGCGCCACCGGCAGGACGCTCTACAGCCAGTGGCTGGATTCAAAATATGTGCCGGCCCTCTGTGCCTTTGCCAAGGAGCAGAAGGTGGCCATCGTCACATACAATGAGCAGGGCGTCGTCTCCGAAAGCCCCGAGGACCCGTGGGCGCTGAAGGAGTGCTTCACCTGCGGGCTGCCCATGCAGAGGGTGGAGGATCTCGCCGCCTATGTGGACTACCCCATCTGCAAGATGCTCATCACCCTCGACCCCGCACGCCGCGACGAGGTGCTGGCGGCAGGCCGGAAGGTGTTTGAAGGCAGGATCGACCTTTACCCGTCCAGCCCCTTCTTCATCGAGGCCGTGCCGCTGGGCGTCGCCAAGGACGTGAGCCTTGCGGGCCTGCTGGAAGAGATGGGCCTGACCCGCGACAACCTGATGGCCTGCGGCGACGGCCTCAACGACCGCTCCATGATCCGCTATGCCGGTGTGGGCGTGGCCATGCAGAACGCCGAGCCGCCCGTCAAGGAGGCCGCCGACTATGTGACGGAGGCCGACAACAACCACGACGGTGTGGCTGAGGCCATTGAGAAGTTCATTTTGTGAAAGGATACCAAACGCAAATGCCGCGCAACTTAGTTTTGTTCGATCTGGAGTGGAATATCGGCTATAAGCCCTTTACCTTCAATTACCATGGCGTCCAGCAGACGCTCCGGGGCGAGATCATCGAGATCGGCGCTGTCAAGATCGACGAGGACGCCAATGTGCTGGATACCTTCTCCATCCACCTCCGTCCCCGCATCTTCCGCAGCCTGCAGCACCACATCGCCAAAGTCACCGGTCTGACGCAGGAGGACCTCGACAAGGGCGAACCCATCCTTCAGGGCCTCCGCCGCTTCATGAAGTGGTGCGGCCCCGATGCCGAGTTTGCCGAGTGGGGGCTGGACGATGTGCCGGTGCTCAAGCAGAACCTCTTCCTGTGCAACCTCGACGAGAGCCGTCCGACGGTCTGGTACGACCTGCAGCAGATCTTCCTGCGGGAGCATCCCCGCAAAGAGGGCGAGGGGATGAAGCTGGAGAGTGTCGTCACCCGGATGGGCATCCCGATGGAGCGCCCCTTCCACGATGCTCTGTCTGACACCCTCTACACTGCCGACATCTGCCGCAGGCTGGACCTGCGGGCCGGGCTGGCCGCTTACCCTACCGAGGACGAGACGCTGCACCAGAACCTCTGCCCGACACCGGGCGACTACCGGGATTTCAAGGTGTTCCGGGGCTATCTGGAACAGTCCACATGGAAGCTGGACCCGGTCATCGGCACGATGGCCTGCCCGGTCTGCGGCACGGCCCTGCAGCCGGACGACGTCTGGCTGAAAAAGGGGAGCAGCGGCTGGTATACCCTGTCCCAGTGCCCTGTCTGTGCGGGCAAGGGCGGCGAGGCAGGCCGGGGCGTGTTCCAGAAATACCGGATGTCCCGCCGGGACGGCCTGCACTGGGCCTTCGCCCGCTGCATCCAGATGCCGGACGATGCCTCTCTGGCCAACTGGAAAAGGCAGCGCGCCCAGTATCTGGAACGCCAGCGCATCAAGGCCGAAAAGCAGGCCGCTGAAGCGGCCCAGAATACTTAAGAATAGAAAATCGTGCAGGAAAACGAGGGCCTGTTCCGTTGTTATAGGAGAGATGAGGCTGTAAAATGGCAAAATTGCTCAGATTTTGTTCATCTCCCGGTCATAGATGATGGATATACTATGATTCAATAATGGGCGGAAGCGAAAGGAAGGGTACGGGCACGATGGGAACGATGTTCATCGACGGGATACATCAGCTGGGTACGCTGGAATTCTGGAAGACATTGCTGGACAGCTTTGAGGGGCTGGGGCCGGTGGCACCTATCCTTCTGGCAATGGTGGAGTCCATCTTCCCGCCGCTGCCCCTCATCGCCATCGTGGCCCTCAACGTCGCAGCCCACGGAGGGCTGTTGGGCTTTGTCTACAGCTGGGTCGGCGTCGCTGCCGGAGGCACGGTGGTGTTCCTGTTCTGGCGGCGGGTGGTCAAGCGCTTTTTCTGGAAGCTGGCCTCCCGCTCCGAAAAGCTGAAAAAGGCCCAGCAGTGGGTCAGCCATGTGGACACCGCCACCCTCTTCATGCTGGCGGTCCTGCCCTTCACGCCCACAGCGTTTCTGCATCTGGCTTTCGGAATCTCGGATTTTGACGAGAAGCGCTATCTGCTCACCCTTCTGGTCGGAAAGGCCGTGATGGTGGCAATGATGGCCCTCTTCGGCCAGTCGCTGGTCAGCTCGCTGCGGAACCCGGTGTATCTCATCCTTGCCATCGCTATCTGGGCCGGGATGTACTGGGTGAGCAAGAAGCTCTGCAAAAAGCACGATCTGAACTGATAAAAATGCGAAGCACTTGACTTTTTTGCAGAGAGAGCATATAATAAAACCATAAAGGAACGGATGAGTATTCCATGTGCTCACCTGAAACTCAGCAAACAGAAGCCCCACGGTATTGCAGTACCGCGGGGCTTCTGTTTTGCGGGGATCAGTGCTTACCGGCCTTGAACCATCCGCCAAGCCACTTGTAGATGTATTCAGCGACTACACCTGCTGCGACGGACAGAATAAAGGAACGAATCTCATCCATGTGCTTTCACCCCCTTCCCCAATTTAATGGAGTCGGAAGGCCGACACCTACAGGATACCATAAAATTCGACGAAACACAAGAAAAGCCGCTGTACAGCTGTGAAGGGCTGCACGGCGGCTTTTGTGGTAGTGTGCTTAGTTCTCGGCCAGATTGCCGGTGTAGAGCTGGTAATACTTGCCTTTTTTGGCGATCAGCTCGTCGTGGCTGCCGCGTTCAATGATGCGGCCCTGCTCGAGCACCACGATGCAGTCCGCGTTGCGGACGGTGGAGAGGCGGTGGGCGATGACGAAGCTGGTGCGGCCATACATGAGGCCGTCCATGCCGCGCTGCACCAAAGCCTCGGTACGGGTGTCGATGGAAGAAGTAGCCTCGTCGAGGATGAGCACCGGCGGGTCAGCGACCGCTGCACGGGCGATGGCCAGCAGCTGACGCTGGCCCTGCGACAGGTTCGCGCCGTCGCCGGTCAGCATGGTGTTGTAGCCGTCGGGCAGACGCTTGATAAAGCCATCGGCATTGGCCAGACGGGCGGCGGCGATGCACTCCTCATCAGAGGCATCCAGCCGACCATAGCGGATGTTCTCCATGACCGTGCCGGTGAACAGGTGGGTGTCCTGCAGCACGATGCCCAGAGAGCGGCGGAGGTCGGATTTCCGGATCTTCTGGATGTTGATGCCGTCGTACTGGATCTTGCCGTCCTGAATGTCGTAGAAGCGGTTGATGAGGTTGGTGATGGTGGTCTTGCCGGCACCGGTGGAGCCGACAAAGGCGATCTTCTGGCCCGGACGGCCATAGAGGTTGATGTCATGGAGGACGGTCTTGTCCGACAGATAGCCGAAATCGACGTCGGTAAAGGTGATGTCGCCCTCCAGCTTGTGGTAGGTGGTGGTGCCGTCGTGGTGGGGGTGCTTCCACGCCCAGATACCGGTGCGTTCGCTGGTCTCCACGAGGGCGTCGTTCTTATCATACTTGGCGTTGACGAGGGTGACATAGCCCTCGTCGGCCTCGCTGGGTTCATCCATCATCTTGAAGATGCGCTCTGCACCGGCCAGCGCCATGATGATACTGTTGGCCTGCATGGATACCTGACTGATGGGCATATTGAAGCTCTTGTTCAGGGCGAGGAAGGCCATGACGGTGCCCAGCGTCACGCTGCCGACGCCGCTGACGGCCATGGCTGCGCCCGCCAGAGCGCAGATGGCATAGCTGATGTTGCCCAGCTGGGCAGTGACGGGCATGATGATGTTGGCAAAGCTGTTGGCCTGCTTGGCGCTGTCCTTGAGCTTATCGTTCAGCTCGCGGAAGCCCTCGAGGGTCTTCTGCTCGTGGGTAAAGACCTTGACGACCTTCTGGCCTTCCATCATCTCTTCGATGTAGCCGTTCACCTTGCCGAGGTCGCGCTGCTGGGCGATGAAGAACTTGCCGCTCTGCTGGGTGATCTTCTTGGAGCAGAACATCATCAGGGCCACCATCAGCATGGTGACGATGGTGAGCTGCCAGCTCAGCATACACATGCTGGCAAAGACAGAAACGATGGTGATGGCGCTGGATACCAGCTGGGGGATGCTCTGGCTGAGCATCTGACGGAGGGTATCCACGTCGTTGGTGTAGACGGACATGATGTCGCCGTGGGGATGGGTATCAAAGTAGCGGATGGGCAGGCTCTCCATGTGGGTGAAGAGCTGGATGCGCAGATTGCGCAGGGTGCCCTGCGTGACGTTGACCATGATGCGGGCATTGAGCCATGCAGCGAGGATGCCCACCACATAGATGCAGCCCACCCGCATCAGTGCACCGGCCAGCGGCGCAAAGCTGGGGTCCTGTTGCTGGGTCATGGGGATGATGTAGTCGTCGATGAGGGTCTGGAGGAACAGGCTGGCCTGCACGTTGGCCAGTGCGCTGACCACGATGCAGATGAGCACGAGGATGCAGTGGGGCAGATAGTGCTGGAACACCTCAGCCATGATGCGCTTGAGCAGTCTGCCCGGGTTTTCGACCTTCGGACGCGGGCCTCCCATGCCGCGGGGGCCGGGGCCGTGGACGACCTTTGCTTTCTGTTCTGCCATTACTGCTCACCTCCCTGCTTGTCGAAGTCGCCGCTGCCGCCCTGTGTCTGGCTGTTGTAGACTTCCTGATAGATCGTGTTGGTCTTCAGCAGCTCCTCGTGGGTGCCCAGACCGTTGATCTGGCCATTGTCCAGCACAAGGATGCGGTCGGCATCCTGCACCGAGGAGATGCGCTGTGCGATGATGATCTTGGTGGTGCCGGGGATCTCCTCCCGGAACGCCTTCCGGATCTTTGCGTCGGTGGCGGTATCCACGGCGCTGGTGGAGTCGTCGAGGATCAGGATCTTCGGCTTGCGCAGCAGGGCGCGGGCGATGGTCAGGCGCTGCTTCTGGCCGCCGGACACGTTGGAGCCGCCCTGCTCGATCCAAGTGTTGTACTTGTCCGGGAAGCGCTCAATGAACTCATCGGCACAGGCCAGCTTGGCCATCCGGATGCACTCTTCCTCGCTGGCGTTCTCGTTGCCCCAGCGGAGGTTGTCGAGGATGGTGCCGGAGAACAGGACGTTCTTCTGGAGCACCATGGAGACCTCCCGACGGAGGACATTGAGGTCGTAGTCCCGGACATCCACGCCGCCCACGCTGACGGTGCCGCTTTCGGCGTCGTACAAGCGAGGGATGAGCTGCACCAGACTGGACTTTGCGCTGCCGGTGCCGCCGATGATGCCCAGCGTCTCGCCGGGCCGGATGTCGAAGGTGATGTCGTTCAGGACGGGCTGGCCTGCACCATGCTTATACTTGAAGGAGACATGGTCGAAGCGGATACTGCCGTCCTTGACCTCCTGCACCGGGGCCTTGGCCGGGGGCAGGTCGGTCTTTTCGTCCAGGACCTCGACGATACGCTTGGCGGAGGCAGCGGACATGGAGATCATGACGAAAGCCATGCTCAGCATCATCAGGGCCATCAGGATGTTCATAATGTAGCCGAACAGGGCGTTCAGCTGGCCGGTGGTCAGTGCGCCGTGGAGGATGTACTTTGCGCCGAACCAGCTCAGGGCGATGTTGCAGCCATAGATGGCCGTCAGCATGGCGGGGTTGTTGAAGCTCAGGCGGCTCTCGGCGTTGACGAACTGCTGGTACAGACCCTCGCAGGCCTTGGTGTACTTCTCGTTCTCAAAGCCCTCGCGGACGAAGCTCTTGACCACGCGGATGGCAGAGACATTCTCCTGCACCGAGGCGTTCAGGTTGTCGTAGTTCTTGAAGACCCGGTCGAAGATCTTGAAGGTGGGCACCATGATGCTGGCCAGTACAGCCAGAAGGAAGGCGATAGCCACCACGAAGATGAGAGTCAGCGGGCCGCCGATGGAAAAGGCCATGATGAGGGCGAACACCAGATGGACCGGGGCGCGCACACACATACGCTCCATCATCTGGAAGGCGTTCTGTAAGTTGGTCACGTCGGTGGTCATGCGGGTGACGAGGCCGGCGGTGGAGAATTTGTCGATGTTGGAGAAGGAGTAGTGCTGGATGTTCTCGTACATCGCATCGCGCAGGTTGCCGGCGAAGCCGGTGGATGCCTCGGCGGCATACTTGCCCGCCAGAATGCCCAGCAGCAGAGCAATGGCCGCCACTGCGAAGGTGAGCAGGCCATACTTGAGGATGGCGTTCATATCGCCTTTTGCAATGCCAAGGTCGATGATGAAGGCCATGATGGTGGGCAGCAGGATGTCCATGACGGCTTCCAGCGCGGAAAACATCGGTGTCAGGATCGCGGCGCGCTTATACTCGCCCAGATGAGACACAAGTTTTTTTATCATCTGTGGAACCTCCTTTGAATAATTGTTTGGTACGGAACAATTTTATACAAAACAATTTTAATGTCAATGCTTTTTTCAAAGTTTCGGAAAAAGTTCATATTTGTTTCACTTCAAGCCCAGATATAGTTTATTCAGCAGCCGCAGCAGCTCGGTGTTCTCTTCTTCCGTCAGCAGGCCGGCGACGTATTCGTCGGTCTGGTGGAGGGCGAGCATGGTATTTTCGTGGAACTGGCGGCCCTTTTCGGTGAGCACCAGCTGCTTGAGGCGGGCGTCCTGCGCGACACTCTGACGGGCGATGTAGCCCTTGCGCTCCATGAGCTGTAAAATATTGGTGACGGTGGAGCGGGTGATGGAGAACTCCCGCTCGATGTCCCGCTGGAACACGGGGGTGTCGGAGTTCCGGTAGAGGTACTCCATGATCCAGCCGTGCATGGGGGTCACGGCCTCCACGCCGTTGGCGCGGGAGATCTGGCCGATCCTGCGGAAGATGAGATTGTTCACCCGGCGCAGCTGGGCCGGGATGACCTGCGGAGTCTCCCACGGCGGTGCGACAGGAGTGCAGCAAGGCTCGATTTCTTTACGCATAGTTATCATCCTTCTGTTCGTTATATGGCAGAGCTGTGAATGTTCGGAGGTCGAACTGTTTCACATAAAACTGTTTGATACAGGACTATTATGGACCAAAAAAAGAGGGCTGTCAACCCTCTTTTGTGCCTAGTCCCACCGGCCCAGCCCTGTCAGGATGGCGATGGCGACTTCGGGCTTGTTTGTGACCACGAGTTCCGGGTCGAGCCGGAACAGCTGGCGCAGGTCATCCCGGCTGTCATTGCCCACCGGCCACGGCGCGACCTTGAAGCCGTGGGCGTGGGCGTTGGAGATCAGGTCTTTGTCCCGGAAAAAGGCGTGGTACTCCGGCCCGATGTAGTCCACCGGAAAGCTGAACTGTGCGACGTAATTCACGAAATCGGTCTGGTAGTAATACTGCTGTAAGATCTGAGCCAGATTCATGCCGGGGAAGATGGAGTAGAGGAAATCGAGGCGGTCTTTCAGATAATAAAGAAGGATGCTGTTCTCCTCGTCGAGGCTGTTGGGGTCTTCCAGCAGGGCTGCCGCTTCGCTGACGGCCTGCGGGCTGGAAAGCTTCTCTGCGAGAGGGTCGGTCTTCTTGAGGCCCAGCTTTTCCCAGAAGGTGGCGGGCTGGACGAGGATGGACTCGGGGCTGGAGGTCATGGCACAGATGGCCATCTGGGGCATCCGCTCCTTCACCCGGCGGAGAGCGCCGTACTCGAAGGCCGTGATGACGGCCTTTTCTTCCAGTCCCGCGTCGAGGACGGCGTCGATGACCCGGTCTGCGATCTCCTCGTCCCGGTCGAAGTAGGGCTTCAGCTCGATGTGGATCATCTGGAAGCCCTGCGCGACTTCCAGCACCTCTTCGAGGGTGGGGATCTGCTCGCCTGCGTACTCGGGGCTTTTCCAGCTGCCGAAATCCAGCTTCCGCAGCTCGTCGAAGGTCATGTCCGGGATGTTGCCGTGGACGCCGGCCTTGAGGTCGGTGAAGTAGTCATGGGCCACCACAAGGTGACGGTCCTTGGTGAGCTGGACGTCGCACTCGAAGCCGTCTGCGCCCAGCGTCTTGGCCAGACGGAAGGACGTCAGCGTGTTTTCGGGGGCCAGATGGGACGCGCCGCGATGGGCGATGATAAGAGGGCGCATGGGCAAAGCTCCTTAAAAGACAGATTGTTGAAAAAATACTACCGTACATGATACACGTTTTCACAAATTCCGTCAATGACGGCGCTTCACAGGGGGAGAAGAAGGGCGAAAGTATGACTTTTATCGTCAAAACGACGAAAAAATAAGCTGGATTTTAGCACTTTTCACGAGAAAAAACCAAAAATCAGCCCATTTCTCTCCTATCTGTTTCTTCCCAACGGACAATTCCTATGGTAAGATTATAGTGTAATGAATCAAACCTCTCCGTCAGCGCTGACGCGCTGCCCCCCTGAAGAGGGGAGCGAGACTGAGAGGTTATCCCAAACGAAAAGATACCTACGGAATAAGGGAAATGGAGAGTTTTGCTATGACTGAGTTCAAGCCCATCAAGGAAGGCAAGGTCCGCGAGATCTACGACAACGGCGACAGCCTCATCATGGTCGCCACCGACCGCATCTCTGCATTTGATGTTATCTTAAAGAATAAAGTCACCAACAAGGGCAAGGTGCTCACCCAGATGAGCAAGTTCTGGTTCGACTACACCCGCGACCTGCTGCCCAACCATATGCTGAGCGTGGACGTGAAGGAGATGCCGGAGTTCTTCCAGCAGCCCCAGTACGAGGGCCGCAGCATGATGTGCCGCAAGCTGACCATGCTGCCCGTCGAGTGCATCGTCCGCGGCTACATCACAGGCAGCGGCTGGGCCAGCTACCAGAAGACCGGCAAGGTCTGCGGCATCCAGCTGCCCGAGGGCCTGCAGGAGTCCGAGAAGCTGCCTGAGCCGATCTACACCCCCTCCACCAAGGCCGAGATCGGCGATCACGACGAGAATATCTCCTACGAGCAGAGCATCGATGTGCTGGAAAAGCAGTTCCCCGGCCACGGCGAGGAATACGCCACCAAGCTGCGCGACTACACCATCGCCCTGTATAAGAAGTGCGCCGAGTACGCCCTCTCCCGCGGCATCATCATCGCCGATACCAAGTTCGAGTTCGGTCTGGACGAGGACGGCAATGTCATCCTCGGCGACGAGATGCTGACCCCCGATTCCTCCCGCTTCTGGCCGCTGGAGGGCTACGAGGCAGGCCACGGCCAGCCCTCCTTCGACAAGCAGTTCGTCCGCAACTGGCTCAAGGCCAACCCCGACAGCGATTACGACCTGCCGCAGGACGTCATCGACAAGACCATCGCCAAATATGAGGAAGCCTACGAGATGCTGACCGGCAAGAAGCTGTAAGGCTCCCGGAAATTCCGACCACCGCCCGCTTTGGGGAAGACCAGAGCGGGCGGTTTTTGCGTTGCGGTGTTTTACCTCTTGAACAGGGCGGTGGGTGGTGTTACAATAGCACAAGTAACGGGCACATTTTCGGCCCTTTGGTGTAAGAAAAAGGAAGCCGTGCGGACGGCGAAAGGAAACAGTCAAATGGAGATCAGCACGCGGGAGAAACTCTTGCAGACCATCAGCAGGTACATCATCATCACCCTGAGCATCAGCATCATGACCATCGGCGTATACTTCTTCAAATTCCCCAACAACTTCGTCTTCGGCGGCGTGACCGGCGGCGCAGCCCTTGTGGCAAAGCTCACCCCCCTGTCGGCCTCGGCCTTCTCGTCGTGGGCAAACGTCATCCTGCTCGTTCTGGGCTGGATCTTTCTCAGCAAGGATTTTGCCATCAGCACCGGCTGGGCCACCGTCGTTATGAACGTGGAGCTGGCTGTGTTCGAAAAATATGTCCCCCTCAGCGGCCCCCTGTCCGACCAGCCCATGCTGGATCTGGTCTTCGCCATCGCCCTGCCTGCCATCGCGTCGGCCCTGCTCTTCAATGTGGGCGCCTCCTCCGGCGGCACCGATGTCATCGCCCTTATCCTGAAAAAATATACCCATATGCAGAACACTGGCGAGGCTCTCTTCATCACCGACCTTGCCATGGTGCTGGCAGCCTGCTTCGTGTTCGACCTCTACACCGCCCTTTACTCCTTCGTGGGCCTGACGGTGAAGAGCCTTGTCGTCGATGCGGTGCTGGAACAGATGAAGATGTGCAAGGCCATCCTCATCATCTGCGATGACAAGGATCCCATCTGTGACTTCGTCATGCGGAAGCTGGTGCGCGGTGCCACCTACACCCCCTGCTACGGTGCCTACACCGACCGCCCCCACTACATGATCTATACCACCCTTACCCACCGCGAGGCCCTGCAGCTACAGGCCTTTATCCACAAAGAGAACCTCAACGCCTTCATCTCGATGCTCAGCACCACCGAGGTGTTCGGCAAGGGCTTCAATCACGCATAAAAAATAATCAGCAGGATAAGCACAGCTGTGTCATTCCTCGGAGAGGAATGATGCAGGTGTGCTTTTTCTTTGTTCTGCTTATTCAGCTCCACCCGCAGCAGCTTGGTGTCCTTGCTGCTGAGGATATCCTGTTGTCTTAACGGCATTGCCTGCAAAGGAGGGCTTTTTTGTTTGCGCTCAAATGTGCTATAATAAGAAAAGTGTCGTTATTTGGTGAGGAGGCTGGAATCGAATGGACTTAAAGGAGCAAAAGTACGTCTGCACCCTTGCAGAGTGCAAGAGCCTGACCCGCGCCTCGGAGCGGCTGTATATCTCGCAGCCCGCACTGAGCCTGTACATCAATAATGTGGAAAAGAATCTGGGTGCGCCGCTGTTCGAGCGGAATGGCCGGAAATTCGAGCTGACGTGGCTGGGCAAGCAGTATGTGGAAAAGGCTTCTCAGATGCTGGAGCTGGAGCGGCAGTTCGAGGCGGTGATGCGGCAGACGGAGCAGGAGAGTGCCGGGCAAGTGCGTATCGGTATCGCACAGCGGCGCGCCATCTGGTTTCTGCCTGCGGTGCTGTCGGTGTACGAGCGGGAGTGGCCGCAGGTGGATGTGGTCATCCGGGAAGGAAATCTGGCCGATTTGACCATCATGCTGAAAAACCGGGAGCTTGACCTTGTGGTGCTGAGCCAGAGCGATGTAACGTCCGAGATGGAGACTGTCCCACTGGGCATGGAAGATTTTCTGCTGATGGTGTCCGGAGACCATCCGCTGAACGAAAAGGCGGTTCCCGTCGAAGGCTCAAAGCTCGACTTCCTTGACCCGCACCTTCTGAGCGGTGAGACGATATTTCTGAACACCGAGATGCAGAGCGCCCGGCGGGTGGAAGAGAAGATCCTGAAAGATTACAAGGTCAAGCCGGGACGCATCCGGGTAGTACGCAATATGGAGCTTGGCGCACAGCTGGTGGCCGAGGGTCTGGGTGTGGGCTTTATCCGGCAGGGCTATCAGAAGAGCATCCACTATCCGAAGCCGGTGAAATATTACACCATCGATAGTTCCAGGTACGGACAGGATGTTGTGGTGGCCTACCGTCAGGATGTGGAGCTGACCAAACCCATGCGAGCTATGATCATGCAGATGAAGGATGCAGCAGAGGAGTATTTGGAGTTTTGATAAACTAAACATAAGAATTCCAAAATGAAGATATAATTTTTTCAAAATGTACAAAGCGCCTCCGATTTGGTAAACTGAAAGTACCAAAAATGGAGGTGCTTATTATGTTGGAGGAAAAACTGGAGCGAAGCGTTGAGCAGAGCGCAGCTGCCCTGACTGCAATGGCAGACGACTTCTTCGACCATCCGGAAGTGGGTCAGCAGGAGTTTCATGCATTTGAGACCCTGACCGGCTGGCTGGAAAAAGAAGGCTTCACTGTGGAGCGTGGTATTGCTGGTATGAAGACGGCGTTCCGTGCCGTCTGGAAGCACGGCGAGGGCGGCCCGAACATCGGCCTGCTCTGCGAGTACGACGCTCTGGCCGGTCTGGGCCATGCCTGCGGCCACCATATGCAGGGGCCGGCCATTCTGGGCGCAGCCAAGGCACTGAAAGATGCAGCCATCGACGCACCGTATACCATCACGGTCTACGGCACACCTGCTGAAGAGACCATCAGCGGCAAGGTCGTGATGCTGGAAAACGGCTGCACCTTTGAGGAGCTGGATGTGGCGCTCATGATGCACGGCGGCCCGGCTACGCAGGTGGATGTCAAGTCGCTGGCACTCAACAAGCTCAAAATCATCTACCACGGTGTCTGCTCTCACGCAGCGCTCAAGCCCGAAAAAGGCCGCAGCGCACTGGACGGCCTGATCCTGGCTTGTCAGGGCGTCGAGTTCCTACGGGAGCATGTTCCCTCGGACGTTCGGATGCACTACACCATCGTCAACTGCGGCGGCACGGCGGCAAATGTGGTGCCCGGCTATGCAGAAGCGAGTATGTATGTCCGCTCCTACAACCGCACGGAGTTGGACGGCGTGGTGGCCCGCGTCAAGAAGGTATTGCAGGGTGCGGCCATGATGACAGAGACGGAAGTGGAGATCATCGAGGAAAAGAGCCTCGACAACAAGATCCCGGTGCTGTCCCTCAACGAACTGGTGATGGAGCAGGCCGAGAAGGTCAAAGCTCCCTGCATCCGTCCGGCCCGCCAGAAGACCGGCTCCACCGACTTCGGCAACGTGATGCGCCATGTGCCCGGCACCTGCATCCGCGTGGCCTTTGTCCCGGAGGGTGCAGCAGCTCACTCGCAGGAGTATCTGGATGCCGGCAAGACCGAAGCGGCCCACAATGCGGTGGTCTACGGCGCAAAGATTCTGGCTCTGACGGGCGCACAGCTCATTGAGAACCCGGAAAAGCTGGAAGCCATCAAGAAGGAGTTCCATGAGAATCTGGCCAAAGAACTGCACGGCCAGAGCTGACGCTTTGGCGCGTCAAAAGAGAGGAGAAAATTATGGAAACGAAAAAGAAGCAATTCAAGATGCCGCATACCTTCGTTATCATCGGCATCATCATCCTGTTTGCGGTCCTGCTGACCTGGATCATCCCGGCAGGCTCCTACACCCGCTTCGAGAACGAAGCAGGCATTAAGGTCATCGACCCCAACGATTTCAACTACATTGATAAGACTCCCGTCAATCCGCTCGAAATTCCGCTGTACATCGTCAAAGCCTTCATCAAGCGCATTGATCTGATGCTGGTCATCATGTTCGCAGGCGGTGCCTTCCACATCCTGACCAAGACCGGCGCACTCCACGCTGTGGTTGCCAAGATGGCAAAGATCTTCTCCACCCGCGTCTATCTGTTCCTGCCTATCCTGACGCTGGTGTTCGGCCTCATCTGCACCACGCAGGGCGTCAACCTGTTCATTGCCTTTGCACCGATCATGGTCATGATGGCTTTTGCGATGGGTCTGGACTCCATCACCGGTGCATCCATCATCCTGCTGGGCGGCGCCATCGGTTTCTCCACTGGCCCTCTGAACATCAACACCACCATTGTGGCTCAGAAAATTGCCGGTCTGCCGCTGTATTCCGGCGTGGGATACCGCTTTATCTGCTTTGCTGTGTTCTATGTTATCACGAACATCTACCTCATCCGCTACGCACTGAAGATCCAGAAGCATCCCGAACTCAGCCCCATGTACGAGATCGACAAGACCAGCGAGTTCCGCAATGCTGCTGACCTCGACTCCTTCGGCAAGCTGGACGCCCGCAAGATCCTCATCATGCTGGTCTTCTTCGCATCCCTTATCCTCATCGTCTACGGCGGCATCAAGCTCGACTGGGATATGGCTGAGACTGCATCTGTCTTCCTCGCACTGGCTGTCATCGAAGGCGTGCTGGGCGGCTTTGGCCCCTCCGCGATTTCCAAAGAGTTCCTTGAGGGCTGCAAGAAGATGCTGGGCGCTGCCTTCATCATCGGCATGGCACAGGCGATCAGCAGCATCATGAACGCCGGTCACATCACCGATACCGTTGTCCACGCACTGGCAAACGGCCTGAACTTCGTCCCCACCATCCTGCTCGGACCCGCCATGCTGCTGGCAAACACCATTATCAACGTCTTCCTGACTTCCGGCAGCGGTCAGGCCGCAGCTGTCATTCCCATTCTGGCACCTCTGGCCGACCTCGTGGGCGTTACCCGTCAGACCGCAATTCTTTCCTTCAACTTCGGCGACGGCTTCTGCAACTACGTCCTGCCCACTTCCACCGCTCTGATGGGTATCATCAGCGCTGTGAACATTCCCTATGACCGTTGGATGAAGTTCATGTGGAAGCTGTTCCTCATCTGGCTGGCCGTCGGTTCTGTGCTGCTGATGATCGCACAGGCGATCCACCTCGGCCCCATGTGAACTGGAAGGCGGCAAAAAAATCAGACTATGGCGTCAACAATAAAAGAAATCAAAAATCCCTGGATCCGGACGCTGGCTGAGTATGGTCTCATCACGGTCAGCATCTGGATCATGGTCATCGGCATCTACTTTTTCAAATTCCCAAACCACTTTGCCTTCGGCGGCGTGACCGGCTTTTCCACCGTGTTCAGCCAGCTGCTCCACTGCTCGGCAAGTACCTTCACCACCGTTGCCAACTACGCGCTGCTGGTGCTGGGCTTCATCTTTCTGGGCAAGAGCGTCGGCATCCGCACCGTTTATGCAACCATCGTTATGTCGGTGAGCTTGCAGGCACTGGACGCTCTGGTGCCGATGCACGGTACTCTGACCGACCAGCCTATGCTGGAGCTGGTATTTGCCATTATGCTCCCGGCTATCGGTTCGGCGATCCTGTTCAACATCGACGCATCCTCGGGCGGCACGGATGTCATCGCCATGATTCTGAAAAAGTACACCAGCATGAACATCGGTTCTGCCCTGATGGCAGCGGATGTGGCGGCTGTGGGCCTCTCGTTTGCAATGTACGGCCCCTCCACCGGTCTGTTCTCCATCATGGGTCTGGTGGCCAAGTCGATGGTGGTGGATAACGTCATCGAAAATATGAACCTCTGCAAGTGCTTCAACATCGTGTGTGAGCACCCGCAGGCCATCTGCGACTTCATCATCCACGATTTGAACCGGAGCGCGACCACCTTTGAAGCGCGCGGCGCGTACTCTGACGCCCACAAGACGGTCATCATGACCACCATGCGGCGCAGTCAGGCCATCCGCCTGCGCAACTTCATCTGCCAGCAGGAGCCGACGGCCTTTATCATGATAGAAAATTCCAGCGAGATCATCGGTAAGGGCTTCAGCCCCGTGTAAAAAAGGATTTTTCCGCAGCAGGCAAAACGCACAGCCAGTGGTTTTGCCTGTTTTGCACTACCCGACCGGATGACATTCCGTACAGGAAAACGGGTGAAGCGGAAGAGAAAATGCAAGGCTTCCATGACCAAATGGAATAAATCTTGTGTACAAGAGAAATTTTTGGCGATTCTTAACGAATATTAAGACGAAAGCTATGCCTTTTGTAAGATTGTCCGATTATGATAGAACCATCAGGAGCGGTGCGGAAGAGTGCCGCCCCGCAAGAACGGTATAATGAATGAAGAAACCACCTGCCAAGGAGGAAAAAAGCATGGAGATCAAGAAAGCAGCCACGGCTGGTACTCTGGAATCCAGCGACTGCATGGTGACCGTGGAGCCGGGCGAGGGCAAGATCGATTTCTCCCTCGAAAGCTCCGTCATCCACCAGTACGGCAACCAGCTGCGCAAGGTCGCGCTGGAGACCCTGAAGAATCTGGACATCGATAACGTCCGCATCACCATCGTGGACAAGGGCGCACTGGACTGCACCCTGAAAGCCCGCATCGAGGGCGCTGTTTATCGCTCTGTTGACCAGTATGAGGATCTGCCTTGGGGAGGTGCCATTCGATGAATAATCCGAACAAGAAGCGCCTGCGCCGCACGATGATGTTCCTGAATGCGCAGAAGCCCGGTCTGATCAAAGATCCCTACATCTATAAGGCCGACTCCCTGATGCTGGACCTCGAGGACGCTGTCGCCGAGAACCAGAAGGATGTCGCCCGCTTCAGCCTGTACCACGCCCTGAAGACCGTGGATTACCGCGGCGCCGAGCGGGTCGTCCGCATCAACGGTCTGGACACCCCCTACTGGCGGGAAGACATCCGCGCCTGCGTGGCCGGCGGCTGCGACTCCATCCGCATCCCCAAGACCGAGCACGCCGAGGATGTCCGCCGCGTGGCTGCTGCCATCGCCGAGGACGAGAAGACCTATGGCCGTCCCGAGGGCGAAGTCCTCATCATCGCCGCTCTGGAGTCTGCCCGCGGCGTCATGAACGCTCTGGAGATCTGCGAGAGCGATGAGCGCCTGTTCGGCATCGCACTGTCCGGCGGCGACTACACCAAGGATCTGCAGACCCACATCACCGGCACCGGAATCGAGCTGATGGGTGCCCGCCAGCAGATGATCATTGCCGCCCGCGCTGCCGGTGTGCAGTGCTTCGACACCGTCTACACCGACCTGAAGGATATGGATGGCTTCCGCAAGGATGTGGAGAACATCCACCTGATGGGCTTCGATGGCAAATCCATCATCAACCCCCGTCAGATCCCCATCGTCCACGAGATCTTTACTCCCACCCAGAAGGACATCATCTTCGCCGAGAAGGTCGTCAAGGAGATCGACTCCAAGAAGGCTCTGGGCATCGGCGTCTTCACCGTCGATGGCAAGATGATCGACATCGCCTTCTACGACGGCGCAAAGCGCACCATCGATCTGGCCAAGGCATCCGGCGTGTATAAGGGGGATTTGTGATTATGTTGAACGCAGTCGGCAGAGAAATTCCCGAAGAGATCCTCGAGCGCACCGGCAAAGAGGTCTTTCAGGGCAACAACTATAAGGACGGCAAGGCTTTCCAGAAGGCCAGCCCGAAAGTCACCCCCGTGATGCGCAATGACCACGATAAGATGGTCAAGGACATTCACGAGGCCCTCGTCAAGTGCAACGCACACGACGGCATGACCGTTTCCTTCCACCACCACTTCCGCGAGGGCGACCTCGTGGTCTGCATGGTCATGGAAGAAATCCACAAGATGGGCTTCAAGAACATCACCCTGAGTGCAAGCTCTCTGGGCAAGGCCCATGACGCCCTCGTCCCTATGATCGAGGACGGCACCATCGTCAACATCGAGTCCTCCGGCGTCCGCGGCAAGATCGGCGATGCCATCTCCCACGGCAAGCTGAAGGGGCTGGCCACCATGCGCAGCCACGGCGGCCGTGTCCGCGCCATTGAGACCGGCGAGACCCATGTGGACATCGCTTTCATCGGTGCACCCTCCTGCGATGAGTACGGCAACTGCTCCGGCATGGGCGGCAAGACCAACTGCGGCGTGCTGAGCTACGCCTATGTGGACGCCGATATGGCCGACTATGTAGTGGCCATCACCGACTGCCTCGTGGATTACCCCAACTACCCCGCAGAGATCAACCAGACCAAGGTGGATTACGTCTGCGTCGTGGATCAGATCGGCATCCCCGAGAAGATCGCTACCGGTGCTGCTAAGCCCACCACCGACCAGCGCAAGATCCTGATGGCTGAGTACTGCACCCAGGTCGTGGCAAACACCCCCTACTTCAAGGACGGCTTCTCCTATCAGACTGGTGTCGGCGGCGCATCCATCGCCTCCACCATCTCTCTGGCCAAGATCATGGAGGAGAAGAACATCCATATGGGTCTGGGTGTCGGCGGCCTGACCAAGCCCATGTGCGAGCTGCTGGACCGCGGTCTGGCCCGCAAGCTGGTGGATACGCAGGACTTTGACCTCGACGCGGTCAACAATGTCCGCACCAACCCCAACCACTTCCCCATCTCTGCTGGCGAGTATGCAAGCCCGATGAACAAGGGCGCTTTCGTCAACAAGCTGGATTACGTCATTCTGGCCTCTCTGGAAGTGGATACCCACTTCAACTGCAACGTCGTCGTCGGTTCCGATGGCATCATCACCGGCGCACAGGGTGGCCATCCCGATACCGCACAGGGTGCAAAGTGCACCATCGTCATCGCTCCTCTGCTGCAGGGCCGCATCCCCGCCATCTGCACCGACGTCACCACCGTCACCACCCCGGGCGAGAGCGTTGACATTGTCGTCACCGACTACGGTGTGGCCGTCAACCCCCGCCGTCCTGACCTGCTGGAGGCTCTGAAGGCCGCTGACTGCGTGCCTCTGAAGACCATCGAGGAGCTGCGCGACATCGCCTACTCCATCGTCGGCGAGCCGGAGAAGGTCCAGTTCGGCGACCGCATCGTGGGCATCATCGAAGCCCGCGACGGCACGGTCATGGATGTCGTCCGCGAAGTCAAGCCTTTCTCTTTCCGCGAAGATTGAGTGATATAGCGTAAAAACGGGTTTGTGGCTTGCCAACCACGCTTCGGAATGGATTCACGGATATTCCTTCGCTCTTCTCACCCCCGTTTTTGCGTCTGGACACGCACACAAGCTTCATGCGATTCTCCTTTTTCAAGGTTTTGTGTTTTATACCGGCATAAAACCAAAGAGCAGCCAGCTGCACCGCGCGCAGCTGGCTGCTCTTCTTTTTGTTTTTGAAAAAGGATGTCCTTACGGCACGAACCGGTAGCCCACGCCCCGGATGGTGATGATGTGCTGGGGGGTGCGGGCGTTGTCCTCGATCTTGCTGCGCAGACGGTTGATGTAGACCATGATGGCGTTGTCGTCCACAGCGATGAGGTTGCCCCAGATCTGCTCGTAGATCATATCCTTGGTGAACACCTGCTGCGGGTGGCGGACAAAGAGGAGAAGCAGGCTGCGCTCCTTCTCCGAAAGGTTCAGCTCCACGTTGTTTTTGTAAAAGCGCATGGTGGTGGTGTCACAGAGGAAGGGGCCGCAGCTGATCTGCTGGCTGTTCTCCTGTGAGAAGCTCTTGCTGCGGCGGATAAGGGCTTTGACCTTCGCGCCTAAGATCTGGGGGCGGAAGGGCTTGGTCACATAGTCGTCTGCGCCCAGAGACAGGCCGTACATGAAATCATAATCCTCGTTGCGGCCGCTGATGATGATGACCGGCGTGGTGACGCCGTTGCGCCGGATGGTCTGAATAACGTCGAAGCCCTCCATGTCTCCCAGCGTGATGTCCATCAGGATCATATCCAGCGTGCCGCTCTGCCGCGCAATGACGTCCAGTGCAGCCGCGCCGCTGTTGACGACGAGAGGGTCCATCTCGTTGCTGATCATAACTTTCGATAAAAGTTTGCAAATTGCTGGATCATCGTCTACAATAAGAACATGATACGACATGATAACTCCCTGTACTTTTCTGACCGGAACGGTTGATTCTGCTTACGCTTACATAAATAAAATTATAACATTTTTAGACAGGAAGAGCAAGACCGCCCCAAAGGAGGATATGAAATGAAGGAGAAAACTGCCCCGAAAAAGACATGGCTCCAGACCCTGCGCGCCCTGTGGGTGCCGCTGGCCATCGGCATCGTGACGGTGGCCGCGCTGGCCCTTGTGGTGGGGGCGGTGTGGCAGGACTACCGCACCGCCCTGATGACCAGCCAGACGCGGCAGATGGAGCTGGTGGTGCAGAGCACCGCCGACAGCATCCGCGTCCTGCTGGAGGAATACGCTGACCGACTGGACTCCATCGCCGAAAAGGTGGCGGCGGATGCAGGTCTCCGCCCCACCGTGGCCCGGAGCGACACCATCCGGGACGTCTGGCTGGAAAACAGCAACGGCGAGGTCGTCTACAGCTGCTATGAACTCAGCGCGGTCTGTGATGTCCTTATCACCCGGACAGAGAAGATCTCCTACTGGCAGTACCACAGCGGGGATGAACACTATCTTGTGATGAAAAAACAGGCGGGGGAGAAGACCGTCTGCCTCGTGGTGGACGCTACGGTCATGTACCAGCAGCTCATCTCGGAGATCCACGTCGGCACCAACGGTTACATCATGATAAAGAACGACGACAATCTTGTGGTCATGCACCCCGAGGCCGTCCAGTGGGGCATCAAGGTCGTGGAGGGCCGCCAGCGCATCTATAAGGATCGGACGCTGGACCTGAGCAGCCTGAGCGAGCTGCTGCGCGCCCAGCAGGAGGAGGAAGCCGGCACGCTGGATTACTATTCCTACTGGTGGACCGACCCGAGCCTGCCCCGGGTGCATAAAATAAGCGCCTTCCGCCATCTGAAGGTGGGGGACAGCTTCTGGATCGTCAGCGCCGTGGTGGATTATGACGACCTCTACGAGCCGGTACAGCAGAGCTTCGTGAAGGTGGTGTTCATCTTCGGCGGCGTAGCACTGGTGCTGGTGCTCTTCATGTTCCAGATGTTCCGTCTGCAGGAGCGCGACCGCCGCAGCGCGACTGAGATCAGCGATTTGAAGACCCTGAACCAGACCCTCGAGGAGCTGCACCGCAGCGAGGAATCGCTGGCCCATGGGCAGCGGCTGCAGATGATGGGCACCCTTACCGGCGGCATCGCCCACGAGTTCAACAACTTCCTCACCCCCATCACCGGTTATGCCGACCTCATCATGGCCGACGCCGACCCGGGCAGCGAGATCTACGACAACGCAATGGAGATCAGCGAGGCGGCCCAGAAGGCGCAGGAGGTCGTGAAGCAGATCTCCTCCATGAGCCGGAAAAACGTGGAGACGGTCTACGACGCCGTGTCGGTGGAGGGACTGCTGCACCGGACGAGGAAGCTGGTGGAGACCAACTGCCCAAAGAACGTGGAGTTGAAGGAGGAAAATGAGCTGACCGGCGAATGCGTTCTGGGCAATGCAACCCAGCTGCAGCAGGTGCTGCTGAACATCAGCATCAACGCCATCCACGCCATCGGCGCCGAGGGCGGAAAGCTGACCATCCGGGGCGGTGTCGTGCCCCGCAGGGAGCTTGAGGCCCTCTTCCCGGAAGAAAAGATCTCGGAAGAGTGGCCCAACTACGTTTGCCTCAGTGTCACCGACACCGGCTGCGGCATGGACAAGGAGACGATGCAGCACATCTTCGAGCCCTTCTTCACCACCAAAAAGACCGGCGAAGGCACCGGCCTCGGCCTTGCTTTGGCGGACCAGATCATCCGCACCCACCGGGGCCGCATCCGGGCCGAGAGCACCATCGGCAGGGGCACCACCTTCTACGTCTACCTGCCGGTGCTGGAGCAGCAGCAGGAGCGGGAACAGCTGCAGTGGGGCGTGGACAGCAAGCTGCGCATCCTTGCGGCAGACGACAACAACAAGGTCCTCGACCTGCTGGACAAAGACCTCAGCGCTCTGGGCCTGAGTGTGTCCACCTGTTCCCGCCGGGGCGAGCTGCGCCAGCTGCTGGAGCAGCAGCCCTTCGACGTCCTCGCCATCGACGAGAGCCTCGCCGGCAGCAGCGGCGTGGACTTCTGCATGGCCATCCGGGGCCGCTACCCCGGCATGACCCGCATCGTCATGACCAACTCGCCTACCCGGGAGATCGTGGACGCCCGCAGCCACGGCGTCATCGACGGCTATATCGTCAAGCCCGTGTCGGCGTCCACCCTTCTGGCCCAGATACGGAGCAGCAGAAAGGAATGAGGGCTGCGCGCAAAGCCTCTCCCTTTGGGAGCAACAGCGACGACCGCCGCCAGCGGCCTTGCCCTCTCAGGCGCTTCGCGCCAGCTCTCCCAAGGGGAGAGCCTTTCGGGGGGAGAAGAGGTTTTATTGTATCCAACCTTCCATACGGAATCTTACAGGATATTAAGAGATTCCTTAACAAACCGTAACGCAAGGCGCTTTGGCGTTTAAGTTTGGGTCGGTATACTGAAACCATAACGAACGGGAATGATTCTGGATGACAAAACAGAATGCATCCCCAGTATACGAAAAAGGAAAGGAAGTACAAACCCATGAGTGATACGATCCTCGCTCTGCTCGGCTTTGCAACGGTGATTGCGGTCATCGTCCTGCTGCTGCGCAATGTCACGGTCCCTGCACTGGCATTCGTCAGTGTCTCGACCATCACCGCAGCCATTCTGGTGGCGACCGGTGCTTTCACGCTGGATGAGATGGCCGGCTTTATCAAGGAGGGCGTCAAGGGCGTCCACGGCACCGCTGTCCTGTTCATCTTCTCCGTCCTGTTCTTCGGCGTCATGACCGATGCAGGCATGTTCGACAAGATCATCGGTGCGCTGATGAAGAAGGTCGGCAACAACGTCGTCGGCGTTGCTCTGATGACCTGCCTCATCGCCATCATCGGCCATCTGGACGGCGGCGGCGCTTCCACCTTCCTCATCACCATCCCCGCCATGCTGCCCGTCTACAAGCGCCTGCACATGCGCCGTGAGACCCTGCTGCTCATCTGCGTCACCGCAATGGGCGTCATGAACCTGATGCCCTGGGGCGGCCCCACCATGCGCGCCGCAAGCGTCATCGAGATGGAGCCGAACGATCTGTGGTTCCAGCTCATGCCCATGCAGATCGTCGGCTTCGTGCTGGCCATCGGCACTGCCATCTTCTGGGGCCTGCAGGAGAAGAAGCGCATCGCAAAGCTCGGCGATGCCATCGCTGCTGAGGACGCTGGCAAGTACGACGACTCCGACGACGGCAAGAAGGACGAGACTCTGGCTCGTCCCCAGAACTTCATCTTCAACGTCATCCTGACTCTGGCCGTCATCATCGTGCTGGTCATGGACATCTTCCCCTCTTACTACGTCTTCATGGTCGGCTGCGCTCTGGGCATTCTGGTCAACTACCGCGGTAAGAAGCTGCACAACTCCATCATCAAGAGCCACGCCTCCGCTGGTCTGAGCATGGCATCCACCATTCTGTGTGCCGGTGTCTTCCTCGGTGTTCTGAGCAAGAGCGGCATCATGGAGAAGATGGCCATTATGATGGCCAACGTCATCCCGACCTCTCTGGGCCGTTTCCTGCCCATCATCATCGGCGTCCTGAGCGTGCCTCTGGCTCTGCTGTTCGATACCGACTCCTACTTCTATGGCCTGCTGCCCGTTCTGGTCAGCGTCGGCAACCAGTTCGGCGTCAACCCGGCTCACATCGCCATCGCAATGGTCGTCTGCCGCAACTGCGCTACCTTCATCAGCCCGGTGGCTCCCGCTACCTATCTGGGCATCGGTCTGGCCGGTGTCGAGATCAAGGACCACATCAAGTACTGCTTCGGCTGGCAGTGGGGTGTTTCCATCATCTGCCTCGTCGCTGGTCTGATCCTCGGCGTCATCCACTTCTGATCAACTGAATTTCCGCCCGGCTGCCCTTTGTTGGACGGCCGGGCATTTTTGCAGGATACTTTTTACCACTTTTTCCCAAGGAGGCTGCTGCAATGCGTGAGAACTCTGTCTGCACCGCGGCCGATGCCATCTACAAGCTGGCAGCGGGCAACCTGAAATACCTGAACGCGGAGAACGGGAGCGGCGATATTTCCCGCCGCATCCGGATGTCCACATGGGCCAAGGGCCAGTCGCCCTACGCCATCATCGTCACCTGCTCAGACTCCCGGGTCATCCCGGAGAACATTTTCTCGGCGGGCATCGGGGAGCTGTTCGTCATCCGGCTGGCGGGCAACGTCATCGACGACCACCAGCTGGGCAGCATCGAGTACGCGGCAGGTCATCTGGGCTGTCGGCTGGTGGTGGTGCTGGGCCATACCCACTGCGGCGCGGTGGATGCGGCCATCCACCACGAGCCGTCCGGCTATATCCGCTACATCACGGACGAGATCAAGAAGGCCATCGGAGAGGAGACCGACCCCTACAAGGCCAGCTGCCTCAACGTCCGGCACAGTGTGCAGGAGATCGAAAAGAGCCTGTGCATCCATAACATCGAGGAGGAAACAGGCCTGCGGGTCGTCGGTGCGATGTATCACATCGAGGACGGCAGCGTCGAATTTCTGTAACATCGGAGCATTGCGGCAAAAAAGGCCCTTTTCCACGGCGGGAAAGGGCCTTTTCCTCTGTTTGACAATCCGGCCTCGTTCGCTTATACTGACAGCGGAAAAAGAAACCGACGGAGGGACGGAATATGGTACAGGTAGATTTGATTACAGGATTTCTCGGGGCAGGAAAGACCACCTTCCTGCGCAGATATGCAGCGTGGTGGGCCGGGCAGGGCGTCCGGGTCTGCGTGCTGGAAAACGACTTCGGCGCGGTGAATGTGGACGCCATGCTGCTTCAGGATCTGGAGGCGGTGGGGGTCGAGGTCGAGACCATCAGCGGCGGCTGCGACTGCGACACCCATCAGCGCCGGATGCGGACGAAGCTCATCTCGATGGCCATGCGGGGCTTTGAACGGGTCGTCGTGGAACCCAGCGGCATCTTCGACGTGGACGAGTTCTTCGACGTGCTGCGGGACGAGCCGCTGGACCGCTGGTATCAGCTGGGGAACGTCATCGCCATCGTGGACGCTCTGCTGCCCGAGACCCTCTCGCCGCAGGCGGAATATATCCTCGCCTCCGAGAGCGCATGGGCGGGCAAAGTCCTGCTGAGCCGCTGCCAGCTGGCCACGGATGGACAGAAGGAGGGAGCAAAGGCTCATCTGGCCCGTGCGCTGGAGGCCTGCAAGTGCTCCCGGAAGTTCGGCCCGGAGGAGATCCTTGCAAAGGACTGGGCCGAACTGACCGGGGCGGAGATGGCCCGCATCGCGGGGTGTGGCTACCGGCAGGCCAGCTGCGAAAAGCTCCATTTTGAGGAGCACGACGCCTTTGCTTCGGTCTACTTCCTCGAACTGGGCCTGTCCCGTGCCCGTCTGGAACGGAATATCCCGTCCCTCTTCGGCGATGCCGCCTGCGGCAGGGTCCTCCGGGTGAAGGGCTTCGTGGAGGACGGCGGCCAGTGGTATGAGCTGAACGCCACCGCAGCCGGTCTGACGGCTGCATCCATCCCGCAGGGACAGCAGGTGCTCATCGTCATCGGCGAGGGGCTGGACAAGGCCCGGCTGGAAGAAGACTTGAGACAATGAGTTTTCCACAATGAAGCAGATAATTGTGCAATATTGATTGCGCCGACCCTCCTGCAGCGTTATAATAGAGAAAAATAAATCAGGAGGCCGTTTCATGAGCATTTCGACCACCCAAAAGCCGACCACCCGCCGCATCGTGGGCATGGTGGTGGGCATTGTCATTATTGGTCTGGGCATCGCCCTCTTCAAGCAGTCCCATCTCGGCAACGACTCCATCAGCGCGCTGAATATGCGCCTCGCCGAGCTGCTGGGTATCTCGCTGGGCGTGCAGAACGTCGCCACCAACATCCTCTTCTTTGCGCTGGAATTCTGGTTCGGGCGCAAGTACATCGGCCTTGGCACCTTCGTCAACGGCATCGGTATGGGGTTCATCATAACCTTCTTCTACGACCCCATTGCCGCGGCCTTCGGCCCGGCAGCGTCCCTGCCGGAACAGCTGGTGTGGGTAGTGCTGGCCGTCCTTGTGACGGCGCTGGGCGCGTCTCTCTACCAGACGGCTGACCTCGGCATCGCGCCCTACGATTACCTCTCGCTGGGTCTGCGGGACTACACGCACTTCCAGTACTTCGGCTGCCGCGTCTTCACCGACGCCTTCTGCGCCCTGCTCTGCTGGCTCCTGGGCGGTCTTGTGGGTCTGGGTACCCTCATCTGCGCGTTCTGCCTCGGACCCTTCATCCAGTTCTTCAACGGCCTCGTCTCCGAGCGGGTCCTGCAGTATAAGCCCGAAAAAGCATGAGCATAACGAAAAAGACATCCGCCGGCGGCAGATGTCTTTTTTGTATTTTACTCGAATTTGAACAGTGGCGTGCCGGTGGAGACGATGCCGCCTGCGGTGAGATGGAGTGCCGGTAGGTCGTCGGCGTTGGTCACGATGACGGCGCTCTCGGTGGAAAGCCCGGCGGCGCGGATGACGTCGAGGTCTACCCGCAGCAGGGGCGTTCCCGCCCTGACGGTCTGGCCCTCTTGGACGAGGAGGGTGAAGCCGCTGCCCCGGAGGGTGATGGTGTCCATCCCGATGTGGATGAGCAGCTCGATGCCCTCATCGCTTTCCAGCCCGATGGCATGGAGGGTGGAGGCCACTGAGATGACTCTGCCGTCGAAGGGAGCAAAGACCGTGTCACCGGTCGGCTCGATGCCGCAGCCGGGGCCAAGGATGGCCGCAGCGAAGGTCTCGTCGGGCAGCTGCTCCAGCGGGAGGACGATGCCGTCGATGGGCGCTTTGACGACCATCTTTTCGCCGGAGAACCGCGTCTCTTCCGCCGCCGCTGCCCTGCTGCTGAAGAGCCTGTCAAAAAAGCCCATAGAGCGTTCCTTCCTTACATCAGAGCGATAAGCTCCTCGACTTCTTCCATCCGGGTGGCCCAGCTGGTGGCGATGCGGACGACGGTGTGGCTGTCGTCGAACTTCTCCCAGAAACCGAACTTGGCCTTGCCCTCCAGCGCGGCCAGCTGTGCGTTTTCCAGCACGACGAAGATCTGGTTGGTGGGGGAGTCCATGAAGAAGCGGTAGCCCTTTGCGGCGAGGCCCTTCTTGAGGGCGTTGGCCGTCTCGATGGCGTTGCGGCTGATGCGGGTGTAGAGGTCGTCGGTAAAGAGGACGTCGAACTGGATGCCCATGAGGCGGCCCTTGGCCAGCAGAGCGCCCTGCTGCTTTACCATCGTCATGAAGTGGGCCGGTGCGCCGTGGGGGAAGACCACGGCCTCGCCGCAGAGTGCGCCCACCTTGGTGCCGCCGATGTAGAACACATCGGTCAGCTTGGCGAGGTCGGCCAGCGTCACGTCGGTGCCCTCGCTGGCCAGTGCGTAGCCCAGACGTGCGCCATCCACGAAGAGGGGCATATGGTAGGCATGGCAGACGGCGGACAGGGCTTCCAGCTCGGCCTTCGTATACAGCGTGCCGTACTCGGAGGGGTGAGAGATGTAGACCATGCCGGGGAAGACCATGTGGTCGTGGTTCGCGTCGGCGTAGAAGGTCTTGCAGAAGTCCTCTACATCGGCGGCGTCCAGCTTGCCGTTCTTCTGGGGCAGGCCGATGACCTTGTGGCCGGTGAACTCGATGGCACCGGCCTCATGCCCGGCCACATGGCCGGTGGCGGCGGCGAGCACGCCCTCCCAGCGGTGGAGCAGGGAGGCAATGACGATGGCGTTGGTCTGGGTGCCGCCCGAGATGAAGGACACATCTGCCTCGGGGCAGGCGCAGGCGGCGCGGATCTTTTCCTTTGCGCTGGCACAGTAGGGGTCGGTGCCGTAGCCGGACACTTTCTCGAAGTTGGTCTCGGTCAGCTTCTGGAGGATGGCCGGATGCGCGCCCTCGCAGTAATCATTTTCAAAATACAGCATATACGTTCTACTCCTTTTCTGCAGCGGATGACTTTATTATGTACCCCGGCCCGGAGTTTGTCAATTCTGGGGGCAGAAAACAGCCACCCTTTGCTGTATCTTTAATATATTTGTGGTATAATTTTATGGTAAGACCGAATATAGATCGGGAGGGGACAACGATGAAGCAGACGCTCCGCAAGCGGGATATTTGGGTGTTTCTGGCGGCGCTCATCGGTGCATTCGCCTGCATGACGCTCATCCAGTTCATCAGCGGACGCATCGACGGTGTGGCCTCGATGGTGTTCCTGCTGGCGGTGTTCTTCGTCTCGATGTACACCGACGGCTACTGGTGGGGCGTTGCAGCCTCCATCACCAGCGTGCTGGCGGTCAACTTTGCGTTTCGCACGCCCTATTTTGCCTTCAACTTCACCATCCCGGAGAACATCTTTTCGGGCGTGGTGATGCTTGTTGTGTCCTTCATGACCAGCACCCTCACCACCCGCATCAAAAAGCAGGAGCAGCTGCGGATGGAGAGCGAGGCCGAAAAGATGCGGGCCAACCTCCTGCGGGCAGTCTCCCACGACCTGCGCACCCCGCTGACGTCCATCTACGGGGCCTGCTCGACCGTCATCGACAACTACGACTCGCTGGGCCGGGAGCAGAAGGTCAAGCTCCTCTCCGAGGCCTGCGCCGACGCCCAGTGGCTCAACCGGATGGTGGAGAATCTGCTCTCCGTCACCCGCATCGATGCCGACGGCGTCGCCATCCAGAAGACCCCCACGGTGCTGGAAGAGCTGGTGGATACCGTGCTGGTGCGGTTCCAGAAGCTCCACCCCGGCGTGCCGGTGGAGGTGAAGCTGCCGGATGACTTCATCGTCATCCCGATGGATTCCATGCTCATCCAGCAGGTGCTGACCAATCTGCTGGAAAATGCCATGCTCCACGCAGAGGGGATGACCCACCTGACGCTGCGGGTGTTCACGCTGGGGCGGCGGGCAGTATTCGAGGTCATCGACAACGGCTGCGGCATCCCGAAAGAACAGCTGAAGAGGCTCTTCAGCGGCACGACGCTGGCGCAGGATACCTCGTCGAGCGGCAAGCACGGCATGGGCATCGGGCTGTCGGTGTGTGCGGCCATCATCAAGGCCCATGGCGGCGAGATCAAAGCCGAGAGCACGCCCGGCGAGGGCACGACCATCCGGTTCTGGCTGGAAACGGAAGAAGTGGATACGGAGGAAACAGAGGATGAGCAATAATAAATTCAAGGTACTTATCATCGAGGATGAGGCGAACATCTGCAGCTTCATCCAGACCCTGCTGGAGACCAACGGCTATCAGGCGCTGGTGGCCCAGACCTGCATGATGGGCATGACCATGTTCATCTCCTACAACCCCGACCTCGTCATCCTTGACCTTGGCCTGCCCGACCGGGATGGTCTGGATGCCATCCGCTCCATCCGTCAGAAGTATCTGACCCCCATCATCGTGCTGTCGGCCCGCACCACCGAGCGGGATAAGATCGAGGCCCTTGACCTCGGCGCCAACGACTACATCACCAAGCCCTTCGGCACCGGTGAGCTGCTGGCCCGGGTGCGGGCTGCGCTGCGGGTGAACCGCTATGGCGGCGGCAGCCTGCCCGGCGGGGTGTTCAGCGCGCAGGGCCTCACCATCAACTACGAGCGCCGCAAGGTGTTCGTGGACGGGCAGGAGGTGCGCCTGACCCAGACGGAATACAACATCGTGGCCTTCCTGTCCGAGCACGCCGGGCGTGTGATGACCTATGCGGCCATCGTCCGGGCCATCTGGGGCGACACGGACGCCAGCAGCACCAAGAAGCTGCAGGTGAATATGGCCAATATCCGCAAAAAGCTGGGCAGCCGCCCGGGCAGCAATACCTACATCCTCAACGAGCTGGGCGTGGGCTATCGGATGATCGAGGAAGACGCCAAGCCGCTGGAGCCTGCGGAGGAGACGAAATGACACTGGCGCTGATCCTGTTCGTCCTGTTTTATATCTTGATGCTGGCGGTGCAGCAGTACCGTCCTTGGGTCGCGCTGGGCGGCGCGGGGACGTTCCTGCTGCTGGGGAAGCTGGGCGTGTACGATTTCACGCTGGCGGACGCCGCCCGGGCCGTGGACTTCAATGTTCTGCTGATGATGGCAGGGATGATGGGCACGGTCTTTCTTTTTATCCAGAGCAAAATGCCCGCCCGGCTGGCCGAGGAGCTGATCGCCCATGTGCCGGATGTCCGGTGGGCTGTGTCGGTGCTGGCCCTGCTGGCGGGGTTCATCAGCGCGTTTGTGGATAATGTGGCCACTGTCCTGATGGTGGCCCCGGTGGGGCTTGCCATCGCCCGGCGGCTGCGCATCTCGCCGGTGCCGGTGCTCATCGCCATCGCGGTGTCCTCCAATTTGCAGGGCGCAGCCACGCTGGTGGGGGACACCACGAGCATCCTGCTGGGCGGCTTTGCGGGGATGAACTTCTTCGACTTCTTCTGGATGGAGGGCCGGCCCGGCATCTTCTGGAGCGTGGAACTGGGGGCGCTGGCCTCGCTGGGAGTGCTGTTCTGGCTCTTCCGCGACCAGCGCCAGCCCGTCTATGTGGAGGTGGAAACAGAGGTGGAGGACGATGTGCCCACGGCTCTGCTCCTGCTGACGGTGGGGCTGCTCATCGCGGCGTCCTTCCTGCCTGAGCCGTCCGGCGGCGTGCTGCATCTGCTCTATACCCTCCGCAGCGGCCTTGTCTGTATGGGGCTCTGCCTCTTCGGGGTGGCCCGGGCCTGCTGGCGCAGCCGCTCGCTGGCCCCGCTGGGCGAGACGGCCCGGGCACTGGACTACGACACCCTGCTGCTCCTGTTCAGCCTCTTCATCCTGCTGGAAGGAGTGAGCAAGGCGGGCGTCATCGACGCGGCGGCCCGGCTGTTCCACTCCGCCGCCGGAGACGAGCCGCTGCGGCTCTATCTTCTGCTGGTGGCGGCGTCGGTGGGGCTGTCGGCTTTCATCGACAACATCCCCTATGTGGCGGCCATGCTGCCGGTGGTGCAGGGGGTCGCCGCTCTCATGAACGGCGGCGCAGGCATCGAGCCGGAGCTGTTCTATTTCGGCCTGCTCACCGGCGCGACGCTGGGCGGCAACCTGACCCCCATCGGCGCGTCGGCCAACATTGCGGCCATCGGCATCCTCCGCAAAAACGGCGAGCGCGTCCGCACCAGCGACTTTCTGCGCATCGGCGTGCCCTTCACGCTGGCGGCTGTCCTTGTGGGGGCGGGGAGCCTCTGGCTGTTCTGGGGCGTGTGAGAAAATTCGGAAAAAACTGCAAAAGAAAACGGCGTGAGCGGGCAGGCATCCACCCCGGAAGCAGGCATCACCGGGGCGGATGTCTGCTTTTTTGTGCGCAGGGACGTGAGATAAAATATACAGGAAAGATTGCAAAAACTTTTTTGAAAAAATGCTTGACTTTGCGGCTTTCTGTGGTATAATAACTATCGTTCCGAGCCGAACGGCCACGAACAAAAACAGAATATGCGGATATGGCGGAATTGGCAGACGCGTTAGATTCAGGTTCTAATCGGGGCAACTCGGTGGAGGTTCAAGTCCTCTTATCCGCACCAAGCAATGAAAATCCGAACCTTTTCTCGATAGGAGAAGGGTTCGGATTTTTCGTTTTCTTCGGGAATGACAATTCCGGCTCGTTCCAAACGGCTGTGTGTCCAAAACCTTATCAGAAAAACCGTGTAACGAAAGTCACAACTGTAAAGGTGCCGTAAGGCGGAAAGGACACAAACATGAAGTACGATGAAAGAGCCTGCAAGTTCAACATGGATACCGGCTGCGTGGAGCTGCTGCTCCGGGATGGGAGAATGATCTCCATTGACTGCACTGGGGTCGAGGATGAATTGGACGTGACCATGGCGCAGAGGTCGGAGTTAGATTATCTCATCTACAATGACCCGCTTGGCTATGCAGACTTGATTCTGAACGGCGAACCAGAGGAGTATCTGAAGAATGTGGCGGGAAGTCACGGATTAGAAGATTAAGCATAAAAGGGTATGCGGCTATAAACCGCATACCCTTTTACACTTTATCGCTTCCAGACCGCTGCGGCATTGGAACGTGACATCAGTTCTTCGACCGGGATTCCGGCTGGGCAGATGTCCTGGCACGCAAGAGATTTTCCGCAGCCTTCAAAATAAAGCTGACGATACGCATTTGCGAGTTCTGTCTGATGGGCAATATCCTGTTCTTCGTTCAGAATACGGTAAGCGTTGACGGGCAGAACAGCTCCAGCAAATTCACTGTTCGGGTCAAAGTTCGGGCAGACCTCCAAGCAGCAGCCACAGAGCAGACACTTAGCAGATCGATACCGCTGGCTGTGCGTATAGCTGGTCTGGAACGCATCTCCTTCCAGCCACAGCTTTGTCCGCTTCAGTGCTTCAAAGATCACGGAACGGTCTACGACCAGATCTTTCACCAGTGGGAATTTGCTCAAAGGCTCCAGAGTAACAACGCTTCCCTTACAGTCCCGCAGAAAAACGGAACAGGCAAGACGAGGCAGACCATTGATCCGTATGGCACAGGCACCGCACTTGCGTATCATGCAGCCGCATTCCCACGCAATGGGGGAAACGACCGTTCCGCTCTTTTCGCACAGAGGGCTGCGGTGATTCAGCTCGTTCAACACCGAAGCAATCGAGGTGTCCGCACTTCCCTCAAAGGAAAACTCCTGCCAGCAGGGTGAAGCCTGCGGGTTTTCCTGCCGTTTGATTCGGATGGTGTAGTTCATAAATCATGCCGCCTTTCGGGGATGGATTCAAAGCTGATGGCGATATGCTGCCCGTTCCAGTGTGCCACGGTGGTTTTGCAGTAAACGGCATCGTTGCGTTGGGGATAATCTGCCCGCCAGTGCGCACCCCGGCTTTCTTTTCGGGCGAGGGCACTTTCCAGCATGGCACAGCCCAGAAGCGGAAGGGTGCCAGACAGTTTGCGGATTTCCTGAATGCCCGCTTCCAATGTCTGTGCATCCCGCACGACACCGAGTGCGTTCAGCAGGATACGATTCATCTGCATTTGAGCGTCCGGGGAAAGTTCGGGCAGAAGGGATTCTTCGGCACAGGGCATATTGGGGGAACTGACTGTTTCCCGGCAGGCAGTTTCCGCAGCAATCTGTCCTCCATAGATCGCACCCAGAAGAGAATTTCCACCCAGACGGTTTGCGCCATGGTACTGAGCGCAGCATTCACCGGCAGCGTACAGATTCCGCATCGAAGTGCGGTGCCGCTCGTCCACCTGAATGCCTCCCATAAAGTAGTGGATACCCGGCAAAATCGGAATGGGTTCTTTGCGAATATCTTTGTGCAGATAGGTCTGACAATCATCCACCAGTCCGGCAAGTTTATGCTCCATGACTTCTTTAGGAAGCTCTGTCATATCAAGGAACACCTCATAGTCACGGCTGACCGTCCAGACTTCCCGCGCGGTGATGTCACGCGGCATCAGGTTGCCGAGTTCCGGATATTTTTCTTCCATGAAATACCACGGCTTCCCGTTCCGTAATGCAAACAGCCGCCCGCCCTCACCACGGGCGGCCTCACTCAGAAGCATCCGTTTTTCGCCCAGTTCGACCGTGGTAGGGTGGTACTGGATCATTTCAAGATTTGCCATCGGAACGCCCAGACGGAACAGTTCTGCGGTGACTTCTCCGGTATTGGCAAGAGAGCCGGTCGTATCACCGAATAAGCCATGCAGCCCGCCTGTGGCAATCAGGACGGCATCGCATACAAACCGCAGCAGTTCGCCAGTATAGGTGTCCTGCACTGTGCAGCCACCGCAGATGTTCCCGGAAAGCAGCAGGGTGCGGAACTTATGGTGTGGAAAGCGTTCGACCGTTCCTGCGCTTTCTTCCCGGCGCACAGCATCAATCAGAGCGGTCATTAGCTGCTTTCCCGTATCGCTTTGTGCAAAGGCCGTCCGCTTTTTCTTCTGTCCGCCAAAATTCCGCAGGTCGAGTTCATCGTCATCTGTCACGTTGAATTGTACTCCCAGATGGTGCAGGCTGCGCACCAGTTCGGACGCAGCCTGCGTCATCCCCCAGACTGCATTCGGGTCAGCAAGTCCGCAGGCAGCGGTCAGGGTATCTGTATAATGCTGCTCCGGGCTATCCTCCTCTCCCTTGGTATTCAAGGCTGCATTGATTCCGCCCTCTGCCATAACAGACTGCGCCCGCTCGGAGGCAAGGGAGGACACCAGCTTTACCGTCCAGCCGTTTTTCACAGCAGTCAAAGCAGCGGAAAGCCCTGCCAGCCCTGCACCCACGATCACCAAAGTGTGTTTCATACATTGTTCCACCCGATATAATATAGAATGATCGAACCGGCAGCAAACAGCACCAGTATAGAAAGAATCAGATAGAGGTCGCCGCGCTGCTCCTTATCCCGGACGATGCCCAGCGATACCAGAAGGGGTCGGAGATTGAGCAGAAGATGCACAAATACCGAAGCAACCAGTAAAAGCTGCGTCAGCAGCCGGACCGTTGTGAACGGAAACAGAATGTATACGCCGTCCTGCACTCTGCCGAACACGCCAATATGGAAAAAGAGCATGAGCAAAATAGCAAGCCCACTGGTGCGCCTTGCCCAGAACAGAGCATTCTGCTTTCCGTAGAGTTTTCCGCCGGACCGGGAAGCCCGGAATGTCTGTGCGGTCAGCAAAAGCCCAAGGACGGTGTGCGCCGCCAGAATGCCAACGCCGATCCATGCCAGAAACTTTCCTGCCCCGGAACTGATGCCCAGCAACATAAAACTGCCCATCAGCCCATGAAGCAGACAGATGAAAAGTAGCAGAACGGAGAGAATGGTGTTCAGTTTTCGCATGAGGGGTCCTCCATTTCTTCTGCGGAGAGCAGAAGGATGTCTGCATCCGGCAATGCTGTTGCATCAAGCGTATTTTCCGAAACCAGCAGCAGTTGATACCGCCCATTGATTGCACGGGAACGCAGCATGGTTTCGCTGTACTGCTTCAACGTGACATCTGCTCCGGCAGCAGTCAGGCGTTCACAAAGAGCCGTTGCATAGCAAAGCAAGGGATAGTCTGTTTCGCAGACCGAAAGCGTCATGTGCGGCAGTCCGGCATCGGAAAGGACTTCTGTCTCACCGGAAACAAATGCTTTCAGATCATTCCGGAAATCCGCATCGGAAAACGGTTCCAGCGCAGGGTTGATGCAGAACAGATAGTTGCCCTCCAGCGGTGCGGCCATCTGTGCGGCACGTTTCGCTTTCGGGGTCGCACCGGTCAGCCCATCCAGAATAGAGGGCGGCGAGTGCATAAATACGCCAAACGCGGCAAGAAATCCCAATGTCAGAACCAGAGTGATGAATTTTCCTTTCACAGGCAGACCTCTTTTATTTATTGCATGGTTGTTCAAATGAAAAATCTTCTGCGCAAAATACGGCAGTTGAGTAAACGCTCAACTATATTGTATGCGAAATAAGGAGGCTGTCAAGGTCTGTTAGACGACAAATCGCAGGAAGCAGATGCTAACTTTTCCTCTTGACAACGGAGGAAAAGCAGATATAATATGATTGAACGGTTGTTCAACTACAAAACAAGGAGAACGTCTGATGTCAAATTCTTTATACACCTGTAATTGCGATGTGATCCATGAGGACATCGTGAACGATGTAAAAGGCAAAATGCAGCCGAAAGACGACTACATCCAGCTTGCATCGCTTTTCAAGCTGTTCGGAGATGGCACAAGAGTGCAGATCCTTCATGCTCTGGAACAGAGCGAGATGTGTGTATGCGACCTTGCGGTTCTGCTGGGCGTCACCAAATCGGCGATCTCTCACCAGCTGAAAGCACTCCGGCTTGCCGGACTGGTCAAATTCCGCAGAGAGGCCCAGATCGTGTATTATTCGCTGGCGGATGATCATGTAAAGGAGATCATCGACAAGGGATTTGAGCATTTAAGAGGATGATCGCGCAAGCGATTATCTTTTTGTCTTTTAAGTTGAGCGATTGAACAATTAAGAAAACGTAGTGGAGGTCAAAATGAAAAGAGTATTCATCCTGAAAGGTCTGGATTGCCCGAATTGTTCCGCCAAGATAGAAAAAGAGGTCGGAGCATTGCCGGGAGTGGAATCCTCGGTTGTGAATTTAATGCAGCAGACACTGACCGTTCAGTCAGAAAAGTCTGCGGATGCAACACTGGCGGAACAGGTCGAAACGATCGTTCACAGCCATGAACCGGATGTTGAGGTGTCGGAAAAGACCGAACCTGCGGTGACGAAAGTCTATCTCCTGAAAGGTCTGGACTGCCCGAACTGCTCAGCAAAGATCGAGAGAGAAGTCGGTGAGCTGGATGGCGTGACTTCTTCGACCGTGAATCTGATGAACCAGACGCTGACTGTTCAGGCTGGAACATCGGTAGCTGCTTCCTTGCTGGATACCGTTACCACGATCGTCCACAGCCATGAGCCGGATGTTGAAGTGTCGGAAAAGCAGCTGGAAGCGACTGCACCTGTCAAAAAGGATGAAAAAGCGGCGGTCTATAACGATGAGGATAAGAAGCGCACGATACGGCTTGCCGTGGGTGCTGTGGTCTATGCAATCGGTATGGCATTGACCGTATTCGCAAAGCTGCCGACTCTGGCGGAACTGGCGTTTCTGATTGTGGCGTATGTGATTCTTGGCTGGGATGTCGTATGGCAGGCAGTGAAAAATATCACCAGAGGACAGGTGTTTGACGAGCATTTCCTGATGAGTGTTTCCACGATCGGCGCATTTGCCATCGGGGAATACCCGGAAGCTGTTGCAGTTATGCTGTTCTATCAGGTCGGAGAGTTCTTCCAGTCGCTGGCGGTAAAGCGTTCCAGAAAGTCCATCTCTGACCTTATGGACATCCGTCCGGATTCGGCGACCGTTAAGCGGAATGGCGTATTGCAGGTCGTTTCTCCGGAAAGCGTTGCGGTGGGCGAGATCATCGTGGTAAAACCCGGTGAAAAAATCCCGCTGGATGGCATCGTTGTGGATGGCGAATCCATGCTGGACACCAAGGCACTGACCGGCGAATCTGTGCCGAGAAGCATCCGCAAAGGCGATGAAGCCCTGTCCGGCTGCATCAACCAGAGCGGTTTGCTGACGCTGAAAGTCACAAAGAGCTTCGGGGAATCCACGGTATCGAAGATCACTGACCTTGTGGAGAATGCTTCTGCAAGAAAAGCTCCCACCGAGAACTTCATCACGACCTTTGCACGATACTATACGCCGGTCGTTGTTGGAATGGCGGCTGTGTTGGCGATCATTCCGCCGCTCGTCCTTGGCGGCGGCTGGTCTGAGTGGTTGCGCAGAGGTTTTGTGTTCCTGATCGTTTCCTGCCCGTGTGCATTGGTCATTTCTATTCCCCTGACCTTCTTCGGCGGTATTGGTGCCGCATCCAAGCGCGGTGTGCTGGTAAAGGGCAGCAACTATCTGGAAGCACTGAACAAAGTGAGCGTGGTGGTCTTTGATAAGACCGGCACCTTAACAAAGGGTGTTTTTGAGGTCGCAAATATCATTCCGGCAGCCGGATACCAAAAAGAGCAGGTATTGGAGTATGCTGCACAGGCAGAGAGTTATTCCAACCACCCGATCGCAAAGTCGATTCTTGCGACTTATGGAAAGCCAATCGACCAGAAGCAGTTCTCTGACTTTGAGGAAATCTCAGGACACGGCATCAGCGTTATGGTGCAGGGAAAGAAGGTACTGGCTGGCAACAGTAAGCTGATGGAATCTGAAAAGATTGCCTATGCCGCTTGCGATGCAGCCGGAACAAAGTTCTATGTAGCAGCGGATGGTAGCTATGTAGGCTGTATCCTGATCGCAGATGAAGTGAAGCCGGACAGCAAGTGCGCAATCGCAGAGCTGAAAAAGATCGGCGTGGAAAAAACTGTTATGCTTACCGGCGATGATGAGCGAATCGGCAAGTCGGTGGCAGACGAACTTGGTCTGGATGCGTATTATGCACAGCTCTTGCCCGACCAGAAGGTCGAAAAGCTGGAAATGCTGGATAAGCAGAAACGGCAGGGCAGCAAACTCGCCTTCGTGGGCGATGGCATCAACGATGCCCCTGTTCTTGCCCGTGCAGATGTCGGCATTGCCATGGGAGGTCTTGGCTCGGATGCCGCGATTGAAGCTGCGGATGTTGTTCTGATGACAGATGAACCATCGAAACTTGTAGAAGCCATTGATGTTGCAAAGGCTACGAAACGGATTGTGATGCAGAACATCGTGATTGCTCTTGGCATCAAGAGCGTGTTCCTTGTTCTGGGCGCACTCGGCATGGCCGGTATGTGGGAAGCCGTGTTCGGTGATGTGGGTGTCACGATCATCGCTGTTCTGAACGCAATGCGGATTCTGAAGAAATAAGCACAAACAAAAACAGGGTGCGCCCACCCGGACGTACCCTGCAAAAATCCACACACGATAAGTAAGGCAGGGAGTTCCCCAGAGCAGAGTTCCCATAAAACAGTATTTGCAAAAGTTCCCTAAATGGGGAAGATTTGGCGTGACTTCGGTCACGCCTTTTCTTTTGCTTCCAGTTCATCCAGAGGGATGTACCCCAGCCCATCGTACTTGATATGGATGTGCTGCACCCGCTTTCCGCTGGACTTATCCGGGGCATCTACATAGATAGCCGACACCAGTTCACGGAGAGCATAGGGAGTGAGTTCTTCAATATGAACGTACTTGTGCGCTTTCTGGACGAATTTTTCAATATTCTCGATTTGCTGTTCCTGTACTTCGATTTCCTGTTGGATAGAGAGGGATTCCTCTTCCAGCTGCTTCTGTTCGGCATCGTAGCTCTGGCTCATCATGTCGAAGCGGTCATCGCTCAGCTTTCCATTGGCGTTGTCCTCGTAGATTTTCATGAACAGCCGTTTGAGGTCTACAATCCGCTTCTCATTCCGGGCAAGCTGCTTCTTCAGGACGGTCAGCTTTTCGCTGCTTTCCACACGAAGCTGCTCCTCCATGACCTTGCGGAAGTAGTTTTCATGACGGAGAATGTAGTCCGTCACCCGCTGAACATGACTCAGCACACGTCCTTCCAGAACCTTTACCCGGATGAAATGTCCCTTGCACTTGCTCCCGTTCTTCTTGTGCAGAGAGCAATCAAAGAAGTCTT
>OWKD01000012.1_pt1 | contig 84194 bp, 84 predicted proteins | sample 1732981 | NCBI WGS metagenome assembly OWKD01 (sample SAMN05065776, study PRJEB22554) | human gut metagenome | biome: ENVO:2100002; feature: ENVO:00000062; material: ENVO:00002003 | host: Homo sapiens | place: USA
TGGGCAGCACTTCCTTGAAGATGATGAAGAAGCTGCCTGCGCCCAGCGTGCGGGAGGCCAGAACGAACTCCTGATCCTTCAACTTGAGCATCTCAGCGCGGGCGATCCGGCTCATGCCCACCCACTCGGTGAGCATCAGGGCAAAGATGATGGTCACCATGCCGGGCTGCAGCACCAGAAGCAGCAGCGTGACGATGACCAGACGGGGGATGCCGTTGGCGATCTCGAGGAAGCGCTGCATCAGCATATCCACCTTGCCGCCGAAATAGCCCGAGACAAGGCCGTAGCTCATGCCGATGACCATGTCAATGACCGCAGCGGCCACGGCGATAATGAGGGAGACGCGGGCACCTTCCCAAGTACGGGTCCAGATGTCGCGGCCGTACAGGTCGCTTCCGAACCAGTAGTAGACGTCATCCTTGCCTTTTTCGACATAGTTGTTGACGATCTTCGTGCCGGTGGTGGTGCTCATCTTCTCGCTGCCGTCCAGAATGCCGAACTGCTCGATGCCGGGCACACGGGGCGCAAAGTTTTTCTGGCTCAGATCCTGGCCGGAGTAGGTGTAGTCATTCATGCCCGGGCCAAAGATGGCCAGCAGCAGGATGACGAAGATCATGATCAGGCCCAGCACAGCGCTCTTCTTGCGGAAGAAGCGGATGCGGACATCTTTCCAGAAGCTCTGGGCCGCAAAGTTGGTATCCACCGCGATCTCGGCGGCGTTGTCTTTCCGGGCAAACTCTTCGGCGGTGAAGCTGTGCTCCGGGTATAGCTCCTGCACGGCCTGCGTGATGGCTGCGGCGGTGCTTTCGCCGCCCAGTCGGATCGCTTTTTCTGCCATATCAGTCGTCCCCCTTTGCCAGACGGATGCGCGGGTCGATGATGCCGTACAGCAAATCAACGACCAGCATGATGCCAATGTACATGGCGCTGTAGATGAAGCTCAGACCAATGACCACGTTGTAATCGTTGGACTGGATGGCCGTCACCAACAGGCTGCCCACGCCGGGGATGGCAAAGATCTTCTCGACCACCAGCGAGCCGGTCATCAGGTCCACAATGAGGGGCGCCAGCACGGTGATGATGGGGATGAGGGCGTTGCGCAGGGCGTGGCGGAAGATGAGCGCCGGGCCGGAGATGCCCTTGCTCTCGGCCAGCAGCATATAGTCGGAGTCCAGCACCTCGATCATCTCGCTTCGGGTGAAGCGGGCGATGGAGGCCATCGTGAACATGGACAACGACACGCTGGGCAGAACGCTGGAACCAAAGATGTCCTTGGCTGAGAACAGCATCGGGAACCAGCGGAGCCGGAAGCCGAAGGTGTAGCTCAGGGCCAGTGCGAAGACGTAGGACGGCACCGACACGCCGATGACCGAGATGATGGTGGCGATGGTGTCAAAGATGGTGTCCCTCTTGAGGGCGGCGATGATGCCCAGTACGAGGCCCACCAGAGCGCCCAGCGTGACCGCCATGCCGCCGATCTGGATGGAGATGGGCAGACGGGACTGGATGAGCTGGGAGATGGGCGTGTTCTTCGAAATGTTGTAGCTTACGCCGAAGTAGCCCCGAAGCATATTGCCTACATAGCGGAAGAACTGGACATAAATCGGCTGGTCAAGGCCGTATTTTGCGTAGAGCGCGGCTCTCATATCGGCTGTCAGCTTTTCGTCGTTGAACGGCGAGCCGGGCATCAGCTGCATCAGGATGAACAGCACCAGCAGGATGGCCAGCAGCGTAAACAGCGAGGTGAGGACACGCTTGAGCGTATATTTTTTCACGTCAGGTGAACCCCCTTTTGCGGCCGCAGCGGCGGTCAGTCGTGCGCCCGCTGCGGACAGGTACAATGCCAAAAAGGCGCACAGTGGCTTTTGCGGGCCACTGTGCGGCCTTGGTTCAGCGATTCTTATTTAAGCGTTCTTCACGGTGCGCTTGTACACGCGGTTCAGTGCCACAGGGTGGAACTCTACGCCGGTAACAGCAGAAGAGACCATCTCGGCGTTGCACTGGCCGTACAGCGGGAAGATGACGGCCTGCTCCAGAACGATGGCTTCTGCATCGTACAGAGCGGCCCAGCGGCCCTCGGGGTCGGTGCAGAGGTCGCCGGTGGTGCACTCCTCAATGATGGAGTCATACTCGGCGTCGCTCCACAGACCGTAGTTGTTGGAGTTGCCAGTGACCCACATACCCAGATAGGTCATGGGGTCGGCGTAGTCGGGACCCCAGCGGGTCAGGCCCAGCTGGAAGTTGCCGTCCTGCATATCCTGCACGCGCTGCTTCTTCGGCTCGACGGTCAGGTTCACCGTCAGGCCGGGCAGAGTGGTCTCCAGCTGCTCCTTGACGACCTGTGCCACCTTCTGAGGTGCATCGTCGGCGTCAACGACCATGTCGAAGGAGAAGCTGTCCTTGCCCAGCTCGCTCTTTGCAGTCTCGTAGTACTCAGCAGCCTTGGCTGCATCGAATGCGCAGTAATCCGCATACTTGGTCTGGTCAGCGCTGAAGTCGCTGCCGTCCGGGCCGGTTGCGAACTGAGGAGGAACGGCGGTGTAGCAGGGGGCGGAGCCATCCTTCAGGACGTCGCCGGTGATGGCGTCGCGATCCAGAGCGAAGGTGAGGGCCTTGCGCAGATTCTCGTTTGCCAGCTCAGGCACACTGTTGATGTTGGGGCTGATGTACCACAGATAGCCAGCGCCCACGCTGATGAATTCGGGATCGTCCTTGACCTGATCGACCTGCTCACCATTCAGCAGGGTGATGTCCAGAGTACCGGTCTGATAGCTCATCAGAGCCTGCTGGCTGTCCTTGATGACCTGATAGGACAGGCCATCCAGCGCGACGCTGTCAGCATCGTAATAGTCGGTGTTCTTGACCAGCTCGAATGCGGTAGCAGCGGGCTGATAGTCGGTCAGGACGAAAGCACCGTTGGACAGCACCGTGTCGGGGCTGGTACCGAAGGTGTCCGCGCAGGTGTTGAAGAAGGCCTCGTTGACCGGGTAGAAGGTGGGGAAGTACATCAGGCTCAGGAAGTAGCTGACGGGAACATTCAGCTGGACTTCCAGCGTCTTGTCATCCACAGCGGTCACGCCCAGATCGGTGACGGGCTTTTCTCCTGCAATGATCTCGGCAGCGTTGACCACCTGACCAATATCCGACAGCATATAGGAATACTCGGAAGCGTTTGCAGGGTCAACCGCCCGCTGCCAGCCGAACACAAAGTCGGCTGCGGTGACGGCGTCGCCGTTGGACCACTTTGCATCGCGCAGGTGGAAGGTATAGGTCTTGCCGTCCTCGCTGATGTCATAGCTCTCGGCAATGGCCGGGACCGCTGCGCCGTCGGTATCCATCTGCATCAGACCGTCGGTGTAGTCTGCGATGACCTCAAAAGAGGTGCCGTCGGTGGCGATCTGCGGGTCCAGAGACTGGACTTCGGTCTCCAGCATGATGTTCAGGGTGCCGCCTGCGGCAGTGCCAGCTGCGCTGGAAGCACCGGTGGAGGCAGCCGTGGAAGCTGCCGTAGAGCTGGAGCCGCCGCAGGCCGTCAGGGCCAGAGCTGCTGCGGACACGCCTGCTGCTGCCAGAAAGCTGCGGCGCGAAATACGACGATCGAATCTCATAATATCTTTTCCCCTCTCTAACACCGCTTTAATCCATTAAAGCGACTGTTTCAAAAAAATGCACAAGGTGTTCCGCTCCCCCTCTGGAGCTTTTCGCACACCCTTGTGCCTTGGCCGCATTATACCGCGTCTTCCGCCGAAAGAAAAGGTTTTTTGCCAAATTTACATCTCCCAAAGGACGATTTCTGTGGTTTGACCAACAATATACCGAAATTTCGATTTGAATTTTGTATAGTTTTCCTCTTGAATTGTACTCACTCAGAGCACAGTTCAGATGAAACGAGCGCCATCTGTTCTCTCGCCATGCACACTACGGTCGTTTCTCTTTCTTTTATAAAGAAAACCGCCCGCCGCACTTTTTGGTGCGGCGGGCGGCCCGGACTTTATTTTATCGCAATTTTCAAAAATAGTGCCTATCAAAACGACCGCTTTGCGATATGCAGTTTGCGGATGTTGCTTGTGCATTAAAAACGCAAACTGCTATATTTGGAAAATGCTCAGACTGCCTCAGCGGCAGGCACTTCGGCCTCGCCATTGTACACAGCCTCATCCAGCTGACCTTCGGTGGCGGCCACAAGAGTGGTAGCAGCCGCAGCGCCGACGACGTTGGTGGCGGTACGCGCCATATCAACGATGCTGGAAATGGGGGAAAGCAGGATGATGGCTTCCACCGGCAGACCGGCGGCGGCAAAGAGGGCCGTGGCGGTGATGGTGGCCGTGCCGGGCACACCGACGGTGCCGATGGAGACGACCACAGCCAGCACGACAAGGAAAGCGTACTGCACCGGGGTGTATTCAATGCCCAGCAGATGGATGGTGAAGACCGCCAGCAGGGTGGGCCAGATGCCGGCGCAGCCCGGCATACCGAGGTTTGCGCCCAGACTTGCGCCAAAGGCGGCGACATCCTCATTGACGCCCAGCTTCTTGGTCAGTTGGTTAACGGTGACAGGGATGGTGCCCACGCTGCTCTGAGAGGTAAAGGCCACAGTAGCTGCGGGCCAGATGCCCTTGAAGAAGCGGACCGGGTCCAGCTTTCCGACCAGCTTGACGAGTGCGCCTTCCACCACGAAGAGCTGGATCGCGCAGAGGATATAGGCCAGCACCAGAACACTCAGCAGCGGGATGAGGTCAGCCGGAGAAGAGCGGCTGACGGCGCGGGCGATGAGGGACAGGACGGCATAGGGGGTAAAGGAGATGACGTAGCTGACCACACGACCCATCACAAGGTCGCCGGCGTCGATAAATTTCTTGAAGGGGGCGACCTCCTCGGGCTTCTTGACCACCAGCTTGTTGTAGCTGATGGCCACCAGAATGGAAAAGACCACGATGGGCACCACCTCGCCGTTGGCCCAGTGCGAAGCGAGGTTCTGGGGAAAGAGGCTGATGACGGTGTCCACGAAGGTGGGCACTTCCTTGGCGGTGTAGTCGGTGGCCAGCTCATACTGGACGCCGTGGCCGATGTTGGTGGCCACCCCGGCGACCAGAGTGATGAGGCTGGCGAAGAGGGTGTTCAGGACGAGGAAGAAAACAGTCTTGAGGCCGATATTTTTCAGACGAACGGAGTTGCCCAGATTGGTGATGCTGGAAATGATGCTGAAGATCAGCAGCGGGATGACCACCGCCGAGACGACATGGGCATAGACCGTGCCCACAGCGGCCACATAGACGTGATGGCCCTTGAACGCGAGGCCCACGATGAGTCCGAGGCCCACCGCCAGAATGGTGCGCACGCCGAAGTCCACGTGCTTTTTCTTGTGCAGATAATACAGCAGGGCAAAAAATACGGCAGTCAGAGCCAGTGCGGCCAGATCCAAAATTTCTACAGACATAAAACGGATGCTCCTTTATTTTCTGAGTGTGATGTCGTTTTTGTCTGTCAACACATTCGCTCTCTCATGATGTTCCTCCCATTTAGCACAAACCTACTTTGTATGTATGTTTGTTCGGTTGCTGTGGAGTATACTACATCCCGTTCCGGTTGTCAAGCAAATTATGAGAAAACCTTGAACTTCACGATAAAGCGGCGTTCTTCCTTTGCAGCTCTTTCCTCTGCCCGCTTGACTTTTTCGCTCTGGCTGCATATAATAGAATTACGAAAGAGAGCACCATTCGCTCATATGGTATTACCAAAAGCAGCAAGAAGCCCCTACGGTACCGCTAATACCGAAGGGGCTTCCTGCTTTGCTAAGAGTTAGTGCTTACCGGCCTTGAACTGTTCGTCAAGCCACTTGCAGATGCAGTGAGCTGCTACATCAGCTGCGACGGACAGCACGAAAGAGATTATTTCACTCATATAGTATCACCTCCTTCTCCGTATAATGGAGTCGGAAGGCCGACACTATCAGAATACCATAAATTTCGACGATTCGCAATGAATCCATGAGAATATGTAAAAAGAGCCGCCGTGCACACGCACAGCGGCTCTTGTAGTTTTTCGATCTTTTACTTTGCGTACTCGACAGCACGGCTCTCGCGGATGACATTGACCTTAATCTGGCCGGGATAATCCAGCGTATCTTCGATCTTCTTTGCGATGGAGCGAGCCAGCAGGATGACCTGATCGTCGCTGATGACGTCAGGCTTGACCATGATGCGGACCTCGCGGCCGGCCTGCACGGCAAACGCCTGCTCGACGCCCTCGAAGCTGGAGGAGATCTCCTCCAGATTCTCCAGACGCTTCACATAGCTCTCGACGTTCTCGCGGCGGGCACCCGGGCGGGCGGCGCTGATGGCGTCACAGGCCTGAATGATGAAGGCCAGCGGCGTCTTCGGCTCCACATCGCCATGGTGGGCCTCGATGGCATGGATGACCTGGGTGTTTTCCTTGTACTTGCGGCAGATGTCCACGCCGATCTGGACGTGGCTGCCCTCGATCTCGTGGTCGAGCGCCTTGCCGATGTCATGCAGCAGACCGGCACGGCGGGCCAGCGTGACATTCACGCCCATCTCGCCTGCCAGCAGGCCGGCCAGCCATGCCACCTCCATGCTGTGGGTCAGCGCGTTCTGACCAAAGCTGGTGCGGTACTTCAGACGGCCAATGAGCTTGATGAGGTCGGGGTGCAGGCCATGGATGCCCAGCTCCATGACAGCGCGCTCGCCCTCCCGCTTCATCTGCAGCTCGAGGTCGTGGCGGCACTTTTCCACCGTCTCCTCGATGCGGGCAGGATGGATGCGGCCATCGCCGATGAGGCGTTCCAGCGTCATGCGGGCCACTTCGCGGCGAGTCTGGTCGAAGGAGGACAGGGTAATGGCCTCCGGGGTATCGTCGATGATGAGGTCAACACCGGTGGCGGTCTCAAGGGCGCGGATGTTGCGGCCCTCGCGGCCGATGATGCGGCCCTTCATCTCGTCGCTGGGCAGCGGGACGACGCTGACGGTCGTTTCGCTGCAGTGGTCAGCAGCGCAGCGGCTGATGGCCTGACCGATGAGGTTGCGGGCGATGCCGTCGCAGTTCTCCTTCAGGTCGGTCTCGTAGGCAGCGACGCGGATGGCCTTCTCGTGGGTCAGCTCCTCGTCCACCTTGTGCAGCAGCACCTCGCGGGCGTCCTCCTGACTCAGGCCGGCCAGCGTCTCCAGACGCTCCATCTCCTTGGCGCGCAGGGCATCGACCTCCGCCAGATGGGCGTCAGCCTCCTCGTGCTTCTTTTTCAGCTCGTCCTCGCGCTTTTCCAGCGCCTCGGTCTTGCGGTCGAGGGCCGTTTCCTTCTGGTCGATGCGGTTCTCCTGACGGCTGATCTCTGCGCGGCGCTGCTTGATCTCCTTGTCGGCCTCTGCCTTCTGGGCATCCACCTCGGCCTTCAGACGGAAGGCCTCATCCTTTGCTTCCAAAATTGCTTCCTTGCGCTTCTGGTCAGCAGCCTTGATCGCTTCGTTCACCAGCCGGGTAGCCTCGGCCTCGGCGCTGCCGATCTGGGCCTCAGCGGTCTTCTTACGGTTGTTGTAACCAATAAAATAGCCCGCAGCTGCGGCAGCGACAGCAACGATCAATGCCGCGATCACTCCGATTACGGTCATTGTTCTTCACTCTCCTTAACAGTCAAATTTTGCTTTAACAGGCAGGAGACGCTGTGCGGCCGAACGCGGGCCAGCAAAAATCAAATTTTCAACGAAAAAGAGGCAGACAAGAACAGACGCAGAGAAAGATCTTCCTGTGCGGTGAGTCTGGTGCAGCTTTTCGATTTACAAGATGTGCTTATAAAAACGGGCCAATGATGCCCCATTGAAATATCTGGTCGCGGAATGCTCCGCCTACAGCGTCTTAGATTCCATACTACTTCTTATATTACGAAACATTTTGCACAATGTCAAGGAGAAGTAAGGCGGAAAGGCGAAATTATTTTTGATTTATTCCAGATACATCCGGCGCAGACGCATCAGACGGGCCGGAGTCAGGCCATATTCGGCCTCCAGATAGGCCTCGGCGCTGCCGAAACGCTGCCGGATGATGTCCAGCACGAAGGGAGCCGACTCCGGGTGGACACCAAAAACGCCGAGGTAGAAGTCCTTCCGGGAGGGGTCGGCGGCGATCTCATCGGCGTGCTCGGCCCAGACTTTTTCCAGCTCCGGCCTGCGCCAGATGTTCGTCTTCACGAAATCTTCCATAATGGTCTCATCCGACGCACCCAGCGCCAGCAGAATGAGCATCGCAGCCACGCCGGTGCGGTCTTTTCCCGCCGAACAGTGGAAGAGCACCGGCGTCTCGCCCACTTCCAGCGCACGGAACAGCTCTTTGTAGGCCTTGTTGCCGAACAGCATCCGCTCGTACATGGCATCCGCCATCCGGCGTCCCTCGTCGGGCATCCCCTTCAGCAGGGTCTCCCGGTCTTCGGGCGAGAAGTCCACCTCCTTGCCGTTCTCAAGGCAGAGGCCGCAGATGCGCACGAGCCGTGCACCGTCGGGCACATAATCAGGGCTTTCGGCGGCCTCCGCCTCGCTGCGCAGGTCAAGGATGAGCCGCAGCCCCAGCGAGTCCAGCAGCTTCCGGTCGGCCTCACCGGTGAGCTTCCACGTCGGGATGCCCCGGTAGATCTGCCCCCACCTGACGTGCTTGCCCTCGTCGGCCTCGTAGCCGCCCAGCTCGCGGAAGTTGTGGCCGCCCTCGAACGGCAATTCTGTGCCGGGGGCCGGATGCACCACAGCGGGCTTGGACGCCGCACTGGACAGGACGGGCAGGTCGTAGAAGGGCTTGGCCGGACGTCCGCGCCGGGGCGGCAGGCTGGCTGCGCCGCCCAGCACCTCCATGAGGTAGCCGCGCAGGAGGTCGAGGTAGGCCGAGGTGTGGTCGCGCCGCTGCAAAAGGGAGACGCAGAGGGGCGGAAGATCCTCAAGCAGGACATCCCGCACCCGGTCCAGCTCCCGCCGTGCCCCCGGCTCATACCGGGTCAGGCAGGTGCAGAGCTGCTCCTGCACGAGGTAGTAGGCCTGATAGAAGCTGGGGCCGATCTCGGCGTTGGGCGCGAAACCCGCCCGGGCGCAGGCCTCCCACAGCGGAGCAAAGAGATCCTGCCGCAGGCTGGGCAGAAGGACCCGCTGGTTCCGCAGCTCGGCCAGCGGCACGCTCTCCCTCTCCCAGAAGGGGTGGCCCCGCGGCACCAGCAGGCAGGCCGGGTCGGCCCGGAGGGTGGTGCGGGCCAGCACCGGTGCGGCGCAGCCCAGATCCATCACGAGGCCCGCGTCCAGCTCGCCCTGCTCCACCCCCTCGGCCACCGCGTCGTTGTCCAGCAGGCGGAAGCGCATCTCGATGTGGGGGTACTGCTGGCGGAACTTGTCCAGCTGGGTCTCGAGGCCGGGCAGATAGTCCGGCACCAGCGAGACGCTGATGCCGATGCGCACCGGCTGGGCCGACTGGATCTCCGCGTGGAGCGCCGCCTGCATCTGCTGGAACTGCTCCACCACCGGCGCGGCATGGCGCTGTAAGCTCACGCCCCGGTCGGTGAGGCTGAGCTTGTGGTGGGCGCTGAGAAAGAGCGGCCCGCACAGCTCGGCTTCAAGGGCCGAGATGCTCTGACGCAGAGCCTGCCGGGATAAAAACAGGCGCTGGGCCGCGCGGGTGTAATTCATCTCCTCGCAGAGGACCAGAAAATAATGCAGCTGGCGGATGTCCATCGTTTCCTCCTGAATGATCGTAGTCTCATGGGTAAAGCATACCGCCTTTTGGCCGGATTGTAAAGCCGCCGGGCACAAAATCCCGCTTTTTCTGCCCTATTGACACCGGCTCTGCCCACGCGTAAAATAAGGAAAAAGGAGGCCCTGCCTATGACACACAATGCTCCGGCACCGAAGGCCCAAAGCCTCGGCACGCTGTTTTTTACCTTTTTCAAGATCGGCCTGTTCACCTTCGGCGGCGGCTACGCTATGATCGCCCTGCTGGAAGAGGAATTTATCCAGCGCCGCAGGTGGCTGGATAAGGACGAGTTCCTCGACATGACCGCCATTGCGGAATCCACCCCCGGCCCGGTGGCCATCAACAGCGCCACCTACCTCGGCTACAAGCTGGCCGGAGTCCCCGGCGCGGCGGTCGCCACCGTGGCCGTCTGCCTGCCGTCCTTCCTCATCATCTACGCCATCTCGCTATTTTTTGAGCAGTTCACCCAGCTCACCGTCATTGCCAACGCCTTCAAAGGCATTCAGGTCTGCGTCATCTATCTCATCTTCTCGGCCGGTGTGCGGATGCTGCAGGCGCTCGACCACTCCCTCTTTTCTTCCGGCGTCCTCCTGTCCGTCTTTCTGGCGATGACGAGCCTTTCGCTGGCGGGCATCAGCGTCTCGTCCATCCTGCTCATCCTCCTCAGCGGTGCGGCAGGCGTGGCCGCGTGGCTCTTGGGCCGCAGAAAGGAGGGAAAGTGATATGCTCCTGAAGCTGTTCCTCACCTTTTTTGAGATCGGCGCCGTCTCCTTCGGCGGCGGCTACGGCATGATCTCCCTCATCCGGGAAAAAGTCCTGCTCCATGGCTGGCTCTCCGAGGCCGAGTTTCTGAGCTTCATCGCAGTATCGGAATCCACCCCCGGCCCGCTGGCCGTCAACATGGCTACCTTCATCGGTTCTTCGCAGGGCGGGGTGCTGGGGGCGCTCTGCGCCACACTGGGCGTCGTCCTCCCCTCCTTCTTCATCATCCTGCTCATCGCGGCCCTCATCCACGACTTGCTCAAGTACGCCGGGGTCGAAGCCTTTCTCTCCGGCGTCCGGCCCTGCGTCGTGGCCCTTATCCTCTCCACTGCCCTCACGATGGGCCTGAGCACCCTGCTGGACGTCTCCACCGCCGCTGACGCCCCCGCGCCATCATGGCAGGGCATCGGCCTCCTTGCGCTTCTGGCCATCGTCCGGCTGGTCTGGCAGAAAACGAAAGGAAAAGCCCCTTCTCCCATCGGGATGATCCTGCTCTCGGCGGTGCTGGGCGCACTTTTATACCAATAAAAAGAACGGCATCTGAGCTTTTCTCCGATGCCGTTCTCTATTTTGCTCTTCTGAAATCCGATTCACAGACCCGGCCATTCTGGGCCAGAACGCGGCGCAGGATCTGCATCACGCCGGAGTTGGTGTTGGGCGGCGCGAGGAAGGGCACCTCCTCCCGGAGGGCGGGCGAGCCGTTCTCCACGAGGAAGCCGTACTTTGCCGCCTTCAGCATCTCCGCGTCGTTGAAGGTGTCGCCGAACGCCATCATGCCCTCGGGCGGGACGCCCAGACGCTCCCCCAGCCGAAGCAGGGCCGCGCCCTTGTGGACGCCGGGGTTCATGATGTCCACCCAATCTGCACCGGCCACCGCCACCGAGAAGCGCCCGCCCCAGACCGGGCCATAAAGCACGTCGTAGCCCTTCTGGGCATCCCCCTCGGGGAAGTAGATGGTGAATTTATCCACCCGGGCGGCCACGTCCTCCAGATGGGGGACATATTCCACCTTGGTGTAGAATCTCTTGAAGACCCTGTCGTATGGCCGGAACTGCTCCTCCACATAGGCCGTTTCCAGCCCGCAGAGGACGGCGGCGTGGCCCGCGCTCCGGGCCTGCCCGGCCAGCGTGTGCCAGTCGGCAGCGTCCATCTCGGAGAGATACAGGCTCTCGCCCTTCCAGCAGATGGCACCGCCGTTGTCACCCACAAGGATGATGTCGTCCTGCAGGGGCGCGAACATCTCCTCTAAGGTATAGATGGGCCGTCCGCTGGCGGCAGCGAACCGGATGCCCCGCTCTGCCAGAGCGCGGACGGTCTCCGCGAAGTCCGGCGGGAGCTGGCTCTGGCCGTCCAGCAGGGTAGCGTCAAGGTCGGAGGCAATGAGGCAGATGACGTCCATGCGCGCCTCCTCAGCCCACATAGCTGATGTTCACGTCGATCTGTCCGCCATAGCCGGGGATGCGGGCGGTGCAGCTGCCCTGCCACATATCGCAGGAGATGGGGCTGCTGGCCACACCGTAGTGTGCGTTCCAGATGCTGTAGCCCGTCAGACGGCTCAGGTCCACCCGCTGGCGGAACCACAGGGTAGAAGCGTAGACGCCGGGCTTGTAGCCCTGCGCCTTGACCTCCTCGCAGAAGGCGACGGCGCACTTGGTGCGATCCTCGACGCCCAGACCGTCGGCACGGCCATTCTTGCCGCCGGAGGCCTCAGTATCGAAGTAGATGGGGTAGTCCAGCTTACGGCCGTTCAGGACGTAGGCGCAGCCCATGGCTTCCTCCCGGGCCTCCTCCTCGTTGACGGCCTGACTGAAGAAGTAGACGCCCACCTTCAGGCCCGCATTGCGGGCGTTGGTGAAGTGCTGCTCGAACATGGGGTCCAGCACCAGCGCACCGCTGCCGTAGCCGCGGTAGCCGATGCGGATGATGACGAACTTGACGCCCGCCGTCTTTACCTGTTCCCAGTCGATGCTGGACTGATATTTCGAGACATCGATGCCGAAGGTGGCATTCTGCTGCACGCCGTTGGCGTCGAAGTAGTAGAGCTTGTTGTCGATGGACTGGATGCCCTTCACGGGCTGGTTGGTGTACTGGTCATAATAATAGGTCTTGCCGCCCACCGTGCGCCAGCCGGAATAGACCGGGACCGGAGTGCTGCTGCCGCTGTCGCTGTCGTCTTTGTCGCTCCTGCCGAAAAGCAGGTTCCACAGCCAGCTCAGCAGGCCGTTCTCGTCAGTGAGACAGGCGGGGTCGATGCTGCTCTCGTCCAGCGTACCTGCATCCAGTGCGGCGCGGATCTCCTCCGGGGTCAGCAGGATGGTGCCCTCCTCGGTCTTCACCGGCAGGGCAGCCTCCTCGGAGTTCGTCTCTGCACCTGCCTCCGGCTGGGCCTCTGCGGCCTGCTCCACCGGTGCGCTCAGGGGATCCTCTGCGGCCAGTGCCTCCGTCTCCTGCTGTAGGCTGGGGAAGTTGTTCTCCTGCTCCAGCTCCTCGATGCTGCCCATCATGGGGTCAGCAGGCGCTGCCTCCGGGGCCGCAGGCGATGCGGCCGTTTCCTCTGCAGGGGCAGCCGGAGCCTCCGACACGGCAGGCGCTTCCGTCTCATTCTGGCTGGGGGCAGCGGGCTGCGCGGCAGACGCAGCGGTGCTCTCCGCCTCCGAGGATGCAGAGTCCGTCTTTGACGGCTTGGGAGCTTCCTTCTTGTCGTCTTTCTTTGTGCTGTGGGCCGCGTTGCTCTCGCCCTCCCACAGCAGGGCCGACGGCTCCACCGTCAAGCCTGCGGGCTGAGACGCCAACAGGGCCGTGGTGCCAAAGCCGCCCACTGCGATGGCAAGCGCCATCACCGCCGAGGCCACCATCTGGCCCGCCGCGCGGCGCGTCTTCTTTTTTGGGGTTCCTGTATCGTTCCGTCTCATTCCGCCTGCTCTGCCTCCAAGCTCTATTCTAACGCGGCCTCTCGCCGCCGGAAGTGCTATTTGCACACTTATAGTATACACCCAACTGCAAGCTCCCGTCAATCTCCTTCGGTGCGTCCTGCGGAGCGTCTCGCGGGGGGCGTCTACTGCCAAAAATGCTCTGTATGAAATACGTCCCAGACCCTCTCATTATTGCACCGACGAGAAAAAAGACAGGTTTTGGGCAGGATTTTTGCGTTTCCCTCTTGCTGTCTTGACAGGTGTATGGTATCATGATGGTCATGCAGCTTTTGCTGCCCTTTTGAAACTGTAATGACGGAAAGGCAGATCTTTATGTCAAATGTAAAAGATTTCTTAAAACGCAAGGACATCGTCATCACCCCCCAGCGCTACCTCATCGAGGCGCTGGGCGCGATGGCACAGGGCCTGTTCGCCAGCCTGCTCATCGGCACCATCATCAAGACGCTGGGCCAGCAGACCGGGCTTGAGACGCTGGTGGACTTAGGCGGCTACGCCACGGCCATGAGCGGCCCGGCCATGGCTGTGGCCATCGGCTGGGCGCTCCACTGCCCGCCGCTGGTGCTGTTCAGTCTGGTGACAGTGGGCTACTCCTCCAACGCTCTGGGCGGCGCAGGCGGTCCTCTGGCCGTCCTCATCATCGCCATCGTGGCCGCTGAGTTGGGCAAAGCCGTCAGCAAGGAGACCCGAATCGACATCCTCGTGACCCCGCTGGTGACCATCTTCTCCGGCGTCGGCCTCTCGATGCTCATCGCTGCCCCCATCGGTGCCGCCGCAAGTCAGGTGGGCACCCTCATCATGTGGGCCACCGAGCAGGCTCCCTTCCTGATGGGCATCCTCGTCTCGGTCATCGTGGGCGTCGCACTGACTCTGCCCATCTCCTCTGCCGCCATCTGCGCAGCGCTGGGCCTGACCGGACTTGCCGGCGGTGCCGCTGTGGCGGGCTGCTGCGCCCAGATGATCGGCTTCGCCGTCATGAGCTATAAGGAAAACGGTGTCGGCGGCCTCATCAGTCAGGGCCTCGGCACCAGTATGCTCCAGATGGGCAACATCGTGAAGAATCCCCGTATCTGGATCGCACCCACTCTGGCCAGCGCCATCACCGGCCCTCTGGCCACCTGCGTCTTCCGCATGGAGATGAACGGCGCAGCCGTCTCCTCCGGCATGGGCACCTGCGGCCTCGTGGGCCAGATCGGCGTCTACACCGGCTGGGTCAACGACATTGCCGCCGGCACCAAAGCCGCCATCACCCCGATGGACTGGGCCGCCCTCGTCCTCATCTGCTTCGTCCTGCCCGCCGTGCTCAGCGTCCTCTTCTGTGAGATCGAGCGCAAGCTCGGCTGGATCAAGGACGGCGACCTGAAGCTGAACTGAACAAGCAAAAAAGCCTGCCGACGCAGGCTTTTTTCTGTTCATACCACTCGTTTGCCATCCAGCACCGCCTGCCGGAGCGTATCCCCTTCGTACACCAGCTTGAGGGAGAACCACGGGCGTTCCTCGTTCAGCAGCCGGAAGAAGATCTTGTCGCCCTCCCAGATGGGCAGCTGCGTCACCTTCTCCTTCGGCACCCATTCCAACACGCCCTCCCGGCAGGCATCGCCCTGCATCATCTCGCCCGTCCACTCGTCGGCGGTGTAGAGGTGGATGAACTCGGTCATATTGCCCCAGATGAAGGTCAGCAGGCCCCGGCTGCGCCAGTGGGTCAGGGTCAGGCCTGTCTCCTCCTTCACCTCGCGGAGAAGACAGTCCTCCGGGCTTTCGAACCGCTCAAATTTGCCGCCCACGCCGATCCACTTGTCGTGGTTGTAATCGTCCTCCTTCTTCACCCGGTGGAGCATCAGGTAGGCGTCGTCCCGCTCCAGATAGCACAGCGTCGTGCTGAAGATCGGGTATTCCGGGTCCATAAAGGCTCCAAGCTTCATCGTTTTTCCTCTTCTCTGAATCAAACTGTTACAGCAAAGCGCCCCGCAGATGACCCCTGCGGGGCGCTGTTTTCATGCGTTCATGCCTTGCGGCCTGCCCGGCCCTTGCCCGCGTTGTTCAGCTTGCGGACGAGGTCGTTCTGGTGCTTGCGCTGGGAGGGCGTCGGCTCGGGGTCGTGCACTTCCTCTGCCTTGGCCCGGGTCTGCTGGGCGGTGGCGTCCACGCGCTCAAGGTTCCACTCCTGATTGCCGCCCGAGACGAAGTTCCAGATCTGGGCCTGCGCACCATTGGAGGTGTTCATGCCCACGAGGTCGATGTACTTGTCGGCCAACACATTGCGGATGCGGGTGCGGCCATTGCGGGTGGGTTCCAGCGCCCAGCATTGGCTCATGCCGCTGGTGCGTCCCCACTGATGGAGCCATGTGCCCTCCACCACGCCGCCGAGGGCAAGGTCGATCATCTTCCCGGTAAAACGGTTCTGGATGCGCCAGCGGCCTTCGCCGGCATCCACGAATTTCCACTGCTGCCATGGATGACCTGCGTAATCCCACAGACGGATCGCAGCGCCGTTCTCCGTGTTGAAGTTCTTTACTTCCAACACCTTTCCATTGGGGGCCTTGATGAGGTAAAACTCATTTTCCGATAATACGACCTGCGATGCCTTTGCCATAACTGCGATCTCCTTTCAGCGTAGATTTTACTGCCCCTATTATAGCGCATTTTCATTTGGGCAGCAAGAATAGTTTTCCATAATCTTTTTCGATTTCTTTATACATTTTGACCGTTTTGCTGGAATTTCCCCTGTCCCGGGTTCCGCCGTCGGCGCACACTTGTATACATTATGAAAACGGCCCGCCGGGGGCGCCTTCCGTGCTGTCTCCACAGCAAGAACAACGCCCTCGTTTTCGGCTCGTTTCGGGCCAGTTCCGGGGAGTTCTGTAGTTGCTGCAAGGCCAATTCAGGGCAATGACTTTATTTTTATAAATCAAAGCTCGCTTTGATGCTTTACTTTAATGATAGATATAGCATTTCAGAGAACGCTTTAATTTGTTTCACGTTTTCTGCTATTGACTTTATTTCAAAACCGGTGTATAGTAAGCTTACAAGGAGCAAAGAGCGCTCCTCAACAACGAGCTTCAGGTCCCGCGTCCGGCGGGCCTGTGAGAAAAATATAGGAGGTTTGACTATGTATTACTACATTCTGGGCTGCGGTATCGCTTGTCTGATCCTGTTCGGCATCGACAGCATGGAGACGGTATGCGTCAAGCCGGCTGAGATGGTTGGCAAGGTCCTGCTGTGGCCTGTCACCCTGATGGAAGCAGTTGTCCGTTACAACTCCACTCATCACGACTTCAAGGCTGCGCTGTAAAACGCATCACGTCCAAGGACGTCGAAAAAGCCATCAAGGCTGCCGTACTCTTTGCGGGGTACGGCAGCCTTTTTGCTTTACACCCGGGGGCCGGATGTGATACACTATCTCTATAAGCCGCTTTCCCTCACCGAACTTTATCATGCGCAGCGGTGCGCTGTCTTTTCAGGAGGACTATGAAACCCGATTATAAGCTGGTCGCCAAGGCCAAATACATCCACATGACCGCCGACCTCGCCAGTGAGCTCTGGCACGAGGTCTACAAGCGCTACTTCCCAGCAAAGCAGCTGGACGCCCTCGTCGAGAGCATCCAGAGCGCCGACGCCATCGAGGAGGACATCGACAACGATGTGAACTACTTCCTCGTCTTCCTCGGCAGCCAGCTCATCGGCTATTTTGCGTGGAAGATGGAAAACACCTCGCTCCACCTGCTCCATCTCTACCTCAAGCCCGCATACCGGAGCAAGGCCATCGGCCGGGACATCGTGGCGTCCTGCGAGCGTCTGGCCCGGGGCGAGGGCCGGGGCCGGGTCTGGTGCGGCGTCAACGCCAAGGCCCTGCCCGTGCAGCAGTTCTTCAAGGCCCGGGGCTACCGCTCCCTCGGCCCTGCCGAGAGCGAGGGCGGCATCGACCGCAACGAGCTGATCTTTGAGCGGATGTTGTAAGAAAAAGACCATTGCATTTTTCCTGCATTTGTACTACACTAAAGTAGTGTATTGAAGTGCCCGTCTGCGGGCCGACCATCAATGAATGACCGGGGAGGAACTGTATATGGCTAAGGACCATCCGACCGGAAAATCCGGCCTGTATGCCGCTTTTCTGGAGCTTGAAACACCGGAGGAATGCTACCGCTTCCTGCAGGACGTATGCAGCTATGCAGAGCTGAGCGCGATGGAGCAGCGCTACAACATCGCCGAAAAGCTCATGCGCAAGCAGAGCTACACCAGCATCATGGGCAATATCGGCGCTTCCAGCGCGATCATCAGCCGTGTGAGCCGGGTGCTGAGCCGGGACGACAGCGTCCTGCGCCGCATTCTGGAGAAAAACGGCGTCTCTACTGACGCCGAGGAATGATCTTTCACTGACCGCTGCGCACTGCGGGCCGGGGACGCCCCGCCTGCGGTGCGCTTTTTTCGTTGATCTATAAGGAGATGTTCTTATGAGCAAAGCTGTTCTGTTTTTTGCCGACGGCACCGAGGAGTGCGAGGCCCTTCTGGTGGCCGACCTGCTCCGCCGCGCCAAAGTCGAGGTCGTCATCGCCTCTGCGATGGGCCGCCGTGCGCTGGTCAGCAGCCACGGCATCCATCTGAACGCGGACGCACTGGCTGAGGACGTGGACTACAGCGATGTGGACATGGTCGTCCTGCCCGGCGGCATCCCGGGCACCCCCAACCTCGCCGAGAACAAGACTGTCACCGACACCTGCGTTTCCTTTGCCAAGTCTGGGAAAAAGGTCGCCGCTATCTGCGCCGCCCCCAGCGTCCTTGCCAGCCTCGGCCTGCTGGAGGGTAAAAACGCCACCGCACACGCCGGTTTTCAGGATAAGCTAGCCGGTGCCATCGTCCACGACGAGGAAGTCGTCGTAGACGGAAACATCACCACCAGTTACGGCCTTGGCGGTGCCATTCCTTTCGCTCTGGAGCTGGTGCGCCAGCTGGCAGGCCCCGCCGAGGCCGACCGCATCCAGAAGGCCATCGCTTATCGGCACTGAGAAGGAGGCTTTTCGATGCGCTTCATCACCTGCCGTCTGCCCGACGGCGTAGAAGACCCGGCCATCCTGTCGGCGGATGGCCGTCAGGTCTGGCCTCTGAGCTGGCTGGGCCTGTCCTACGAGACTCTGTCCGACGCCATCCCCTTTCTGACCCCGCAGGTGCGGGCCGGGCTTTCGCTGGCCATCGCGGGCATCCCGGCCCTGCCCATCGAGGCCGTCACGCTGGAAAGCCCCATCCCCGCCCCGGCGCAGGATGTCATCTGTCTGGGCATCAACTACATGGCCCATTCGGACGAGGCTGAGAAATACTCCGCCGACGCCTTCGCCACCCAGCATCAGGATGCCATCTACTTTTCCAAGCGGGTCACCCGGGCCGTGCCGGACGGCGGCTTCATCGAGGCTCACACCGACCTCGTGAAAAAGCTGGACTATGAGTGCGAGCTGGCCGTCGTGCTGGGCCGAGATTCCAAGGACGTTCCCGCAGGGCAGACCCGAGACTACGTCTTCGGCTACACCATCCTGAACGATGTCTCGGCCCGGGACGTCCAGACCGCGCACAAGCAGTGGTATTTCGGCAAGAGCCTCGACGGCTTTACCCCCATCGGCCCCTGCATCGTCACGGCGGATGAGTTCGAGGCTTATCCGCCCAAGCTCCCCATCCGGTGCTTCGTCAACGGCGAAAAGCGGCAGGACTCCAACACCGGCCTTCAGATCTTTAACATCGACCACGTCATCGCCGAGCTGTCGCAGGGCATGACCCTCCGCGCAGGCACCATCATCGCCACCGGCACCCCGGCAGGCGTCGGAATGGGGATGGACCCGCCCCGCTTCCTCGTCCCGGGCGACGAAGTGCGGTGCGAGATCGAGGGCATCGGCACCCTGACGAACACGGTCCGCTGAGTGCGTTCAACTCCAATTAGTATTATTCTACACGATTTCTACTGTATTGATTGGTTTTTGTGTAAACCAGCCTTTTATTCACGAATAGTTCATATTAAATTCATATTCCGTTCACGCATCTTCGGTATATGTATGGCATCCAAGGCGCACAACGCGCCAAAAAGCCGCTGACGGCACACTCCATGCTGCTGCCCCGCCCGGGCGGCAAAGGAAAGGAATCAGAAGATATGAAAATTGGTTTTTGGGAACTCGTGGTCATCGTGGTCATCGCGTTCGTCTTCATCGGCCCCGACCAGCTGCCCGTCTACGCAAAGAAGCTGGGCAAGATGCTGCGTGAGCTGAAGAAGTACACCGGCGCTGCCTCCGAGGAGATCCAGAAGAATGTCGTGGAGCCTCTGAACGAGATCCAGGCCCCCCTCAAGGAGGCGGTCGCCCCCCTGACCGACATCAAGAAGGACATCGACAACAGCGTGAAGGACGTCACCAAGAGCTTCACCGGCATCGGCAAGACCAGCAAGGAAGAAGCCGCCAAGGCCGAGCAGCCGGAGGAAGTCACCGAGCTGGAGGTCGAAGAGCTGCCCGAGGAGGTTCCTGCTGAGGCTCCCGCCGCCGAGACAACCGAGCCTGTAAAGGCTGAGGAAAAGGCCGACGCCCCCGCTGCGGCAGCTCCTGTGGCCGAAGAAGCCGCACCCGCTGCCGAGGCCGCACCCGCCGAGGAGGCAAAGGCCTGAACATCCACACCGATGCACCCGCGCCCGCGGTTGCCTTATACATCGTAATCAGCCCGCCTCGCGGCGCGGCAAAGTAAAAAGGAGATCATTATTATGCGTATTGGTACTAACGAGCTGCTTATCATCCTGGTCGTCGTCCTGCTGATCTTTGGACCCAAGAACCTGCCGAAGCTGGGCAAGATGTTCGGCAAGACCATGAACAACTTCAAGAAGGGCATGGAGGAGTCTGACGACGAGGCCGAGACCACCACTGCAAAGGCCGAGACCAAGACTGAGAAGAAGGACGACGAGGAGTAATCTGTGGCTACGAACGTAAAGCGCAAAAAAAAGGCCGAAGTCATGGCTGACGACGGCAACATGACGCTGACGGGCCACCTGAAAGAGCTGCGCAACCGCCTCATCGTCTGCGCCGTGGTGTTCGTGGTGGCGGTCGTGGTCACACTGTCCTACGCCGACCGCCTCATCGACCTGCTGACCGCGATGGGACAGGGCTTCTACACCTTTGTGTCCATCGCCCCGCAGGAAAAGCTGATGCAGTATTTCCGCGTCTCCCTGCTGGCGGCTGTGGTCGTTACGGTGCCGGTGGCGCTGTATCAGGTGTACGCCTTTGCAAAGCCCGGCCTGAAGAAGAGCGAGACCTTCTTCCTCAAGCTGGTCATCCTGCTGGGTCTGGCCCTCTTCGTGGTGGGTGTGATGTTCGCCTACAAGCTCATGATGCCCTTCATGCTCCAGTTCCTGAGCACCGGCATCGAGGGCGCCGATTACATCCAGACCACCACCAGTATCGAGAGCTACGTCAGCCTCTGTCTGACCATGTTCATCATCTTCGGCTGCGTGTTCGAGATGCCTCTGGTCACCATCATTCTGGCCAAGATGGGCATTGCGAACCCCCAGCTCATGAAGAAGGGCCGCGGCATTGCCATCGTGCTCATCTTCTTTGTTGCAGCCGTCGTCACCCCGCCGGACATCGTTTCCCAGTGCATGGTAGCCATCCCGATGGTCCTGCTCTACTTTGTCAGCACCTTCCTGAGCGGCATCTTCTACAAGCCCCGCACGGAGGAAGACGACGAAGAGGACGAGGAAGACGAGGACTAAGGCTTCTTAAAACAAAAATGAGACAGGCAGCCCCTTTGCGGGGAAGCCTGTCTCATTTTTTGTTGTCCGCAGAAACGGAGCGTCCGCCTCACAGGTCCACTACGCTCCCCACTTCTCCCGGCGCAGCGGGCACCGGGCCGAGCCGGACGGCATCGGCATCCCGCCGCACCACGAACTCCACCGGCTGACCGGCGGCAAAGGCGGGGCGATAGCTCAGCTCCAGTGTCTCCCACTCACCCGGGACGGCACAGAAGCAGTGAAGCATCGCGCCGCGCCCGGCGGCGAGGTTCAGGGTAAAGGCCGAGGCGTCGGCGGCGTTCTCTGCATAGAGCGGGGCCGCGAAGCTCCCGCAGGGGATGCTCTGCCCCCCGCAGCGGGCCGTGACGCCGCTGTCCAGACTGTACAGCTCGTTCAGAGTGGAGACGTCCCGGCTGTGGAGGTAGCTTGCCCCCACCGGCAGGGTGCGGGCCGAAAGGTTCTCCACCGAGAGGTAGACCAGCACCCCGTTCAGCCCGGGCGCAGGCGCATAGCCCAGCAGCTCTACCGCCGCCTTGCCGTCCAGCAGGGCAGGCTGACCCACGGCCCGGGGCTGTGCCCCAGCCGCCGAGACACCTGTGAGCAGGGCAGCGGCCAAACTGACCGCGCCCGAACCGGCGCATTTCAGGAACGACCGGCGGGAAAGGGACTGAGACATGGGGGACTCCTCCTTGCAGCGAGAAAAATCATTCACTTTATAGAGTATCGGTTTCTCTGCGCCCTGTCAAGAGTCTGGACGGGTTCTGCCGCAGATTTTGCATTTTCTTTGCCGATCTTGTACCAAAAAGCCGCAAAAATGCCGCCCGGCGTCAAAATCGCCGGGCGGCAGCGGGTGCAGTCTTATTCGAAGGCCTCGTTCTCCTCTGCTTCGGCCTGACCGCGCAGGGTGTCGGCGTAGCCGAAAGGCACGATGTCGATGGCCTCCACCAGACGGTCGCGCATCCAGAGCTGAACATCGGTCTGGACGGTGTAGCCGCAGCCGGGGTCAGCCATCCACTGTTCCGGGTGGCGGGAGGGAAGGGCGCGCTGGCTCAGCATACTCATGATGACGCCGCCGTGGGTCACGCAGGCAGCCTCGGTGACGTCCATCCGGATCATATATTCGAACAGCTTGAGCAGCGTTTCCGAGCAGCGTGCATGGAACTGCTCGGTAGGCTCTGCGCCCTCCGGCACGAAACCCGAGCCGGGGGTGATCCACTTCTTGAAGTCCTCGTTCTTCACCAGCTCCTTGACGGGATGGTTCTCAAAGACGCCAAAGCCCGCCTCCCGCAGGTCGTGCACCGAGAACTGGTGGGTGGCATTCGGGAACAGGATGTTGGCCGTCTCCACGGCGCGCATCAGGGGGGAGGAGAAGACGGTATCCACCTGCGGATACTCGAACCGCTCCTTCAGCTCGGCCAGCTGGGCGCGGCCCTCGTCGCACAGGGGGATGTCCGTGCCGCTGCCGATGTAAAGGCCCTGTAAATTACCGGCCGTCAGGCCATGGCGGATGAGATGGAGCTTAAAGGTTTTCATGCAAAAACACCTCTTGTGAGCTATCTTGTACTGTGCTGGTTCGCACAAATCTTGCTTTTCTGCTAAAATTCCCGGCATCCTCAGACACAAAATGTATGCCGTCAGGCTTTAGTTTAACATAGATATGGTGGAAAGAGCAACCCCTTTGACAAAAACGCCGAAATTATCGCGGAAAATCCGTCACTTTTTCGCTTTACAAGTCGTTTTCCATTGTGTATAATCAACGTGCTGTAAACCAAAAATCAAGGAAGTCCCATCTTTTATCTGAGGAGCCAAACATCATGGAGTTCAATCGTATCATCAAACTGCTGCGCAAGGAGCGCGGCATCACCCAGAAACAGGCGGCAGAGGATCTGGGCGTTTCGCAGGCCCTGCTTTCCCACTATGAAAAAGGCATCCGGGAGTGCGGCCTGGACTTTGTGGTACGGGTCGCCGATTATTATAATGTCTCCTGCGACTACCTGCTGGGCCGCTCGGCAGAGCGCAACGGCATGATGCTCTCGGCAGAGGACATCCCCAACCCCGACAAGATGAAGGACAACGTCTACCATGGCAGCGTCCTTCCCACCATGAACAAGAAGCTCATCTCCAACAGCCTGAACGTGCTCTACGCCAAGATCGGCGAGTGCCACAGCAAAGCGCTGACCACCGAGGTCAGCGCCTACCTGATGACCGCCGTGGCCAAGATGTTCCGCCTGCTCTACTCCGCCGAGCCCCACAACGCCCCCAGTATGTTCAGCGTGGACGCCCGGCGCTGGCCCGGCTATTCCGACGCCGTGATGCACTCCGCACAGGCCAACGTGGAGGCTCTGCTGGCCGGAGAAGAGCTGCCCAGCGGCGAGGGCGTAGCCGACCCGTCCTGCCTCGCCATGACCACCGAGAGCCTGACCCGGGAATACCCGCTGTATACGCCCAGCCTGCTCAATCTGGTCAAGACCAGCGAGACCCGCGCCCGGGAGCTGACCGGCGAGGACCGCACTTAACTCTCTGTGAAACTAGTGTAAATTCTGCTCTGTTTTGCTTGCATCTGCGTGCAAAAAATGTTATAAACAAGACAGAACATTTTCATCGTGCTTTTTTATTTATAAAAACGATTTCAAGGAGGGACACATCCATGTCCAATAAGATTTCCCGCCGCACCTTCCTCAAGTGCACCGGCGCTTCCGCCGCCGCTCTGGGCGCTGCTGCCATGCTGGGCGGCTGCGGCTCCAGCACCAGCGACGCCATCGAGGTCAAGGTGGGCGATAAGGTCAGCAACTGGAACAATCTGGGCGTCCAGCTCACCAGCGTCTTCACCATGAGCACCACCCCCGACCTGCCCGACCATGAGTACGTCGCCGTCCTCATCACTGCGGTCAACCGCTCCGGCGCGACCACCTTCAACATCGGCGCACAGAACCTCGCCGAGCTGGATGCGGCCTACCCTCTGGACAATGAGGCCACCAAGATCGACGTCGCCCGCCAGTATTTCCACGCTCTGGCTGCCTCCACCACCGACTTCACCGCCACCTGTGACGGTGCCGAGGCCGAGGTGGGCGCTTACATCCAGCTCTACAACGCCGACGCCCAGAGCTTCTCTGAGTCCACCAACCTGCCCCCGCAGGGTTCCGGCTACATTGAGCTGATCTGCTGCGTCCCCACCGGCTGGCAGAAGCTGAACGTCACCTTCGTCCCCACCTTCGTGGCCAACAAGAGCCTGACCTTCACCCTCAGCTCTTCCGATATTGCACAGGCCTAAAGGCGTTTTTTCCGGACGAAATTCCGTCCCACGGGCAGATTTTTCCCCACAAAATTTTGTGAAAACCATTGACATCTGCTCATTTTTCGCCTATTGTATAGGCAAGACGCCCTTCGGGGCAGTACAATGATTTCTGTGTTTCTACATAAAGGAGGAACGATCATGTCCTTAGAATTCAATCGCCGCTCTTTCCTGAAGTACAGCGCTGCCGCTGCTGTGGCTGTGGCTGGTTCCAGCCTGCTGACCGGCTGTGGTGAGGATGAGTACCAGAAGACCGGTAAAATCGGCAGCACCCTGAAGCTGATGGGCACCTTCAAGATGAAGGATGCGCCCACATTCGATAACGGTACTTTCAAGACCACCATCAACATTAAGTGCACTACGGACAAGGTTCCTCTTTGCGTGACTAGGGGTAACTTCGAGCTTACTGTAAACAGCACTGGCAAGAGCAAGGATGACGTAGACTATCTGGATACTGCCATCACTGTCAAGCGTCAGGGTGCAGGCTCTTCTGGCGGAAAGTTCGATTTGACGACTGATGACGGTGAACAGGATTTCGATATTACTGTTACCGGCGTTACTCTTAAGAACAACGACAAGGTCGAGTTCAAGTACTGGCCCCGTATTCAGGCCAGCAGCGGCAACAGCGGCTATACCCGTGCTTTCTGCACTTGGAAGATGACCGCCAAGGTCGATGCCGCTGGAAACGTCACCTTCGAATAATTTCTTATTTCCGCACTCCGCGCCCAAGGCTCACGCCTTGGGCGTTTTTGTTTGCCCCATTTCGTCGATATGCTAAATTCAGGACAAAGAATTTTAGCAGTTTTATATCTTGTGCACAGGGGGCTTTTCCTGCTACAATAGGGACATACCAACCGGGGAGCGCAGCGGCCGGGCAGATGCCGCCGCGCTGTTTCCTTTTGAGGGATGGGCGTCCTGCCTGATTTCACAAGAACAGGAGTGTGCAGTTTATGATCAATATGGTAAAGCTTCCCACCAACAAGAGCAGTCTGTTCCTGCGCGTGGCAAAAGGCCACTTTGCCACCAGCCACAGCCACATCAACTACTACATCGACGTCACCACCCAGAAAGCCCGCCTCTCGGAGGCCAAGGCTGTCGCCAAGGAGCTGGTGGCCGCCTATCAGCACAGCACCATCGTGGACACCGTGCTCTGTCTGGACGGCACGCAGGTCATCGGCACCTGTCTGGCCAACGAGCTGACCAAGGACGGCTTCGCCAATATGAACGCCCACCAGACCATCTACGTCATCACCCCCGAGTACACCAGCGGCAGCCAGATCATCCTCCGCGACAACCTCGCCCCGATGGTCAAGGGCAAGCACGTCCTCATTCTGGCCGCCTCCATCACCACCGGCTACACCGCGCAGGCGGCCATTGAGGCCGTCAACTACTACGGCGGCGCTGTGGCGGGCCTGTCGGCCATCTTTGCCACCACCCACGAGTGTCTGGGCATCCCGGTCACATCCATTTTCGACCCCTCCAGCCTGCCCGACTACGCCAGCTTCGACAGCCGCGACTGCCCCATGTGCAAGGCGGGCCAGCACATCGACGCGCTGGTGAACAGCTTCGGCTACTCGGCTCTCTGAACTCTGCCCCTTCCTCCCTCTTTCTCCCCGCTGTGCAGCGTGCATGGCGGGGAGTTTTTGCATCCGCGCTTCCTTTTTGCGATTTCGCCAAAAATCGCAGTCCATTTCCGTCTGATTGCATAAAATCCGGCCTGCCCTCTGCTCTTTTGGGCCGGAGTATGTTATACTGTTGTCAGCTAAAAACGGCGGACGACCGCCGCAGAAAAAGGGGTAAATGAATCATGAAAGAATACGCATTCGGCATCGACCTCGGCGGCACGACCGCCAAGGTCGGCCTGTTCACCACCTCGGGTGCACTGCTGGAAAAGTGGGAAGTCCCCACCGACACCTCGAACGCCGGTGAGCACATCCTCGAAAATCTGGCCGACGCCATCCACGCCAAGATGGCCGAGAAGGAGATCCCCTCCGAGCAGGTGGAGGGCGTCGGCATCGGCGTGCCCGGCCCTGTGCTGGACAGCCGCATCGTCCCCATCATCTGCGCCAACCTCGGCGGCTGGGGCGAGCGGAACGTCTCAGCCCAGCTGTCCGGCCTGCTGGATGGCATGAAGGTCTTGGTGGGCAACGACGCCAACGTCGCCGCTCTGGGTGAGATCTGGATGGGCACGGCCAAGGGCTGCCGCAGCGCCGTCATGGTCACGCTGGGCACCGGCGTGGGCGGCGGCGTCATCGTCAACGGCAAGGTCATCGACGGCGCACACGGCGCTGGCGGCGAGATCGGCCACATCACCGTCAACCGCCACGAGACGGCCACCTGCGGCTGCGGCAAGCACGGCTGTCTCGAGCAGTATTCCAGCGCCACCGGCGTCGTCCGCTGCATGAAGAAGCTGCTGGACGAGAATCCCGACGCCGACTGCGTCCTGCGCGGCAGGGATTTTGAGGCCAAGGACGTCTTCGACGCCGCCCGCAATGGCGACGCTCTCGCCGCCCGCGAGGTGGACGAGATGACCGACACCCTCGGCATGGCTCTGGCCACCATCGCTGCCACCACCGACCCCGAGATGTTCCTTGTGGGCGGCGGCGTGTCCCGCGCAGGCGACGTCCTCTTCGACCCGCTGGTGGAGCACTACAAGACCTACGCCTTCAAGTCCTGCCGCGAGACGCCCATCAAGGCCGCAAGCCTTGGCAACGACGCCGGCATCTACGGCGCAGTGCGGCTCATCGTGGGCGACTGATATTTCTCACTATAAAAAACAAGGGGCTGCTGCAAGCAGTCCCTTGTTTTTATGGAAAAATTATAGCGTATCTTCCCCCGGCAGCTGGTTCCACAGGCGGTAGTAGACGCCCTTCTTGGCCAGCAGCTCGTCGTGGGTGCCGGACTCTTCGATGCCCTCCGCGCCCAGCACGAGGATGCGGTCGTAGTCCTTGATGGTGGTCAGGCGGTGGGCGATGGTCAGGGTGGTGCGGCCGTGGGCCAGCTTCTCGAGGCTCCGGCCCACCAGGATCTCGCTCTCGTTGTCGAGGGCGCTGGTGGCCTCGTCGAGGATGAGGATGGGCGGGTTCTTCAGGAAGACCCGGGCGATGGCGATGCGCTGCTTCTGGCCGCCCGAGAGCTTGACGCCGCGCTCGCCGACATAGGTGTCGAAACCGTCCTTCAGGGCGCGGATAAACCGCTCTGCGCCCGCCAGACGGGCCGCCTCGATGATCTCCTCCCGGGTCGCGCCGGGCTTGCCGTAAGCGATGTTGTCCGCTACAGAGCCGCTGAAGAGGTAGACCTCCTGCTGGACGATGCCGATGTCCTCCCGCAGGCTCTTGAGGGTGACGTGCTGGATGTCCTGCCCGTCGATGAGGATGCGGCCTCCCGTCACCTCGTAGAAGCGGGGGATGAGGTTGCACAGGGTCGTCTTGCCGCCGCCGGAGGGTCCGACCAGCGCCAGACGCTCCCCGGCCCGGATGTCGAGGCTGACATGGTGCAGCACCTTGTTGTGGTCGTCGGGGTACTCGAAGCTGACGTCCTCGAACCGGATGCCACCCGGGCCGGGCTGCAGGGGCTTGGCATCCTCGGCGTCCTTGATGGTGACGGGGGTGTCCATGATCTCCGCAAAGCGCTCGATGCCGGTCATGCCCCGCTGGAACTGCTCGGCGAACTCCACGATGCGGCGGATGGTGGCGATGAGGGTGGTGACATAGAGCATATAAGCCACGAGGTCGCCGGCGGTGATCTTCCCATAGACCAGCGACAGGCCGCCCGCAAGGATGACCACCAGATACATCAGGCCGTCGAACAGGCGGGTGGAGGTGTTGAAAGCCGCCATGGCGTAGTAGCCCAGCGTCTTGATGTGCTCAAAGTCCTTGTTGCCCTGCTCGAACTTGGCGCGCTCCTGCTCCTCGGCAGCAAAGGCTTTTACCACGCCCTGCCCCAGCAGGCTGTCCTCGATGGTGGCGTTCAGCTCACCGATCTGGATGCGCTGCTGGCGGAACCGGGCGCGCAGGCGCTGGTTCAGCTTGACGGACACGATGCCCATCAGGGGCACGCAGGCGAACACCGCCAGCGTCAGGGGCACGCTGGCCTGACACAGGATGAGGAAGGAGGCTATAATTTTGATGCCCGCGATGAAAAATTCCTCGGGGCAGTGGTGGGCGAACTCGGTCACATCGAACAGGTCGTTGGTGATGCGGCCCATGATGGTGCCGACCTTGGTGTTGTTGTAGTAGGTGTGGTCGAGCTTGAGCAGGTGGTCGAAGGCGTCCCGGCGCATATCCGTCTCGATGTGGACGCCCATGATGTGGCCGATGCCGGACATGAAATACTGCGCTGCGCCGTCGATGATGCGGAGCACGAAGTACACCGCCGCCAGCTTGAGCACGATGCCCGCCGTGAGGGTGATGCCCACGCCCATGGCGGAGTTGGTGATGGTGCTCATGATCTTGGGCAGGATGATGTCGCACAGGGTGGTCATCGCCGCGCAGAACAGGTCGATGAACAGGGTCATTTTGTACTTTGCCAGATAGGGCAGGAAGCGCCGGATGAGTGCGCCGCTGCTGGTATGCCGCGCTGCGGGGTCTTTGACGTTTTGCATGGTTCCTCCAATTTTTATAGCGGGCTTGCCCTCTCAGTCACCTTCGGTGACAGACTCCCCTTTTTGTCGCTTGCGCGACATCTTCCCCCGGCCGGGGGAAGTCTTTCCTCAAAGGGAGAGCCTTTCGCCTACCGGCAAGCTCCAAGCCTCTCCCTTTGGGAGAGGTGGCATTGCGAAGCAATGACGGAGAGGGCAAAGCCGTTTATTTCTTACTATAATCCCTCTCGCCGTAGATGGCCGTGCCGATGCGCACGAGGGTCGCACCCTCGCGGATGGCATTCTCGAAATCGCCGCTCATGCCCATGGAGAGGGTCTCCATCTTCACGTTGGCGTAGCCGCGCTCTCCGGCCTGCACGAACAGCCGATACACCTCGGCCAGATACCGGCGGTTCTGGGCATCGTCGTCGTTGACCGGGGGAATGGCCATCAGGCCCTTGACCCGGATATGCTCTTCGGCGGCGGCAGCGTCCAGCAGGGGCCAGAGCTGCTCCGGCGAGACGCCCGACTTCGACGCCTCACCGCCGATGTTCACCTCCAGCAGCACATCCTGCACGATACCGGCCTTGGCCGCCTCCTTCTCGATGGCGGTCAGCAGGTGCTCGCTGTCCACGCTCTGGATGAGGCTGGCCCGGCCCAGCACCTTCTTGATCTTATTGGTCTGCAAATGGCCGATGAAGTGGCTGGGCTTGCCGCAGTAGGCTCCGGCGTCGAAGTTTGCGCAAAGCTCCTGCACATGGTTTTCGCCAAAGACGTCGATGGCAAGGGCCGCGCTGGCGGCGACAGTGTCAGCGGTGCGGGTCTTGCAGGCCGCACAGAGCTGCACCCCGGCGGGGTCTCGGCCCGCCTCCCGGGCCGCGACGGCCATCTTTTCCCGGATGACCTCTACGGCCTCCCGCATCTCGTCCAGATTCTTTTCTGCCATAAAGCTCAATCCTCCTCGGTATATTTTGCGCGCTCGCCGCCGATGAGCTTCGGGCGGGTGCGGGCGCAGAGAATATTCGCTTCGCCGATCTTCGAAAGGCTCAGCCGCACCGGCACGGCCACCCGGCGCAGATGCATCCCGATGAGGGTGCCGCCGATGTCGATTCCGGCGTGGGCACGGATCTCTTCGACGGCGATGGGGTCACGGAACTGCTTCCAGCAGGTGGTGGCCCAGCTGCCGCCCGCGTGGGGGCGGGGCACGACGCAGACCTCCTCCCAGCCGTATTTTCCGGCGGCCTCCCGCTCGAGGATGATGGCCCGGTTGAGGTGCTCACAGCACTGTGCTGCCAGCCAGATCCCGTTTTCGGCCAGTACCGGCGCAATGCCCGCGTAGACCGCCTGCGCAGCCTCAAGGCTGGAATCCTTGCCGATGTGCCCGCCGACGATCTCGCTGGACGAGCAGCCCACCACAAAGACATCCCCCTTTTTCAGGTTTGCCTGCGCCAGCAGCTCGGTCACAGCCTGCCGCACCTCGTTTTCGATCTGCTTTTTGAACTCTTCCGTCATAAAAAAACACCTCGTTTACACTCTTGCCGACAGCAGGCTGGCAGAGCCTGCCGCACCGAAATACACTTTGCTGCCCGCCGGGCAGACTGCGGTGCAGCCGTCCATCTCCCGGCCCGTGAAGGTCCGCTCCCAGCTGCCGTCCGCCGTATCCACCGCCTCAGCGCAGGGCGCGTCCGCCGACAGGCCGAACAGCTTTTGCTGCATATTTTCACCGGCCCGCAGGGCGATGCTCCGCAGCAGGGTGCGGTCCGCGTTCTTTTCCAGCCAGTTGCTGCGCGCCCAGCGGTAGCTGACGTAGAGGATGCCGTCCTCGTCCAGCGCCAGTGCGCCGGGGTAGCCCGGCAGGCCGGAAAGGAAGCTTTTGCAGTTCTTCCCCCCGGCAGTCAGCTCCCGGGCGTCGGCGTCCACGGCCCAGACGCAGCGGCTGCCGAGGTCGGAGACATAGAGCGTCCTGCCGTCCTCCGAGAGGGCCAGCCCCGACGCACCCGCGATGCCCCCCAGCACCCGCTGCACCGAACGGTCGGCCGGGTCGTAGACGTAGACCCAGCCCGTGCCGGTGTGGGCCAGAAGCTCGGTGCGCAGTGCGCCTTCCAGCCCGTTTTTCACGCCAGTCTCCGCCGCGGCGGCAAAATAGACTTTTCCGTCCGGGCCGGCCTCCACCGCCGACAGCGCACCCAGCGGTGCGCCGTCCAGCTGGGTGACCACCGGCTCCACCGAGGTGCCCCAGCTGTCATGCCGGGCACGGCAGAGGGTCCCGCCGGTGGGCGTCACGACCGTCAGCCACAGATCACCATTTCCGTCAAAGGCAAAACCTGTCAGCTCCCCCTCCACGGACAGGATGGCCGCATCGTGCCCGCCGTCGGTGCGGACCAGATCGCTTTTCCGCTTTTTCATTGATGCACCGTCGTAGGCCGCAGCGTAGACAAGGCCGTCCTGTGTGCGGACATAGTCCACGCCCAGATAGTCCCCCAGCTTCCAGCCGTCTTTGCTGTCGGCGGACAGCTCCGTCCGGGCCGCGCCGGTGTCCTGCCGGACATCCGGGACGGTGTAGGCTTTCGGCGGCGTCTCAATGGGCCGCAGCAGCAGGCCGTAGGCCAGCGCCGCCAGCAGCAGCAGGGCAAAGACATTGCTGGCCACCCGGAAACGAGTCAGCAGAGCCTCCCGCTCGATGGCGGCCTGTGCTTCCAGCTGGGCCTTCCGGCGGGCCGCTGCCGCCGAGGTGCGCTGGGCGCGGCGGAGCCACCGGTCTACGAAAAGGGCCACGTTCGGCCCCACCGTGAGGGATGCGATGAAGAGGAGCAGTACCAGCTCTACGAATCCAATGCGCATGAACAGTTTTCCTTTGCTGTGTCAGATTTTGGGTGTTGCTTTTATCATTGTAGTATAGCACACTTCGTTTTTTTTTCCAAGACGGTGCTGGACTTGACACGCCCCTTATGCCCGGGCTGGGATGTTTTCCCAAAAAATCTACCCAAAATTCACAGAAATTCCTAATTGATAGGGTATGATAGAATCAGACTTCGTATCCAGTTCCGCCGGGCTGCATCTGAGCCGTCCCGGCGCTTTGAGAGATATAAGCTTATGAGGAGGAATGCCTTATGGCAAAAATTCTGATCGTTGACGATGAGCCGCGCATCCGGGAGCTGATCCGGGAGAATCTGCAATATTCGGGCTACACCTGCGAGGAGGCCGGCGACGGCTCTGCCGCCCTGTCCCTGCTGTCCGGCGGCGGTTATGATCTGGTCATCCTCGATCTGATGATGCCCTTCATGGACGGCATGACCTGCCTGCGGGAGATGCGCACCCGCCGCATCAACACCCCCGTCATCATCCTGACCGCCCGCGGCGAGGAGTACGATAAGCTGGCGGGCCTCGAGGGCGGTGCCGACGACTATGTGGTCAAGCCCTTCTCCCCCCGGGAGCTGGTGGCCCGCGTCCGGGCAGTGCTCAACCGCACCATGCCCCGCACCGAGGCCTCCGACAGCACCATGACCTTCGGCGAGCTGTCCATCGACACGGCCAGCCACACCGTCAAGGTCTCCGGCGAGGAAGTGAGCCTGACCCCCAAGGAGTTCGACCTGCTGGTCTTCCTCGCCTCCAACAAGGGCATCGCCCTGAGCCGGGAGAAGATCCTGCAGAAGGTGTGGAACTACGACTACTTCGGCGAGGACCGCACCGTGGACACCCACGTCAAGATGCTGCGGGGCCATCTGGGCAAGTGCCGCAGCTACATCGCCACGGTCTGGGGCATCGGCTATAAGTTCGACCCCGACGCGGCGCGTTAAGCGGAGGTTCTGCTCTTCATGCGGCAAACGAGCAAGACACGGCGCACCATCGGCATCCGGGGCCAGCTCATGGGCTTTCTCTGCTTCATCTGCTTTTTGCTGGTGGGGCTGTTCTGGTTCCTGAGCACCCAGCTGCTGGAGCCTCTCTATACCACCCATATCCAGAAGCAGCTCACCGAGCAGGCCGAGGCCATCGTTGCCCGGATGGATGAGGCCATCGAGCGGGGCGAGACGCTGTCCTACTGGGCCTTCGGCAGCCAGCTCTACGTCAACAACACCTTCTTCAACTCCCTGCGGGACGACATCTTCGAGACGGGCGGGATGAGCAGCTTCTGCATCGACATCTCCGACACCACCCTGCGGCAGATCTTCAAGGTGGACAACCTCTCCTACTGCAACCTCCACCGCACCCGCCCCACCGACTCCTCCGACGAGAAGGCGGCCTACACCACGGCCCGCGCCATGCGCCAGCTCTGCCGGGAGAGCGGCGGCGCGGTGGTGCGGAAGATCAATCCCCCTTCGCCCTCCGGCTCGGTGCAGCTGATGGTAGGGCGGATGACCGCCGACGGAAATTACACCGTGCTGGTCACCACCAGCCTCATACACGTCGCTGAGGCCGGCAAGGTGCTGAGCACTGTCCTGCCGCTGGCTGCGGCCCTCATCTTCGCCTTCTCCATGTCGGCGGCGTGGCTCTTCAGCGAATGGTTCACAAAGCCCCTGCGCGCCCTCTCCGGGGCCGCACGGCAGGTGGCACAGGGCAACTACGCCGTCCATGTGGACTCGGTGCGGAACGACGAGCTGGGCGATCTGGCACAGGAGTTCAACCACATGGCGAAGGAGGTCCAGCACGCCTCCCAGATGCAGCGCGACCTGCTGGCCAACGTCTCGCACGACCTGCGCACCCCGCTGACCCTCATCAAGGGCTACGCCGAGACGGTGCGCGACCTGACCGGCGACGACAAGAAGCACCGCGACGAGCAGATGAACATCATCGTGGACGAGACCGACCGCCTGACAGCCCTTGTGTCCAGCGTCATGGAGTTGAGCAAGGTGACCAGCGGCGCGCTCAAGTGTGAGAAGGTCCACTTCGACATGGGCCAGCTCTGCGACGAGGTCAGCGAGCGGTACGACGCCGTCTGTGCCCAGAACGGCTGGCAGCTCAAGCTGGAGCTGCCCGACGAGGAGCTGCCCGTCTGCGCCGACCCCGACATGATGCAGCGGGCGCTGCACAACCTGCTGGGCAATGCCATGCACCACATCGGCGAGGACGGCATCTTCGTGCTGCGGGCGCTGCGCTGCCCCGAGGGGGTGCGCGTCGAGGTAGAGGACCACGGCCCCGGCATCTCGGCGGAAGACCTGCCCTATATCTTTGACCGGTATTACCGCTCCCGCTCCGACGCGGGCAAACAGGGCACCGGCCTCGGCCTCTCCATCACGAAAGCCATCTTCCAGCAGCACGGCTTCCGCTTCGGCGTCCACTCTACGGTGGGCAGGGGCACCGTGTTCTGGTTCATCATGACCGACGCCGAAGAAACTTCGGCATAACAAAAAACGGACAGCGATCCAAAATCGTTGTCCGTTTTTCTGTTTTGCTCTCGTCCGGGCCTCAGGTGCGGGTCGTGGCTTCCATGCAGTGCTCCGAGGGGGCGTAATACTCCATCAGGGCGGTGTAGTTCTCGAAGTGGTGGCAGAACGCCGCACGGATCGCATTGTCGGGGGCGCTCCGCATCGACACGAACATCAGGATGTACTTTGCAATGAGGCTCACCGCCTCGCTCTCAAGGCCGTAGCAGAGGCCCACGGCCAGCACCGGCACCACGATCTGCTGGGCACGGATGGGGATGCTGCCCGTATCGACCCGCTTGAGGACGGCACGACTCATGGTGGACGCCGCCCAGACGGCGTGGGAGATCTTCCAGTAGTCCATGTTCTTCAGGTGGGTGAGGGTGCGCAGACGCTGGATGACCTCGCCGTCGTCGAGGATCTTGTTCTCCGTCACCTCTTCCTCCGAGCGGATGAAGGTGCACTGGACCATGTCCATCAGGGCCGCCTCGTAGTTCTCGTGGTAGTTCTCCCGGGAGATGAAATATTCCTCCATCTTGAGCATAAGCTCATGGGTCTCTTCGTTGGTGGCAAGCCAGCTGAAATCCAGCGGCATGGGGCCGAAATCGTTCCTGCCCATCTCGTTGAGGTCGTTCAGCTCCTCTTCGTTCCGGGTGGAGGGGAGGAAGCGGTCGTTGCCGTTCCGGTGGTAGCCCCATTCCTCGGGCATCAGGCAGGGCACGATGTCGCCGCTGGAGACGATGTTGAAGATATTGCTCTCGCCCCAGCTCTCCTTCAGGGTGCCGTCGGCGTTGTGATTGTTGTCGTAGTCCTGCTGCAGGTTGGGGTAGTCCTGCGGGCCGAGGGACACCGGCGTGGCAAAGGTGTAGACGAAGACGTCCTCCCGCGCCAATCCGGGCAGCTCTTTGTTGAGGCGGGCGGCGAGAAGGTTCGCCACCGCAGCGCCCCGGCTGTAGCCGCCCATCCAGAGCTTGACAAGGCCCAGTTCACCCGCCTTCTGGGCTGCGGCCAGATAATTTTTCAAATCGGTGAACACCTCGTTCACCGGGATGATGAAGCCGCTGTGGGCATGGCCTGCGCCGGTGTGCAGGTTGCTCACCCACTCGCCGCCATAGCCGCCGCCCCGCAGGATGAGCGCCACGATGGTGGTTCGCCTGCCATTCAGGGTGATGGTCTTGCGGGCGGTGGACCAGCCCACGAAGTCACCGGCCTTGCCCACGTCGATGTCGTAGTAACGATACTTCGCATCGCTGTAGCCCAGCTTCGTATAGGCCGCGTCGAGGCTGTTCTCGCGGCCCACATCCCCGTTGGCCCAGTATTTCGCCTCGCTGGCCCATGTATTGAACGCCGCGCCCACCATGCCCAGCGTGGCCAGCGCCAGCTGGTGGTCATACTGGAGGGACGAGTGAGCAAAAAAGCTGTCGCTGTAGTAATATTCGTGCTCGATGTCCATCTGGCTCAGCTCGCTGCGGAACGACAGGCTGTATTTTCCCGACGGCACCGCGCGGCCCACCGTCTGGTTCTTCGCGGCTGCCTCGGCCCGGGGCAGAGTCAGCCCGGGCGCAAGAGCGGCACTGCAAGCCAGCGCTTTGCAGAAATCACGTCGTTTCATGTTCTTTGCCCCCCTGCTGTTATGATAAACTCCATTTTATTTGCGGTTTGCTATAGTATACCGTATTTTGCCTCCGGATACAATCGTCAATTCTACAGTTCTGCATGAAAAAAACGGACCGCAGTGCTGCGGCCCGTTCTCTCACGATTCTTAAAGAGGCTATGCGTCCATCTGGTGGCAGAAGTCCACGATGTGATGGAACATCTGTTCGACCGCCGGGGCCATCGCCGTGGGGCGCTGGACCGCCAGACCCACCACGCGGTCTTCCTCCGGCTCGATGGGGTAAATCTTGACGGCTGCAGTGCAGCTGCGCAGCAGCATCCGGGGCATGATGGAGATGCCAAGGCCCGCTTCCACCATCGCAATGTTGGACTGGTCATCGATGACATGGCAGCGGCGCTCTGTAGAGATGGAATATTTCTTGAGGAACTGGCGCATCTCGGCGTCGGTGGCGTCGCACTGGACGACGAAGCTCTGGCCGTTCATCAGCTCGGGGGTCATGATGCCGTTTGGCGGCTCGGGCCAGTCCTGCGGCACGATGCAGAGCAGCGGCTCCCGGAACAGCTCCGTCAGGTTGAACTCCTCCCGGCAGGTGGCGGACAGGAAAGCCAGATCCACCTGACCGGTGCGCAGCCACTCCTTCACATCATCGTAGGTGCCCTGATAGACCTCCACCTCGATCTGAGGGAAGCTGGCCATAAAACTCTTGAGGATCTGGGGCAGCAGACCGGCGCAGACCGAGTTGAACGCACCCAGCTTCACCTTGCCTTTTTCCAGACCGTTGAGGCGGGCGATGCTCTGCTGCAGGGCTTCGTCGCTGTTGAGCACCGCCCGGATGGACGGGTAGAGCGAGGCGCCGTAGCTGGTCATGGTCACGCCGTTTTTGCCGCGGTTAAATAAGGTAAAGCCCAGTTCTGCCTCCATCACCGCGATGGCGTGGCTGATGGCAGAGGGGGTCAGGTGCAGCTGCTGGGCCGCCTTGTTAAAGCTGCCCTGCCGCGCAACTGCATCGAAAATCTCGTAGGAAAACAGCGTCATGCCCCAAGCCTCCTTCCGTTTTTCAGTTCGGAGACGCCCGTTCTTCTGTGAATCTTTTTCACCTTGTAGATGCTATGCATCAATTTTCTTTTTGAGTGTACTATCCTATCTCCGCTTTGTCAAGCGTCCGGACCTCAATTTTGGACGTTGGACTAAATTTCTGCTCTTAAAACGCCATTTATCGGGTATATTTGCGCCCTTTCGGGGCGGTTCTCGGTCATTTTCCACAAATTTTCCGGGCGGAAACTTCTCGGCTTCCGAAATTTCATCGTTCTCTTAGGGCCGTTTGAAAAACGCCCGGGACTCCTTCGACCACCTCCTGCGCAACCGGCGGCTGAACACCATCATCTCTCCTGCCATCATGGGCTTCGGCAGGGAGCTTATGGCGCTGGTACGCAACCTCTGGACTCTGATTCTGGTCCTTGCCATCATCATCGTCGGCAACATCTCGGCGACCTTTGCGGGCGCTTTCGTCATCCTGCTGAACTACTTTGTCGATCACTTCCGAAAGAGCGACCTGAAAGACCTCATCGTCCGTTCCGCAGAGCCGGTGCTTCTGGGCAAAATGTGCAGTTCATCCTGAATGTGGCCTTGGGCGAAAAAAAGAATGTCATAGCTGCCTTTGCCGGTGACTTGAAGGAGGCTCATGCTGCGGGCGTCGCCTTTATCCGTGAGCAGTCTCAGTGCCCCGTCGTAAGAGGAGATCGAGGCTTATCTCTCGCAGATCCCCCCAGACAAGACCATTCCGGAGCAGTGGTGTCCCCAGATCTATGCCCGCATCCTAAAAAAGCACAAGGTAATTTTAGTCACGACCTATCTGGACCACGAGCTGGAGATCCTGACCGGCATGGCCGCCACCGGTGCACAGTTTATGATGTTCTCCACCGGCCGCGGCGCGCCGCAGGGCTTTCCTACCATGCCCGTCCTGAAGGTGTGCGGCAACCCCAACACCTACGAGCGGATGTCGCACGATATGGACATCAACGCCGGCCGTATCATCACCGGCGAAAAGAGCATCGAGGAGGTAGGCGAGGAGGCCTTTTCCGCCATTCTCGACCTGCTCTCCGGCAAGCAGACCAAAAATGAGACCCTCGGCTATCACAGTTCCATCGATATTTACACTCTTGGCCCGGTCATCTGATCCACAACCGCCCAAGAGATCTCCTCCTATTTCTCCTATTCGGGCATACACCCGAAAGCAGCGGGGCCGCTGCAAAATGATAAATACCCCCAATACTGGGTGTCCAGTATTGGGGGTATTTACTACAAAAATTTTCAGATTTGTCGCATTTTCCGACCCATTTTCAGCATATAAAAACAGAAAAGCCCACGATTTACACCGTATTTTCAACGGTCAATCGTGGGTTTTTCTTTGGTGCGCTCGAGGGAACTCGAATCCCTGGCCCTCTGATTAAAAGTCAGATGCTCTACCGGCTGAGCTACGAGCGCATATTTTCAGTTTTGCATATATTGCCGAATAATAATACCACAACCGCGCCCAAAAAGCAAGAGGGAAGTGCAAAAAAGTGGCCTGTGCACCGCCCACAGCGGAGCCGTCCGCTTTCTTTTATGAAAAAGACTCCGGGCCAGCCCTGTGCTCTGGCGGCAACTCCCTCTTTACAAATGGGGCGCAAACCAGTACAATCAAAACAGAACGCACTGCCCGGCCCGTATGCGGCGGGGCCTTTTGATAGGAGGCTGTTTTGTTATGAAGATCTCTCGTCGGTCCGTCCTTCATGTTTCCGGTCTGGCAGCGGCAGCGCTGGCTCTGACCGGCTGCTCTGCGTCCGGCAGCGCCGCGCTGGGCGGCAGACTGCCCGGCCTGCTCAAGGGCCTGCTGGGGAAAGGCGAAGCGGCCGCCTCGTCGGCCCCGTCCGAGGCATCCAGCGAGATGGCCGCCTCCTCGCTGCCTGAGGTCGAACAGCCGGAACCCGGCCCCTCCGCCCTGCCCGACTACGACGCCGACCTTCTCACCGGCATCGGGCGCAGCACCAACAGCCGCCCGGTGGCCGTGATGGTGAACAACATCGCCAACTCCCAGCGTCAGAACGCCCGCCCCCAGCGGGGCATCGGCAGCGCCGACCTGCTCATCGAGGCGAAGGTCGAGGGCGGCATCACCCGCCTGTGCGCTGTGTTCAGCGACGCTGACAGCATCCCCGAGGTCGGCCCCATCCGCTCGGGCCGCGACCAGTTCCTCCAGCTGCTCATGCCGTGGAACATCCTCTATTACCACGACGGCGAGAGCATCTTCTGCACTCAGTTCGTCAATGTGTACGGCTACTCCGGGCTGAACATCGGCGGCAAGAGCTACTTCAACACCCCCACCCACCCCATCGTCTCTCATCGGAACAACCGCGGCCGGGAGGTCGCCTACGAGCACACCGAGTTCACCTCCGGCAAGGAGATCTGCAAAGCCGCCTCTGATGCCAAGATCAGCCTCTACGCTCCCAGCGAGGGCACCATCTTCCACTTCGCCGACTACCGCACCGACGAGGTGAACAAGCTCCCGGGCGAGCCTTCCGCCAAGAAGCTCACCATCCTGCATTCCGAGAGCTACCGCACCTCGTTCAGCTATTCCGCGTTCAGCCACACCTATGCGATGCAGATGTACAATTCCTCCAAGAAAACCACCGAGAACACCGTCGATGAGCTGACCGGCGCTCAGCTCACCTTCGAGAACGTCGTGGTCTGCTTCGCCGACATGGACGCCTACGCAGGCGACTCCCACGATGTGCAGGAGGTCCGGTACATTCAGGGCGGAAAGGCCTATCTCTTCACCCGCGGCGGCGTGCAAGTGGGCCGCTGGGAAAAGACCTATCCCACCAACCCCCTCAAGCTCTACACCAAGTCCGGTGAGGAAATGACCCTCAACCGCGGCAAGACCTATTTCGCGCTGGTGGACGAGGACGAGCGAAGCAATTTCAGCTACCAGTAACGCTCCATGAGGAACACGATGATGAAACGCATTCGAACCGCGCTCTGCCTCATTTTAGCCGCTGCGCTGCTGGCAGGCTGCGCCTTTCTGCCCAGCGAGAGCGAACCGGAGGCCTTGGCGCCTGCCGACCCCCTCACCAGCCATCCGCTGGAATGGCCGGGCCAGCGCCCGGTGGCCGTGACCATCGAGAACAGCACCGCCTCCGCCACCCAGTGGGGCATCTCCTCCGCGTCGGTGGTGCTGGAGGCCCTCACAGAAGCCGGGATGGCCACCGAGCTTTGCCTCGTCTATCCGGCGCTGGCAGCCACCCCCAAGGTCGGGCCGGTGGCTGCCGGACAGGACATCTACTGGCGGCTGTTGGTGGGTCAGCAGCCGCTTCCCGTGCAGCGGGGCGGGGGACAGTTCGACCAGAATTATCTGGACTACTACTCCATCCGCGCCGTGGACGCGCTGGAAGCCGGACGCACCGCGTTCGACTGTGGCAGCGAGTGGAGCAATGCGCCGCTGTGGTACACCAACGGCAGCGCCGTCTCCAAGGTGCTGGATGCACTGAGCATCTCCGCCGTCCTGACCGAGTCCCGGGTGACGAGCGCTGCATCTGCGGCTGCCGCCAGCGCCTCTTCCGGGTCAGACGCCGTACTGACCGTTCCGGCGCTTCTGCCACAGGAAGAAGACGGCAAGCTGCCCGATGCCACCGCGCCGGACGCCGTGAACGTCCGGGTCTGCTTTGACGACAACAACGCCACCGGCTTCGCCTACGACCCGGACAGCGGCCTTTACCGGATGCTCCACGCCGACGGCACGCCCCAGCTCGACGCCAACAACGGCCAGCAGGCCGGATTCGACAATCTGCTGGTGCTGTTCAGCGCCTCCGCGCTGCGGGACGACGGCAGGACCTACGACTTCGACCTGAGCATGGGCGGCGGCGTCTGGCTCAACGGCGGGCATCTGTGGACCATCACATGGACACAGGGGCAGGACAACACCCTGCTGTTCTACGACGCCGACGGCCGCACCATGAACATCAAGGCGGGCACAAGCTACATCGCCCTCGTCACCAGTGTGACCGGGCAGGAGCTGACCGTCACGAATTCCAGCGGGGAAGAGATCCTCGGATGAACAAAAAAGGCTGCTGCACCGGCATTTTGCGTTCAGCAGTCCTTTTTTGCGTTACTACGGCTACGTCGCCGGCAAGAATGCCCTGAAGGACATCTGAGCCTGAGACCATCTTTTCCGAAGCCCGGCGCAGGAAGCCTCCTGTGCCGGGCTTTTTGTGATTCGGTCACGGAAAAACGCCGCGCTTTGGGGTATACTGTCCCTGTCAGATGAAAAAATACTCTTTCAGGAGGCAGTAAATATGGCAGTCATCACCATCACGAAAGAAAACTTCGACGCTGAGGTGCTCCGGAGCGCCCAGCCCGTCCTGCTGGACTTCTGGGCCAGCTGGTGCGGCCCCTGCCGGATGCTCAGCCCCATCGTGGACGAGGTGGCCGAGGAGCGCACCGACGTCAAGGTGGGCAAGGTGAACGTGGACGAGCAGCCCGAGCTGGCGGCTGAGTTCGGCGTCATGAGCATCCCCACCCTGCTGCTGTTCGAGAACGGCAAGCTGACCCGTCAGGCCGTCGGTGCCCGCCCCAAGAGCGGCGTGCTGGAGCTGCTGGGCTGAGAAAAAGGAACTGCGGGGAGCCGCTGCACAGGAAAACGCTGTGCAGCGGCTCCTTTTTTGCGCTCCCATCATCTCAAAGCGGGCTTTCGTGAAATGATTTCGCCTTTCTGTACAAACGCACAGAAAAATCGTATCATAAAATTGAAAACACGGTCACTTTCACGCTTTACAGCTTTACCTTGATAAAGTAAAATAGTCTTACATCAAGGAGCGTCCCCGGGGCGCAGAGGGCCGGCGCAGTCAGGTGTCCGGCAGAAATGAGGAAAAGGGTATGAAATTTGACATCTCCTGCTTGCAGCCGAAGGAGCAGGCCTCCTTTGCGCTGCGGGCGCTGTACGAAGCGGCGGGCTGCCGCAAATATCACATGGGCCGCTTCGAGGAGTACGGGCTGTATCAGGAGAACCGCAGCTTTCTTTCGTCGGAGCAGGTCATCACCTTCACCGATCTGGACGGGCGGCTGCTGGCCCTCAAGCCGGACGTGACCCTTTCCATCGCCAAGACGGCACAGCCCGCCCCGGGCGAGACGCTGCGCTACTACTACCACGAAAACGTCTACCGTCCCTCGGCAGAGAGCCACACTTTTCAGGAGATCGGCCAGATGGGCCTTGAGCTGCTGGGCGAGGTGGGCGAAACGCAGGTGCGGCAGGCCGTGTCGCTGGCGGCCCAGTCGCTCGCCCAGCTGGGAAAGCCGTGGGTGCTGGAAGTGAGCCACATGGGCTATCTGTTCGGCCTGCTGGACGCGCTGGGCGTACCCGAGGCCTCCCGCGCAGCCCTGTTGGCCAAGCTGCGGGCCAAGAACCTCCACGAGCTGCGGGCGGCGGCCTCTGCCGCCGGGCTGGACGAGACAGGCGCAGAGGCGCTGGCCGGGCTGATGCAGCTCTGCGGCCGCTGCGAAGAGGTGCTGCCCCGGGTGGAAGTGGCCTGCCGGAACCAGCGGATGCGGGCCGCCGCCGCTGAGCTGAACGCCATCGCCGCCGAGCTGAACGGTGCGGACGGAAGCATCCGTCTGGACATGACGCTGGCCGGTGAGATGGAGTACTACAACGGCCTCGTCTTTCAGGGCTATCTGGAGTCCCTCCCCCGTCCGGTGCTCAAAGGCGGGCGGTACGACCTGCTGATGCAGAAATTCACCCCGGGGGCGGGGGCCATCGGCTTCGCAGTCTACCTCGACGAGCTGGACCGCCTGAGCGCCCCGCTGCCGCCGGTGCAGAAGCAGCCCACGGAAAAGACCATGCTGAACGTGGCCCTGCCAAAGGGTCGTCTGGGCGATAAGGTCTATGACCTTCTGGCGGGCATCGGCTACGGCTGTCCCGAGGACTACAACGCCACCCGGAAGCTGGTGGTGGAGAACCCGGCGGCAGGCATCCGCTATTTTCTCGTCAAGCCCAGCGATGTGGCCATCTACGTCGAGCACGGCGCAGCGGATGTGGGCATCGTGGGCAAGGACATCCTGACCGAGGCCTCCGCCGATGTCTACGAGCTGCTGGACACCGGTCTCGGCAGGTGCCGGATGTGCGTCGCCGCCCCGGCCGACTATCAGGACGACCCCAGCCGCCCGGTGCGGGTGGCCACCAAATTCGTCAACATCGCCAAGAGCTACTATGCATCCATCGGGCGGGACATCGACATCATCAAGCTCAACGGCTCCATCGAGCTGGCCCCTATTCTGGGCCTGTCGGACGTTATCGTGGACATCGTGGAGACGGGCACCACCCTGCGGGAGAACGGCCTGCGGGTGGTGACGGAGTTCATGCCCATCTCGGCCCGCTTCATCGCCAATAAGGCCAGCTACCAGTTCAAGCACCGGGAGATGGACGAGATGCTGGAAAAGCTGCGCGCCGCCCTTGCCGCAAAGGAGGAGAAAAAATGATAAAGCTGTACAACTTCGACGAGCTGAAGCCCGAAGAAATTCTGAACCGCGACATCCGCGCGGAGAAAAACGTAGAGGATGTGGTGGACGGCATCATCGCTGACGTCCGCGCCCGGGGCGACAAGGCCCTGAAGGAATACGCCCTCAAGTTCGACGGGGCAAAGCTCGAGAGCCTCCAAGTGACGCAGGAAGAGATCGAAGAGGCCTTTGCAGGGATGGACGGCTATTTCCTCGAGACGCTGCGGGAGGCTGCGGCCAACATCGAGGCCTTCCACCGCCAGCAGGTGCACAAGAACTTTGTGATGAACGACAAGCCCGGCATCGTGCTGGGCCAGAAATACACCCCCATCGAGAAGGCAGGCGTCTACGTCCCCGGCGGCACAGCGGCCTACCCCTCCACCGTCCTGATGGACGTCATCCCAGCTAAGGTGGCGGGCGTTTCGGAGATCGTGATGACGACTCCCGCAGGGAAGGACGGTAAGGTGAACCCCGTCATCCTCGCCGCCGCGGCCACCGCAGGCGTGACGAAGATCTTCAAGACCGGCGGCGCACAGGCCGTGGCTGCGCTGGCCTACGGCACCCAGACCATCCCGGCCGTCGATAAGATCGTCGGCCCGGGCAACATCTACGTCGCCACCGCCAAGCGGAAGGTCTTCGGCAAGGTGGGCATCGACATGATCGCCGGACCCAGCGAGATTCTGGTGCTGGCCGACGGCGGCTGTGACCCCGCATGGGTCGCCGCCGACCTTCTGAGTCAGGCCGAGCACGACAAGCTGGCAAGCCCCGTCCTCGTCACCGACAGCGCCGACCTTGCCAAGGCCGTGCAGGCCGAGCTGGAAGTTCAGATCCCCCAGCTGCCCCGCGCCGCCATCGCCCGGGCCAGCGTGGACGACAACGGCAAGATCATCGTCTGCTCTGACCTGCGCAAGGCCATCGAGGCCTGCAACATCATCGCACCGGAGCACCTCGAGGTCTGCATCGACGACCCCTTCAGCGTGCTGAACGAGATCAAAAACGCGGGCAGCATCTTCCTCGGGCGGAACGTCCCCGAGGCGCTGGGGGACTACTTCGCCGGCCCGAACCACACCCTGCCCACCAGCGGCACGGCCCGCTTCTCCAGCCCCTTGGGCGTGGACGACTTCGTCAAGAAGTCCAGCTTCCTCTATTACACCCGGGAGGCGCTGGAAAAGGCCGCACCCCGCATCGCTGACTTCGCCGAGCGGGAGGGCCTGCACGCCCACGCCCGCAGTGTGACCATACGATACGATAAATAAAAGGGGATCATTATGAGCCGTTTTCTTTCTCCCACGCTGGAAGCTGTCACCCCCTACACCCCGGGGGAGCAGCCGCAGGACCAGCAGTACATCAAGCTGAACACCAACGAAAGCCCCTACCGCCCCTCTCCGGCGGTGGTGGCGGCGGTGAGCGAGGCCGAGGTGGAAAAGCTCCGCCTCTACTCCGACCCCGCCTGTGCCGAGCTGCTGCGGACGGCAGCGGCCCACTTCAATTTGCAGCCCGACCAGATCATGCCCGGCAACGGCAGCGACGAGAACCTCTTCTTCGCCCTGCGGGCCTTCTGCGACGAGGCGCATCCGCTGGCCTATGCAGACATCACCTACGGCTGCTACGGCGTCTGGTGCGGCCTGATGCACATTCCCAGCCACATCATCCCTCTGAAGGATGACTTCACCCTCGACCCATCCGACTATTATGGCCTGAACGAGACCATCGTTCTCGCCAACCCCAACGCCCCCACCGGTCTGGCCCTGCCCCGCAGCGCCATCGAGGGAATCCTGAAGGCGAACCCCGACAACGTGGTCATCGTGGACGAGGCCTATGTGGACTTCGGCGGCGAGAGCTGTGTTCCCCTCATCGACCAGTACGAAAATCTGTTGGTCATCCAGACCTTCTCGAAGTCCCGTCAGCTGGCTGGTGCCCGTCTGGGCCTTGCGATGGGCAATGCAAAGCTCATCGCCGATCTCAACCGGGTCAAATTCAGCCTCAACCCCTACAACATCAACCGCCTGACCCTGAAGGCCGGCAAGGCCGCGCTGGAGGATACGGCCTATTTCGAAAAGACCTGTGCCGCCATCGTCGAAACCCGCAGCTGGACGAAGCAGCAGCTGGAAGCGCGGGGCTTCACCGTGCTGAACAGCCGGACCAACTTCCTCTTCGCCTCCACCGGGAAAAAGGGCGGCGGCGAGCTGTATCGGAAGCTGAAGGAAAAGGGGGTGCTGGTGCGCCATTTCGACGCGCCCCGCATCACCGACTGGCTGCGGATCACCATCGGCACGCCGGAGGATATGGAAGCCCTGCTGCGGGCGCTGGATGAAATTTTGGAGGGTTGAGCCATGCGGGAAGTGACCATGGAGCGGAACACGAACGAGACACAGATCGAGCTGACCCTGAACCTCGACGGCGCAGGCCGGTATCAGGTGGACACCGGGTGCGGCTTTCTGAATCATATGCTGGAGCTGTTCGCCCGGCATGGCCGGTTCGATCTGGTGCTCAGCTGCCACGGCGATGTGGAGGTGGACTATCACCACACCACCGAGGATGTGGGCATCGCGCTGGGGCAGGCCTTTGCCGAGGCACTGGGCGATATGCGGGGCATCCACCGGTACGGCAGCTTCTACCTGCCGATGGACGAGGCCCTCATCCTCTGCGCCGTGGACATCTCGGGCCGCTGCACCCTGAACTGGGACATCCGCTGTCAGACCGAGAAGGTGGGCGACTTCGACGTGGAATGCGCCAAGGAATTCTGGCTGGGCTTTGCCCGCAGCGTGCCCGCCACCGTCCACTTCGTCCAGTTCGCGGGCGAGAACACCCACCACATCTTAGAGGCGGCCTTCAAGGGCGCCGGCCGTGCGCTGGCCGACGCCGTCCGCATCGACGCCGCCCACCGGGACGAGATCCCTTCTACGAAAGGACTGCTGGTATGATCTGCATCATCGACTACGGCGTGGGCAACCTGTTCAGCCTGAAGTCCAGTCTGGCCCATCTGGGGCTGGACGCAGCGGTCAGCGCCGACCCCGCCGACATCCGTGCCGCCGACCGGCTCATCCTGCCGGGGGTCGGGGCCTTCGGGGACGCCATGGCAAAGCTCGAGGCCACCGGCCTTGTGCCGGTCATCAAGGAGGAAGCGGAAAAAAAGCCCCTCCTTGGCATCTGCCTCGGGATGCAGCTGCTGTTTGAAAAGAGTTTCGAATACGGCGAGCACCCGGGCCTCAGCTTTCTGCCGGGGCAGGTCTGCCCGCTGGCCCCTGACCTTGGCGATAAGACCCTGAAAGTGCCTCAGATCGGCTGGAACGCCGTCCACATCCTGCACGACGACCCGATTTTCAAATATGTCCGGGACGGCGAGTATTTCTACTATGTCCACAGCTACTACGGCAAGAACTGCGCCGCCAACACGCTGGCCGTCAGCGACTATTCCCTCCCCGTCACCGGTGTAGTGAAGGCGGGCCGGGTGTACGGCACTCAGTTCCACCCGGAAAAAAGCGGCGACGCGGGACTGCGGCTGCTGCGGGCGTTCAGTGAGTTGTAAGACGGCTTGCCCTCTCCGTCAGCGCTGCCGCGCTGCCACCTCTCCCAAAGGGAGAGGCTTTTGGCTCCCCCTTTGGGGGAGCTGTCACCGAAGGTGACTGAGAGGGCAAGCCCGCTAAAGGAGAAACGAAATGCAATTATTCCCAGCCATTGACCTGCGGGGCGGAAACGTCGTGCGCCTGACGCAGGGCGACTACGATAAAATGACCATCTACGGCGAAGACCCCTGCGCACAAGCGCGGGCCTTTCTGGATGCCGGGGCCAAGAACCTCCATGTCGTCGATCTGGACGGCGCGAAGGACGGCACCCTTTCCAACTACGACACCATCGCCGCGCTGGCCAAACAGGGCGGCTTATACATCGAGGTGGGCGGCGGCATCCGCACCGAGGAGCGCATCGAACGATACCTCTCCCTCGGGGGGGGCCGGTGCATCCTCGGCAGCGTGGCCGTGACGGACTTCGATTTCACGGCCCGGATGCTGAAAAAATACGGTGACAAGATCGCCGTGGGCGTAGACGCCAAGGACGGCTATGTGGCCATCCACGGCTGGAAGGAGGTCAGCGCCGAGCCGGGCGTGGCCTTCTGCCAGCGTCTGGCTGAGGCGGGCTGCAAGGCCATCATCTACACCGACATCGCCTGCGATGGCGCGATGCAGGGCACCAACCTCGCCCTCTACCGTCAGCTTGCAAGGGAAGTGCCCGGCGTCGCCATCACGGCCAGCGGCGGCATCTCCTCGGAGCAGGAGCTGCTGGAGCTGGAAGAGATGGGCACCGCCGCCGCCATCCTCGGCAAGAGCCTGTATACCGGCGCACTGGACCTCAGACGCTGTGTTGCGCTGGTGCAGAAGTAAGGAGCTAGACCATGATCACAAAACGCATCATTCCCTGTCTGGACGTCCGCAGCGGGCGGGTCGTCAAGGGCACGAACTTCGAGGGCATCAAGGACGTGGCCGACCCGGTGGAGATGGCCCGGATGTACAACGCGGCCGGCGCGGACGAGCTGGTGTTCTACGACATCACGGCCAGCGCCGAGGGCCGCTCCCTCTTCACCGACATCCTCACCCGGGTGGCCAGCGAGATCTTCATCCCCCTCACCGTGGGCGGCGGCGTCAACACGCTGGACGACTTCGACCGGGTGCTCAAGTGCGGGGCCGATAAGGTCAGCGTCAACTCGGGCGCGCTGAAGGATCCCTCCCTCATCCCGGCGGCGGCGAAGCGCTACGGCGACCAGTGCGTCGTCCTCTCCGCCGACGTCAAACGGGTGGGCGGGCAGTTCCGCGTCTTTGCCAAGGGCGGGCGCGAGGATACCGGCCGGGACGCACTGGAATGGATCAAGTGGTGCGTGGACAACGGCGCGGGCGAGGTCTGCCTCAACAGCATCGACACCGACGGCGTGCGCAGCGGCTTCGACCTTGAGATGCTGGACGCCGTGGCGGCCCGGGTGAACGTGCCCATCATCGCCAGCGGCGGCGCAGGCAAAAAGGAAGATTTCCTCGAGCTGTTCCGCCACAAGGGCATCGACGCGGGCCTTGCGGCGGGCATCTTCCACCAGAAGCTGCTCACCATCCGGGCACTAAAGGAGTACTTAAACAAAAATGGTGTGGAAATGCGGCTGTAAATGCTTGCGTTTGCCCGCCGAATACGCTAAACTATAGCTGTCCCCCTGCGGGGAAGGAGAAACATTATGGATCTGAAGTTTGACGAAAAGGGTCTCATCCCTGCCATCGTGCAGGACCACTACACCAAAGAGGTGCTGACCCTCGCCTACATGAACGCCGAGACGCTGGCGCTGACCATCGCGGAGGGCCGGACGGTGTTCTGGAGCCGCAGCCGTCAGGAGATCTGGCGCAAGGGCGAGACCAGCGGCAACGTCCAGCGGGTGGTGTCCATCACCGCCGACTGTGACGCCGATGCGCTGGTGGTGGAGGTCGTCAAGAGCGGCCCCGCCTGCCACACCGGTGCCGAGAGCTGCTTCTTCAACGAAGTGTATGTTTCCCCCGAGCTGAAGCAGTTCAGCTGGCAGGGGCTGTATGACCTCATCAAGGGCCGCAAGACCAGCCCCAAGGAGGGCAGCTACACCACCTACCTCTTCGAGAAGGGCAAGGAAAAGATCCTCAAGAAGGTGGGCGAGGAGTGCACGGAGGTCATCATCGCGGGCGAAAAGGAAGACAAGGCCGAGACGGTCTACGAGATCAGCGATCTGGCATACCATGTGCTGGTGCTGATGGTGCAGGCCGGCATCACGGTGGAGGACGTCACCCGCGAGCTGGAAAAACGCCACGTTATCGACCACAAGGTCAAACAGGAAAGGATGCAGTGATTCACTATGGCAGATTACAAGAAGTCCAGTGTCCATTGTCACTCGACGATGTGTGATGGCAAAAACACCTTACAGGAGATGGCCTCCGCCGCGTGTGCGCAGGGGCTGACCACACTGGGCTTCACGGGCCATAGCTACACCCAGCGCGACCGTGAATACTGCATGAGTCCCAGCCGCACGGCCCAGTACAAGGCCACCATCGCCAAGCTCAAGACCGAGTACAAGGGCAAGGTGGACATCCTCTGCGGCATCGAGTGGGATCTGCTGAGCGAGGACAAGCGCACCGGATACGACTACTGGATCGGCTCGGCGCACCACCTTTACGGCAAGAACACCGGCAAGTATTACGAGATCGATTTCCGCCCGCAGGACCTGCACGACTGCATCTACGACGACTTCGACGGCGACCCGCTGGCCGCTGTGGAGGCCTACTTTGCCGAGGTGGAGAAGGTGGCGGCCATGGGTCCCGACATCCTCGCCCACATCGACCTCATCAAGAAGCTGAACGCCGACGGCGAGTTCTTCGATGAGGAGGCTCCCCGCTACAAAGCCGCAGCCCTCAAGGCACTGGCTGTGGCCAAAGAGCACGGCTGCCGGCTGGAAGTGAACACTGGCGGCGTCTACCGCGGCTACCGCAAGGACTTCTACCCCGGCGCATGGATGCTGGGCGAGTGGCAGAAGATGGGCGGCCGGGTCATCATCACCTCCGACGCCCACGACATCGGCAGCCTGACCTTCGGCTTCGACGAGGCCGCAGCTGCCATCAAGGCCGCAGGCTTCTCCAGCGTGGACGTGCTGACGGCCAACGGCTTCGAGACGCAGGAGCTGTAACCCCTGAATTTTGCAGCAAGGCTGCCGTGCAGTTTATCTGTGCGGCGGCCTTGTTTTCTGGTAAACGGCCTGCGCCCTCTCAGGCGCTCACGCGCCAACTCCCCCAAAGGGGGAGGTGGCACCGAAGGTGACGGAGAGGGCAAGCCGCCTAAAGTTATGAAGGAGAACCGCCTATGACCCGATCCCCCGCAAAAAAATCGTTTTTCAGCCAGAGCGTGGATCTGATGAACGGCCCCATCTTCCAGAGCCTCGTCATCTTCATGCTCCCCATTCTGGTGTCGAGCCTCTTCCAGCAGCTCTACAACACCGTGGACACCATGATCGTGGGCAATGTGCTGGGTGACACCGCCCTTGCTGCCATCGGGGCCTGCGGGGCCATCTACGAGCTTCTGGTCGGCTTCGGCATCGGCATCGGCAACGGCCTTGCCATCGTCGCAGCGCGCTCCTACGGGGCCGGAGACGACGAGCAGCTCAAGCAGACCGTTGCAGGCTCCATCGTCATCGGACTCATCGCGTCGGCGGTCATCACGCTGGCGGGCGCGATGGGCCTGCACCCGCTGCTGGAGCTGCTGGACACCCCGGTCGAGATCTTTGAGGACGCCTACCGCTATATCATCATCATCGACTACGGCGTCTTCATCATGTTCGCTTACAACCTCTGTGCCGGTCTGCTGCGAGCCATCGGCAACAGCTTCATGCCGCTGGTCTTTCTCATCCTCTCGTCGGTGCTCAACGTCATCCTCGACCTCTGGTTCATCGCCGTGCTGGGCATGGGGGTGGCCGGTGCGGGCGTGGCCACGGTCATCTCGCAGGGAGTGTCGGTGGTGCTCTGCATCCTGTACGTCTTCCGCAGTGCCCGGCTGCTCCTGCCCGAGAAAAAGCACTTCCATGTGGGCAGCCGCCTCTACTGGGAGCTGTTCAGCCAGAGCATCTCGATGGGCCTTATGAGCAGCATCGTCTCGGCAGGCTCGGTGGTGCTGCAATATGGCATCAACGGGCTGGGCACACTGGTCATCGCGGGCCACACCGCCGCCCGGAAGCTCTTTTCCTTCACGGATATGCCTCTGACGGCGATGGCCTCCGCCTGCTCGACGTTCGTATCCCAGAACTACGGCGCGAACCACCCCGACCGCGTCCGGCGCGGGATGCGAGACCTCATCCTCTACAGCATCGTGGTTGCCGCCGCCATCACGGTGCTGATGAGCGTGGGCGCAGAATGGATGGTCCGGCTGGTGTCCGGTTCCTCTGAGCCGGTGGTGCTGGAAAACGGCGCACGGTATCTGATCTGGAACGCCCCCTTCTACGCCGTGCTGGGCGTCCTGCTGGCGAGCCGGTATGCGCTGCAGAGCATGGGCGAAAAAGTACTGCCCCTCCTGTCCAGCGTCATCGAATTTCTGGGCAAGATCGTCTTTGTCGTGGTGTTCATCCCCCGCTTCGCGTACAACGCAGTCATCCTCTGTGAGCCGGTCATCTGGTGCTTCATGACCGCCGAGCTAATGACGGTCTATCTGCACAATCCGTTCGTCTTTCCGAAGAAGAAAAAATAAAGCATCCTCGCATAAAAAAAGAGACAGGCAGCCCCTTCCGGGGAAGCCTGTCTCTTTTTTCTTATGCAGGAAACGCCTGGCTTATCGGCCCAGCATCTCCTTTGCGGTCTTGCAGATGGTGGCGGCGTCCAGACCATACTCGCGCAGCAGATCCCATGCAGGGCCGGAGCAGCCGAACTTGTCCTGCACGCCCACGCGGCGGACGGGGGTGGGCAGCTTCTCGCTCAGAAGCGAGCAGACGGCCTCGCCCAGACCGCCGATGACGTTGTGCTCCTCGGCGGTAACAATCTTGCCGCACTCCTTGGCTGCCTTGAGGATGATGTCCTCATCCAGAGGCTTGATGGTGTGGATGTTGAGGACGCGGGCGTGGATGCCCTCGGCGGCCAGCGTCTCAGCGGCCTTGCGGGCCTCGTTGACCATCAGGCCGGTGGCCACGATGGCGATGTCATTGCCCTCGGTGAGCTGCTCGCCCTTGCCGATCTCGAAGTGGTAGTTGGCCTCGTCGTGGAACACAGGAACGGCCAGACGACCGAAGCGGAGGTAGACCGGCCCCTGCATCTCGTAGGCAGCGCGGACAGCAGCCCGGGCCTCCACATCGTCAGCGGGGCAGATGATGGTCATGCCGGGCAGGCTGCGCATGAGGGCGAAGTCCTCGCAGCACTGGTGGGAAGCGCCGTCCTCACCGACGGAGATACCGCCGTGGGTGGCGCCGATCTTGACGTTCAGGCGGGGATAAGCCACGGAGTTGCGGATCTGCTCAAAGGCACGGCCCGCAGCGAACATGGCGAAGCTGGACACGAAGGGGACATAGCCCATGGTGGACAGACCGGCGGCAACGCCCATCATGTTGGCTTCGGCGATGCCGCAGTCGAAGTGGCGGCTCGGGTAAGCCTTGCGGAACATCCCGGTCTTGGTGGCGGCGGCGAGATCGGCGTCCAGCACCACCAGATCATCATGGCCCTCAGCGGCCAGTGCTTTCAGAGTATTGCCGTAGCTCTCGCGGGTCGCGATCATTTTCACATCTGCCATCTTACTTGTCCTCCTGTTCCAGCGCGGCGTAGGCTGCGTTCAGCTCCTGCATGGCCACAGCGTACTCTTCGTCGTTGGGGCCTTTGCCGTGCCAATCCACAGAGTTGGTCATAAAGGAGACGCCGGTGCCCTTGACGGTGTCCAGAATGATGCAGGTGGGCTTGTCGTTCTCGGCGTGGAACGCCTTGACAGCCGCCTCGATCTGGTCGTAGTCGTGGCCGTTGATGGTCAGGACGTTGAAGTTGAAAGCCTTCAGCTTCTCTTCCAGCGGGGCGCTGTTCATGACCGTCTCGGTCGTGCCGTCGATCTGGAGATGGTTGCGGTCCAGCATGACGCAGAGGTTGGAGAGCTTATAGTGGGCGGCAAACATGAACGCCTCCCAGCACTCGCCCTCTTCCACCTCGCCATCGCCGAGGATGGTGTAGACATTGACCGGCTTTTCGCTGATCTTTGCGCCCAGAGCCATGCCGCAGGCGGCGGACACACCCTGACCCAGACTGCCGGTGGACATATCCACGCCCGGCGTCTCATTCATGTTGGGGTGGCCCTGCAGGTAGCTGCCGATCTTGCGCAGGGTCTTGAGGTCTTCCACCGGGAAGAACCCGCGCTCGGCCAGCGCAGCGTAGAGCGCCGGGGCGGCGTGGCCCTTGGACAGCACCAGACGGTCGCGGTCCGGCTTTTTCGGAGCCTTGGGGTCAACATTCATATCCACGAAATAGAGGTAAGACAGCACCTCGGCGATGTCCAGACTTCCGCCCGGATGGCCGCACTTGGCGCTGTGAGTTCCCTCGATCACGCCCATGCGGATGTGGCAGGCGTGCTTGGCAAGGGTGAGCTTTTCTGCATTTGTCATGATGGTCCTCCCGTATGAACCTCAGAATTTGCAAGGTAACAGCCGCGCAAGGTGCGGCTCCTGCCGCCTCATTGCGCTATAATTCAAGTTTATATTATCTATTCTGTGCAAAAAGGTCAAGCTTCTTCCAGCAAAATGTACACACGCGGTCAAAAACCGCTCCAAACGCATCCTTTTTTGGTCAATTTGCAGTCTGCTTTGCACCGGTCTTGACAAATCCTGCGGCACTCTGCTATAATTTTCACGATTTCCGGCAGGAAGCCGGGCCTGCGGGCCGAAGCCCGCCGCACGCTCATTTTCCGCCGTACTTTTTGCAACAGACGCCATGAAGGGGTCTGCCTTTGGGATGCATTTCCAAGGGCAGACCCCTTTTTCTGTTCCGGTGCGGCCTGCAAGGAGGAACTCCGATGAAAACGAAACACACCTCTCCGGCCCGCAGCATCGTGCTGGCTGCGCTCTTTCTGGCTCTGGCCTTCGTCCTGCCCATGGTGACGGGCCATGTGCCGCAGGTAGGCAATATGCTCTGCCCCATGCATTTCCCCATCCTGCTCTGCGGCTTCGTGCTGGGCGGGCCATGGGGTCTGGCCGTGGGCTTCGCGGCCCCGCTGCTCCGCTCGGTGCTCTTCGGGATGCCCCCGCTGTACCCCATCGCCCTCTCGATGGCCTTTGAGCTGGCTGCCTACGGCGCGGTGTCCGGCTGGCTCTACCGCCGGGTGAAGCACACGCTGCCCATGACCTATGCCACCCTCGCGGCAGCCATAGTGGCCGGACGCCTCGTTTGGGGCGCGGTCCGCTTCCTGCTGGCAGGCCTCAGCGGCTCCAGCTTCCCCTTCTCGGCCTTCCTGTCCGGCGCACTCTTCACCGCTGTTCCCGGCATCATCGCCCAGCTGGTGCTCATCCCCCTCATCATCACCGCACTGCAGAAGGCAAAGGTCATCGACTGAGCCTTTTCCGGAAAACGAAACAATGGCTGGAGCCGCGCGGCCCCAGCCATTGTTTTTTTGCACTTTACTTGCGGAGGAAGTCCGGCAGGGGCTTGCCCTGCTTGAGCCACTGATGATACTCAGCGGTAGCAGCGAACTCCACATCGCCGGCGGAGTTCAGCGCAGTCTCCACAGAATCCTGGATCACGCCGATGATGAAGCCGACACCGACCATCTGCATGGCCACATCGTTGGAGATACCAAACAGCGAGCAGGCCATCGGGATGAGCAGCAGGGAGCCGCCGGCCACGCCGGAAGCGCCGCAGGCACCCAGAGCGGACATGGCGCTCAGGACGATGGCGGCAGGCAGGGTCACGGGGATGCCCAGCGTGTTGGCCGCAGCCAGCGTCATGATGGTGATGGTGATGGCCGCGCCGTCCATGTTGATGGTCGCGCCCAGAGGGATGGAGACGGAATACATATCCTTATCGAGGCCCAGCTTCTCGCACAGGGCCATGTTGACCGGAATGTTGGCCGCAGAGCTGCGGGTGAAGAATGCGGTCAGGCCGGACTCCTTCAGGCAGCGGAACACCAGCGGATAGGGGTTGCAGCCCAGATAGATAAACATGATGAAGGGGGAGACGATGAGCGCCATGAACAGCATAGTGCCCACCAGCAGGCCCAGCAGCTTGCCGTACTGGGTGAAGATGGCCAGACCGTTGCCCGACACATTGGTATACACCAGACCCATGATGCCGAAGGGGGCCAGATTGATGATCCAGCGCACCACCTGCGACACCGCATCGGCGGTATCCGCGAGGAACTTCTTGGTGGTATCCGAGCCGATGCTCTTCATGGCGAGGCCGAACATACAGGCCCAGAACAGGATGCCGATGTAGTTGCCGCTCATCAGAGCGCTGATGGGGTTGGCGACAAAGTTGGTGATCAGGGTGCTCAGCACCTCGCCCAGACCCTGTGGCACCACGTCCGACTGGGCGGCATCAGCCAGAACGACCGACACGGGGAACATAAAGCTCGTAACGGAAGCGATGGCCGCCGCAAGGAAGGTGGTGAGCATATACAGCCAGATGACCGTGCCGAAGCGGCGGTCCAGCTTGGAGCTGCCCTGCGCCAGCGCACTGGCCACGATAACGAACACCAGCACCGGGGCGATGCCCTTCAGCGCGCCGACGAACAGGCTGCCCAGCTCACCGACCCAGCCCGCACCCGGCACCGCAAGCGCCAGCACCGCACCGATGACCAGACCGGCGACGATGCGAAGGATGAGGCTGACCTCATTGTACTTCTTTGCCACGGCTTTTACGCCATTCATCATATCAAAACACTCCTCCATATGTGTGCGCACACCACGCACACTTTTCTGTCTCTTTCCCAAAGACAAGTGTTATTATAGCACACACGGCAGAAAAATCAAAGGTTTTCCGCAGATATTTCGGGCGGTTCCATCCGATTTCTCCCTTTTCCTCCCGGCCCCGCCGACAAAACTGTGTTTGTATTGCATACAGATCCAAGATATTTCACCCAGCAAGGCAGAAAAATCCCCCGGCAGAGAAACTCTGCCGGGGGAAAGTCATTCTTATTTATTTTCAGTCGTCCAGATAGGTCACTTTGCCGGGGACGAAGCCCTTGATGCCCATGCCGGGGGCATCCGATACGGTGATGTCCTTCTCGTTGAAGACCGCACCGCCGAGGATGTGGTCCTCGCTGCAGAGCACCGGGCCGTCCAGATCGACCTTCGTGATGATCTTTTTGGCGCAGGCCAGCTCCACCGCTGCATTGACGGAGATCTTCGCCTCCAGCATACAGCCGATCATGCACTCGACGCCGTAGACCTCCGCCGCCGAGGCGATGCGGAGGGCGTTGGTGATGCCGCCGCACTTCATCAGCTTGATGTTCACAAAGTCCGCCGCGCCGGTCTGCATGATGCGCAGGGCGTCTGCGGGGCTGAACACGCTCTCGTCGGCCAGCACAGGCACGCTGGCGTTCCGGGTGACGTACTGCATCCCCTCGAGGTCAGCGGCAGGCACAGGCTGCTCGACGAACTCGATGTCGAGGCCCTTTTCCTGCATCTGGTCGAGGATGCGGACGGCCTGCTTCGCATTCCACGCCTGATTGGCGTCGATGCGGATCCTGACCTCTTTTCCCACAGCCTCGCGGACTGCGGCCAGACGGGCCACATCCAGCTCCGGGTCGATGCCCACCTTGACCTTCAGGCAGTCATAGCCCCGCTCGAGGGCCGTGCGGGCGTCCCGCGCCATCTCCTCCGGCGGGTTGACGCTGATGGTGATGTCGGTGACGATATTGCTGCGCGCGCCGCCCAGCATCCGGTAGACCGGGGCACCGTACTTCTGGCCCAGCAGGTCCCACAGGGCCATGTCCACCGCCGCCTTTGCGCTGGTGTTGTGCACGAGGGCCTTCTGCACCGCAGCGGTCAGATCCTCGAACTCGTCGAGGTCGCGGCCAAGGATGGCCGGGGCGATGTGGTCCCGGATGGCCCCGATGATGGCCCCGGTGGTGTCGCCGGTGATGACGCCGGTGGGAGGTGCCTCGCCGTAGCCCACCGCGCCGGTGTCGGTGTGCAGCTCAACGATGACGTCCTCCACGCTGCGCACGGTGCGCAGCGCCGTCTTGAAGGGGACGCGGAGCGGGGTCGAGATGCGGCCCAGCTTTACCTGTGTGATCTTCAATGTCCAGTCCCTCCTTATTCTGCCCGCAGAGGCAGAGTCGCAGACAGCTTCTGATAGGCGATGCGGGGCTTGCCGTCATCCGCTAAGATGATGCCGCAGCGGGCAAAGCCGTTCTTCTCGAGAAGATGCTGCATGATCTTATTGTCCTCATGGGTGTCGGCGCGCAGGCTCTCGCAGTGCTCGAGACACCATGTAATGACCTCGTCCGTCACGCCTTTGCGATGGCCCGCCGAGGCCAGCCGGTGGATGGTTCCGTAGGGCAGGGTGTCGTTGAGCCACTTGCCGCCCTCGATCTTTGCATAGGTGGGGTCCGGCCCCAGAATGAAGGCGAACACCGCCTCAAGCCGGCCGTTGACCGTATAGATGAACAGCCGGTTGGCGTCGATGTCCTCTTCCAGCATCTCTCTCGGCGGATAGCCGTCACCCCACTGGGTCGGGTTGCCCGAAGCAGCCATCACCTTCCGGGCACGGGCATAGATGTCTAAGATCTGCTCCAAATCAGAGTGTCTTGCTCCACGAAACATTCCGTTTCCACCCTTTCTTTCTGTGCGCCGCAGCGCACGTCTGGCTTCTATTGTAGCACACTCTGCCTCATTTTTCCATGCACAGACACCAATACCTCAAAAGACTTTCTTTACAGTTCTATCTCTTCTAATTCACCAAACAGTTCTGCTCTTGCAGCGGGCTTTATTCTCCATGCATTTCCGTGATTTTTTCCGGTATATTTTCCTTCACTTGAAGTGTATCCTCGCCAATCATAAGTAATAATACCGGTCTTGATAAGGGAAAGAAACGTCATAAACTGCGGCGCTCTCGAAAATTCAATATCTGTATACTTGAACTGCACCATTTCGCCAACCTCCCGCTTGACCGCCTTAAACCATAGAGTTGCCGGGTGTTTTTCCATTAGCTGCTTCTTCAATGCCTCAAACGTCCAAAATGCCGTCTCCTGTTTTTTCCCTGTCTGAGGTTCCGCCCGCATCAGGCTGACCTTAGAATTTGCTTCATCCACTTCCAAAAAGAAGCCCTGCCCATTCTGCGGGTAGCTTTCAGAGCCAATGGTTATATATAAGCTTTTGCATTCCGGGTGTGTTTCTGACTCATACCCATATAGCCTCGCAAATGCCGACACCCGGCTCTTGTCATTCGGTTCATACGCAGCCACTGCCGTCCCTGTGAAATCGGGGCGAAGTGTAAACAGCGTATCTAATGTCTTTGCCCCCTTGGCTTTTAATTCTATCAAGCCCGCAATGTCTGCACGAGCGCTATTATTCGTGGCAACACTCAGAAGACTTTCCAACGTGTCTCCTACATCTTTTGGTGCAATCGTGCCGCACCCTTTGGAGTTGTCATAAAATCCTCCGTGAAGGATCTGCAAGAGAAGAGGACGTATCTCATTGAACTTCTGGGTTATCAGATCACAGCCTACACTTGTCCTTATAAGCTCTTCGGACGGAACATTGTGTGTCAGGTTCACAATGAAGATATTCGGTTTACCTGAGCCGTCCCTATATGCCGAGATATATAGAAGGTCGCCTTCAAGCAGCACTCTATCATGAAACTTTCGCTTCAATGTCTCGATAGAAAATCTCCTGTCACCACGAGTATTACTAACTTTATAAAATTTAAGCTTTACATCGTCAGCTCCATCTGGCAAAAGGAGCAAGCACCGAAACTCAACATCGTTTTTCCCTCCATTCTCCAGCAGATCATAATCTACGATTCGATAGTCATACAGCATTTCCCGAAACAATTCATTTGCATCGAGATTGTTCTTTTCTATCATCGTCCGAGTCAGCCGGAGCAGAACATAATCCCCATTCCGTATTTTTTGTATCCTGCTGATGACAGCGGCCTCATCTGAATAGGGTGAAAAAATCATGTTGTGACCTCCTTTGATTCTATTTGTTTATCTCTTTCTGTTTTTAACAGCTCTGAGAGTGGTATAGACGCATCGGCAGCAATCGTCCACAGTGTTTTTACCGTTGGATTCTTGTACCGCCCGCGCATGATTTTAGAAATAGTCGCCGAATCCAGCTCTACCACAGAGCGTTTAACATGGCAGTCTCTAAAATTTTTGCAAAAAACTTCCATATAGTCTGCTTCAGAAAATGCAAACGCTTTGCGGTATTCCTCATTCCGAAACTGGCGGCTGAACATCAGAAAAGGGGCTACATTCAAGATGCGCGCGAACCGTACCGCTGTCCCCAATTTTAAATTTTTTGTTCCTTTGATGACCTCGCCAAGGTCATTTCTTCCATAAGCCAGTTCCTCTGCCGCACGGCTCACCGGCCAATCATTCTGTTGAATCAGCATAAAAAGATTTTCTCCAAAGGTTCTCGTTGCCTCGTTACCATCCATCCGTGTTCACCTCTCTTACGCCAATTATAACGTATTTCATCGGTCATATTTTGATATTTAGCTATCATTTTGGGAGGTGTTTTTGATATATAGCTATCAATTTATGCGGCAGTTTTTCTCTCCAAACACAAAAGCAGCGGACGATCCCATGTAGGATCGTCCGCTGCTTTTATAAAACTTTTTTAATCTCTAAGGCCACCGCCTTGGCCAGTAGTGGGGGAACCGCATTTCCAACCTGTGTATACTGTGGCACCTCTTTTTTCCGAAGGCTCCCTCCCGTCGTGCGCTTTCCTAAAAATTCAAAGGAGTCATCAAACGACTGGCATCGCGCCATTTCGCGCACGCTGAATGTCCTCGGTTCCCAGGGGCTGATATAATCATCTGGTATAGTGACAATTGTTGCCGACGGCTCATTTTCAGCCCATCTTTGACGAATGTTCTTTTTCGTAAGAAGAATTTCTACCTGTTCTTTTGTGGCGGCGGCATTTTTGAACAATTCGACCACCTTATTCGATTCCATGTCTAATTTTTCACTGCAAAAAGCAATCAGCTCCGGTTCTCGCGAAATGTCAATGCCCTGCTCCAAAACACGTTTTTTTAGATTCGCATTAGACTCTCCCGGACGAAACAGTTCAAAGCGCTCCCTAACGATTCTAGTTTGCTTTGAAAGCTCCATATTGGTCATTTTTTTCGCCTTGATGGGCTTTCCATCAATTCCGGGGGTTCGTCCTTGGCGGCTGTCCATCTGAAATTGGGATGAACATGGATTGACTTCTTCTCTTTTGTTCGGGTCGGCAACCAAATCCCCGATAGCCTCCAGCAATGTGACCTGCTCGTTCGGTTTGACCGTCGGCTCCGGGTATTTAGGTGCCTTCAGCCCCTTCCGGTATCCTATAAAAATAATTCTCCGTCTTCTTTGTGGCACACCATAATCAACCGCATTTAAAATTTTCGGCTCAAGTGTTTCATACCCAATCTCCCGAAGCTCACTCCGAAGAATATAAGGTGTTACACTTCCATCCGGGTATTCAATTCCCGTGATTCCCTTGTACCCCATGAACTGCATATCAATAAAGCCTTCAACATTTTCCAAAACAATATATTTAGGCTTCACTTCCTTGATCACTCGGACATATTCCCCAAACAGCGTATTTCTCGGGTCGGATTTATCACGACGGCCCGCACGAGAAAATCCCTGACAGCTTGGGCCGCCAATCATCAAATCAATTTGAGGCATTTCTTTTCCCTTTAGAATTTCCAGCCCCATGATATGCTTCCAAATATCTTTTCCGGTCAAGTCTCGAATATCCGCCCGCTCAAACCAAGTATTCTCTCCCTGTATCAACCCGAGCTGCCTATGCCGGTTCGTATAGGTCACCTCGACCATATCGCTAATATCCGAGCTGAATAAAATATGAAAGCCTGCCTGTATCAAGCCTTCTGAACATCCACCGGCTCCACAGAACAAATCGATCGCATAGGGCACTTTTGCACCTGCTCCTCTCTACATAAAAACCTATGGTAATTATATCATACACGACTTCAAAAGTCCAGGACTTTCCCCTTGGCACAGACACCAAAAGGCGTCCCGAAGGCACGGGACGCCTTTTGGTGCATCTTGATCTTGCGGTTCAGGCCGGGGTGCGGGTGCGGACGGCGCGGCTCTGGCGGTACTCGCGGGGGCTTTGGCCGTAGCGCTCATGGAACAGGCGGTAGAAATAGCTGGTGTTCTCGTAGCCGACATAGGTGATGATCTGCTGGATGTTCCAGTCGCTGCGGCGCAGCAGACGGGCGGCCGTCTCCATCCGGTGCTTCTGGAGCAGCTCCTTGTAGGTGCGGCCGGTCTGCGCCCGGACGTACTCGCTGACATAGGCCAGCGAGACGCCGTAGCTGCGGGCCACATTGGAAAGGCTGGCCTCGCGGTAATTCTGGGTGATCTCATCCAAAGCCGCCTGCACCAGCTCGGCGCGGCTGACGGCCACACCGTGGGCTTCCAGCGGGAATTTCTTGGTGTCCATAGGTATCCTCCGTTGCGGCGCGGCCCGCCGGGAGACAAGGGGATGTCGGAGCCGGGCCGCGCTCAGGTCTCACAAGCGCCCCCTTTGGGAGGCTTCTGCTTATAATACGACACAGCGTGGCCGGAAATTGCACCAGAGGGGAAAAATCTCCAAAATTTTTCAGACGGGGTTTCGGCGCACAAACAAAAGCTGCCGCCCACACCCGGGCAGCAGCTTTTCAGGAAAAGAAAAAGAGGAAAACAGAACTCAGAACATATTCTCGTGGTGATACCGGCCGGTACGCAGGAACTCCACCCACTCGGCGACGTTCACAGCGTAGTCGCCGATGCGCTCAAGGTACTTGATGACCATCAGCACATCGAGGGCGGCGTCGATCTTCCCGGGGTCGGCAGCGATCTCCGCTGCCAGCATCCGCTTGATGCTGTTGAAGTCGTAGTCCACGGCATCGTCGGCCTCGATGACGGCCTTTGCCGCCGCCTCGTCCTCTGCCGCAAAGGCGGCCATGGCGTCGTTCAGCATCTTGTGGGCTTTCCGGCCCATCTCGATGCTCTTACTCACGGCGGGGTCGCCCGCCTTGCGGACACCGGCCAGATGGGGCACGATCTCCGCGATGTCGGCGGCGTGGTCGCCGATGCGCTCCACGTCCGTCACTACTTTCATGGCTGCGGAGATAAAGCGCAGGTCGCTGGCCACCGGCTGCTGACGGAGCAGCAGGGTCATGCAGCGGTGCTCGATGTCCCGTTCCATCCGGTTGACCTCAGAGTCGCCCTTGATGATCTCCTTTGCCCCCTCGGTGTCAGCCGTGCAAAGAGACTCCAGCGCGTCCTCCACCGCGTCGGCGGACAGCTGGCCCATCTTGGCCAGCGAAGCCTTCAGGGCCGCGAGGTCGGCGTCGTACTGTGTGCGTGTGCTCATATCGCAAACCCTCCTTTTTAACCGAAGCGGCCCGAGATGTAGTCTTCGGTGCGCTTGTCCTTCGGGGTGCTGAAGATCTCACTCGTGGGGCCGCACTCCACCAGCTCGCCCAGCAGGAAGAAGGCCGTGCGGTCGCTGATACGGGCTGCCTGCTGCATATTGTGGGTGACGATGACCACGGTGTAGTTCTTCTTCAGCTCGCTCATCAGTTCTTCGACCTTCATGGTGGAGCCGGGGTCGAGGGCGCTGGTCGGCTCGTCCATCAGCAGCACTTCCGGCTTGACCGCCAGTGCCCGGGCGATGCACAGGCGCTGCTGCTGGCCGCCGGAAAGGCCCAGCGCGCTCTTCCTGAGGCGGTCTTTCACCTCGTCCCAGAGGGCAGCGCCCCGCAGAGAGCTTTCCACCAGCTCGTCCAGCTCCGCCTTATTGTGGACGCCATGGAGCTTGGGGCCATAGGTGATGTTGTCGTAGATGCTCATGGGAAAGGGGTTTGCCTTCTGGAAGACCATGCCAACGCGGCGGCGCAGGTCGGTCAGCTGCATCTCCTTCGAGAAAATATCCTCGCCCCGCAGCCGGACATCTCCCTCGATGCGGACATTCGGCACAAGGTCATTCATCCGGTTCAGGGTCTTCAGAAAGGTGGATTTGCCGCAGCCCGAGGGGCCGATGAGGGCCGTGATCTCTTTTTCGCCCACATCCAGCGAGATGCTCTTGAGGGCTTTGAAGTCACCGTACCAGAGGTTCAGGTTCTTGGCCGAGATGACCGGCGTATTGTTATCCATAAAATATGACCTCTTACTGTTTCTGTTTCAGCTTTATTTTTGCCAGACGGGCTGCAAGGTCGATGAGGAGCACCAACACCAGCAGCACCGCACCGATGCCCCACGCGGAGGCGAAGTCGCCGTCCTCGAAGGCCCGCAGATAGAGCAGGACCGAGAGAGTCGCGCCGTTGGAGGTGTAGGCCTTGGCGATGCTGCCCGCGATGACCTCCGCCGCACCTGCGGTGAAGAGGAGGGCGGCGCTTTCGCCCACGATGCGGCCCACAGCAAGGATGCAGCCGGTGACGATGCCGTCGATGCTGCACGGGAGCACGATGGTGCGGATGATGTGCCACTTGCCTGCACCCAGACCCAAGGCACCCTCACGGTAGCCCTGCGGCACCGTCTTGAGCGACTCCTGCGTCGTGCGGATGATGGTGGGCAGGTTCATGACCACCAGCGTCAGACTGCCGGAGAGCAGGCAGGTCTTGAAGCCCATGGTCTGGGCAAAGACCAGCATACCCACAAGGCCGTAGATGATACTGGGGATGCCTGCCAGCGTCTCATTGGTGAACTCGATGACCTCGATGAGCTTCCGGTTGGAGGCGTACTCGGTCAGGTAGACCGCCGCGCCCACGCCCAGCGGAAGCACGATGAACAGGGTGAGAAAGATGACATACAGGGTGTTGAGGATGGCGGGCAGGATGCCGTCGGTGCCCTTGAGGACGCTGGCGGTGGTGGAAAGGAAATTCCAGCTGATGTGGGGGATGCCCCGGATGAGCACCAGCCCGATGACGCCCGCCGTCAGCGCGATAACCAGCACCGCCGCAGCCCAGACCGCCGCCGTCAGCGCGATGTTCCACGCACGGCGGGAGGGGGAGAAATCACGTTTCATCCTTATTTCCTCCCTTCAGCACAGCGTTGAGCAGCACATTGATGGCCATGATGAAGACGAACAGCACCAGCGCGATGCTGAACAGCGCCTGTTTCTGCAGGCCGCTGGCGTAGCTCATCTCCTTTGCAATGGCCGTAGTCAGGAAGGTGACGCTGCGGAAGAGGCTGTCCGGCATATTCGGGCTGTTGCCGGCCACCATCATGACGGCCATGGCCTCGCCGATGGCGCGGCCGATGCCCAACACGATGCCCGCGGCGATGCCGCTCTTTGCCGCTGGGATGCTGATCTTGAACCATGTTTCGGTGTCCGTAGCGCCCAGCGCGAGGCTGCCCTGCTCATACTCCGGCGGGACAGCGTTGAGGGCCGTCACCGACACCGAGACGATGCTGGGCAGGATCATGATGGACAGCACCACGATGGCCGACAGCAGGCAGGCGCCCGAGGCCTTGCCAAAGGTTTTTGCCACCGCAGGCACCAGCACCTGCATCCCCAGCAGACCGAACACCACGCTGGGGATGCCGCTCAGCAGCTCCACCGCCGTGACCACGACGTTCCGCACGCCGGGTGCTGCGGCCTTCGAGAGGAACACCGCTGTCAGCAGGCCCACCGGCACGCCGATGAGGGACGCGCCCAGCGTGCCGTAGATGCTGGAGAGCACAAAGGGCAGGATGCCGTACTTCGGCTCGGCGGCCGTGGAGGCCCACTCGGTGCCGAAGAGGAACTTCAGCAGGCCGATCTTCCCGATGGCGGGCAGGCCCGACAGGAACATATAAACCGTGATGACAGCCACACAGCCCACCGCGAGGATGCCGCAGAGAAAGAAGATGGCATTCATGATGGCCTCCAGCCACTGGGCCGGAGTGCGGGGCAGCTCAAACTTTTTCATAAAAACACCTGAGCGTTCGCGCTCAAAATCACTCGTTCACCGGGACAGCGCCAGCAGTGCGGATGAGGTCGGCTGCGTCAGCGCTGGCAGCGAAGTCGAAGAAGGCCTGAGCCTGAGCAGAAAGGGTGACAGAATCGTTGGTGACGAAGACAAAGGGACGCTGCACCTCGTAGCTGCCATCCTTGACGGTCTCTTCGCTGCACTCCACGCCGCCGACGGTCACAGCCTTGACGGTGTCACCGACAGCAGACAGGGAAGCATAGCCGATGGCCAGAGGGTTGGCCTCCACCGCGCTGATGACAGCGCCGGTAGCGGTCAGCTCCTGTGCATACTTGCAGGAGTCCTTGACGTCCACGATGCTCTCAAAGCCGTCGCGGGTGCCGGAGCCAGCCTCACGGCCCACCAGAACGATCTCGCCGTCGTCGCCGCCGACCTCAGACCAGTTGGTGATCTCGCCGGTGAACATCTGCTTGAGCTGATCGACGGTCAGATCCTCGACCTTGCTGCTCTTGTTGACGATGATAGCGATGCCGTCCAGAGCCACGGTGGTACCGGTGACGCCGGTCTCATCTGCCTTCAGAGCACGAGAGGACAGGCCGATGTCCAGCGTCTTATCGGTCGCGCCGGTGATGCCTGCGCCGGAACCGGTGGGGTCATAGCTGACGGTGACGTCCGGCTCGATCTCGGCGAAGCCCTCGGTCAGAGCAGCGATGACGTTCTTCATGGAGGTAGAACCGCCTGTGGCCACATTGCCGGACAGAGCAGCTCCGGAAGCAGCAGACTCCGCAGTGCTGGAAACGGCTGCGGAAGAGGCAGCGGCAGAAGAAGCTGCACCGCCGCAGGCGGTCAGGGCAGCAGCAGCGGCAGCAGCGCCGCAGATGGACAGGAACGAACGACGAGTGATCTTTTTCATAATAAATATCTCCTTCGGATGGGCCGACCCTACGTTCTGGCCGGAATGTGTTTTCCTTTTTCTTGTTCCCTGTTGTCTCTCTCGGAACGTCTTTATTGTAGCGCGCCGCCCATCCTGCTGCGACCATACCGGTGCAAAATGCAGGTAAAGCTTCGTGCTGTTGTTTTGTCCCACTGTCATCCTCTGGTAAAGTCCGTGTGGAAAACATAGCAGTTGATTTTACATTTCCGGTCAAACTGTCAAAAATAGCCGCTGACCTTTGTGCATCCCGCCCACCGGAGGGTGCAAAAAAGGCTGCTCCACCCTCCGTGAAGCAGCCTTTAGCGCCCTCTTTTCTTAAAATTTTTCCTCTGCGCCGTCCGGGCGGTAGAGCTTGACGTATTTCCGCCATTTGTCCTCGCCCATGACCCGGCTGTAGCAGTCGGCCAGCGCCTTGTTGGCCTCCCCGGCCTCCATCGCGCTGTCCTCGGCGGGCAGCACCAGCACCCGGAACCATGCATCGAAGAGATGCTCGGTCCAGCCGGTGTCAGCTGCGCCGCAGCGGGCATAGAAGCCCAGACGGCGGACGGCCATCGCCCTGTCGTCTGCCTTTTCGGGGCACTCGGCCTCGATAAGGATAGCTTTTGCACCCTCCTCGTGGGCGGGCAGAGCGGCCAGCAGCTTTGCGCCCACCCCCGAGCTGCGGTAGGCGGGCAGGACGGAGAAATAGTCCAGCTGGCTCACTTCGCAGCCCGCGGGCCGCACCATCAGCAGATAGGACACCAGCGTGTCCTCCGCGAACACGCCCCATGTGTGGGCCATGCCGGCGGCCTCGCTGTTCAATATCATGCTCAGAGGCTTCAGCTCGCTGGGCGGGAAGTCGCGGCGCATCTCGTCCAGATACACCCGCGTCAGCTCGTCGGCGGTGAGTTTTTTCCAAGTGAGGTTCTGGGGCTTCATATCGGGTTTCCTTTCCTATTGAATTAAAAAATACCGCCGGGCCGGGCACTGAGGCCCGCTCCCGGCGGCGCTGCATCGGATGTTTTACAGCTGCTTGCGCAGGGCGTCGTACACGGCCTGCACATCGCCCTTGATGACCACCTGACAGGCGTTCTTGGCCGGGCGGATCACACCCTCTGCACCTGCGGCCTTGGCTGCGGCCTCATCCACGGAGGCATAGCTGTGCACCTCGAAGCGGAGGCGGGTAGCGCAGTAGTCCATCTTGATAATGTTCTCTTTGCCGCCGAGGGCTTTCAGGAGTCCGGAGGCCATTGCCTCGCTCTCGGCCGAGGTCATGCTGGGCGTCTCCGCCCCGCCGTTCTTGTGGTCGTGGCAGTACTTGCGGCCAAAATAAAAGCAGGCCATCGCCGCCATCGCCAGAACGATCTTCACCGGCAGAGAGACCGGAAGGAAGGTGACGATGAGTGCAATGACGATGGCAGCGATCCAGCTATAAATATCCATTCCCAAAAACATACGATAATTCCTCCTTTGGGGAACACAGCGGCGGGCACTTCCGGCAGGAAGCGCCCGGGTCTGATCCGGGTACGACTCCATATTAACATACCGCCGGAAAAAAAGAAAGCCTTTTCGCACATCTTTCGCCCCGGGAGCTTGCATCCCGGGCCGGAATCGGGTACTATAAAGGCAGTATATCCCGAATACACGGAAGGAGCATCCTTATGGAATGGACTGATATTCGCCTGACCGTATCCAAAGCCGACGCCGAGGCCGCCGAGGCCGTGGCCACCATGATCGCGGAGGGCGGCATCTATATCGAAGACTACAGTGACATCGAAGAGCAGGTGGAGCAGATCGCCCATGTAGACCTCATCGAGCAGGAGCTGCTGGACAAGCCCCGGGACACCGTCATCATCCATATGTATCTCGAGCCGGGGGACTCCCCGGTGGAGACGCTGGCCCTCATCGCGGCCCGGATGGAGGCCGCAGGCATTCCCTACACCTCCGAGACCGAGGGCGTAGAGCAGGAGGACTGGCAGAACGGCTGGCGCAAGTACTACCACCCGATGGACGTGGGCCAGCGCCTCGCCGTCGTGCCCTCGTGGCAGGACTACGAGACGAGCCGCGTCAAGCTCATCCTCGACCCGGGCCTCGCCTTCGGCACCGGCGGCCACGAGACGACCAACCTCTGCCTTGAGGTGCTGGACGAGCGGGTCAGGGGCGGCGAGCGGGTGCTGGACATCGGCACCGGCAGCGGCATCCTCGCCATCGCGGCCCTTAAACTAGGGGCAGCCGTGGCCGAGGGCGTGGACATCGACCCCGTAGCCGTCCGCACGGCCGGGGAGAACGCCGCCCTCAACGGTGTGGCCGACAAGCTGACCGTCCTCGTGGGCGACCTGTCCGACAAGGCCAGCGGCAAGTACGACATCATCACCGCCAACATCGTGGCCAACGCCATCATGGCGCTGGCCCCCGCCGTCCCCGGCCTGATGGCCGACGACGCCGTCTTCATCGCCAGCGGCATCATCGACAGCCGGAAGGATGAGGTCATCGCCGCGCTGGAAGCTGCCGGCCTCGCCGTGCTGGAAGTGAAGGAGAAGCGCGGCTGGGAGTGCATCGTCTGCAAGAAGGCGTAAATTTTTTAACGGGCTTGCCCTCTCCGTCATTGCTTACGCAATGCCACCTCTCCCAAAGGGAGAGGCTCAAAGCCTCACCGCCGCGTCTTTGGCTCTCCCTCTGGGAGAGCTGTCACCGAAGGTGACTGAGAGGGCAAGGACGCTCAGGAGGAACTATGCCGCACCGCTATTTTACCACCGAGATTTCCGACGGCACTGCCGTGCTGCGGGGGGCTGACGCCCACCATCTCTCCCGCGTCATGCGGGGGAAGCCGGGAGACACCGTCATCCTCTGCGACGGCAACGCCGTGGAATACACCGCCACCATCACCGGCTTCGGCGACGAGACGGTGGAGTTTTCCGTCGAGCCGGGCTATCCCAGCGCCGCCGAACCCACTGTGGACGTCACCCTGCTGGTGGGCTACCCCAAACAGGACAAGCTGGAGCAGGTCATCCGCCACGGCGTCGAGCTGGGCTGTGACCACTTCATCCCCTTCTTCAGCCGGTACTGCGTGGCCGCCCCCAAGAAGGAGGAGCAGAAGAACGAGCGCTACAACCGCATCGCCTTCGAGGCCGCCAAACAGTGCGGACGGGGGGTGCTGCCGGATGTAGCCCTGCCGCTGCCCAACTTCGGCGCAGTCTGCCGCAGCCTCGGACAGTACGACCTCGTGCTCTTCTGCTACGAATGCGGCGGTGCACCCCTTCGCCAGCTGCTGGCCGAGGCAAAGCCCGCCGACGGCCAAAAGCTGAAGCTCGCCGTCATCACCGGCGCAGAGGGCGGCTTTGCCGCCGAGGAAGCCGAGATGGCCGCGCAGGCCGGGGCAAAGACCGTAGGCCTCGGCCCCCGCATCCTCCGCTGCGAGACGGCTCCTCTGGCCGTCGTCTCCGCCGTCATGACCCTGACGGGAAATCTCGAATGATATGCAGCAAAAAGGGCGTCCCGCCGCGGCAGGACGCCCTTTTTCTTTATCTTGTTTCTGCATCCCGCAGGGCCTTTTTGATGGCCAGAAGGTTCTGGGGACTCATGGAGAAGCTGCGCAGGCCGAGGCGGAGATACTGGGTGGCGTTGACGGCGTTGCCGACGGCAAGGCCGCAGATCGTCACAGGGATGTCGGCCTTTTTCGCGGCGTCCACCACCATGGCGATGAGCTTTTTCATGGCCGGGCTGGCGGGGCGGTAGTAGTGCTCGGCAATGGCCAGCTCCCGGCTCACGGCGTGGGTGTACTGGGTCAGGTCATTGGTGCCGATGACAAAAAAGCGGCAGCCGTGGGCCGTAAAATCCTCTGCCGTCAGACAGGCGGCAGGGATGCTGAGCATGACGCCGAAGGGCACATCCGGCTCGAACTCCACCCCCCGCTCCGCGAGCTTGCGGCGGCAGTGGTCCACCACCTGCATGGCGGAATCCCAGTCCTCGATGTCCGTCACCATGGGGAACATGACCCGCAGGGGGCCTTTGGCGGCAGCCCGCATGAGGGCACAGATCTGGACTGCCATCTGGGGCAGGTTGCGCAGGCTGCTGCGGATGCCCCGCAGGCCCAGCTTGGAGGACTGGACGCCCTGATAGGCGTCCGCCATCGTGCGGTCGGCACCAAAGTCGAAGGTGCGCACCGTCACCATCTTTCCCTTGGCGGCGGCGAGGCAGGAGGTATAGAACAGATACTGCTCCTGCTCGTCCATGGCGTGGCCGGGCAGCATCATGTAGCTGCTGCGCAGCAGGCCCACGCCGGACGCGCCGGAGCTCATGGCCGTGCCCACATCCTCCGGGCCGAAGCAGTTGGCCAGAAGCTCGAACTCCTCGCCGTCCCGGGTGCGGTTGGGCAGCTCCAGCTGCGCGTTCAGCTCCTCGTTCTGGCGCTGCAGCTCGCAGATGCGGGTGATGGCGCTCTGGCGGGCGGCGGCGTCCGGGTCAAGGATGCACTCGCCCTCGGTGGCGTTCAGGATGACCTCGCGGCCATCGCAGTCCTCGAGGAAGTCCCGGCCCACCTGCGTGATGCCCGGGATGTTCAGCGAGCGGGCGATGATGGCCGCGTGGCTCTGGCCGCTGCCCTCGGCAGTGATAAGGCCGAGGATGCGCCCCGACGGGATGCTGAACAGGTCAGTGGGCATGAGCAGGTCCGACGCGATGATGACCGGGTGGTCGAGGGCCAGCCAGCTGCGGGGGCGGCGGCAGAGGATGTTGGTGATGCGCTGGGTCACGTCGAGGATGTCCACGCTCCGCAGCTGCATATAGGCGTTGTCTTTCATGGCCGAGAGCTGGGCCGCGTAGCGGCGGCCCACACGATCCATCGCTTCGGCTGCACCCACACCGGCCCGGATCTGGAAGTTGACCTCATTCATGAAGCCCTCATCCTCCAGCATCATGCTCTGGAACAGAAAGATGGCCTGCTCGGTGGGGGCGGCGCGGTCTGCCATATCGTTCAGCTCCTTCTGGGCCAGCTGAATGGCATCTTCCAGCGCCTGCTTTTCCTGCTCGGGATGGAACGGCCCCTCGCCAAAGACCAGCGGCGGGCGCTCAAGACGGCTCACCTGCCCCAGCACAAGGCCGGGCGAGGCGGTAAAGCCCTTGTATCTCTTCATGTTTCCATTTCCTCCGGCGGCACCCTGCCGGTCAGCGCCCGGCAGACCAGTGCCTGCAAAAAGGTGTTGGGCAGCAGCGCGGCCCGCGCGGCCTGTGCCGGGCCTGCCTCGCCCTCGAACAGCGGCCCGAAGCGCGAAAGGCGCTCAAAGTCGCATTTTGCAAGGAACGCTTCTCCCAAGCTGCGGGTGGTATAGTAGGGGGCAGGGTCCACGCCCACATCCTCGGCGACGGCTTCCAGCGGGGCCAGCTCGGCATCCGAGAGCTTCGCCAGCAGGAGGGCAATGTCCGCCGTCAGGGTGGAGGGGTGCTTCTCCCGCACCTCCTTCTGGACGGCCTCAAAGGCCGCATGGAATGCGGCGGCGTCCGCGCTGCTCCCGGCCCCGCTGTCCACAGCGTAGGCACAGCCGCGCAGCCGCCCAAAGGCCCGCAGGGTATCGTGATAGCCCAGCTCGATGTTCCGCCGGGCGGTAGCGGGGTCGAAGTGAAGGATGTCGCCCAGCTCCCAGTAGCTCCGGATGAGAGTCGTGGGCAGGCCGGTGCGGTTGGGGCGGGTGATGCCCACGCCCTCAAGGTCCACGCAGACCAGCTCTTCCGCCCCCATCTTCTGGGCCAGCGCCGTGGGCATATTGTCCCGGTAGCCGCCGTCCAGATAGGAAACGCCGTCGATGGTGTGGGCGCGCAGGGCCGGGAAACAGGCCGCCGAGGCCAGCAGGTAGTCTTTCACCTTTCCCTCCGGGATCTCTTCCAGCGGAAGCTCCCGGGCCTTGAGCGTCTTCTGCTCCACCGTGACGAGACCCAGCCGGATGGGACTGCGGCGGAGGGCGTCCTCGTCCAGCACCCGCTCCACGATCTCTTCCAGCGGGGTGACGTCCATGCCGCCCTGCGTCACGGCGTCCTTGAGAAAGGCGTGCAGCTCCGGCAGGGGCGCGTCCTCGGCGGGCAGCTCTATCACATCCTGACTGCGGATGGTGAGCCACATATCCCGGGCCGTCTCGTAGAGGTCGAGGGCGAACATCGCACCGTTGAGGCTGCCCACGCTGGTGCCCGTGATGATCTGGGGCCGCCAGCCCAGCTCGGTGAGCGCCCGCCAGACGCCCACCTGATAGCTGCCGCGTGCACCGCCGCCTGCCAGCACCAGCGCCCTTATGGGGGTGTTGTTCTGCGCCATATCTGCCGCCTCCTTTGATGCGTTCCGGTTTTTCTAGATTATAGCATATTTCCCGGGAGATTTCTCTCTGTTTTTGTAACAAAAAATATGCTATAATAAATTCACTTTGCCAGAATGATTCAGGAGGACCACAGATGCACCGCAAACAATGGATATTCGACATGGACGGCACCCTCACCGACAGCATGACCGTGGTGTGGCAGGGCGCACCGCTGGAGCTGCTGCGCCGCTATGGCCGCGAGGCCCGGCCCGGCATCCACGACGTCCTTCTGAGCATGGGGATGGTGGAGGGGGCAGAGTATCTCATCCACACCTACGACCTGCCCCTCACCCTCCGGGACTACGAACCCGCCATGCGGCAGGTCATCCGGGACCTGTATCAAAAGGTCGAGCTGAAGCCCGGCGTCCGGGAGATGCTGGCCCGGCTGAAGGCCGAGGGGGCGCGGATGTGCATCTGCTCCAACACATGGGCTGACCAGTGCAAAGAGGTCCTCACCCGGCTGGGCGTGGCGGACTATTTCGAGTTTTTCTGCACCGCACAGGGCGCGAAGAGCAAGGCCCACCCCGCCGTGTTCCATGAGGTGCTGGGCCGTCTGGGCGGCAGCGACCCCGCCGACGCCGTCGTCTGTGAAGACGCCGTCTACGCCTCCCGCACCGCAAAGCAGTGCGGCTTCTACCTCATCGACATCGAGGATGCGTGCAGCGCCGCCGACAAGCCGGAATTGCAGCGGCTCGCAGATCAGTACATCCCCGACTGGACGAAGCTGGACTGGGCGGAGCTTTAAGAAGCGGTTTTATCGCAAGGCAAGAATTACAGCAACATGAAAACAGCAGTGGGGAGGCTCATTCCGGGCCTCCCCACTGCTGTTTATTGAAACTGCTTTTCCAGATAATCCCGCAGCGCCGTGCGGGCAGCAGGCTCCCGTCCGCGCGGCACAGGCACCCGTGCGCCGCTCTGCATCCAGAACTCACCCGCCGCCAGCTGGGACACCGCCGCCAGATTGACCACATAGGAGCGGTGGAGCTGGACGAAGCGCTCGTCCGCCAGCAGCGGCTGGGCCACCTGCGCGAAGGGGACCCGGACCGAGAGGGAGGGCACATCCTCGCCGCTGGCGAGGTGGAAATGCACCACATGGTGGGTGCACTCGAGGTACTCGATGTCCGCGAAGGGCAGCACCCGCAGCCCCGACGCCGTGGCCACCGGGATGGCCGGGCCGTACTCCGGCTCGGTGGCCCGGGCCAGCAGGGCCATCAGCTGCTCGGGCGGGACGGGCAGCAATAAATACTGCATGGCGTCCACCCGGTAGGCGCTGTAGGCGTGGGCGGGCGTGTGGGCCAGAAAGGCCATCGGCGTCCTGCGTCCCCGGCTGCGGAGCGCCGCCGCCGCCCGCAGCGACGCAGCGGCCGCCGTGCTGGGCAGCTCGATGAGATACAGCTCGTACCGCTCCCCGGCGTCGTCCCGGGCCAGCAGGGCCTCCGGGCCGTCCAGCTGCTCGACGATGCAGGCATCGTCCCGCCGGGCATAATAGTCGAGGCACTGCCGCTCCACCCGGCTGCGGAGGACGCTGTCCGGGCTGCACACTGCGATATGGAAGATCAATTCAAAGCCCCCTTTCGGGCCTGCCGCCGGGTGCTTGCTTTTTCGGCCCGGTGGGAGTATCATTGCTGTAAAAAGCGCTATCGCAAAGATGCCGTTTTGACAGGCGCTATTTTTGAAAATTGCGATAAAAGGAGAAACTGCTATGGAAATGCCCCTCGTCAGCATCATCCTGCCGGTGTACAATGCCCAGAGCCATCTGAACCGCTGTCTTGGCAGCATCTGTGCCCAGCAGTATGAGGATCTCGAGATCATCGTCATCAACGACGGCTCCAAGGACCAGAGCCTGCCCGTCTGCGAGGAGTTCCGCAAAAAGGACAGCCGCATCCTGCTGGTGGACAAGGCCAATTCCGGCGTGTCCGACACCCGCAACCTCGGCCTCAAGCTGGCCAGCGGTAAGTACGTCCAGTTCGTGGACAGCGATGACTACATCGCCCCGAACTACACGGCCCGGCTGGTGGAGGCGGCGGAGCAGTCGGGCGCCGACCTCGTCATCTCGCCCTACACCATGGTCATCCCCGCCGGGGCATCCAAGCCCGAGCAGGTGCTGGAAAAGATTCAGGACGACCTCGGCGTCATGCACGTTGCCCGCCCGCCGGAAACGAGGGAATACAGCTTCCTGCCCGCAGGCATCTACGACAAGGACACCTTCGCCCTCCGCCTGATGGACAAGCCCGCTTCGTATTTTTACGGCGTGCTCTGGAACAAGCTCTACCGCCGCGACCTTCTCGCGGCCCACGACATCCGCTTTACCAGCGAGATGCGCTGGGCCGAAGACCTCGTGTTCAATATGCAGTATATCCAGTATGCCGAGGTCTTTGCGTCCATCCCGCAGCCCGGCTACTACTACGTCCAGAACCCCCAGAGCATCTGCCACACCCAGATCAAGCCCGCCACCCTCGTGCAGAACAAAATTCAGGTGTTCCGCTACTACAAGGACCTCTACACCCGCCTCGGGATGTACGAGGAGGTGCGTCCCCAGCTCTACAAGTTCCTCATCGACATCGCCGAGAGCACCTATCCCTCCGGCCCCTTCAAAAAGGTCATCGACGAGGCCAAAGCCTACTGGAAAGAGCACAAGGCCGAGCTGGAGCAGAGATCCTGACGAGAAACAAAAACGGGCTGTTGCACATCCCAACCTCTCAGTCTCGCATTCGCTCGACAGCTCCCCTACCGAGGGGAGCCTCTGGCGAAGAGGGAAAGCTTTCCGGAATGCCAAGGCCTCTCCTCGATAGGAGAGGTGGCATTGCGAAGCAATGACGGAGAGGTTGTCGATATGCCGCAGCCCTTCTTTTATTTGTTATGCCCCGATGGCGGCGCACTTCTTGGCCAGCCAGTCGCGCTCATCCTCGGTCAGGCGGGGAGCCAGCTTCTCGAAGACCTCGCGGTGGTAGGCGTTCAGCCAATCCAGCTCGTCGCGGCTCAGCACGCCGGGGACGATGGGGGAGGTGGCGATGGGCACGAACGTCACCGGACGGAAGGCGAGGAACTCACCGTACTGGTTGGAGGCCTTGTGATAGCACTCCAGCTCGTTCTCGATGCGGATGCCCACGACGCCGCCCTCATAGACGCCCGGCTCATCGGTGACGATCATACCGGGCTTGAAGACGGTGGTATTGCGGCCGTTCAGGGCGTGGGGGCCTTCGTGGACGTTGCCCACATGGCTGACGCTGTGGCCGGTGCCGCAGCGGTAGTTGATGAGGTGGCGCCACAGCGGCTCGCGGGCGATGGTGTCCAGCATATGGCCGTCGCAGTAGTCCAGCCAGACAGCCCGGGCGATGTCGATGTGGCACTGGAGCGTCCAAGTGTAGAACAGCCGCTCGTCCTCGGTCAGCTCGCCCAGCGGGTAGGTGCGGGTGATGTCGGTGGTGCCGTCCATGTAGGTCGCGCCGCTGTCCACCAGCAGGAAGCCCTTCTTCTCCAGCTTTGCGTGATCTTCCTCGGTGGCGTGGTAGTGCATCATGGCAGCGTTCGGACCGTAGGCGGCGATGGTGCCGAAGCTCTCGGTCAGGAACTTGTCCTGTGCGCTGCGGTACTTGTGGAGGATCTCGTCGATGGTCAGCTCGGTCAGCTCCTCGCCGGCAGCCAGACGGTTCTCCAGCTCGATCTGGAAGCGCACCATGGCCACGCCGTCCCGGAGGTGGGCCTCGCGGGTGTGGGCCAGCTCGACTTCATTCTTGACGCCCTTCATGGGCAGCAGGGGGTCGGCCTCATCCTTGACGGTAAGGGCCGGGTTGGCCTCCAGCGTCTGATAGACAGCATAGTTGACGGAGGCGGGGTCGGTCAGCACGGTCTGGGTCTCGGTCTGGGCGGCGAGGAAGGAGAGCACATCGTCGTACTCTGCCAGCTCGACGCCGTTCTCCTTCAGCTCGGCCGCTGCCTCTGCGCTGATGCGGGCGGTGTTGATGAAGAGGGTCGCCTTGTCCGGGGTGACGTAGCAATAGGCCATGGCATAGGGGGTGCACTGGATGTCCATGGCGCGGAGGTTGAGCAGCCATGCGAGGTTGTCCAGCTTGCCCACAAGCTGTGCGGTGCAGCCCAGCTCAGAGAGCTTCGCACGCAGCTGGCCCAGCTTTTCGGCGGGGGAGAAGCCTGCATATTCCTTCGGCAGGATCCACGCCGGGGTAGCAGGCAGGGCGGGACGGCCCTCAGTCCACAGCTCATCCTCGAGGTTCAGCAGCTTGATGGTGCCCTTCTTGGCGTCCAGCTCTTTTTGCAGGCTGCGCACCAGACCGCAGGAGGCCGTCAGGCCGCAGAGGCCCAGCTTGCCGCCCTCGGGCAGGACTTTGGCGCAGTACTGCTCGGCGGTGGGCACATCCGGCTCACCCATCCGCATCAGCTGGATCTCAGTACCTGCAATTTCCTTCTCGGCCTGCACAAAGTAGCGGCCGTCCGCCCAGACAGCGCTCTCGGTCATGGTCACGACGAAGTTGGAGTTCTCGCCGTGGAAACCGGAGAAGTAGGTCAGGGCGGTGTAGTGGTCCGGCATATACTCGCTGGCGTGCGGGTCGCCCACCGGAATGAGGTAGACGTCCACACCATTTGCCTTCATGGCCGCGCGCAGGGCGGCCAGACGCTCAGGAACGGTATTCATGCTCATATCAAAAAAGCCTTCTTTCTTTGTTCTGCCGGAAAAACGCCCGGCGGCGATGGTTTGCCGGGTCTATTGTATCATTCTGCGCCACAGAATGCAATTCGTGGGCATCATTTTGACTTTTTGCCGCGTTCCGTGTATCCTAGGGCCATAGACTTATTGAATGGAGGCGTTCTTATGGCATTTTCCATCATTATGCTCGCCTGTCTTATCGTCTGCGTCGGCATCGATTATCTGAACCTGAAGCGCATCGACCAGAACGGCGCTCTGCTGGGCGTCACACTGCCGCCGGACGCCGCCGCCCTGCCCGAGGTGCAGAGCATCGTGCAACAATATCTGCGCTGGTTGCGCATCATCTGCCTGCTCTGCGCCGCCGGGGGAGTCGGGCTGTTTTTCCTGCCCGATTCACTGCTCCGGGTCATGGTCTGGGTCTATTTCTTTTTCGGAAGTCTGGCGCTGCCGTATCTGCCCTGTCTGTGGGCAAACCGCACCCTCCAAAGGCTGCGGGACGCCCACGGCTGGCCCGCAGCCCCCGGAGATGTCCCATGGAAACACGGTCTGTTCTATTATGCTCCTGACGACACGCGCGCCTCTGTGTCTAAGCGCATCGGCAAGGGGACTACCGCCAACCTCGCCACCCTCCGGGGGAAGCTTGCTGTGGCGGTCAATGCCATTGCAATCGCTGCCATCCTACTGACCGGGCCGGTGCTAGGCGTCCTCGACCACACGCCCGCAAGGCTGGAATTGCAGGTATCACCCACCGTAGAGCTGCAATCTTACCACGGCAAGACCCGGAAGTACATCATCCCTCTGGACAGCATCACCAAAGTACAGGTCTATTCCTCTCTGCCGGAGGCAGGCCGGGTTGGCGGCATCGACTTGGAGCACTACTGGCAGGGCACCTTCGTCATGGTACACGATGGCACTGTCCACCTCTGCCTCGACCCCACCGCCGGAAAATTCCTGCGAGTGGAAACGGAGGACGGCATTTTCTGGCTCACCGCCGAGACGGACGAACAAACTGAAAAAGTAGCGGACTGGCTCACGGAAGAGCTGAGCTGACCCGAAAACGCAAGCAAATTGCAAAAAATGTTACAAATTTCTCATCAAAAAGGCCGGTTTGCCATTGACAGCCTTGTTATAATAGGAGTGTAGGAATTTTTCCGGGTCAGCACTCAGCGCCCCGGATTGCTTGTAAGGCCCACAGGGCCTGCTGGGCAGCGCCTTTTGCGGCGGCTGCATAAAAGAAAGAGGCATTTCGAATATGACCAAGATCGACATTTTCTCCGGCTTCCTTGGTGCCGGTAAGACCACTCTTATCAAGAAGCTCATCAAGGAGTCCTTTGCAGGCCAGAAGGTCGTGCTCATCGAGAACGAGTTCGGCGAGATCGGCATCGACGGCGGCTTCCTGAAGGAGTCCGGCATCCAGATCAACGAGCTGAACGCCGGCTGCATCTGCTGCTCTCTGGTGGGCGATTTCCGCGCCGCACTCCAGCAGGTGGTGGAGCAGTACCACCCCGACCGCATCGTCATCGAGCCGTCCGGCGTCGGCAAGCTGTCTGACGTGACCCGCGCTGTCGAGGGCGTGGCCGAGCATCTGGACGTCCAGCTCAGCAGCTTTGTCACCGTGGCCGATGTCAACAAGGTCAAGATGTATATGAAGAACTTCGGCGAGTTCTACGACGACCAGATCAGCCACGCAAGCTGCATCATCCTCAGCCGCACCCAGACCGCCTCTGAGGAGAAGATCGCCGCCGCTGTGGCCCTGCTGCGTGAGAAGAACCCCACCGCCACCATCGTCACCACCGCATGGGACGCTCTGACCGGTGAGCAGATCCTGAAGGCCATGTCCACCAAGAACGACTTCAAGGCCGAGCTGATCGCCATGGCGGCCAAGGCCAACGAGGAGCACGCCCACGAGGACGAGGAGGAAGAGCATCATCACCACCATCATCATTACGATGAGAACGGCGTCTGCACCTGCGGCCATCATCACGATGAGGATGACGACGATGATGAGGATGAGGAGCACGAGCACCATCATCACCACGACCACGATGACGATGACCACGACGGGCACTGCTGCTGCGGTCATCATCACGACCACGACGAGGACGATGATGAGGACGAGCATGAGCATCACCACCACGACCACGATGACCACGACGGTCATTGCTGCTGCGGCCACCATCACCATCATCACGACCATGACGCCGACGAGGTCTTCACCAGCTGGGGCGTCGAGACGGCCAAGAAATTCTCCAAGGCGGACATCGAGCACGCCCTCACCGAGCTGGACACCGGCAATTACGGCATGATCCTCCGCTCCAAGGGCATCGTGGACGGCGGCGCCGACGGCTGGCTGGAGTTCGACTATGTTCCCGGCGAGTGGGAAGTCCGCGCACGCGGCGCAGATGTCGGCGGCAAGCTGGTGGTCATCGGCTCCAAGCTGGATGAGAAGGCCATCGCAGCACTGTTCGGCTGCTGATATTGGCCCTGAAAGGATAAACGATTATGGCAAATGAGATCCCGGTATACCTGTTTGTGGGCTTCCTCGAGAGCGGCAAGACCAAGTTCATTCAGGAGACCTTTGAAGACCCCAACTTCGACTCCGGCGACAAAACCCTTCTGCTGGTCTGCGAGGAGGGCGAAGAGGAATATAATCAGAAGAAGTTCGCCTTCCCCGGCGTGACCCTCTACAACCTCGAGGACAAGGCCGAGCTGAACCCCCAGAACCTCGCCAAGCTGGCCAAAGAGGCCGATGCAGGCCGCGTGGTCATCGAGTACAACGGTATGTGGATGCTGCAGGATCTGGCAAACAACCTGCCCGAGAACTGGATCGTCTACCAGTGCATCGCCACCGCCGACGGCACCACCGCCCTGACCTACGCCCGCGACAACTCCATGCGCGCGCTGATGCTGGACAAGATCGCCCGCAGCGAGCTGATCGTCTTCAACCGCGCCGAAGCCGTCAACAACGACGCTGCCCGTCAGGAGCTGCACAAGCTGGTGCGTCAGGCCTCCCGCAAGTGCGACATCGCCTATGAGTTCAAGGACGGCAGCGTGGCTTACGACGACATCCCCGACCCGCTGCCCTTTGACATCAACGCCCCGGTCATCGACATCCCGGACGAGGATTTCGGCATCTGGTATATGGACTGTCAGGACGAGCCGCAGAAGTACACGGGCAAGACCGTCAAGTTCCTCGCGCAGGTCTGCCAGACCAACCGCGCCGGCAAGAACAGCTTCGTGCCCGGCCGGTTCGCCATGACCTGCTGCGTGCAGGACATCCAGTTCGTGGGCTTCCCCTGCAGCTACGACGGCTACAAGGCCCTCGAGCAGCGGGCTTGGGTCAAGGTAACGGCCAAGGTGGGCTACAAGTTCCACAACATCTACCGCGGCAAAGGCCCGGTGCTCACTGCTCTGTCGGTGGAACCTGCCGAGAAGCCGCTGAACGACGTGGTCACGTTCTCTTAAATCACCACACTGCCAAGGAGGTCATGACATGAAAGCAATCTTCCGCATTCTGGGCACTGCCGCCGCTGTGGCGGCTACTGGTGCTGCCATCGTCATCATGGACAAGTTCCTGAACGAGAAGGCCGCTCCTTTCATCGAATCCATCGAGTTTCCCGAGGACGCCGAGCAGGACGATGCAGAGGCCGCCAAGACCGCCGAGGCATACGCCGAGGGTGAGGCCAAGGCAGAAGCCGAAGCCGCCGCACCGGCGGAAGAGGCCTCTCCCGCCGAAACGCCTGCCGCACCAAAGGCAGAGGCCGAAGAACCTGCGGCACCGTCCGTCCCGGACGAGGAGCGCCCGGTCTACGACCCCGAGGCCCCGAACCCGAACCCCGTAGAGGCCGGCCCCGCCGTCGCCCCCAAGGACGAAAGCGGCAAATTCGACCCCACCAAGATCGCTGAGGCTTCTGATTTCGGCGACTGGGAAGAGCAGGGGTGTAAAGGGTAAACCTCTTAGATAATAAAAATGCCATCGCGCTTTGAGAGCACGATGGCATTTTTTATCGCTCGTAATGCGTCCAGAGGCTCAGGATCTTGATGGTCTTTTCTTCCTCATAGACCTGATAGACCAGCCGGTGCTGTAAATTGATGCGGCGTCTGTACGCTCCGCCCAGATCACCGACCAGTTTTTCATAGGGCGGCGGCTTCTGGAAGGGGTCATCCCGGATAATATCGATCAATGCCTTCGCCTTATCCGCCAGATGTGCGGCTTTCAGCTTCGGGATGTCCTTTGCCGCCGTTTTTGTGTAGACGATCTTGTACATTTACCACTCCACGTCCTCTTCGTCCAGACACTCATCCAGCGGCTGTTTCAACCCGTCCATGACCTTCTCTCTCATGCCAGGCACCGAGACCAGATACAGCGTCTCCATCAAGCCGCTGTAATCCTCCGCGCTCAGCAGAACGGCGTCGCCGTCCTTCGTGCTGATGCTGAGCGGCTCATTGTACTTGATGGTCTGCTCCACATAGTTGAACGCATTCTTGCGGAAATTGGTGATGTTTGTCGTGGTCATGCTATCGCCCCCCTTATGTACATAATAGCGTACATAAAATGAAATGTCAAGCAGTTTCAACGACTCTCTGCGATTTTTATGTGATTCACCACATTCTCAGCACCTCTACACAGAGTTCCAGCGCTTTCCGCAGCGAATCCTTTCCCCAGTCACGGTCATCATGCCGCTCTGCGTTTGCAAGGGAATCCGCCGTATACAGGATTTGTCCGAAAGTTGCTCCGCGCTTCTTGGCGCAGGCCGCGAGGGCGGCACATTCCATTTCTACCGTTGCGCAGCCTTCGGCTTTCCGGTACGTCACCATATCTCTCGTTTCCCGGAAAAAACCGTCCGTCGTCCATGTGATACATTCGCGGAAGGGAAGACCCAGTGCACGGAAGGTCTTTTCTATGACCTGCACTGCTTCCGAGGCCGGTTCTGCATACCGGGCGGCAGGAAGATAGTGATAGGATGCACCCTCATCCCGCAGCGCTTTGGTCGGGATGAGAAACTCGTTCTCTGCCATTTCGGTCAGCACGCCGCACGAGCCTGCCGTAATAATTTTCCTGCACCCGCAAGCAATGAGGCAATCCATAAACTGCGCCGCAGCAGGCGCTCCCAGTGGGGCCTGACAAAGGCAGAACTTTTCGCCGTCATTTTTTATAACATAAATCGGATAGGTCTTTGTGATCGTCTCAAAATGCTCTGCAACCGTCGCGCCCATCTCGGCAGCATAGGTATCGATGGTGTCTCCCAAAAAGGCAAAGATGCATTTCTCCGGCAGAGTCAGCTGCTCCGCCCCGTGATTGGGCTTTAATATCTCTGTCGAGTCGAAATCGTATTCCAAAATGGGAAATTCATTTTTCTGTATCACGCTTCACCTCTCGCAATCCGGTTCAGTCTTTCCTTGTCTAATACCTCTACCCCGCCGCGGTAGAGCTTCACGATGCCCTCACCGGCGAAGTATTTGAGCAGGCGGCTCACCACCTCACGGGCAGAACCCATGTACTTCGCCATCTGATCCTGCGTCAGGCGGACGTCCTCGCCGCCGGTCTTGGCAAGCTCGTCCGCGAGGAAGATGGCCAGCCGCCGGTCAGCGCTCATGAAGAGGATCTGCTGCATGGTCCACATGGTGTCGGAGAAGCGCTCAGCCGTCATCTGGTAGGCGAAGCACCGCACCTCCACGTTCTGCTGCATCAGGCTGCGGAAGACGCCCGCGCTGATGCAGTAAGCCTCGGTGTCCTCCTCGGCGTCGATGTAGAGGTCGAAGTTCACCGAATCCATCACGCAGGAGGCCGAGAGGATACATATCTCGCCGCCGAAGAGGCGGTAGAGGGTCACATCCCGGCCATCGTCGGAGAGGAGGTAGGCCCGGAACTGGCCGGTGCGCAGCAGCAGGATGCCCACGCAGTTCTCCACCGGACTGTGGACACGCTCACCCCTGCGGTAACGCACAGGCCGTGTCGCTCGGCAGAGCAGCTCCTGCTGGTCGGCGGTCAGCTTGTCCCAGAAGGGGAAGGCGCAGGCGAGGCACTGGCGGTGCTCACCGCATCGGGGGATGGGGAGAACTTCCGGCATCTTGGCTCACTCCTTTCGCAGGGCCTTGGCGGCTTCGGTGCCCGCCAGCGCGCCCTCATAGACGGCCTTTGCCACCTGCAAAAGCCCGCCGGTACAGTCTCCGGCAGCGTAGAGGCCGGGAACGGTGGTCTGCATCTTTCCATCGGTGACGATGCGGTTATTTTCCACTGCTGCACCGATCTTCCGGGCCAGCGCCGTGCTGCCCGCAACGCCCAGCGCGATGAACACACCCGCCAGCTCCACGACCTCGCCGCCCGCCAGCTGGACGCCGGTGACTTTCTGCTCGCCGAGGACAGCGTCGATCTTTTCGGGCCGGACGGTCACTTCCGGCGGGAACTGGGCCGCCAGCGGCGCACCGTTCAGCAGGAGGGTGACGCTGGACGCCACCGGAAGAAGGGCCTGCACCTCGTGGAGGGCGTATTCGCCGCTGCCCACTACCGCCACATCCCTGCCGCGATAGAAAAAGGCGTCACAGGTGGCACAGTAGCTGACGCCGTGGCCCTCAAGACCCGCCAGCCCCGGGATGCGGGGCACGGCCCGGGCTGCACCGGTGGCGAGGATGACAGCATCCGCCGGGTAATCTCCGTCGAGCGTCTCCACCGTGAGTTTATCGGTATAGGTCAGGCCCACGGCTTCGGTGGTGACGAACTTGACGCCCACCGCCTTGGCCCCCTCGATGCCCTGCCGCTCCAGCTCGGCACCGGAGATGGGAGCGGCGAAGCCGTAGTAATTCTGGATCCCCTCGGCGCGGTCGAGCGCACCCGGCCCCCGGGTGAGGACGGTGGTGTCCACCCCGGCGCGGGCGGTATACAGCGCAGCAGATACTCCCGCCGGGCCGGAACCAATGATGACGATGTTGGACATAGTGGGCCTCCTTATACTTCTTGTATCATCAAATCCATGCATTTTCGCTATTTGCTGGAACGCGATGCCTGTTGCAGCAGGTCTAAGCTTTCTTTAAGTGGGATCGCGCGCTGGTGGCGCGGGGGATGTTTTTTCTTTCGGTCAAGTGGCTTGCGCTCCGCGCGGGCCAGAGGCAGGGAGGGGTGTTTCGACTCCCCCCTCCCTACCTCTGGACTCCACTCTCCCCGCA
>OWKD01000013.1_pt1 | contig 83223 bp, 73 predicted proteins | sample 1732981 | NCBI WGS metagenome assembly OWKD01 (sample SAMN05065776, study PRJEB22554) | human gut metagenome | biome: ENVO:2100002; feature: ENVO:00000062; material: ENVO:00002003 | host: Homo sapiens | place: USA
CCTTGCCGAAGTAGCCATAATCACCGTTTGACATTGTTTTGTCCTCCTCAGAAGTTTCTTTTTGTTTCTTCTAAGGTCATTTTAGCAGAAGTAATGTCCCATAAAGTTCTCTTTTGCAAAATTTTCTTCAGGTTTCTTGCAAACTATTGCGTAAATCAGTGTAGGCTTGCCATCCTGCAACATTTCGACCGCAAGAACGCAACAGAACACAGAATTCTTCTCACATACTTTCCTTCGAATCAATTTAGCACTCACAGAAGGCAGCATGCCGTGATCGTCTGATACCATTGCTGCTCCCGTACTGCCAATGCTTTTTTCATAGAGGCTTCCTTTTCTCGGTGGTGTCCTTTTCAGGTCACTCGCTTATGGAATCTATTTTTTCGCGTTTGCCTTACGGATCTTCATTTCATTTTGCTCCTTCCCTGTTTTCAATTTTACGAATTCAGTATACTACACCCAATCCCATTGTAAAAGAGGATCTGTACGCCGCCCGCAGGCGGCACGCTCTATTCTCCCGATGATTCTTGAAGCCAGCCTTTGCGCAACTGATCCAGTGCGTGGGTCTCGAGCCTTGAGACATAACTTCTGCTGATCTGGAGCAGCTGTGCCGTTTCCAGCTGGGTCAGGGGCGGCTGACCCGCCAGCCCGTACCGCAGCAGGATCAGCTTGCGCTCCCGGGCGGGCAGGCCCTCGATCAGCCTGCGCAGCCGCCGGGCCTCGTCCTGCCGCTCACAGGCATCCTCCATGCAGAAACCGTCCTGCAGTACATCGGAAAGGGTCAGCGCGCTGTCCTCCTTTCCCGCTTCCAGTGTTTCCTGCAGGGAAACGACCACACCATTTCTGCGCTCCCTGCGGAAATGCATCCGCAGCTCATTCTCAATGCACCTGCTGGCATAGGTCGCAAACCGCGCCTTGCGGGTGGTGTCAAAGGTATCCACGGCCTTCATCAGCCCAATGGTTCCAATTGAGATCAGGTCCTCCTGGTCGCCGGGCTGGGCGTAGTATTTCTTTGCCACATGGGCCACCAGCCGCAGGTTGTGGCGAATGATCTTCTCCCGCGCACTCCTGTCCCCCGCCCGCAGAGCCGCAAAGGTTTCGATCTCCTCCCGTGCACTGAGCGGCTTTGGGAAACTCCCCGCTTCCAGATGCAGCGCCAGCACCAGAAATTTTGTAGCAAAAAATTGCAGCAGCGTTAATAGCATACACAACACCCCCTGGTGCTACTGTATGCTGTTGGAAGATCACAAAGTATTCCTCCGAATCCGGAGCGCAGGGATGGCATTCTGCAATTTTCCTGCGGGTTCGTTCGTATTAAGGATAAGGGACCGAATTTTGTTGGTAAAACGGAGGAACCATTATGGCGATCTTTGAAAAGACCATTCAAAACAAGAAATTTGATCAGCTGCTCTGGAAGTTGGAAAACGAAATTCCGGCCAGCAGCTGGTCGGCAGAGCTGGAAGCCGGAAGTGATTTCAAAGAGGGCGATGCCCGGTGCAGCGTCCGCGTCTTTGAACGGTACAGCGTGATGGGCGGTAATCGCCTGAGTCTGACGCTGACCATGTTTCAGAACGGGGACAGCCCGATCCGGTTGTCTGCCATCACCGCAGGCGGCAGTCAGGCGGTGTTCTTCAAAGTGAACACCCTTGGAGAGGAATCCTTTTTGGAGGACATAAAGGGACTGCTGGAAGAAATTTTGGAGGAGTAAGATGTTTTTCGCTGGATTTGATCTGTTGTTCAGCATCCTGTTTCCCATCCTGTTCCTTGTGGTTCTGGGCATGATCCTGTATGCCATCATCGGAAATATCCGCACCTGGAATAAAAACAACCATTCGCCGCGGCTCACCGTTCCGGCAACGGTGGTGGCAAAGCGCACGGAGGTCTCTCATCACCACACGGACAACACGATGATGCATACGTTTACCACCTATTATGTGACCTTTCAGGTGGAAAGCGGCGACCGCATGGAGCTTACCGTAAGTGGTTCGGACTACGGAATGCTTGTGGAGGGCGACATTGGAAAGCTGAGTTTTCAAGGCACCCGCTATCTTGGGTTCCAGCGGAACTGAGTGTTTCTGCACTGCTGCCCAACTGGATGAATCGTAAGTTGAACAAGGCAGGATTACACACAAAAAAACATCTGCTGCCCCTTTGCCGGACGTAACAGTCTCCGGCGCGGGACAGCAGATGTTTTCCTTTTTTACGATGCAGTCAGATTCACTCCGCAATGGGCATGGTCTGGTAGAACCAGTCCTCAATGGCCTTGCGGGTCCGGGCGAAGAACTGCTTCACCGGGCAGGCAGCGTCGCGGGCTTCCTGCTCCAGATCCGTACCTTCGGGGAAATTGCGGATGACGGTATAAGCCACCGACTGCGGCGGCAGCGACATCATCACGGCAGGGTCGTGCACCACGCAGATCTGCTCCCCTACTGCAAGGGTAGCGGGATCGGAGGTGGTCTTTTCGTCATGGTCCTGCCACTGGGTGCGCTCAGTGATCACCATTTCATAGGTCTCCTGCCCCTCTGCGGTCACCAGTACAGACTCCACTGTACCGTCCGCTGCGCGGCTGATCTCTTCTACCGTACCATAGTAGTAAAGCCGCTCCGAAAACAGTGCCGAGGCAGCGGGCAGTGCACTGACACTGAGCAGCAGCACTGCAAGCAGACACAAGAACGAGCGATAGGTCTTTTTCATAAAAAGCCTCCATTTTTCATGTTGAAGCGGAGCACCCGCCGCATGGCGCTCCCGGATGCCTTATTCTAACACAACTCTTGTCGGATTTCTATATCCAGGCTTAACCGGCGGAAAAATATCACAAAAGGCATCGCGTCATAACCCTCTCAGTCATCGCCGTCAAGGCTTTGCCTGAGAGGGTGAAAAAGCAAGCCCGGAAGGCACACAGACCTTCCGGGCTTGCACTTTTGGCGATGCGCCGTGCGCATCTCAGACTACTTTACAGCTGGCAGGCGGTATCGTAGCCGGTACGGATGGCGTTGGAGATATCTGCAGCCTTGCCTGCGGCATCGCCGATGGAGTACACCGGGATATTGGCAGCTTCCAGCGCAGCAGCGTCAAACTCGTTGGAGCGTGCGCCCATGGCCAGCACGATGTAATCGCAGGGAATGGTCACCTCTGCGCCGTCCTTGTTCTCGCAGACAACGGCATCCATGCGGAACTCCTTGACCTTGTGGCCGGGGTACTGCTCCACACCGTAGGTCTTGTAGTTTTCCAGCAGGGTAGGCAGAATGGTGGTGCTCTCGCCTGCTGCGATCTTGTCCATCATCTCGATGACAGACACCTTGCAGCCCCGGGCAGCCAGATACTCTGCGGTCTCGCAGCCCACCATGCCGCCGCCGATGACAGCCACGGTGCCGTAGACCTGCTGCTCACCGGCCAGCACCTTCCAGGCATCGGCCACGTTCACGCCGTCAAAGCCGGGGATGCGGGGTGCGGCGCTGTGGGCACCCACAGCGTTGATGACTGCCTCAAAACCGGCCTCCTTCAGCTGCTCTGCCGTGCGGGTCTGGCCCATGCACAGGTGCACCCCGGCATTGCAGACCGCGCGGATCAGATCCTGTGCGGCGCGGCGCATTTCCTCCTTGCGGGGAGGCACGCAGGCAATGTTCAGCTGACCGCCCAGAGTGGTGGTCTTCTCAAACAGGGTCACATCGTGACCGCGCAGGGCTGCCACACGGGCAGCTTCCAGACCGGCAGGGCCGCCGCCCAGAACAGCCACCTTCTTTTTCTGTGCGGCAGGCTGGATGCTGCGGCTGTTCTCATAGCCATTTTCGGCATTGAGCACGCAGGACAGGAACTGGCGGTTCTGGATGGCATCGGTGCAGCCCTTGTTGCAGCTGATGCAGCGGCGGATATCGCAGGCCTTACCGGCAGCGATCTTTGCGCCCCAATCAGGGTCTGCCAGCAGCGGACGGCCAACAGCCACCATATCAGCCATGCCGCTCTCGATGACACGCTCCGCCATCTCGGCATCCACGATACGGCCCACGGCGCTGACCGGCACATTGACAGCCTTTTTGATGTCTCCGGCGATCCTGACAAAGAAGCCGTAGGGCTGCACACCCATGGGAGGAATGGTATCGGCCATGTTGCCGGTGTGGTTAGCCTGGGCAACGTGGAACATATCCACGCCGTCCTCCACCAGCCACTGGGCGAACTGCACCGCATCGGCCTCGTCGATGCCGCCCTTGCCGCGCTGCGGGGTGACGATGGACAGCTTGTAGTCAATGATCATCCCCGGCACAGCCTTGCGGATGGCCCGGGTCAGCATCCGGGCAAAGCGGACCCGGTTCTCCAGACTGCCGCCGAACTTGTCGGTACGGTGGTTCATGCGGGTGGAGCACAGGCAGCCGTTCAGGCGGTCGCCGTGGATCTGAATGACATCCACACCGGCCTTCTGGGCACGCACTGCGCAGGCGCACATCTTATCGATGATGGACATCAGCATCTCCTCGCTGGCCTCATCGGTAAAGAACATCATGTCGTGGTGCAGGCGCTGACGCATCTCGTCAAACTTCTTCTGCATGAACAGGCTGTTGATGGCGTCCACATCGTACTCCGGGTGGAAGATCTGGATGCCCAGCTTGGTGCCGTAAGCGTGCACGCTGTCGGCCAGCTCCTTGAAGGCCGGAATCTGGCTGTCGTCAAACAGCTTGGGGGTAGGAGAAAAGCTGTTGATGGGTGCCACATCGCCCAGAACGATGTAACCCACGCCGCCCTTTGCCAGACGGGTGTAAAAGCCCATGTCCTGCTCGCTGATCATGCCGTTCTTCTCGTAGCCGGTGGTCAGCGGGGGGAACATGATGCGGTTCTTAAAGGTCTGTCCGCCCACTACAATGGGCTGCAGGATCATGTTTTCCATACAAATGCCTCCTTACAGATGTGCTTTGATGAATGCGGCGGTCTTTTCCTCCACGGCGGCACGGGCGGTCAGCGTGGCAAAGTTGTGTCCGCCGCCTGCAATGGTATCCACCTCGGGTGCGGTGTACCCCTCGGCATAGCGGCTGCAGGTGCCCTCGTCCACCAGACGGTCATCGTCGGCCCGCAGCAGAAGCACCGGACCGTTGTAGCCCTTGGCCTCGGTAAAGGGATCGGGGTGCTTGGCCATCTCATAGTTGAAGGCCATCTTGTAGCACAGTCCCTCCATGTCGGCGTAGTCCTTGCCGGTCTGGGTCACACCGTCGGCGCGCTGGGCGCAGCCGAACCACATCCCTGCGCCCGGGCACAGCAGGATCAAGCCGTGGGGCTGGATCACCGGAGCGCAGGAGGCAGCAATGTAGCCGCCCATGCTCTGGCCGGAGAGGAACATTTTTTCGCTGTCCACATAGGGCTGCTGGGCTGCCCATGCAAAGATATCCTGTGCATCGGTGTGCAGGCCGTCAAAGCTCATATCCTCGAACTCGCCGTCACTCTCACCGTTGCCGTAGAAATCAAACCGGGCGCTGCCGATGCCCTGCGCTGCCAGAGCGCGGGACAGGTGGGTGTACATAGATTTGTAGCCGCTGCAGCTGCCGGCAAAGCCGTGCAGATGCACCACAAAGGGCACCTTGCCCTCCGTATCAGGCAGGGTCACGATGCCGCGCAGGGTGTGACCATTACGGTTTTGAAACTGGACCTGTAAAATCTTCATTTACTTGCTCTCCTTTGCGGCACGGCGGCTCTTCAGCTCTGCCAGCATCTCGGCCGTCTTCTGCTTGGTCAGGGGGTAGACGAAGAACAGGATGGCCACTGCAATGCCGTAGCCCAGGAAGTAGATGCCGGTGTAGCTCTTCCAGATGGCGTTCACAACACCTGCGGTCTGCACAGCGCCTGCGGTGACGTTGTAACCGATGGCACCCAGCACAAAGCTGGACAGGCTGCCGGAGATGGCGCTTGCGAGCTTGCGGAAGAAGGAGTAGGTGGAGTAGACGATACCCTCGTTGCGCTCGCCGGTCTGCAGCTCATGGTAGTCGATGGCGTCGTTGACCATGGCCCAGATCAGCACCTGCATACCGGAAGCGCCCAGATAGCAGATACCGTTGATGACGATGAAGGCCACAGGGTTGTGGACAGGGAAGAAGAACAGGATGCCGAACACGACGGCGGCAAAGCCTGCGCCCATGCAGCACCACTCCTTCTTGCCGAGCTTGTTGGCCAGAGGCTGGGTGATGGCAAAGGACAGCACAGCGTACAGAACGCTCAGCATACCGGAAACGGCCTGGATCTTGACGTTGCCGAAGAAATCCTTGTACAGGTAGGTGTTCAGGCCGTTGACCACAGATGCACCGATCATGCCGGTCAGGCTGAAGAACATCACGCCCAGCAGGGCTTTGTTGTGGGAGATCTCTTTGAGAACGTGCAGGTAGTTCAGCTTTTCGCCCTGCGGACGCTCAGGCACTTCCACACGCTCCTTGCACCACACGCAGGTGATCTGCAGGCACAGCAGGCCCAGCATGGCGCAGATGCAGGCCAGCATCAGGAAGCGGCCAGCCACAGGCTGGTTGTCCACATACAGGAACAGGGGGCCGACCATGACCATGACGGTCATAAAGATGGTGCCGCCCAGGCTGCGGTAACGGGACAGGGCGGTGCGCTGGCTCACATCATCGGTCATCACGCTGGACAGGGTGCCGAAGGGCACGTTGACGCAGGTGTACAGTGCCTCATACAGCACATAGGTGATGAACATGTAAGCCAGACGCAGACCGTAGCTGATGTTGCCCACATTGACAAAGGCCAGCACACACAGCACTGCCATGGGGAACGAGAAAGCGCGGATCCACGGGATGAACTTGCCGCCCTTGGTGGCCTTGCGGGAGTCCACGATCGCGCCGATGATGGGGTCGTTGACGGCATCCCATATCTTGGTGACCAGCAGCAGGATACCCACATGGAAGGGGTTGACCTGCAGGATCAGGGTGTAGAAGATCGACAGATACATGGCGCGGTACTGCTCCGTGAAGCAGCAGCCCAGATCGCCCAGTGTATAGCCGATCTTGTCCTTCATGGAGAAGGGCCGAACGGTCTTTTTCTGGTCCATTGCGTTTTATCCTCCTTAAAAAACAGATGAAACCACGAGGCTTTTCACACAAGCCTCTTCTCTTCAATTGTATTATACGTTAATTTTGCGTCAAAGCATATCCAAAAAATGATTGAAAACTATCGCAAATTGATGTATTATGCAATTATGACAGTTGTACTTTTCAGTTGTGTACAACAAACTGTCGCATCTGACAGTTCCACGGAGGGAATTTTGGTGAATTATACAGCCAAACGTTATCTTTTTGAACAAAGCACGGTTCGGGAATTCTTTTCCGGCGCGTATTATGACCTGTTTCTGGTCATCCGGGGCAGCGGTGTGTTCCGGTGCAGCGAGGTGGTGCTGCCCGCCCAGCAGCAGAACCTGATCATCCTCAAGCCCGGGCAGGGCGGCAGGCTGGAATATGCCGGAACCTACGGCCCGTTGGAGATCATCCGGGTGCAGTTGTCTCCCCAGATGCTGGCGCAGTTGTCGGATGAGGACACTGACTTTGAAAAAAGCTTCAACGTGGTGCCCTTCCGGCAAGTGGCTGTCCGGCCGGACAGCCAGATCTATATGCTGCTGAAAAATCTTGCCCGGAAGCTGCTGGTGCTCCCCCAGGAGAGCAGTCAGTTCGGCGCGGCGGCGTTCGAGCACGGCATCCTGCAGATGTTCGTGGTGCTGGCACTGCGTGCCTGCATCCATGCCGAATTCCACACCGCTTCGGTCAGCCGCCACCACCTGATGCTGGATGAGGTATTCCTGTTTATTCAGGCGCACCTCACCGAGGAACTGACGTTGGATCGTCTGGAAAAGGAGTTTTTCGTCTCCCGGGAGCATATTGCCCGGGAATTCAAACGCCAGACCGGCCAGACCGTGCACCGCTACATCGTAAAGGCCCGGCTGGACCGCTGCTGCACCCTCATTGAGCAGGGCCTCCCCATCACCGAGGTGTACAAGACCAGCGGCTTCGGGGGCTACAACCACTTTTTCCGCGCCTTTAAAAAGGAGTACGGCATGACACCCAAGGAATACTTCAGCACCACCCGGCAGGATGCCCGGGGATGAACCTTTGCAAAACAAGTCCCGGCTGCAATTTTTGTGCAGGCTGAAACGTATTTTATATAAAACGGCAGCTGCCGTTTTTCAACGAACGATCTCCATTGCTGACAGGAGGGAAGCTCTATGAAACTTTCTGCTGATTATCGTGCCCTTGCGCTGGATGCCCTGCGTGGCAGATGGAAGACAGCTGTTCTGGCCGGACTGATCGCCAGTTTGCTGGGAGCCAACATTGTGAGCAGCTCAGACAGGGTCATTTCCAACATGGGCCAGAACGCCAACGGCGACACCCCGGGGGTTGCCGGGCTGTTTTCCACCGGCAGCGGCGGCGTGCTGGCGGTTCTCGTGATCTGCATCCTTGCCTGGGCAGTGTTCACCGTCATCGTGAGCGGTGCGGCGCGGCTGGGCTACGCCCGGTTCAACCTGAACCTTGCAGACGGCAGGGACGCTGCCCTCTCCGACCTCGCTTCCCAGAAGCACCGCCTGTGGGACGGCTTCTGCATGAATTTCCTGCAGGGGCTTTATGTGGCGCTCTGGTCGCTGCTGCTGTTCATCCCCGGCGTGGTAAAAGCCTACAGCTATGCCATGACCCCCTATATCATGGCCGAGCACCCCGGCCTGACGGCCAACGAAGCCATCACTGAATCCCGGCGCATCATGGACGGCAACAAGTGGCGGCTGTTCTGCCTCGATCTCAGCTTTCTGGGCTGGGAGCTGCTCTGCACCCTGCCCATGCTGATCGGTTTCTCTCTCGTCTTTGCCTTCACCCACTCGGCGGATACGGTCCTCGTTCTGCTGATCCTGCTGTCCATCCCGCTGAGCGCCGGCTTCTTCTTTCTGCACCCCTACGAGGAAGCGGCCTGGGCGATCTTTTACCGGGATATCACCGCCGCACCTACTGACACCGAGGAAATCCAGGAATGAAACACACCGCTTGCTATCACCTGCCCGGACTGTTCGAGTTCTACGAACTCTACCGCCTGTTCCTGCCCCTGTTCCGGGAGCACCGGGAATATTTTTATGACTGGTGCGAGATCGGCTCCATCTACGGCGCGCCGCCGGACTGCATCTGGGGCGGGGGCCGCGTGGAGGCCGGGGATCACTCCCCCGCCGAAGTTCTGGCTCTGACCCAGGAATACGGCATCTCTGCCCGGCTCACATTCAGCAATTCCCTGCTCCGCCCGGAGCACCTCTCAGACCGGAAATGCAACGCAGTGTGTCAGCAGTTTGCCCAGCGGGGCACTGTGCAGAATGGGGTCATCGTCCACTCCGAGCTGCTTTTGAACTACCTGCAGCAGCATTACCCGGAGCTTTATCTCGTATCCTCCACCACCAAGGTCCTGACGGATCTTCAGGCGTTTCAGGCAGAGGTTCGGCGGCCGGAGTTCCGGTATGTCGTGCCGGACTTCCGGCTGAACAAGTCCTTCGATGCCCTGGATACGCTCTCCCAGCCCGAAAAGGACAAGGTAGAATTTCTCTGCAATGAGTGCTGCTGGTTCGGCTGCACCGAGCGCAGGCGCTGCTACGAAGCCGTCAGCCGCAAAAATCTGGGGGAGGTCTGCGAACATCGGTGCACCGCCCCCGGCGCGCAGGAGGGCTACCGCTTTTCCAAGGCGATGGAAAACCCCGGGTTCATCGGCACTGCGGACATCCGGGAGCGCTATCTGCCGTTGGGCTTTTCCAATTTCAAGCTGGAAGGGCGCGGGCTGGGCAGCGCGCTGGTGCTGGAGTTTCTGCTCTATTATCTGACCCGGCCGGAGTATCAGATCCACGTCCGGGAGGCGATCTATCTGGACAACATGCTGGATCTCTTTTAAGGGTTGCGCCACCGGCGCAGTGTGGTATAATCAGCATAACAGAGCACCCGCAAGCGGCGCTCTGTTCCGTCCAATCCAAGTCAGGAGGAGATCGTTATGGAATTCACTCAGCTTATTGCACAGCGGTATTCCTGCAAAAATTTTGGTGCAGGCAAGGTAGACGCTGCAGCACTCCACACCATTCTGGAAGCCGGCCGGCTGGCACCCACCGCCAAGAACACCCAGGAACAGCGCATCTACGTCGTTCAGTCCGAAGATGGGCTGGCAAAGATCGATGCTGCCACTCCCTGCCGCTACGGTGCCCCCGTTTGTCTGGTGGTCGCCTATGACAAGAACCACACCTTTACTTACCCCGGCGAACGGATGAACTCCGGCACGGAGGATGCCGCCATCGTGGCCACCCACCTGCTGCTGGGCGCTGCCAATGCAGGCGTAGACAGCTGCTGGGTCAACTTTTTTGACCCGGACAAGCTGGCAAAAGCGCTGGGTCTGCCCGAAAACGAGGAGATCGTGATGCTCCTTGATCTTGGCCACGCTGCCGAGGGTGCAGGCCCCCTGCCCAACCACAGCTCCCGCAAGCCTCTGTCTGAAACCGTCACGTTCCTGTAACCATCACAGGGATGCAAAAAAGCCCCCGCACGTTGGTATTCCAGCCAACATGCGGGGGCTTGTGTTTTATTCCAGTTTTCAGTTCTGCGGGTGGACGATATCCCGCCAATCCAGATCTCCACGCTCCAGACCGTGGATGAGCACCTCCGCGGTGGCGATGTTGGTGGCCAGCGGGATGTTATGCACATCACACAGGCGCAGCAGGGTCATCTCGTTGGGCTCGCTGGGCTTTGCGTTGATCGGATCGCGGAAGAACAGGAGCAGATCGACCTCATTGCAGGCAATGCGGGATGCGATCTGCTGATCACCGCCCTGAACACCTGCCAGAAAGCGCTGGATCTGCAGACCCGTTGCCTCGGAGATCAGCTTGCCGGTGGTGCCCGTAGCCACCAATTTATGCTGGCTCAAAATCCGGCAATACGCCGTACAGAACTGAACCATCAGCTCTTTTTTGGAGTCATGCGCAATCAGTGCAATCGTCATCGGTCAACCTCTCCTTTGTTTTGCCAGTGGGCATTTTCTTGCATATATCATAGTATCACAGTTTCCGTTCTTTTACAACCGTTTTTTAGACAAACTTCATACTTTTTTCGGAAAAAAGCGCCAGAATTCACCAAGAGCAGCGTTTCAGCGTTTTATCCTTCTTCAATTGTCTAAAGCATCCTGCCCGGCAGGTGCGGTCTCCTGAGCAGCATCCGTGGTGCCTGCGGCGGGATCTGTGGCCGTATCTGCTGCCGCATCCGCGCCGGTTTCGGTCTGGGCGGGGGCAGTCTGGGCAGCAGAAGTGCTGTCTGCGGCGGTCTCCTGCTTGCCGATGGTGCCATCCTCATTCAGGGTGCCGTTCTGGGCGGCGAACCAGGCGTTGAAGATATCCGCCACCAGGTTGCCCGCGCGGGCGCCGCCGCCGCCGTACTCCACCACGATGCCGATGGCGATCTGGGGGTCCTCCGCCGGGCCGTAGGCGATCATCGTGGTATTGGTGTAGTGCTTATAGGTGCTGCCGACGTAGTACCCCTCGCTGCGCTGGGGGGTGCCGGTCTTGCAGGCGATGGTATAGGGGTAGCTGGCCAGCACCGGGATGGTCTGGGACACGCCGATCATGCCCTGCTGCACCAGATCAAAGGTCTCGCCCCTGTCCTCGATGACGTCCATGACCTCGGGCTGGGTCTCCTGCAGCACCTCGCCGGTGTTGGAGTCCAGGATCGCCTTGACGAAGTGGGTGCGGTAGCGGGTGCCCCGGTTGGCGATGGTGGCCGCGTAGGTGGCCAGCTGTACCGGGCTGACCACGGTGTTGCCCTGACCGATGGCGGCCTGGACGTCCAGCGACTCGATATAGTTGGAGTCGGTCTTGCTGGTCAGGTGGCCCAGCGCCTCGCTGACCTCCACGCCGGTGCGCACACCCATGCCCAGCTTGTAGGCGTAGGCGTCGTAGACCTCACTGGTCAGGCGGCGGCCCACGTCGTAGAAGAAGATGTTGCAGCTCCACTTGATGGCGGTGATCACGTCGATGTTGCCGCTGTGGCCGTGGCGGGTACACTTGGGGTGGTAGTCGCTGTAATAATTGTACACACCGTTGCAGAACACGGTGGAATACCGGTTGATGAGGCCCGAATCCAGCGCCGCCACCGCCACGGCAGGCTTGAAGGTGGAGCCGGGGGTGTACAGGCCCTGCAGCGCCCGGTTGAACAGAGGCAGACTCTCGTCCGCGCTGTACTCGCTGTACTGGGTGGCATACAGGTTCTGGTCAAAGCTGGGGTAATTGGATGCGGCCAGCACGCTGCCGTCCTTCACATCCAGCACCACGGCGGCACAGGCGGCAGCTTTCATGCTGCCGGTGTTGTAGACCCGGTTGATCATGTCGATGTTCTCGGCCAGTGCCTTGTCCACCGCCTTCTGGAACCGGCTGTCGATGGTCAGCTGCACGGTGTGGCCCGGCTCAGGCACGGTGGTCAGGGCCGTATCCACAATGACCCCATCGGAGTTGCGTGTGATGGTCTCCACGCCATCCTTGCCCCGCAGTTCGTCCTCATAGGCCGATTCCAGGCCCGAGATGCCGATGATGTCGTTCATGTTGTAGCCTTTTTCGCGCAGGGGGTAGGTGGTCTGGCCGTTTTCATCGGTCACCTTCCACTTTTCAGCGGTGATCTTGCCCACCCGGCCCAGCACATGGGGCAGCACCGTGGATTGCTCATAGCTGCGGGTACTCGTTTCCACGATCTCCACACCCGGCAGCGAGAGGCTGTGCTCCTTGATGGTCGCCACGGTGGCCTCGCTGACGTTTTCCGCCATGATAAAGTTGTTCACATTGGAGAACGCCTGCAGCTGCATCTCGTAATGGATGCCGCCCAGCGTGCGCTGCCAGCTCAGCGGATAGCTGGCAAGGTCGTAGTCCTCCACCAGCTTCTCCATCACATCATTGGCCGTTGCATACTGCTGTAAACCAAGATTGTCCTTCATGGCGGCAAGGGCTTTCTGATCCCTGGTGCTGCCCTCTTCGGCGGTAAAGGTATAATTGCCCGCTGCATCCGGCTGGCTGATGAGCAGAGTATCGTTCCAGCTCTCACCGTTGGCACGCAGCAGCTCGACGATCTTCTGGAGCATCCCGTCCAGATCTTCGTCCCCCATCAGCAGCTTGTTGAGCACCACGTTGTAGCTCGTGACGCTGGTGGCAATGCGCTCCCCCCGGCTGTCCACAATGTCACCGCGTGCCGCCGTGACCGTAAACTTGTAGTCGGTGGTGTTGGTGGCCTGGGATTTGAAATCGTCCCCGTTGACCAGCTGCAAAAAGATGAGCCGCAGCCCATACAGCAGCATCAGGATGCAGGCGGCGGCAACCAGAACACGCATCCGCCGGATGGCGGTTTTCCGTTCTTCTTGGTTCATGGATTCTCCTTCCGGCGCGGGGTGCGTTACACCACGCCGTTGTCGATCTTAAATTCTTCGTGGATGCGGCGCACGACCCCGAACAGAGGGAAGCAGACGGGCACCGAGAGCACCGCCGTGGGCAGCACGAACCACAGCCAGCGGCTGGCCGCGCCGCTGTAACCGGGCATGTAGTAAAAAAACAGCCAGTCCAGCGTGAGCACCAGCAGGGCGGCAGCAGACGCAATGAGTGCAAAGTTGGCGGCCGAATTCTTGAAGTAGAGCTGCATCACCGCCGAAACGGCAAAGCAGAGCAGCAGCAGCTCCAGCGCCAGCATGCCCACGGTGCGCCCGGCCAGCCAGTCCCACATCAGGCCGCAGACCGCCCCAAAGACAGCCCCGGCGAACTCGCCCTCAAACACGGCGACCGCCAGCGCCAACGGCAGCAGCCAGAGCGGCTTTGCCGCCCCGAACTGGAACAGCCCGGGCGTGGTCTGCAAAACAGCACAAAGAAGGCCCAGCAGCGCATAGCAGATCCATTTGACGATCTGGCCCCGGCTGCGTTTCCGGCGTGATTCCATCAGGGTCCCTCCTCAGAAACTGGTAATGATGAACGCATGGCGCACCGTGCGGGGGTCGGTACCGGGTTTGATGACGGCAATGGTCGATTTGCCGCTGACCTCGGGCACCAGTTCCTGTACCACGCCCACCAGCAGGTCAGCCGGGAACACCCCGCCCAGCCCGGTGGTGACCACCTGGTCGCTTTTCTCCGTCAGGGTGTTGCGCGCAAGGTTGGTCAGCACGCACAGGCCATCGGCGGCGTATTCGGAGCTGCCGGTGACGATGCCGTTGTCACGGGTGCGGGATACCACGCCCGCCGCGTTGAAGTTGGGGTGAAGAATGGTCATCACCTTGCAGCTGGTGGGCTCAGCCTCCACCACCATGCCCAGCAGGTAGCCCTGATCACTGACCACGGCATCGTTGACGGCCACGCCATCCAGCGTGCCGCGGTCCAGCGTGAAGCCATAGAAGGAATCCAGCGGATCACGGCCAATGACAAAGCTGGAAAGATAGCTCATCTCTGGCCGCTGGCTCTGGATGCTTTCCAGTGCCTTGTAGGCCTGGTTCTCGGCCTTGACGCGGTCGTAATCCACCATCTGCTGGCGCAGCTCGGCGTTTTCGGCCTTGAGCGTCTCGTTCTCGGCCATCACGTCATCGATGCTGGTGTACTTTTCCCACAGGGAGGCCACACCGCCGCTGACCACAGCAGCCACTTTCTGGAATGGAGCAGCCGCCACGCTCAGCAGCTCCTGCGGAGCGGCAGTCAGGCGGCCGTTGGCACCAGCGTAGGCCATGATGCCCACCAGAAACACCGCGATGCCCACCAGGATCTTGAATTTCCAGGTATCGAAAAAGTCTTTCAAGGGGTTTTCCTCCGATTGCAAAAGGGCGCGGACAGCCCAGAGCCGTCCGCACCCTCTGTTACATCGTTACATGTGAGCTCCATCGGTGTCCAGCACGTCGTGCAGAACATCCACATGATCCAGCACCGCACCAGCACCCTTGGCCACGCAATCCAGCGGGTCCTCCGCAACATGGACATCAATGCCGGTCTCGCTCTGGATCAGCTGATCCAGGCCCCGCAGCAGGGCACCGCCGCCGGTCAGGGTGATGCCGTGGTCGATGATATCGGCGCTCAGCTCAGGCGGGGTGCGCTCCAGGGTCTCCTTGATGGCGCTGGTGATCTTGACCAGGCACTCCAGCAGGGCCTCGCGCACATCCTCAGAGTGGACGACGATGTTCTTGGGCAGGCCGTCCACCAGGTTGCGGCCCTTGATCTCCATGGTCATCTCGGGGTCCATGGGGTAGGCAGAGCCGATCTCGATCTTGATCTGCTCGGCGGTACGCTCACCGATGAGCAGGTTATACTTGCGCTTGATGAAAGCGATGATGGCCTGATCGAACATATCACCGGCCATCCGGACGCTGCGGGAGGCCACGATGCCGCCCAGAGAGATGACAGCGATCTCAGCGGTGCCGCCGCCGATGTCCACGATCATGCTGCCGGTGGGCTCGCTGATGGGCAGGCCCGCGCCGATGGCAGCAGCCATGGGCTCCTCGATGACGGAGACCTGACGGGCACCGGCCTTGAGGGTCGCCTCACGCACAGCGCGGCGCTCCACCTCGGTCACGCCCGAGGGGATGCAGATGACCACGCGGGGGCGGGAGAACATGCTGTTGCCGCAGGCCTTTTTCAGGAAGTTCTCCAGCATATTTGCCGTGATATCGAAATCGGCGATGACACCATCCTTCAGGGGGCGGACTGCCACGATGCTGCCGGGGGTACGGCCGATGACAGCCTTTGCCTCAGCACCCACGCAGCGCACCTCATCGGTCTTGGTATCCACAGCCACGACCGAGGGTTCCCGCATGATGATGCCCTTGCCCTTCATGTAAACCAGGGTATTGGCAGTACCCAGATCAACGCCAACGTCCTTTGACAAAAAACTCATAATGAAGCTCTCCTTCGTATTTCCGGTCTATTCCAAAACGCACAGCAGCCCAAACTCCACAGGGTTTGACCGCCTATCGCAGAATAACACGTTTCTATTATAGCCGCAAGTCAACGTTTTCTCAAGCGTTTTGTCAAGTTTTTCCGTATTTTTCATTTTTCTGTGCGTTCCGCCGCGCAAACTGTCAGAACTGTTCAAGCAGGCGGACCGTCCGGCTGACGGGCAGGCCCATAATGGTGTAATAATCACCCTCAATGGCATCCAGCCAGACCGCCGCGCGGCCCTGGATGGCGTAGGCACCGGCCTTATCGTAGGGCTCCTCTGTGGCGGCGTACCGCTCGATCTCCTCCTCGCTCAGTGGGAAAAAGGTGACCTTGCAGGTATCCACAAAGCTCTCGGTGCGGGTGCCATCCGAAACGCAGACACCGGTGTGCACATAGTGGGTCGCGCCGGACAGTGCGCGGAGCATCCTTCTGGCATCGTCCGGGCTGTGGGGCTTGCCGAACACCTCGCCGTTCACATCCACCACGGTATCGCAGCCCAGCACCACGGCACCGGGGTGTTCCTTGGCCACAGCAAGGCACTTGCCCCGGGCAAGCTGTTCCACCAGCCGGGCGGGGGTATCCGCCGTCACGGCATCCTCGTCAAAATCACTGACACAGACGGTAAAATCCGTCGTGTACAGGCTCAACAGCTCTTTCCGTCGGGGGCTCTGGGAAGCCAGGATCAGATCTTTCATACGCTTCACTTCCCCGTTGAGCCAAAGCCGCCCGCACCGCGCTGGGTATCCCCCAGTTCGGCCGCCTGAGCAAAGGCGGCGGTATACACCGGTGCAATACAGAGCTGTGCCACACGCTCACCGGGCTGGATGGTATAGGCCTCGGTGCCCAGATTGATCATGGGCACCTTCAGTTCCCCGCGGTAGTCACTGTCCACCACACCCACGCCGTTTGCCATGCACAGGCCGTGCTTGATGGAAAGGCCGCTGCGGGCATAGACCAGCGCCACAGCGTGGGGGCCGGGCAGCTCGATGGCAAGGCCAGTGGGCACCAGCGCCCGCTGCATGGGGGCCAGTGTCAGTGGCTCATCCAGCACGGCGCACAGGTCGGCCGCCGCTGCCCCCGGCGTTGCATAGGCGGGCACCTTGGCCCGGGGGTCCAATACTTTATAGTTTACGGTGATCGGTTCCATAGTATACCTCTTGTTAAAGTTATATTCGGGCGTGTTCCGGGAGCTTTCTCCTCGGACACGAAACGGGCCATTCCATCGCCCGCCCTACTGCCTGCGGCAGCAGGGTCCCACCCCAGCGGACGGTCCTCGGAGAAACTCTCGGCTCCCGCCCGGGGAAACTGCATCTTTAGTTGGTTCCCTTGAAATAAAGTCCTCTTGTAAACTCTCCCTCAAAGGGTGCGTGGACACGGATGCTGTCCAGAATGGCGGCTGCTTCTTCCCGGGATTCCAGTGTGAAGTAGGCCACACCGTAGTCCACAGTCAGAGCACCGGGCTTATCACCCATATAAATAGGTACGGGGTTATAGATCGTCCGCACGCCCATGCCGCAGCGCACCGGGAACTTTTTGGCCTTGCGGTCGGTCAGTTCCCCTGCTTTATTGCAGTGGGCGCAGTCATGGATGTTCTGCAGCGGGCAGGCACGGGTGACCATCAGCGGCATGTGGCCATAGACCAGCACACCGGTGGGCACAGGCTTGCCGTTACGGGTGGGGGCAATGGTGCTGATATCGCTGTCCTTGACTTCGGGCAGGATGAGCACACTGTTCAGGCCATGGTCGGCGTAGAACTGTGCCGCCATCTGGTTGGTGACATTCAGGCCAAAGCCGCCGGTCATCGGCAGGCCACGGCAGAGCCGCAGGTGGGCGATGTTGCTTACCTCATAGCCCGCAAAACCCGCATCCTGGGTGGCGGCAATGCGGCGGGCGGTGTCCTCCTCCAGCGCACCAAACATCACGCGCGGCAGCTCCAGAAGGGTCTTTCCCCGCCACTCCCGGGGCACCCGGTCGGCCTGAGCAATGGGCAGGATGAGATACTCCACCCCGCTCAGGGCCTGCTCCGGCACCTGCTCCCAAGCTTCAAAGCGGGCGCGCAGGGTGCGGTGAGGCGGCAGAGTGCGCAGGGGCAGAACATCCGGCTCCGCCTCGTGTACCGGCCAGGGGCGCAGGATCTCCCGCTTTTTCAGCAGGGCCTCCAGCGCATCCCGGCGCAGCTCGTTCACGGCACTGCCCGGCACGAACCAGGGACCGCCGTCCATCTCCACATCGATTTTTTCCACTGCAAAGGGGGTGCCGCCCGTCTTGGAAAGGCTGCGCTGCAGGCTCTCGGTGGGGTCGGTGCGGGCAGGCTGCGGTTCCGCATCGCCGTAGGCAAAGGCCTTGTTGCCGTCCGCATCGGTCACAGTCAGCTTCTCTCCGCCCTCTTCAATTTCCAGCCTGAACTGCACCGGCACCCGGCTGCGCTCGCGGCGGTAGAGCTCGCGCAGGGCAGGCAGGGTCTTTTTGGTCAGCTCCGCATCGGCTTCGCTGCGCACGCCGAACATGGTGCCGTCGATCTTTCCATCCAGATAACCGGAGGTGAAGCCAGAGCGGCTGAACGCATTTTTCAGCAGGTCACGGTCGTAGGCACGGCCCTCGCGGCCTGCCAGGCAGGCGCTGACCGCCGCTGCCACATACTCCGGCGTGCGCAGGCGGCCCTCGATCTTAGCCGATGCCACGCCGACGGCCTGCATCCGATCCAGCTTGTCGATAACAGAGTTGTCCTTCAGGGAAAGGTGGTGCAGACGGCCTGGCTTGCCCTCAGGCAGTGGGTTTGCCTCAAAAGGCAGGCGGCAGGGCCCGGCGCAGGAGCCCCGGTTGCCGCTGCGGCCGCCCAGGAAGGCAGACATATAGCACTGGCCGCTGACGCACATGCAGAGCGCGCCGTGGACAAAGCACTCCGTCTCGATGCCGCAGTGCTTTGTGATGTGCTCTACCTCGGGCAGGCTCAGCTCACGGGCCAGCACCACCCGGGTAAAGCCCAGCTCCTTCAGCTCCAGTGCACCCTGCAGGGTGTGGACGCTCATCTGGGTAGAGCCGTGGCGGGGCAGGTCGGGGGCGATCCGTCCGATGAGCTGCGCCACCGCCAGATCCTGGCAGATGACCGCATCCGCGCCGCTCTCGGCCACAGCCTTCACGGCACCGGCCAGCGCGGCCAGCTCCCCGCCGTAAACGGTGGTGTTCAATGCCACATGCACCTTGACACCCCGTGCGTGGCAGAACCGGACCGCCTCCTTCAGGCTGTCCGCATCAAAATTTCCGGCCCCTGTCCGGGCATTGAAGCCCGAAAAGCCCAGATATACCGCGTCCGCACCGCTGAACACCGCGGCACGGAGCATTTCTTCACTGCCCACCGGGGCAAGGATCTCGATCTTTGGCATAATACTCCCTTTGTTCCGGCGCGCTCACCGCGCCCCCATTCACGCTTCCGTCTTTGCTTCCCGGTCGGCCTTCTGCTTGGCCTGCAGGCGTGCCAGCTGCTCCCGCAGGGCATCGTTTTCACGCCGCAGCGTTTCATTTTCCGCTTTCACCTTGTCCTCAGCCAGCTTTGCCCTGGCGGCATCGGCAATATAATCCTGGATCTGGCTGCGCATATTCTCGGCGCTGCCGGTGCTCTTTTTGTATTCATCCAGATAATCCATGGCGCAGAACACCGCCGCCTTGGTCACCGAAAGGTTTTCGTTGGTGTCCAGCAGCTTGGTGATATCCTCATCCAGCCGTTTGGCCAGAGAGGCGATATACTTTTCGGAATCCGTCGTTGCGATCGCATAGGGCGCGCCCGCAATGGTCACTCTCACTTTATTAACCATCGTATCCTCACTAATAATTACTCTGAGCGGAGTTTGTGGCCGAGTTTCCTGCCCCGGCGCACGCTTTTGCCCCCGCCGGGACAGCCGTTCACTTCTTATTATAATATAAATGCGTGCCAAGAGAAAGTGCTATTTTTGAATTTTTTGCATATTTACCAGAAAGATTGTGATAAAAATGTCAGTTACGGCAAAAATCGGCGTTTTTCCTTGCTTTTACGAATAGAACTGATTATAATGTTCTTGTTGTGGTAACAGGGAGAGGGAAAGAGGAGAAATTCCCTGTTGCGATATTTCAAAACAGCACAAGTGTGTGTGCGGATAGGAGTTCCTTATGACTACAAAAGAATTTGCAAAAATTCTTCAGGACAAGCTGACCAGCGAGTACGGCGTGGATCTGAGCGTTGCTTCCAAGCAGCAGATCTACCGCTCTCTTGCCCTGATCTGCCGTCAGATGATGAGTGAGAACCACAAGAAGTTCCAGTCTAAGGCCATTGGCACCGGTACCAAGCAGGTATATTACCTCTGCATGGAGTTCCTGATGGGCCGCAGCCTGAAGATGAGCCTGTTCAACCTGGGTCTGGAAGATGTTGCCCAGAAGGTGCTGGCTGATGCCGACATCAACATCGAGGGCATCTTTGAGGAAGAGCCCGATGCAGGCCTGGGCAACGGCGGTCTGGGCCGTCTGGCTGCCTGCTATCTGGACGGCATGGCCACCACCGGCATCTGCGGCACCGGCTACTCCATCCTGTACGAGTACGGCATTTTCAAGCAGAAGATCGTGGACGGCTGGCAGCAGGAGCGCGCTGACAACTGGCTGCCCGGCGGTCAGGTCTGGCTGAAGAGCCACCCCGATCAGGCCATCGAGGTCCGCTTTGACGGCGAGATCCGCGAGAACTGGGATCACGGCTTCCACTATATCCAGCACACCAACTACAACAGCGTTATGGCTGTGCCTTCCGACATGTATGTGCAGGGCTACGACGGCAAGGGCGTTGCCAAGCTGCGCCTGTGGCAGGCCAAGGCTCCTGACTTTGATATGTCCAGCTTCTCTCTGGGCAACTACAACACTGCCATGAGCAAGAACGCCAGCGCCGAGCTGATCTCCAAGGTGCTGTACCCCAACGACAACCACATTGAGGGCAAGATCCTGCGCCTGCGCCAGCAGTACTTCCTCTCTGCCGCATCCATCGGTGATATCGTGCAGAACCACCTGTCCACCTACGGCACGCTGGAGAACCTGGCCGACAAGGTCGCCATCCAGCTGAACGACACCCATCCCACGCTGGCCATCCCCGAGATGATGCGCATCCTGCTGGACGAGTGCGGCTTTGACTGGGATAAGGCCTTTGAGATCTGCCAGAAGGTCTTTGCCTACACCAACCACACCGTTATGGCCGAGGCTCTGGAGAAGTGGAATGTGGACATCTTCAAGATGACCCTGCCCCGCATCTACCAGATCGTGGTCGAGATGAACCGCCGTGCCCGTGAGGAGCTGGAGAAGGCATTCCCCGGCGACCAGGGCAAGATCAACTATATGGCCCTGATCGGCGACAATCAGGTCCGCATGGCAAACATCTGTGCCTACACCGCCAACAGCATCAACGGCGTGTCCAAGCTGCACAGCGAGATCATCAAGGAGAGCGTGTTCCACGATTACTACCTGTTCAAGCCCCAGGCCTTCAAGAACGTGACCAACGGCATCGCTTACCGCCGCTGGCTGCTGGCCTCTAACCCTGAGCTGTGCAAGCTGCTGGACGAGACCATCGGCGAGGAGTACAAGCACGACGCTTCCAACCTCTCCAAGCTGAACAAGTATGCGGACGACAAGACCGTGCTGAAGCGCATCAACGAGATCAAGCTGGACAATAAGAAGAACTTTGCCGCCTATCTGGAGAAGAGCACCGGCCAGGTCATCGACCCCAACTCCATCTTCGACTGCCAGGTCAAGCGGATGCACGAGTACAAGCGTCAGCACCTGAACGCCCTGAACATCGCCGCTCAGTACCTGTACCTGAAGGAGAACCCCAACGCCGACTTCATCCCCAAGACCTATATCTTCGGCGCAAAGGCTGCCCCCGGCTACTATATGGCCAAGCAGATGATCCGCATGATCTGCAAGCTGGGTGACCTCATCAACAACGACCCCGCCGTCCGCGACAAGCTGCGCGTGGTCTATCTGGAAGAGTACTGCGTCTCCCTGAGCGAGCACCTGATGCCCGCCGCCGAGGTCTCTGAGCAGATCTCTCTGGCTGGCACCGAGGCTTCCGGTACCGGCAACATGAAGTTCATGCTGAACGGTGCCATCACGCTGGGCACGCTGGACGGCGCAAACGTTGAGATCGCCGATGCCGCCGGCAAGGAGAACGAGCTGATCTTCGGTATGCTGACTCCCGAGGTCAACAACCTCAAGCAGGTGGGCTACCACCCCAGCGCCTTCATCATGGGCGATGACGTGGCAAATGCCGCTCTGAACTTCCTGGAGCGCGGCTGGAACGGCGAGGACTTCCACGAGGTCACCGAGAACCTGCGCACCAGCGATCCTTATATGGTCATGGCCGACTTCAAGGATTACCGCCGTGCTCAGGCCGACCTGCAGCGCCTGTATGCTGACCGCGAGAAGTGGGCACAGATGAGCCTGAAGAACACCGCCAACAGCGGCATCTTCAGCGCAGACCGCTCTGTGCTGGATTACGCCCGCGATATCTGGCACGCTTCTGCTGTGAAGTAATTGGAAAGGTCAACCCCCAGTCACCTACGGCGACAGCCCCCCTAGTAGTGGGGCCTCTGGCGTTACGGGAAGTTTTACAGCTTTTCCTTTACGCACAGACTTCACCGTTCTGCCAAGGCCTCCCCTAGTAGGGGAGGTGGCAATGCGAAGCATTGACGGAAGGGTTTCGCACAAATATATCTCTGCCCCGGAGCCATTACGGAACCGGGGCTTTTTTTGAGAAAGGAACGACCCCACTTGTCTTGTCTGTTCAACAGTTTTGACCCCTATTTCAAGCAGCCCTTTGGTGCGGTGCGCGCCGGGCAGACTGTCCGGCTGTCGCTCTGCATCCCCGAAGAGCTGGGCTATGTAGACCCGCACCTTGTCCTGAAAAAAGAGGGTAAGTTCGATGTTCCCGTCTACTACCGGATGAACTTCGATGGCCAGACCCCCAGGCAGAACCACTTTTCTGTGGAAGTGCCTCTGAATGACCCGGGCCTCTACTTCTACTACTTCGACCTCTACACCGACTTCCGCCGCATCGTGCGCGGCCCCGACAACTGCGGCGTGATCAGCTGGCAGGATGGCGAAAGCTGGCAGATCACGGTCTATGAGCAGGACTTTGAGACCCCCGAAAGCATCAAGGGCAAGGTGTTCTATCAGATCTTCCCGGACCGCTTCTGCGAAGGGGTGGAGAACAAGCCCATGCCCTTTGCCGACCGCATCTATCAGGCCGACAAGCACGCCGAGCCCTTCTGGCAGCCCAACGAGGTGGGCGGCCACCTGAACGAGGACTATTTCGGCGGCGACCTCAAGGGCATCCAGCAAAAGCTCCCCTACCTGCACGAGATGGGGGTGGATTTCATCTACCTCAACCCCATCTTTGAGGCCCACTCCAACCACCGCTACAACACCGCCGACTACCTGAATGTGGACCCCCTGCTGGGCACCAACGAGGATTTTGAGGCACTGTGCACCGCCGCCCAGAAGTACGGCATCGGCATCGTGCTGGATGGCGTATTCAGCCACACCGGCTCCGACAGCCGCTATTTCAACCGCGAGGGCCGCTATGGCGAGGGCGGCGCGTACCGGGACCCCAACTCCCCTTACCGCTGCTGGTACGATTTCGGCCCCCAGTACAAGGGCGGCTACCGCAGCTGGTGGGGCTTTGAGACCCTGCCCGAGGTCAACGAGGAGACCCCCTCCTATGTGGAGTTCATCACCGGCCCGGGCGGTGTCATCGACACCTGGCTGCGGCGCGGCGCGGCAGGCTTCCGGCTGGATGTAGCCGATGAGCTGCCCGATGAATTCATCGAGAAGGTGCGCGCCGCCGTCAAGCGGGTCAGCCCCGAAAAGTTCCTGCTGGGCGAGGTGTGGGAGGATGCCACCACCAAGTTCGGCTTCAACAAGCGCCGCACCTACCTGCTGGGCAAGGGTCTGGACAGCGTGATGAACTACCCCTTCAAGAACGCCGTGCTGGATTTCGTCAAGGGCAAGCCCGCCGAGCAGGCCATGACGGAGATCCTGACCATCTGCGAACACTACCCTGCCCCGGCCATGGACACCGCCCTGAACTTCCTCTCCACCCACGACACCGAGCGTGCCCTGACCGTGATCGCTGACGAGCCTGCCAATGGCCGGGGCCGCGCGTGGCAGAGCGGCCGCTGTGTGACCGGCGATGCCTACGAGGAGGGCCTGCTCCGCCTGCGGATGGCCTACGCCATCATCTACACCCTGCCGGGTGTGCCCTGCCTGTACTACGGCGACGAGATTGCCATGCAGGGCTACCGGGACCCCTTCAACCGGGCTTTCTTCCGGTGGGATGCCCACGAACAGCGCCTGCGCCCCGTGCTGGCACAGCTGGCACAGCTCCGCCACACCTGCGAGGCTTTCCGCACCGGCCAGCTGCGGGTTCTGCGTGCCGAGGACGGTATCCTGCACTACCAGCGGGTGGGCAAGGTGGAGACCGCGGAGATCATCGTCAACCGCACCGAGCATATCATCGTGGAGACCCTTGCCAGCGGCAAGAGCACTGAGGTGAATCCCATGGGCTTCACCATCGTGGTGGAAGAGGTGGGGCATAACCCGAACCACAGCTACTATGATTATGTATAAACCTCTCAGGCGCTTCGCGCCAGCTCCCCTAATAGGGGAGCCAAGTTTACGCTACTGTTTTCTTGCCTCCCCTACCAGGGGAGGTGGCATTGCGAAGCAATGACGGAGAGGTTTTGCCCCTTAAATAACAACATATTGTCATTTCCACGCCTTTGTTATATAATAAACGAAGAAGGAGGGATGTTCGATGTCCATTGACCCCATTTTCTGGCTCCTTGCCGCCGTCGGTTTCCTGGCGCTGGAGGGCATGACCTTCAGCATGGTATCCGTCTGGTTTGCGGCAGGCAGCGCGGCAGCCCTGCTCTGCTGCCTGTTCACCCACTCATTCCGGGTGCAGGCGGTGGTGTTCATTGCGGTCAGCGCGGTCTGCCTGCTGGCATTCAAGCCGCTGGCCAAACGGCTGCACAAGCAGCCCACCCCCACCAACGGTGACCGCGCCCTTGGCCGGGAGGCCCGGGTGCTGACCCCCGTTTCTGCCCAGCAGACGGGCCGGGTGCGGCTGGATGGCGTGGACTGGAGCGCCCGCTGCGCCACCCCCGGCGATACCCTGACCCCCGGGCAGGCCTGCCGGGTCACCGAGATCCATAGCACCCTGCTCATCGTGGAACCCATCCTGACCGAATCCATCAACCACTGAAAAAAGGAGCGTCTCTATGCCTATCATGCTGTTCGTGATCCTCGCGCTCATCTTTGTCATCCTGCTCATCGTCGTCACCAACATCGTCATCGTGCCTCAGTCCATGGTGTACGTTGTGGAGCGTCTGGGCAGCTACTCCGACACCTGGTCGGCCGGCCTGCATGTCAAGATCCCGTTCATTGAGCGGATCGCCAAAAAGGTCAGCCTGAAGGAGCAGGTCGCGGACTTTCCTCCCCAGCCTGTGATCACCCGCGATAACGTTACCATGCAGATCGACACCGTGGTGTTCTTCCAGGTCATGGATGCCAAGCTCTACACCTACGGTGTCAACCAGCCCATCGCAGCCATCGAGAGCCTTTCCGCCACCACCCTGCGCAACATCATCGGTGAGATGGAGCTGGATCACACCCTGACCAGCCGCGATGTCATCAACGGCAAGATCACGGCCATCCTCGATGAAGCCACCGACAAGTGGGGCATCAAGGTCAACCGCGTGGAGGTCAAGAACATCATCCCGCCGCGCGAGATCCAGGAAGCCATGGAGAAGCAGATGAAGGCAGAGCGCGAAAAGCGCGCCGTCATCCTGAAGGCCGACGGTGAGAAGCAGGCCGCCATCACCGCCGCCGAGGGCGAAAAGGAAGCCGCCATCCTCCGTGCCGATGCCGTCAAACAGCAGCGCATTCTCGAAGCTGAGGGCGAGGCGCAGGCCATTCTCGCGGTGCAGAAGGCCAACGCCGATGCCATCCGCCTGCTGAACGAGGCCATGCCCAACGACAAGGTGCTGGCTCTGCGCAGCCTGGAGGCACTGGCCAAGGTCGCCAACGGCAAGGCCACCAAGATCATCATCCCGTCGGAGCTGCAAAATCTGGGCGGTGTTGTGCCCAGCATCAAGGAGCTTCTGACCGACCCGAAAGAGGACTGATCCATGATCTACGATACCCTGAACAATCTCCCCAACTATCTGGGCCTGTGCAGCAGTCTGGACAGCGTCATCGAGTTCATCATGGCGCGGGATATCAACAACCTGCCCGCCGGGCTCACCCGCATCGATGGTGACAAGGCTGTGGTCACGGTGAGCACCGTGACCCCGCAGGCCAGCGACAAGGCCCCTTTTGTCCGGCACGACAACCACCTGACCCTTGAGACCGACCTCGAGGGCAGCGAGCTGTTTGAAGTGTCCCTGGGCGAGTTCAGCCCCACCCGGCCCGCTGACGAAGCCGCTGATACCACCGTGGGCACCGCCGGCACCAGCATTGCCGGAATGCTCTGCGAGGGCCGCTTTGCCCTCTATCTGGCCGGGGAGCCGTACAAATCCGGCTTGAAGGCCCAGGGCTGCGGCAAGCTGAAAAAGGCCGTGTTCACCATGGAGCTGGACCCGGACGAGGAAGACGAGACCGAGGCCGAATAATTCCTGAAAGCACGAACTCCACGCAGCGTAGGTTGCGTGGAGTTTTTTTGTATGGTAAGCTGGCAGCAACAAACCCCACCGTCATCCCTGCGGGATGCCACCGCCCCTAGTAGGGGCGGCCCTGCGGGGCTGGGCAGCACACCCGGAGAAGCAGGAGCTTACGGTTTTGCCAATGGCCCCCCTATTAGCGGGGGCTGTCTGCGAAGCAGACTGGGGGGTTATTCAGGAGGGTTATTACTATGAACACATACGTCACAGGCAGCACCATCCGGCAGCTGCGGGAAGCCAAGGGCCTGACCCAGGCAGAGCTTGCCGGAACGCTTTCTGTCAGCGCCAAGACCATTTCCAAGTGGGAGACCGCCAAGGGTCTGCCCGATATCTCCCTGCTGGAACCGCTGGCTGCGGCTCTGGGGGTCAGCGTGCTGGAGCTGATGCAGGGAGAACCCATCATCAACCGGAACCGGGCAGCCAACCTGCTGCGGAGCAAGCTCTACGTCTGCCCTCTCTGCGGCAATGTGCTCCACGCCACCGGACAGGCTGTGGTGAGCTGCTGCGGCATCACCCTGCCTGCGCTGGACATCGCCGAAGCCGAGGATGCCGACGAGCATCATCAGCTGACCGTGGAGCGGGTGGAGGACGAGCTCTTCGTCACTCTGCACCACCCCATGGAGAAAAACCATTACATCTCGTTTCTGGCCTACCTCACCGGCGATAAGCTGCAGCTGGTCAAGCTCTACCCCGAGGGAGATGCCTCTGCCCGCTTCTCCCTGCGGGGCGCAGGTGTGCTTTACTTCTACTGCAACTGCCACGGCCTGATGAAGGCTCCGGATTTCCGCACCGCCACCCGGCGCACCTCACCCCAGAAGATCCACCTGCGGGAGCCGGATGAGGGCGACCGGGAACAGGTAATGGCTTACCGGGAAGAATTTCTGGCCATCGGCTCCCGGATGGACGGCACCTCGGCTCTGGACAAATATGCCGACTTCGATGCCTGGCTGACCCAACTCCGCAAGCTGAAAGACCCGGCCACAACCCCCGCCGGTCTCGTGCCCGCCACGGAGTATCTGGCTCTGGACGAGCGTGAGCATCTGGTGGGCATGACCAACCTGCGCCACCGGCTTAACGATTACCTGCTGACCTACGGCGGACACATCGGGTACAGCGTCCGCCCCTCGGAGCGGCAGAACGGCTACGCCACCCAGATGCTTCGCCTGACGCTGGAAAAGGCAAAAGAACGAGGCATCGAAAAGGTGCGCATCTGCTGCGACCATTACAACGTTGCCTCAGCAAAGACCATCCGCGCCAACGGCGGCGTGCTTGAGGATGAGCAGTTCGATTCCTCCGATGGAACGCTGACACAGCGGTATTGGATACAGAATAAGTAAAAAGAGGCTGTTGCCAAACTCCTTCCGTCATCGCTCACGCGATGCCACCTCCCTCAATAAGGGAGGCTTTCACAGATTGCCATTACGTCAAGGCTCCCTCTAAGAGGGAGCTGGCGCGGCGAAGCCGTGACTGAGGGAGTTGTCGGCAGCAGCCTTTCTCTATTTCAGCCCAAATGGAACATATCGATCAGCACCACGGCGGCCAGGCCATAGTAGACCACCACCGCCACCAGATCATTGATGGTGGTGATGAGCGGGCCGGAAGCCACGGCGGGGTCGATGTGGATCTTATGGAACAGCATGGGGATGACCGTGCCCACCAGGCTGGAGATCACCATGGCCACGACCAGAGATACGCCCACACAGCCCGAGAGCAGGAAGGCTTCACCCCAGGCGTAGGCCTTGAGGAAGTGGATGTAGCAGCCCAGGAAGCCCAGCGCCAGCACAGCCAGCAATGCACCGTTGGTCAGGCCCACCCGCATTTCCTTCCAGAGCAGCTGGAGTTTTTTGGCAGTGGTCAGGTTCTCGTCCACCAGCACACGGATGGTCACAGCCAGCGACTGGGTGCCCACATTGCCGGCCATATCCAACACCATGGACTGGAAGCAGATGACGATGGGCAGCACCGCCACCACCGATTCAAACGCCCCCACCACCGAGGACACCAGCATCCCGAGGAACAGCAGGGCAATCAGCCAGGGCAGGCGCTTTTTCACACTCTGGAACACACCCTCGTTCAGGTCCTCCTCGCTGGTCAAGCCGCCGAGTTTTGCGTAATCATCGCCCATCTCGTCGTCCACCAGCTCGACCACATCCGCCGAGGTGATGATGCCCAGCAGCTTCCCGCTGTCGTTCAGGACAGGGAGCGAGCGCTCGGCGTAGTCCACGATGCGGTCGATGCAGTCGCTGATCTTCTCGTGGTCGGTGACGTAGGGGTAGGAGCGGGCGATCAGCTTTTCCAGGCGCTCCTCCGCACGGGCCACGATGAGGTCTTTCAGGTCAATGGCACCATAAAAGTGCTCATTTTCACCCACCACATACAGGGTGGAGATGTTATCATTCTCGCCTGCCTGCTTCACCAGCTCACTCATGGCCTGTCGGATGGTCATATTCCTGCGGATGCAGATGTAGTTGGTGGTCATGCAGCTGCCGATCTCGTCCTCGTGATAGGAGAGCAGCAGCTTCACATCATCGGCGGCATCCTTGTCCAGCTGGTGGACGATCTTTGCCTTATCGTCCTCTTCCAGGTCATCCAGAGCATCCACGGCATCGTCCGAATCCATGTGGGAGATGACCCGGGCGGCCCGCTCGGGGTCCAGCTCCTTCAGGTAAGGCTCTGCGTCGTCCAGATAGGAGAAGATCTCTGACACCGTATCCACGCCCAGTGCGGTGTACACCTTCTGGCGCTCCTCCGGTGTCAGGGCCGTCAGGGCATCGGCCAGGTCATTTTCATGGTAATCGGACAGCTTTTCAGCCAGCTCTGCCTGGGGCAGACCGCTGTGGATGATGTCCAGAATCTCCTGCACATAATTTTTCTTCTGCATGGTTCGGTCCCTCCGTTTCCCGTTTCCGGGCATAAAAAATACACCGCATCGGTCTGGTTACAACTCCTGCGGTGTACAAAGGGCATGCAGTTCAGGATGCGGCTAACACGTTTGCACGGCCCGCATCGCAGGAGAAGCGTTGTTTGGGGTGATCCGTATGGTCACTGGACATGGAAACAAACTCCTCCTTGGTGTAAGATTTTTCTTTCAGCCCCGTTATCATACTACGCCGGGCTGGATTTTTCAACCCCTTTTACAGTTTTTTTACCGGATTATTGCTATATTGCACAAAGATCATTTCTTATACTTCCCATACCACTGCACTGACAGCCTCCAGGAAAGTGCATACAGCACCAGCACCGCTGCCAGCACACCGACGATGGCAATGGCCGCGCCCGGTTCCGGCACGGCATCCATCAGGACCATCCCGCCGCCCAGGGCAGCGCCCATTCCGGCAAACATCAGCATGTAGAGCATCCGTGCCTTTTCTGCGCCAAAACGGTAGTACAGCGGCAGCATGATCCCGTTTATCAGCAGGATGGAAGCTGCGCCCGCCCCCAGCAAAAGGCCGATCGGCATCGCAGGAAGCGGTTTTCCCATCCAGAACCGGATGCCGCAGAAAATTCCGTTCAGCGCCGCAGAGACCGCCGTGCAAAGCAGACCCACAAGATATTTTTCTGCTACCTGAAGTTCCTTGCTCAGCGGCAGGGCAAAGCTGTACTCCGTCCATCCGCTGGCGTGGTCGTAGGAAAGCAGGTAGGCGGGCATCATCCCCAGAAAAACAGCTGAATAATTCACCGCAAAGCTCGAATCCCCGGAAGTGCTCAGGATCCAGATTGCCAGCACGGCCAGCACCGTGAGGTACATCATCCGCATATTTGTTCTGACTTGATACCAATCCTTCAACAGCAAACCTTTCATCGCACGTTCTCCCCTTTCACCATCAAAACGAACAGTTCTTCGATGCTCACCGGTGTCAAGGTGCTGCCCGCCGGGACAAGTTCCCTCTTCACCAGTGCCTCGGCCCCGTAGGCTGTCACCCGACGGCTGACGATGGCGTTTTTATCCAGCTCCTCCAATTGCCCGGCAGTGCCGTGCCAGAGGGCGTACTCCTCCCGCAGCGTGTCCTTATCCTCACAGAGCAGGAGCTTCCCCTTGTGCAGAAAGGCAATGGTATCGCAGAGCTTTTCCAGGTCGCTGACGATGTGGGACGAGATCAAAATTGCATGGTTCTCATCCCGCACAAAGTCCAGCAGCAGATCGATGAGCTCATCCCGCACCACCGGATCCAGGCCGCTGGTGGCTTCGTCCAACAGCAGCAGCTTGGGGTGATGAGAAAGTGCCACGGCAAGGCACTGCTTCATCTTCATGCCGGTGGAGTAATCGGCGTAGCGCTTTTTCTCCGGCAGTTCAAAGCGCTTACAATAATCCGCGTAAGCTGCGGCATCCCAATTGGGATAGATGCCCGCCATCACTTTCCCCACCTGCGGCGCGGTCAGGCAGGTGGGGATGCCCTCGCCGCCCAGCACCACGCCGATATCGGCTTTGGCAAGCGGGGTGATCCCCTCCTGCCCGAACAGCTTCACAGTGCCAGCGTCCCCGTCGATCATGTCCAGGATCAGCTTAATGGTCGTGCTCTTGCCCGCGCCGTTCTCACCGATCAGCCCGCAGACTGTGCCGCCGGGCAGTTCCAGATCAATGGGCCCCAGCGTAAAATCCGGGTAGTGCTTTTCAAGGCCGTGCAGTTCTAATGCGTTCATGGTTCATTCCTCCCACAGCAATTCCAACATTTCGGTCAGTTCCTGTTTGGTCAGCCCGCAGGGAGCCGCCAGCCGGACGGCTTCCGTCAGGTGTGCTTCGATTTTTTTCAGGTTCTCTTCCCGGAGCAGCTCGGTGTTTTTCGCTGCCACGAAAAAGCCCTTGGCGGGCACCGCATACAAAAAACCCTCCTGTTCCAGCTCATCGTAGGCCCGCTTTGTAGTAATAACACTGATGCGCAGGTCCCGCGCCAGCCCCCGGATGGACGGCATCGCTTCCTCCGGCTGCAGTTCCCCGCTCAAAATCTGGTTCTTGATCTGGGTGTAGAGCTGCTCGTAGATGGGTGCACCGCTCTTGTTATCGATGAAGAGATTCATGTCCGCCGCCTCCGTTTCATCTGTATATTTACAGTATATACAGTAGACTCACAGTTGTCAATAGGCAGATATAAAAAAACAGCTCTCCCGTTGGACGGGAAAGCTGCTTTTTCATCTGATCAGGCTCTGACTGTGGGGCGGCTTAGTAGGCCACGCCCCAGTAGACCATCTTGCTGGCGGGCTTGCCGCAGCAGGGGCAGACATCGCTGATATGCTCCTGCTCGAAGGGCATGCAGCGGCTGGACAGGCCAGCCTCTTCCTTCATCTTCATCTCGCAGGCCAGGTCGCCGCACCACATGGTCTTGATGTAACCGGTGTTGGCCTTGGCCAGCTCCTTGACTTCCTCCATGGTGGTGGCTGCCCAGGTGCGCTTCTCGCGGTTGGCGAGGGCACGCTCGTACAGGTCCTTGCGCAGGGCCTCCAGCTGGGCCGGGATCGCGGTCTCCAGCTCATCCAGGCTCACGAAGATCTTTTCACGGGTGTCGCGGCGGACCAGCACGCACTGGTTCTTTTCCAGATCCTTGGGGCCGATCTCCAGGCGCAGGGGTACGCCCTTCATCTCCCACTGGGAGAACTTCCAGCCGGGGGCGTTGTCGCTGTCGTCCAACTTGACGCGGGCATACTTGCTGATCTTCTCAGACAGCTCGGCGGCCTTCTCGGAAACGCCGGGCTTGTGGGCGGCGATGGGCACGACCACGACCTGGATGGGGGCCACTGCCGGGGGCAGGATCAGGCCGTCGTCATCGCCGTGGGTCATAATGATGGCACCCACCAGACGGGTGGAAACGCCCCAGCTGGTCTGGAACGGGTGATGCAGCTGGTTGTCTCGGCCGGTAAAGGTCACGTCGTAAGCCTTGCTGAACTTATCGCCGAAGTAATGGCTGGTGCCGCTCTGCAGGGCCTTGCCGTCCTTCATCATGGCTTCGATGGTATAGGTAGCCTCGGCACCGGCAAACTTTTCCTTATCGGTCTTGCGGCCCTTGACAACAGGGATGGCCAGATCCTGCTCGCAGACATCCGCGTAGCAGTTCAGCTGCTGCTGGGTCTCGGCCTCGGCCTCGGCGGCAGTCTCGTGGATGGTGTGGCCTTCCTGCCACCAGAACTCACGGCTGCGCAGGAAGGGACGGGTGGTCTTTTCCCAGCGCACCACGCTGCACCACTGGTTGTACTTCATGGGCAGCTCACGGTAGCTGTGCAGCACGCGGGACCAGTGGTCACAGAACATGGTCTCGCTGGTGGGACGCACCGCCAGGCGCTCTTCCAGCTTGTCAGAGCCGCCCATCGTGACCCACGCCACCTCCGGCGCGAAGCCATTGACCAGCTCGCCTTCCTTCTGCAGCAGGCTCTCGGGGATCAGCACGGGCATGGCCACGTTCTCGTGGCCGGTTGCCTTGAACCGGGCATCCATGTCCTTCTGGATCAGCTCCCAGATGGCCTGACCATAGGGGCGCAGGATGATGAAGCCCTTGACACTGGAGTACTCCACCAGCTCTGCCTTGACGCAGATGTCGGTGTACCACTGTGCAAAGTTTTCTTCCTGGCTGGTGATCGCCTGCACAAGCTTCTTGTTGTCTTTTGCCATTTTGTTATATCCTCCTAAGCCGTGCGCCAAACGCCTGTGTTCCAGCCGTTCCGCACGAGCTCATATTAAAAGCCCCGCTGCAGTGCCGCCGTGTGCAGCGCTGCGGGTGCGGGGCCTTTTTGCAAAACTGTTATCAGCCCTTGTGGCTGTCCACAAATTCCACCACGTCGCCCACGGTGCGCAGATTCTCGATGGCATCGTCCGGCACCTCAATGCCAAACTCATCCTCCAGCGTCATCACCATGTCCACGATATCCAGGCTGTCGGCCTCGAAATCACTCATAATGTCGCTCTCCATCGTGATCTTAGCAGGGTCAATATCCAGCTGCTCTGCCAGCAGTGCACGGATCTTTTCAAAAGTATCCATCGTCGCGGTCTCCTTTTGTCAATGATTCTTTCTTCTCTGCCTGCACGCCCTCTCCGGCGCGCAAAAGCACTCTCTCTTTTTATATCCCATGGGCCGTATCTTGTCAAGTCCTGTTTTGCATTCCGGCCCTTTACGGGCAGAAAAAACCGATGAAAATTGCACAAAGCCCTCTTTTTTGCTTGACAGAAGCCCGTTTGATTCTTATGATTATATGTGACGAACCAAACCTCTCAACCATGCTGCATCAGCATGGCCGCAGAGGTCCCGCCTGTAAAGGAGAATGCTCCATGAAATTGTCATTTACCAAGATGCAGGGCTGTGCCAATGATTATATCTATCTGGACTGCCGTGCATCCGGTGTGCCCGCAGACATTGCCGCGCTTGCACAGCGGCTCTCTGCCCGGCATTTTTCCGTGGGTGCGGACGGCATCATCTGCATCTGCGCCCCTGTGACCCCCGGGGCCGATGGCCGGATGCGCATCTTCAACGCGGACGGCAGCGAGGCCCAGATGTGTGGCAACGGCGTGCGCTGTGTGGCCGAGTGGCTCTACACCCACGGGGTGGAAAAGCCTGTCCTGACCATCGACACCAACAGCGGTGTCAAGCGCATCACCCGGCAGGGCGCACAGCTGTGGCAGGTGGAGATGGGCGCTTACAGCACCCTGCCGGCTGACCTGCCTGCCATCCACATGGGCGAAGGCCCGCTGGTGGATCAGCCGCTCACCGTAGAGGGAAAAGTGTGGAAGGTGACCTGCATCAGTGTGGGCAACCCCCACTGCGTGACCGTAGTGGAGGATGTGGACAGCCTGAAGCTGGAAGCCATCGGCCCAGCGTTCGAGCATCACGCCAACTTCCCGGAGCGCATCAACACCGAGTTCGTGCAGGTGGTGGATGCCGCCCACCTGAAGATGCGGGTGTGGGAACGCGGCAGCGGCGAGACCTGGGCCTGCGGCACCGGCACCTGCGCCACCGTGGCGGCTCTGACCGAGCTGGGCATCTGCCCCGCCGGGCAGGATATCCATGTGCAGCTGCGCGGCGGTGAGCTGGTCATCCGGGTGCTGCCCGGCAGGCAGCTGCTGATGACCGGCAGCGCTGTCACGGTGTACGAGGGAGTTGCGGAAGTTTAACATCCTCGCCCTCTCCGTCATTGCTTTGCAATGCCACCTCTCCCAAAGGGAGAGGCAATTGCGGCTCAACGGTCAGCTTCTGCTGGCGTAGACGCTGCATCGGCTCTCCCTTTGGGAGAGCTGGACGCGAAGCGGCCTGAGAGGGCGGGCAATCTTATAAAGTGAGGGAACAACTTATGAAAATGAATCACCATTACGGCGAGCTGAAGGCAAGCTACCTGTTCGTGGACATTGCCCACAAGGTGGCCGCCTATCAGGAAGCACACCCCGAAAAGGAGATCATCCGCCTGGGCATCGGCGATGTGACCCAGCCTCTGGCAAAGTGCGTGGTCACCGCCATGCAGGATGCCGCCGCTGAGATGGGCACCAAGGAGGGCTTCCACGGCTACGGCCCCGAGCAGGGCTATCCGTTCCTGAAGCAGGCCATTCAGGGCTACTACGCAGGCCGCGGCACCCAGCTGGCTGAGGACGAGATCTTTATCTCCGACGGTGCCAAGAGCGACCTGGCCAATGTGCTGGGCCTGTTTGATGTGGACAACACCGTTCTGGTGCCGGACCCCGTTTACCCCACCTATGTGGACGACAACGTGACCGACGGCCGCAAGATCATTTACGGCCGCACCAGCCAGGAGAACGGCTTCCTGGGGATGCCCGATGACAGCGTGAAGGCTGACATCATCTACATCTGCAGCCCCAACAACCCCACCGGTGCCGCCTACACCCGCGAGCAGCTCAAGGCCTGGGTGGACTACGCCAAAAAGAACAACGCCGTTATCCTGTACGATGCCGCCTACGAGTGCTTCATCACCGATCCCGCTCTGGCACGCAGCATCTTTGAGGTGGAGGGTGCCCGCGAGTGCGCCATTGAGATCTGCTCCTTCTCCAAGATCGCAGGCTTCACCGGCACCCGCTGCGGCTACACCATCGTGCCCCACGAGCTGGAGCGCGAGGGCATGAACCTGAACAAGCTGTGGCTGCGCCGCCAGACCACCAAGTTCAACGGCGTGCCCTACGTCGTTCAGCGCGCTGCTGCCGCCGTGTTCACCGAGAGCGGCATGGCTGAGATCCAGGCCAACCTCGATTACTACCGCCAGAACGCCAAGGTCATTGCTGACGCGCTGGACGAGTGCGGCGTGTGGTACTGCGGCGGCAAGAACAGCCCCTACATCTGGCTGCGCTGCCCCGGCGGCATGAAGAGCTGGGAGTTCTTCGACTGGCTGCTGGAGAACTGCGGCGTGGTCGGCACCCCGGGTGTCGGCTTCGGCGAGTGCGGCGAGGGCTACTTCCGCCTGACCGCCTTCGGCGATGCCGAAAAGACCAAGGTCGCCGCCCAGCGCATCAAGGCCGCCATCCAGACTCTGTAATCTTACACAAGCAAAAAGGCGATGCAGTTTTGAACAGCTGCATCGCCTTTTTCTTTTATTTCCGGCCCGTCAGCCGGTTGAGCAGCATCACTGCCAGAACAATGATGCCGATGACAAGGATGATGCCGACCATCCCGATCAGCATCATCGGCAGCGTGGTCATCCACGAAGTAAGATGAAGCATGCGATCACCTCCGTTAAGCCATCAGGGTCAGGATCAGGCCGCCTGCAATGACGGACGCGATCTGTCCCGAAACATTGACGCTGATGGAATACATCAGCAGGAAATTCTGGTTGTCCTCTTCCAGGCCCATCTTGTTGACCACACGGCCGCTCATGGGGAAGGCCGAGATGCCGGCCGCGCCGATCATGGGATTCAGCTTTTTGCCCTCCGGCCGGAAAAGGTTCAGCAGCTTTGCAAACAGCACGCCGCCTGCCGTATCAAAGACGAAGGCCACCAGACCCAGTGCAAGGATGAGCAGGGTGTCGGGCCGCACGAACTTGTCGGCGGTCATCTGCCCGGCAACGGTCAGGCCCAGCACGATGGTGATGAGGTTTGCCAGCACATTCTGGGCGGTTTCGCTCAGCACATTCAGCACCCCGCACTCCCGCAGCAGGTTGCCGAACATCAAAAAGCCCACCAGCGCCACACTGGCCGGAGCCACCATACCGGCAATGATCGTGACCACGATTGGAAACAGGATCTTGGTCAGCTGGGTAACACTGCCCTTTTCATAGGGCATCCGGATGCGGCGCTCCTTCTGCGTGGTCAGCAGCCGGATCACGGGCGGCTGCACGATGGGCACCAGCGCCATGTAGCTGTAGGCTGCCACCATAATGGCACCGAGGTACTGGGAGTTGAGCGTGTTGGCCACGAAAATGGCGGTGGGGCCGTCTGCCGCACCGATGACAGCGATGGAGGCAGCATCCTTCAGGTCAAAGAAGAAGCCCGCCAGAAACAGGGTAAAGAAGATACCGAACTGGGCCGCCGCGCCAAAGAGCATCAGCCACGGCTTTTCCAGCAGCGGGCCAAAATCGATCATGGCACCGATGCCGATGAAGAGCAGCAGCGGGAACAGCTCGTTGGACATGCCCGCTTCAAACAATGCAGAGATGGGGCCCACCGTATCCCCCTGCGTGATGGCACCCGAGAGGGGCAGGTTGACCAGAATGGCACCAAAGCCCATGGGCAGCAGCAGGCTCGGCTCCATCTTTTTGACGATGGCAAGGTAGATGAGCAGCGCACCGATGCCCCACATCACCACCATCTGCCAGGTCAGATTCCCAAAATTGGAAAAGAGACTGGCGAATGTGTTCAGAAGATCCATATTTATTTTTCCTCCTTGTGTTCCGGTGCCGGGCAAGAAAAAAGAGACCCCTGCCACAGCACTCTGTCTGTGACAAAAGTCTCAAGCCAACACATGACATCGGGCATTTCTGCCGTGATGACGCTGCCATGCAGCACCCCGCAGGCCCTGCGGGATGCCCTTTACTCCCTTTTATCGATTCTAATTAAATCAGAATGCAGTCCCCTCTGTCAAGGGGTTCCTGCATTTCTTTGCCAAACTTTGCTTCAGCGCTCAAACGTTGTGCTGAGGGTGGTCTCCCAGGTCTGGCCGGGGGCAAGGCAGGCGGCAGCGGCGCGCCGGCTCCACTCCTGGGTATCGGTCTGGGCACCGGGCAGGGAGTGCCACGGCTCAATGCAGACAAAGCGCACTGGCTTTGCCGGAGCCGACCAGATGAGGGTGTAGGGGTAGCCCTCCACATTGCAGACGATCCCCTTGCCGGTGTCCTTTTCGTAGATGCCCAGCGTGCGGCTGCGCAGACCGGCCATGCAGAAGCTGTCGTTCTCAAACAGATCGTCTGTCAGGGGGATGCTCTGCTCATTCTTCCACCGGTAACCGCACTTGCCGGTCAGCAGACCGTTGGGGTAAGCGTCCAGGATCATCGGGCTCTCCGGCTGGTCGAAACGGAACTCGTAATCGGTGGTGGTGTGCTTGTCATCAAAGGGGATGCGGAACGCCGGGTGGTAGCCGATGCCGAACTGCAGCTCCTCGGCGGCATCGGCGGGGTTGGTGACGGCCAGGGTGTGGTGCACCGTCCTGCCCTCCAGCCGGAAGGTGCTGGTCAGGACAAAATCAAACGGGAAGCGCTCTGCCTTGCTCTTTTCATCCGAGCGCAGCTCCAGCCGGATGGTGTCGCCCTCGGCGCAGAGCAGGGTGTGCTCCACGTCCCGGGCAAAGCCGTGCTGACCGCCGGGGTAGGTCTTGCCCTTATGGGTAAAGGCCCCGCCGGTCAGCTTGCCCGTCCAGGGGAAAAGGATGGGGGCATGGCGCTTCCAGACAGCCGGGTCGGCCTGCCAGAGCATCTCCTGCCCGGCGGCATTTTTCAGGCTGACTGCTTCGGCACCATGGGTATCCACGGTCAGGGTCAGAAATTCGTTGTGAATGGTTGCCTGCATGATTCATCTCTCCTTTTTATCTGTTGACGATGTGCTCGCCGTTTCCTTCCAGCCAGGTGCGCAGGTTCCGGGTGGTAATGTCCATCAGGTTCTGCAAAGCCTCCCGGGTCGTCCACGCAATGTGCGGTGTGAGGATAGCGTGGGGTTCTGCCCGCAGGGGGCTTTCCTGAGGCAGAGGCTCGGTGACAAAGGCATCGGCCCCGTAAAAGCCCAGCTGACCGCTGTGGAGAGCCGCTGCCACGGCCTCCTCATCCACCAGCGCGCCCCGGGCCGTGTTGAGCAGAATGGCCCCGGGCTTCATCTTCGCCAGCGCCTCCGCGTTGACAAGGCCCCGGGTCTGGGGCGTGGCCGGGCAGTGCAGGCTGAGGATATCGCACCGCCTCAGCAGGGTATCATAATCCACGAACTCCACACCGTCGGCGGCGTATTCGGGCCGGACGGTGCGGGTGCAGACCAGCACCTCCATGCCAAAGGCTCTGGCAATGCGGGCCGACTGCCGCCCGATGCTGCCATAGCCGTAAACGCCATAGGTCTTGCCACAGAGCTCCATCTGGGGCAGCAGGCCGATGCTCTCCGGGATATCCAGCTGCCAGCATCCCTGCTTGACGGCACGGTTGTAGCGCTCCGCGCACTGGCAGATGGCCAGCAGCAGGCTGAAGGTCATCTGGGCCACGCTGTAGGTAGAATAGCCCGGCACATTGGCCACTGCAACGCCGTGGCGGCGGCAGGCTTCCAGATCCAGGTTGTCGGTGCCCGTGGCGATGATGCCCACCCATTTCAGGTTCGGGCACTGCTGTAAGATCTCCTCATCCATGCGGCACTTGTTCAGCAGAACGATGTCCGCATCTCCAATGCGGGGGGCGATCTCCTCGTAGGTTGTGCGGACATAGCTGGTGGTATCGGGCACCAGCGCCTTTACTCCCGACCAGTCGAGGTCGCCTTCCTCCATGACATAGCTTTCCAGAATGACAGCTTTCATCTCAGTCCTCCAACAAAACGTCCTCGCTCAGCACCTGACCGATGGGCTTTGCAATGCACAGGTCGGCCTGCGCATCGGCCCCGGTGGGCTGCATGTTGATGACCACCAGATGGCGGCCCCGGAAGTACCGGATGAGCCCCGCCGCCGGGTAGACCACCAGACTGGTGCCGCCGATGATGAGAGTATCCGCCTTGCGGATGGCAGACACGGCCCCGGAGAGCACCTCCTCATCCAACCCTTCCTCGTACAGGACGACATCCGGCTTGACGATGCCGCCGCACTTGGGGCAGCGGGGCACGCCGGTACTGTTGGCAATGAAGTCCACATCGTAGAACGTGCCGCACTTCACGCAGTAGTTGCGCAGGGTGCTGCCGTGGAGCTCGTAAACGGTCTTGGAGCCAGCCGCCTGATGCAGGCCGTCGATGTTCTGGGTGACGATGGCTTTCAGCCTGCCCTCCCGCTCCAGCTTTGCCAGCCGCAGGTGGGCAGCGTTGGGCTTTGCCCCCTTCACAATGAGCTTATCCCGGTAGAACCGGTAGAACTCCTCGGGGTTCTCCTCCCAGAAGGTGTGGCTCAGGATGGTCTCGGGCGGGTAATCGTACTTCTGGTGGTACAGGCCGTCCACGCTGCGGAAATCAGGGATGCCGCTTTCGGTGGAGACCCCCGCGCCGCCAAAAAAGACGATGCGGTCGCTCTCGGCAATGATTTTTTCCAGTGCAGGAACCATAAAAGAAACGCTTCCTTTCCGGCAGATCGTTGTGTTTTGGATAGCTCCAGTATAACACAAATCCAGAGGAAAGGAAGCGTTTCTTTTTTTGATGGGATCGTCCCTTTGCTCAGCGCCCGTTTTCGGCAAACAGGGTCCCCAGCGCATCCAGCAGATCATGCGGGAGCATCCCGGTTTCCCCGTGCAGGGCAGCGGCACGGTCGGCAGCTGCACCGTGGAGATAAACGGCACAGGCAGCGGCCTCAAAGGCAGGCAGGCCGCAGGCCAGCAGGGCGCTGGTCATGCCCGCCAGCACATCCCCGCTGCCGCCCCGGGAAAGCCCCGGGTTGCCGGTGGGATTGACCGCACAGCGGCCATCCGGCCCTGCAATGACGGTATGCGCCCCCTTCAGCACCACCACAGCATTCCATGCTTTCGCATAACGCAGCGCCATGCCTTCCCGGTCCGCGTTGATCTCTGCCGCAGAGTGTCCGGTCAGCCGGGCCATCTCGCCGGGGTGGGGCGTTAAAATCAGTTCTCCTTGAGAGTGAAGCATTTTTTCCGTTTGGAGCAGGTCAGCGGCGGCGTTCAGGCCGTCCGCATCCAGCACTGCACTGCCGGAAAAGCCGGGCAGGAGCATTTTTACCAGCGCCCGGGTCTCGGCGGCACGGGCCGCGCTCTGGGCCGTATAACCCAGCCCGGGGCCCGCCAGCAGAACAGAGGCCTTCTGCCGCCGGATGCGGTCGATATTCTGGGGCGAGATGCCGCCCTCTGCCCCCGCTTCGCAGGGGCAGAGACAGCACTCGGGCAGGCGGGCAGCCACAGCCGCCAGCACCGGCTCCACACTTGCCAGCGTAACGATGCCGGCCCCGGTGCGCAGGGCACCTTCCACGGCCAGCGCCGCCGCGCCCCGGTAGGACGCACTGCCCGCCACCGCCAGCACGGAGCCAAAGGTCCCCTTATGCGCGTCCCGGGGGCGGGGCTGGATGGCCTGCCAGACAAAATCGGAAGTTGTTTCGAACATAGGCGGCTCCTTTCGGGTGAGATTTCGCCCTCTCAGTCAAAGCCTTACGGCTTTGCCAGCTCCCCCAAAGGGGGAGCCTATTGCGGGTCTTGGATAAAGGCAGCATTGCCTCTCCCTTTGGGAGAGGTGGCAGCGCGTAAGCGCTGACGGAGAGGGCGAGGATGTTACCCTTCCCCCTGCAAATACCTCCGGATCTCCTTCTCCGCCTCCTGCACCTCTTCATGGAACATGCGGGCAGAGACACGGAGGGCACCATGGCCCAGGATGATGACCTGTTCCATGCCATCGGAGGTGGCCACGCGGACGCGGCGGCCCTTGCCGATCTCATGGGTGACACGCTCGATGAACATATCGGCGGTCTCGGCTTCCCGGGTGTAGACCACATGGATATTGTGGTACTGCTCTATGCTGCCGGGGCTGCCCGGCACACGGTAGGCATCAAACACAAGGATGAGCACGCACTTTTTGAAGCCCTGATAGTTGCAAAGGATGTCCATCAGCCTGTGGCGGGCCGCTTCCAGGCTCTCTTTGGAGAGTGCGTTCAGCTCGTCCCATGCAAAGATGATGTTGTAGCCGTCCACCAGCAGGTATTCGGGCTGGATCTCCCACTGCTCGGCGTTAAAATCAGGGCGTTCCCGCTTCTGGGTGGGGCGGAACGCCGCCAGCGGGTCCCGCTTGATGGGCCCATAGGTCTGTTCAAAGATCTTCAGCAGCTCAGCATCCTCTTCCAAAGTAGCACGATAGGCGGCCATCCGTCGGGGACGGGCCTGCACCGCTTCCTCGGTCTTTGCAGTCTTGCCCCAGCCGCTGTCTACATGCATGTGGCTGCGCACCTGCTCCCAGGGCACCACAAATCCGGCCCCGTGGGCGCAGAACACCGAATCCGCCGGGTTGTCGAGGTCGTGTTCCGGCTCATAGCCCGCGGCCTTGATGACCTCTGCTGCATTGTGGCAGGGACGGTAGCCGTCCAGCGTCAGGGTCAGGTGTCCCCTGCCCCGGGTGTAGCCCACCACCTCCATGGGGTAGCTGCGCATGATGGAAGCCGGTGCCGTGCCGGTAAGCAGGGTGGTATCCCCGTCGGCTCCGGTCTCAGGCGGGTCAAAGCTGCCGCCCATGTTCTGGATATCGTTCATGGCGCGTCCCACGTTGTCAGAGGGCAGTTCCAGCCGGAAGGCATACCACGGCTCCAGCAGCTGGGTCTTGTGGATCTGGTCTGCCATCATCAGGCCCTGCCGGACGGCGCGGTAGGTCGCCTGCCGGAAGTCGCCGCCCTCGGTGTGCTTGAGGTGAGCGCGGCCCGCAATGAGGGTGATTTTCACATCGGTCAGGGGTGCCCCGATGAGTACACCCAGATGCTGCTTTTCCTCAAGATGCGTCAGCACCAGCCGCTGCCAGTTCTTGTCCAGCACCTCTTCCCGGCAGTCGGCGGCAAACTGCATTCCGCTGCCCCGGGGCAGCGGCTCCAGCTTGAGGTGGACTTCTGCATAGTGGCGCAGGGGCTCGTAGTGGCCCACGCCCTCCATGGCTTCGGTGATGGTCTCCTTATACAGGATGCCGCCGGGGCCGAAGCTGACCTCCAGCCCGTACCGCTCGGCCAGCAGGCTTTTCAGCACCTCCAGCTGGATCTCACCCATCAGCTGGACATGGATCTCGCCCAGGGTCTCGTTCCAGACCACATGGAGCTGGGGCTCCTCTTCTTCCAGCCGATGGAGCTTTCCCAGCGCGGCGTGCACGTCTGCGCCCTCGGGCAGCAGCACCTGATAGCTCAGAACCGGCTCCAGCACCGGCAGGTCGCTGTCCCGTTCCGCCCCCAGACCCTCGCCCGGGCGGGCTTTGGTCAGGCCGGTAACAGCGCACACCTGGCCGGGGCCGATGCACTCCGCCAGCGTAAACTTTGCGCCGGAGTAGAGCCGCAGCTGGTTGGCCTTTTCGGCCCATGGCTCCCCGTCGGCTTCTCCGGTGAGCTGGGCTTTCACTTTGAGCACACCGCCGGTCACCCGCAGCCAGGTCAGGCGGTTTCCCTGCTCATCCTGGCTCACCTTGAACACCTTGGCCCCGAAGGCTTCCAGCGCGGGGGCCGGGCGGGTATAGCGGTCCAGGCCCTCCACCAGCGCATCCACACCCTGCAGCTTCAGGGCTGAGCCAAACCAGCAGGGAAACACATGCCGCCGGGCAATAGCGGGGATGAGATCGGTATCGGTCAGGCTTCCCCGGTCCAGCATCGTCTCCATCAGCCGCTCATCGCAGAGAGCCAGCGCCTCGTCCCGGTCGGCCTGCTCTGCCCCAAAATCCACAAAGCCATCCCCCAGCCGACGGTTCAGCTGGGTCAGAAGCGCTTCCCTGCCCGGGCCGGGCAGGTCCATCTTGTTCACGAACACAAAGGTGGGGATGCGGTACCGCCGCAGCAGCCGCCAGAGCGTCTCGGTATGGCTCTGCACGCCGTCGGTGCCGCTGATAACCAGCACCGCATAATCCAGCACCTGCAGTGTCCGCTCGGTCTCCGTGGAAAAATCCACATGGCCCGGGGTGTCCAGCAGGGTAAAATCGGTATTGCCCGCCGTGAAGAGGGCCTGCTTGGAGAAAATGGTAATGCCGCGCGCCTTTTCCAGTGCGTCGGTGTCCAGAAAGGCATCCTTATGGTCCACCCGGCCCAGTTTGCGGATGGTGCCGGTGCCGTAGAGCAGGGCTTCGGAAAGGGTGGTCTTGCCGCTGTCCACATGGGCCAGAATGCCGATGACCAGCTGCTTGTGCTCTTGTTCCATGCCGCGGCCCCCTTACAGTGCGCTGGCGATCAGCGCAGCAGCGACCAGCGGCAGGCCCAGCACCAGATTGGAGAGCAGGCTGCAATAGGTGCGCTCCTCGGGTTCCAGCTCCTCAAAGGAGACGATCTTCTCATCCGCATAGTCGATGATGGAGCGGGTGGAGTGGATCTTTTTCTGCCGCTTGCCCATCCCCTTGAATTCCTCCAGCAGATGGTGGATGGTCACGCCATCCAGCCGCAGGTAGTCCACCCAGGCCCAGATGAGCAGCACCACGCCGCACAGAAAGCCCGGGGCCTCCCAGATGGTAAACGTGCCATCGCTGACATAGCGCTGCCACAGCAGCATCAGCACGGCCACAATGGAGGTGCGGGTCACGGTCTTATATAAAATGGGGTGGAACATGTAGCGTTTGTACATCGAGGTCAGTTTCTTCATGGTGCGCTCCTTATTGATACAGATACACTTTATTGTATCATTTTTTTGTGAAAAAAGATAGCTGTTTTGTGCGCACATCGTGAACAGTTTCTCTCTTTTTCCTGTTCTTCACAGATATACAGTTCTTTCCATTTTATAGTAATTTTTTCCACATTCTTTTTCCATGAAAGTGTTTGTCACCGTTTTGTTTCCAATTCTATGCTATGGTGGATTGACTTCTTTCCAGTAAAGTGCTAAAATATACCGTGGTGCGACTTTTGTCTTTCCTGTGCACTTTTTGGAAAGGCAGACAGCCTCACTGCGTTTAGGAAAAGGAAAAACGCGCGGTTCTGTCCGCGCAAGATCTGGGAGGATCATCCAATGAGCTTCAATTTTGATCGCCGCACCTTCCTGAAGGGTGCAGGTGCTGTGGGTGCCGCCAGCCTGCTGGCAGCCTGCGGCGAAAAGTCCAACAACACCGGCAACGGTGCTGCCGCCAGCGGCGCTGCTGCCCCCAACTCCACCGGCGCTACCCCCCTGAAGGAATTCATCTCCTTTGAGAGCGGCAACCGTGAGCTGGAAAGCTGGAACATGCTGTACACCCAGAAGGCTGAAGATGCCAACGTGGTCACCAACCTGTGGGACGGCCTGCTGAGCTTTGACTGCTACGGCAAGGTGGTGCCCGCCATCGCTTCCAGCTGGGAGCACAATGAGGATGCCACTGTCTGGACCTTCCACCTGCGGGACGACGTGGACTGGGTGGATTGCAACGGTGAGGTGAAGGCTCACCTGACCAGCAAGGACTTCCTGGTTGGTTTTGAATGGGTGATGAACGCCATCAAGAACGAGGCCAACAACACCTCCATGCCCAACGATACCATTGTGGGCGCTTACGAGTACTACAAGCTGACCAAGGAAGCCGGTGACGCTGCTGCTGACATGACCTACGAGGACATGCTGGCTGCCGGTGTGGGCATTGAGGCTCCGGATGATTACACTCTGGTGTTCACCTGCCCCAACGCCTGCCCCTACTTTGATACCGTTGCCGCCTACAACAGCTTCTACCCCGTGGCCCCTGCTCTGATCGAGGAGCTGGGTGTCGATGGCTTCCGGAGCTGCGACAACACCACCATGTGGTACAACGGACCCTATGTGGTAGAGGAGTACATCCAGGGCAACACCAAGAGCTATATCCCCAACCCCAACTACTACGATGCTGCCAACGTCAGCCGCTTTGAGCGCTTCACTGTCACCATGATCAGCGACGGTTCCATCAGCCTGCAGCTGTATCAGAACCGCGAGCTGGACGAGGTGGACCTGGGCGAGAGCAACATCACCACCATTCAGTCCGATCCTTCCAACGAGTACAATCAGCAGCTGTGCGAAAAGCGTGCCAAGAAGTTCAGCTACTGCTTCATCTTCAACTACGACAAGAAGAACACCGATGGCACCCCCGATGAGAACTGGAACAAGGCCATTGCCAACAAGGCGTTCCGTCAGTGCTTCTCCAAGGGCATGGTGCTGAACAAGTTCTTCGCCCGTTACAACCCCATCAATCCCCTGAAGTGCGAGAACGATTTCTTCACCATGAAGGGCCTGTGCTACACTTCCGATGGCACCGACTACACCAACCTGGTGGCCAAGGAGATGGGTCTGGACGGCGAAGCTTACGATGGCAAGACCATGAAGCGCCTGCGCGCCAACAACGGCGACATCACCGAGCTGAAGAAGCAGGCCATGGAAGAGCTGAGCGCCATTGGTGTCACCTTCCCTGTTCACTGCTCCTACTATATTCTGGCTGGCTCCACCTCCGCTCTGGACAGCGCAACCGTGCTGAAGCAGTGCTTCACCGACAGCTTCGGCGATGACTTCATCGTGCTGGATATCAACACCTTCGTGTCCTCCACCATGAAGGAAGTCGTGGCGCCCAAGCTGCAGAGCTTCGTCCACATGGGCTGGGGCGCTGACTTCGGCGATCCCATCAACTTCCTGACCCAGATCATCGTTCACGACGACAATGCTTACTACAGCTGCAACATGACCAACATCGCAGGCATTGTGAACAATGGCCCCGCCAGCTACCAGAAGGATCTGGTTGCCGCCTACGAGAAATTCACCGATCTGGTGAACGAGGGCCGTGCCATCGTTGACGACACTGATGCGCGCTACGCCGCATTTGCCAAGGCCGAGGCCTACTTCCTAGACGAGAACCTGATCTTCCCCACCGTCTACGATATCACCTGGTGCCTGACCCACGTCAACGAGTACAGCAAGATCAACGCAATGTATGGTCCCTGCAACTACAAGGCTGTGAACTGGGAGACCAGCGAGGAGGCTTACACCACCGAACAGTACGATGCGTTTGCCGCCGCATTCGACGCAGCCACTCAGGCCTGATTGAGTGAACCAATAGCCAATCGCAAAAAGCAGAACCGGACGTTTTTGAAGCGTCCGGTTCTTTTTTTCTCCCTGACAGCACAAAACCCCGCCGCGCGGGAAAGCTCCCAGCGCGGCGGGGTCATTGTGTTAAAATACAGGAAAGCGGTTCAGCTTACAGCTGGCTTTCATACTCCTTGCGGTAGCCTTCCAGCTCACGCTGGTTGCCATACACAAAGTGGCCGTTTGCGATCTCTTCCCAGACCGGCTTATCCACGCTGTAATCGTGGATCGAGGGGTCATAGACCAGCAGCTTCTTGTGCTTTTCCAGGCTGGGGTCAGGGATGGGAACCGCGCTCAGCAGGGCTTTGGTGTAGGGATGCAGCGGATGGAGGAACAGCTCCTCCGCCTCAGCCAGCTCCACGATGCGGCCCTTGCTGATAACGGCGATACGATCCGAGATGAACCGGACCACCGACAGGTCATGTGCAATGAACAGGTAGGTCAGGCCGCGGCTCTTCTTCATCTCGTTCAGCAGGTTCAGCACCTGTGCACGGATGGAGACATCCAGTGCAGAGATGGGCTCATCGGCCACGATGAACTCCGGTTCCATGACCAGTGCACGGGCAATGCCGATGCGCTGGCGCTGGCCGCCCGAGAACTCGTGGGGGAAGCGGGAGGCAAACTCCGGCAGCAGGCCGACCTCATGCAGGGCGTTCATCACCTTTTCATGCAGGTCTTCCTGATCCTTGTAGAGGTGATGGTTCAGCAGGCCCTCGGCAATGATATACTCCACCTTGGCGCGCTCGTTCAGCGAAGCCATGGGATCCTGGAAAATCATCTGGATCTTGCGGATGACCTCCTTGTCCAGTTCCTTGGAGATCTTGCCGTTGATCTTCTGGCCCTTGAAGAAGATGTCGCCGCCGGAGGTCGGGTTGATGCGGCAGATGGCACGGCCAATGGTGGTCTTGCCGGAGCCGGACTCGCCGACCAGCGAGAAGGTCTCGCCCTTGTAGATGTCAAAATTGACGTGGTCCACGGCCACGAACTTCTTTTTGCCGGAGCCAAAGGTGATCTGAAGGTCTTTCAGCTCAATCAGCTTTTCGCGTTCAGCCATTTAAGTTGGCGCCTCCCATCTTTCCCATTTTCTCACGCAGGTTCTGGATGGAGTGCGGCCGCTCGATCTTGGGAGCGCGCGGGTCCAGATACCAGGTCTTTGCGGCGTGGGTCTCGGACACCTGGAAGAACGGAGGCTCTTGCACAAAGTCGATTGCCAGCGCATGCTTGTTGCGGGGCGCAAATGCGTCACCCTTGATCTCGTTGAACAGGTTCGGGGGAGTACCGTCCACGCTGGGCAGGGCCTCACCCTTGGTGCCCAGCTGCGGCAGAGCCTGCAGCAGAGCCCAGGTGTAGGGGTGCCATGCGTCGTAGAAGATCTCCTCGACAGTGCCGTATTCCACGATCTGGCCGGCATACATCACGGCCACACGGTCTGCCACGTTTGCCACAACGCCCAGGTCATGGGTGATGTAGATCACGGACATGCCCAGCTCCTTCTGCAGGTCGCGGATCAGCTGCAGGATCTGTGCCTGAATGGTCACGTCCAGTGCAGTGGTGGGCTCGTCGCAGATCAGGATCTGCGGGCGGCAGGCCGCTGCAATGGCAATGACGACACGCTGACGCATACCGCCGGAAAACTCGTGGGGGTACTGCTCGTACCGACGCTCGGGGTCGGGGATACCCACCTTGCCCAGCATCTCGATGGCAGCCTTTTTGGCTTCCTCACCCTTCAGACCCTGGTGGTGCTCAATGCTCTCCTGGATCTGCTTGCCGATCTTCTTCAGCGGGTTCAGGCTGGTCATGGGGTCCTGCATGACCATGGCGATCTTCTTGCCGCGGACACCCAGCCAATCCTTCTCGGTGAACTTGGTCATATCGCGGCCTTCGAACATAATGGAGCCGCCGGTGATCTTACCGTTGGCATCCAGCATACCCACAAAGGTCTTGGTGAATACGGACTTGCCCGAACCGGACTCGCCCACGATGGCAAGGGTCTCGCCTTCGTACAGATCCAGCGAGCACTTGCGGATGGCGTTCAGCTTGCGGCCGCGCAGGCTGAAAGTGATCTCCACGTCTTTGGCAGAGATAATCGGTTGTCTATCCATTTACGTCTCTCTCTCCAATCTATCAAACGTGGTTGCGCGGATCAGCCGCATCCGACAAAGCGTTGCCCATGATATAGAAAGAAATGGAAATGATGGACACGATGGATGCAGGGAAAACCAGCAGGTACGGATAATCCAGGAAGAAGCCGCGCACCTTGCTCAGGATCAGACCCAGAGAAGGCGTGTCGATGCCCAGGCCCAGGCCCAGGTAGGACAGCGTGGATTCCAGATTGATGGTGCCCGGAATGGACAGTGCCATACGCAGGATGATAACGGAGACCAGATACGGCAGGATGTTCTTGGTCAGCACGCGCCACAGCGGGGTGCCCAGGCAGCGGGACGCAAGGTTGTACTCGCGGTCACGGAACATGAACACCATGTTGCGGACACGGCGTGCCATAGAAAGCCAGTTGATGGCGATCATGGAGATGGCCATGATCCAGAAGCTCTGGCCCACCATCAGGGCGATCAGGGTCATATAGATGATATAGGGCACGTTGTCGATCAGGTTGTACAGCTCCGTGAAGAAGCGGTCCAGACTGCGCACATAGCCCCAGATCAGGCCGAAGATCACGCCCACGATGCTCTCGCCCACGGCGACCACCAGAGCCAGACGGATGGAAACCTGGGTGGCATACCACACCTGGCACCAGTAGTCACGGCCCAGGTTGTCGGTACCGAACCAGTACTCACTGTTGGGCCTGATGAAAGCCTTGCTGGAATCAGAGATCAAGGTGGTGTAGTGATACTTGCCAACGCTCAGCGCAATGAAGGAGAACACCGTCAGCGCCAGGAACAGGATCAGGCAGAAGACAGCGACCTTCTGCTTGAAGAAGTTCTGGATGACAGAACCCCAGTAGGAATAGTTGGAGTAGCCGATGCGTTCAGCTTCTTCCGGGGAATAATCCACAAAGTAGAACAGTTCTTCGGGCTTCTTGCCCTCAAAATCCGATGCCTTAGCCATCAGCGAGCCTCCTCCTTTCCGGTCAGAGTAATACGGGGGTCAACCACCATCATCAGCACATCGCCCAGGAACACGCCCACGATGCCCAGCACAGCGTAGAGGATGACCAGGGTCTGAACGACATTCAGGTCATAGCGCTGGATGGCATCCGTCAGCAGGGGGCCCATGCCGGGAACGGAGAAGAACCGTTCCATCAGCAGGGAGCCGCCCACCGTCAGCAGGATGGACTGGGGGATATACTGCACCATGGGGACCATGGCGTTGCGCAGAACATGCTTGAACATGATCTCGCGGGAGCTCAGGCCCTTGACACGGGCCAGCTTGATATAGTCGCGGGTCAGCTCATCCACCATGTAGCGGCGGGTCCACAGGGCATAGCCTGCAATGGATGCCAGCGAAAGGCAGGTGATGGGCAGCACGCTGGAAGCACTCACATTGCGGGTGGAATACAGCGTGGGGAATCCCAGGTACTTGGAACCAAAGACCAGCACCAGAGAATACGACACCAGCGACGGGACCGCGTTGACGAACACGGTGTAGGCCGTGCCGATCCAGTCGAATACCTTGTCCTTGAATGCCGCCTGCAGGATGCCCATCAGCACACCGATCACCAGAGAGATGCCGGAGGCGGTGAGGCCCAGACGCATGGAGACACCAAACTTTTTACCAATGACCTTGACCACCGGGGCACCGTTCTGGATGCGGCGGGAAGTGCCGAAGTCCAGATGCAGCAGGTTGTTATAGAACTTGACCAGCTGGGTGGGGATGGGATCGGTCAGGCCAGCTGCTTCCAGAGCGGCGGTCTTCTGCTGATCGGTGAACTTCATGAGCTGTTCCTCAGTGAAGTAGTAGTCCGTCGGCAGGCAGCGCATCATCAGGAAAACTGCTGTTGCGATCAGAAAGATTGTGACAAGCGACTGGAGCAGCCGCTTAACCGTGTATTTTAACATGTTATCGAACCCTTAACTTTTATTTCTACCCTTTCGGGCGGGGAAACGGGGAACTTAAGCCTTGGTAGCTGCATCGAATGCAGCGGCGAACTCCTCATACTGTGCGGTGGTGTAAGGCTCTTCGCTGGTCTCCCAGTTCACAGCCTTGTAGTTGCAGGGACCATACATAGCATTGATCTTGCTGTACTCGTTGGCGTGGGTCAGAGTCCAGGAAACTTCGAAGTAGCAGGGGCAGACCAGAACGCTGTTGAGCATGCTGGCCTCAGCCTTTGCGAAGGCAGCGTAGCGGGCATCGGTATCATCAACGATGGCCTTTGCGGTGTTGACCAGATCGGTGAACTCCTCGTAGCAGGCCACCAGATCCTTCTGCCAGTCAGCGGGGCCGGCCTCGACGACCTTGGCGATGTTGGAGTAGTACCAGCTGTAGTAAGCGTTGTCGTCGTGCAGGATCTCCTGACCAACGAAGTTGACGGGATCGCCGTAGTCAGCGCCCCAGCCGTTGATGACGAAGCTCTGCAGCTGAGGATTACGGACTTCCTGGGTGATGGAGGAGACGTAAGTCTTGATGTCCAGCACGATGAAGTCATCGCCGAAGCTGTCGGTGAAGCACTGCTTCAGGACAGTAGCGTTATCCAGAGCGGAGGTGGAACCGGCGATGATGTAGTAAGCAGCGTGGACGGGGAAGGTGACGCCGATGGCGCTCAGCTCGTCCATGGCCTGCTTCTTCAGGTCAGCGATGTCGCCGTTGTTGGCACGCAGACGGATCATGGTCTTGCCATCGTATGCTTCCTTGTCGAAGCCCATCTCCTTGGCAACCAGGGTGGAGTACTCCTGGCCCTGGGTGTTGTAGCAGACACCGGGCATGGTGTAGTAGTCGTTCTCGCACTTCAGGGGGTTGATCTTGTTGGTACGTGCATACCAGTTGGTCATCTCCAGGCCCATGTAGAAGCACTGACGGAAAGCAGTGTTGGCAATCGCCTTGTTCCAGTTGTCGTCGGGGGTGCCGTCCTCGTTGTTCTTCTGGTAGTTGAAGTGCATCTGGTAGCTGAACTTCTTGGGGCGCTTCTCGCACAGCTGCTGATTGTACTCGCTGTTGGGATCAGCCTGGATGGTGGTCAGGGTGCTCTCGCCCACATCCATCTCGTCCAGCTCACGGTTCTGGTACAGCTGGAAGGTAACGGTTTGGTCGCTGATCATGGTAACGGTGAAGCGGTCGAAGCGGGACACATCGTTTGCACCAAAGTAGTTGGGGTTGGGAATGTAGCTCTTGGTGTTCTGGCTGATGAACTCCTCCACCACATAGGGACCATTGTACCACATGTTGGTGTAGTCGCAGGCACGGAAGCCCTCAACGCCCAGCTCGTTGATCAGATCCTCAGAGGCGGGGTAGAAGCTGGTGTAGGCAGCAACGGTATCGAAGTAGGGGCAGGGATCCTTGCAGGTGAAGACCAGGGTGTAATCATCCGGAGCCTCAACGCCAACGCCTGCGTCCAGCATATCCTGGTAGGTCAGGTCGGCAGCAGCATCGCCCATATCGCTGGTCTTCTGATAGTAATCAGCAGCACCGGTCAGGGTCTCGTTGGGCATGGAGGTGTTGTTGGCCTGGTTCTTGGCTGCGTTCAGCACCCACTCCAGACCCACGAGGAAGTCCTTGCTGGTCAGGTGAGCCTTGACCTCGCCGTTCACATCCACCCAGTCCACATCGTCGCGGAGGTTGAAGGTCCAAACAGAAGAGTCCTCATTGTGGCTCCACTCCTTGGCCACGGAAGGCACAGCCTTGCCGTAGCAGTCAAAGCTCAGCAGGCCTTCCCACAGGTTGGTGGTGACATTCATGTCGGAAGCCATCTGGCTGTACAGCATGTTCCAGCTCTCCAGCTCACGGTTGGTGCTCTCCCAGGAGATGAACTCCTTCAGCGGGGTAGCGCCGGTGGTGTTGGGAGCGCTGGTAGCACCAGAGGAAGCAGCGGTGGAGCTGCTGCCAGAGTTGCCGCCGCAGGCGGCCAGAATGCCGGCGGCACCAACGACACCGGAAGCCTTCAGAAAGCTGCGGCGGCTGATTGCATGAGACTCGTAGTTGTTGTTCATTGTGTTTTCCTCCCTATAATAATTCCGTGCTTCAGTGCATGGTGCAGGGCGGGATGTCCTGCTGTTTTCCCACTATTCTGCGGAGTTTTTTTGAATCCTGTATTGCCAGGGAATACAAAAGAGCGCAGAAACAGACCCCTCTGTCTGCACCTGTGCTCCTCCCGCAAAACCTTAACACGTCATATATTGTACCATTGAAATAAAAAGATGTCAATGGAGCACACACAGCTTTTTCTTCAAAAAGCAAAGTCTGCCGCGCAAAAACGATGAAATATATTTGCTTTTGCATGGTAAAGCGTGCAGGAAATTTAACAAACAATGCCACAGACAAAACAACCGGAATTGTTCTCGTCAAAAAGACACTGTATTTTTGCTTTATATTCTAAAAGAGCAGGCGCTCCACGCTTTGCGAAGAGCCCCTGCTTTTGGAAAACCGAATTATTAAAACAAGTCACCGTGCCAGTGCGCTCTGGATCTTTGCAAAATCCTCCAGCGTCAGGGCCTCGGGACGGATGCGGGCATCGAAACCGGCGGCTTCAATGGCAGCGGTCACGGCATCCTTGGGCATCCCCAGGCCGCTGGCAATGGCATTGGCGGCAGTTTTGCGCCGCTGGCCAAAGGCCGCGCGGACAAGGGCAAAGTAGCCCTCCTCGTCCTCCACCTGCACGGCGGGGGTGGGGCGGATCTCCATCCGCACCACAGCGCTGGTCACCTTGGGGGCCGGGTAAAAGCTGCCCGGGGCGGCGGTGAACATCATCTTAGAGGTCGCGTAATAGCTCACCGCACAGCTGATGGCGCTGGAGGCCCGGGTGCCCGGGGCGGCGGCCAGACGATCGGCAGCTTCCTTCTGCACCATCACGGTCAGGCTCTCGATGGGCAGGCGGTCACCCAGCAGCTTCATCACAATGGGACTTGTAATATAGTAGGGCAGGTTGGCGCAGACCGCCACCGGCATCCCGGGGAACTCCTGCGCGATCAGGGCTTTCAGGTCTACCTTGAGCACATCCTGCAGCACCAGCTTGAAATTGTCCACACCGGCCATGGTCTCGGCCAGCAGGGGCGGCAGGCGTTCGTCCACCTCGATGGAGACCACCTTTGCTGCCCGCTTTGCCAGCTCCCGGGTCAGCACGCCGATGCCGGGGCCGATCTCGAGCACGCCGTAGCGCTTGTCCACGCCGCTGGCATCCACGATCTTGGGGGGCAGGCCGGGGTTGACGATAAAGTTCTGGCCAAAGCCCTTGGAGAGGGCAAAATCATATTTTTCGCACAGGGCGCGCACATAAGACAGGTCGGTCAATTCGGGCATGGCTCTATCCTTTCTTTTCCAAAATAACCCTCTCAGTCTCGCTTCGCTCGCCAGCTCCCCCAAAGGGGGAGCTTTTGACAAAACCGCAAACTTTGCATGAATTGCCAAGACCTCGCCCTTCGGGAGAGGTGGCAGCGCGTCAGCGCTGACGGAGAGGGTTGTTCTCTTATTCTTGACTACTGGATGCAGTGCTCTCCCCTGCCGCTTCACTTTCGGCGGGCGCGGTCTCTGCCGGGGTGCTCTCGGCAGATGCGGCCTCAGCGTCCCCTTCCGCCACGCTCTCAGCGGCGGCGCTGTCGGCAGCTTCACTGGAAGCCGCCTCGTTGACACCGCTCACGGTGGTGGTGCCGCTCATCTGCTGGGCAGTGCTCACGGCACGCTGGATCTGGGGGTCGTTCTCCACAGTGTAATCATAGTATGCGGTCTGCTCGTCTGCAGTCAGGGGGCGCTCCACATCCACGGTCAGGCCGGTGCCGTCAAAGCAGCTGCCGTCGCCGCAGACCAGCTTTGCCACGGTAACCACCACGGCACTGCCATCGGACAGGCGCTGGGGGCTGCTCTGGATGGTGCCCTTGCCCTGCGTGGTGGTGCCCACCAGACGGGCACCATTCAGGGTGCGTAGGCTGCTGGCAAAGAGCTCCGCAGCGCTGGCAGTGCTTCCGTTGACCAGGCAGACAACGGGCAGGTCGATCTGGGATTCGCTGGTGCTGGTGCCCAGCAGGGTCTGGGTGCCGTTCTTGTCCTCAGCAAAGGCCAGCGTGCCCTCCGGGGCGATCAGGTCGATGCACTGGATGGCATCGTCCAGCAGGCCGCCGCCGTTATCGCGCAGGTCAAACACCAGGCTGCCTGCGCCGCTGGCGCTCAGGCTGCGGATGGCGTAATCCAGCTCGCTGGGGGTGGTGGAATCAAACTGGCGGATCCGGATGTAGCCCACATTGCCCTGCACCATCTGGTAATCCACGGTGGTGGAGCTGTAACCGGAGTGGGTCAGGTCAGCGGTATGCTCGGAGGCCTCACTGTCCAGCCAGGTCACATTGACGGTGGTGCCGCTCTCGCCGCGCAGGCGGGTCTGGATGGCATCCACGCTGCTCATGCTCTTGACATCGGTGCCGTCCACAGCGGTGATGTAGTTGCCGACCTGAATGCCAGCCTCCTTGGCGGGGGATTCATCGTAGACCTTGATGACCTTGGCATAGCCGGACTGATCCACAGCCAGCTCCACGCCAATGCCGATCAGGGTGCCGTTCTGGGTATTCATCAGCTCCGTATAGGCGGTGGCGCTGAAATAGCGGGCGTACTTGTCGCCGGTGCCCAGCAGGTAGCCAGCCGTCAGGCGGTCGTAGAGGGTGGTCTCATCAATGGGATAGTAATCGTTGCTGCGGACATAGCGGTCCACCTCAGCGATCTTGTTGTACATGCTCTCCTTTTCCTTCACGCTGGAAACGGTGCTGTCAAACAGGCGCATCGCCACCAGCATGGTGATGGAAAAGGTAACGGTCATGGCCAGGATGACAATGCTGACCGCCATGCCGACCGATATCTTACGGTTCATCTTCTTCCCTCCTCTGTCAGACCAGCAGCATCATAACCACGCTGCCCAGCATGGAAAGTGCAAAGATCCCTGCCAGGATCAGACAGCCCACGCGCAGGATGCGCTTGCGTTTTTCTTCCTTCATAAGCCCTGACGGCCTCCTTTGATACAATGCAGATTATTTCATGGGGATATAACCACGGGGGTTGACGGCATTGGCCTTGGAGCCGCCCTTCCAGACCTCCAGATGGAGGTGGTTGCCGGTAGAGTTGCCCGTGCTGCCCACATAACCGATGATCTCACCCTGCTGGACATACTTGCCCGCCGAGGTGGCGACCGACCGCATGTGGCCGTACAGGGTGCTGTACTGGTTGCCATCGGACATTTTGCCGTGGTAGATGATGACATAGTTGCCGTAGCCGCCGCTGGACCAGCCCGCCACCTGCACATAACCGCTGGCGGCTGCATAGATGGGCGTGCCGCCCGGGGCGGCAAAGTCGGTACCGGCGTGGAGCTTGTTGACCCCCGTAACGGGGTTCTTGCGCCAGCCGTACTCACTGGAAATGCGGCTATAGCTCTTGAGCGGGCAGATGAAGCCGGTAAAGCTCAGGGTGGGCTTGGAGGCAGCGGCCGCAGCGATCATCTTCTGGATCTGTTTCTTGACGGCCTCATAGTTCATCTCGTCCGATTCAATGGCGGCCTGCGCGTCCTTCTGGGCCTGCTGCGCCTCGGCAGCGCTCATCTGGGCGGCGGCCACGCTGGAGTTGAGCTCGTTCTGCTTGGCACGCATCTGGCTGTTCTGGGCATCCAGATCCGCCTTTTTGCTTTGCAGCTCGCTGCGCTGGGATTCCAGCGTCAGCTTATCGCTTTCCAGCGCTTCCTTGGCGTTCTTCATGTTGTCCAGGATCTCGGTGTCCTTGATGGAGATGTCCTGCATGACCTCGTTGAAGGTCAGCAGCTCATACAGGTCGTTCACCGCGGACAGCATGGCAATGCTGCCGCCGTCCCGCAGCTCCTGCATGGCGGCCATGTGCTGCTTGAAATCGCCCCACTGGTCGGCGATCTCCGCTTCTTTTTCGGTGATCTGCTGCTCCTTGGCGGCGATCTCCTGTTCCTTCAGGCCGATGCTGTTCTGCACCTCGGCGATCTGGCCCTTCAGCACGCTGATCTGGCTCTGGACCACCGTGACCTTTTCCTTCAGCTCCGATTCCAGCGCCTTGGCAGCCTGCTCCTTCTTTTTTGCATTGGACAGTTCCTTTTTGTGCTGTACAATGGACTGGGAGAGCTTATCCAGCTTGTTCTGCAGGCTGGACATGCTGGTAGCCGCCGTGGCCGGGTAGACCGAAACGCTCAGCAGCAGGCAGGCCGCTGCCAGAAACAGGCTGGCGGCGCGCATGGCCCGGCTGTGCCCGGGGGCGGGCTTTGCGTGGGTGGGGGTATACATGAGGTGCAGGCGGAAGCCCGCAGAGTGTTTTGCTTGTTTCACAGAGAAGGCTCCTTTCGCTTACACATTCAGATGCTTGCGGATGGAGAACATGCTGCCCAGCGCACCCACCAGCGCACCACCGGCCAGACTGTACGTCAGGATGGTGGGCCAGACGGCATCCACAGGCACCATGGCGGTGCCCATGAGCAGCTGCCACAACCCGCCCAGCGTGCTGGAGGCCTGCACGATGTAGGCATAGCCGAAGATACCGGCTACCGAGGTGATGGCACCAGAGATCAGGCCCATGGTCAGGCCCTCCACAAAAAAGGGCAGGGTGACAAGGTGGTTGGTCGCGCCCACATACTTCATGATCTCGATCTCACGGCGGCGGGCAAAAACGCTCAGGCGGATGGTGCTGCCCACCGTGATGATGCTGACCGCCATCAACACCAGGATCACGATCTGGCCCACCTTGGTCACGGCCTGCTGGACCTCCACAAAGGTCTGGGTCATCTCAATGGGGGCGGTAACGCTGTACACGCCCGGGATGCTCTGGAAGTTCTGGCTCATGGTCTGCATCTGGCTCAGGTCTGCCAAAGAGACACGGTAGTTGGCCTTGAAGGGGTTATCATTCTCAAATTCGTCCAGCAGAACGGCGTAGTCCGCCATGTACCCACGGTACTGGTTGAGCACGTCCTCCTTGGACATGTACTGCACCCGGCTCACGCCCGGGGTGGCAGTGATGCGCTCCCCTACCGACTGGATGGTGGCATCGTCGGCTTCGGGGTCCACATAGACCACCATCTCGTTCTGCTGGCCCAGATAGTTCACCATGCTGTTCACATTGACTTCCGCCAGCGTGGCAAAGGTGTTCAGGGTCATACAGACGCTCAGGGAGGCGATGCAGGCAATGGTCATGGCCCAGTGTTTGCCCAGGTTGCGCACGCCGCGCACCACAAGGAAACCGAACGTAGAAGGCTTCATCATACCAGCGACACCTCCATTTCCAATTCCTTCGGGTCTACGGGCGGGTGGGGGATCATGGAGCCCGTGGGCACATCCGAGATGATGTGTCCGCCGGACAGGGTGACCACGCGGCGGTCAAAGTGACGGACCAGCTCGTGCTCATGGGTGACCACCAGCACAGTGATGCCCATCTCGCTGACACGCTCCAGCAGCTCCATCATCTCAAGGCTCAGCTCGGGGTCGATGTTGCCGGTGGGCTCGTCCGCAATCACCAGCTTGGGGGCGTGGGCCAGGGCACGGGCCACAGCCACACGCTGCTGCTCACCGCCGGAGAGCAGGTCGGGGTAGACCTTTGCCTTGTCCTCCAGGTGGACAAGCTCCAGCATGTAATTCACGCGCTCCTTGATCTGCTTGTGCCCGATGTTGGTAACATGCATGGCAAAGGCAATGTTCTCGTAAACGGTCATGGTGGGGATGAGCCGGAAATCCTGAAAGATGATGCCCATCTGACGGCGCAGGTAGGGGATCTTGCGGCGGCGCAGGCGGGCAACATCCTGCCCGTTCACCAGCACGCGGCCCTCGGTGGGGGTCTCCTCGCGCAGAATCAGCTTGAGCAGGGTGGATTTGCCCGCGCCTGAGTGACCCAGCAGAAAAACAAACTCGCCGTCATCCACATGGAAGTTGACATCCTCCAGGGCAGGCTTTGCATTGTGCTTGTACTGCTTTGAAACGTGTTCAAAATCTATCATGCGTTTTTCGCTCCCAATAATTTTCTCCAAACCAAAAAGAACCGGCCAGCATCGGTTTCGAGCGGCCGGTTCTGCGCCGACGGCTTTGCGCCGCAAGCGTTTGCTTAATATTTGGCCGGGTTGTTGGACAGGTACTTCTTGACCATCAACGCCACCTTAAAGACGATGGCATCGTCGAACTCACGCAGATCCAGACCGGTCAGTTTTTTGATCTTTTCCAGACGATACACCAGCGTGTTGCGGTGGACAAACAGGCCGCGGCTGGTCTCAGACACATTCAGGTTGTTCTCGAAGAAGCGCTGGATGGTGAACAGGGTCTCCTGATCCAGGCTCTCGATGCTGCCCTGCTTGAACACCTCGCGCAGGAACATCTCGCAGACAGTGGTGGGCAGCTGGTAGATCAGGCGGGCAATGCCAAGGTTGTCGTAGCGGATGATCTGCTTCTCGGTGTCGAACACCTTGCTGACCTCCATGGCGATCTGGGCTTCCTTGAAGGAGGTAGCCAGATCCTTCACGTTGGAGATGGGGGTGCCGATGCCGACCACAGCCTTGATGTAATGCTCACCGGACAGGGTGTCCACGATGCTGGCAGCCAGCTTCTCCATATCGGTGCGGTCGATGCCCTTGCGGATCTCCTTGACCAGCACGGTGTCGGTCTCGCTGATATTGAACACAAAGTCCTTCTGCTTGTCGGGGAACAGGCTGCTGACCACATCGTAGGCGGAGATATCGCCGCCGCTGGTAACACGCACGATGAACACCACGCGGGAAACATCGGTGGCAAAGTGCAGCTCACGGGCCTTGGCGTAGATATCGCCGGGCAGGATGTTGTCCAGCACCACGTTCTTGATGAAGTTGGCTTTGTCGAACTTTTCATCGTGGTACTGCTTGATGCTCTGCAGGCTGATGGAGAGCAGGGCCGCAAACTGGCCCGCAGTCTCGTCCGCGCCTTCCACAAACACGGCATAGTCGTTATGCTTTGCGCTGGAGAACTGCTGATAGGTGTAGCCATCCCGCACAAAGCGGTCACCGGCCGTCAGGCGCTCTGCCATAAAGCCCTCGCGCACCTCTCCGATCAGGTTCAGCTCCGAGCAGGAGATCACAGCGCCGGTCTCATCCACCACACCGACCACACGATCGATGGCGTCTTTCATCTGGTAGATCACGCTCTGGAATACTCTATTGGCCATAAATGGATACCCCTTTTCCTCTTTTGTGCAAGCCGCAGGGGCGAGATTGTCGTTTTTAACAATTTCGCCGCTTTACATTATCTATTTTACACAAAAGAATTTACTTTTGCAACATATTTCACCAAAATATTTTTGACTTTCTTGGTGAAATTATCTTTCGGGGGTATTTTCAGGCCCAAAAAGCACTGTTTTGCGTGGTTCTTGTGAATATTTTACCGGCAAAATGTGATGTTTTTTTGAAAATCAGGTGAAAAGCAGTCAGGCTCCGGTGGTAATTGCTGTCACTTCCTCCGCAGAAAGCTCCCGCCACTGCCCCGGTGCAAGGGCCGGGTCCAGCGCAAGCCCGCCGATGGCATCCCGGTGCAGGGCGTTCACGCCCGCGCCGTACACACCGAACATCCGCTTGATCTGGTGGTACACCCCCTGCCTGAGCCTGACTTTCACGGTCAGGCCGTCCGGGGTCAGAGCTTCCACCTTTGCCGGGGAGAGGGCGGTGCCATCCGCCAGCGTCACGCCCTCGGCAAAGCCTCTGCGCATCTCCTCGGTCAGCGGTGTGTCAATGACCACCGTATAGGTCTTGGAGACATGGCGCTTCGGGGCAAGGATCTCGTGGGCGAAGCCGCCGTCATCCGTCAGCAGAACAAAGCCGGTGCTGGTCTTGTCCAGCCGGCCGGCCGGGAACAGCTCCCGCCGGGGGTAGGCATCCCCGATCAGATCCACCACGGTGGTATCCCGCTTGTCGGTGGAAGCGCTCACCACGCCCTCAGGCTTGTTGAGCATCAGGTAGACGAACTGCTGGTAAGCAAGCGGCGCACCGTCCACCGCCACGCTGTCCCCTTCCCTGAGCTGGGTGTCCCCCTTTTTGCACACCGCGCCGTTCACCGTCACCCGTCCCCTACTCAGCAGGGTCTTTGCCTCGCTCCGGGTGCATTGCGCCGTCTCGGCCAGATATTTGTCTAGTCGCATAGGTTCTCCTTTTCCGGTTATAGCAAAGCTGCGCCCTGCCCAAAGGCGGAGCGCAGCGATAGATTTTGCAGTTCAGTGGACCGGGAGTTTCTCCGAGGACCGTCCGCTGGGGTGGGACCCTGCTGCCGCAGGCAGTAGGGCGGGCGATGGAATGGCCCGAGCCGTGTCCGAGGAGAAAGCTACCGGGCCACACCCTTAAACGCTCAGAGAAGCGTGCTGTTCCACAGCATCGGGGTTGGCATCAAAGATGGGCTGGAGCACATTTGCAATGAACTCCTCCACCTGCTGGGGTGCACGGCCCACAAAGTTTTCGGGCACCAGACCGGCCACGATCTCCTCCTTGGTCAGGCCAAAGGCGGGGTCGGCTGCAACGCGGTCCACCATATCGTTGGGCAGGCCCTCTTCCTTGACCTGCTTGCCGGCGGCAATGGCGTGCTGGCGCAAGCGCTCGTGGAGCTCCTGACGGTTGCCGCCCTTTTCCACAGCCTGCATCATAATGTTCTCGCTGGCCATGAAGGGCAGCTCTGCCATCAGGCGGCTGCGCACTACCTTGGGATAGACCACGATGCCATCGGTGACATTGAGCATGATGTTCAGGATGGCATCGGCAGCCAGGAAGCCCTCGGCCATGGCAACGCGCTTGTTGGCGCTGTCGTCCAGAGTGCGCTCAAACCACTGGGTGCCGGTGGTGAAGCTGGGGTTCAGCACATCCACCATCAGGTAGCGGCTCAGGGCGCAGATGCGCTCACACCGCATGGGGTTGCGCTTGTAAGGCATGGCGGAGGAACCAATCTGGTTCTTCTCAAAAGGTTCTTCCATCTCCTTGAAGTTGGCCAGCAGGCGCAGGTCGGTGGCAAATTTCATGCAGCTCTGGGCAATGCCCGCCAGAGCGTTCAGGATAAAGGCATCCACCTTGCGGCTGTAAGTCTGGCCGGACACGGGGATCACGGCATCCGGGGCAAAGCCCATCTCCTTGGCAATGGAAGCATCCACAGCGCGGATCTTGTCTGCATCGCCCTTGAACAGCTCCATAAAAGAAGCCTGGGTGCCGGTGGTGCCCTTGACACCGCGCAGCTGCAGGGTGGCAAGGCGGTGGTCGATCTCGGCAAGATCCATCACCAGCTCGTTGGCCCACAGGGTGGCACGCTTGCCCACGGTGGTGGGCTGTGCAGGCTGGCAGTGGGTATAGGCCATGCAGGGCATGTCCTTGTACTCCTCAGCAAAGCGGGAGAGCTTTGCCAGCACACCGATCAGCTTTTTGCGAATGAGCTCCAGACCCTGCCGCATCACGATGATATCGGTGTTATCGCCCACATAGCAGCTGGTGGCACCCAGATGGATGATGCCTGCTGCCTTGGGGCACTGCTGGCCGTAGGCATAAACGTGGCTCATCACATCATGGCGCACCAGCTTCTCGCGCGCAATGGCGACCTCGTAGTTGATGTCGTCCACATGGGCTTCCAGCTCGGCCACCATTTCGGGGGTGATATTGGTCAGGCCCTGCTCCATCTCGGCCCGGGCCAGCGCCACCCACAGGCGGCGCCAGGTGCGGAACTTGTTGTCATCCGAGAAGATGTACTGCATCTCATCGGAAGAATAACGGGTAGAGAAGGGGCTGATATAACGATCATGCTGTGACATTGGTTGTTTCCTCCTGAAAGTAACTCCCCCAGCCGCCTTCCGGCGACAGCCCCCTCGAAGAGGGGGCCTTTCAGCCTCTCTCGGAGAGGGAGGTGGCATCGCGTCAGCGATGACGGAAGGAGTTTTTCTCTATTCTACCATCAAATCTTGAAATAGTCCACGCCGCCCTCAAAGATCGGCTGATATTTGTCACCGGTAACGTTCTTGTACAGGTACTCGCCGCTGCGCTCCGAGTGGCCCATCTTGCCGAACACGCGGCCGTCCGGGCTGGTGATGCCCTCAATGGCCAGCAGAGAGCCGTTGGGGTTGTAGCGCTGATCCATGGTGGGCTCGCCCTCCAGATCAACATACTGGGTAGCCACCTGGCCGTTGGCAACCAGCTGATCCAGCACGTTCTGGGGTGCCACAAAGCGGCCCTCGCCGTGGCTGATGGCGATCTCGTACTCGCTGCCTGCATCGCAGTGGGACAGCCAGGGGCTGCCGGTGGATGCAACGCGGGTGCGCACCAGCATGCTCTGGTGGCGGCCGATGGTGTTGAAGGTCAGGGTCGGGTCATAGGCCGTGATGGGGCGGATATCGCCGTAGGGCACCAGACCCAGCTTGATCAGGGCCTGGAAGCCGTTGCAGATGCCCAGCATCAGACCATCGCGGTGCTGCAGCAGGTCGCGGACCGCCTCGGTGACCGCAGGGCTGCGGAAGAAGGAGGCGATGAACTTGGCGCTGCCGTCCGGCTCGTCGCCGCCGGAGAAGCCGCCGGGCAGCATCACGATCTGGCTCTCGCCAATGGCCTTGACCAGTGCCTCGCAGCTGGCGGTAACGTCCGCCGGGGTCAGGTTGCGGATGACCAGGATCTCAGGGTCAGCACCGGCGCGGGCAAAGGCCTTGGCGGTATCGTACTCACAGTTGGTACCGGGGAACACGGGGATGATCACCTTGGGCTTTGCCACACCGATCTTGGGGGCAGCAGGGGCGTTCAGCTTGCCATTGATCTTTTCCACAGTGGGGCCTGCCTTGCGGTAGGGGTACACAGGCTCCAGCTTGCTCTCCCAGATCTCCTGCAGCTCTGCCATATCCAGCGTCTCACCGCAGCTTTCAAAGGTATACTCCCTGGTGGTCTCGCCCAGCAGCTCGCCTGCGGGGGAATCAGAAACCATTTCCAGCACGATGGAGCCGTACATGGGCTCGAACATCCGGTGGGTGGGCATATCAGCGCGCATCTTGAAGCCGATGCGGTTGCCCAGGCCCATCTTGAACAGGGCCTCGGCAATGCCGCCGTAGCCCACGGCGCAGGCAGATGCCACCATGCCCTCTTCGATCATCTGCTCCACGATCTTGTAGTTTGCCTTCAGGGAGAAGAAGTTGGGGCAGCCGGTCTCGGGGTCCAGAATGGGCCGGATGAGGACAACAGTGCTCTCAGGCTTCTTGAACTCGGTGGAGACCACCTTGCTGGCCTTGCCGATGGCAGTGGCAAAGGAGACCAGCGTGGGGGGCACATCCAGCTGCTCGAAGGAGCCGGACATGCTGTCCTTGCCGCCGATGGAGGCAATGCCCAGACCCATCTGGGCATCCAGAGCACCCAGCAGAGCGGCCAGCGGCTTGCCCCAGCGCTCGGGCTTGGTGCCCAGGCGCTCAAAGTACTCCTGGAAGGTCAGGTAGGCATCCTCATAGCGGAAGCCGGAGGCCACCAGTTTGGTGACGCTGTCCACCACGGCCATCCGTGCGCCGATATACTGGTTGGCGCTCATCAGGTAGGGGTTGTAGCCCCAGGCCATGCCGGAGCAGGTGTTGGTCTCGCCATCCACGGGCAGCTTTGCCACCATGGCGTTCTGGGGGGTCAGCTGGTGAGCACCGCCAAAGGGCATCAGGACGGTGGCGGCACCAATGGTGCTGTCGAACCGCTCAGAAAGGCCCTTCTTGCTGCAGATGTTCAGGTCGCCCACCATGTTCTTCATCTTCTGGCTGAAGGTGATGCCGGCCCACTGGGGCTGCCAGACGGTACCCTGCTCCACATGGACGTTCTGGTGCTTCTCCGCACCGTTGGAGTTCAGGAACTCACGGCTGATGTTGACGATGGACACGCCGTTCCACACCATGTTCAGGCGCTTTTCCTCGGTGACCTTTGCCACGGGGGTCGCCTCAAGGTTTTCCTCGGTGGCAATGGCGATGAACTTGTCCACATCCTCGGGGGCAAGGGCCACAGCCATGCGCTCCTGGCTCTCGCTGATGGCCAGCTCGGTGCCGTCCAGGCCGTCATACTTCTTGGTGACCTTGTTCAGGTCGATATACAGGCCGTCGGCCAGCTCACCGATGGCAACGGAAACGCCGCCCGCACCAAAGTCGTTGCAGCGCTTGATCATTTTGCAAGCATCCTCACGGCGGAACAGGCGCTGGAGCTTGCGCTCGATGGGCGCATTGCCCTTCTGCACCTCGGCACCGCAGTGGTCCAGGCTGCCCAGATTGTGGGCCTTGGAGGAGCCGGTGGCACCGCCGATGCCGTCGCGGCCGGTGCGGCCGCCCAGCAGGACGATGACATCCCCGGGGGCGGGGCACTCGCGGCGGACGTGGGAAGCGGGAGTCGCACCCACCACAGCGCCGATCTCCATCCGCTTTGCCACATAGCCGGGGTGGTAGATCTCATCCACCTGGCCGGTGGCAAGGCCGATCTGGTTGCCGTAGGAGGAGTAACCGGCAGCAGCAGTGGTCACCAGCTTGCGCTGGGGCAGCTTGCCGGGCAGGGTCTCGCTGACAGGCTTGAGCGGGTCGCCTGCGCCGGTCACACGCATGGCCTGATAGACATAGCTGCGGCCGGACAGCGGGTCGCGGATGGCACCGCCGATGCAGGTGGCCGCACCGCCGAAGGGCTCGATCTCGGTGGGGTGGTTGTGGGTCTCGTTCTTAAAGAGGAAGAGCCAGTCCTCATCCTTGCCGTTCACATCGCACTTGATCTTGACGGTGCAGGCGTTGATCTCCTCGGATTCGTCCAGATTCTTGAGGATGCCCTGCTTCTTCAGCTCCTTGGCACCGATGGTGGCAAGATCCATCATGCAGCGGGGCTTCTCCTCACGGCCCAGGTCGGCGCGCATGGCCATGTAGCGGTCAAACGCTGCCTGCACCACGGCATCGTCGATCTGGACATCATCCAGAATGGTGCCGAAGGTGGTGTGGCGGCAGTGATCGGACCAGTAGGTGTCGATCATCTTGATCTCGGTGATGGTGGGGTCGCGGTGCTCAGAGCGGAAGTACTCCTGGCAGAACTTGATATCGCCCAGGTCCATGGCCAGGCCCTTTTCGTCGATGAACTTCTTCAGGCCCTCTTCGTCCAGCTCGTTGAAGCCCTCCAGCGTGGCCACAGCGGTGGGCACGGGATACTCCATCTTCAGGGTAGCTTTGGTCTCCAGCGAAGCCTCGCGGGCCTCCACCGGGTTGATGACGTACTTCTTGATCTCTGCCACCTGCTCCTCGGTCAGGGAACCCTCCAGCAGGTAGACACGGGCAGAGCGGACCAGCGGGCGCTCGCCCTGGCTGATGAGCTGGATGCACTCGGCAGCAGAATCGGCGCGCTGGTCGAACTGGCCGGGCAGGTACTCCACAGCAAAGGAAATGCCCTCGAATTCAGGCAGCTCCGCATAGGTGTTGTCCACCGGCGGCTCACTGAACACGGTGGTAGCGCACTGGTTGAACAGTGCCTCGTCGATGCCCTCCACGTCATAGCGGTTCAGCAGGCGCAGGCCGCTCAGGGACTGGATGCCCAGCAGGCTCACCAGCTCATTTTTCAGGCCCTGGGCTTCCACATCAAAGCCGGGCTTCTTTTCCACATAAATACGATAAACCATGGGTGAATCCCCCTCTTTTTTATTGTTCAGCGATTGCTTTCAGCGCTCTCATACCAATATCCGTGCGCTTGTGCAGCTTTTCAAAGCTGATCTTCTCAGCGGCGGCGTATGCCTGCGTGATGGCGGCGGTCAGGCGGGGCGCAGCTGCAGTCACGCCCAGCACGCGGCCGCCGTTGGTGACCAGCGTGCCGTCCTCACGCAGTGCCGTGCCGGAGTGGTAGACTGTGATGCTGCTCTCCCCTTCCAGCTGGCCGTTGGTCAGGCCGGAAATGGGCTTGCCCTTTTCATAGGATACCGGGTAGCCGCCGGAGGCCAGAATGACACAGCAGGCCGCGCCCTCGGAGAATTTGACCTCGGTATCGGCCAGTGTGCCCTCGGTGCAGGCAGCCATGATCTTCAGCAGGTCACTCTCCAGCAGAGGCAGCACCACCTGGGTCTCGGGATCGCCGAAGCGGCAGTTGTACTCGATGACCTTGGGGCCGTCCGGGGTGAGCATCAGGCCGAAGTACAGGCAGCCCTTGAAGGGGCAGCCCTCGGCGTTCATGGCCTGAATGGTGGGCAGGAAGATCTTTTCCATGCACTCGGCAGCAATGGCCGGGGTGTAGTAGGGGTTGGGGGCCACGGTGCCCATGCCGCCGGTGTTCAGGCCGGTGTCGTGGTCGTTGGCACGCTTGTGATCCATGCTGGACACCATGGGCTTGACCACCTTGCCGTCGGTAAAGCTCAGCACACTGACCTCAGGGCCGGTGAGGAACTCTTCCACCACCACATGGTTGCCGGAAGCGCCGAACTTTTTGTCCAGCATGATCTCCTTCACGCCGTCGGCGGCCTGTTCCTCATTTTCGCAGATCAGCACGCCCTTGCCCAGTGCCAGCCCGTCGGCCTTGATGACCACGGGGTACTTGCCCTTTGCCTTGATGTAATCCATGACCTTGGCGGGGTCATCAAAGGTGGCATAATCTGCGGTGGGGATGCCGTATTTCTTCATCAGGTCCTTAGAGAACACCTTGGAGGCCTCGATGCGGGCAGCGGCCTTGTCCGGGCCAAAGGCAGGGATGCCCACTGCAGCCAGTGCGTCCACCATGCCCAGCGCCAGCGGGTCATCCTGCGCCACGACCACATAATCAAACTTTTCCTCGGCGGCAAAGGCCACCATGGTCTCTACGTCCGTAGCCTTGATGTTCTTGCATTTGGCATCATAGCTGATGCCGCCGTTGCCCGGAGCGCACCAGATCTCGCCGCAGTCCGGGCTCTTCTTCAGTGCCTTGATGATGGCATGCTCGCGGCCGCCGCCGCCGACCACTAAGATTTTTTTCTGCATATTCTATAACCTCCTGATGGGTTATTGCTTTTAGGATATCCTCTGCTCTGTACAACCTCTCCGTCATCATCGCTAACGCTCGATGCCACCTCCCCTAGTAGGGGAGCTGTCGAGCGGAAGCGAGACTGAGAGGTTTAAACCGTCTCTTTTAGTGATGGAACAGCCGGATGCCGCAGAACGCCATGGCAATGCCGTACTTATTGCAGGTATCAATGACCTGCTGGTCGCGGATAGAGCCGCCGGGCTGGACAATGGCGGTCACGCCGGAGCGGCGGGCACGCTCGATGTTGTCGCCAAAGGGGAAGAAGGCATCGGAACCCAGGCAGACACCGGTAACATGGCTCAGGTACTCTTTCTTTTCCTCCGCGGTCAGGGGTGCGGGCTGCTCGGTGAAGGTCTCGGCCCAGACATCGTCGCCGATGACATCCTCGGGGGTGTCACCGATATACACATCAATGGCATTGTCGCGGTTGGGCTTGGCAATATCGTCACGGAAGGGCAGGTTCAGCACCTTGTCCATGTGGCGCAGCTGCCAGTTGTCGGCCTTCTGGCCTGCCAGACGGGTGCAGTGGATGCGGCTCTGCTGGCCGGCACCCACGCCGATGGTCTGGCCGCCTGCGGTGTAGCAGACACTGTTGGACTGGGTGTATTTCAGGGTGATGAGGGCAATGATCAGGTCCCGCTTCTGCTCCTCGGTCACGCTCTTGTTCTCGGTGACCCAGTTGGTCAGCATGGTGTCGGCGTTGATGGTCAGCTCGTTGCGGCCCTGCTCAAAGGTGATGCCGTACACCTGCTTGTGTTCCACAGGGGCGGGCTTGTAGTCGGGGTCAATGGCCACCACATTGTAGTTGCCCTTTTTCTTACCGGCCAGAATGGTCAGAGCCTCCGGCTCATAACCGGGGGCAATGATGCCGTCAGAGACCTCATGCTGGATGAGCTTTGCGGTGGGCACATCGCAGACATCGGAGAGGGCGATCCAGTCGCCAAAGGAGGACATACGGTCAGCACCGCGGGCACGGGCGTAAGCGCAGGCCAGCGGAGAGAGCTCAAAGTCCGGAGCAATGTGGTACATCCTGCGCTCCACATCGGTCAGGGGCAGGCCCAGGGCGGCACCCGCCGGGGACACATGCTTGAAGGAAGCGGCGGCGGGCAGGCCGCAGGCCGCCTTCAGCTCCTTGACCAGCTGGATGGAGTTGAGGGCATCCAGAAAATTGATGTAGCCGGGCTTGCCGTTCAGCACAGTCACGGGCAGGTCGGAGCCATCTTCCATATAGATGCGGCTGGGCTTCTGGTTGGGGTTGCAGCCGTACTTCAGTGCGAGTTCGTTCATTGATGCATCCTCCTTAAGTCTTCGTTATTCCGCTTCGGCATCGAGCTTTGCCAGCAGCTCCAGCTCCTCGGGCAGCAGTTCAGGCTCCTCGGGGTCGTCCAGATCGCTGTTGACAGCATCGTATTTGTTGAAGATCATATCGCCGGTCTCACCGCTGTCCAGGTCGATGACGCGTGCAAACAGGCTGACCTTGTTGTCGGGGTTCAGGTTCTGCCACAGACCATGGGCAAAATCGCCGATGGTGCGGGGGCAGGCAAAGCGCAGGGGCTCGCCCTCAAAGCTGGGGATGGGGTTTCCGTTGTGCTTGTAGGTGCTGATGAAATGACCCTCACCGGCCACAGGCTGGGGGTAATCAAAGAAATAGCGCTGGACGCTGTCGCCGTTGCCGTCGGCAGATTTCAGGATGCTCATCTGGTAGCTGCCATCAGCGTACACCACAGCGGAGATGCGGGGGGTGTAGTTGGGGCCGTCCGGCTCAAAGGTGCGGGTGCGCAGGGCATCGGCAAAGCTCTTGCCCTGACTCATCAGGTCAAAAATGGTATCGGTCTGGTCGCCGTTGGTCACGATGTGGGTCTTGCCCAGGGTCAGCACGGGGTTATAGATGATAAGGCTGGGGTCCTCCAGCTTGTCGGGGTCTGCAGCCATGGTGCAGATGCCGCCGCGCTCGGGCACGGGGTCGAACACGCGGTTGCGGCTGTTCTCACTGCGGCCCATGATAAAGTAGCCGATGAACATCTGACGGCCATCGGGGGCCATTGCCACCGCAATGCCACGGCCGGGGTACTCGTTGGAGGCCAGATAATCGTTCAGGTTGATCTTTTCCATTGTTGTTCTCCTTTACGGATAACGACCTCGCCCTCTCCGTCAGCGCTGACGCGCTGCCACCTCCCCCAAAGTGGGAGGCTTTGGCAGTCCACACAAAGTTCATGGTTTTGCCAAGGGCTCTCCCTTTGGGAGAGCTGGACGCGAAGCGGCCTGAGAGGGCGAGCCAGTTTATTTTTTTACTCGATCTCGCCGCTGCACACCATGGCAACTGCCTTGGGCAGCAGCTTCCACTCGGCCTGTTCCATCACCCGCTTCTGCAGCACCTCGGGGGTGTCGCCGGGCAGGATCTCCACTGCCTTCTGCAGCAGGATGGGACCGCCGTCGCACTCCTCGTTGACAAAGTGGACAGTAGCACCGGTCACCTTGCAGCCCCGGGCCAGCGCAGCCTGATGGGGGCGCAGGCCGTACATGCCGGGCCCGCAGAAGGACGGGATGAGCGCCGGGTGAACATTCAGGATGCGGCGGGGGTAGGCTTCAATGACACTGGGGCCCAGCACGGAAAGGAACCCGGCCAGCACCACCAGATCGATGTTGTGGCTTTTCAGCGTTTCCAGCAGGGCCGCGTCAAAGGCCTCGCTGGTGGCGTAATCCTTGCGGCGGACCACAACACCCTCCACACCGGCCTTTGCGGCTCGCTCCAGCGCGTAAACACCGGGCTTGGAGGCCACCACCAGCGTGATCTTCCCGTTGGGGTTCTCGCCCCGGGCTTCGCTGTCCAGCAGGGCCTGCAGATTGGTGCCGCCGCCGGAAACCAACACAGCTACGTTCAGCACAGTTCCACACCGTCCCCTTCAGCGATGACACCCAGCTTGTAAGCCTCGGGCTCGCCGTTGGCGTGGAGGATCTCCAGCGCCTTGTCGGCCTGTGCGGCAGGAACGGTGAGCACCATGCCAACGCCCATGTTGAAGGTATTGAACATGTCGTGCTCGGAGATGTGGCCGGTCTCCTGCATCAGGTGGAAGAGGGCAGGAATGCGGACATCCTCCTTCTTGATGCGGGCGCAGCAGCCCTTTTTCAGGCTGCGGGGAATGTTCTCATAGAAGCCGCCGCCGGTGATGTGGGAGATGCCTTTGACATCCACCTCTTCCAGCACCTTCAGCACCGGCTTGACGTAGATCTTGGTGGGAGCCAGCAGGGCATCGCCCAGGGTCTTGCCGCCCAGCTCGGCGGGGGTGGTGTGCAGAACATCGGGATCGTTGTCGATGTCAAAGATCTTGCGCACCAGCGAGAAACCGTTGGAATGAACACCGGTGGAGGGCAGAGCGAGGATGACATCGCCAGCCTGCATGGTCTCGTTGCTCAGGATCTTTTCCTTGTCCACAACGCCCACGGTGAAACCGGCCAGATCGTACTCATCCTCCGGCATCATGCCCGGGTGCTCGGCAGTCTCACCGCCCACCAGAGAGCAATCAGCCTGCACGCAGCCCTCGGCCACGCCCTTGACGATCTCGGCGATCTTCTCGGGGATGTTGCGGCCGCAGGCAATGTAATCCAGGAACACCAGCGGCTTTGCACCGGCGCAGATCACATCGTTGACGCACATGGCAACGCAGTCGATGCCAATGGTGTCGTGCTTGTTCATGATCATGGCGATCTTCAGCTTGGTGCCCACGCCGTCCGTGCCGGAGATCAGAACAGGGTGCTTGTAGCCGGTGCAGTCCAGCTCAAACAGGCCGCCAAAGCCGCCCAGACCGCCAATGCAGTGCTCGTTCATGGTGCGGGCAACATACTGCTTCATCAGTTCAACGGAGCGGTAACCGGCGGTGATATCCACACCGGCAGCTGCGTAACTCTCAGAATAGCTCTTTTCCATCTTCTTACTCTCCTAACTTTTTCTCGTTTTTGGGACGGTCGTTCAGGTGGCGTTCATGGATATCGGTGGAAAGCACCTCTTCCGGCTTCACGGCATACTCGCCGGTGAAGCAGGCGGTGCAGAAACCGCATTTTGCGTTCTTGGCCAGCCGCACCACATGCTCGGTGGACAGGTAGCCCAGGGTGTCGGCCCCGATGATCTCATTGATCTGCTCCACATTGCGGCCCGTGGCCACCAGCAGCTTCTGGTCGGGGATGTCGGTGCCGAAGTAGCAGGGGTATTTGAACGGGGGGGCCGAGACCCGGAAGTGGACTTCCTTTGCACCGGCATCCCGCAGCAGCTTGATGATGCGGGCGGAGGTGGTGCCGCGCACGATGGAGTCATCCACCAGCACCACCCGCTTGCCCTTGACGGTGCTGGACACCACGTTCAGCTTGATGCGCACGCTGTTTTCGCGCTGCTTCTGGCTGCCCTGGATAAAGGTGCGGCCGATGTATTTATTTTTGATGAAGCCGATGCCGTAGGGGATGCCGCTCTCCTGCGAGTAGCCAAGCGCCGCATCCAGACCGGAATCCGGCACGCCGATGACCACATCGGCCTCCACAGGGTGCTCCTGTGCCAGGAACCGGCCTGCCTGCTTGCGGGCCTCGTGCACCGAGCTGCCCTCGATGATGCTGTCCGGGCGGGAGAAATAGATGAATTCGAACACGCACATCTGGGTGTCCGGGCGGCCGCAGTGATCCTTGATGCTCCGCAGCTCACCGGTCTTGGTGTCGGCAATGACGATCTCGCCGGGCTCCACGTCCCGCAGCAGGGTCGCGCCCGCAGCATCCAGCGCGCAGCTCTCGCTGGCAAAGACGTAGCCGCCGCCGGGCAGGGTGCCGATGCACAGGGGGCGGTAGCCCCGGGGGTCCCGGACCGCAATGAGCTTGGTGGCGGACATGATCACCAGACTGTATGCACCCTCCAACACATCCATCGTCTTGCTGATGGCAGTCTCAATGCTGCCCATCCGCAGGCGGTTGCGGGTGATGAGGTAGCAGATGACCTCGGTATCGGAGGAGCCGTGGAAGATGGCACCCTCGTTCTCCAGCTGACGGCGCAGCTCCAGGGCATTGGTCAGGTTGCCGTTGTGGCAGAGGGCCATGGTGCCCCGGCCATGCCGGACGATCATGGGCTGGGCGTTGGCCCGCACCCGGCTGCCGGCCGTGGCATAGCGGACATGGCCCGTTGCCATGTGGGCCGTGGGGGTGGAAAGACTGCCCAGCACGGCGGGGGTGAACACCTCGTTCACCAGGCCGAGGTCGCGGTGGCCCTGGATGACACCGTCATCGTTGACCGCAATGCCGCAGCTCTCCTGCCCGCGGTGCTGCAGCGCATACAGGGCAGAATAGGCGGCAGCGGCCACGTCCTCAGTGCCCGCCCGGTCGTAAATGCCAAAAACGCCGCATTCCTCGTGCAGCGGATATGCAAAATCAGACATTGGTTCTCCTTACAACTCTTTCAGTTCGTTCTGCAGCTTTTCTTCCTTGGCTGCAATCTGCTGTGCCATGCTCACCCGCTCGGCCTCCAGCTTCCCGGCCAGTGTGTCATCGCTCAGGGCCAGGATCTCGGCGGCCAGCCAGGCGGCGTTCTTGGCCCCGTTCAGGGCCACAGTAGCCACCGGGATGCCGCTGGGCATCTGGACCGTGGCCAGCAGCGCGTCCAGACCGTCCATTGCGCCGCCCTTCATCGGGATGCCGATGACAGGCAGGGTGGTGTTGGCGGCAAAGGCACCGGCCAGATGGGCCGCCATGCCCGCCGCGCACAGGATCACACCAAAGCCGTTGGCCCGGGCATTTTTGGCAAAATCCGCGGCCTCGGCAGGGGTGCGGTGGGCCGAAAGGATGTGTGCCTCAAAGGGGATGTCCAGCGCCTTCAGCTGGGCACAGGCCCCCTTCACCACCGGCCAATCACTGTCCGAGCCCATGATCACTGCAACTTTCCGAATCATATCCGAACCTCTCTTTCTCCGTCTGCAAAACAAAAAAAAGCTGTGGTACACCTGCACCACGGCCTTTATTTCTACGTATGCTCTTCCAGCGCTTTGCACAAAGCTGCACGATGCCCCTGAACAGCACGAATGGTGTTCTGTTCTGTGAAGCCCGACAGCATCTTCATCTTTGAAGTTCCCCTTTTGCTCTGCGCTTTTTCAGGCGGCACCCGGCATCCGCCGGGGTACCGTCCCTGTACTACATACAGTTTACGGCAAAAATTCCACTTTGCAAAGGCCCTTGGGGCAATTTCTCCCTTGTGTTCTCCCGCGTCAAAAAACTTTCAAAAGTTTTGTGCAGTTTCGACACCGTATTTCTTTTTAAGTATGACTTTTTTAGAAAATATAATAAAGTAAGTTTTATCTCACTGAGCAGGCCCCGCTCTGTACAGCCTCTCCGTCATTGCGTTGGCAGTAAGGGCGTTTTACCTTAGAAGATGATCTTCGCTGTTGTTGCCCTTGCTGCCCGGATGAGGTCGGCGGGTGCGCAGCACACCTGCGTACCAATGCGGCCGCCGGAGACATAGACCTTTTCTTGAGCCAGCACGCTTTCATCAAACACGGTGGTGTACTGCTTTTTCATACCCACCGGGCTGCAGCCGCCGCGCACATAGCCGGTGATCTTATTGATATCGGCCACATGGATCATGGCTACGCTTTTTTCGCCCACGCTGCGGGCAGCGGCCTTCAGGTCAAGCTCTGCCGCCACCGGAATGACGAACACAAAGTAGTTTTTGCTGCTGCCCTGGGTCACCAGCGTCTTATATACGCAGGCCGGGTCCTCCCCCATACTGGCGGCCACGGTCACACCGTCCACCGCCACGCCCTCCTCGTGGGCATATTCGTGGGCTGTATAGGGCACCTTGGCCCGTTCCAGGATGCGCATGGCATTCGTTTTTGCTTCTTTTCCCATTGATGATCGCTCCTTGTAAACTCCTTGCCCTCTCAGGCTGCTTTTATTCTACCACTTTCTTTCCTAAATTTCAAAATTTCTCTTGACTTCAGTTCCCTGAAGTGTTATCATAGGCCCATGCTTCAGGAAACTGAACTTCACGAAAATAAATCGCGGCAATGGAGCCGGTCTCCTGTGCCGTTTGTGTGAGAAGGATAAGGAGACGACCACCATGATCATTGTACTGAAACAGGATGCCCCTGACGCACAGGTCCGCGAGTTCTGCCACGAGCTGCAGGATATGGGGCTGCAGATCAACGACTCCAAGGGCAGCGACACCCACATTCTGGGCCTGATCGGCGACACCAAGGCCATTGCCGAGAGCTGGGTGCTGGCCAACCCCGTGGTCGAGACCTGCCGCCGCGTGTCTGAGCCTTACAAGAAAGCCAACCGCAAGTTCCACCCCGACGACAGCGTGATCGATGTCAACGGCGTGAAGATCGGCGGCGGCAACTTCGCCGTCATCGCAGGCCCCTGCAGCATCGAGAGCGAGGAGCAGATCACCTACTGCGCCCAGCGCGTTAAGGATGCAGGCGCTTCCCTGCTGCGCGGCGGCGCGTTCAAGCCCCGCACTTCCCCCTATTCCTTCCAGGGAATGCGGAGTGAGGGCCTGGACCTGCTCAAGCTGGCCCGCCGCGCCACCGGCTCCCCCATCGTCACCGAGATCATGAACACCGAGCACCTGCCCCTGTTCGAGAATGTAGACCTCATCCAGGTGGGTGCCCGCAATATGCAGAACTTTGAGCTGCTCAAGGCCGTGGGCCGTCAGAAAAAGCCCGTGCTGCTCAAGCGCGGCCTGGCCAACACGCTGGAAGAATTTGTGATGAGCGCCGAGTACATCATGGCCGAGGGCAACGAGAACGTTATCCTCTGCGAGCGCGGCATCCGCACCTTTGAGACCAGTATGCGCAACACCCTGGACCTGGCCGGTGTGGTCATGCTCCACAAAATGACCCACCTGCCCGTGGTGGTGGACCCCAGCCACGCCTGCGGCCACGCCTGGATGGTGCCCCAGCTGGCCAAGGCCGCTGTGGCTGCCGGTGCCGACGGCCTGATGATTGAGGTGCACAACAACCCCGCCAAGGCCAAGTGCGATGGTGCCCAGAGCCTGACCCCCGACCAGTTCGATGAACTGATGGGCTTTATCACCAAAGAAGTCGAGTTCTTTGGCAAGAAGATGAACTGAGAATGGAACGACCCTCTCGGCACGCGGCAGCGTGACTGAGGGGGTTGTTTTCTTTTGTCATCAAATATGGTATACTATGGTGTATTTTGAATTCACCCTTGAAACGAGGTATTTCTATGAAAGCTCATATTGCACGCAACCAGAATGCCGGCATCCCGCTGGCGCTGGGCTGGAACCTGTCTGCCGCTGACCGGGGCATTCTGGAGGGAATGGCTCCCGCTTTCGGGATGAAGCTGCTGCTGGTCTCCCCCGCCGATGCAGGCAGGACCGTGGCCCAGCTGCTGGGCGAGGTGGAGGTCAGGACCACCCGCACTCTGGTGCTGGAGCCGGGTGCTTATCCCCCGGCGCTGGTGCTGGCCAACTTCAAGGATAAGGATGTGGACACCCTGCTCGACCTGATGAAGCAGGCACAGGTAAACATCCCCCTCAAGGCCGTTGTGACCCCCACCAGCAAGAGCTGGGTGTTCGGTGACCTGCTGGCACATCTGCAGGAAGAGCACACCGCCTTTACCGCCGCAAAGGAGACCGCCAAAGCATGATGACCAAGCGTATTTTTTCCGCCCTGCTGGCGGCTGCGCTCAGCCTGAGCCTGCTGGCGGGCTGCGGCAGCACCTCCGGCTCCACCGCCTCCAGCGCCGCCGATGGCCCGCAGCGCTACTCCACCGTGTTCTATGATGTGTTCGACACCGTGACGCAGGTCATCGCCTACTGCGACAGCGAGGAAGAGTTTACAGCCCAGATGGACGCACTCCACGCCGACCTTGTGGAGTACAACCAGCTCTATGATATTTATAATGATTACGATGGCGTGACCAACATCAAGACCATCAACGACAATGCGGGCATTGCCCCGGTGACGGTGGATGACAAGATCCTCGGGATGCTGGAACTGGCCCAGACCATGTACGATACCACTGGCGGCAAGCTGAACATTGCGCTGGGCAGTGTGCTGAACATCTGGCACAACTACCGCGAGGCCGCACTGGCCGATGACAACGACAGCAACAACCAGCTGCCCACGCAGGAAGAGCTGGATGCCGCCGCACAGCACTGCGATATTGCCAACCTCATCATTGATGAAGATGCCAAAACGGTCTATCTGGCTGCCCCGGCCATGTCGCTGGACGTGGGCAGCGTGGGCAAGGGCTACGCCGTGGAGCAGGCCGCACAGGCCGCCGAAGCCCGGGGCCTGACCAGCGCCCTCATCAGCGTAGGCGGCAACCTGCGGGCCATCGGCACCAAGCCGGACGGCTCCCAGTGGGTAGGCGGCGTGGAAAACCCGTGGAACTCTTCCGAGGTCTACACCAACGGCAGCTCCACCGTGGCTGCCGTCAAGATGAGTGACCTCTCCCTTGTGACCAGCGGCGACTACCAGCGCTACTACGTTGTGGACGGTGTGCGCTACCATCACCTCATCGACCCGGCCACCCTCTGGCCCGCCGCCTACTTTGACGGCGTGAGCGTGCTGGCTCCGGACTCCGGTGTGGCCGACTGCCTGACCACCGGCCTGTTCTGCCTGCCTCTGGAAGAGGGCAAGCAGCTCGTGGAATCGCTGGACGGCGTGGAAGCCCTCTGGTGCACCACCGATGGCGAAGTGGTCACTTCCAGCGGGTGGAGCGAGCATACGAATTAAATAAGGAACGACCCTCTCCGTCATTGCTTCGCAATGCCACCTCTCCCGAAGGGCGAGGCTATGCTGCCTTTATCCCAGGCCAGCGATAGGCTCCCCCTTCGGGGGAGCTGGCAAAGCCAACAGGCTTTGACTGAGAGGGTCGTTCTTTTACTTGATATCCAGTTCGGGCGGCACGTCGATCTGATCAGAGACGTACTTGCCGTTCTTTTTGCGCTGACGCACACACTCGGTGAGCAGATACTCGATCTGCCCGTTCACCGAGCGAAAGTCATCCTCAGCCCACGCGGCAAGGGCATCGTAGAGCTTCGCATTCAGGCGCAGGGGGATCTGCTTTTTCGGCTCTGCCATCAGTACAGGCTGCCGCTGTTCACAATGGGCTGCGCGTCACGGTTGCCGCAGAGCACCACCAGCAGGTTGGAGACCATTGCCGCTTTGCGCTCATCGTCCAGTTCCACCACTTTGTTCTCACTCAGGCGGTCCAGCGCCATTTCCACCATGCCCACGGCACCGTCCACGATCATCTTACGGGCATCAATGATGGCGCTTGCCTGCTGGCGCTGCAGCATGACCGCTGCGATCTCGGGGGCGTAGGCCAGATAAGTGATGCGGGCTTCCACGATTTCAATTCCAGCATCTGCAACTTTTTTCTGGATCTCATCCTGAATCCGCTTTGCCACCACTTCCGAAGAGCCGCGCAGGCTGCCTTCGTCGGCCACGCCGTCGCCGGTGGTGTCTACGTTGGGGGCCACATCGTAGGGGTAGATGCGCACCACGTTGCGCAGGGCGCTGTCACACTGCAGGGACAGGTATTCTTTGTAGTTGTCCACATTGAACACGGCCTTTGCGGTGTCGGTCACGCGCCAGATGACCGCAATGCCGATCTCCACCGGGTTGCCCAGGCAATCGTTGATCTTCTGGCGGGAGTTGTTCAGCGTCATCCGTTTGAGGGAAATGCGTTTTCCGATTGCCTCTGCACTCGTCTGCATATTCTGGCCGTTTGCCTTTCCATTCTCGCCGCTGTTCACATCACCGCTCTGGCTCAGCCGGGTGCCTGCGGCAGGGTTGACGGCGGTACAGAAGGGGTTTACCCAGTAGAAGCCCTCCCCCTTCAGGGTGCCGATGTAATCGCCAAACAGGGTGAGCACCAGCGCCTCCTGCGGCTTTAGCACTTTAAGGCCGCAGAACAGGAAAATACCTGTGATCCAATACGCAATGGACAAGATCAGCAGCGGCACGCCCAGAAGCATCCGGTCTGCATCCAGCAGGGTGATGCTGCAAATGAACAGAGCAATGGATGCTACATAGCCCAGCAGGGTCAGCAGCAGCATGGTCATGCCGTTCTTCTTGGTCTGTAAGATCTTCTCTTCCATAAAATGTCCCTCCTTTACAGGGTTTGGAAGTTTCTTTCTGATATCAAAATCATATCACATTGTATTTTGATTGTCAAGAACTTCCGATAAACACAAAACCTCCCACTCGAATGAGCGGGAGGTTTTATTACGCACAGTTATAATTACCAGAACCAATACCGTTTCTTGACGGCGATATACACGATCAGGCAGACCACGGTCAGCGCACCGGCGGCGATGAAGAAGGTCCAGTTGATATTGGTGAAGCGCAGATTCTGGTTGGTCAGCAGGTAGCTGCCAGCCGTATCGGCAGTGATGGTGCCATCCTTGTAGCTGTTCAGGAACTGCCACTTTTCGCTGGCGGTGTTGTGCAGATACAGGCGGCTGTAAGCGGCGTTCTCACCGGTCAGGGTGATCTGCACCACGCAGGGCAGCGCACCGTTTTCGCCCAGCTGGAAGCTCAGGCCGTTTTCATCGGGGGCAAAGGTCAGGGCGGTGCTGAACCCGCCCTGGGTGCTCTTGATGCTGGTGCCATCGATCCGCAGGGTATAATCCTCGCCCAGCACGATCAGGCTGCGGCCCGTGGTGCGCAGGGCGCTCAGGATCTCGCCGGTAATGGCGGGCACGTCGCTCTGATAGAGGGACACTTCCTCCCCTGCGGCGTTCTGGATGGCGGCCACGGTGGCATCGGTGGTGACGTTGTCCTCGGTGCCCTCACCGCTGGTATCGTTGCTGCTGCCGGAGGTGGAGGCGGTGCGGTTGACGATGACCGTGACCGAGGTGGAGGCGGTGCCGTTGGAGACCACCACGGAGGTGGCACCCGTGGCAACGCCGGTGATAACACCGGAACCGCTGACGGTGGCGATGCTCTTGTCCTGGCTCTTGAAGGTCAGGCTCTGGCTGGCGGAGGCCGGCGACACCTTGCCGGTGATGGTCTTGGAGGAGCCCGGCTTGAGCACCACATAGTTGGTGTTCAGGGAGATGGACTGGCTGGAGACGGTGCTGGTGTTGGCCGCAACCACCGTAACGGTGGCCGTGCAGCTCACGTTGCCGTCCGTGGCGGTGATGGTGGCCTTGCCGGGGGCAACGCCGGTCACCTTGCCAAAGTTGTTGACGGTAGCCACCTTCTCATTGGAAGAGCTCAGGCTGACGTTGATATAGTTGGCCGCCGAGGTGGGCAGCACTGCCAGCGAAAGGCTGGTGGTCTCGCCCACGGCAATGGTGCTGGATGCAAGGGTGATATCCATTTCGGTGGCGATCATGCTGGCATCCGGCTGGGGGGTGATGGTATAGGTGCAGCTCACCCCGCCGCAGGTGGCGGTGATGTTGGCCGTGCCCAGGCCCACAGCCTGCGCCACGCCCTCACTGTCCACCGAGACAACATTGGGGTTATCAGAGACATAGGTCACGCCGTTCTTGCTGGCGGCATTGGCGGGGGTGGTCACCGGGGAGAGCTGCTGGGCTGTGCCCGCCAGTGGGGCGGCATCGTAGCTGCCGGTCTCGATGCTCTCGGCGGTAACTTTATCCCAGGGAAAGCTCACCTTGGGCAGCGTGAGGGCCAGCGGCGTGGTAACAGGGCCGGCAGCCGACGCAGGCAGGGCGGCGGCACAGGCCAGCACACCCAGCAAAGCCGCGCTGGCGGCCAGCTGTTTCGGGTTCAGTTTCATTCTTTCGTACCTCTTGGGCGTGGAATCGGCGGGCGCTTAGCGGAACAGCACGCCCAGGGCCTCCATCACATAGTCAAAGTAAGTCAGTTCATCGTACTCCACACGGGCGGTGACGCTCATGCCGTTGGAAAGATCCACCTTGTCGCCGCTGGTGCTCACGACATAGGTGTTGTCCGGCTTGATGGTCATCTTGTAGTAAGACCCGCTGGTGTTGGTGGTCACGTCACTGTCGATGGAGGTAACAGTGCCGGTCAGGGTGCCGTAGGAATACTCCGACAGGCCGGTGATGGCGATCTTGCAGGGGTCGCCCACGTTGATCAGCGGCCGGTCGTTGACGGTGACAGCCGCCACGATCTCAAGGTCACTGTTCTCGCTGGCCACGGTGGCCAGAGCGGAGCCTGCGCTGAGCACCATGCCCACCTTGTAGGGGGTGTCCATGTGGATGACACCGGAGGTGGGAGCGTAGATGTAGTAATCGTTTGCGCCGGTGTTCAGGGCATCCAGCTGGGCCTCAATGTTGTCAATGTTGGCCTGCACGCTGGTCAGGTTGGCAGAAATGGACTGCAAGGTGGAGTAGTACAGGCTCTCCACCTCGCTCTGGTTCTGCTCCATCATGGTCTTGATCTGCTCGTCGGTGTAACCGGCGGCCTGATAGGGCGAAGCATCAAACGCCTTCTGGCTGACCTGGCTCTTGTAGCTCTCGTACTGGTAGTAATAGGGCTGATCGTCGATGTCGGTCTCGCTGAAGTAGTTCTTGTCGTCCTGAATGGACTTGAGCAGCTTTTCGTACTGGCTCTTCTGCTTTTTGTAGATGTCCAGCTGCTTCTGGTAGCTGTCCTGCTGGATGTCCAGATCGGTGCTCTTGATGTGGGCAATGAGGTCGCCCTCGGTGACATAGCTGCCCTCCGAGATGTTCAGCTCGGTGATGGAACCGGAGTAGCTGGACATGATATAGGTCTTGTTGGCCGCCTGCACTGAGCCAGTGGACTGGCTGACGTAGGTGCGCTTGTTCTGGGTGCTCCAGATCACCAGAAACACCATGAGGAAAGCCACCAGAAGAATGAGCGCGTAGCCAAAGGCCGGCAGCTTCTTCTCCATCATAATGCGGCGGTCCTGCAGGTCGGAAAGATTCTGAATGCGAGTGGTCATATTACTTCGTCTCCATAAAAACGTCCATGACACCGTTTTCGCTGTCCTGATTGACGTAGATGCTGTAGGTGGTGCCGGTCAGCTCGATCTCGTGCTCGTAGGCATAGATGTTCAGCTTCTGGCTGGCAAGGCTGCTGTGGTCCATGGGGCCGGTGAAGTGGGCGTACAGGCAGCCCTTCACCCGCAGCACAGCGTCCTGCTCGTAGCCCGGCTCCAGGCGGGGGATGAGCTGGTTGACCTGCATCATAAAATAGATCTGCGGCTCCGGGTTGGGGCCGGAGGTAAACTTGACGCACTGGATCACAGGGCCAACCGGCATGGCGCTGTGGCTCTTGATAAAGTTCTGCATCTGGGTCAGGATCACGCCCAGGTTGCCCAGCTCGCTGGCATCGATCTTGCGTGCCAGAACGTTGGTCAGCTTCAGGGTCTTGTTTTCTGCAACTTGGATCTCTCTCATAATAATGTCCACCTGTTTCTTTTTTGTTTGCAATAAGCAATTGTAAGGGAAGGAATGGGGGAATGCTCAACCCCCCAGTCGCCTGCGGCGACAGCCCCCCCCTAGTAGGGGGGCCTTTGGCATGGCGCAAAGCTCGCCCTCTTTGCCAAGGCCGCCCCTACTAGGGGCGGTGGCATTGCGGAGCAATGACGGTGGGGTTTGACTCCAGCAGGTGCTAGCGGCTCAACCCCCCAGTCGCCTGCGGCGACAGCCCCCGCTAATAGGGGGGCCCTTGACATGGCGCAAAGCTCATCCTCCTTGCCAAGGCCGCCCCTAGTAGGCAACAACGACGACCGCCGCCAATGGCGGAAACAGGAAGGAGTTGTTGGGGCAGCGGCCAGCAGGGCATGAGCGGCAGCGAAATGACCGCTGGGAGCCGCAACCCGTACGGTGGCATTGCGGAGCAATGACGGTGGGGTTATCCCCGTAACTCCGCAACACGGCGTTCTATTGTACTGTCAATCTGTGCACACACCGCATCAAGATGTCTGTCCACATCAAGGTTCGTAAACCGAAGCACCTGCACACCATACTGTTCCAGGATCGCAGTACGCTGTTCATCGTACTCCTTCCCCTGTTCAGTATAATGCTGTGAGCCGTCAAGTTCAATAACCAATCTTGCCAAAGGGCAATAAAAATCCACAATAAAGTGTTCAATCACCCTTTGACGATAGACTTTTACCGGGTAAGTACGCAGATAAGCATACCACAATCTTTTTTCCTATGGTGTCATTTCATGCCGCAGGTCGAATGCTCGACCATTCAATCTTCCATCATACGGCAGATTTGTTATTGGCATCCCGGCACCTCCTCTAGCGGCTGAACCCCCCAGTCGCCTGCGGCGACAGCCCCCGCTAGTAGGGGGGCCCTTGGCATG